>OLSL01000005.1_pt1 | contig 222375 bp, 200 predicted proteins | sample 1672511 | NCBI WGS metagenome assembly OLSL01 (sample SAMEA3136694, study PRJEB25190) | human gut metagenome | biome: human gut; feature: human-associated habitat; material: faeces | place: Austria | collected 2013
CGCGAGCTGGGTTCAGAACGTCGTGAGACAGTTCGGTCCCTATCCTCCGCGGGCGTAAGAGAATTGAGAAGAGCTGCCCCTAGTACGAGAGGACCGGGGTGGACGAACCTCTGGTGTCGCAGTTGTTGACCAACAGCATAGCTGCTTAGCTACGTTCGGATCGGATAACCGCTGAAAGCATCTAAGTGGGAAGCCGACTTCAAGATGAGTTCTCTTTTTGGTAAGACCCCTTGTAGACTACGAGGTCGATAGGCTGCAGCTGCAAGCGTTGCAAGGCGTTCAGGCGAGCAGTACTAATTGGTCGAGCTCTTTATCTCTTCTATTCTTGATCGTATGCGATCTGTAACACCTGCGCTATACAACCTTCAAGGTAGCCAAAGGATCAGTCATGCAAGCGAATGCCTTGCATGAGCGGAACCATAGAGAGGGGGATCACCCGATCCCATTCCGAACTCGGTAGTTAAGCCCCTCTTCGCCGAAAGTACTGCGGTGTAGTCCGTGGGAGGATAGGGCGTTCTGCTCATGCAGGGCATTTCTTTATTTTCTATTGTGCCTAGTCAACTGGCATTTCTTTTCTCAAGACTACCTTTTAGGCGCAAATCGTCCCTCTACGGGTACCACTGCTGCGCGCTTTTCATCTGCGTCAAGAACGAGCGGATCATGATGGGGTGTTACTTTGGATCGCTTAGAACAATTCGAGTCAATGCTCACAGAGATCGAGAACGATCTCGAGTTCAAGACCGCTGAGATTGAGAGACTAAAAACCCAGGGTAAAGAGAAATCTGCAACCTTCAAGCAGTATTTAGCGGATAAGCTGCTCTATCAACGCATGCTATCGATCTATGAGCGGCATGGCCTTCGCTGAGGCTTGCTTTCTCTGAATGGCAACGCTTCACGCAGCGCTATACAGCATTTTGATGACCAGTGGGCGAAAATACTATGTCGGTCTTTTAGTAACCTTTCTGGGCGCTTGTTTATGGGGCTTATCGGGCGTTTGCATTCAGCATCTTCATGAGGCTTATGCTCTTGATTCTCTAACCATTACCTGTGTGCGATCTATCACTGCTTCAGTCCTTTTCTTGCTGATCTTGTTCGTGCGTTATTCTGCTGAGTTGCGAAGATTGATGAGCCATAGACGAGATGCGTTTGTGGTTGTTCTATTTGGTGATGCGCTTTTTGCGAGCCAAGCCACTTATGCTGTTTCAACAGGACTTACGAATGCAGGCACTGCGACCGTGCTTCAGATGCTGGGTAGTGTTTTCGTGCTCATCATCGCATGCGTACGATTCAAACGACACCCAAAAGCGATCGAGGTCGTAGCGATTCTTTTGGCGCTCACGGCAACGTGGTTGATCGCAACGAAAGGGAATCCGCTTGCGCTGATGATCCCTCTTGCGGGGCTTATTTGGGGCTTGGTGAATGCTCTTTCTGAGGCAGCTTATCTGGTTATTCCTGAACAACAATACTCACGGTATGCGCGCATTGTGGTGATAGGATGCGGGATTGCAGTGAGTGCAGTGATCGCGCTTGTGTTCTATCTCTGTGCAGGCTGTCTAGGTGTGGCTTCTGAAGCTCAAGCCAGTCTTTTGAATATTGATGCTTTTGGGTGGGTTGTCCTCATTGGCGGTGTTGGAGTATTGGGAACCTTTGCAGCATTTGGCATGTATCTTTGGGGATCATCGCATATCGGTCCTGTTAAAGGTAGCTTGCTAGGGGTTGCTGAACCAGCAAGCGCGTGTATTCTTAGCGCTGTATTGCTCGGCACTTCATTTACAGGAGCAGACTGGCTAGGACTTGTTCTCATGATCGCAATGCTGGTGATCATGAGCCGTACGCAACAGATTAACCAGGCTGTCCTTAGGAGAGGGCAGGGTCGTTGGTTCTGACTACTATGCTCAAAAGAAGAGATCACTGAAGACTATCTTGTGGTCTGCAATTTAGGCGTTCGAGACTTTTTTGCTGAATAACCTGCTTTTCAGCTCGATCTTTGGGCTAGTGATACTCTTATTGATGGGTATTTCATTCGCGTATGCTTGATCGCAGCTGAAAAGGAGGTGTCTGTGCATAAGAAGGCTTTGATGGCGGGGATCGGTGCGATCTTTTGCTGGTCGCTGATGGTAGGATTTCTGCGTTTGACCACGGTCAACTATGGTCCTGAACTAGGAATAGCGCTTATCTACACATTGGGAGCGGCGTTCCTGTTCCTTCTTGATAAGCCGACGCCCCTCAAGAAGATACCTCGGCGCTAATTGCTGATCGGCGGGGTGCTCTTCGTCACCTACGAGCTCTTCATGGCATTTGCGTTGGGTCTTGCCCAGGACAGCTTCCAAGCGATTGAAGTCAGTATCCTGAATTACCTCTGGCCAACACTCACCGTATTGTTCTGGGCTGTTGCTCGCAAGTCAGGACGCGTTCCAGCTCTGTTTCGGGTTATTCCGGGGGCGATTTTTGCTACAGCTGGCATCGTGCTCGCAGTGGGTGGATCAAGCCTTTTGGCCGGCGCACCATTCTTCACCGGCAGCTTGTGGCCCTATCTTCTTGCGATCAGCGCATCGATCATTTGGGCCATCTATTCGGTCGCAACGCCGCGATGGGCTTGCGGTAGTAGTTCGACAGCCTATTTCTTCACACTCACCGCTGCCGCACTTTGGGTCTTGATTGCGCTAACAAAACCAACCGTGCCTGAAACTGCATTTGAGCTGACCTCGTGCATCCCGCTTGTGTGCGTGACTGCAGCCATTGCGGCTGGCTATGCACTGTGGAATCGCGCGATCAACGGTGGTGAAATGCGCGTCCTTTCGGTGGTCTCATATTTTGCACCCATTTTTTCAAGCTTGGCGAGCGCGCTCATCTTGGGTGTGATGCCCGATGCTCTGTTTTGGTTTGGGGTTGTTCTTGTGGCAATCGGTTCTCTTGTTGGATGGTGGATGACTCGTACGTTGAAGGAATAACGTAGGCAAAGTACGATCGAGATGATGCAGGTTGAAGAAAGGGAATGCGGAAGAGATGGCAAAGCTGATCGAGGTGCAGAGGGGCCAAGATGGCGCAGTGCTGGCTACTGCATCGGATGCGGCGTTGAATGATGCGAAGCCTGTGCCAGTGATGGATGTTGCTGAGGTGTCGCGCTCGAGCAGTGTATCGCGCAAGAGGGGACATCACTCTACACGCTCATGACGCGCGCAGGGAAGGCGGTTGTCGAGGCGGTTCGCCAGCACGCTCCTGTTGGATCAAATGTTGTAGTGCTGGCAGGGTCAGGCAATAATGGCGGCGATGGTTGGGTAGCTGCCGAAGATCTTGCGGCGCGGGGCTACAACGTGGTTTTGGTTACGAAAGCTCTTGCAGCTGAGATAAAAGCTGAGCCAGCGAAGACTGCTGCCTTGAAGGCGGAAGAGGCCGGATCGTTTCGTGTAGAAGTTGATTCCGGCCGAGGCGCGATCGAGGACGAGCTCAAACGTGCAGACGTTGTAGTCGATGCGATCCTTGGAACGGGCTTTTCACACAGTGAGGTGCGCGAACCGTATGCGAGCTGGATTGCGCTCGCGAACGAGGTCTGTGGCTGCAAGCCAGAATGCAGCGGCAAGGGTACAGGTGAGGGCGCATGGTTGATCGCCGTTGATTGCCCGAGCGGGCTCAACGCTCAAACGGGCACTGCTGCGCAAGCGTGTATTCGCGCTGATGAAACGATCACTATGCTCGCGGTGAAGGCAGGGCTTCTCGTACCTGAAGCTGCTCCTTATGTCGGCCAACTTCGCCTTGCTTTGCTCGAGAGCGAATGATGATAAAGGCGCTTCAGGTGAACTTGTTAGGTGCCAGGATCGAGCTAGCCAGAGAGTCGATCGTAACGATCGACCATTCTCTTGGTGTGAGCCAACGAAAGAAGTAACTGCAACTTTCGCTGGCGTGCAGGAGGGGCGGCAGTGCCCGATACCTTCGATCTGCGCGACCTTACTTGTGAGCGGATTTGATCGCTTGTACGAGGAATTCGGTTGCGCCTTCGCCAGCTGCTGAATCGTAGTACGAAACGAAGCGCGGATCGTTAAGGTACCCCTGCACAAGACCGAGGTATGCTTGCTCTTTGTAACCGTTGCCCCAGTGAATCGCGATCCACTTCTCATGCATGTGCGCAAGTTCTTGAGCTGCTTCGCTTTGTGGGTCTTGCGTCTGCAGGGCTATTCTCAGCTGCACCTTTATAGCATCTTCGAGCAGCTCTTTTGCCTCCCACTCATCTTTGGTAAGGGCCATCATGCGTTCGTTCGATGCGTCGATTGTTGCATCGCCATAGCGTTCACGCGCTTCTTTGCCATAGGTGTCTTCGAAGGTCTTAAGACCTTCTTCTTTCATTTTCTCGAATGCATCTTTGACATCCATCTTTTCGATCCTTTCGATCGCAGCGATCGCTGCTTTTGTGCGCGTGATCGCCATCTCCAACGATGCGCCCTGCGCCTGCAAGGTGCAAAGATGATCTTTAAGAACATCACGAATGTTTCCTTCATCATTTGACACCAACTGTTTGATGGTGGCTAAAGGAAGTCCGCAGCGCTTCATGGAAAGAATCTGCGCAAGGCGCTTCACCTCAGAGGGGGCGTATATGCGGTATCCGTTTTCAGCTCGAGCGGGCGCGATCAGCCCACAGCTTTCGTAATAGCGAAGCGTTCGTGTGCTCACGCCTGCTGCCTGAGCGAGCTCGGCAATTCCTACCCAGTTTTTCTGGTGTGCGTATGCGTTCGTGCTGTCCATGGCTCACCTCCCAGATGCATCGTAGGGTTTGACGTAACGTCAATGTCAAGAGCGATCACGCGTTTCTGAAGCGGTTAGGCGATGATCGTGCATTAGTCTTCAAGCTCGCTCTCGAGTGCGCGGCGGCGCTTGATGGCATCGTGAATAGTGAGCGTGATAGCTGCGAAGCCCATTAGGAAACCCATGATGAAGAAGATGACGCCAATCGCAAGATCTCCCATCCAGGCTACGTTTTCAAGGCCGACGATCTGAACCTCTGCTACGATACGCATGCCGCAGGTAAGGACGCCAACTATTGCACCGCAGAAGAGCGCAAAGAGGGTAACGAAGTCCCAGGGGACCTGATCGACCTCGGCAAAGCGTTTGTGACTGGAGAAATAACCCGCTCTTGTTTGCATCGTGAGCGAGACAACGCCAGCAACGAGAATGGTCAATACGAGCAACAAGTGAACGGGAATGAGCTTCTCTCCAAGTGCGGTGAAGATGGGCTGATCGGTGGTGGAGGATACCTGGTCGAGCATGATCGCATAATAGAGGCTGAGCACCGACCCGATCAATAAGATGGTGCCGCCTACCTTCATGCTCTTGTTCTCTTCGGCTTCAAGTCGTTCGTCTTTTGGGCCCATGATCTGGTTGTATCGTTTTATCAAGTTCATGATCTTCTCCTATTCCCAGAATAGATCGTCAAGCGTTTTACCGAGCGTTTTGCAGATGGCAGTGCAGAGCTTGAGACTAGGGTTGTAGCGGCCTGCTTCGATGAGTCCGATGGTCTGCCGTGTTGCGCCAACTGCGTCTGCAAGTTGCTGCTGAGAGAGCCCCGCATCTATGCGCGACTGCTTCATGCGTTCGTTCTTACCGTTTTCCAATAGAAATACCGCCTTTGAGAGAATGCAATATATATCTTGCATGACAATTATATATTGCATCGTCTCTTTGTAAAGAGGATTCTTATCCCCCAATACGATGTTCTGTGGATTGACTGAACGTGTTGATGCGAAGGCGTTCGTGAAATATAACGGCAAGCGTACGCTCGGTGTGATCGGCGCGATAGCCGCAGGAGCTTTCCTCATCAAGAAGCTACGAAAACGATAATTTAGCAAGAAAAAGGAAGGAGCCCCGAGAGGCTCCTTCCTGAAGATCGCGTTTCCATGTGCGTTTTTCTTTGGTGCGATTGTATTTCGTATCGCCCTGCACCCCGTGCCCACATGCGTAAGCATTGATGTAGGGCTTGTTCGCAAGCGTTGCCTCTTCGGCAGTTTGCTTCCACACCACCTTGCTTTTCGGTGCGTGTTGGTGCTTGCGCTTGCTCCGCGCACGTTTGCTGCGCTTTTTCGTCATAAGCCTCACCTCCTTCATGTTTCGTCTGATTCATGCGTGAGAGGATTATCGGCCATTATCTTGAAGGTGGCAAGTGACTCCTTCTCTTTGGGTAAAGTTCATGGAAAGCAGAAGCCAGCCCGAGCGATGCTGGCTTATTATAGCAGCTGGGTTTCGTCGAGCTTCTTCACAACGAAGCTGTTGAGCTTCGCAAGGGGCTTGTGCAGTGCGAGGCCGAACACGAGCGAGACTGCCAAGAATCCGCCCAAGCACAGCATCGAGGTCCAATACTGCATGCCATAGATGCCGGCAATGCATCCTTGGAATGCTTCCATGGAATGAGCGAAGGGCAGCCAGGGGTAGATCGCTTGGAAGAAGGGCGCCGACATCTGAATGGGGAAGATGCCGCCCGATCCGCCAAGCTGCATCACAAGCCCAATGATCGCGATAGCTTTACCCACATTCCCAAAACAGGTCGTGAGCGTGTAGACGATATTCGAGAAGACGATCGCGCAGAATATGCATGCCAACAGATAAAGCCAGAAGTGCTCGCATTGAACACCCACGAAGAAGACGTTTCCGATGCAGAGCACGATCCCTTGCAGGATAGCGATGCATGCGAAGATGCCATAGCGACCCAGGTAGACCTGGTGAGGTTTCACGTCTTTAAGACCTTCGAGCCTGCGCTTCGTGGGATTCACGCTCGTGAGCGCAACGAGGAAGATCGCACCGATCCAGAGCGAGAGCGAAGAATAGAAGGCGCTCATCGTGTCGCCGTTGCTCTTCATCTCGTAGACGGGGTGCTTCTCAAGAACGGTCGGGGCAGACAGGAACGCAGCGATGGCTTCAGGATTGTTGCCGATGATCTTGCGGATCTCATCGATGTCGCTCGTGCTGATGGCTGCTTTAAGGTCATCTCGTGTTTTAGCGAGGTTGCTCTTAATCGTGCCAAGCACGTTCGCGGTGTTATCGAGGGAGCTTTGAAGCGCTTCCATGTTCGCCGAGAGATTGCTCGCTGTGCCTGAAAGGTTGTTGGATATTTCGGTGAGCGAATCGCTCAGCTCGACGCTTGATGACTTGAGTGCAGAAAGGTCTGAGGCCAAGTTCGCTGTTTGCTGCTTGAGCGTTTCTTCGAGCGAAGAGTTCATTTCCGTGATGTCCTTCTTCGCGTTCGCGAGCTCTTCGTTGATCTTGGTGCGCGCATCTGCGGTGGTCGTGCTTATCGTGCTCACGTCGGTCTTTGCGCTATCAACAGCTTGTTGCAAGCGATCGAGCGTGGCAATGGCGGCATCGATCGTATCGAGCGCGGTGCCGGAAACGCCTGCGGCCTGCAGGTCGTTCTTCATCTGCTCATACAGTGTTTTGGTAGAAGCGAGGGACCCAGATATGCTACCCAGCAGCTGCTCGGTGGCGGCAGGGTCTTGGCTCGCAGAATCAAGGGCAGCATTGATCGCGGACGAAAGTTCGTCGTAGCTGTTCGCATTCGACGTGATCGCGCCATTCACTTCATCGGTGATGTTGCCCAGTGCTTCATCGGCTGATGAAAGCCCATTTGAGGCTTCGGAAAGGAGCTCGTTGGTGGTGTTCGTGGCGTTTTTCGTGTTACCAAGAAGCGTGCTGCTTCCCGCAAGGAGCGTTGCGCTGTCGCCGACCATGGAGGAGAGGCCCTTCACTTCGAGCTGTGCGGCATCAAGGTCTTCGACGGCATTGTCGAGTTCATGCAGGAGCAGCGAGGCATAGTTCATGATGTTGTCGCCGTTGAGGAAATCGGTAAGACTGCTCGTTGTTGAGAGCGCGATATTCGCGACCGTTTTCGTGAAGGTCTCGTCGATCTCGTCCTGCAGTTCGGTAGCTCCTTCGGCGGTAACGCGCGGTGCGATGGCGTTCTCCTTCTCATTGGTGTAATAGGTGATCTCCGCTTTGGTTGCGTGATCGCTGAAAACGGTCATCAGGTTCTTCGTGAAGTCCTTAGGGATGACGATCGCTGCATAGTATTCGCCCGAATGAGCGCCATCGACCGCTTCCTGTTCGCTGACGAATATCCAGTCGAAACTGTCGTTTTCGTGCAGCGCGCTTATGACCTGATCGCCCGCATTTATCTTGGTCGGGATAAGAGCCGAAGAATAGCCCTCGTCTTCATTGGCAACGGCTACTTTGATCGAGCCGGTGTTGGCATAAGGGTCCCAGAAGCCGAGCGTGGTAAGCCAAGCGTACATGGGCGGAACGAGGATGAGACCGATCGCGACGATCGCGGCGATTACGCTCGTCTTGAGCGCGAGCACATCGTTCTTGAATATGGCGAGGATATTATGCATCGCGCGCTCCACCTCCGCTCCGCAGAAGGGGTTCGGGCATTTCGTGCGTTTCAAGCTGCGCTATTTTCCCTGCATCGGAGGCCGGTTCGCTTTGCGCAAGTTTGAACTGGTATTGGATATCGGCATGAAGGAACAGGATGATGATCTGATATCCAGCCACTATGAGCGTACCGAGAATGAACCAGGAGAGCAGGATGAGCTTTTCGTTAGGAGAGCCTTCGAAGAGGATGAGCGTAGCGAGCATGAGGATGGGCATCGCGAACAGGGCGATCCAGCCGATCTTCATGAGCAGCGGGTATTTTGTATCGAACCTCATGGCGCGTGCGATGATCTTTTCGCGGTATTGCTTCGTTTGCATGAGTGCCAGCAGCACGGGGCGCAAGCGGAACCATTGGGCACCTTTGGGCACGGATTCGGAAGCGAATAGCTCAGTTTGGGAGAGCTTCGCATCGAAGAGTGTGTTCACGTTATAACCGAAATGAACGCCCATAAGCCCGATGAATAGACCAACAGGAATGAAGCAGCCGCCCAAGATGAGCATATCGATAAGGTAGTGCGCTCCATACATGCCGCCAATAGCTTCGCGCATCGCGTCGATCGAATAGGTAAAAGGCAGGAGCGGATTGAGTACCTGATAGAATTCGGGCATCATCTCGACAGGGAACATGCCTGATGATCCGGGAATCTGCAAGACGAGCAAAACCACCGCAAGCGCTTTTCCGATGTGGCGCATGCTGTACGCGAGTGCGTAGAGCAAGTTCACGTAAACGAAACCGGCCAGCACACCTGCTCCGATGAACGCGGCAGGGTTTTCGCATTGGATCCCCAACACCAGATCGCCTATGCAGATGATGAGGCTCTGAATGATGCCGATGCTCACGTAAAAAAGCCAGCGTCCGAAATAGGCCTGCGTTGCCGAGAATCTTGGCAAGCCTACTGGATCGACGCGGAGACGCACGATGGCCATGAGGATGAATCCGCACACCCAAAGCGCCAGGTTGCTGAAGAAAGGCGCTATGCCCGAGCCGTAAGGGTTGACGGGATAAAGCGCGACCGTATCGAGCTTTACCGGAGAAGACATGAACGAAGAAACATCATCGGGATTCATGCCAAGCAGGGTGGTGAGTTCTTTGAACGAGGCGGAATTCTGGAGCGAGCGAAGATCGGTGTAGGTTGATTCGAGGTTGTTCTCTAGCGCTTCGAGCGAGAGACCCACTTCTGCGCAGATGGATTTCGACTGTTCGAGCATCGAGGCAAGCTGCGTTAAGAGCGTGCTCTCTTGATCGAAGAGCGTGCGAAGCGATTCGGTCGCGCCCCGCAAGGTTCCGATCGCTGATGCGAGGCTGTCGAGGCTCGTGTCGATCTCGGGCAAGATGGTGATCTGGAAATCCTTCGCGCTCTTTTGAAGGTTATCCGCACTTGTTTTTGCTACGTTGGCCACGGTATCCGTGGCATTCTTGACCGCTTGCGCATTGTTGTCGAGCTGGTTTGCGAGCTGCTCGAGCGAGGTGATGGTAGAAGAGAGGCTTGCGTTCTGTGCTTCGATGTCGCTGATGGCCTTTTGCACTTGGTCGGTAGAGGCAACAGGGGAGTTGCGCAGCGATTCGAGCAATTGGTTGTTATAGCTGACAAGCTCGCGCGCTTCGGCAAGGGCCGTATCGACATTGGCTTTTGCTGTTTGGATATCGCCTGCGATCTGGGCTGAAGCAAGATTGATGTCCACGGCTGCTTGTGTGAGCGCGAGCGCGCTTTCGGTAACTTTCGCTGAAAGCGTTGCGCTGTAGTCGTTGAGCGTCTTGCGGATGTTCTCGAGCGAAGTGGAAGCGGAATCGAGGCGGGCATCGAGTGCGGGCAGCGAGGCAACAAGCTTCTTGAGCAGATCGTTCGAAGAATCTACCGAGTGAATGGAGCTATCGATCGTAGGCGTGAGGTCGTTCACCATCGTGCGGTTTTGGCTGATCGCGTTCCTTGCTTCTTCAACGCTGTGGGATAAGAGCGATGTGGACTGTTCGCTCTTATCGTGCACTGCGCCGCCTGTTCGTTGCGCGATCTCAACGACCTTGTTGCTTACTTGAGAGACGAATGATTCATCGATCGTGGTCTCGATCTTGGAAGCAGCCGAATCGGTGACTTTCGTTCCTGAACCAGAAAGCTTCTCATTAACGTAGTATTCGATCTTGGGTTGGGTGAAATTGCCGCTGAAGACACTGATGAAGTCTTCGCTGAAATTCTCAGGGAAGATGAGCGCTGCGTAGTATTCGCTCGAGTAAACGCCGTCCATGGCCTCGTCTTTTGAGACGAACTGCCAATCGAGTTCGTGATCGCTGTGAAGTTCATCGACCACTTCCTGACCGATGTTTATCTTGCCGGTGTAGTTTGAGTCAGCACCCTTGTCCTCATTTACCACCGCCACTTTGATCGAGCCGGTGTTGGCGTAAGGATCCCACATCGTTTCGATGGTGTACCAGGCGTAGAGCGCGGGCAGGATGCAGACGCCCGCCAAGATGATGCAGGCGACTGGATTGACAACGAGCCGCTTCAAGTCGCGCACGAATATCTGCAGGATGATCGAGAGATATTTTCGTGCGCGATCGAGCATGACGTCTTCCTGAGAAAGCCTAATCTTCGTTACGAAGTTCGGTGTCTACGGTCTCTTTGATTGCGGAATCGGCAACATTCTGTTCGCGTCGTTCACCCTTTTCGGCGAAATGGATCTCGTCGCGCAATGTGCGATCATAACGATCAGCATCGTGGCTCAGGTCTTCACGACGCTCTTGGTAGTATTCGCCCCGACGGTCTTTGATGTGCTTGGCCTTTTCTTCTTCATGAAGATGTTCTTCACGTTCGTCTTGGCGTTCGTTTGGTATTTCGAGAGTCATGATAGATTCCTTCTCTCTTGTGTCTTGCTTGAATTGCTGCAGAAGAAGCTGCAACACCTATTTAGCCTAGCGCTCTTTTTGTTGAGATCGCCGGTCAGCGACCAGTTGTTAATGACTTGCAATAAGCCTAATAACGAAGCGATGAAAGGGTTCAGAGGAGCGACGAGGAATCTCGCTTGCCGGGCGCTTCACCGCCCCAAGATCCTTACAAGATTGTTCTCTTTATGTAAGGAAGATGAATGGCAGCGTTCATGGTAGGCCCCTAAGCTTGAAACAAGTGGAATGTTCGACCCGATGGAGGCATCATGAAAACCAGAGTCATGCCTTTGTTCTCCCTTGCTCTTATCGTAGTCGCTTTGGTTTTTCTTGGCGCTGGGTTCTTTGGGGGAGAGCGCACCTGCTACACACAGGTCGATAATAGCAAGGTTGAACAGATCGAACCTGATAAGGGCAGCATCAAGCTAAACGGAGGAATGTCGTATAAGTATTCGCTTCCGGCGTACACCGAAGATGGCGCAGAAGTTAACGTGGCGTTCGGTACGGAACGAGAGCTTACCGAAGGGCGCTACCTCAAGCTGCAAGAGCGACCGATCCAGGGCGTGATCAGTTGGCAAGAGGTTCGTTTCGACGAGCTTCCGCCTGTTGTCCAGGAAGCCTATAGACGCTAGATCGGTTTCGAGAGCGTATCGTTGCAGCAAGTGCGATCGCTTCGGCATGGTGGCTGTGAGCGAAAGAAGAGGGCGCGGGCGAATCGTTGCATTTCTTGCAAAGGGGGGGGTGAACCGTATGCGTTGCCTGTTAGCGTAGCGTGCGCAAATAGTCCTTCATGCTGGCAGCGATGCGACGGCTCTCGATAGCTTTTTGGATCGCTTTGCGGCGCGTCCATTCATCGAGCAGGGCTTTATCACCTTGGCGCTCCAAATACGGAAGCGCAGCGGCTTCCTGCTTTGCGAGCGCTTCAGCGAAATACCAAGCACGCATCATATCCACATAGTAGATGTCATCTTCGGTGGCGGGATGAGCTTCGCTGTTGGGCATGCGCGTAGCTGCGACCCATTCGCAAAAGCGGGGCTCGAACAGTTCGTCAAGATAGAGCCTCATGAGGATGCCCATGGCAAAGCGGATCGTGTAGCAATGATCTGAAGCGAGCCAGCGCTTGACCTGGTCAAGCGTTTCCCCAGGGCGCTTCGCGAACACTTTGGTAGGAAGCTGATCGCAGGTTGCCCAGTTGTCCACGAAGGGAAGGAAGCGCTCGTAGAGTTCGAGCGCTTTGTCGTAGTCGCGCTCTGCACCGATCGTGAAGGCATGTACTTGGTTCTCGTCGAAGAGCCGATGGGGAAGCGCGCGCAGAAACGTGTTAGCGTCGTCGCGTTTGGCAAGTTCTTTGGCTATCTTGCGAAGCGCGGGCGTTCGAACACCAGCGATGGTTTTGGGATCCACGTTCGGTACGAGCCGAGCATGGAAAGCGCGGTAATCCAGGTCGACATTCGCTTCTAAGCTGCGGCAAACGAACTCGCCAGCAGTATCTTCGCCGAAACCAGGAAGCTCGTTTTGAAGGACCTCTTCCAGGGGCGCATCTTTAGCTTTGGCGAGCAGTGCCTCTTTTTGGGCACGGTCGAGTTGCTTGAAGTGCGCTTCCGCGCTCATGGCGCGTTCTTTTGAATAGAAGCGGGCTTGAGCGATCAAGCGTACGGGCGCATGCGACTTCGTGTACTTGGCGCCAGTGCCAGCTTGATGTGCGGAAACGCGCGCTTCAACATCGGTGGTGTATCCCGTGTAAAGGCTGCCGTCCCCGCATTCCAGAATATAGATGTAGTGCTCGAAAGGCTTCATGATGGGTTAGATACTAGTAAAACGCTGGTAAGGTGCGTCCTTGTTGCGTATCAGCAAAACGAAGACGCACCTTCATTTCCGTATCGCAATATCTACCAGGTGCGCGATGCGAGCGCGCGGAACTGTGCAACGGTAGGAACATGGGCGTTCAATCCGCCATCCACCGTAACGACTTGCCCTGTGAAGTATTCGCTTTCGTCGGATGCGAGGTATACGCACATGGCAGCAATGTCATCAGGTGAGCCATAGCGGGTAACCTCGATGTTATCAAGGAAGATGTCCTTCAGCATATCGGGCACCTTGTCGGCGTTCTCTTCGGTGATGATGAGACCCGGACGCACGCAATTGCATCGAATGCCATCCTTGCCATACTGCAGCGCGGTGTATTTCGTGAGCATATCAACGCCAGCCTTCGCGCAAGCATAAGCAGTTGAGCCTAAGTCGCCGCTGCATGCAGCCATGGATCCGATATTGATGATGGAAGCCTTGTCGTTACGCTTGAGGTAGGGCAAGGCGATCTTCGTGCAGTAAAAGGTGCTGCGGATGTCGCTGGCGAAGACAGCATCCCAGTCTTCGAGCGATATCTCGTCCACGCGGCCGTCCTTCAAGGCCATACCGGCAGCGTTGTTCACCATCACATCGATCTTGCCCCAGGTTGCTTCCGTGTCGGCAAGAAGCGCATCGACGGTCTCAGGCTTGGTCACGTCGAGGAAGTGATACATTGCCTCACCGCCTGCGGCTTTGATCTCGTCAACGATAGCCGCTCCACGCTCTTCGCGGCGACCGCATACGACAACGCGTGCGCCTTCAGCAGCAAACATCTTTGCAATACCTTTGCCGATGCCACTCGTGGATCCGGTGACGATGGCGACCTTATCTTTCAAGCGATCCATATAGACTCCTTTGTCGAAATAGCGTTTCTCCATTGTATCGCTTCCATGTTTCGAATCTGATACAGAGCATGGAGGTTCCTGTATGAAAGCGCTATATGGCCTGACAGGGGTATTCAAAGAGAGGGAACGGTGCGTCTTAGCGCACTTTTTCGCCAGGAAGCATTAAGCACGCAGTTTCTTGCGAAGATATTCGAATGCCATGATCGGATGGCGGAACATCATTTTGGGTGCAGCATAGCGCATGATGGCTTTGATGCGAATTTGAGCATCGCCGCGCTGGCAGTGTGTCTTGCAGTCTTGGCAATTGCCTTCGTGTCCGTATGGGCATGATGCTGCGCGAGAAAGCGTGTTCTCTATGGTTGCACGGCACTCTGGGCACATTCCGCCTTCATCTTTTTGAGCATCGGCGTGATTGTCTTGGCAGTAGATGCTTCCCATGGCTTCGAGAACACGTCTATCTTTATCGATCTTATTCACGTGCATCAGTATAGATGAGCTAGGAGCTTACGTACCAGGAAGCTCTTGAGTGGGCGAATGTTGGCGGTGCTCTTTTCCTGATCGGACCCTCAGCTACTTGTGACGTTTCGTCGTCCCGGATTTATAGCGTTCGAGCTGCTTGTTCAAAAGCTTCGTCTCGCGCCGATAGAGTCCTGTGAAGAGTAGGCTGCTCAAGGCGAGTATCACCACATACGTAACGCTCCAGATCAGCCATGCGCCGGGTAGTTCAGTGGGAAACCAACCAAAGGCGATCGCAAGCGGTGTGAGGACCGCATAGAAGCACACGCCAAACAATGCGATGCGCGCACCGTAATTGAGGCGGCGGATGAGGAGCGGCGTGAAGAATACGAGCTGCAAGACAACTGCCAAAAGCATCGCGCCCGCAATGGTCCAACAGTACATGATGCCTGCTCTCGCTTCTTCATCGGCGTATATCATGCCGAAGAACATGGAGAACAGCATGAAGAGCGTGAAGGCGATCGAGAAGTTGATGCAGAGCATCTTCATGATCTCGCCGGGGGTCTTTCTTTCGGTATCGATGATCTTGTTGTTCATGATCGATCCCTCCTAGGCACCTAGTAGCTTCTTGATCGCGCTTGCATATTTGCGTGAGATCACGATCTCTTCGTTGTTGTCGAGACGAGCGAGCAATCGTCCGCCTACGTAGGGTTTGAGCCCCGCGATACGGCAAAGATTCACGAGGCAGTTCTTTGCGATGCGTACGAAGTGGGCATCCGCAAGGCGTTCCTCGAGCTCGATGAGACGCAGTGGCATTTCCAAAACGGTTGTGGCTGAGTAGGCAAAGCATCTGCCGTCGATGGATTCGATGTAGAGTATCTCGCCTGCGGGAACGGCGCAGGCTTCTCCTTGCACGGTGCCATTGAGTCTTCGATCATGCATGCGCAGGCTTGCGACGATAGCCGCGATGGATTCGTCGACAGCAGCGCAACGGAGCAGCACTTCGGGTTCCGCCAGCGCTCGGTCTGTTTCGATCTCAATCTTCATGAGTCTTCCTTTCTGGGCGAAAGTATAGACCCGCCCGCAGAGAAAGGAGAGCGCGCCCCGCGGAGATGCATCCAGGCTCTATTGAAATGCAAAAGGATGGATGGAAAGGAGGTTGTTTTCGTCAGGCATCGAAGTGGGTGAATGAGCGTGCTGAAAGCTTGCATGCGGCAACATCGCAGATGATGAAGACCACAAGCCCTGCTGCAAGCGCGCAAAGTTGAGCGCTTGGGTCATTGAAGCCAGCGACACCAAAGGACGCAGCGTTCGCAAAAGGGAGATAGGGGAGCACTACGGTTGCAGCAATGCAGAGCGCGGCAGGGATAGAAGCGATGATGAAAGGCAGTCCGACCTTCAGCGGATTGCGATAATACAAGGGATAGAACACCAGGTTGAACATGCCGAATGTGATGAATCCGAGCGCAACAAGATAGAGATTCGCCGCCGTTCCCACTGCTTCAGAAGGCGGGGTGATCCCGTTGATTCCTAGTGGGCCGCGCAGCGCGATGAAGATGATCATGATAGCGAGCATGATCATTTCGATCCCAGTCATGGTAAGGATGCGCGCTCTTGCCATGCTGGCGCGAGACAGCGGGAGGGAGAACGAGTACTCGAGGTCGTGCATTTCGCGGGCGTTCATTCCGTTAAAGAAGGCGACCAGGACCCCGTAGATGAAGATAGCGCCATACATCCACGATGGTATGAGCACGAGCGCTCCGAGCACCACGATGAAATAGGTCGAAGGATGCACGACGAGGCGGAGCTCTTTCAAAAGTGCAGCTTTCATAGCGTTGCCTTTCGTGCCGTGTGGGTCATGATATCGTCGAGCGTTGCAGGTTCACCGATGCCTGATCGGGCAGGGACAAGGGCGCTCTTCCCATTAGCGGTTTCGCGTATTCCGTAGATCGGTGCTTCGGCGCGTTTCGCTGCATCGAGCGGTGCAACGCGATAGCGGTCCTTAAACTCGGAGAGGCTTCCTTTGCCGATGATGTTCCCGTTGTCGATATAGAGGATGTTGGACGCACATTTTTCGAGGTCGGAGGTTATGTGCGTGGAGAACAGCACGCCTACGTTCTCGTTTCTGGCCAGCTTGAGAAGGATATCCAGCACTTCTTCGCGCGAAGCAGGGTCGAGCCCGCTCGTTGGTTCATCGAGGATGAGCAGCTTTGCATTGTGAGAGAGAGCGAGCGCGAGTGCGAACTTGACGCGCATACCTTGGGACAGATCCATGATGCGCTTCTTCTGATCGAGGTTGAAGAGCTTGCAGTAGCGAGCATACGCATCGTTGCTCCAATTCGCATAGAACTTGCTTGTGACATTCGCGATAAGCGAAAGCCGCTTGGTGCGATAGAAGTCTGCGCTGTTGAGCTCGAACCCAACCTGCTCCTTGACGGTGTCTTCGTTGCCTGAGTATGGCTTTCCGAAGTATTCGATGGTTCCGCCATCGGGGTGCACCGCACCTTCAAGGCATTTCAAGGTGGTCGATTTTCCCGCGCCGTTTCGTCCGATGAAGCCCGTTATGGTCCCTGCCTCGACCGAGAAGGAAACATCACGCAACTCGAAGGCAGGGTAGGATTTCGCGAGGTCCTCGACGCGCAAGAGCGTTTCTGGCTTGGATGAGCCACTGCTATGAATTGGTGGTTGGGCCATCTGCTCTCCGTTCGTTCACTATTCGCCCATAGCTTTCAAGCATGGATTCCGCATCTTCGACCTTCTGCAGTGCGATGCCTTGAGCTTCGTCGCCCAAAATGAGCAGCTCGGATCCTGCGTGCAGATCGAAGATGTCGCGCGCTTTCTTCGGGATGACGATCTGTCCGCGTTCTCCCATGCGCACGATCCCGAAGATGTGCTTCCCGCGGGGAGGAATGGGGTAGCCCGTCGCTGCTTCGTTATGCGCGATGAGGTCGTCGACAGAAACGCCCAAAAGCTTTGCGAGCGCATAGGCGTTTTCGAGATCGGGAAGAGATTCTCCCGATTCCCACTTGGCAACGGTCTGCCTTGCAACACTCAGTCGATTCGCAAGGTCTTCTTGGGTGAGCCCGAGCGCCTTTCGTGCTGCTTGAATATTCTGAGAAATCATACGATTCATACCTCCTGATATAGCGTATCGCCCCTTTTCTTCTTTCACCACCAAGTATAGATGGCATTTGAAGGGCAATAATGTAATGAGTTCGTGACATTTCAAGACACTGGAGAACAGTTCTGCCTTCGCTTTGTTTTGAAGGGCGGTGCTGTTCTTTGCCCCCTTAAGGGTTTTAGCTTGACGGCTGTGTATAGGTGTGTATATACTGTTTATATTGCATATGCACACAGTCTCGCAGAAGGACGCTTTTGCGAGACGATGCGGCAGCCGCTGCAGGGTTGCCGGAAAAGAGGACAATTGGAGATCGTTATTTCGAATTCGGGTTCGGTCCCGATCTACGAGCAGATAGAGGCTCAGATCAAAGACGCGATCATGACCGGTGAGTTAGCAGCAGGGGAACACCTCCCAAGCATTCGCTCTCTTGCCAATGATCTGCGGGTGAGCGTGATCACTACCAAGCGTGCGTATTCCGATCTGGAGGAGCTGGGCTTCGTGGTCACGGTTCAGGGGAAGGGTACCTTCGTTGCCAGTGGCAATCAGGATCTGCTGCGTGAGGAGCGCATTCGTCATGTTGAAGAGTCGCTCGAGCGCGCAATAGCAGATGCGCGACCCCTCGGGCTTACCGCGGATGATCTGCACGAAATGCTCGATCTGCTCTTGGAAGACTAGCTCGTCCGAGGAGATTCACATGGACGCATTGATAAACGTAACTAACTTAGGGAAGCGATACGATGGCTTCCATCTTGAAGATATCGGGCTTGCCGTCGAGGCTGGCACCGTTGTGGGCTTGATCGGATCGAACGGAGCGGGAAAGACTACCACGATCAAGATACTGCTCGGCATCTTGCAACCCGATGAGGGTGAAGGTGAAGTGCTCGGTTGCTCGATCGGAAAGGGCATGTTCCTGGAAGGGAGCGTCAAGGAGCGCATCGGCGTTGTTCTTGATACGTGCGCCTTCCCTGAAACCTTGAAGGTTCAAGACGTGGCAACGCTCGGCCGTTTCGCCTATCAAAATTGGGACGCGAAGCGCTTCGGTGCGCTGTGCGAGCGTTTTGAGCTTGCGCCCAAGAAGAACGTGAAGGAACTTTCGCGCGGTATGGGCATGAAGCTCATGTTGGCCTTTGCGCTTTCGCACGATCCTGAACTGCTCGTTTTGGATGAAGCAACAGCTGGCCTCGATCCGATGGCGCGCGAAGAGGTGCTGGATATCCTGCGGGATTTCATGAAGACCGACGATCATGCAATCTTGCTTTCGACGCATATCACGAACGATCTTGAGAAGATCGCCGATGAGATCATCTGCATAGATGGCGGCAAACTCGTTTTCGACCTGCCCAAGGATGAGGTGTGCGATGTGGCGGGCGTTGCACATTGCAGGCAGCGCGACCTTGAACTAATAAGGGAGAGCGCCTGGGCAGAGGATGAACGCATGCGGAAGCTCAAGAGCGGTATGGCCTACGATGTGCTTGTGCCTGATCGGTTCGCTTTCGCGAAGGCTTTCCCGAACATCGCGCTCGATAGCGCGAGCATTGACGATTACATGACGCTCACCTTGAAAGGAGAGCAACTATGAAAGCTATGATCTTCTCAGACCTCATCACCTCCAAGAATGCTTTTGTGCAACTGCTGCTCATATCCATCGTGATCTGCGGATTCCTTGCATGGGGCACAGGTGAGGTGATCGTTGGCACGGCTGCAATGGCAACGATGGCGCCTTTGATGTATCTCTTCTCGATCTTCGCCTACGACGAGATGAACGGATGGGAGCGCTTCCGTATGACGTTGCCTTTGACCAAGCACCAGGTTGCCTACGGGCGCTACGTGAGCATGTTCATCGTTTCGGTGGTCTCGATGCTTGCGGCTTGGTTGATCTCGTTCGTATTCATCGCGATCATTCAGGCTTGGGGTGGTTTCGGCACAAGTGCGGAGTTCGCGGCCCCTGAGTCTCCTCTTGCCGTTCTCGATTGCGGCATAGCCGGCTTTGTCTTCATCTTGCTACTTGCAGCACTCACCCTGCCGCTTCTGATGCGTTTTGGCATGAACAAAGCAACACGCCTTTTGCCGCTTCTCGTGGTCGTGGTGGTCGTGCTTGCGAGCGTTGCGATCGGAAACGTTTCAGATGGGATCGACATGGTGGCCGTGCGCACCTTCTTGAATGATCACACGGTTGCTATCGCGATAGGGGGCTGTGTGGTGTCAGTTGTCCTTTATGTTGTGAGCGCATTCATTGCCGCACGCCTCTATCAGGCTCGCGAACTGTAAAATAGATCGAAGCACGTGGCGCAAACGGAACGATCTCGCTTTTTGCGAGCGCACATGCGCTGCTGTGCTTCGCTATTGTTCTATGAAAGGGCTCATGATGGATTATCAGAAGATCACCTACACCGTTGAAGAGGGCATTGCGGTCATCGCGATGGCGTGCAAAGAGAATTTGAATGCGCTCGACATGCAGATGGATGCCGAATTGCTCGATGCGATACGTAACGCGGAAACGAACGATGAGGTGAAAGTGCTCGTGATCAAAGGGCTCGAGCGTTCATTCTCTGCAGGTGGCGATGTGGGGATGCTCCATGGTGTCTTCGAATCGGGCGAGCCGATGGACATGGCAGCCATGATGGAGAAGAACAGCATCATCACCGACAAGCTCAAGAAGATGGACAAGCTCGTCATCACCTCGGTTGCTGGGTCGGTCGCGGGAGCTGGCGTGAGCTTGGCATTGAGCGGCGATTTCATGATCTGCGCCGATAACGCGAAGTTCATCCTTGCATTCGTGAACCTCGGTCTCGTGCCCGATATGGGTCTTACCTATCTACTCTCGAAGACCATCGGCCCTGCGCGCACGATGGATCTGGCAGTAACGGGTCGCCCGGTGGATGTAGCAGAATTCTACGACTGGGGTCTCGTGCAGCGCATGGTGCCTGCCGATATTTTGGACGAAGAGACGATGAAATTCGCGCGCAAGCTGGTGCGTGGCCCACTGGTCGCTTACAAGAACATCAAGAAGCAGATCTATACCGTTGAGTATGCGGAGTATCTCAAGTGGATCACGACCGTTGAAGTGCCCACGCAATGTGAATGTGCTGCAACGCAGGATTTTCGCGAAGGTGTCTACGCTTTCATCGAGAAGCGCCGCGCAGCATTTGCCGGCGAATAATGCGTCTGGGTATTAGTGGCGACAAGCTGCGCTTGGATCCATGAGGGAAACTTTGCCTTCAGCGAACATTTGAGCTACTTTGCCAACATTCGGCTCGGTCGTGTCTGAATAGACCTGCACGCCTGCATTGGTGAAACGCGTGAAGGGCGGCATACCCATGCCAGCTGCCAAGATTCCGTCAACATTGAGACCAGAGACGAAATCGATCACACCACCGCATCCTACCGCATCATGGTCAACATTTTTGATGGAGTCAACGTTTGCGATATCCATATCTTCCGTATAGGTAATGATGGTGAAGTAAGGCGCATGTCCGAAATGGCCACTGCGCATACTTTCGAGGCCGGTGTCGCTTTCGCTGGGAATTGCGATTTTCATGAGAATTCCTTTCGGTTGGTTGGAACGAGCGTTTAAATCATGAGGCAGCCATCTCAGCGATAGCGTCGCTTGAGCGTTTGATCTTCGCCTCGATACGTTCTTTTTCATCGCCTGTTGCAGGCGTGGGTTGGTAGTTGTTTCGCGAGCTGACTGAAGAGATTGAACAGGGAATCACGTTCGTGTTGTCGATCGTGACATCGTTGCCGCGCACCGTGAACGTTTGTTGAACGATCATGCAATCCTTGTCGCTGGGGTTCTTGTTGCCGCCGAAGCAGAAATTACCCAAGCTATAGACGATCGTATGTCCGTTGTAGTTCTCCATGCCTTGGATCACATGCGGGTGCGATCCGACCACGAGCGTTGCTCCAGCATCGATGGCGGCATGTCCGAGCTCCATCTGAACGCTGTCGGGCACAGTCTCGCGCTCGGTTCCCCAGTGGAAGAACACGACGATGATCTGCGCTCCCGCTTCTTTGGCGGCGTTGATGTTGCTCACCATCTCGTCTTTGATGCCAGCGCCTTCGGCAAGTTCGTAGGTTCCGACGAGCGCGACCTTCACGCCCTTCACGTCCAGATATGCGATGCGATCGTAGCCGAAGGTGGGAATGCCCACAGCTTCGACCGCTTCGATGGTGTCGGTGTAGCTTTGGTCGCCGTAGTCGCGCGAATGATTGTTCGCGAGCGATGCGGCATCGACGTTGCCCGCCTTGAGTATCTCGGCGTATTCGCGCGGTGCTTTGAACGCGAAGGTCTTATCGGCGCGCGTAGTGGAATCGGTGAGGGTGCCTTCCATGTTCACGATGGTGGCATCATCGGCGGCGAAGATATCGGCCACGTTCGCGAAGAAATAGGCGGGGTCGCCCACTTCGTTGTATTTTGCGTTGAAGCTGGTAGAGCGATCGAAGCCCTCGTCGGTGCCGAGTGTGCAATCGCCCGCGAAGGAAAGCGTGATCGTTTGGCCTTCAGAGGCAGCTTTGTCCGAGGCAGCAAGCGTTCCTTCGTTGTTCGATTCGCCTGAGGAGCAGGAGGTGCAGGAGCTGAATGCGAATGCGACTGCGATAAGGGCGATGAGGGCGAAAGCGATCCAGACTGGTAGATGACGTTTGGAGTTGCGCATCTGATATGGAGGATGAGCTGCGTGGGTGGTTGGTGGCATAACACGGTGTTGCTCTTGATGCACCTTGCTGTTCACGCCCGCTCCGCGCACATGAGGTGCATTCGAGCGAGTGGTTTCGCGTTTCGTGCCGTGTGTGGCCGTGCGCCGTGCGGGGCGGTCGGTGCGCTTCGTTGGTTTTCTATCTTGCTTTTTATTATGTTGATATGGCATATGCCACCTTTTTCTTAGTAAGCTAGAGAAATAGTAACAAAGACTGCGCCATGATGACCAGGGAAGAAAGGCGTTTGGGCATGATAATCAAGAAATCACCGCGCGATATCGATGCGATGGCGAAAGCGGGGGAGCTCTCTGCACGAGCGCTTCGCGTGGTTGGTGCTGCGGTGAAGCCGGGCGTGACCACGCTCGAACTCGATCGCATCGCTGAAGAGACCATTCGTCAGGGCGGTGGCATCCCGGCATTCAAAGGCTACGGTGGATTCCCGGGTTCTATCTGCGCGTCGATCAACGAGCAGATCGTTCACGGTATTCCTTCCGATGCAGTTGTGCTGCAAGAGGGCGATATCATCTCGATCGACACGGGCGCTACCGTGGGCGGCTGGGTTGGCGATAATGCCTGGACCTTCCCTGTGGGAAAGATCTCGCCGAAAAAGCAGCGCTTGCTCGAGGTGACCGAAGAGAGCATGTGGGCAGGCATCGATGCGGCACGCGCGGGGAATCATCTAGGCGATATCGGGCACGCGGTTCAGGCGATCGCTGAGGACGCGGGGTATGGCGTCGTGCGCGAATATGTGGGGCATGGGATCGGCCGCGTTATGCACGAAGAGCCGAATGTGCCGAATTACGGGCGCAGGCATACGGGTCCGTTGCTTGAAGTGGGCATGGTGCTGGCGATCGAGCCGATGATCAACATGGGCACGCGTAAGACCAAGCAGCTATCTGATGGTTGGGGCGTGATCACGCGCGACGGGAAGCCAAGTGCGCATTTCGAGAAGACGGTAGCTATTACGGAAGAGGGACCGCGACTGCTCACGATCGAGCCGGATTATCGTCGACCAGTTGAATAGCGTTCGTTTGAGCGGTTGCTACTCGTGCGCGGTGAGCGTTGTGCCCATGCCGAAGTCGTAGCTGTCAGCCGGGGCTATTCGTGCGCGCGGGGGTGCGCGGCGAGATATTCTTCCTTCAGATGCGACATCTGCACATGAGTATAGATCTGCGTTGTGGCGATGTCGGCATGTCCGAGCATATCCTGGATCGAACGCAGATCGGCGCCGCCTTCGAGCAGGTGGGTTGCGAACGAATGACGTAGCGTGTGAGGGTGAAGGTTCTTCACGCCGATGCTCATACCAGCGCGCGCTACGATCGCATGCACGCTTTGACGCGAAAGGCGCCCGCCACGCGCATTCAGAAAGACCGCCGTGGTGGCAGGAGCTTTTGTGCTTTCAAGTTCGGGGCGCACCTCGTTCAAGTATTCGATCAGCCGTTCGAAGGCGATGCCTGAAATGGGCACGATACGTTCCTTGCTTCCCTTGCCGAACACCCGCAAAAAGCCTTCTTCGGAAAGGATGTTCGCTCGGTCAAGGTTCACCAGCTCGCTCACGCGCAAACCGCATCCGTAGAGCACTTCGAGGATGGTCGCATCGCGTTTGCCCGTTGCTGTTGAGGTGTCAACGTTGTCGAGCAGAGCGTTCACCTGATCGATCGAAAGCACATCGGGAAGGCGGCCTGGCTTCTTGGGAAGTGGGATCGCTTGAGCCGGGTCGGCATCCACGTATCCTTCGCGTAGGGCGAAGCGATGCAATCCCTTTATCGCTGAAAGCCTGCGTTCGAGAGTCGAGACAGCAAAGCCTTGATCGAGCTGGCTCTTTTGGAAAGCAAGAATATCATCGCGCTCTATTTGGGCAAGATCGGTCTTGCCGCGCTCTTCAAGAAAGGTGCGATAGGTTGCAAGGTCCTTGGCGTAGGCATCGATCGTGAGCGGAGAAGAACCGCGTTCGATGGCAAGATAGGCAAAGTATTCTTCGATGATCTGTTCCATGGCTTCATTGTAAACGCCTTGGAGCAACCTGTCTTATTTGGTAGTTTTTGTTGGTGATTGGTTCGGGTTGTTCAGGTAGTTCCCGGGAAGATTCTCAGCTGGTGATGCTTTTGTTTCATAAGGCGATGTGCGCTCGACGAAATACATGCGATACCACATCAAGAACATCCATACGATGAAGATCTTTCGACTCCGATCAGCTCCGGCAAGGTGCTCGTTCAGCAATCGGTCAAGCTCGTCTTTGTTGAAGAACAGCTGCGCTTCGGGGCTTTCGAACCACGTTTTCACGCGCTGGGCATTAGCGGGTTCGCGCAACCAAACGGCAACAGGGACGGGAAATCCTAGCTTTTCCTTCTGCGCCCAATCTGTGGGGATGGCGGTCAAAGAGGCTTTTCTCAAGGCAACCTTGGTCTGTTCAGGAGTTGCCCGCATGTCAAGTGGCAGCACGGATGCCGCTGCGAATACTTCCTTATCCAGAAAGGGGACGCGGCTTTCAAGGGAGTGAGCCATCGCCATCTTGTCGGTTTTGAGCAGGATATCTCCCACAAGCCAGTTGCGAATGTCCACGTATTGCATCTGGGTCGGTTCGTCGAAGTCATGATCTTGTGCTTCCTGGTAATCGGGAGAAACGACTTCCAGCGGATCGGGCGCCTTCACGGGATTCTTGAGGATTCGCTCGCGTTCTTCCACCGTGAAGGAAACGCCATTGGCGTTGGTGTAATACCACTCTGCTACGGTTTCGCTCGCACGCTCCAGGAAGTTCGCGCCGCGTATGCCGAATTTTCGCAAGAGCGCTGCGCTTGCGCGAAGAAGTGGCTTGGGAAGCTTGCCCAATCGATCGGTCGCCATAGGGGCCTGGTAGATCTTGTATCCGCCGAAGAGCTCATCAGCTCCTTCTCCCGAGAGCACGGCCTTCACTTTTTCGGAAGCGATCTGGTCGACGAAGAAAAGCGCAACTGCCGAAGGGTCCCCCGAGGGCTCATCCATGTGCCATTGCACGTAGGGCAAGGCTTTCCAGTATTCATCTTGGGTGATGTGCTTGTTCGTGTTGGACACATCCAGTTTTTCAGCAAGCTCGGCTGCCCACGAGATCTCATCTCGTTCGCCTTCGTATTCGCTGAAGCCAACGGTGAAGGTTTGGACCAGGGGATTTTCCTGTGCGAGCAGTGCTGCCATGTAGCTCGAATCGATGCCGCTCGACATGAAACTGCCCACTTCAACATCGGCCACGTTGTGGTAGTGAACGCTCTCGCGCATAGCGTCTCCCACGCGCTCGGCTGCTTCGTGAAGCGAGCAGCTCACCTTGGTCTCATCGAAGAGGGGAGACCAATACTGCTTCATCTCTATATGGCCATCCGGGTGCACGACCATGGAATGCGCGGGCGGCAGCTTGTAAATGCCTTTGAAAAAGGTTTCAGGAAGCGCACTGAACTGAAAGCTGAGGTATTGCTCGAGGGCCTCGCGATTGAGCTCGCGTTCGTAGGCTGGATGTTCGAGGATGCTCTTTATCTCTGATGCGAAGATGAACTGCTCTTGCTGAACGGTGTAGTAGAAAGGTTTGATGCCGAAGAAATCGCGTGCACAGAACAGGATCTGCTTCTGCTCGTCCCAGATCGCGAAGGCGAACATGCCACGAATGCGATCCAGCACTTTTTCTCCCCAGGCAATATAGCCCGTGAGCAGAACTTCGGTGTCTGACGTGGTCTTGAGTACCCAGCCTTCTGCTTTGAGCACAGCGGCAAGATCGCGGTAGTTATAGATCTCGCCATTGAACACGATCGCATACTCGCCAGTTTGAGATACTACGGGGATATCGTTTGGCTTCTTGTTGGCGCCGAGCGCCTGACCAGCGCTGATGAGTTCAGATACATGATGATTCGACTTGCGCACCATCGGTTGGTAGCCACCCTCAAGATCGATCAAAGAAAGGCGACGGTGGCCGAGAGCAATGCCGTTTGCAAGATACGCTCCTTCGCCGTCTGGTCCGCGGTGCGCCATGATGTCGCACATGTTCTTCAGGACCTGAGCGTCCTTGGGTTGAGCATGGGTGAAGCCGCAAATTCCGCACATGGTAGGGACACTTTCTCCTCTGTTGGATGGGTCGATCATGGTGAATTTGACTTGGCGCTATCCTATGATTCGAGAAGGGTTCCTGTCCCATAACAAGGCATGAACTTATTCTTAAGGTTTTCTTACTAAGCGTTTGAGCTGGACTTATGCATGCTGCAACGTGATAGGTGTGCGCGCAAAAAAGCACCGAACACGATCGGTGCTTTTATGCGTCGCAACATCCTTATTTAGTGGAAAGACTGTATTTTACTTCAAGCGTTCTTAGCGTGGAGCCATCCAGGCCCTGATAATCTCGAGTGCGAGATGGTGCATCTCGTCCAATCCGCCTTCAAGTAAGCCTGCATCGAGATAAGTCTGTATGCAGTTCTGGTGATCAGCTGCTTGGCTATCGCTTGGATCGCTGGCGTAGTTTCCTAAAAAGGCCTTCGCTATTGATCGTTCGTTCTCAATCGGAACCGCTCCTTGTTCGCATACAACCTGTTTCATCTTACGCGTGCGCAGCCGATTGGCAACTGCAAACCCGTCTAGCTGATCTGCGGTATAGCGATTAAGCCAGCTGGTAGGGTCTTTGCATTGTTCATGCAGGCTTTCGAGTTCCTCTTCTGGACTTGTAGTGTTGAAAAGATACACAGCAAGTATCTCTGGATGCACAGGATGGGTGGCGCCGTTACGTGGGCGTACCGGATGTGCGAAGTGCTTGATCGCATCAGCCCAGATACATCCTTCAACTATGATGCTCTTGCAATCAGAAAGCATTTGTTCGGCATATACCGAACAAGCACGAGCAACTTTTGAATCCCTGTCTCGACAAGCTTGCACAAAACCACTGGTATCTGTTGCCCAGGTGTCGGGATCGATCGGAAGAAAGCTCATTCCGGTGGATGCAAGGACGCGCCGAATCGCATCGCCTGAGACCGCATCGATTCCGTAAGTTAGCATGATCTCATGAGCAAGCGTGCTTTTCCCGCAGCGGGGTGGACCGCCTATGATCAATAGTTTCGGATGAGATGGCAGCTTGTTTAGGTGCAGGATCCTATCCCAGTCCATGGTCTCTTCCTTATGGCCGGTTTCTTTGTGGTCACCTTGGTTTGATCTCAATTATTATAAGAGAGAAACTAAGAAAACGAACTCGAGCTTGTGAAGAGACAGCGGGGCGACCATGATCGATCAGATGCCTGACGATTTCGAGATATTGCAAGGCAAAGGATTTGTGATGCTCTCTGCACCCCATGGCGTTGAGCATACGCGTGCGGGTAGGGTAAAACCTGCCGAAGTGCAGACGAGCGATCTTGCACGCGATCTTCATCGTTCGCTGCATTGTCCCGTCATCATCAAGACGAAGAGCAACGATGATGATCCGAACTACGACGAGCATTCTCCCTATCGTGACGCTCTGGTTGACTACGTGAAGAAAAACGATGCAAGAGTGGTGTTCGACTTGCATCAGCTCTCTTCCGAGCGCGAAGCTGCTTTTATCCTCGGTACGGCGGATGGCAAGAATCTGCGCGACGATATCACGTTGTCGACGCTTTGCCGTTGCCTGGAGGACCTGGGAATAGGAGCGGTGCTTGTAGATGAAGTGTTCAAGGCGAGCGGACCGAATACGGTCGCGGCTTCAACAGCAAAGAGAGCTGACGTTTCGTGTATCCAGATCGAGATAAATTCGAAATATCTCTGCAAGGATTTTCCTGAATACGCCTATGATCGGATTCGGGATGCGCTTGAAGAATGCATCACATCTCTGAACAGCAATTTTGCCGATCATGTTTACGATGGCGGCTCAACGTTGGTGAGGATCGTTGATGAGACGCTGCCCGTTCAAGATGGTTGCCTCTATAGTGTTGGTGTTCCTTCTGTATTCTATAAAGAAAACTATGCGACTCCGTTTCAGCTGGAATGTCCTAAACAGGGTACTTTGATGGATGTCAGTATCGTTCCACAAGATTCGCTTGGTGTTGGTCAGATCGCTATTACGAAGCATGTGCAGCGAACCTTGAAGATAGCGGATCATGCTGATTACGAGGTTTTCATTCGGAAAGCGCCCTATGCACGTTTCGACAAGATTCGTGTGCAGTCGATCGATAAGGTCAGCTCGGAAGATGTGGTCATCTCCACGAAGATGATCGAGGGAGGAGCAGTTCAAGAACTGCTTGAAGGCGCGGATCTCTTCGGAATAAAAGACGTGGTCACGAACCAGAGCTTTATCGTAAAAGCCAACCACCTTGTTTTTGATGATTCGCTGGATGCGGGGGTTATCAAGCTAAACCGCAGGCAGCGTATACTGCTAGGCGAGCGCTTGCCCTGTCGACTTGAAGACGAGCTGCGCCAGCAAGTGGTTGCGTATATCAAAGCCGAAGAACAGGTTGCTGGAACGAGCGAAGAGCAACCTGCGTGTGAAAATACGATGCAAGCCGCTGATCAGGAGAAACCGCGATTGCTTGATGGACTGGCGATACTCGAAAAGACCTATCCTGCTCATGAGCCCATTCGCCAAGAGGGCCTCTCACATCCTGAAGAGGCGTACTTACGCAAAGTTTTCGAGCGCTGCTTCCCGCCCAGTATCGTCATCAAGCCGATTGTGCTCGGGAAGAAGAGACGCAATATCTTCAAGCGTATTGGCCGATGGATCGCGAATCTGTATGTGGGCAAGAGTACGCTCTCGCTCATGTGTCGGCGCCCTTATGCCAATGATGAGAATGATCGTGCGGTTCGCATGACGAAGGACAATATGGCGCATTTGGGCATTGATGAAATGGACAATGTCATCATCTCTTACAAGGATAAAGAGTGCATCTGCCAGGTCTTTCCCATTGAAGATGAGAGCAAACTGCAGGCGAACAATCTCTATACTCCCATCGATATGACGATCGGGATCCCGTTGCCGATCCGTACCGAACTTGGCATAACCGATCTGGATTCGACGGTGAAAGTGGATCGCGACACCGCGTTCATCATGAAGAAATGCGCTAACGAACAGGTTATCCCCGTTCTGCTGGCGCTATTTTCCATGAACTTCCTGCAGGATTGCCCGTTCTATGTGCCCATCATCATCTTCTTGGTCATCGCGCCGATCATCATCTACGTGAACCTCTCCTCGAAGCGCAATTCACGTGGGAAGTACTAGAAATGGTGAAGACCAATACTGTTAGATAGGAGACAGCATCATGCTCATGAAAGAAATATCTCAATCGATCGCTGTGTTCGCATCGGACGCGCCGACTATGGACCAGTTGATGTCTGCTCTTCGATTTGAAGGGATGCATCATTCTGAAGATCAAAGATGGGTTGCATTGGAGTTCGTTGCTGGTTTGGTTTCAGAGAATGCTACCCGCGCATTTTTCCCCGATGATTTACCGATCGTTACGTTCGATCCTGAGGAAAACCTCGTTGATGTTTTGCAGCGATGCGTAGAACTTGCTGATCCGGCGCAGTTCGACGACCTATCAGCAAAGCATGAAGCCAGTATGACCTGCCAAGGACTTGAAGAAATGATCGGGGTGGCAAAGGAGCTGGACTAACGAGTGACAAAATGCTTCTATAATTGAATCATGAGCGGGCCGAAGACTAGTTATATATATCCATCGAAGACCAGATTCGCACGCAGCCAGATCGACCGCATCGATAGAGAACACGCCTTCGTTGGGATTATTCAAGCATTGCTTTATTGGCGCGCAGCGTTCACAAAACCTACGAAGAGCGGATGGGGTTTGGTGGGGCGGCTTTTGAATTCGGGATGGCCTTGGCTTGCCACGAACCACGGGTGATCGGGGATCTCGACCATCTCGACCAAGCGCTCGTCTGGCGAGACGCCCGATATCGTAAGCCCTGCTTTCGTGAGCGTGTCGCGATAAGCGTTGTTCACTTCGTAGCGATGGCGATGACGCTCGTAGATGAGCTCTTCGCCATATGCTTCATGTGCGCGTGAACCCGGCAAGACCTTGCAAGGGTAAGCCCCGAGGCGCATGGTGCCGCCTTTGTCTTCGATGTCTTCTTGTTCGGGCATGAGGTCGATCACGCGATAGGGGGCCTCTTCGTCGAACTCAGCAGACGTTGCCCCTTCCAGACCAGCAACATCGCGGGCAAATTCGCAGACAGCCGCTTGCAGACCAAGGCAGATTCCGAGGAACGGAATGCCGTGTTCGCGTGCATAGCGTGCTGCTTCGATCTTGCCTTCAAAGGCGCGCTGCCCAAAACCGCCGGGCACCAAGATGCCCTGCATCTCACCGAGCAGCTCGTCGGCATTTTCAGGGGTGAGTTCTTCGCCATCGATCAGGTGCACATCTACATCGGTGCCTTGTGCAATACCTGCATGATGAAGTGCCTCGATGATCGAGAGGTAGGCATCAGGCAAGCTCACATATTTGCCTACGACCGCGATATCCGTCGTGTCTTCGCAGGCAGCGCGCGCGTCGAGGAACATTTGGAGAGGCGAGAGATCGATCGGAGTAACGGGCAGGTCGAGTTTCTCGAGCACTTGCACATCGAAGTCTTGCGCAGCGAGCATGATGGGCACCTCATAGATCGAAGGCGCGTCGGTGCAAGAAAGCACTTCGCGCGGTGCTACGTCGCAGAAGAGCGCGATCTTCTCGCGCACAGCGCACGAGATCTCGTGATCGGAGCGACAGACGATGAAATCGGGCTGAACACCCAGTGAGCGCAACTCCTTCACACTGTGCTGGGTAGGCTTGGTCTTCACCTCGTGAGCTGCAGCGATATAGGGCACGAGCGTCACGTGCACGAAACAGACATCGTCGGCAGGTCGTTCGCGCATGAATTGACGCGCAGCTTCGATGAAGGGAAGCGATTCGATGTCGCCGATCGTGCCGCCGATCTCCGAGATGACGATATCAGCATTCGTCTGATCGGCAATGCGGTAGAGGCGTTCCTTGATCGCTTCGGTCACGTGCGGAATGACCTGTACGGTACCGCCGAGAAAATCGCCACGACGCTCTCGCGCGATGAGCGTTTGATAGATCGATCCTTGAGTGAAGTTGGATTCCTTAGTGAGGCTTTCATCGATGAAGCGTTCATAATGTCCCAGATCGAGATCGGCTTCTTGACCGTCGTCGGTAACGAAGACTTCGCCGTGCTGGAAAGGAGACATGGTGCCAGGATCAACGTTTAGGTACGGATCCATCTTTTGCATGGTCACTTTGTAGCCGCGTGCTTTGAGCAGATGTCCGAGCGATGCTGCGGTAATGCCCTTGCCGAGCGATGAAACTACGCCGCCCGTAACGAAAATGTGCTTAGCCATGATACTCCTAACGGTGAACACCCTGCGTGGAAGACGTTCGAGCTCCCACGGGCCGACCTCTGTCCAACCGTTATTCAATTTTAAGGAGAAAATGCGCGCAGGACGAAAAACGAAACGTGCGTTCACATGCTTGTAATCAAATTGAAATAGAAGCGCGTAGATGATCGAGCTATTCGCGCGCTTCGCAAATCGGCCCACGTTCGCTGATCGAGGCAGGCTTGTCCCTTATTGCTTGAAGAAGGTTTCGGCGGCGTAGTCGTAGAAGGATTTCGCCTGGTAGCGCAAGAGGAGCGTGGGTTCTTCGCCGGTTGCCACGACGATCTTGCGGATAGGGGAGTCGAACGTGATGCGCTCGCCATCGATGAACAGCGTAGCGGCACGGCTTGCTGGCGAGCTGTCCAGGTCGATCTCGACCACGTCGGACGAGCCAGTGAGCAGCGCGCGCGATTGAAGCGTGTGCGGTGCGATGGGTGCAACGATAAGCCCTTGATAGCTTGGATCAACGAGCGGTCCGCCCACAGAGAGCGCATAGCCGGTAGAGCCTGTGGCAGAAGCGACGATAAGCCCATCGCTGCGCATATTGGCGATGAGTGAATCGGAAACGCTGTAGCTGAACCCGATCATGCGGCCTTGATCGCCTCGTGCGATGACCATCTCGTTTAGAGCGAAGAAGCGCTGCGGTTCGCCTTCGCCTTTGAGGATCGGGTCTGCGGTATGGCGGTCGCAGGAGCCTTCGCTTTTGGTGGATTCGTCAACAAAGACTGAATGCGCTGATGGATCGGTGCTTTCAGCCGAGGGAGCCTTCGGCTTCTCATGGATGAGCGGATAGACCTCGAAATCATCTTGCTTCGCCGCGGCAGCATCGAGGTCGTTTTCGCAATAGACCTCCACTTGCAGGTTGGTGCGTGCTTCATAGGATACTTCGCCAGCGAGCGCCTCGCTCACGATTTGGATGATGCCCTCATCGTTGGGGTTGGCCATGAAGCCGAGGTGCCCGAAATTCACGCCGAGGATGGGGATACGGCGCGTGCCGATCTGGTTGGCGGTGCACAGGATCGTGCCATCGCCCCCTAAAACAACCGCTAGATTGAAAGCTGGTTCTTCACTTGTGGGGAATTGGTCGATAATAGAACAGTTCGATCGAAGGTCGTCACGATCGTACGTCTGATAGTCGATGTGCTGCTTATCGAAGAACGCTTCGAGCAAAAGGGATGCTTCGAGCGCTTTTGGATTGTAGTTATTGCGAACGATCAGAACACGCATGTGACTTCCCTTGGGCTTCCCTTACTATGGTTGATTGAGTCTACTCATTATAGTCGCACAAAGAGGACCTGTGGCAAACGATTCAAGCTCGAATATCATCAAGAACACCAGCCTGATCACGCTGGCAACGCTCACTTCGCGCGTAACCGGATTGGTGCGCACATGGGCGATGGCGTTCGCGCTGGGCAATACGGTTTTGGCCTCGGCGTATAACATTGCCTACAACATGCCGGCCATGATCTACGAACTTGCCGCAACCGGTATCTTGGCCACGGCATTCCTGCCGCTTTATCTGCTGCAGAAGGAAAAGAACGGCGATAGCGGGGCGCAGACGTTCGCCTCCAACATCCTTACGCTCACCACGATCGTGCTCGGGCTTCTGGCGCTTGCCTGCTCGATCTTCTCTGCGCAAGTCATCGAGACGCAAACGTTCGCCGGGGGAGACCCAGCAGCGAAGGAGATGGCCATCTTCTTCTTCCGCGTGTTCGCCGTGCAGATCTTGCTTTATGGATTGGGCGCGGTCATCACCGGCATCCTGAATGCGGAGCGATCGTATTTGGCACCTTCGCTCGCGCCCGTGCTCAACAATTTGGTGGTCATCGTGACCATGTTCGGTTATGTGCCGCTCTCTTCGTGGAACCCCTCCTTCGCTATGTGGTGGTTGGCGGTGGGAACATCGCTCGGTGTGCTCGTGCAGTTCGGTGCCCAGATTCCTGCGCTCATAAAACGAGGCGTGCGCTTGCGCGCGTATGTGAATCTGCGCGATCCCATGCTGGTAGAAGCATTGAAGGTTGCTGCGCCGATGTTCCTCTATGTTGCTGGTACGATGATCACGTTCTCCTGCAAGAACGCTTTCGCGCTCCAGGCCACGCCGAACGGCCCTTCTACATTGAACTACGCTTGGATGTGGTATCAGTTGCCCTATGGTGTTATCGCGGTATCGCTTGGCACCACGCTCTTGACCGAGCTTTCGGATTGCGCCGCGCGTGACGATTGGCCGGGTTTCCGTCGCTTTGTTTCGAGTGGCTTGCGCAATACGTTCTTCCTCATGATTCCGCTCGCTGCCATGGTGTGTTCGCTGGCTTTCCCGCTCATGCAGATGTTCCAGGCAGGTGCATTCTCCGCTGAAGACACGCAGAGCGTCGGCATCATCCTTATGTTCTGGACGCTCAGCTTGCCCTTCTATGCAGGCTACATGTATATGTATCGCGTCTTCGCTGCTATGCGCAAGTTCGTCCAGTTTGCGCTCGTGGATTTTGCGCTGCGCTTCGTGCAGGTCTTCTTCTACTGGTATCTCTGTTCTGGGCCCGTGGGGTTGGTAGGTATTCCCGTAACGGACTTCTTCTTCTACGGTGTCATGTTCGTAGTGTGCTCGCTGATCGTGCGCAGCAAGGTCGGCTCGTATGGCAACAAGCGTATCGCGAGCATGTTCGTGAAGACGCTCGTTGCGAGCATCATTGCTGGTGTGGTGGTGTTCTTCGCATCGCAAGGCGTGCTTGCGGCATTCCCGCTTGGAGGGGCAGCAGCTATTTTCGAAGCGGTCGCGATCGTGTGCGTTTGTGGCATCTTGGGGTTGGTCATCGCATTCGGCCTTTGCAAGGTGTTGCGCGTTCCCGAGTACCAGCTGCTCGGCTCGATCTTAGGTAAGCTCAAGAGCAAACTTCTCCGCCGCTAAGCGCTCTCTTTTGTTCGCACGGATGCTTTCGGCAGCAGCTAAACAACGCTTCTCCTAGGGCCTTCGCCCGCCTGCTTTTGGATGTTCCCACTTTGCTTCCACCTTGTTCCCACTTCGGGCCATTTTCGTCTGAAAACTGAAAAAACAAGCGCAAAAATGGCTTTCAGAGCGCCTTGTGTCAGCAAATCTCCAAAAAACGCTCCACTTTGCTCCACCAACGGCATAACAAAATCTAGCTAAAAATGAAATAACAGACCACAACATATAGTGCCAAGTTCAATACTTGTGCCAAAAGTGGTGGTAAAAGTGGGAACAAAGTGGGGCAAAAATGCATTTTGTGTTGCAATGTGGGGCTGATGGACTTAAAATACATTGCAGCGGAGAGTCTTATTTTGAGAGGAGGAGGAGTGAGCGAACTCTTAGGCGAATACCGTCACAAGATGGATGCCAAGGGACGCCTGTCGCTTCCTTCATCTTTCAGGAAAGTGCTCTCACAGGATCTCAGGATCACTCCTGATCCGGAAAACCAATGTCTGTATGTCTTTGAAGTGGATGATTACTCGAATTGGGTAGAAGGACTCTTCGAAGGCGAAGGTGGTTTTGACGTTAGCAGCAAACGTAAGTCTGCTCTACGTAAGGTACTCAATTCTCGCGTGAGGAACTGCGAGATTGATAACTCGGGCCGCATCCACCTTACCCCCGCTCAGCGAGAGATCGCCGGGCTGGACAAAGACGTGGTGTTCGTCGGTGATGAAGATCATTTTGAGATCTGGGACGCGAAGCGTTGGGATGACTTCGTCGGCTCTGTCGATCTGGCATCGCTGATGAGCGAATCCTAGAGCTTGCACTGTGACAAACGAATATCGGCATATACCTGTTCTGCTCGATGAATGTCTCTCAGGTTTAGAGCTTTCGGCGGGCAAGACCTTTGTCGATGCGACGCTTGGTGGCGCGGGGCATTCGCTCGAAGCAGCCAAGCTGATCGGGGCAACCGGTCACCTCATCGGCATCGATCAAGATCAGGTAGCACTCGATGCAGCAACTGCACGGCTTTTTGCCTTGCCAGATGAGATACGCCCAGAAATCGATGTTCTCTATGGAAACTTCGGCATGCTCGACGAATTATTGGTCGAAGCGGAAGTTCCCCAGATCGATGCGATCCTCTTCGATATTGGCGTTTCCTCTGTGCAGATCGATACGCCTTCTCGCGGCTTTTCCTTTAAGGAAAATGGCCCACTCGATATGCGGATGAATCCGAGTAAACACACCATAACCGCAGCAGAGATCATCAACACCAAAAACGCAACAGATCTCGCTCGGATCATCCGGTCATATTCAGACGAGAAATGGGCTAACCGCATCGCGGAATTTATTGTGAAAACCCGCGAAAAGGCGCCTATCACAGAAAGTCAGCAGCTTGTCGAGATCATCAAGGCTGCGATACCCGCCTCTGCCAGAAGGAGCGGCGGGCATCCGGCCAAACGAACGTTTCAAGCGTTGCGCATCGAAGTGAACGGGGAGCTCGACATGCTCCGCAGTGGATTAGAAGCGGCGATCCGTTGGCTTGCTCCAGGGGGACGCATCGCGGTCATCAGCTATCATTCGCTCGAAGATCGCATCGTCAAAGATACTTTCAAAGAGTACGCCAAAGGTTGCACCTGTCCGCCCGATCTGCCCGTCTGCGTGTGTGGAAACAAGCCGATACTCGAGATCATCACCCGTAAGCCCATCGTGCCGAACGCTGAAGAGGTTGCCCGCAATCCCCGAAGCAGAAGTGCGAAACTACGCATCGCAAAGCGCCTTGACGAATTATCCTCATGAGCACGCAGTCCATTTGCATTCTGCGCGTTCGCTCGTATAGAGATACAGTGCCGAAAGGTTGGTGAGAACTGTGGCAGGAGCACCCGCATATCGTTACGATACTGCCGTGCAAAGCCCGGTGCGTGAACACCAGCAGCCTCCCGTTCGTGTAGTACCGGGGCATAAGCATGAGATCCAACATGGCCTTACCGACTTCCATGTTCTTGTTGTTAAAGTGATCGTTGCCGCTCTAGCAGTGGTGCTTTGCATTGGTTTCATTCAAGTGGGGCTCGCTTCTGCGGCGTATAGTGCAGCATCTGCTTCGAGCGAACTACGTTCGGAGATCGCAACCATGCGCTCTGATGGTCAATCGCTTGCCGTTCAGAAGAGCCTTATCGCATCGCCGAGCAATCTGCGTACTATCGCTGCTGATCAGCTTAAGATGGCTGCTCCCGCAACTGCTTCAACGATCACGCTCGAACCCGATGTAGTGGCCTTCGATGCGAGTGGCAATATCTCTCTTACGGAAAGCATCGCAGCTGTTGCCGCATTGGAGTAGGTCCTATGCCGTATTCGAAGAATCCCCGTTCGGGAAAACCTTCTCGTAACGCTTCACCTCGCATGCGACGCAAGGCTCAGATGCCTGCGTCTTCTTCGTATACCACGCATGCAGCCGCTACGTTCGAGACGAGTCCGCACCGTTTGAGCATCCTGCTCGTGATCGTTCTCGCGATCGCGATCATCGTGTTCGGACGTTTGGTGTGGGTTCAGATCATCGATGCGCATGCCATCGAGCATGCCAGCGATTCGCAGCGTACCGTTACGGTAGATGTCGAACCGCGCCGTGGAACGATCTACGATCGCAATGGCGTGGTGCTTGCGACCACGGTCGATGCTTACAATTTCTTCTGTCATCCGCATAAACTGCAAGATCCTGAGCAGATCGATAGGCTCGTAAGCACACTGGTGCAGGTATGCGGTGGCAATGCTTCGGAATACCGCGAGAAGATCGAGCAGGATACCAATTTCGTCTACCTGTTCAAGGGAGCAGATGAAAAGCAGCTCGAAGCGGTGAAGGATCTGGGAATCGATGGCTTTGACTACGAGAAGACCAATAAGCGCATCTACCCGTGCGGCTCGATCGCCAGCCAGCTGATCGGCGTGGTAAACAACGAAGGCCAGCCGATTTCGGGTCTTGAGCTCTACTACAACGATATTCTCGGTGGAACGCCAGGCAAGAAGACCACTATGTACAGCAAAGAAGGCGTGCCGGTTCCTGGCGCAACGAAGATCGAAACCGAAGTGGTAAATGGCCAGGACATCGTTATCTCGATCGATGTCGAACTGCAAGAACGCGTTGAAAAAGCGGTGGTCAAACGAACTGATGAGGTTGGCGGCAAGACAGGCTTCGGTGCAGTTATGAATGCTGAGACGGGCGAGATGCTCGCATGTGCTTCAGCACCTACCTTCGATATTACCGATCTGTCTTCAGTGAAAGAAGGCGCAACGAACCTTTCAGGCATATCGCTGCATTATGAGCCAGGTTCGGTGTTCAAGCCGATCGCGATGCTTGCGGCGCTCGAAGAGGGAACGGTGGAGCCAGACAAGAGTTACTTCTGTCCTGCTGTTCTTGAAGTAGGGGATCATAAGATCACCGACTCGCACGAACGCCCCGATGAGGACATGACCGCGACCACTATCATGGCTGATTCATCGAACATCGGCATGTCGTTGATCGCGAAGGAGCTTACCTTCTCGAAGTTCTATGAATACCTGCAGAAGTATCGAATCGTCGAAGACACGAAGATCGACTATCCCGGTGCAGTGAATGGTTACTTGGCACCGCGTGATAAGTGGACCGAGGTGCAAGGCTACAACATCAGTTTTGGTCAGGGTGTTGAAATGAGCCCGATCCAGATCATGCGCTTCTACGGTATGCTCGCCAACAACGGTACGATCGCGCAGCCGCATTTCTTGATCGACGTGCCGTCGAAGAGCGAGGAGCTCGAATATCCTACCGAGAAGATCGTGGATAACGATTCAGCGATCGATAAGCTCGATGGCATGCTTGAGGCGGTCGTTGAAAAAGGCACGGGCACGCAAGCTCAGATCAAGGGCTATCGTGTGGCTGGCAAGACGGGCACGGCAGAGATCGCTAGCCCGAACGGAGGCTATAAGAAAGACGCGTACAATATCTCATTCGTCGGTTATCTGCCTGACGCTTCGACGAAGCTCGTATGCTTCGTTGGTGCGAACGAGGTGCCTGGCGAACGAAAGACCGTACCTGCCTTTCAAGATATAATGGAATTTGCGATCGATCGCTACAACATCACGCAAGACTAGGACGGCTATGACAGATCGAACCTGCGCAGAACTCTTCGACCACACACACGCTACGATCATCGGCGATGCCGATCGACCCATCTTGGGGGTCGCATATCGCAGTGATCAGGTGAGTCCCGGAGATGCGTTCTGTTGCATCGTTGGCTTGAAAGCTGACGGGCATGCCTTCGCGCAGGATGCCGTCAATCGTGGTGCAACGGTATTAGTGGTCGAGCGCATGCTCGAAGTGAAGGGGGATAACGATGTTACCTTCATCCTCGTTAACGACACGCGCAAGGCAATGGCTCATCTTGCGGCTCACTTCTATCGAATGCCAACTCAAGATCTTTCTCTCGTAGGAATCACGGGAACGAACGGTAAGACCACGACCGCCCATCTGGTTGAGCACATTGCTTCAACGTTGGGGAAGACCACCGGCATGATCGGCACGGTGGGGATCGATATCGCAGGCAAAGCGCTGCCTGCCGATCACACCACCCCGGAATCGTGCGACTTGCAACATATCTTCGCTGAGATGCGCGATGCAGGATGTCAAGTGGTGGCCATGGAGGTAAGCTCGCATGCGCTCGATCTCGATCGCGTGTGGGATTCGACTTTTGCGGTCACTGCGTTCACCAACCTCACGCAGGATCACCTCGACTATCACAAGACGTTCGAGGCGTATTTTGCTGCGAAACGGCGGCTCTTCTCTGCGGATTATCCTGCGAAACGCGTCATCAATATTGACAGCACGTGGGGAGAGCGACTCGTTGCCGATGCACTCGAACAGGGCGATGAGGTGATCACGACCGGATTCGCTGAAAATGCCGACATTCATCCGATCGAGATCGCTTACGATGTCGCACGCACGCGCATTGTGCTTGGCGTGCGGGGGGAAGCGATCGCCTTCGAGTATCCGCTCGTGGGCAAATTCAATGTGGAGAACGTGATGACCGCCTTCGGTATTGCGCTCGAACTTGGCTTCGCGCCGCATGATATCGCACGTGCTTTGAGCGATGTGCCGCCGGTGCCGGGACGCATCGAGCACGTGATGCTCGAGGCGGGCGAGGGTTCGGATCGCGCGCGCGAGATCGCGGTGTATGTGGATTACGCCCATACGCCCGATGCGATCGAAAAAGCGCTCGCGTCGGTCAAGCAGCTTACGAAAGGCAAGACTATCGTCGTGTTCGGCTGCGGAGGGGATCGCGACGCGACCAAACGTCCGCTCATGGGTAAAGCAGCGCTCGCGGCAGACTTCGCAGTGGTCACTTCTGATAATCCCCGTACCGAATCGCCCGATGCGATCATCGAGGATATCGTTGCCGGCATGCAGGAATGCGGTGAGCGTTTCAGCGTCGAGCCCGATCGCAAACGCGCGATTGAGCATGCGCTCTCGCTTGCGCACCCTGGAGATTCTGTGCTCATCGCGGGCAAGGGCCACGAAGACTATCAGATCATCGGTACGACGAAGCACCCCTTCGATGATCGTGCGGTCGCGCGTCAAGCGCTCAAGGAGCTCGATCAGTAGCGATGAGGCTCAATTCTAAACAGATTGCAGAATTCACTGGCGCTACCGTGATCGTTGAGGCGCTCGATCCCTCGCAGCTGGCGCTTGGGATCACGTGGGATTCGCGCGATGTGCAAGAGGATTTCGTCTATGTAGCGCTTCCGGGAGAGCGCGTCGATGGACACGATTTCATCGACGAGGCACTGCGGAAGGGCGCGCACATCATCCTTTGTATGCAGGGAGTGCCTGAGAGCACCCGCATCCTCGCACACGAGATGGGCGCTGCGATCCTTGAGGTGAGTTCGACCTTCTCTGCTATCACTGATCTTGCGCGCGGTTGGCGCGGTTTCATCAAGGGCACCGTTGTCGCGCTCACTGGCTCGACCGGCAAGACCACCACGAAGAATCTCTTGCGCGATGTCCTCGCGACCACCTTCAAGGTGGTGGCGACCAAAGGCAACCAGAATAATGAGCTTGGCGTACCCAAAACGCTTTTGGACGCGAATCCTGAAACCGATTTCGTGGTCGTTGAGATGGGAATGCGCGGATCGGGGCAGCTGCGAGAGCTGTGCGATTTCGTAAAGCCCGAGGTCGCGCTCATCACCAACACGGGCGAGTGCCATATTGAGCTTCTCGGTTCGCGTGAGGCGATCGCAGCGGCGAAAGCTGAAGCAGTCGAAGCGCTGCCTGCGGGAACGGGGCTTGCGGTCCTGAACTACGCAGACGACAACACGCTCTTCATCTGCGAGACCGCCCAAACAGCAAAGCGCAGCATCCGAGTGATCTACTTCGATGGCTCGGGAACCTTTGCTGCCGAAACCAATGAGGGCGTGCCCTGCGTATGGGCAAGTGACATCGAGCTCGATGGTGCTGGCTGTGCGCATTTTTCGCTCCACTTCCCTGGCGAGGCGGAAGCGCTCGCTTGTGAACTGGGCCTTCGCGGTGTTCACAATGTCTCGAACGCGAGTGCGGTGGCAGCGCTCGCCTGGCAGGCACGGGTTGATCCAGCTCGTATTGCCGAAGCGCTCAAAGCGTCCGCACCCGAAGCGGGGCGCCAGGAGATCCTGCAGGGCAAGGGCGATATCACGATCATCAACGACGCATATAACGCGAACCCCGATTCGATGCGTGCGTCACTGGCCATGTTTTCCGCGCTTAACGTGAAGCACAAACGCTATGCTGTATTAGGTGATATGGGCGAGCTCGGCAGTTTCGCCGAGGCTTGTCACGAAGCGGTCGGCACGTTCGCTGCTACGCAAAAGCTCGACTACCTCATCTGCGTGGGGGAGTTGGCGCGCTCTATCGCTCGTGGTGCGCTCGAGGCGGGTTTTCCCGCTGACCACCTCGTGTCGGTCGCGACGCGGGGAGAGGCGCTCAACGAATTGGATACCCATCTCGAACCAGGAGATGCCGTGCTGGTTAAAGCGTCTCACTCCATGGAGCTGGAACGTATCGTCAGGGGGCTATTAGCATAATGCTTGCAGTGTATGCACAGTATCCGACCTTCACCGTGTTCCTTGCGGTGTTCTTGGGCGCGCTCGTTACGATGGTGCTCATGCCGTTTTGGATCAGGGGATTGAAGAAGCACCTGATCGGGCAACAGGTCCGCGCCGATGGTCCCGAAAGCCACCTCGTGAAGCAGGGAACGCCCACCATGGGTGGCGTGGTCATGCTCGTGGCAATGGCGATCACGGTATTCTTGCTTGCCGCTCCGGAGCTTGATACCACCTTCATCATGCTGGCGATCATCCTCACCGGTGTGCTTGGACTCATCGACGATGCTTCGAAGGTGGCGAAGGAGCGTTCGCTCGGTCTCACTCCGAAAGCGAAGCTCATCGGGCAGTTCCTCATCTCGACCGCATTCGTGCTCGCGGTGGTGAATTGGCTTGGCGTTGCGCCTACCATCGATATTCCCTTCGTTGCCACGCTCGATTTCGGCATCCTCACCACTACGCTTCCCTTCGATGTTCCCGCAGGGCAGTTCAGCATTCCGTGGCTCTATCTGATCTTCTGCGACATCCTGCTCATGGGTCTTTCGAATGCGACCAATCTTACCGACGGTCTCGACGGACTTGCGGCGGGTACGGTTATGATGGCGATCCTTGTTATGGCGGCTATCGCGTATCGTTTGGGTATGCTCGATGCAGCGCTCGTGGGTGCGGCTATCGCAGGTTGCTGCATCGGCTTTCTGTGGTTCAACGCTTACCCAGCCGACATTTTCATGGGTGATACGGGTTCGCTCGCGCTCGGCATGGCGCTCGGCTGTATCGCTATCGTTACGAAGACTGAGGTCATCTCGCTTATCATCGGTGGGCTCTTTGTGATCGAGGCGCTTTCAGTCATGATTCAGGTGTTCTACTTCAAGCGTACGAAGAAGCGCTTGTTCCTCATGGCGCCGCTTCATCATCATTTCGAAAAGCGTGGATGGAGCGAAGTGAAGGTGGTCGTGCGTTTCTGGATCATCTCGGCATGCTTCGCTGCGGTCGGATTCTGCATCTTCTTTGCCCAAACGATGGTAGCCTAGAGACAGGCATCATCTGCCCGAGCGAGAGGAAGGATCGTCCATGAGCGAAAATCCATCGATGTGCGTGAGCCGAAAAGCGGCTCCTGAAATACTGGGCAAGGTGATGGTGCTCGGTCTCGGAACGACGGGTCGAGCGGTGTGCGATTATCTCCTCACGCAGCAAGAGCGCCTTGAGGTGTTTTGCGTCTATGCAGGCGCTTCTTCTGAGGATGCGCGCGCGTTCGCAGCAACGCTCGAAGCAGCTGGTGCTCAGGTCTTCTTCGACACGATAGAAGTTTCCGGCAGCTTCGATCTCTGTATCGCAAGCCCCGGTATCTCTCAATTCTCCGATTTCTACCAGAACGCAGCTGCCCATGCGAAAGAAGTGATCAGCGAAGTTGAATTCGCCTGGCGCGAGAGCGCTGCCGATTCAACCTGGATCACCATCACCGGCACGAATGGCAAGACCACCACTACCGCGCTTTGTGCGCATTTGCTGCGCAGCGGAGGTTGGCGCGCGCAGGCAGTGGGCAACATCGGCGACACCTGTATCGAAGCGGTGAGCAAGGGCGAGACCGACTATTATGTAGCCGAAGTGTCCTCCTATCAGCTCGCCTCCACCAAAGATCTTGCGCCCGATGTGGCGGTGCTGCTCAACATCACGCCCGATCATTTGAAATGGCACGGGAGCTTCGAGGAGTACTGCGCGGCGAAGCAGCGCATCTACGCGAACCTTGCGCGCAGCGGCGGAGTGGCCGTGATGGACGCGATGAACGATATCGTGCGTGGTTACGTGCGCGAACTCAAGAGCATTCCTGCCGAAGAGCGTGGGTTCTCCTACATCCCTATCGGTACCGCCGAAGGGCTTTTCACCAGCATGATCGATGCCTGCGGCTCCGAGAATGCCGCCTTCGTGGATGGTGCAGAGCTCGTCGTTGAATTCGACGGGGCAACCTATCCTCTCATCGAGATGAACGAACTGCAGATTCCTGGTGAGCACAACATTTCGAATGCGCTCGCAGCCGCCGCAGCAGCACTCGCGGTGGGTGTTGAGATCGATGAGGTGCGCGCGGGCCTGAAGAGCTTCACCGCGCTCGAGCATCGCATTGAGGCGTGCGGCGCTGTGGGCGGTGTTGAGTGCTATAACGATTCCAAGGCGACCAACGTGGATGCGACCTTGAAGGCGCTTGCGGCCTTCGCTCCGCGCAAGCCTATCGTGCTCTTGGGTGGCGACGATAAAGGAACTGACCTTGCCGAGCTCGTCGAAGTTGCGAGCGAACATTGCAAGGCGGTCGTCTGCTATGGCGAAGCGGGTCCGCGTTTCTTGGAGGCGTTCGCCCTCTCTTCGTTGCCGCATCATGAGGCACCGCATATGGCTGAAGCGTTTGATAAGGCGCTTGCGCTGGCAGAGCCGGGCGACATTATCGCGCTTTCGCCAGCATGCGCATCATTTGACGAATTCACCTGCTTCGAGCAACGCGGCGAGATATTTAAAGAGCTCGTGGCCGCTCGAGCGCGCGAGCGGGAAGGTTCGGCATAAGCTATGGCACGGGCGCAACAAACACACTCCAATCGCACACCTCCGCCCTCTCATTCTCTTCTGCAACGCGCTTCGAAAGAAGTGATGGTTCCGCGCTTGATGGTCATTCTTTCCACGGCGGCTCTGGTAGTGCTTGGTCTGGTCATGGTGTTTTCAGCATCGTCGGTGACGGCGTTCGTCGAGCAGGGCGATGCCTATGGCGAGACTATCAAGCAGATCATGTTTGCACTCATAGGCGTTGCGATTTGCGTTGGCGTGATCATTGCTTCCAAAGCGTTTGGATTCGAATTCATGACCTCGAAATTCGTTGTTTATGCCTTTTGGGGGCTTTGCGTTCTAGGCATTCTCGCTACGGCTGCATTAGGTAAAGAAGCGCTCGGTGCGAAGCGATGGCTCTATATCGGACCTGTATCCATTCAAGTTGCCGAGTTCATGAAGATCGCGCTCGTGCTCATGAGTGCGCGCATCATGATTGAATTCAACGAAGGCATGGATGCGCTCAAGGTGTTCGTGCGTTGTGCGATCTTCATCGTGGCGCCACTTGCGCTGCTCTTCGTGCTTCAGTCCGACTTGGGTACCACGGTCATCTGCTTGGTGGCCATCTTTGCAATTCTTATCCTAGGCGGCGTGCCGGCTCGTTGGATCGTACTGTTGCTCGTACTCATCGCAGCACTCGTTGTTGCGGCGATTGCGGCTGCTCCATATCGTATGACACGCTTTCTCACCTTCCTCGATCCGTGGGGGAATGCTGAAGGTGATGGCTATCAGATCGTGCATTCACTTCAGGCGCTCGCATCAGGCGGGCTCTTCGGTGTGGGCTTGGGTAATTCCTACGAGAAGCTTCAATATCTTCCTGAAGCAGAGACCGATTTCATCTTCGCGATCATCGGCGAAGAGCTTGGTCTTATCGGTGCGATGGTGGTGGTTGCGCTCTTCGTGGTGTTTCTCTACGGGGGCTATTGCATCGCGAAGGATGCGTCCACGAATTATGGCATGCTCATCGCCGGTGCGCTCACGACCATGCTCGTAGCGCAAGCCTTCATCAATATCCTTTGCGTGATCGGTTTCTTCCCGATCACGGGCAAACCGTTACCTTTCATATCATCGGGTGGTTCGTCGCTCATCAGCTCGCTGTTGATCGTCGGCATCATCCTGTCGGTTTCATTCACGAGCGAGCCTGCTGAAACGCCTTACCAGGAGCGACGCGAAAAGCTTCACGTTGTTTCTTCGGTCGATGGCGGGGGATATCAACGCTCAAAGAGGCGATAGTAAGGAGCGCACATGCGTATCGTGCTTTCAGGTGGTGGTACCGCCGGTCATATCAATCCTGCGCTCGCACTTGCTGAGACGCTGGAAGAGCAAGGCCATGAGGTCTTCTATGCGGGCACGCCGCAAGGCGTCGAGGCGCGCCTGGTGAAAGAAGCGGGGCTGCCATTCAAAGCTTTCGAGGCGAGCGGGTTCGATCGCGCTCATCCGCTCACGCTGCCCAAAGCGCTGCACACCATCCAGAAGAGCACGAAGCGCGCGAAAGAGTGGTTCGCCGAGATCAAACCTGATGTGGTGGTCGCGTTCGGCGGATATGTGTGCATCCCGGTGAGTCGGGCGGCAGAAGCGCTCGGTATTCCGCTCGTGATCCATGAGCAGAATTCCGTCATGGGTATGGCGAATGCGTATCTTTCGAAGGGGGCTGCGCAAGTTGCGCTCACCTACGAAGTTGCAGGCGGGCAGGTGGCGGATAAGAGCAAGATCGTGATCACGGGAAACCCGGTGCGCAAATCGATCTTCGCCTCTACGCGCGAAGCAGGACGTGCCTATTTGGGCATTCCTGAAGATGCGCTCATGCTGCTCGTATTCGGGGGAAGCTTAGGCGCGCGCCATCTGAACAGCGCCATTGCCTCTCTCAAGGATCGGCTTCTTACGGTCGATGATCTCTACATCATGCACGTTACCGGTCCGAAGGAACTGGAGACGGTCGAAGCTGCGCTCGATCTGAGCGAGGCGGAGCGCGCGCGTTACCAGGTGCTCGGCTATCAGGATCATATGGGCGAGGCCATGGCGGCCTGCGACATGGTCGTTTCGCGTGCAGGTGCCACTTCGCTGGCAGAGATCTCTGCGCGCCGTATCCCGGCGCTGCTTGTGCCGTTTCCCTATGCAACGGCCGACCACCAAACTACCAACGCGAAGGCCTATGTCGAGCGCGGTGCAGCCTTGATGATCGCGGACGCGGACGTGGAATCGGACGAATTCGCTACGCAGGTGTTCGATCTTATCGGCAGCGAAACATTACGCGATTCCATGCGCAAGGCGGCGGCGACCTTTGAGACGCAGGACGCAGCCGCGAAGTTGGCAGATGTGGTATTGGCGGCAGCGAAGACGCGCTAATCCTTTACAATGTGGTGCGGATGAGGAGGCAGTGCGTGAGTCATTTCGACAAGAAGAAGATCCATTTCATCGGCATCGGTGGTGTGGGCATGAGCGGTATCGCTCATGTTGCGCAGGAGCAGGGTCATAGCGTATCTGGCTCCGATCTGCGCGAAAGTCGCTATACCAATCAACTGAAGGATGCTGGCATCCGCATCTTCATTGGTCAGCGGGCCGAGAATATCCCCGCTGTCGATCCCGATATCGTGGTCGTTTCCACAGCGATCCGAGAAGACAATCCTGAACTGAAGGCCGCGCGTGAGGCGGGCATAGAGATCTGGCATCGCGCCAAGATGCTCGCAGCGCTCGGTGTGGGCAAATCCACGCTCGCAGTGGCAGGTACGCATGGCAAGACCACGTCCTCTTCCATGCTCGCATCGCTTATCGATGGGATCGGGCTCGATCCAACGTTTCTGATCGGTGGTATCGTGCGTGCGTACAATTCGAACGCGCATAGTGGCAAGGGTGAATACTACGTGGTCGAAGCCGATGAGAGCGATCAGTCGTTCATCCATCTCGACCCGAGCGCGGTGCTCATCACGAACATCGAGGCCGACCATCTTGATCACTACGAAGACCTCGACGAGATCTATAAGCTCTTTAGCGATTTCATGACGCTCGTGCCTGAAGATGGCTGTTGCGTGGTTTGCGGTGAAGATGAGGCGCTGGTGCGCGTTGCGCGTTCCACTGGCCGCAAGATCTACACCTATGGATTCGGTGAAGCATTCGACACGACCGTTTCGAATTACCAGACCCATGGCCTGGCTACTTCATTCGATATCACCCTGCCTGATGGCAATTCGTATAGCTGCCAGATCAAGCAGAATCCGGGGCGCCACAATGCGCTCAATGCTGCAGGTGTGCTCACGCTCATGTGGGCGCGCGAATTCGATGTTGCTGCAGCGGTTGAAGCGTTGAAGGATTTCGCAGGCGTGCGTCGTCGTTTCGATCGCGTGGGCGAGGCTGGTGGCATCACCATCGTGGACGATTATGCGCATCATCCTACCGAGATCGCTGCCACGATCGAGGCGGCCAAATCGCTCGATTTCAATCATGTGCATGTGCTCTTCCAGCCGCATCGCTATTCACGCGTGAAGCTCTTCACCGAAGTGCTGCGCGATGAATTCGGACGCGCCTTCGACAAAGCTGATCGCGTCACGTTCATGGACGTGTATTCGGCAGGCGAAGCACCGGTCCCTGGCGTTACGGGAGCAACGTTCATGCAGGTGGTACTCGATCACGAAGGGCATCCCGAGCAGACTTCGTTCGTTCCACATCGCATGAAGGTAGTGCCAGCGCTGCTCGAAGTGCTCGAGCCGGGCGATCTGATCATCACGATGGGCGCGGGCGATGTGACCGCGATCGGCCCCGAGCTGCTCGCTGCTCTTAAAGAACGTGAATTGGAGGATCGCGACTGATGGCGCGACACGCTTCTGATCTTGAATTACTGCGGTTCGAGGATAGCTTCGACGGCGAGATCCGCTTAGACGAACCGCTTTCCAAACATACGAGCTATCGCATCGGCGGGCCTGCGCGCGCCTATATCCTCGTGAATTCGCCAGCGGCTCTTTCGGCGGCGCTCGCTGCTTGCAAAGCCGACGAATGCCCCTGGGTCGTTGTGGGCAAGGGGAGTAATCTCCTCGTTTCCGACGCAGGCTTCAAGGGTGCGGTCATCGTGCTTGCCGGTGAGTTCAGGAACTGGAAGTTCGACGAAGAGAACGCACGCGTGGTCGTGGGTGCCGGTACCACCTTGTCTCGCCTGGTCCAAGAAGTCTTCCATCGGGGATATAGCGGCATGGAATTCGCGGTCGGAACCCCAGGAAGCGTGGGTGGCGCGGTGCGCATGAACGCAGGGACAAAAGACGATTGGATCGGATCGCGTGTGGTATCCGTTACCACGTTCGCACCTGATCAGGGCTTGAAGCGCTATGCGCCGAGCGACATCGAATGGGCTTATCGCTCCACGTCGTTTGCGCCCGACGAGATCATCGTCGAGGTTGAACTGCAGCTTACCCCAGCGCTCTCAGGCAACATCCACGATAAGATGCGTACGCTCCTTGAGCGGCGCAAAGCCTCGCAACCGCTCGAATACCCTTCTTGTGGAAGCGTGTTCAAGAATCCCGAAGGTGCTTCAGCCGGCGCTCTTATCGATGAAGTGGGGCTTAAGGGGAGTATGTGTGGAGGCGCACAAATCTCGGAAAAACATGCTAATTTTATTGTGAACAAGAACAAGGCTTGCGCATCTGACGTGCTTGCGCTCATCAAGCGCGCACAAGAAAAGGTGAAGGAACACTATGGCATCGAACTTCAACCGGAGGTCAAATTCCTTGGGTTCGAAGAAGAATCCAAGAGCTGATAAGACCTCAGCCTTGCCTTCTTCGGTCAAGGGACGTCCGAGTCAGGATCGTTCGGTGCGCATGCCTCAGAACAATCGTGCAGGCGCCAAGAAGCAAACTGCTGCTCGGCCACCACAACGGCGTGTTTCGCACAGCGCTTATCGCGATGCGAACGTATCGCTTCCTTCTAATCGCGCGCGCAATACCCGTCCTGCTCCCGTCTCTTCGCATGCGAATTCGCGGCGCACGTCAAGCTATGGTTCGAGCCTTCCTAATGTCGATAGCAGTTATCTTGCAGGGCAGGGTTCACGCGCACAGGGAAGAGGATCAGCGCGTCAGACGTATCGCAACGAGCCATTGCGCTCAGTGAGTGTTTCTCAGGTGCGTTCGAATCGGCGTCAAACCCAGCAGAAAAGATCGCGCAAGGGGCTCATCATCGGCATTGTGGTGGTGATCATCGTGGCGGTGATGGCGGTGGGACTCTTTATCTTGAGCCGCACGGACTTGTTCCCGGTGAACAAGATCACCGTTTCGGGTGTTCATCATCTTACCGACCAGGAGACCGCGGAGCTTGCAGCGGTGCCTGAGGGAACGACGCTGCTCAATGTGGATGCGGGTGGCATCGAAGGGCGTCTTGAATCGAATCCCTGGGTCTTGGATGCTTCTGTCGAGCGCCATTTCCCCGACACGCTCAACTTGAACATCACCGAGCGCGATATCGTGGCGGTGGTCGATGTGGTGATCGACGACAACGACAACCAGCAAACCTGGGCGCTCGCCTCGGATGGTACGTGGCTCATGCAGATCCCCGACCGCAACAGCGAAGAGGGTCAGCAGCTCGCGTCACAGGTCTACGAAGATGTCGATGCAGCGCTGCATATCTCGAGCGTGCCGTATGGTGCTGTTCCTGAAGCTGGTTCGCAATGCAACAATCCCAACATCTCGAACGCCCTTGCTATCATCGATGGCATGTCGACCGAACTTGCCGACCAGGTGAAGTCGGTCTCTGCGGCAAGTTCTGATTCAACCGCGCTCACCTTGAATAATGGGGTCGAGATCGCATTCGGCGATTCGTCGGATATTCGCGATAAGGAGCGCGTCTGTCTGGAGCTCATGCGTGAGCACCCCGGCAAGATCGCCTATATCAACGTGCGCACGGTGAATAAACCGATCTGGCGTGCAGTTTAGTTACATTTGAGCAGTTTATTGTTTTCAATCAATCGGCTCTTGTGTACAATTAATCCAAGTATTCGCGGGTAGGCATTCCCGTACGTATGATTTCTTAAATATTGAAAGCGGGCATGTTATGCAACAAATATTAGGCGCTGATAATCTTGCAGTCATCAAGGTTGTAGGAGTTGGCGGCGGCGGCACGAACGCGGTCAACCGCATGGTTGAAGCGGGCGTGCGCGGTGTTGAATTCATCGCAGTGAATACCGATCGCCAGGCGCTGCTGCTCTCTGATGCAGACAAGACCATCCACATCGGCGAAGAGCTTACGCGCGGTTTGGGTGCAGGTGCGAATCCTGAGATCGGTTGCCAGGCAGCAGAGGAATCTCGCGCAGAGATCCGTGAAGCGCTCGCTGATGCTGATATGGTGTTCGTTACTGCTGGCGAAGGCGGCGGCACGGGCACGGGCGCTGCACCAGTCGTTGCCGAGATCGCCCGTGAAGAGATCGGCGCACTTACCGTAGGCATCGTCACGAAGCCCTTCAGCTTCGAAGGTCGTCTCCGTCGCAACCAGGCAGAGCAGGGCATCGACTTCCTTTCCATGAAGGTCGACACGCTCATCGTCATCCCGAACGATCGCTTGCTCGAGATCGTCGACAAGAAAACTAGCATGCTCGATGCGTTCCGTATCGCAGACGATACGCTGCGTCAGGGCATTCAGGGCGTTACCGACCTCATCACCATCCCGGGTCTCATCAACCTCGACTTCGCGGATATCCGCACGGTCATGAAGGACGCGGGCACGGCTATGATGGGCATCGGCATCTCTTCGGGCGAAGCACGTGCGCTCGATGCAGCTCAGCAAGCTATCAACTCCAACCTGCTCGAAACTTCCATCGCAGGTGCTTCCCGCATCCTCTTCTCCATCGCGGGCGGTCCGAGCCTTGCGCTTTCCGAAGTGGACGAGGCAGCGCGTGTGGTCGAAGCCGTGGCCGATGAGAACGCGAACATCATCTACGGCCAGATCGTCGATCCGGAAATGCAGGAAGAAGTGCGCATCACGGTCATCGCGACTGGGTTCAAAGCGAACACTGCGCAATCTGCCATGGATTTCTCGCGCAAAGATAACGTATTCAACTCCACTACGCCGCGCAATGGTGCGCAGCAAAACCAGGCTCCTCAGCAGACGCAGAGCACCTATCAGCAGCTCTACTCCAACGAGCCGCGTTTTGCCGACGAGGATTACATCCCCGATTTCCTGAAGCGCCAGTAAGCGCACAAGAGAGACGCACACATTGCGTCTCTGCCTGAAAGGTTCGTTATGACAGCCCTCATCTTGCCACGACCAACGCTCGATGAGGGCTGTTTTGCGTCTGTGCCTGTTTTCACCGATGAAGCGCTCTTCGAAGCGTGCGGCGTGCGCATTGCGTTCACTATGCGCGCAGGCGGCGTGAGCGAAGGACCTTATGCTTCGCTCAATCTGGGCTCGCATGTACAAGACGATCTTGATAAGGTGCTCCAGAACCGTGCATTGCTCTTCTCTGCGCTGGCTCCTTCACTCGAGGAATCCGAAGAGGCGCTTATCGTTCCAAAGCAAGTGCACGGCGATACGGTGCTTACAGTTGGGGCGGCACGTGAGGTCGCTTGCGTACAGCGGGCAGCAGCTGAAGGCGCCGATGGGATCATCGTTTCTGCGCGTGAGGTGGGAGCGCTCCTGTGCTTTGCTGATTGCATGCCGGTTATCATCGTGCTGCCTACGGGCCGTTTCGCGGTCGTGCACGCAGGCTGGCGCGGTATCGAGAACGAGATCTCAGCGAAAGTGCTCGACCTCATGCTCGACCAAGAGTGCCAGGAGCACGACTTTAGTCGAAGTGAGCTTGCAGCCCAAACCAATGTCTATATCGGCCCTTATATCCATCGCGAATGCTTTGAAACGGGCGCAGATATTCATGCCCTTTTCGTTACGAAGTTCGGTAAGGAGTGCCGTTTCAATGAGACGCATATCGATCTGGGAGCTGCCTTGCGCGTTCAGCTCGTTGCGCGCGGTATCGACCCTGCGCGTATCTGCGACCTGGATCGTTGTACGGTATGCGAGAATGATCGTTTCTTCTCCTTCAGAGCGCAAGATGGCGTGTCGGGTCGCCACGGTGCGTTCGCGATCCGTCTCTAGCGTCGTTTACGGTTCAGCGGCATGCCCGCACCCTTTTCTCGGGTGCGATATAGTAGGATAAAGACGATACGCAACTTCGAAGGAGCATCCTCTATGTCAACAAAAGAGCGGTATGAGCGTGTGCGTGCTGAAGTGGACCTGGCCTGTGAAAAGGCAGGTCGTAACCCGCATGAAGTGTTGCTGCTCGCAGTTTCTAAGACCGTCGATCTCGACCAGGTGCAGGAGGCTATCGAAGGTGGTGCGCATGCCTTCGGCGAGAACCGCCCCGATGAGCTTTTGCGCAAGCGCGCGGCGTTTCCTCAAGAGACATGGCATTTCATCGGCAATATCCAATCGCGCCGCATCCACGATATCGTTTCTGCTGCCGATCTTATCCATTCGGTGTGCAAGGCAGAGCATCTCCCCAAGATCGATAAGGCAGCGGCAGAGCTCGATAAGGTTCAGCCCGTTTTGCTCGAAGTGAATGTTTCAGGCGAGGAATCCAAGAGCGGCTTTCGTCCTGACGAGGTGTATGAGGTTATCGCGCAGGCGGCGGATCTGCTCCATGTGCGCATCCAAGGGCTCATGACCATGGCGCCGCGTGCCGATGAAGAGGCGATCGAGCTATCCTTCGGTGGGCTTGCGAAGCTGCGCGATGAATTGCAGGCGCGCCTTGATCAAGCAGGCGTTGATGTCACGCTGTCTGATATTTCTATGGGTATGACCGAAGACTGGCCTCAAGCAGTCGAGCGAGGCACTACTATAGTAAGGGTTGGACGAGCGATATTCGATCCCTCGTTCGAGTAGGACAGAGAGTCGTGTGCTTCAGTTGGTGGAGCGCAAGGCTTGCAAAGGAAAGGCTTTATGGATTTTCCCAATCCTTCAAAATCTGCAGGAAGCTTCGTTGAAAGCATAAAAGGCAAACTCAACTTCGGGTCGCGAAATGCCGATAAGGACGATTACGCGCAAGAAGAGTACGATTACGAAGATTACGCTTACGACCCGAATTTCGACGATTATGGCGAATATGGTTACGATGAATCGTATGCGGTCGACTCTTATGGCGATTCCTATTCCGATACGTACACCACGCGCGATCCTTATCGCACGCGTCCGGCGCGCCTTGTCTCACTTGACGATATCAAGAGCACGACTTCGGCCTATGGGGTAATGACGCCTGAACAGCCGCGGAATTATAGCGTGCCTACCTCGTCGTCGGTCCCGGGATATCTCTCCAATACGGCGGATTCCCGTTTTGGCACGCGCTCGAGCAGTCGCGTGAGCGTGAGCGCCGATCTCGATTCCGACCCAGCCGATACGATCGGTTTCGATCGACCTGAAACGGCGTATCGCGATTTTGTTTCGCCGTATCAGCGTCAAGATGCCGCGAAGACTTCGGTGATGCCTTCTACGGGGTCGAGTGGTCTTGATGGTCTGTTCGCTTCGACCGATCCTTCCGCATCGAGTCCTGCTCCTGCCAATCGCACTTCGAGCGTTGGTGGGCATTTCACCCGTAAGGTAGAGATCTTCGAGCCGAAGAACTTCGAAGAAGCGGTCAATATCGTCACCATGCTCAAAGAGGGGAGCGTGGTCATCTTGAATCTCAAGTATGTGAACGCGGGCCTCTCGAAGCGCATTCTCGATTTCGCGTTCGGCGCGGTCGCAGCGCTCGATATGCAGATCACCTATGAAGCACCGCAGGTGTTCTCGATCATAAAGGATGGGAAGCTCACGCTCGTTGAGCGCGATCAACTGCGCCTCAAGAAGGTGCTCTAGCGTTTTGCCGATCGGCTGCTTCGGCGAGAGGGTCGAGCTGGTCGTGGATAAGGAAGGAAAGGATACAACGTGAGCTGGCAGTACATTCTCATTTCGCTTTCAGATGCCTACAGTTTCGTCATCGTTATCTATGTTCTGCTCTCGTGGTTCCCGATGGGCGGCATCATTGAGGAGATTCGCAACGCCCTTGGTAAGATCTGTGATCCTTTTTTGAATCTTTTTAAACGACTTATCCCCCCTATTGGTGGGATGGTGGACATTACCCCTATTATCGCGTTACTTGTGTTACAGTTCGGGGTGCGATTTATAGTATCATTGTTCTAAAGCGCGCATATTTACCAGGCAAGAGAGGTTGTTATGGCGATTACATCCGAGGATATTCAGCAGCAGAGTTTCAAGATTGAGCGTCGTGGATACGATGTCGATGAAGTAGATGTCTTCCTTGAGCACGTTTCCGATGAGATCGATGCGCTCAACGATGAAATTGCCCACCTGCGTGCCCAGCTCGCTGAGGCGAAGAGCGCGCCGGCTAGCGCGAACCAGCAGCAACAAGCAGCTCCTTCTTCGGAGGATTCAGCTGCTCTTGCTGAGAAGGATGCACGCATCGCAGAGCTCGAAAGTCAGCTTGGCGAGCGCAAGAGCGAAGACAATGCTATCGCGCAGGCGCTCATCATCGCGCAGCGCACGGCCGATGAGATCGTTTCAAAGGCGAAGACCGATGGCGAGAACATCCGTCGCAATGCCGAAGAAGAAGGTCAGCGCATTCTCGATAAGGCTGATGGCGAAAAGCAGCGCATCATCGAGCAGATCAGCGAACTCACGGTCAGCCGTGAGAAGGTACGTGAGCAGTATCAGGAGATGCTCAAGGACTTCATCGCTGCTTCCACGAAGCGTCTTTCTGAGATCGGTGGCGACAACACGTCCGATATCGTTATTCCTGAGGGCTTGATCGATGAAGATGCGCAGGCTGAACCTGTTGCAAAGAAATGGTCCCCTTCTCCTTCAACCGCAACGTACACCACGCCTACGGTCAATCCTGCTGTTGCCAGCCCGGCACCTCCGAAGCCTTCGCAGTCTTCGAAGGATCTTTCCGGCTACGGCGATGCGGATGATTCCTTCACCTTTGACGAGATCGACTAAGGTTTCATGGCTGGTCAACCCTATAAGCTTGCACTACGTCTCACGCCCCGCTCGGGGCGTGATGCTGTTTTGGGCATAAAATCCATCGAAGGTTTGGATGAAGTGCAGGCCTGCGTGACCGCGCCGCCCGATAACGGCAAGGCGAACAAAGCACTCTGCAAGCTGATCGCTTCTGAGCTGGGGATCGCGAAATCGAAAGTGGAGGTGGTGCAAGGGCAGACAAGCCGCCACAAGCGCCTTGCCATCGATGCTCCCGAACCCCTCATCACCGCTTGGCTTTCCGAGCTGCCTGATCTTTAGCTTTTATAAAGAAAGGGGAGTGAGTCTATAAGCCGGGTTCTGTGATCGGCAACCATTTATCTCGACTTCCTGTTACCAAGAAGCTCTAGCACGCAACCCGAATGCACGGAAAGGCGACCGTATCGCACTCCTATTTGCGCTTGCTTCAGATGGGGTTTACCAAGCCATACTGTTACCAGCATGCTGGTGCGCTCTTACCGCACCGTTTCAGCTTTTCCACAGCCTGAGGCGCCTCAGCACATCATCTCAGCGTTCAGGACTCACTCACAGCGCAGCCAAGGCTGCTCGTTCATCCTTCACGCAGATCTGAAGCGCTGAATGCGCCTCAGAATCAACCGACATCGCAGGGGAATACCTGCTGATGATGTCTTGAGACGTCTCAGACCAGGAGTTTTCTTTTCTGTGGCACTATCCGTCGGGTCACCCCGCCCAGCCGTTAGCTGGCATCTTGCCTTTTGAAGCCCGGACTTTCCTCACCGCACGCGGCGCGGTTGCCCGACTCACTCCTATGGTATTCTAGCAAACATCACCAAAGCGCGAAGGAGCATCATGCATTCTTGCTTGTTGGTAGGGGGCGCACCTACTGAACATAAAGGTCTCGATCTTGTTCTCAAGAATTTCATGTTCGATGCGATCATCGCGGTCGATGCAGGGTATGCAGCGCTTGTAGAGCGTGGGATCGCACTGCACCATGCCTTCGGCGATTTCGATTCGCTCGGGTTCGTTCCGCAAGAAGCGGAAGGTGGCGTGTGCGTTCACCCTTTCGATCCCCACAAAGACTTCACCGATATGGACCTTGCGCTCAACTTCGCGATCGATGAAGGATTCACGCATATCGTCATGTGTGACGGCCTCCATGCGCGTCTCGATCATTCGCTCGCTAACCTGCAGTTGATGGCAGCTGCTGCGCGCAAAGGTCAGCGGGTGTGGGGCGTTACCGAAGAAGAAGTTGTCGTTGCGCTCGATGCTGAAGGCGAATTGAATCATCTTGAGATCGCAGCAGGCTCACAAGGGATCTGTTCAGTGCTCGCGCATTCCGATAGCGTTTCAGGAGTCTATGAGACAGGCTTGGCATACGGTCTTGAAGATGCTCGGCTTACGAACTGCTTCCCGCTGGGTATTTCGAATGAGCTTACCGGTCAGGCTGCGCGTATTTCGTTAGAAGAGGGAAGCGTCTGGATCTTTCTTCCACTAAGCGAGCTCAAGGGTATCTCATACGCTGGAGAATCCTTCATTAAGTAAGAACAAGGGTTGCGTGAGCAGTCATAGTGCACGAACGCAACGAGGCGCAGCATAGCAGCCTTGTTCGCGCTAAGCACGAGGTGAACGAGCTAATCCGTTTTTGCAGAACCAGCAGGAATCGTGCCGCTTCCAGATTTCCAGCCGCATATGACCAGCACGATCGAGAGCGCGAGCATGACCGTAAGCGGCAAGAACCATGACCCTGATAGATCGACGAGCAGTCCGAGACAGGCCGGACCGATAGCTGCCATAAGGTAGCCGAATGTTTGCGAGATGCTGGAGAGCTTCGAGGAATCTTCGGGGTTCTCGGTGCGCACGCCGAAGTAATACATGCACAAACAGAAGGGCGCACCCAGTGCGAAGCCTACGATAACGGTAGCTACGATCGCTGTTGCATCGGCGTTCACGAAGAAGAGCGCCACGATGCCGATCACGCATATCATCCCAATGCTCGCACCGAACAAGCGTTGTCGCTTGAGGCGTTGGGCGATAGGCGGAACGAAGATCGTGCAGGGAATGCCCACGATAGGGAAGAGGGCAACGCAGGTGGTGATCGCTGATGAGCTCACGCCGCCTTCAGTAAGAATAGCGGGGAGCCAGGCTACGAGACTGAAGAAGAGGATCGATTGAACGCCGAAGAGACCCGTTATCCACCAGGTGAGAGATTGCTTCAAGAGGTGCTGGCTGATCAGGTTCGCAGGATGTAGGCGAAGCACTCGACGCTCGGGCGCGTTCTTCGTCGATCTCATCATGCAGCGCGCTGCGATCCAGAGGAGAAGTGCGATCGCGGCGAAAGGAACGACCATCGTCAAGACCGTGCGCCAGTCGGAAGAGGCGGCGACGAGCGCGGAGCTGAATCCCGCGATGCCTCCAGCGAAGACGCTGATGGTGGTGGTGTAGAGGGCGGTCATCACGCCTACATGGGCAGGAAAGTTGTCACGCACGACTGATGGCAGCAGTACGTTTCCTGAAGAGATGCCGAACCCGAGAAGGATCGTGCCGAAGAAAAGACCGAACGGACCAGCGAACGAGCGCAGAAGGATCCCGATGATGATCGCCGTGCAACCAAAAGCAAGCACGCGACTTTTCCCAAAGCGTTCCGATAGTGCGCTCATGAAAAGTGCTGAGGCAGCGAACGCAAGAAGGGGAAGCGTGGTCACCAGGCCCATCGCTGCAGACGAAAGGCCAAGATCGTTTTGCACCTCAACGCACAGCGCACCCATCGAAGTGATAGGAGCACGTAGAACTGCAGCAGTGAACACGATCGCTAAGGCAACGACAATAAGGAAACGCTTATCCGCTTTGAAGCGCGGCCGATTCTTATCCATATTTCTGCGATGGAACATCATGGTTATCCATGATACGGCATGCACAACAATTTGGTAGCGCGATCAATGCCAGCCGAAGGTGCATCTGAATGAGCTATACTTTCACGTAGTGGTTTGAGATGCCACGATTACATACGGGGAGCTTGCGCGTTGCAGGCTGAGAGGGAGCGGTGCTCCGACCCGATGAACCTGTCTGGATAATGCTAACGAAGGGAATGCGATCATGACGATCACGCAAATCGATGCCGCTCGGCAAGGAATCATCACTGATGCAATGAAGCGCGTTGCAGAGAAGGAGCGCAAGTCTCCTGAAGAGATTCGCGCACGTGTTGCGGCAGGGACTATCGCGATTCCAGCGAATATCAATCATAAGAACCTCGATCCTGAGGGTGTGGGCACGGGCTTGCGCACGAAGGTCAACGTTAACCTAGGGATCTCAGGCGACCTGATCGATCCCGAAGTTGAACTTGAGAAGGTCCGCGTGGCGCTTGAGCTGGGCGCGGAAGGCATCATGGATCTGTCGAACCATGGCAAGACCCAGGAGTTCCGCAAGCAGCTGCTTGAGATGGCTCCCGTTATGATCGGCACGGTGCCCATGTACGATGCGATCGGTTATTTGGAGAAAGCGCTCATCTCCATCACACCGCAGGACTTCCTTGATGTAGTGCGCCGTCATGCTGAAGACGGGGTGGATTTCGTGACCATCCATGCAGGCATGAACAGGCGCGTGGTCGAATCGTTCAAGGAGACGGGGCGTTTGATGAACATCGTCTCGCGCGGCGGTTCGCTCATCTTCGCTTGGATGGAGGCAACGGGTAACGAGAATCCGTTCTACGAATACTACGATGACGTGCTCGAGATCTTGCACGAATACGATGTGACGATCAGCATTGGCGATGCGATGCGTCCTGGCTGTGGGTACGATGCTACCGATGCTGGGCAGATCGCTGAGTTGATCGAGATCGGCAAACTCACTAAGCGCGCGTGGGATGCGGGCGTTCAGGTGATGGTCGAAGGCCCAGGTCATATGGCCATCGATGAGATCGCGGCCAATATGAAGCTGCAGAAGCGCCTCTGTCATGATGCGCCGTTCTATGTGCTCGGACCGCTGGTCACCGATATCGCACCAGGTTATGACCACATCACGGCTGCTATTGGTGGCGCGGTGGCCGCGAGCAGCGGTGCGGATTTCCTTTGTTACGTTACGCCAGCTGAGCATTTACGCCTTCCCGATGTGAATGATGTGCGCGAAGGCTTGGTGGCTACGAAGATCGCGGCACATGCGGCAGATATCGCCAAGGGAATTCCCGGTGCGCGTGATCGGGACAACCGTATGAGTGATGCGCGCAGGCGCTTCGATTGGGAAGAGATGTTCGATCTGGCGCTCGACCCGGTCAAGCCGCGCGAATACTTCGAGAGTGCACCGCCAACGAACGAGGAATCATGCACGATGTGCGGCAAGATGTGTGCGGTTCGCACAGTCAATACCATCATGGATGGTCTCGTGATCGACCTTGGTGACGAATACTAGTCGCATGCGAACGTGGAGCAAAGAAGAGATTCGCGATGCCTTGAGGCTCTATGCGGTCACGGACCGTTCATGGCTTCGGGGGCGTAGCTTCAAGGAGGTCTTGCAAGAGGCTCTTTCTGCAGGCGGGATCACTTGTGTGCAGCTTCGCGAAAAGCACGCCGCGCCTGAAGAGAAAGAGACACTTGCGCGCGAGGCGCAGGCGTTGTGCGCACAAGCTGGCATACCGTTTCTGATCGATGACGATGTCGAGCTCGCTTTGCGCATTGGTGCTGATGGCGTGCATATCGGACAGGATGATATCCCCTGTGCTGAGGCGCGTCGTGCGCTTGGCGACCAGGCCATCATCGGCGTTACGGCGAAAACGCTCGAGCAGGCGTGCAAGGCGGAGGCTGAAGGTGCCGACTATCTGGGGGTAGGCGCGGTATTTCCAACGTCAACGAAGCAAGACACGTGGACGATCGATCATGAGGTATTGCGGCAGATCTGCGTCGCGGTTTCGATCCCCGTGGTAGCTATTGGAGGGATCACGGCAGACAATGCGCGTGAACTTGCGGGGACGGGCATTGCAGGTATTGCGGTGGTTTCAGCGATCTTCGCGCAGGATGATCTGGCAGGTGCGGTCAAGCGTTTGTCGAAGGTGGCAGAAGCGCTTTGAGGCTCTGTCAGGCGAAAAAGACAGCGCTAGGTGAATATTCAAGAGTAGGGATGAGGGTGTTATGAAGAGCGTAGTGACCATAGCGGGTTCGGATTCGAGCGGGGGCGCAGGCATCCAGGCAGACCTGAAGACCATGACGGCGCTGGGGGTGTATGGTCAATCGGCCATCACGGCGCTTACTGCGCAGAACACCATGGGCGTGTTGGGAGTGCAAGAAACCACGCCCGGATTCCTTGCCGAGCAGATCGAGGCGATCTTCGCTGATATTCGCCCTGATGCGGTCAAGATCGGCATGGTGGCGAATACTGCGTTGATCAAGACCATCGCAGAATCGCTACGTGCTTACCGGGCGGAGAACATCGTGCTCGATCCTGTGATGATCGCGACGAGCGGGGCATCGCTGGCAACTGACGATGTGGCGCAAAGCTTGGTTCGTGAACTGTTCCCGCTGGCAAGTGTGGTCACGCCCAATCTGATCGAGGCAGAGGTTTTCAGCGGAATCGCAATCATGCAACCGCAGCAGATGGTAGAGGCAGCGCGCGCTATTCAGGTGCTTGGTGCGCGCGCGGTGCTCGTGAAGGGTGGCCATCTTGAGAGCTTCGGGAGCGGGGAAGAACCGGTGCGTTTATGCGTTTCAGGATCAGAGGTGGTGAGCGATCACGTCTTCGAATCAGGACAAGCATACGATCTGCTGCTCACTGAAGACGGCACGGAGTTCTGGCTTCGCGAACCGCGCATCGAAACGCGGAACACCCACGGCACAGGCTGCACGCTCTCCTCGGCCATCGCATGTTATTTGGCACAAGGGTGCGAGCTTGTCGACGCGGTCAAGCGCGCGAAGTTCTATCTCACCCAAGCACTTGCACATGATTTGCAGCTCGGCAGTGGCCACGGTCCGGTGAACCACGGCTGGCACCTCGACACCGCTATAGATGACAAACTATCCGGGTAGCTCGTCATCTTTTGTGAAAGCTGAGGGCGAAGGCGAGGAGGGCGTCGTGATCGAGGGGCAGGCGCTCTTCGACTACCTCTTGGAACGCTGCCTCGAGCGCTTCGCCGATAGCGGGACCTTCGGGAATGCCCGCTTCGATCAGGTCCTTGCCTGAGAGAGGCAGATCGCGCAGCGAGAACACTTCATCTTCAGCAATCATCTCGTCGAAGAGCGCTTCAAGCTCATTAATCTCGTTCACGCGCTCATGGTATTCGGGGGCTTGCGCAAGCGAATCGGCGCGCATCAGATCGCACATGGCATGGAAGAGATACTCCTTGTTCTCAAGCTTGGCATACAGTCGGCGAATCGACTTCTTCGTAGGCGCTGGGCGCGTATCGTGATAACGCACGAGCAGGGCAAGATCGCTCGTGAATGCGCGTGAAAAGTGCAGCCGTTTCGCGATGCTGTGCAGGTGCTCAACGCTTACCTTTGGATGGCCATACATGTGACCCACGCCCTCTTCATCGGTGAAGAAGGTATCGGGCTTGCCAACATCGTGCAAGAGCGCTGCCCAACGTGCGAGAGGGGTAGTGGGCGAGTAATGTACCACCCAAGCAGTGTGTTCGTAAACATCGTAGATGTGATACTTCGTCTTTTGGTCGAGGCCTTCCATGGCGATGAGCTCGGGAAGCACTACATTCAGGATCTCTGCGTGCTCCATGAGCGCTCGGTAGACGTTTTCGCCGCAAAGAAGCTTGGTCAGCTCGTCTTCGATGCGTTCACCAGCGATCAAGCGTAGGTCTTCGCGCTGGTCAAGTGCTGCTTTGGCGGTTGCTGGCTCTAAGGTGAAGCCAAGTTGCGCGGCGAACCTGAGCGCGCGTAAGATGCGTAGCGCATCTTCGGAAAAGCGCGCATTCGCATCTCCTACGCAACGGATCAAGCCTGCTTCCAGATCGGTTCTGCCACCGAAGGGGTCGAGGATTCCGCGTGCCGGATGGAATGCCATCGCGTTCACGGTGAAATCGCGGCGGGCAAGATCATCTTCGATCGAGTCAGTGAAGATGACCTCGGAAGGGTGCCGATGATCGAGATAAGCACCTTCGGTGCGGAACGTGGTTATCTCAAGTACAGTGTCATCTGCAACCACCGTGATGGTCCCATGCTTGGTGCCGGTCTCATGTGCCGCGTAGCCCGTAGCAACGCAGAGCTCCTTCACCTTTTGCCAGGGAGCAGCAGTGGTGAGATCGAAATCGTGAAGCGGGCGTTCGAGCAAGAGGTCGCGCACGAAGCCGCCAACCAACCAAGTCTCGTAACCGGCGGATTCAAGCAGGTCGATCACCGAGACAACGCATGGGGGTATCGGCTTGTTCGCGCGCGCAAGCGTTGCGTCTTCGAGCGACGAAGACCGATCGTGCGACCGGCCTTCGTTCTCATTCGAATGGATATGTGGCACGCTTTGTTCGTGAGACATCGGCTGCCGTTCGTCGGTTAGCGACCCGTCCAGACTGGCTTGCGTTTTTCGGCGAATGCGACCTCGCCTTCGTGGGCATCTTCGCTCGCGCGGGTGATCTTCTCGTATTCTTCGAGCACTTCCCAACCAGGAGATGGGTAGATGAAGTTCGAGCCGAAGGACTCGATGACGGTCTTCTTGCTGTACTTAATGGAGAGGGGAGCGCCGAGCGCGATCTTCTCTGCCAGTTCAACAGCCTTGTCGACCACCTGATCATCAGGCACCACGTAATTCACGAGGCCCCAATCGTTAGCTTTTTGCGCCGAGATAGGCTCTGCTACCAGCAGCAGTTCCATAGCGAACTTCATCGGAATCTGTTGAGCAAGGCGCAAAAGCGTGCCGCCACCAGCAGCAGTAAGGCCAACGCGCGGCTCGGGCAAGCCGAAGATCGATTCATCGGAAGCAACTGCCAGATCGCATGCAGCAACGATCTCGACACCACCCCCTAATGCTTTGCCGCGTACGGCCGCAATGAGCGGTTTATCGAAGTAGCGCTTCGTACACGCAGCGAAACCCCATTTTTCGCGACCTTCAGGCATTTCCCAGGCGTCTTCTGCCAGCTCCTTCAAGTCGGAACCCGCGCAGAAAACGTGCCCGTTATTAGTGAGCACGCAGGCGCGTAGCTCGTCGTTCTTATCCCAATAATCGAGCGCGTCAGAGAGCTCTTTGGTCATGAGGTTGTTGATGGCGTTGCGCGCTTCTAAGCGGTTGAAAGTGATGATGAACACGCCGTTGCGTTCTTCAGTCAGGATGGTTTCGAATTCCATGGATCCCCCTTAATCTTTCCCCTTGCTCTAGTTTAGTGCATTTGTTTCTCTTGGGTCTTTCTGATCGCATGTTTTTTAATCAAGATGTGACACCTGGCAGGGTGCTCGATAAAAACCACAGCTCGTTTTCAATTCTTGTTTTCTTGACGGGAGCTGTTCGCTTTTCGCTACTCTTTTGATGAGCAGCGCTGGATGTGGGATGCCTGCAAGCTCCCACGTCGAAGCCGATCTTGTGTTCAGGAGGAACAAGCGATGCCAACATTCAAGCAGTTGATGAAGCTTGCCCAAGTGACCGTCAACGATAAGACCTCTGGCAAGCGTGCGAAAGAGATACTCGAGATCGTGCACAAGGACCAGGTTCTTCATGGCATGGACCCTCAAAAGGCCGTGCGCTTCTTGGAGGATCTGGGTCCCACCTACGTGAAGATCGGGCAGCTTGCTTCGAACCGTGCCGACATCTTGCCCAAGGATTATTGCGAGGCCTTCGCCGAGTTGCGAAGCAACGTCGATCCGCTCGACTTCGCCACCGTTATCGCATGCATCGAGGAAGACTTCGGCCATCCCTGGAATACCGTGTTCGCATCGATCGAAGAGAAGCCGCTGGGGTCTGCATCGATCGCACAGGTGCACAAGGCCACGCTCTTGGATGGCTCGGTAGTGGCAGTGAAGGTTCGTCGCCCAGGGATCAAGGAGGAGATGGCTGAAGACTTGACCCTGCTGCGGCACCTTCTGACGTTTGCTGAGGTCGGCACTATCGAACATAAAGAACTGGTAGGAACGCTGGAGGGTCTTTTGACCGAGCTCGAGCGCACGACCGCAAACGAACTTGATTTCACGATCGAGCTCAATAATCTGGTGCAGTTTCACCAGGAGCTTGAAGGAAGCGCGGGGGTCACGTGCCCCTGTCCGTATCCTGAATATTCTTCGGAGTCCATTCTGGTGATGGAGTATGTCTTGGGGCCAGAGATAAACGACCATGCCGCGCTCATCGCGCAAGGCAACGACCTCGATGAGCTTGCGAATCGGTTGGCGCAGAATTACATCATGCAGGTGATCGATGCGGGATTCTTCCACGCCGATCCGCATGAGGGCAACATCATCGTGCGCGACCAGGAGATCGTCTGGATCGATCTGGGCATGACCGGCTCGCTCAATTCCTCGCAGCGGGCGTTGGTGAATCAAGCGTTCGCGGCCATTGCTGCGAAGGATCCTTACGAGCTCAAGGAGGCAGCGCTCGGTCTTACTTCTATCAAGGGGCCAGTCGATCAAGGGCGGTTATTGCAGCAGATGGCAGAATTGCTGGATTCGTACGCGAGCGCCGACCTGAAGGACATCAACATCGGCGAGGCATTCATGGATGTCATCGAGATCTTGCGCTCTCAAAACTTGGTGATCAATCCATCATTCACCATGCTTGCGCGTGGGTTCATGACCATCGAAGGGGTGGTCGCTGATCTTTCACCTACCACGAATATCGTCGAGATCGTTTCTGATCACATCCAGAAGAAAACGCTCACGCTCGATGCGATGCTCCAGAAGATGAGGGAGATGGGCATCCAGAGCGCCCGTTCGCTCGATGCGAGCACGAAACTGCCGACCCAGCTTTCCCATACGCTCGATATGTTGAACGAGGGGGAGATCAGCCTTGGCGCCGAGATGAACATGCCGAAGGATCTTAAATCGACCGTTTATTCGCTTACGGGCTATCTCGCTTTTGCGCTCATTTCGGCAGGACTCTTCATCGGTTCGAGTATCATCTGCACGACGGATATGATGCCAAGATTCTTAGGCGTGCCGTTGCTTGGGATAGTCGGCTATTTGAGCGCGTTCGTGTTGGGTGTTTATGTAGTTTGGCAGATGATTTACGCGCGGCACAAAACACGCAACGACGAAGACATAAAGTAAGTGCATCGATATAATTGATTCGATCGAAGCATTGGTTCGAGGGGCGCAACAGCGTCTGTGGGCATCACGAAAGACGCGCTCTTGATCGTGAATCGACCAGCTTATTCGTTGCTGGAGAAAGGCCTACGTATGCTCGATGAAATGCATATTGCCAATGTGGCACTCATTCGTGATACCCTTTTTCAACCCTCAAGTGGCATGACGGTGATAACGGGCGAAACTGGCTCGGGCAAGACCGCTTTATTGAATGCGCTTAAGCTTTTGGTGGGCGAACGCGCGAATGCGGGAATGATTCGCGAAGGCGCGGCTGAACTTGCTGTTGAGGGACGCTTCTTCCTCGAAAGTGCTGAGGCTGATGAGCAAGAAGTGCCCGCTGAACAGAGCGGATCTGCCCAACAGGGGGTATTAACTGAGCCCGGCGGACCTGCCGAACAAGAGATGCGCGTATCCTCCGAAGATGGCACTGTGGTTTGTCGCCGAGTGGGACTCAATGGTCGTTCGCGGGTGACCATCGATGGGTCGCTTGCGGGCGTGAAGGATCTTGCTTCGGGGGTTGGCGCGAGCATCGATCTGTGCGGTCAACATGAGCATCAGCAATTGCTCAATGCTGCGTATCAGCGAAAGCTGTTCGATAGGTGGGGTGCTTCAAGCATCAGCCCTGCGCTCGAGCGCTATCAAGAAGCGTTCGATGCGTGTGCGGCTGCGCAGGCGGAAGTCGAGCGTTTGCAGAAGCTGCGCGAAGCGGATTCCGTTGCACTCGATCGAGCGCGTTTCACGGTCGAACAGATCGCTGCGGTCGATCCACAGCCTGGCGAATACGAGGCCCTGCTCCAAGAGCTTCCGTTCTATGAGAACGCCGAGATGCTGGCTGGTGAGACGCGATCAGCCTATCAGGTGCTCACTGCTGAAGGTGGCGTGCTCGAGAAGTTACAGGATGCCCAGGTGTCGATCGACAAGATCGCAGGCGTTGATGGGGCGGTCGAGGCGCAGCAGAAAGCGGTGCGCGAAGCGTATTTCTTGCTCGAGGATGTGGGTCATGAGCTTGCGCGCTATCAGGCGAGCATCGATTTTTCGGAAGACGAGCTCGAAGTGCGGCAAACGCGCCTTTCGGCGCTTCAAGGTATCATGCGCGGATATGGTCCAACGATGGATGAGGTCTTCGCAACCTTCGCTGAAGCGAACCAGCTCATTGCTTCTTATGATTCGTGCGACGAGTTGCTCGCGGAAGCGAAGCGTGCGCGCGAGGAAGCTGAAGATAGGCTTGTTTCGGCGGCTGATGCGCTCGCGGCTGCTCGCGAAGAGATGGCACCGCGCTTTTCTGCTGCGGTCACCGCTCAGATGGCTCGTCTTGAGATGGGGAGCGCTTCTTTGGTGGTGGAGCTTCAGGATCTTGCGCGCGAAGCATGGACGCGTTGGGGAACGCAGGCGCTCGATTACCTGTTCGTTCCTGGCGCCGGGCTTTCTCCGCAAAAGCTATCGGCTATCGCTTCGGGCGGCGAGGTCAGTCGTGTGATGCTGGCGCTCAAGGTGGTGCTGGGCAGTTGCGATGATGTTGATACGCTCGTTTTCGACGAGATCGATGCGGGTGTTGGAGGCAAGACCGCCCTCGCGTTGGCGGCTGTACTGAAAGACTTAGCGCAGACTCACCAGCTCATCGTGGTCACGCATTTGCCGCAGGTTGCGGTAGTGGGAGATGCTCATTATCTTGTCGAAAAGCACGAAGCGCCCGAACTTACCACTGATATCCGAGCGCTGTCCGCTGAAGAGCGGGTTGCGGAAGTTGCCCGCATGCTTTCTGGGCGCGTTGATGAAACCTCGTTAGCCCATGCAAAAGAGCTGCTCGCATCTGCTCATTAATACGATAGAGGTTTGTTATGCAACAAGAGTTGATCATCGGATGCCACCTGTCTTCAGGAAAAGGCTATGAGGCGATGGCGAAGACCGCGCAGAGCATCGGCGCTAACACGTTCGCCTTCTTCACGCGCAACCCGCGCGGAGGGGCGGCTAAAGCGATCGATCCTGAAGATATCAAGCGTTTCGAAGAGGCTTGCAAAGAGGCGGGTATCGATAAGATCGTTGCGCATGGCTCCTACACGATCAATCCGTGTTCAGCGAAGGAATCAGTGCGCGAATTCGCCCTTCAGGCGCTCGTGGATGATCTTGCGCGTATGGAGTACACGCCGAACCAACTCTTCAACATGCATCCTGGCTCGCATACGGGGCAGGGGAGCGATATTGGGATCGAGCAGATCGCCGAAACCTTGAATCAAGTGATCACGCCCGATCAGACCACCACGCTTCTTCTTGAGACGATGGCGGGCAAAGGATCGGAGGTGGGATCGACCTTCGAGGAGATCGCAGCGATCCGTGCGCGTATGGATCATCCTGAAAAGGTTGGCGTTTGCCTCGACACGTGCCACGTATGGGATGCAGGGTACGACATCAAGGACGACTTGGACGGCGTGCTCGATGAGTTCGATCGCGTGATCGGTCTCGAGCATCTGAAGGCGCTCCATATCAACGATTCGCTGAATACGTGCGGTGCGCATAAGGATCGGCATGCGCGCATCGGAGAAGGCCAGATCGGTGCAGAGGCGCTCGTGCGCGTGCTCGAACATCCTGCTTTGCAGGGGTTGCCGGCTATTCTCGAAACGCCGAACGAGCTTCCTGGCTATGCCAAGGAGATTGCCTTCTTCCGCGAAGCTGTTGGCCAGTAAGAGCAGCGTCAAAAACGAGACAAAATAAAAGCGGGGCAAATTCAGGTCGCGCTGATGCGAAGAGATCTCTTTTGCACGCGCACGCAGGCGGGATAGCGTGCGCTTGCTGTTCTGCGGTTGATTCTGCAAGTTTCCTGATTGTTGCTTGCGTATCGCGGATTGATTGTTTACGATGAAAGCGTCTTTTATATCCCCCTCATTTTGCATATCGCGCAGCCTTCGTGCTCGCATACTGCCAATAGGTGTACCAGTCTAAGGAGGACATGGTGAAATTCTTTTTGGATACCGCTGATCTTAAGGAAATCGAGGAGGCGAACAGCTGGGGCGCGATCGCAGGCGTTACCACCAACCCCACGCTCTATTCGCGCGTCGGTGGCAAGCTTTCCGATTTCCACGAGCATATCAAAGCTATTTGCGACATCGTGCAAGGCCCCGTTTCGGCCGAGTCGGTCGCGATGACGCGTGACGAGATCTTCGCCGATGGCAAGAAGCTCCACGCGATCGATCCAGAGCATGTGGTCGTGAAGGTTCCGACCATGATCGAAGGCCTGGCTGCAACGAAGATGCTCGCAGCTGAAGGCATTCCGGTGAACATGACGCTGTGCTTCACGGTGCCGCAGGCGATTCTTGCTGCACGCAGTGGTGCGCGCTATATCTCGCCGTTCGTTGGTCGCTTCGACGATATTTCCGAAGATGGCATTCCGCAACTGGTGAATGTGGTCGAGGCCATGGCGAACTATGATTTTGGCCATGAATGCGAAGTCATCGCTGCATCGATCCGCAGCGCGAACCATGTTACCCAGGCAGCGCTCATGGGTGCTGACATCGCTACCGTGCCCTTCGGTGTTCTGAAGAAGTGCATCGAGCATCCTCTTACCGAGCGTGGTCTCGTTTCCTTCCTGAACGACTGGGAGAAAGTAGCTAACGCATGAGTGAAGACGTGCTCGAGCAAAGCTCGGAAGCTATGACCGAAGAAAAACCGAAGGCAAAGCGCGGTCGTCCTCGTAAAACGGACGCGGAAAAAGCGGCAGCAGATGCCGCTAAAGCTAGTGAAGAAGCGAGCGAGGCTCCTAAACGCAAGCGTGGTCGTCCGCGCAAGAATCCGCTTCCCGAAGAGGCGGCTGCACCCGCAGCGGAGGCAAAACCTGAAGCAGGCGCTCCGAGCGCGGAGGCATCTGGCGATCATGAAGCATTTGCCAAGCCGTCAGGCGAGCGTTCGTTCGATCGTGGCGAGCGCAACAGCAATGCTAACAACAGCAATGCTAACAACCGTCGCAATAATCAGAAGAACAATCAGAAGAACCAGGGCAAGCAGAACAATAACAACCATCGTCGCCAGCGCCGCCAGCATGGCAATAACTACCATCGCGAGCCGGTCGTCCCGCAGACCACGCGTGAGGATCTTGAGAAACTCAAGGTCGCCGAACTCCGCGAAAAGGCCGATGAGCTGGGCGTCGATCACAAGGGTCTCAAGAAGGCCGAGCTTGTCGACGCGGTGCTCGATGCGAGCGTGAAGGCCGAAGGCTTCGTCGAGACCGCAGGCGTGCTCGATATCCTTTCCGATGGGTATGGCTTCTTGCGCACAGGCGGTTATCTGCCTGGGGAGAACGATGTGTACGTGGGTCTGTCGATGATCCGCCGCAACGGCCTGCGCAAGGGCGACTACATCAAAGGAACGGTTCGCCCCGCCCGTCCGAACGAAAAGTACGCGGCCCTGCAGGAGATCGAAAGCGTCAACGGCACGCCTATCGCAGAGCTGGGCAAGCGCGTGAAGTTCTCCGACCTCACCCCGGTATTCCCTGATGAACGCCTGGTCATGGAGCATGGCAAGAACACGCTCACTGCACGCGTGATCGACTTGTGCTCACCGATCGGCAAGGGTCAGCGTGGCCTCATCGTTTCGCCGCCGAAGGCTGGCAAGACCACCATCTTGAAAGACATCGCTGCTTCCATCACGGCGAACAACCCTGAAGTCCACCTCATGTGCTTGCTTGTCGATGAGCGCCCTGAAGAGGTCACCGACATGCAGCGTTCGATCCGTGGCGAAGTGATCGCCTCCACGTTCGATATGCCGAGCGAGAACCACATCGCCGTTTCTGAAATGGTCATCGAGCGCGCGAAGCGCATGGTCGAGGAGGGCAAGGATGTGGTCATCCTGCTCGATTCGCTCACGCGTCTTGCACGTGCCTACAACCTGGCGCAACCTGCATCGGGCCGTATCCTTTCCGGCGGTGTCGATTCGACGGCGCTCTATCCGCCCAAGAAATTCTTGGGCGCTGCACGTAACATTGAAGGCGGCGGTAGCCTTACCATCCTGGCTTCTGCGCTGGTCGATACGGGCTCGAAGATGGACGAGGTTATCTTCGAAGAGTTCAAGGGCACGGGCAATATGGAAGTGAAGCTCGATCGCGCGTTGGCAGATCGCCGCATCTTCCCGGCTATCGATCCGGTCGCTTCTGGCACGCGTCGTGAAGACCTGCTGCTCGATCAACAAGAAGCGCCGCTCATCTGGGCTGTTCGCAGGGTCCTTGCGAGCCGCAACAGTACGGAGAATGCGATGAACTCGCTTCTGAAGAGCCTGCAACAAACCAATACCAATCAAGAATTCTTGATCCGTGCTGCTAAGAAGTGGCAAGGTCGTCAACTGGAAGATGTCGAACTCTAAGCCTGTGCGCTCAGAGTGCGAAAGGGAATTCAATGTCTGAAAACTCAGCTACCCCTGAAACAGCTTCACCCACGCCTCCTCCTCCGGCAGGCCAGCCTTATGGCGCAAATCAACCGTATGTCGCAAAACGCGTGAAGAAACGAAAAGGGGTGCGCGTTTGGGTCGTCGTGCTCCTGGTGATCCTTGGCATCCTTGTCGGCACGCTCGTAGGGAATAACGTCCGCACCAATCCGTATCTCACGTTCCAGGATTCCATCGGCGTGATCGACCTTGATGGCACGATCGGCCAGGATGATGGCGCGAATACGCCCGAAGGACTCCTTGCTCAGCTGCAAAGCGCCGCAAACGATCCGTCCATCAAGGCGGTCGTGCTTCGCGTGAATTCAGGCGGAGGTGCCGCGGCAGCTGGTGAAGAGATGGCGCAGTACGTGAAGGATTTTTCGAAGCCGATCGTGGTCTCGACCGCTTCGGGCAATGCTTCGGCGGCCTATCTTATTTCCTCGCAGGCCGACTATATCTATGCCAATGAAGCCTCGAGCATCGGTTCGATCGGCACGGTCATCCAGGTTACCGATTATTCGAAGTTGCTCGACTTGCTCGGCATCGATGTGCGCACCATCACCTCCGCAGATAGCAAAGATGCTTCGTATGGGAACCGTCCGCTCACTGATGAAGAGGTGAAATACTTCCAAGCTCAGGTCGATCAGATCAACAAGAGCTTCATCGAATCGGTCGCTGAAGGTCGTGGTATGGAGGTTTCTGCTGTTCAGAAGCTTGCTACCGGCATGGCGTTTACGGGTGCCGATGGTGTGGAGAACGGGCTTATCGATGAGATCGGCACGTACAAAGATGCGTGCAACAAAGCCGCTTCTCTTTCTGGTGTAAGCTCATACAACATCAAGTATCTCGGTACGAACGACCTGGGGCTTGTCGATGTCCTTTCGCTGCTTTTAACAGCAGAGGAGAAACAACCGCAGGAATCAACGAACACGATCTTAGAAGGAGCTTCCACCAATGGACAGCTATCCTAGTCGCAATATCGTTTGGCCGCGTCGTGCGGTCGTGACCGCTGGCATGCCCTACGGCAATAAGCCGTTGCACTTCGGGCATGTTGGTGGCGTATTTGTGCCCGCTGACTGCTTCGCACGCTTCCTGCGCGATCGCATCGGTCGCGAGAACGTATGCTTCGTTTCGGGAACCGACTGCTATGGTTCGCCGATCGAAGAGGGCTATCGCAAGGAAGTGGAAGCGGGAACGTTTTCCGGCACGATCAAGGAATACGTGAAGCGCAATCACGATCTTCAGGCTGAAACGCTCAAGCGCTACGACATTAGCCTCGATATCTACGAGGGCAGCGGGCTAGGACATGCCGGGGAAGTGCAGCACACCATATCCGAGGCCTATGTGAAGCGCCTTTACGATCACGGCTTCCTTCATCTTGAGAGCACCCAGCAGTTCTACGACACCAAAGAAGATATGTTCTTGAATGGTCGCCAGGTGGTGGGGCATTGCCCTGTTCAAGGGTGCAAGAGCGAAAAGGCGTATGCCGATGAATGCGATCTGGGTCATCAGTACGATCCTGCTGATCTGATCAACCCAATTTCGTCGGTTTCGGGCACGGTGCCTGAGATGCGCACGGTGAACAACTGGTATTTCGATCTGCCCAGCCTTGCTTATATCGTGAAGGACTATGTCGAAGCGGCTGAACAGGACGAACAGGTTCGCCCGCTCGTTCCTAAGACCATCAAGGAATTCCTCGTTCCGCCCATCATCTATATAAAGGTGGAGCTCTACGATGCTTATGCGCAGATCGCTGATAAGCTTCCTGCACACGAATACCGTGATGCAGCCAAGGGCAAGCAGAGCTTCGAGCTCGAGTTCTCCTCGGTGGCTGATCGCGATCAGGCGCGTGGCGTGCTCACCGAAGCGAACATCCGCTTTCGAACCGGTAAGGCGCTCGTGCCGTTCCGTATCTCGGGCAATGCTTCGTGGGGCATTCCGTGCCCAGAGATCGATGGCGTGAGCGGTCTTACGATCTGGTGCTGGCCGGAAAGCCTCTGGGCGCCGCTTTCCTTCACCATGGCGCGCAACGACGAACAAGGGTTATCACGCGCGCTCTGGCGTAAGTTCTGGTGCAGCAAAAATGCTCATGTCTACCAATTCATCGGGCAGGATAACCTGTATTTCTATGGCGTTGCCCAGCCCGCGCTCTTCGCTGCGCTCCAGGAAGAAAAGCCCGTGGTGGAAGATGCGCCCGATGGGGAATTGCAGCAGACCAAGCTCATCGCGAACCACCATATCCTTTTCGGCGATAAGAAAGCTTCTTCGTCTTCTGATGTGAAGCCACCGACGGCAGACGAGTTGCTCGAGTATTACACGGTCGAACAGCTGCGCGCGCATTTCTTGGCGCTTGCGCTCGATCAGAAATCGGTCGGTTTCAAGCCGAAGGTTTTCGAGCAGGATAGCGCCAAACGCGACGATCCGCGTGTGGCCGACCCTGTGCTCAAGGAAGGAGCGCTGCTCACCAAGGTATTCAACCGTCTTGCGCGCAGCTGCTTCTACGAGGCACAGAAGAACTTCGAAGGCTACATGCCGCTCGGCCGGGTGAGCAAAGAGGTGCTCAAGAAGGTGTACAACGTGATGTGCGCCTATGAAGAGACCATGTATAGGGTCGAGCTTCATTCGATCATGTCGCAGATGGACGAATTCATCCGCTATGCCAACAAGTACTGGTCGAGCCACATCAAAGAGGCCGATCAAGAGGGAAGCGAAGAGCTGCGCCGCCAGACGCTTATCGATTCGTTCTATCTGCTGCGCATCGCCACGCTGCTCATGCATCCGATCGTGCCGCGTGGCACCGAGAAGATCTGCGATTTCATGAATTTCGATTTCGATGAATTCTTCAGTTGGAACTACGATTTCGACAGCATGGAAGAGCTCTGCAATGCTCACGAACTTGAAGCAAAGCGCCATCGCGTGCGCGATCTTCCCCCTCGCACGGACTTTTTCAGCTTTCATCCCTCACAGAAGAAGTAATGTGCTACTATAGCTAGGCTCATTTCGCACTTGGTCGGAAACCAAGGCACTAGAAGGAGACCAACATGAAAAAAGATATTCATCCCGATTATGTCGACTGCACCGTAACGTGCACGTGCGGCAACACCTTCCAAACTCGCTCAACCAAACCTGAACTCCGCGTCGATATCTGCAACGCGTGCCACCCGTTCTTCACCGGCACCCAAAAGCTCATCGACTCCGGCGGACGTGTTCAGCGTTTTGCTAACAAGTTCGGCACCGCAACCGAGACCGTTGCTGCTCGCGAAGCTGCTAAGAAGGCAGAGCGCGCTGCAGAGGTCGAGGCAATGGAGGCCGCGAAGAAGGCAGATCGTGAGGCTAAGGCTGCTGCTAAGGCTCAGCGTGCTGCTGAATACGCGAAGAAGGCTGCTGCTCAGGAAGCCGCCAAGGCAGACGAAGAAGCTGCTGCCAAAGAGGCTGATGAAGCTGGAATCGAGGCTAAGGAAGAAGCTGCTATCGAAGAGGCTGTCGAAGCCAACGAAGCAGCGGAAGCAACCGAAGCACCTGCAGAGGAGAGCGCTGAATAGTCGCCCGTTCGCCTGTGGCGCACCCAAGAACATATCCTTACGACAACATTTTCGTAAGAGGAGTGAAAAGGAAGAGAGTCGCACGTTGGGGCTCTCTTCCTTTTTGTGTCGTGCGTTCTGGTGTTGTGCATTCGCGTGTCTCGCTATCCTACAAAAGGTTTACGGCTCTTTGGTAGCTTCTGGTAATCTGTCAGAATTGAAGACTGAAACTACAACGAGAGGGAGACAACTATGATCGATAAAAGTGCATTTCGCGATCTATCCTATGGACTCTATATCGTCTCTTCGATGAAAGACGGAAGAGCGGTCGGCTGCGTGGTCAATACTTTCGCCCAGGTAACCTCGGATCCGCCACAAGTGAGCATCGCGATCAACAAGGATAACTACACCACCCAGGGTATCCTTGAAACAGGCAAGTTCGAAGTGAGCGTTGTGTGCAAAGAGGCTTCGATGGAGCTTATCGGCATGTTCGGTTTCCATACGAGCGAGGACACCGATAAGTTCTTAGATTTCGAGGACAAAGAGTCTTCGCAGGGAATCCCTTACGTTGCTGAGCAGATCTGCGCTCATTTCTCCGTCAAGGTCAAAGAGCAGCTCGACCTGGGTACGCATATCTTCTTCTTGGGCGACGTGGTCGCTGCTGAAAAGGTCGAGCATCTCGAACCGATGACGTACGCCTACTACCATGAGGTGAAAGGTGGACGCACGCCAAAGAACGCTTCGGTCTTCTCGAGCGATGAGCTCGAAGCGGACGCAAAAGCGAAGAGCGAAGCTCCTGCGGCTGCAGGCTCTGGTGGTGCGAAGAAGATGCGCGTGGGTTGGAAGTGTCCGATCTGTGGATATATCGAATATGCCGACGAACTCCCGCCGGATTATGTGTGTCCGATCTGTGGAGCGCCAGGAAGCACGTTCGAGCGCATCGAGGTCGAGATCGACGAGTAGCTCGTTCGATCATGTGTGTTCGCGCGGCGGTGCTTTTCGTTGCGTCCGTTGCGTCTCACGATTAAAACGTTTCTTTACCGAGCCAGTGCACACCCCGCGCTGGCTCTCTTATATGATAGGGTGACCATCATGATCATAGGGAGGTAGACCATGAATGTTGAATTGCTCCAGTATCCTGAAGATCCTGAGCGTGCTGTCGCGACCGCTGCGCGTTTATGCTATGCGCCGGTTGGAGCAAAAGAGCTCATGGAAACCATGCCTCCTGAGCGCGTGGAAAGCGTGCTCTCTACCATCATGAAGTCAGGCCATTTCTCCACGCTCGAGCACGTGAGCTACACATTTGCTGTTGATGGGGTGTCACGCGCGCTCACGCACCAGCTGGTGCGCCATCGTCTGGCGAGCTTCAATCAGCAATCTCAGCGCTATGTGAAGTTCACCGATGGGGTAGGCATCGTGAAGCCTGAAACCGTGGCAGAAGACGAACATGCCAATGCGGTGTTCGACGAAGCTATCGACACGATCCTTACTGCGTATCAGACCATGCTCGAAGCAGGTATTCCCGCTGAAGATGCGCGCTACATCCTTCCCAATGCGGCTGAGAGCAAGATCGTTATCACGATGAACATTCGTGAGCTTCTGCACTTCTTCGAACTGCGCTGCTGCAATCGTGCGCAGTGGGAGATTCGCGAACTTGCGCATCGTATGCTCGAGCTGGTGCGCCCGACCGCTCCTTACATCTTCAAGGATGCAGGTGCGGGATGTGTGCGCGGTGCGTGCCCTGAAGGTAAAATGACCTGCGGCAATCCTTTCCCTCGCGTGATGCGCGACTAAAGATGACAAACTACCCGGTCGTTCGACATCGGACGTGAAAAGTTCGTGTGAGCGTTCGCTCGTTTCTTTCCATTCGTATATGTTTCGTGTATCCTTACGAATCGTATTTGAGCCGCCTGGCTCAAAACATCCCCACGCACGTTAAATCTGGGAAAGGGGCTTCGTGTGAAACTGGTTGTAACCGAGAAGAACATTGCAGCGCAGAAGATCGCTGATCTGCTCGGCGTTGGAAAGCCGAAAGCAGACAAGGTGTATTCGACCCCCGTCTATCGCTTCGAGCGCGATGGCGAAGAATGGGTCACGATCGGTCTGCGTGGACATATCTTAGAGCCGAACTTCGTACCGGCGCTCACCTATAAGAAGCGTGGCGGCTGGATCGGGGTCGATGCTAACGGCGAGATGATCCCTGCCGATCTGCCTACCGATCTGCCAAAACCACCCTTCAAGAAGAAGAAACCGTTCGTTCCTGATGGGGTCGAACTCAACGCTTGGAAGATGGATGCGCTTCCGTATCTTATCTATGCGCCCATCGAAAAGCTTCCGAAAGAGAAGGACATCATCCGTTCGCTCAAGAACCTGGCGAAGAAGGCCGACTCGATCGTGATCGCTACCGACTTCGACCGTGAGGGAGAGCTGATCGGTTCCGATGCGCTCACGTGCATTCGTGAGGTGAACGAAGAAGCGCCGGTCAGCCGCGCACGCTATTCGGCCATCACGAAAGAAGAGATCACCCGCGCTTTCACGAACCTGGTCGAGCTTGATGTCGATCTGGCTCAAGCGGGTGCATCAAGGCAGGACATCGATCTTATTTGGGGCGCGGTGCTCACGCGCTACCTTACGCTCGTGAAGTTCGCAGGTTATGGTAACGTGCGCTCTTCGGGTCGTGTGCAGACCCCCACGCTCGCGCTCATCGTGGCGCGTGAGCGTGAACGTTTGGCGTTCGTGCCTGAAGACTATTGGGTCATCAAGGGTGATTTCAGCCATAAGGACTTGGAGTTCTCGGCGAATCATGCAACTGCGCGATTCAAGGTCGAGAGCGAAGCCGATCAGGTCATGGAGCACGTCGCAGGTGCTACGAGCGCGCGCGTTGCAGCGATCGAGAAGAAGCAACGCAAGCAGGCTGCCCCTGTTCCGTTCAATACCACTTCGCTCATGGCGGCTGCAAGCGCTGAGGGCCTTACCCCTGCACGTACGATGCGCCTTGCCGAGAGCCTTTACATGGATGGTTTCATCTCGTATCCGCGCGTCGATAATACGGTCTACCCTTCATCGCTCGACCTGCGCGACATCTTGAAGCGCATCTCGGGCAATCCGGTGTATCGTCCGTTCGCAGAAGAGCTGCTCAAGAAGGACAAGCTCACAGCTACGCGTGGCAAGACGGAAACGACCGACCATCCGCCCATCCATCCGACGAACCTGGCGACACCAGAGATGCTGCCGTCTGCAGAATACAAGCTCTACAACCTGATTGCACGCCGTTTCATGGCCACGCTTTCTGAGCCTGCGGTGATCGAGGGTACGAAGGTCACGCTCGAGGTGAATGGCGAACCGTTCGCTGCGAAGGGCGATGTGCTCGTGAAGCCGGGATTCCGCGCGATCTATCCCTACGGCCTCAAGAAGGACGAGCAGCTGCCTGCGCTCGAAGAGGGCGAGATGCTCGACTTCGGCGGTGCGACCAAGACGCACAAGCAGACCGAGCCGCCCGCGCGCTATTCGCAAGGCAAGCTCATCCAAGAGATGGAAAAGCTGGGGTTGGGTACGAAATCGACCCGCCATTCCATCATCGAGCGCCTCTATACGGTCAAGTATGTGCAGAACGACCCGATCGAGCCTTCGCAGCTCGGCATCGCGGTCATCGATGCGCTCGACAAGTTCGCACCGCATATCACCAGTTCTGCCATGACGGCGAACCTGGAAGAGGAGATGTCACAGATCGCAGCGGGCGACAGCAAAAAGGTGCAGGTCGTTCGCCATTCGCGCGATCTCTTGGCGCAGGAACTCGAGAATCTTCTGCCGCATCAGGAAGAAGTGCGCGACGCGCTCGCGGATGCGGTGGCTGCCGACGCGTATGTGGGTCCCTGTCCGAAGTGCGGCAAGGATCTGCAGTTGCGTTCTTCCCAGAAGACGCGCTCGATGTTCATCGGTTGTGCGGGATGGCCGGATTGCGATGTCACCTATCCGCTGCCGAAAGGCAAGATCGAGGCACTCGAAGAGAAGTGTCCTACCTGCGGTATGCCGCAGATCAAGGTGACCGCGTTCCGCTCGAAACCGCGCGTGCTTTGCATCGATCCTGAATGCGAGACGAACAAAGAGCCCGACTTGGTGGTGGGCACGTGCCCGACGTGTGCGGAGCAGGGCAAGGAAGCCAAGCTCATCGCGCATAAGAATCCGCGCACCTTGAAGCGCTTCATCCGTTGCGAGAATTACGATGAATGCCAGACGGGCTATCCGCTGCCGCAGTACGGCGCGCTCACCGCTACTGAAGAGGTGTGCGAGGAATGCGGTGCGCCGATGGTCATCGTTACGACGGCGCGCGGCCCCTGGAAGCTCTGCCCGAACTTCAGCTGTCCTTCGAAGGAGAAGAAGGAGAAGGGCAAGACATCAGGCAAAGGCAAGGCAGGCGCCAAGAAATCCACGGCGAAGAAATCGAGCACGAAGAAGACCACGAAAGCAGCTGCCAAGAAGTAGAGAGCAGCAAAAAGAGCAAAGACTCGAACAGGTCATGATCGTCTCAGCGAGACTGAGATCCATTCGAACGCCCGAGGTGTACTGCGATCATCTCGGGCGTTCTGCTTTTGTGGGGTGGTATTTCGTCCACTTTTGATGTCTTATTCACATTCTCTGGTGGCAGCAGGGATGTCGGCACGAACAACTATATAAACATCGGAATACGTGCAGAAATGCGAATGCGGCCGTAAAGTGCTTCCTTGCGGGGTTGTTCACCTTTACAATAGAGGATAACGAATCTATTGAAGGACTCCAGGAGGGAATCGTGAGTAAGGTAACCATCGTTGGTGCAGGTAACGTCGGCGCGACTGCAGCACATATCATCGCAAGCAAGAATCTCGCCGATGTGGTCTTGGTCGATGTGGCCGAAGGTCTGCCACAGGGCAAGGCGCTCGATATGATGCACATGCGTTCGGTCGAGAAGTTCACGGTAAGCGTTACGGGCACGAACGACTATGCTCCTACTGCCGATTCCGATGTGGTGGTCATCACCGCGGGTATCGCCCGCAAGCCTGGCATGACGCGCGAAGACCTGCTCGGCGTGAATTCGGGCATCATGTCTTCGGTCATCGATGAGGCTATCAAGTATTCTCCCGATGCCATCTATATCTGCGTCACCAATCCGCTCGATGTCATGACCTATCTTGCGTATCAGAAGTCGGGATTGCCCAGCAATCGCCTGATGGGCATGGGCGGCGTGCTCGATTCCGCGCGTCTTTCGTTCGCCGTTTGCGAAAAGCTCGGCTGCGATCCAGCGGACGTGGTCGCATGGGCGCTTGGCGCACACGGCGAAGGCATGGTGTGTTGGCCACGCTACACCACCGTCGCAGGTCGCCCCATCACTGAGCTGATGAGCGAAGAAGAGGTCGCCGAAGTGGTGCAGCGCTGCGTGAAGGGTGGCGCCGAAGTGGTCGCTCATCTGAAGACTGGCTCTGCGTACTATGCTCCGGGCGCTTCCATTGCGAAGATGGTCGAAGCGATCCTCACCGATTCCCATGAGGTCATGAGCGTGTGCTCCTATATCGATGGCCCCTACGGCTTGCACGACCTCTATATGAACATCCCCACGCGCCTCGGCAAGAATGGCGTTGAAGAGATCGTGGAATTCGATCTCACGGAAGACGAAATGGCAGCACTTCAGGAATCTGCTGCAAGCGTGAAGAAGGGTCTCGAAAACCTTCCCGCATAAGGTGTTTCTCGAAAGTAGTTGGTTCACATGCAGGTTCTTTCCTCAAATACCATTTCTGATGCGTTGCTCGTCTCCATTCCGCGACTGGCAAGCATCCTGCCTCCCGATATCTTGGAGGCGCTCATCGCAGCACGCGATCGTGAAACGCATGAACGTGCGAAGATCGTACTCGATCAGTTGGTGCTGAATGCGCAGATCGCGAACGAAGATCACGTGCCCATCTGCCAAGATACGGGTACGGTGTGGCTCTGTTTGGAGGTCGGTCCCGATATCGCGCTCAACGCCAATGTCTTCTCGAAGGTCGACCAATCGGTAGCGGCAGGATTCATCAATTCGAAGCTGCGCAAGTCGGTCGTGCGCGATGCGCTGTTCGATCGTACGAACACGGGCGACAACACGCCGGCCTTCTGCGAATTGCGCCTGGTGGATGAGCCGGGTGTTGCTCGTTTGCATATGATGCTCAAAGGCGGCGGCTCGGATAATGCGAGTCGCGTTGTCATGCTCACGCCCAATGCGGGCAAACAGGGCGTTATCGACACGGTGCTTTCCTGCGTAGAGGAAAAAGCAGCAAACGCCTGCCCGCCACTCGTGGTGGGAGTTGGCGTGGGCGGCACCTTCGATAAGGTAGCGGGGCTTTCAAAGCTTGCGCTCATGCGTCCGCTCAATGTTGCTGCACCCGATCCCGAAACCGCCGCATTCGAGCAGGAGCTGCTCGAGGCTATCAATGCCACCGGCATCGGCGCTGGCGGCTTGGGCGGAGACACCACCGCGCTCGGCGTACGCGTGAAAACTGCACCCTGCCATATCGCTGCCTTGCCGGTAGCGGTGAATATGGGTTGCTCGGCGTTGAGGAGGCTCACCGTTGAACTATAAGCACATTCAACTCCCCTTGAGCAAGGCTGATGCTCGTTCGCTGCGTGCGGGCGATGCCTGTCTGCTCACCGGTCCGGTATACACCTTGCGTGATGCTGGTCATATTCGCTTGCTCGACGAGATCCGCGAGAAGAAGCTCAAGACGCTGCCCTACGGACTCACTGGTCAGGTCATCTTCTATGCAGGTCCTACGCCTCCTAAAGCAGGCAGGCCGTTCGGCGCGATCGGCCCTACCACGTCTTCACGCATGGATTTCGCGGCACCGCTGCTCATGTCGATGGGTCTTACTGGCACGATCGGCAAGGGCGAACGTTCGGACGATGTGAAGAAGGCCTGCAAGGAATATTCTTCAGTCTATTTCGTGGCAACGGGCGGCGCTGCAGCGTTTCTCGCAAAGTGTGTAGTGGGCGATGAAACGCTTGCCTATGACGATCTGGGAACCGAAGCGCTCAGGCGCATCGATGTGGTCGATCTTCCAGTGTTCGTAGGGATCGACACCTTGGGCACGAGCATCTACTCGCTTGAAGATTGAGGTTTCGGTGGCTGATCAAGATCAACAGAAAAAGACTGCCGGCATCTTCATCACCTTCGAAGGGGGAGATGGTGCTGGGAAAACAACGCATATCACCTTCCTCGCTTCCTGTTTGCGAGCGATGGGCCATGAGGTCATTTGCCTTCGTGAGCCAGGCGGTACGAGCGTAGGTGAGGATTTGCGCGCTATCGTGCTCGATCCTAAGAATGCTGGTCTGTGTGCAGAATCGGAACTGCTCATCTACGAAGCGGCGCGCGCTCAGATCATTCGCGAGGTCATCATCCCGGCGCTCGCGCGAGGGGCGGTGGTGCTGCTCGATCGCTTCTACGATTCGACCATCGCCTATCAGGTGTACGGTCGCGGGCTTCCGATGTCGTTCGTGCGCCAAGCGAACAGCTTCGCTTGCCAAGGGGTGCATCCCTGTCGCACGATCCTGCTCACCACGGGTGCCTCTGCTGAAGAGGGTCTCGAGCGTGCAACGCACCATGGCGATGCCGATCGTCTTGAGCAGGCGGGTACGAGCTTTCATGCGCGCGTGAACAACGGCTTTCTCGCGATCGCGGCGGAAAACCCCGAGCGCATTCGTGTCGTCAATTCTTCGGGTACCAAGGATGAGACGGCGCGTGCAATCTTCACGCAGATCAAAGATATCTTCGGTTGGGGGAGCGATTCCTTCGTATGGAAAGAAGGCTTCTTCGACCCGATCCTTCAGCGTGATACCAGCGAAAAGGCGCGCATCGATCTTCCCGAGGATTGATGCGGGTGGCCGACGTATTCGAGAGCATCTTCGGTCAAGCTCAGGTCCGTGATTACCTGCGCACCACGCTGCGCACGGGTCGCTTGAGCCACGCCTATCTGTTCACCGGGCCTCCTGGTTCCAACAAGACCTCGGCAGCCTATGCCTTTGCCCAAGCGCTCATCTGCCCCGATCAGGGCTGCATGACGTGCGACCACTGCAGGCGCGCTGCACGCCGGAACCACCCCGATATCCACTTCATCGAACCTGAGGGTGCGCATGGCTATCTCGTCGATCAGATCCGTGAAGTGGTGGCTGATGCGCATCTTGCTCCTATCCAAGCTACGCGTAAGATCTACATCATCGATCGCGTCGATCTTTTGGGTACGCAGGCAGCGAACGCGTTTCTGAAAACGCTCGAAGAACCGCCGGAGAATGTGGTGTTCATCCTGCTCGGGCGTACGAAGGATGCGGTGCTTCCCACCATCGTTTCGCGCTGTCAGGTGGTGCCGTTCCGTCATATTCCCACCACCGAGGCATCGGGCATCATCTCGCAGAACACAGGGGTGAGCGCGGAACAGGCGCGCATCGCGGTCGAGGCGTGCAATGGCTCGGTCACGAAAGCGATCGGATTCTGCAAGAGCCCCGAAAAGACCGGCTTTCGCCGTCGTATCCTCGAGATCCTCACGCTGCTGCCGCTCTCGGACGAGCGCGATGTGCTCGAATACGCTGCTGAGCTCGTGAAGAGTGCGAAGGCGTGGGTCGATGTCGTGCAGAGCGAACAGGCTGAAGCGATCAATGAGTCTGAAGAATTCTTGAGCAAGGCGGCGCTCAAGCAGATCGAGGCGCGCAACAAGCGTGTGCTCACGAAGGCATCGCTTGAGTCGCTCGCGCAGGTCACTTCGATCATTCGATCCTGGTTACGTGACGTTTTGATGATTAAATCTCAGGCAGTCGAGCAGATTGTTAATATTGATGTGATGAACGATCTGGAGCAGGCTGCGGCGCGCACAACGCCCGCAGGCTTGGTTCGCGCGATCGACGCAACCTATCGTTGCGATAAGGCGATCGCCTATAATGTTTCTACAGAAACGTGTCTCGACACGCTTCTTTTTACGATAAGAGAGGTTTTTTATGGTTCGGGTGGCTCCTATTAAGCTGCAGGTCGGACCTAAGGTTCTTTGGTTCGATCCAACCGATTTAGATATACGTGCTGGTGACGATGTCATCGTGAACACGAGTCGCGGGCTTGAATACGGCATCGCAACATCGGATGTTCTCGAAGTGAGCGACGATCTGGTCAAGGATCTGAAATCCCCGCTCAAAGAGGTCGTGCGTCTGGCAACGCCGGAAGATATGGATAAGGTGCGCGAGCTCGAGGAGAAGAGCGCCCAAGCACTCGGTGCGTTCAAAGAGATCGCGCTCGAGTCCAATAAGGATATGCATCCGGTGCTCGTCGAGTATCTTTTCGAGGGCGATAAGGCAGTCTTCTATTTCGAGGCAGAAGAGCGCATCGACTTTCGCGAGCTCGTGCGCAAGCTCGCCTCCTATTTCCATGTACGAGTCGACATGCGTCAGATCGGTGTGCGCGATGGTGCGCGCATCATCGGCGGCTTGGGACATTGTGGTCAAGAGCTGTGCTGCACGCGTTTCGGTGGCGAATTCTCGCCCGTATCGATCCGCATGGCGAAGGAACAGAATCTTTCGCTCAATCCGCAGAAGATCTCGGGCGTGTGCGGTAGGCTCATGTGCTGCTTGCGCTATGAATACGATACATACAAGGAATTCAATTCGCGTGCTCCTAAGATGGGCGCGAAGATCGAAACGCCTGAAGGCATCGCGAAGGTAACGGATATCAACGTGCCTTCTGAGCGGATCACGATCACGCTCGAAGACGGTTCGAACTTGAAGATCCCACTCGAGGATTTCGAGGCCCCCGAAGAGGGAAGACGTCCGCACGTGATCAGCGCTGAAGTGTATGAGGAATACGTGCAGAAGAGCCAGTTCGACGCACTCGGTGGCGCAGGCTTGGTGGATGTGATCAACTTCAGTGGCGACGATATTCCAGTCGGTGCGCGTCCTGCTGCTCGTCTTGATGGGGAAGGCTCGTCTTCGTCGGCTGAGGCAGAAGGCAAGCGCCGTAAGCGTCGTCGCAATCGTGGCAACAAAGAGGGCGAGAATCGTTCAAACTCTTCGCAGAAGAACAACCAAGGGAAAAAGCAATCGGGCGATCGCGGGGGCGAAGGCGCGCGTTCGGGCAAGAAAGAATCCTCGGGACGCAATCGCCGCAATCGTGGTGGCGCTTCGAATGGTCAGAACAAGCGCTCGAACAATGCGCAGGGCAATCGCCAGAACAATGGCAATCGTAAGAACGGCGGTGCGCAAGGAGCGCGTCCTGGACAGAAGTCCTCCGGCTTGAGTTCGCTTCATGAGAATCCGAACGCCAAGAGAGACTCGAAGAGTTCGGGCGCTTCGACGCATCGCAGATCACGGCGTCGTAGCCATACGACGGGGGGAGAGAACAATGCCGGTGGGCAATCATAACTATTCTCTTTTGACCGATCTCTATCAGCTGACCATGGCGCAAGGCTATTGGGAATGCAATAAGCTTGAGGAAGAGGCGTGTTTTCACGCCTTTTTCCGTACTAATCCGTTTCACGGTGGGTATGCTATCGCATGCGGCACCGATCACGTGCTCGAGGTCATTGAAGACTACCGTTTCACCTCGGACGATATCGCGTATCTCGCATCACTCGAAGCTCCCGGCGGCGGCGCGCTCTTCGATCCTGCATTCTTGGACTACTTGAGCACGATGGAGCTCTCGGTCGATATCGATGCGGTGCGTGAAGGCACGGTCGTATTCCCGAATGACCCGCTCCTGCGCGTTACCGGCCCGATCCTTCAGTGCCAGCTGCTCGAGACGGCACTGCTCAACTGCGTGAACTTCGAAACGCTCATCGCGACCAAGGCTGCGCGTGTCTGCCTTTCTGCGGATTCTCCCGTTGCTGAATTCGGGTTGCGTCGTGCGCAGGGCGAAGACGGAGGATTGCGTGCCTCACGCGCTGCAGTGGTGGGCGGTTGCGCTTCCACTTCGAACGTGCTCGCGGGCAAGCTCTTCAACATTCCCGTTTCAGGTACGCATGCGCATTCGTGGGTGATGTCGTTCGATAACGAGCTCGAAGCGTTCCGCGAATATGCGCGCGTCATGCCTAAGAATTGCGTGCTGCTCGTGGATACCTACGACATAACCCAGGGCATCAAGAATGCCATCACGGTCGGCCTCGAGATGAAGGAGCGCGGTGAAACGTTAAGCGCGATCCGTATCGATTCGGGCGACCTCTCTTGGCGTGCCAAGCAGGCGCGTAAGATGCTCGATGAAGCAGGTCTTACCGAAACAGGTATCGTGCTCTCGAACGATCTCGATGAATACACCATCAAATCGATCAAGGATTCTGGTGCCCAGGTGAATTCCTGGGGTGTGGGCACCAAGCTCACGACTGCCTATGATCAGCCGGCGCTCGGTGGGGTCTATAAGCTTGCTGCAAAGCGCGAGACGGCCGATTCGGAATGGCAGGACTGCATCAAGGTCTCAGGTCAGGCAGCAAAGCTCACCACACCAGGCGTGCTCGATGTACGTCGTTACTTCCATGAGGATGGCAGGCTTGCAGGTGATATGGTCTTCGACATCAACCATGGGGTAGAGCGCGAACGTATCGTCGATCCTGCCGATGAGATCCGTCAGAAGTCTCTTGCGGGCTTGGCGTACACCACCTTGCTCGAGCCGATCGTACGCAGCGGAAAACGTGTGGTCGACCCTTCATTCGGCAACGCCATGGAGGCACGCGAACGCTGCAGGGAACAGCTTGATCTTTTGGATGAAAGTCAAAAGCGCATCCTCAACCCGCACTCATATCCAGTAGGATTAGAGTATGGGCTTTTTCATCGTCGTCATAAACTTGTCTCGGATATGTTAGGAAATTCATGATGATAAGAGTTGTTACCGATTCAGTCGCTTCTTTGCCTCAAGATCTGGTCGAAGACCTCAATATCGATGTCGTATCTCTTTTCGTTCATCACGAGGGGAAAGAATACGATGATGCCACGATGGATCTGGATGATTTCTATAGTCATATCTATGAGATGGTCGATAACATCCCCACCTCAAGCCAGCCTTCGCAGGCTGATCTGGAAGAGCTGTTCGAAGGCTATGCCCAAGCGGGTGATGAGGTCTTGGGCATCTGGATCTCGACGGAGCTTTCGGGGACGTATGATGGCGCTCTGCGCGCAGCTCGCGCGGTGGAATCGCGCAATATCGGATTCAAGTACGTCATGATCAACTCAACCTCTTGTGGCTTTGATGAAGGATGGGTGGTTGTTGATGGCGCCGAGGCGGTTGCTTCTGGTAGTACGCTTGAAGAAGCTGCACAGGCGGTTTTGAAGAGCATCGCATCGACGCGCTTCTTATTCACTCCCGAGAACCTCACCTTCTTGAAGAAGGGCGGTCGCATCGGTGGCGCTGCGGCGCTCATCGGCAATCTGATGCGCATCTCGCCCGTTCTTACCGTTAAGGATGGAACAGCGCAAGTCGCAGCGAAGGTTCGCTCGCGCAAGAAGGCGCTCATGCGTATCATCGAGATGCTCGAGGCAGATATCGAGGCGAGTGGCGGTTTGAAGCATCTTGTCGTTCAGTATATCGGCGATAAGGCCCCTGCTCTGGAGTGGGCAAAAGAAGTGGTCGAGCCGCTCATCAAGAGGTCGGTGCGCGTGCTGCCAGTCAGTCCCGTGATCGGTTTGCATGTTGGCCCGGCGATCGGTATCGCTTATGAATGCAACGAGCCGCTCAAAGATAAGGTTACGGGAAATCTCCAAGCGCTCATGTGCTCGAACTAAGAGAAAGCTGCAACTATGTCTATCAATTGTTCTTTGATCATCGATTCTTGCTGCGATCTTCCACGCGATGTGGTGGATGCAGAAGGCGTCAAGGTCGTAGGTTTTAGCTATAACAACGAGTCGGGCTCGCATATCGATGATATGTATGCTTCCCTTACTGCGCATGATTTCTATGAAGCGATGCGCGGCGGCGATGAGCCTTCCACTTCTCAGGTAACGCTCGGTGAATTCCTCGAGGTATTCAAGCAAGCCTACGAAGAAGGAAAGCCTGCGGTGCTGCTCTCGTTTTCGAGCGCGCTTTCCGGTTCGTATTCGACAGCCTGCATCGCTGCTGATCAGATCAAGCAAGAGCATCCCGATTTCGAGCTTCATGTGGTCGACACCAAGCTCGCTTCGATCGCTGAAGGGCTTTTGATCTACGAGGCGATCAGACAGCACCAAAAAGGTATGACTGCAGCCGAGCTTGCTGATTGGGCATCTGAGGCGCTCTATTATGCGCACGGCTACTTCATGGTGAGCGATCTTGATAGCTTGCATCGCGGTGGACGCATCCCGCGCTCGGTCGCGTTTGCAGGCTCGAAGCTCGACGCGAAGCCGTTGCTCGGGTTCGGGCTCGATGGTTCGCTCGCTCTTGTGGGCGTTGCGCGTGGTCGCAAGAAGGGAATGAAGGCGCTCGTCGAGTACTTCGAGCGAAATCGCGAAGCGGACAGCGAAGGCGGCGTGGTGCTCACCGGCAATGCCGATTGCCCGAAAGATGTCGCCCGCCTCGAAGACATGCTCGTGAAGGCCGATGAGGATCTTGTGCTCGTTGATTGCAATATCGGTCCGGTCATCGGCTGTCATGTGGCGCCCGATATGATCGCGGTCGCGTTCTGGGGCAAGGATCGTCGCGAGACGGTCTCGGTCGTTGATCGCATCGCCAACAAGGTCAAGAAGAATCGCTAGAGAAGTTCGAGGAAACCACTATGGCAGATAAGACATTCGTTTTCGTGGGCGATACCGAGGTCGGTTCGCGTCTCTCTCAATCGCTCAACGCTGGTGGTTTCTCCACGGCGGCATCGCTCTCAGATGCCGATGTGGTCTTCACCTATTATGAAACTCAGCAGGGGCTCGAAGATCTCTACTTCGATTCAAAAGGGCTTTTGCAAGATACCAAAGAAGGCGCGCTGCTCGTCGATCTGAGTCCGACCACGCCTTCTTTTGCGCGTGAGCTCTATGCGGTTGCGCGCGTGAACGAGCGCAACACGCTCGATGCGCCGCTCGTGGTGCGTAACATCGTTGAAGAGGATGCCTTCGCTAGTTGCGATAACCTCATGATCTTCGTGGGTGGCGAAGAGGAGAGCTATGAGGAAGCGAAGCCGATGCTCCATGCCATCGCGCGCCATGTGCTGTATTTGGGCGAGGCTGGGTGCGGCCAGAGCGCGAAGGTCATGGCTACGCTTCAGCGTGCTTCGGCGCTCATCGGCGTGATCGAGTCCTATGCTACCTACATCAATGGAGATGTGCGTTTCGACTGGGAAGAGGTGATCGATACGCTCTCCATTGCAGGATGCGTATCCCCGGTGAACATCGCCTACATCGATGCGATCCGCACGCACGATTTCACGGGCACTTACACGGTCGAGATCCTCATGGCAGAACTCGTTGCTGCGCTTTCTTCGGCAGACGATAAGGACCATATCATTCCGCAAGCAGAAGCGGGATTCCGCCTCATGGAACTGCTCGCAATGGTGGGTGGTGCGGCGTATAATCCGGCTGCTCTTGCGCTCATCTTCGATGATGAAGATGCGGCGAAGCGTTTCGGGCTCGATTGGTCGCGCGCGGAAGGTGCCTATGAGAAGCACGATCACGATCACGATTGTGATTGCAGGCACGATCATTCCCATGAAGAATTCGACGAAGTCAATAGCTACTTCGACACCTCAGATGGCTATCCTGAGGCAATGGGCGATTTCTCTGCGAATTAGCTTTCGAGAGTGCTTTTGATCTCAATTCCTGAACAGCCAAAGATCTTGGAGGCGTATCATGCTTGCATGCTCTGTCCGCGTCGGTGCGGAGTGGATCGGTTCGTGCGTACGGGGGTATGTGGCGCGAACGATACGCTGCGTGTTGGACGTGCGGCGCTTCACTGGTGGGAAGAACCGTGTCTGGTAGGCGATCGGGGGAGTGGAGCGGTCTTCTTCGCGCACTGTGCGCTGGGGTGCGTGTACTGTCAGAACAAGCGTCTTGCTGAAGGCGAGGGGGTTGAGATCACGCAGGAGCGGTTGTGCGAGATCTTGCTCGAGCTACAGAATGAACAGCGGGCTGCGAACGTCAATCTGGTCACGGCAAGCCATTATGCGCCAAGCGTTGCGGAGATGCTTCGTGAACTGCGGGCATCGGGTGCACTTCATATCCCCGTTGTTTGGAACACGTCCGGCTATGAAAGCGCCCAGACGCTTGCGTTGCTCGAGGGGCTTGTCGATATCTATCTCGTTGATTTCAAATACAGCAACCCGGTTACGGCGCAGAGGCTTTCGCACGCGAGCGATTATGTGGAGGTGGCGCTTGCGGCGATCGAGCAGATGATAGCGCAAACGGGAGTGCCGCGTTTGGGTGAAGAGGGATATCTGGAGCGCGGTGTGATCGTGCGCCATCTGGTGTTGCCTGGCTATGTGGATGATTCGCTTGCTGCGCTCGATCTTCTGTATCCGCGCATCAGAGGCCGTGCGCTTCTGAGCATCATGAATCAATTCACGATCGTTGATGAAGCCCTCGATGTTCGTGCGTATGGGCTTGAGCGAGCGGTGTCTGATGAAGCGTACGAACGCGTGCTCGATCATGCTGATGAACTTGGGTTCGAAGACTACTTCTGGCAGGAAGGCGGGGCAGCGAGCGAGAGTTTCGTGCCAGCTTTCGATGGGACAGGTGTGGTCGTGCCTTGATCGTGCGCGTCGGAAGATGAGAAGGCTTCTTGTGCACAAGCGCATTCGTGGTGCGCTTTTACCGCAAGCGCATATCGAGGGGAAGTAAAGTGTGCTAGAATCAATCGGCGGAAAAGGGCTTGTCTCTTTTTGCTATCGTCTGGTGGTTCGCTGGTTGTTTCTCATCTGCAAAGCACCAGACAGAATACGAGATGCCGCCATGGCGCAATTGGTAGCGCAACTGATTTGTAATCAGTGGGTTGCGGGTTCGATTCCTGTTGGCGGCACCATCAAAACACCAGGTCAAGCTTGAACACAGGCTTGACCTTTTTCGTATCGCCTCGCGTGAGGAAACAGAAGGCATAGAAAAGCGTTTGCATTCAAGGCAGCTTTTGCTCCTGGGGCTTGTTCCGTATTGCTCAAAGCTAGCAAGAAACTTCCTGGGCTAAAACGAGAGAGTCGGGTTTGCCTTGCGCAAGGGCAGCCTGTTCATTTCGATTCTTCGCGTTTTTCAGTTGACGCATGCGGTCGAGCTTGCGATTACGGAAGTAGACAACCCAATTCGCCGCCAAGAAGAAGCAATTGAGGATATAGACCGCCAGGACCCAGTTGAGCGAGCCGAGCGTGAGCTTCGCAGCAACCCCGCACGCATACCCTGCGCAAATGAGTGCAAGGAATTGCCAGCTCGTGCCAAGCGCAGTTTTGGCTTTATAGGATTTGTAGGCGTTCATCGGCCAAGAAAGACCGAAGCAGATGAGCATCCCTGCTTCCAAGAGTTCTGCTATGAACATCGGGTGTCAGTTCCTTTCTTCTGTACGATTTCTTTCCGCAGGCGCTTTCCGTTCGAGGTCCCTGCGAAAGTGTGATCTGAGCGTTCGCGGTTTGGGCGTTCGCAGGTTTAGCGGCATCAGGATCGCTCTTTAGATTCTCTCGCTCCGTGAGTGTTTATTCCAATATATTGATTTGCAAGTATTGATACCTATTAGGTATGATTCAAACATGGATCTCAATAAACTTAGATACTTTCTTGTGGTCGCTGAGACCGAACATGTTACCCAGGCGGCGAATATGCTGGGTATTTCTCAGCCTGCACTCACGCGCGCGATCCATCGGCTCGAAGAGGAGTTGGGGGTAACGCTCGTAGCAGGAGAGGGTCGCAATATCCGCCTGACCGAAGAGGGGTTCTTCCTCAAGCAACATGCAGCCCAAGCGATGCGTACGCTCGATGAAGCAGAAGATGCCGTGAAGATATTCTCGACGCAGTGGCAGCAGACGATCGAGGTCTGCATCGAGAGCGCTTCCGCGGTGGTGGTGGATGCGATCGCGCGGTATTCGCGCGAGCACCCTGAGGTAGCTTTTACTGTTTCGCAAGACGAGGAGGCACGTTCGAGCGATATCGTGATCAAAACCGTTTCGAACATCACGTCTACATACGCGAGCTGCCACAAAGAAGGCTCTGGTGTTGATGAAACGAATGTGGCTGTGGCGAAGGCAAAGGGCATGATGGATCGTACAAGAGAGAGATTCACTGAACGGATCGGCATCGCAGTTCCTATTTCGCTGCGACCATCTTTGCCTGAAATGCCCTCACTGACGGATCTGCGTGAAGCTCATTTCATCTGCCTTGCTGGAAGACGAGGATTTCGTCGTCAGTGCGATCTTCTGTGCAAGCATTATGGGTTTGCTCCCCATCTGGCCTTTGAGAGCGATAACCCTTCAGTGGTGCGCAAGATGATCGCGCTCGGACTCGGAGTTGGATTTTGGCCTGAGCACAGTTGGGGACCGGTCGACCCTGAAAAAACGCTTTGGCAGCCGCTCGTTGAAGAGGGATTCCAGCGCACGATCAGCATCGAGCTTACCTCGCAAGGGATCGAGAAGCCTGCCGCGCGAGAGTTTCGCGCATTTCTGCTCGAGTGCTTTGGCGAGATATGGAATGGTTAAGAGCTAAGAGGGGGCGCTTCAAGAGTGTCTGTTTGCGAATGCTTGAGGGGTCTCGGTATCGCATGGTGTTATTCGCATTCGTCTTAACGTTTAGCAACGATTCTGTTTCGTGCAAATCGAATCAACGAAAAAGAGACTAAGCTGTAGTTGTCCATTATCCGAGCAAGAGAGGAACGAAGTGCTGTGAATACCATGATGCTTGGTGTCGTTGTTGCGCTAACGGTTCCTCTGGCAGGGACAACATTGGGATCTGCTCTTGCGTTCTTCATGAAAAAGCAGATCAGCACTTTGTTCCAAAAGGCACTTTTGGGCTTTGCAGCTGGTGTGATGATCGCTGCGTCGGTGTGGAGCTTGATCAACCCTGCGATCGATATGGCAGCTGAACAAGGGATCATCCCTTGGATTCCAGCTGCTGTGGGCTTTCTTGCGGGCATGGGCGTGTTGCTTATCATCGATTCACTTCTGCCTCATCTCCATCTTGATTCTGACAAGCCCGAAGGGTTGCCTAGCCATCTGAAGGATTCGACGATGCTCTTTTTGGCCATTGCGATCCATAATTTGCCAGAAGGCATGGCGGTGGGCGTGGTGCTTGCTGGTTTCATCTCAGGGCAAAGCAGTATTGCGCTCGCGGGCGTGGTGGCCCTTGCGATCGGCATCGCGGTTCAAAATATTCCTGAAGGCGCGGTGATATCGATGCCGCTCGTTGCCAATGGAGTTTCCAAGAGCAAAGCTTTCGGGCTCGGTGTTCTTTCTGGAGTGATCGAACCAGCAGGCGTGCTGTTGATGCTCGCGCTTACCAGCGTGGTTACTCCCATCTTGCCCTATGTGCTCGCTTTTGCAGCCGGGGCGATGATCTATGTGGTGGTCGAGGAGCTAATTCCTGAAACTCAGAGTGGCAAACATAGCAACATTGGCACCATTGGCGTTGCGATTGGTTTTGTGCTCATGATGATCTTGGATGTTGCTTTGGGCTAACTCTAGCGTATACTGAATATTCTCATGGCTGGCAATAAAGCGATTGGATCTGGAAAGCGACCGATACGGAGGAACAGCATGTTGGAAGCTGGTATCACGAACACTGAAACAACGATGGTCACCGAGCAGAATACTGCTCTTGCGCTGGGTAGCGGCACGGTTGAAGTGTTCGCCACACCTGCGATGATCAATCTTATCGAATACACGTGCGCTCGTAGCGTGGAGAACGAAGTCGAAGCAGGCCAGACTACGGTGGGTACGAACCTCAACATCTCTCACGATGCGCCCACGCCTATTGGCATGGAGGTGTCATGCAAGAGCGAATTGGTGAAGGTTGATGGACGTGCGCTCTCTTTTGAGGTGGAAGTGGTCGATGATCAGGGGATCGTTGGCCGCGGCACGCATGATCGCTTCATCGTTGATAAAGAACGCTTCCAGTCGAAAGCGAACGCGAAGCTGAACAAGTAAGACCCTCTGCGTATGGGCATTAGGGGTTGCAGCGGGCGCAAGGTTTGTAGCCGAGTTCGATCAGGTGTTCGCGGGTATCGGTAACGTCTGATCGATTCTTTGCCTTCATGTCATCTACCGATGAACAATCTGGATAGTGGAAGCGCTTGGTGTTCGTGTTGAGCACGTAGGAGCGCTCGATTGCTTCGGCGGCAGAAGTGCTCTCTTGGGCTTGTTCATTCGTTTTTGCATTATTTGCCAACGGGTTGTTTGTAGAAGGGTCACCAAGTCTGCTCTTGCCTGTTGCATAGTCGATCACCACGCCAGGTTGTATGTTGTAGCAGTACACATTCAGGCACACTGAAGCACCGTTGTCTTCGAGCGAAAGCGCTTCGATCTGCACGCCGCGCGCAACCAGGTCATCACCGCGGAAATCAGGTGTGACGCGCATAAGTACGTGGCGGTCGTGACCTTGGCCAGACTCCAGGTACCTGCAGATGCGCTCTTCGAAACCACGCATGACCTCTTGGTTCAGATGATTCGTTCCCGTGATAAGATCACGCGGATTCACTGCCTCATCGCTCAGTGCATAGGCGATGAGGTGCGATCGTTCATAGAGATGGTCGAGGTCGATCTGGGGGTATTTCGCTTGCACGAAACCGCTTGGATCGGGCATGTCTTTATTGCGTTTGCTTCCTGGTGCTGGGCGTGTGATCTCGCAAAGCTTCGCAAAAGCTGTGCCCGCGCGTTCAAGCTCGTCCAGTTCGCTATATACTTCCGTGCCGTCTGCAGCGTTGCGCTCCTCTTCAGTGAAAGAAGGAACGCCATCATTCAGTAGGATATAGTCTTCACCCGCGTAGGTAGGAATTTGCGAAAAGTTGCTTCCATCGAAGGAGAAGCTCTCGTCTTGTTGTGCTGGTGGTACGGTGGTTTCGGCGGAGGGGGCATTCGCCGCGCGCTCATCTAATTCATGGAGGGTTGCCGCTGGAGTGCAACCGCCTAAGATGAGAAGGGCTAAGCCTAGGCTTACGAGCCAGGTGAACAGGGAGCGCTTCCTGTTGGTGAGGTGTTCCATGGGTCCTATTCTACTGGCCAATTTTGTGCGCACAAGACCAGCATGATAATCCCTACAGAAGAACTGCAAGCGCTTTTGGAACGTAGGGTGCGAGGTCTGTTCAATCTGTGAGGTCCGCTCAGCCGAGGAAGGGGAGCAGAGCAGCCCGGTAGGCCTCGACAAGATCGGGTAGTTTCATCGCTGCATTCGCGGGGCTTGTCGAAGGGAGCTGTTCGCAAGGCAAGTGCACTGCAGGTTCGCAGAGCTTGCGATAGAGCTGAGTGGCTTTGGCGCCCGTGCAAAAGATCTGCTCGATGGGTGCCGCTGCGCAGAGCCGGGCGATGTCGTTAGGCTTAGGGTCGCGGATGCTCGCATCGCTTGCGCTAGCTATCGTGCAAGAGGCGAGTACGTCCCAAAGCGCGATGTGGTGCGTGAGCAGGAGCTGCTTCTTCTCGGGAATGGTTTGCGGCACTTCAGCGTCGAACACTGCAGCAAGCACCTTCCAAAAGCGGTTTTGCGGATGACCGTAGTAGAACCCTTGTTCGCGCGATTTGGGTGAGGGCATCGTTCCGAGCATGAGCACGCGGCTCTCCGCATCGAACACCGGCTCGATCTCATGGATGATATGTGCTTCGTTTGGTGCCATGTGCTGCCTTCTTCGGGGGGGGGTGAACCGATCTTTCGAGCAAGCCTACTACGTTGTGCGTGTCTGCACAACCAGGAACGGTTGGGTTACCAGCCCGTGTGTTCCTCGATCGCGCATTGCTCGCCCCGCCCTGTTCCGGGGAGCGCTCGATCGACGCACGCAGCTTAGAAGAGCGCGGGAAGCACGTTGATCGCCAAGGCAAGCGCGATTAATGCAAGGCAAAGCACCATCGCCAGCACGTCTTTGCCCGAGAAAGGATATTCCTTGTAGCCGCTTGCGGGCGTGCGTAGATTGAAGCCGCGCACCTCTGCAGCGATCGCAGCGCTGTTGATCTTTCGAACCGAAGAGACGAGCAGCGGAACGCAAAGCGGAACCATCAGCTGGAGCTTCTTCACGATGCTGCCCGAATCGAATTCAACCCCGCGCGCGGTCTGCGCTTCCATGATGCCTTTCATGTCGTTCATGAATACGGGGATGAAATGCACGGCGCTCGTGAAGGTGAAAGCATATTTATAGGGAACATGCAGGACCTTGCAGCAGGCGTTAGCGATGTCGCCCAGCTTCGTGATATAGAGCACCAAGAAGAGCGGGATCGCGCAGGCTATCAGGCGCATGATGATGATAAGCGCCGCCAAAAGGCTTCCCGTGCCGATGTAGCCCCAAGGGAGTGCCACGAGAGGCGTGCCTTGCGGGGTGGTGAGCAGCGCGATGATCGCGAGGATGATCGAGAAGATCGCGACCGCTTTCGCAAGCCCTGCTGCTTGACGGGTCATCTTGCACGTTGCTGCGAGCGCGAAGTCGAGCACGAGGATACAGGCAAGGAAGATGATGTTCGTCGAGCAAAAACAGGCGATCGAGATGAGCAGGGCGCAGGCAAGCTTCGCGAGCGGATTCATGCGGTGAAGGAAGCTCGTGCCAGGGATATATTCGAGGAAACGTGACATTTCTTACTCCTTGATCAGTGCGCATCGTTCAACAACGAGTGCATCGGGTGTTCTCGTAGATGATGGTGCAATCATGCTCTTTGGTTTCGAGCGCGCCCTCGATCGCGCGGCGCATCTCATCTAAGGTGTTCGCCTGCGCAATAGGGGTAGTGCTAAGCGCGGGAAGCTCTTGGGCAAGTCGCATCGAGATCTCGCAGATCTGCGGGGCGATCAGGTCTGCGTGGTGCAAGACATCTGTATCGCGCAGCACTTCGAAGGTAGGGCCATCGGCAACGATCTGGCCGTTCGTCATGGCGATCACCCGTTTGGCATGATCGCCTACCACTTCCATATCGTGGCAGACCATCACCACGGTGGTGCCCTTTTGGTGTGCGCGTTCGATCACCTCCATGACCTTGCAGCACTCGCGATAGTCAAGCCCCGTGGTCGGCTCATCGAGGATGAGCACCCCAGGTTCGGTCACCAGAATGGAGGCGAGTGCGAGAAGCTGGCGCGTTCCGCGGTTGAGCAGGAACGGTTCAGCGTCTGCATCGAAGTTGAAGTGCTCGATCATCGCATCGACCTTTTCCTGCGCTTGCTCATCTAGGCGCCCTTGCGCTTTGAATCCGAAGAGTAGCTCTTCGCGCACGGTGTTGCAGCAGATCTGCCGATCGGGATTCTGGAAGAGGAAGCCAACTTTGCGTGCGATCTCGCTCGTACGCAGTTCGGTGGTGGGTATTCCGTTGAGCAATACGGTGCCTTCGCTTGGTTTGAGCAGGCCATTCATCAGGCGCATGGTAGTGGATTTTCCTGCGCCATTCGTACCTACGAAGGCGACGAATTCGCCATCGGCGATCGTGAAGCTCACGTCGCGCAAGACGGGCAGCTGATCATCGTAGGCAGCATGAACATTACGGAACTCGATCACGCGAGCACCTCCTTGCATACGTTGCATGCACCTTCCACATCACGTACGGAAGGGCCACGGTAGAAGCCATCGTGGCGCAGCTGGTTGATAAGGCTCGTGGAGCGCGGGCAGTTGATGCCGATGTCGAGTAGTTCAGCAGAGTGGGCGAGAACCGCTTCAGGGGTGTCGCAAAAACGGATCGTTCCCTGGTCGAGCACGAGCAGGAGATCGGCGTAGTGGGAGAGAAGCGCGATCTTCTGCTCGACCACCACGATGGTCGTGCTGTTCTTCTGCGCGTAGTCTTTGAGCAGTTTGAAGACACCGACCGACGAGACCGGATCGAGCTCCGCGGCCGGTTCATCGAGCACGAGTACACGAGGCTCGAGCGCGATGATGGATGCGAGCGCCACCTTTTGCTTCTGACCCCCGGAAAGGCTGTCGATCGTACGATCGCGCAGGGCTTCGATGCCCATCGCTTCGAGCGAGGCGGCAAGCCGGCGTTCGATCTGATCCTTCGGCACCCCGAAATTCTCGAGTCCGTAGAGGATCTCATCTTCGACAACGGAAGAGACCATCTGGCTATCGATGTCCTGACAAACGCTGCCGACCAAACGCGAGATGCTGGTGAGGTCGGCTTCGACGGTATCAAGCCCGCATACCTGCACTGAGCCGTAGAAATCGCCTGGATAGCAGTGGGGGATGATGCCGTTGAACGCGTAGGTGAGCGTTGACTTGCCTGAACCCGCAGCCCCCGTTATGCCCAAGAAGGTGCCGGGTGCGAGCGTGAGGTTGATGTCGTGTAGGGTAGGAGCAGTGCTTTCTGCGTATTGGAACGTGAAGTCTTTGAATTCGATCATGATGAGGTCCTCTCGAGCAAGGGGCAGCACGCAGGTACCTGCGCAGATTTAAGTGTTTGCGGGGGTTTGCCTACGTGCGCCGCTTGTCCGCTTCGGTCTAGCGGAGCTTGAGCACTTTCTTCAAGGGGAGGGTGAGGATCGCGACGAGGATGCAGTTGACGGTTGCCGTTCCGAATACCATGACCGCATAGGTCACGAGCGTTACCGGCAGGCTCAGGCCATTGAGCGCTACGCCGACGATGAGCGCAAAGGTGTAGCCAGAAACAGCAGTCGAAAGGAAGGTGGTGACCAGCGGATTAAGGTCGACCTTACCTGCGATGCGTATCGGAACATGGATCAGAAGGCCACAAGCGAGCGCGCCGAGCATCTCTGAGGGGATGTTGACCCAGGGCGTTGCGTTAAGCATCGGAATCTGACAGATGAGCCCGGCGAGAAGACCAATAACCAGGGATTGCCCGAGCTTCGGGCGCACTAAGATGATCGCCAAGCAATACATCGCGATGATGAAGTTAGGTTTCATGCCGGCGAAGCTGAAGAAGCTCGAAACAGTGAGCTTGAGCACCGCGCCTGCTGCTAAGAGCACCGCGATCAAGATGAGATCGCGCACTGAAAGGCCGCTCTCGTTCTTTTTGGCCACCTCGCGTTTTTGCGCGCGCGGGGTGCGGAGTGCAGCAGTTGCTTCTGCTGCGCCATTGGTGTTGATGTTGTTCGTTTCTGCCATTTTGCTACTTCCTTTCATTTCGTCTTCGGCAGTTCACACAACTTCAACCTTTTCCCGACAATAAAAAAGACCCATCCTTGCATTCGCAAAGGACAGGTCTTTCGATCTGCGGTGCCACCTTTGATTGATTCCGTGGGTAACGGAACCCCCTTATGAACATGCCATCACATGTTCTGCCATTCACGCAGGCTCACGGTCCGGATACTTGATCGCGCATGTCTTCGCATAAGCGATCGTTCCCCTTTCCCTCGGCGATCCATTTGCCATCCAGCATTTCTGCGGGATTCCCAGCTTCACCCGCTCTCTGTGAGCGCTCATGATGGCTTGATCTTCGCCTCATCGGTTTGAAAGGTATTCAGTTGATGCATGAGACTTTAGCACAATAAAGCGATCTGGCAAGAAGAAATTTGGATTTTTTCGCGATACTGTCCATTTTAATCATGTCAAAATTCAATGAATTCATTCAGCCGAGAATGCAATTTGCACATAAAGCATAGACGAAATCTATTGATGTCCTATTGATTCACAATGCTTTTCTGATTTGTATTCGTTCGTAGGTGGGTTCACAATAGGGGCAATTCAATCGACGCATAGGGGGGTATATATGAATCCAAATGCAACTATCACTGACGAGATGTTCGAGGCATATCTCAAGCAGATCCGCGAACTGGTCGAAGGCCCGTTTGAGGAGATGCAGAAGGAGATCGAAGTAACGAACAAGTTCCCCGACGAGTTCTATGAGCTCGCCAAGGAAAACGATCTCTATCGTTTCTATCTTCCTGCCGAATATGGCGGGTGGAACCTCGACGAACTTGAGATCTTGCGCGTGCAGGAAGAGTTCTCTCGTGGTCCTGGTGGCATGCGTATGCACCTTCATCATGCAGCAGACATGAACTGGCGTATCCTTGAGGATTACGGCACGCCCGAGATCAAGGGTCAGCTCATGGACAAGTTCCAGGACAAGACCATCTACTGCAACTTCGCGATCACCGAGCAGACCGGCGGCACGGGTGCAGACCTTCATACCACGGCAGAGTGGGACGAAGAGAAGGGCAAATGGATCCTGAACGGTGAGAAATGGCTCATCTCTCACACCGACTGCTCCGATTACACCTACGTTATCGCGGTCACCAATCCGGAAGACGACAAGGACACGCGCCTTTCCGCATTCTTCGTACCGGTTGATGCTCCTGGCTATGAGCTCGTTCCGATGCCTCACATGATGGGCTGCCGCGGCGCTGGTCACGCTGGCCTCAAGTTCACCAACGTCGAGCTCGGTCCTGAGTATCTGCTTGGCGAAGTGGGCCAGGGCATGGAAGTTGCGATCCATTCGCTTTCCGTCTCTCGTGTTCACATCGCAACGTCGAACCTCGGCATGGCTCAGCGCATGCTCGAGATCTCACTCAAGCGCGCTGCTGATCGCGTGACCTTCGGCAAGCCGATCATCAAGCGTCAGGCGATCAAGATGAAGATCGCGAACATGCAGATGATGATCCACGCTCTGCGTACCATGGTCTACGACTTCGCTCGCGACTTCGACTTCGATCCGTTCAACGATTACATCGATGAGAAGGCTGCTATCTGCAAGCTCTTCTCGATCGACACGGTCCGTCTGGTCTCCGATGAGATGCTCGAGATCTTCGGTGGTGACGGTTACTTCGAGGATTCCCCGTATGGCCCGACTGAGCGTCTGTATCGTGACTGCCGCGCTATGTGGCTCGAGGAAGGCGCACCGACCGTTCAGCGCATCACGATCGCACGTGAGTGCGAACGCCACGGCGGCAAGATCGCCTATCTCTTCGACGATCATTTCTCAGTGGTTGGCTAGAAGGGTAGTCTTACCGAGCTTCATCTGAAGCAAGCTTTTCAAAAGAGGTGCTGGCTTTGCGGCTGGCACCTCTTTTTTGTGCAGTGGGGGGAAGTGCTTACGCGGTGCAGACGGCGCAGCTGGGGAGACCGTCGTGGAGATAGGCGTCGGCGGCTTTGAGCGCACGGCCTGAAGCGCCGGTAACTACCGTGATGCCGGCTTTGTTCATGATCTCGATATCGCGCTCGGAGATGGTTCCACAAATGAGAACGCGCACTTCGATCTGGCGCAAGAAGTTAGCTTGCGATCCACATAAGTGTTCTTGGCTCGGTAGATTACGCGAGTCGACCAGTTCGTTATTTTCTACTTTGTAGAAATTGAAGTTGGTGCATGAGCTGAAATGTTTGCTCACATCCAAACCTTCACTGGCTACTGCTATTCTCATGCCTCTCGTTCCTGCGAAACTGAAATAAAAGACTACGCTGTCTACTCTACGGTGCAAACTTGGTGCTGCATTTTAACGTTCGGGGGAAGGGGCTGATTCTTCTGCGACAGGAGTGCTATTCGCATACGAAAACCGTTGCCGATTTTCCCTTGCAAAATAAAGAAAGCTTTGTGATAATAACCAAGCTGTGTTTTGCAGCGGAGTCGTCCCCATCGTCTAGCGGTCAGGACGCCGCCCTTTCAAGGCGGAAACACGGGTTCAATTCCCGTTGGGGGCACCATAATAGTACCAGGTCAGAGCTGTTGTACGTTCTGACCTTTTTCATTCCAGGGGCGTTTACTCCACCAAAACTCCACCGATTTGATTGCTTGATCATTTTTCACGTGTTTCTGCCAGTTCAAAATGGCATGAAAAAAAGCCCTCATTTCGAGAGCCTTTAACGGTTGATTTTGGCACGTTTTGCGACCTGGAAGAGATCGAATGAGATCCCTTCGATAAAGGCAGATGCGACGTATCCGTCCATGTAGAGAAGATAGGTCCATTCCTTGCCGATTTCCTGCGCTACGTGACCCCTGTTGCCGAGCAGGATAGCAATCTCGTTCCCGCTTACCTCTCAGGTGTGGCGCGAAGGTAGGGCTGCCATCAGTAGACGTGTCATTCCGCTTGTCAGCTTCAAGAGCATCAGTGTTCTTTTTTTCGGACCTTAGATCTCAGTGCCGGCAGTTGTATTTGACTCGGCCTTTGACTCGTCGACGGTCGTTATCTTCAGCTCGTCATAGAGATTCTTGAGTTCAGAGGCGGAAGTACCTGGGTTGTACTGAACGCCCATGCTGTCGAGTTTTTTTCCTTGTGGTGTGGTTTAGTCATTTCTTCCATTGGCTACCTCCTTTCCATCTATCGCGGAGGCCCCCAACTGACGCACTGAAGAACGCAATACTCAAGAGCAACAAGATTCCTCCTGGTTTGGTGGAATTCTTACCAAGAAGAGTGCCGTATGTTACGAAAGCGTCCCGATCATTGTCAGTGCGAAGGACATTCGTTGTCTCTTTTTTGTATTGTGACGACTAGAACAAATACAGAATAAGACACGAAAAGACTAAAAGCAACAATTTCTTACAAAATTTATTGCAGATTTTGTATTCTGGGGATAAAATGCGATGAAAGAGGAGGTTGTCATGGCTACTCAATCACGCAAAAAACAAATTGGCAAAAGCCTTCAAAAGCGAAGGAAAGATGCAGGGTATTCAAGTGCAGAGAAATACGCTGTGCACATGAACGAGAAACCCGATACTTACACAGGTTATGAGCAGGGAAGGATCGCGCTTCCGCTTGATAAAGCCTGGGAGTTCGCAGATGACCTTGAATGCACCCTTGATGAATTAGTAGGCAGAGACTTCCCCCGTCCCGCGTTCGGAGATCCAAGGCAAGAAAGACTAAACGGGTGCTTCGAATCGTTGAACGAGGAAAGCAAGACGCAAGTAGCTGACATGGTGAAGTCGATCGCTGCCGACCCTGCGCGGCGTATCGTTAAAGAAAGGGAAGATATTGATGGTCTGCCCGATGTGGACGGAGTAGCATAGATGTTCAACAAGGTTGGTTCTGCAGCTGGCATCATCGGTCTCATGGTGACTATTTTTGGATGGGTCGGAATAACGCCAGAGATGGTAGGCCAAACAGCGTATGATCTCTTGTACGTTGCATTCCCTATTCTATCGGGTATGTTTGGTATAGTAGCAGGTTGGTGCCTACATGGAATGTTGGTCGATGCGAATGCCGTCAAGGCTGCTGCCGTAGAAGCCGAGAAGCAAAAAGGTGAAACCGAGCGAGAACGCATGCGAGCCGAAGAGGCTGAGGCAAAACGGATCCATGAGGCTAAGCGAGAAGAAGCGGAGCGCACCCGAAAGCTCGAAGAAGAGAAAAAGAAGCGCACGGATTGGCTTATCAAGTATTTCAAGAACCTGGAGTTCATGGAGAAGGTGCTTCTTTACTCGATCTACTTAAAGGGGAGTCACGATCTGCCTAATGAGGGATATAGCGATCTAGATGCCGAAGACTTGATAAGTTTCGTTGACACAGAGGTATTGGAAGATGGAACGCGCCTTACTTTAAAAGATGATGTAAAGGTGATCTTTAATGATCATCCGGAAATACTTGAAGTTGTTAAAGAGTATTGCAATAGGGAGTTTGCCAGCATGATGCCGTAGTTCCAGAGGGGTGGTCCGCTGGAACCAAGCAAGGCGCTTGATGGATTTGGGAAGAGAATGATGATTACGTTTAGTGAACATTTCGTGCCCGATATTGCTCGAAATTATGCATCATGATAAATTTTCTGATGAAAGGGAATACTATTGAGATCTAATAAAGAGCCCTGCTGTGATCTGGCAACCGTTCAGAAACTCGTAGCGCAAGGCAAATACAGATCGTCGAAAAGAGTAAGAGGAGACATTAGAAATCACGGCTACGACTACGAAGAAACCGTTGAAGATGTCATCAGCTCGATCGAACCGCACCATTATTACAAGACAGATGAGCTAGAGCACATACCTGGCACATTCGCAGATATCTATCGTCATATCGAATGCTATGACGAAGAGTGTTATGTGAAATTCTTCTTCGACAAGGATGACAACGAGCTTGTAATCATCTGGTCGTTGAAACCAGACGGATATGCATTTTAGGAGGAGTTATGCTATGCGCAGAATGCGGATCTGAGATGCGAAGATGCACAGACCCCATCAAAGAAACGTTTCGTGGTGAGGAGATTATGGTCACGGGCATCGAGCATTATCTCTGCGACAGCTGCGGTGAGATACTGTTCGGTTCGAATGAGGGCAAGGATTTCGATGCTGAGATTCTAAGGCAGTACGCTTTGCGCGAGAACCTGCTGACCCCACAGGAAATTAAGACCATTAGGAAGAGAAACGGGCTGAACCAGCAAGACTTCGAAAAAGTCCTTGGGGTGTCTTCGCCGTCCGTCTCTCGATGGGAGACAGGGAGGGTACTACAATCAAAGCCCTTGGACCTATTGATGAGAGCGTACGATAAAGAGCCGATGCTGCTGAAGGAGAGAATGAAAGAAAAAGGGATTTACAGCAAGGCTAACAATATAGTCTCATTCCCGATAAAGACAAATGCTGTGGTAAATCGATTTGCTTTCGATGCTGATGACCAAGCCAAAGAGGGTTAACAATGGAAGTTAAGCTTAATCCGTTAGACGTAATTATCGATGATAGCAAGATAATTGAGTTATCGATCATTGCGAACATGACTCCCGATGAGAATGAAAGTGGTACTTACGATTTACAAGCAAATTACGATGCAAGGCCAATACGTTCTAGCAAAGGAGATAATTTCCTTGACCTAAGCGTAGAGATAGCAAGCAACGGAGCTCCAACATATGACATAAAGATCGTTACCAGAACGATGTTTGTATTCCCTAAAGAAACTCGAGATGAGCTAATAGATGCTTATCTCAGGACAGAAGGGGCCGTGCGTGCTCTTGATTTCGTAAGGACATATGTGAGGTCAGCAACAGCAGCGGGGGTTTGGGGCAGCTTTGATCTACCAGGAATCCCGCTTCAAACAACCACCAAATAACGAAATTGAAGAGAGAAAATACCTCAGGTTAAAAACTAATCAGGTGATAGGAAGAAAGCAATAAGAAGAACCCCGTCAAACTTTGGCGAGCGCGGCGGGGTTCACGCCCTTCGGACGATTTGAAAGGCAAGGTGCATTGCACCATGGCCACTTTCACATATAAATCTATCAGAATCGAAGGCCACGGCTCTGTCGTATTGCTCGAAGACAAGGAAGTCTGGCTCTGTCACAAGTGGAGATTGCACCCTAAGTCATATAAGGATCTGAGAACGGGTAAAGTATTTCCTCCTGAAAAATGGTTTTTAGGCGCTTACACGTAGGTTGTTGATTTCCCAAAGGCTCTCTTTTTATTGTCGGACCTTCAAGTTGTTTCAACCGAAAAGAAGAAGATTAAGATGGTTGGGAGCTTGCAAAAGCTTGCTCGAAGAGATAAAGCTCAGTGACAGCAAAGCCGAACGAGCCCTTGAAAAGCATTAAACACACATTAACATTCTGGATCATCATCTTGAATGCGCATCGACAAAGCAAATCGCTTACCAGTACATTGTGAAGATGTTTTACGTTGGCTGGCGAGGTGGCTATCCAAGCAAAAAGGATTTACTAAGTAGCACTTATCTCAGAGGTGTTTACGTTGCTTTCAACATGATATTCAAGCAGGGTGTGAAACAGGGCTATTGCTCGAGAAGCCCGATGGATGAAGTACTAAAACCTGAAGTAGATACGAAAGAAAGACATTCCCTCAAACAGCATGAGGTAGAAAAGCTGAGAGCAGAATTGAATCCCACCAACATCGCTGATGTTATCGGAGCCTTTGCTCTTGAAGCAGAGTCTAGGCAATCAGAAATTAGAGATATGATATGGGGCTATATCGACCTCATAGGCGCAGAGACACTCGTTCCTGGTACCAATACGGAGCCTTCGTATTGGTACCTCTTAGCTTTTCTGGTACCGTTCTTGCCCAAATGAAAGGAACATCAACGAGCTCAGCTTACAGAGTTTGGGCTCGAACAAACCAACGAAACTCCTGTTGTAGCGGACTCGTTTTGCGAGCCGTTTGCGCCTAATAGCATAAATAGATTTTGGCGTAAGAGACGAGCTGAACTTGCATTCCTGAAAACTTTATATCGCATGAATTACGGTATGCGCTTACGACATCGCTTGCGAAGAACAAAAGAATCCAAGGATTATCCAACGACTGCTAAGGCGCTCAGATACACATATGGCCAAGAGATCTACGCTCATGTCGATCTTGACGATATGAAACATGCAGCGAATGGACTTGGCGATAGGTGGAGCACTCCACCGATTACTCCACCTAATCATGGTTGAATTATTTTCTATGTTTTCGATATGATGCGAAATGTTATATTTAGCAGGCAAAGAAGGGTCGACGTTTTCTAGATATTTCTAGGTTTTCGTACTTGAACTGCTTTTTTGCTTTGGTCTTGTTTTTTACCGACAGGAATTCCAGGAGATCTTCAAAGGAGATTGAATTCCGGTCGAGCGTGAACGAAGAGGGGACTGTGAAAAAGCTCATCGCGCAATTCATGAAGTTCGGCATCGTGGGCGTGATCGCGTTTCTGATCGACTACGGGCTCATGGTGGCGCTCACCGAGTTCTTCGGCGTTCCCTATCTTATCTCTAACACCATCTCTTTCACAGTTTCGGTCGTGTTCAATTACGTCGCATCGATGCGCTACGTGTTCGAACGACGCGACGATATGTCCCGGCGTCGCGAATTCATCATCTTCGTTGTGCTCTCCATCATCGGGCTCATTCTGAACGACCTCTTCATGTGGCTGTTCGTAAGCGTTTGGTTCATCGATTACCGTATCGCGAAGATCATCGTGACAGTTTTGGTGGCTATTTGGAATTTTGTCACGCGAAAGATCTTCTTAGAGAAGCATTGATGCAAAAGCACTAAAGTAGAATCAAGCAGTGCGCAAGGGTGAGCGAAGGAAGGGGAGAGCATGAACGTTACGTTCAAGATCATGCGTCGTTCGGGCGATAAAGCCTACATCCTCTCTGAGATCACCGACTACGATAAAGGCCTGCCCGTGGTGCTTTCGGCCTCCACGGAAAATGGCGTGCGCATCCCCTGCGATGTGTTCCCCTTCGTCGACGAAGATGACGTGCTCGCCATGGAGTTCGCACTTTACGACACTGCGCTCGCCGTGCGCGATGACTTGCTTGCGAGTGCGCACGCGAAGAATTCACCTGCACTGAGGTTTTTCGTGGTGGTGCTCCCGTGGCTCAATGTGAAGCGTTGGGTGCTCGAGTTCCGCGCGATCACACCCGAAGGGAAGACGCAGTCGTTTTGTGTCAACGGCCTTGAGATGGATGCCTTCCGCTGGCGCAATCGCCTCGATATTCGCCGCGGTGCGTTCCAGAGCGAAGCGCTCGAGCAATTGAGCAAGCGCTTCATCCATGACCGCATCCAGATCTCGTTCAAGCGCGCGCTCGATATGGGCGATCGCCTTCTGGTGAGCGCTGCGCTCGATATGCCCTATCACGAAGAGAGCGATATCGCCTTCGATTTCCTTGATGGCGAAGGCCGACCGTTCGAACCATACTTCAACGTGATCGAGGACAGCGTTACCCATGCATCCGATTTCGGCTCCCTTGAGCGTCGCAACTTGGAGCTGTCCATCTCACTCCCTAAGGCAATTGGCGAAATGTGCGTTTGTGCCACCGATACCGCCGGTACGATCGCGCCGGGGTTCGAGGTACTGAGCGAAAAGGGCGCGCATGCGCTGCTCGAAGAATTTGCCGAACAGACGAGGACTGCCTATAACGATCCTGCTTACGACGAATGGTATCGCACCCATCAGCGTGCCGACCTCCCAACGCTCTTCGAGCAGGTCTCCGTTCGCTTCAAGGTCGAGCCGCTCATCAGCATCGTGTGCGTGCTCGATCATGCCCAACACCACCAGATCCACGACGTGATGAATGCGTTCCGTACGCAAAGCTATAGCAAATGGGAGCTGATCTTCGTCGATCTGGATGGCGACGATTCGTTCGTTTCCTCACTTCTTGAAGTATTCCAGGATGATCGCATGTATCTCGTGGATGTGGATCCCGCGCTTTCGCGCCCCGAGAAGATCAACGCCGCATTCTACGCAGCGGAAGGCAGCTATATCGGTTCTCTCTTCGCGCATGGTCTGCTCGCACCCAATGCGCTTTTCGAATGTGTGCGCACGATCAATGCGTTCCCTACCTGCGAGATCATCTACTGCGATTCCGATACGGTGAACGTGCAGGGATATCATTCGCATCCGATCTTGCGCAGCGCGTATTCGCCCGAACTGCTCCGTTCGTTCAACTATTTGGGCAACTTCGTGATCTATGGCGTTGAATTGCTCGAACGCATCGGGCTGCTCGACCCCGCCTTCGAAGGGGCGCTTGCCTACGATCTGAATCTGCGCGCTTGTGAACAGGCGCAGCGCGTTTGCCATATCTCGCGCGTGCTGTGTCATCGTCGCTTCGCTTCCGAGATGTACGAGTATCAGTTGCATTCTCCTGAAGATCAGGAAGCGGGTCGCAAGGCGCTCGTGGCACACTGCAAGCGCGTGGGGATAAGCGCTGAGGTCCTGAGCTTGGATATTCCGTTTTGCTACCGCATTCGCCATGTGCTCACTGAAACGCCGAAGGTTTCGATCGTTCTAAACACCGTGAACAACGCTGATGTGATCGAACGCTGTGTAACGAGCCTCTATCAGCAGATCAGTTACGACAATTTCGAAGTCGTGGTGGTCGAAGTCGGAAAGCTCGACGCTCATGTCAAGGACACCCTTGCACGCTTGCGCGAACGTTTTTCGACCTTCAGAACGCTGCACTATGACGGAGTCTTCAATCATGCGCGCCTGGCGAATTTCGCGGTCGAGCAGCTTTCGAGCGAATACTTTTTCTTCATCACCGACGACACGCGCATCCTCACGCCCGACGCGCTCCAGACGATGCTCGGGTATTTCCAAGATGAACAGGTGGGGATCGTGGGGCCGCAGAAGCTCTATTTGGATGCCACCATCGAACACGCCGGTCTGGTAGTGGGAGGCGAACATGTCATCACGCCCATCTCGCGCTACATGCTCTCCGATTGGAATGGGTATCTCGACCGTTGTGCGGTCTCGCGCAACGTCTCTGCGGTGGCAGGTGAGTGCATGTTCATCTCGAAGGAAGTCTTCGACCAGGTGGGTGGTTTCACGGAAGATTTCTCGCTTGCTTATTCCGATGTTGATTTTTGCTTGAAGGCGCGTGAGCTGGGATTCTATACGGTCTATACGCCGTATGTGAAGCTTACGCATTCGCGCTCGGTCAATCGTATGCGCAACTATTCGCAGGCCTTCTTGATCAAGCGTACGCGCGAGGCGGCGCTCATCCAGTACCTTTGGCCCGATTACTTCGTTAAAGGCGATGGCTTCTATAACCCCAATCTCGATCCGAACAACCCGTATTTCGCGCTGAGGAAAGACTGAAGATGAACGTTCGTCTTGAATCCATGTGCCAAGGCGATGGCAAGATCTATGCGCAGATCGCCATCGAGCGCCTTTCGGCTGATTCGATCGTCACGCTTGAAGCGCACCTGAAAGATGGCACCGAGATTCCGGCGCATCTTCTTCCTTTCGATCCGCTCGACGGGCAGTCTGCAGCGAACTTCGTGATCATCGTGCCGCATTTCGATGAACGCGAGATCATGCTCGAATTCAACGAATACCGCGGTGCCGATGCGCCGCTGGGGCGTGCGCATCTTACGATCGAGACGAATATGCTCACGTGGCGCACGCGCATCAATTCGGTGGTGAAGAACGAACTCATTGCGCAGATGTTCGATATCGAGCGCGAATACTATTCCGATCGCATGCACACTTCTTTCATCGCAGCAGTCGATGACAAGGACGAGATCGTAGTGAAAATGCTCATCGACCTTCCGCAGATCGAAGGCGCGGATGTGGCGATCCGCTTCCTCGATGCGCATGGCAAGGAACGAGAGCTGCCTGTCTATCCGCTTTTCGAGGAGATCAAGCCTGCGCGCCGCTTTGGTGATGAGAATCGGATCAACGTTGGGTTTTCCGTGCGCGTCCCGCGAGACGATAAGGATTTCTGCGTGTTCGCCAGCGATGCGCTCGATGTGGTGCCGGGCGGGTTCGCCATGTTCTGCGACGAGAGCTATGCGCCTTTGCGGACGCGCTTCTTCGAGCGAACCGTCGATGCGGCGCACGATCCTGCTTACGATGCGTGGTATCTGCTGCATAGCGCCACGCTCGCCGATCTCGCAGAGCAGCGCCGAACGACCTTTACCTACGAGCCGCTCATTTCGCTGGTCATCCCCCTTGTGCAAGGGGAAGCGGAGTTGCTCGCGCGCTGCCTGACGGCGCTCGCTGCTCAGACCTACAACGTGTTCGAGGCTATTGTGGTCGATCGCTACTATGGCGATGCTGAGTTCGCTGCGCTCGGGCTTGAGCAGGGGGGAGCCTGCGCGCTCACGCGCGTGAAGGTCGATGAGGTGCTTGGCGCCGACGAGATGTTCGCCGCGGGGCTTGCCGAGGCGAAGGGCTCGTATTGTGCGCTGCTCGAGCCGGATATCATGCTCGCTCCTGAAGCGCTCTTTGAGGTGGTGCGTCGTATCAACGAGCGTCGCGTTCTCGAAGATGAGGCTCCTGCGCGTGTTCTCTATGCGCATCACGACGTGCTCGATGCGAATGGCATGCTGTGCGAACTTGCCTGCAAGCCGCTCTATTCACCCGATCTGCTCCTGTCCTATAACTATGCGGGACCGCTCATCTTCTTCGAGCGAGAATTGCTCGATCAGCTGTACGAATCAGCGGGGTTCGTGCGCGAAGCGCTCGTCTATGACCTGCTGCTCAAGGCGATCGAGACGACGGGGAGCATCGAGCGCATCGATCAGATTCTCTACCATGTGGCACGCGCGCCGCGTGAAGCGGCAGGTGAGAATCAGGCACGCATCGAGGCGCATGAAGAAGATTTTCGTGGCGGGCGTCGCGCGGTAGCGAACCACCTGAAGCGTCGCGGCATCGAGGCAACCGTTCTTTCCGATATCCACGAGGAACTCTACCGCTTGAACTATGCGTTGCCCGCTGAGCTTCCTTCTGTTCTGGTCATCGTGGTCAATCGTGAACAGCCCTATCTTTTGGAATCATGCATCGAGAGCCTGTTCGAGAAGAGTCCTTACGACAATCTGCAGGTGTGCATCGTCGACAATGCGAGCACTTCGCTCGAGACGTTCTCGACCTATGGGCGCATTCAGGGTAAGCACGAAGAGGTCGATCTCATTCGCATTACCGAACGAAGCGGCTATGCTGCTTGCATCGCGCAAGCGCTCGAGGCACACAAGAGCGACTATGTGCTGCTGCTCGATGGGGCGGTCGAATTCGAGAGCGAAGGTGCGCTCGAACGCTGGATCGGCATGTGCACACGTTCTGAAGTGGGCGTGGTGGGCGCCAAGCTCCTGCTTTCTGACGATACGGTCTCAGAGGCAGGGATCGCTGTGGGCTCGGTGCGTGGTGCAACGACCATCGGTACCGATCTGCCCCGTACGGCGCCTGGCTATCTGAAGCGTCTCGCCTGCACGAACGATGTTTCTGCCGTTTCGAGCGCATGTCAGTTCATCCGTCGAAGCGTGCTTGATGAAGTAGGTGGCTATGACGATCGCTTCAAGCTCGATTTCGGCGACACCGATTTTTGCTTGCGCGTGATCAAGGCAGGCTATTTCGTCGTGTTCGATCCCGAGGTCGAGCTCTATCACTTCAAGAACAAGATCAAGGATGACCATCTCTCCGATGCGCGTCGCATCCGCCTTGAGCAGGAGCGTGCTTATCTGCACTTCAAATGGCCGCGTGCGTTCGTTGAGGGCGATCCCTTCTCCAGTTCGCTGCTTGCTCCAGGTGATGGTTATTACCAGCTATATCGTTAAGATATAGCTGATCGTGCGATTCCCGTACAATTTTCGCGGCGCGTGCACACGGGTTGTTCTATAGTTAGAACTTGCGCTTGTCGCTTTTGCGGCGTGGCGCTCCATGGAACAACACGATCGCAGGGTATGCATGATTCAGATCGAACATCTCTATAAAACCTATACGAGCGAGAAGCACGATGAAGCGCATCACGCTCTGAAGGATATCAATCTTACGATCGAAGATGGCTCCATCTTCGGTATCATCGGCCAATCAGGTGCGGGAAAATCGACCTTGGTGCGCTGCATCAACTTGCTCGAGCGTCCTACTTCGGGCGAGATCATCATCGATGGGGTGGATGTGACGAACCTCACGGGCAAAGCGCTGCTCGAATTTCGTGCGAACGTGGGCATGATCTTCCAGAACTTCTCGCTCTTCCAGCAGCGAACGGTGCTGCGCAACGTTACCTTCCCGCTCGAACTGCACAAGGGTTACAACAAGGCTGAAGCGCGCGAGCGTGCGCTCGAATTGCTGGAGTTGGTAGGTCTTGCCGATAAGGCGAACAAGTATCCTTCGCAGCTTTCTGGTGGACAGCAGCAGCGCGTGGCGATCGCCCGTGCGCTCATCAATCGTCCATCGATCATGCTCTGCGATGAAGCTACGAGTGCTCTTGACACCATGACCACGCAGTCGATCCTTCGGTTGCTCAAAGATATCAACGAAGAACTCGGCGTTACGCTCGTTCTCATCACCCATTCGCTGCTCGTGGCGGAGCAGATCTGCGACACGGTTGCGGTTATCGATGATGGACGCATCGTTGAGATGGGTCGCACGCAGGATATCTTCGAGAATCCGCAAAGCGATGCCTCGCGTCAGCTTTTGGGAAAGGAGTGCTAGGCGATGGATTTCCTTGCGACCTTCTTCGATAACTACGGCATGCTTCTTGCGCAGGGCACCTGGGATACCCTGCTCATGACCATCGTTTCGACCTTCTTCGCCTATGTGATCGGCATTCCTCTGGGCGTGCTGTGCGTGCTCACAAGTCCGAAAGGGCTCATGCCTCATCGCATCTTCAACATGGTGCTCGGCTGGATCATCAACATCGGGCGTTCGATCCCGTTCATCATCTTGCTCGTGGCACTCATTCCGTTCACGCGTTTCATCGTGGGCACTTCGCTTGGCGTTCCTGGCGCGATCGTGCCACTCGTCATCTCTGCGGCTCCCTTCATCGCGCGCATGGTCGAGCAGTCGATCGAAGAGGTCGATGGTGGCCTGGTGGAAGCGGCGCAGAGTTTCGGCGCGAACACCTGGCAGATCGTTTACAAGGTATTCTTGCGTGAGGCGTTGCCTTCGCTCGTTCGCGGTTTCGCGATCGTATTCATCACCATCCTGGGTTACTCTGCGATGGCAGGTTGCGTCGGTGCCGGCGGTTTGGGTGATATCGCGATCCGCTACGGCTATCAGCGCTACCAGGACGATGTCATGATCGCTACGGTCATCATCCTCATTGTGATCGTGCAGATCGTGCAGAGTGCATGCAACTTTGCAGCTCGCAAGATGGAGCACTGAGGCGTCTCAGTACTTCATCTTAACGTTCAGGGTTCACTCACAGCGCAGCTAAGGCTGCTCGTTCGCCCTTCGCGCTAATCTGAAGCACCGATACACCTCAGGTTGCGAACTCTGGTATTCATCTCCACCCTCAAGCATCGCTCACAGCGCAGCTAAGGCTGCTCGCTCTTCTTTCGGGCGGATCTGAGGCACTGAGATGCCTCAGATCGTAATGCTCGTATTCGCTCAGTGTTCAAGTATCGCTCGCAGCGCCTGAAACAAATCGGTAACCACTTGCCCTGCCGAAGCCCGTATAATGAAGTGAGCAACTAGTGCATGCATTCTACGGGAAGGAAGACCTAGCATGGCAATGAGCCCTGATCAAGATTTCGTACTGAAGACCATCAAGAGCAGGGACGTTCATTTCGTGCGCTTCTGGTTCTGCGATGTGCTCGGCAACATGAAGTCGTTCGCTGTTATTCCAAGCGAGCTCGAAAACGCTTTTGAAGAGGGCATGGGCTTCGATGCAAGCTGCGTGCAAGGCTTTTCGCTGAATTACGAATCCGATATGCTCGCATTTCCCGATGCGACCACCTTCCAGATCCTACCATGGCGTCCTGCTGAGAACGCGGTCGCGCGTATGTTCTGTTCGATCCGCACCCCTGAAGGCCGTATCTACGATGGCGATTCCCGCGCGGTGCTCGCCAAAGTGGTGGCGCGCGCAGAGCAGCTCGGCTATATGATGAACGTGGGCCCCGAGATCGAGTACTACTATTTCAAGGACCGCGAAGGGCTCGAAGTGCTCGACACCGGCGGCTACTTCGATCTTACTTCGCTCGATAACGCGAGCGATCTGAGGCGCGATACCATCCTCACGCTCGAGAAGCTGGGCATTCCGGTCGAGTACTCGCACCATGAAAACGGCCCCTCGCAGCAAGAGATCGACCTGCGTTTCGCCGATGCTTTCACCATGGCCGATAACGTGATGACCTACAAGTTAACGGTCAAAGAGATCGCCATGAAGTATGGCCACTATGCCTCGTTCATGCCGAAGCCCATGGCTGATCAGCCTGGCTCGGGCATGCATATTCATCAGAGCCTGTTCGACGAGAACGGCAACAATGTCTTCTTCGACGAGAACGACCCCGATGGCTATAACCTCTCGAAGATCGCGAAGCACTACATCGCAGGGCTTTTGAAGTATGCACCCGAATTCGCGCTCATCACGAATCCAACGGCGAACTCTTATAAGCGTCTCGTGCCGGGTGGGGAAGCGCCCATCCAGATCACCTGGGCGCGTTCGAATCGCTGCACGCTCGTGCGTATCCCTGGCTACAAGCCGCATAAGGAAGAAGCCTGTCGCGTCGAGCTGCGCAACCCCGATCCTTCGTGCAACCCCTATCTTGCATTTGCGGTCACGCTCGCTGCGGGCCTTAAGGGCATTCAGGATGAACTGCCGCTTGAGCCTCCCACGGAAGATCCCACGCTGTTCACCTGTACGCGCCACGAGCTCAACGAGCGTGGCATTCGCACGCTCCCTGATACGCTTGGCGACGCCGTGGAGCTATTCGCTTCCTCTGAGCTCATGCGCGAGGTATTGGGCGAACATATTCATTCCTATCTGGTCGAGGCGAAGCGTGCGGAATGGAACGAATACCAGAAGAGCGTTTCCGCATGGGAACTCGATCACTACCTCGGTGTTCTGTAGGAGGCACGGATGCAGAGAAAAAGTGTCATATTCGTGGCCGATAGCCTCGATAACGCGCATAAGTTCCAAGCGGTGCTCTCCGGCATGGATGCAGATGTGGTTGCGGGTTCGTCCTTGCAGTTCAAGAAGCTCTTACACGAACACCCCAACAGCGATCTGATCATCTTCGAAGCTTCAGGCGATGCCACCCAATCCATCGCGATGGTGGAAGACGTGATGGTCCAAGATGGCGGTGGGTCGATCCTCATCATCGTGAAGGAGGACATGCTGCAGGGGTTGCGCTTGCCGGTGCGCTTGAATAGCGATTTCGTAGTGCAAGGAGCGAGCGCGGATGAGTGTGCGTTGCGCATCCGCCAGCTGCTCTGGCCGGGCAACGAAACTTCCACGAGCGATTTCATCTCGATCGATACCATGACCATCAATCTGGCCACCTATCAGGTAACCGTGGCAGGCGAGCCGGTCGACTTCACCTATCTCGAATATGCGCTGCTTGCGTTTCTTGTCACGCACCCGGGGCGCACGTATTCGCGTGATGCTCTCTTGCGGCGCGTGTGGGGCTTCGATTACTTCGGCGGCTCGCGCACGGTGGATGTGCATGTGCGACGCGTGCGTGCAAAGCTGGGGCCAGATCTGGCGCAACGCCTTGAGACCGTTCGTGGTGTCGGATATCTTTGGAGTGCCTGATCATGCCTAAAACTGTTGCCATCATCGATGGAAATTCCCTTATGCACCGCGCGTTTCATGCGGTGCCTCCTGCCATGCAAGCGCCTGATGGCACGCCCACCAATGCTGCTTTCGGCTTTTTGGCGATGCTCATCAAGTTCATCGAAGAGCAGCATCCCGATGCGATCGTGTGCGCTTTCGATAAAGGAAAGCCGGCCTTTCGTATGGAGGCGCTCGAGCAGTACAAAGCGCAGCGCCCGCCCATGGACGATAACTTGCGCGTGCAGTTTCCGCTCATCGAAGACCTGCTTGCTGCACTCAACATCCCGGTGGTGGCGCTGCCTGGCTGGGAGGGCGACGATATCTTGGGCACCCTCTCGGCTCAAAACGAGAAGCTCGGCTACAACTCGCTGCTCGTGACCGGCGATAAGGATGCCTATCAGCTGGCGAGCGATCTTACGCGCATCGTCACCACGAAGAAGGGCATCACCGATGTGGTTGTCTATGGTCCGGCTGAGGTGGAGGAGCGCTATGGCGTTACCCCTAGTCAGTTTACGGATTTCTTGGGCTTGAAGGGCGATAAGGCGGACAATATTCCTGGCGTTCCCGGTATTGGCGACAAGAAGGCTGCGGCCATGCTGCAGGAATTCGACGATCTCGAGGGCATCTATGCACATCTCGATGCTTTCAAGGGAAAGCAGCTTGAGAATCTCACGAACCATAAAGAAGATGCCTTCCTTTCGCGCGAAGTTGCCACGATCGTGCGCGATGTGCCGATCGAGATCAATCTTGAAGATCTTACGTTTCCTGATTTTGATGCGGCAAAGGTAACGGAGGCGTTCACGAGCGTGCGCTTCATGGCTCACTTGACCAAAGTGCTCGATATGCTTGGTGACGCTTCGACACCGGCGGGTGCAGAGACGTTCGAGGCCCATCCGCTTGTTGAAGGAGCTGATGCGCAGGCAAGTTTCGAGGCGCTCATCGCGTCGGGTACGAGTATGCCGGTGGTGTTGGCTGACAGTGACAAGCAGGGCTCGCTTTTCGGTGATGAAGTCCATATGGTGTTGCGTACCGAAGATGAGACGCTCTACCTTACGGGTGATGAAGCCAAGCAAGCGCTTGCACGCTTAGTCAAGGAAGGGCGCTTCATCACCTTCGACGCGAAGAAGCTAGTCGAGCAGGTGTTCCCTCACGATTCTTCTGATGTTGCGCTGGTGAGCGTAGAAGAGGTACTGGCGATGGAGTGCTTCGACGTGGCGCTCGCCTCCTATGTGGTTAATTCCACAAATGGTGGCTTCGACATCCAAAAGCTCGTCGAGATCCATTGCGGATCGTTCTTGCCCGATGCTGAAGTGCTTGCCGATGAGCTTGCCCTCAAGGCTGCTGCAGTGGAGCGTTTGGCTGAGATCATGCGCAGTCGTCTTGACGAAGATGGGGTGGCTTCGGTCTATACTGAGATCGACTATCCGCTGGTGGGCGTGCTAGCGTGCATGGAGCGTACTGGTGCGGCCATCGACAAAGCAACGCTCGATCGTATCGCGCTTGCCACCCAAGAAGAACTCGATACACTGCGGACGCAGATCGTTGAGCTTGCGGGCGAGGATTTCAATATCGACTCTCCCAAGCAGCTTGCCCATATCCTCTTCGAGGTGCTAGGGCTCACTCCGATCAAGAAGAATCAGCGCGGCTATTCAACGGATGCTTCGGTGCTCAAAGAGCTTTCAAAGATGCATGAGCTGCCTGAGCTTGTACTCCATTACCGTGAATATGCCAAGGTGAAATCAACCTACATTGATGCGTTGCCGCGCATGCGAGCAAACGATGGGCGTATCCACACGTCATTCAATGAGATGGTCACCACCACAGGACGTCTTTCGTCGTCCGACCCGAATCTGCAAAACATTCCTGTGCGCACCGATTTCGGTCGTCAGATTCGCGAATGCTTCGTTCCGCTCGAGGAAGGTGAGGTTTTCCTTTCAGCGGACTATTCACAGATCGAACTGAGGTTGCTCGCGCACCTTTCTGGCGACGAACATCTTATCGAGGCATTTCTTTCAGGTGAAGATTTTCACGCGAAGACGGCAAGCCGAGTGTTCGATGTGCCGCTCGAAGAGGTTACGCCGCTTCTGCGCAGTCGTGCGAAGGCGGTTAACTTCGGCATTGTGTACGGTCAGCAGGCCTATGGGCTTTCGCAGTCGCTCGATATTCCCTTCGGCGATGCCAAAGACATGATTGATCGTTATTTTGCTGCATATAGTGGGGTGCGCGCCCATCTCGACAGGATCGTCGAGGAGGCCAAGAGATGTGGGTATGCTGAAACGTTGTTCGGACGCAGGCGCTACATCCCTGAACTCAATGCGCGCAATGCGCAACAGCGTGGTTTTGGTGAGCGCACCGCTATGAATCATCCCATGCAAGGCACGGCTGCTGATATCATCAAGATCGCAATGCGTCAGGTGCAAGATGAATTGGTAAGATCTGGCGCGAAGACCAAGCTCATCCTCCAGGTGCATGACGAACTCGATTTCTCGGTTCCAACCGATGAGATCGAAGAGGTAAGTGCGCTCGTTTCACGCATCATGGAATCGGTTGTGGAGCTTTCGGTGCCGCTCATCGTTGATGTTTCGTGGGGAAAGAATTGGGCGGAAGCGCACTAACGCGCTATTTTCGCACCGCCGAGAAAAAATTTCTCCCCAAAAGGTGCATATGGCTATAAAATAGACAGGCTGTTTTTCATGGTGTGAAACTCATCGTAGCTGTTGGAACTTTTTCGATGTGGTTCGCTTCAGGAAAACGTCGCAACCTGCTTGATCGTGAGTGGTCTTTTCCCTCGAACACGCATGATCGCTTAAGCGGGAAACGAATACTTTTAAAGGTAGATGCGCATGCGTTTTATTGACGCGGCCTTGCCAGGCTGATAAGATAACGGCTTGCGTTTTGACACGTTTATAGGAGTATGCATGTACGCAATCGTAAAGACCGGTGGTAAGCAGTACAAGGTTGCCGCTGGAGACTATCTCAATATCGAAAAGCTCGATGCTGAAGTGGGCGCGAAGGTTCCCCTTACGGCTATCGCTGTTGTCGATGGCGACAAAGTTGTTGCCGATCCCGCTAAAGCTGCAAAGACCAAGGTAGAGGCTGAGGTCGTCGAGCAGTTCAAGGGCGAAAAGCAGATCATCTTCAAGTTCAAGAAGCGCAAGAATTACAAGCGCACCCGTGGTCATCGTCAGAATCTCACGCGCGTGAAGATCGTGTCGGTCGGTTCTGCTAAAGCGAAGAAATAAGAAGGAGGGAATAGAATGGCACACAAGAAAGGTCAAGGTTCCATCCGTAATGGTCGTGATTCTCAGTCGAAGCGTCTTGGTTGCAAGCGTTTCGCTGGTGAGCAGGTCGGCCCTGGCGTGATCCTCGTTCGCCAGCGTGGCACCCGTATTCATCCGGGCGAGAACGTTGGTCGTGGTAAGGACGATACGTTGTTCGCACTGTGCGAGGGCGTTGTCGAATACACGAAAGGTGTTCGCCGCAAGGTTCATGTTCGCCCTCAGGCATAACTTGAACCTATTAGAGCAACGAAGTCGAAGCCCTCTGCCTTTGCAGGGGGCTTTTCGTTTAGAATGGACGCTATGTTTATCGATAAAGTTCGCATACATGTGAAAGCAGGAGACGGCGGTGCTGGCTGCATGTCGTTTCGCCGCGAAGCTCACGTGCCGAAGGGTGGCCCCGATGGCGGCGATGGCGGGCGCGGCGGAAACGTAATCGTACGCGCCGATGCGGGCGTTTCCACGCTCATCGACTATCGTTTCAAGCATCATTTCAAGGCTACGCGCGGTACGCACGGCAAGGGTTCGAAGATGCACGGCGCCAATGGCGAAGATCTGGTGCTAAAGGTGCCGGTGGGAACCGTGGTGCGCGAGTACTTCGAGGAAACGAAAGAGGTGGGCGAGCTCTTAGCCGATCTCACTCACGATGGCGAAGAGATCGTAGTGGCAGAAGGCGGTCCGGGCGGTCGCGGCAATACGCATTTCGTCACGCCCACGCGTCGCGCTCCTGCCTTCGCTGAACTGGGTGTTCCTGCCGAAGAGGGCTGGATCGAGCTTGAGATGAAGCTCATGGCCGATGCTGCGCTCGTGGGCATGCCTTCTGCGGGCAAGTCCTCGCTCATCGCGCGCATGTCGGCGGCTAAGCCCAAGATCGCCGATTACCCGTTCACTACGCTCGTTCCGAACTTGGGCGTGGTGAAGGTGCAGGATTATAGCTATGTGGTGGCCGATGTTCCAGGGCTGATCGAAGGTGCGCATGCGGGCAAAGGGCTCGGACACGAGTTCTTGCGTCACATTGAGCGCAGCGCGATCATCTTGCACGTGGTCGATTTGACCGGTGGCTATGAAGGTCGCGACCCCGTCGAGGATTACGAGATCATCAAGCGTGAGCTCGAACTGTATGCGCCTGAGCTGGCTGAACGGCCGTGCATCGTGGTGGGCAACAAGATCGATATGCCTGGCGCAGAAGAGGCGGCCAAGCGTTTGGCGGAGGTGGTACGCCGCGATTCGATCGCGCGTGCCGGGGGCGATGAGTTCGCCACGAGCCCCCTTGATCCGCGCTTGTTCTGCACGAGTACCGTTACCCAGGTGGGCATCGAAGCGCTCATGGCGGCGACCGGTGGGAAGGTTCAGCAGCTGCGCGAAGAAGCACGTGCTGAATATGACGCACAAGAACATTTCGACCAGGTGTGGGAGCATAAGCGTCAGGAGCGCCGTGCGCGCTACGAGATCACGCAGCTCTCCGAAGGGGTGTTCCGCGTGAGCGGCAAGCAGATCGAGCGCATGGTCATCCAGACCGACTGGGAAAACGATGAAGCGATCGCGTTCTTGCAGCATCGTTTCAAGCGTCTTGGTCTTGATGAAGCACTTGAGAAAGCAGGTGCGCGTGATGGGGACGAGATTCGTATCCTTGGATACGATTTCGAGTTCGAATCGGCGCGCATGCATGAAGATGCCTATCGCGGGCTGGATCTATAGATAGTTGTAAGCGTGAACAGGTGTGCGGCGGTTGCGTGATGTAGTCGATTTGCACGCGGCAGTGTCGAACGGAGAAGAGGAGAGGACAGACATGAGCCTTGAGCAGAAGAAGATCATGGTCGTGAAGATCGGCTCCTCTACGCTCGTTACGGGTGAAGGCAAGCTCGATACTGCCTATCTTGCCACGCTCGCCTCTCAGATCAGCGGGCTGCGGCAGCGCGGATGGAGTCCGATCATTGTGACGAGTGGCGCGGTTGCTTGCGGGCTCGAGGCGCTTGGCATCTCAACGCGCCCGAGCGATACCCCTTCGCTTCAGGCGGCGGCTTCGGTGGGCACCAATATCCTCGTGAGCAGCTATGCGCGGGCCTTCAAAGCGCACGATATGCTCACTTCGCTCGTGCTCATCACACGGCAGGTCACCGCTGATCGCGAGCAGTACTTGCACGTGCGCGACACCCTCGAGCGGTTGCTGGACTTAGAGGTGGTGCCGCTCATCAATGAGAACGATACGGTTTCGGTCGATCAGCTGCGCTTTGGCGATAACGACACCCTTGCCGCGCTGGTCGCTTGTTTGGTGAAGGCTCAGCTCTGTGTGATCTTCTCCGATATCGAAGGGCTCTTCACGGCGAATCCTTTCGAAGATGCTACCGCTACGCTCATTCCTGAAGTCTCCTCGATCACGCCTGATATCATGGCGCTTGCTTCTGGATCGAGCTCGACGGTCGGTTCGGGTGGCATGATCACGAAGATCCGTGCGGCGCGCGTGCTCATGGCAGCTGGTATCGATATGGTCATCTGCCAAGGTCACAACAGCGATTTCCTCATCCAGCTTGCCGAAGGGCAGTCGCTCGGGACGCGTTTCTCTCCGTGCGGCACGGTTCACGATATCACGCCGAAGAAGCTCTGGATCGCACTGGGTGATACGGCCAAAGGCTCGCTCATTGTGGACGAAGGCGCGGCTGAAGCGCTCGTTTCGCGTGGTTCGTCGCTCTTGGCAGTAGGGGTATGCGGCGTTGAGGGAAGCTTCGCACGTGAGGACATCGTCGATATTGTGAACACGAGTGGGCGTATCATCGCGCGCGGAAAAGCAGGGGCATCGTCTTCCGAGATCACCCTTGCGTGTGGGCGGAGCCAGCGAGAGATCAAAGGCAATGAGCTTCTGCGTGACTTGGCGCAGCGTCCGGTCGTGCACCGTGATGAATTGGTAGTTTTCGAGTAAGGCGAAGATATGAGTGGAATTGCAAGAAGGGCAGCAGAGGCAGCGAAACGCGCTTCGGAGATGCTTGGTGTTGCGAGCGAAGAGGTGCGCAATGAAGCGCTCTTCGCGATGGCAGCAGCGCTGCGCGCCGAGCGTGCGTTCATCTTGGAGGCGAACGAGCGCGACATGAACGCGGCGCGCGAAGCGGGTACGAAAGAGGGGCTTCTCGACCGCCTCATGCTCGACGATGCGCGCGTGGAGGCGATGGCGGCTTCGCTCGAATCGCTTGCGGCGCTTCCTGATCCTACCGGAGCCGTGCTCGAAGAGCGTACGCTCTATAACGACCTGAAGCTTACGCGCGTGAGTGTTCCGCTTGGCGTGGTAGCTATGGTCTACGAAGCGCGCCCGAACGTGACGGTCGATGCTGCAGGTATCTGCGTGAAGTCAGGCAATGCCTGTGTGCTGCGCAGTGGGTCGCTCGCGATCCACTCGGCGGTTGCGCTCGGCGAAGTGCTGCAGGGGGCGCTTGCGCAGGCGGGGCTGCCGAAGGACTGCGTGGTGGTCATCGATTCGACCGATCGCAGCGTCACCGACGAGCTCTTCTTGTTGCGCGATCTGGTCGACGTGCTCATTCCGCGCGGTGGGGCAGGACTTATTCGGCACTGCGTGGAGCATTCGCTCATTCCGGTCATCGAAACGGGCACGGGAAATTGCCATATCTACATCCACGAATCTGCCGATCTTGCCGAGGCGTATCCGATCGTGCTGAATGCGAAGACCCAGCGTGTGGGCGTGTGCAATGCCTGTGAGTCGGTGCTGGTCGATCGCAGCATCGCGCGTACGTGCTTGCCTGAGCTGCTGCGTCAGCTTGCAGCGGCGAAGGTGCGCATCCATGGCGATGAGGTGGTGGGCGAAGTGGCAGCTGAGCTCGATATCCCCGTCGAGGCAGCGACCGAAGAGGACTGGGGGACCGAATACCTCGACTACGAGATCAGCATCAAGTGCGTCGAGGGCCTTGAAGAGGCGATCGCTCACATCAATCGCTTCGGCACCAAGCACTCGGAAGCGATCCTCGCCGAAGACGAAACGGCTGCGCACGCGTTCGCGCGTCGTGTTGATGCGGCGGCAGTGTATATCAATGCCTCCACTCGTTTCACCGATGGCGGCGAGTTCGGGCTTGGGGCCGAGATCGGCATCTCTACCCAGAAGCTTCACGTGCGCGGGCCGTTCGCACGCGAAGCACTCACCACCTACAAATACATCATCGAAGGCGAAGGTCAGGTGCGCGCGTAATGAGCGTTATCTGCGATCGCTTCGATACGCTCGGGCAAGAAGATCCTGCCAGGACGTATCGTCTCGGCATCATGGGAGGTACGTTCGACCCTATTCACATGGGGCATCTGGTCTGCGCTGAACAGGCGCGCGATGCGCTTGACCTGGACGGGGTCATCTTCATGCCGGCAGGAAATCCGGTGTTCAAGAAGCATATCGAAGTGAGCGATGCGCACCACCGCGTGGCGATGTGCCGTGCCGCTATCGAGGACAACCCCGCCTTCGACGTGAGCACGCTCGAGGTCGATCGCGCGGGGGACACCTATACGGTCGATACGCTCGAAACGTTGCGCGCTCACTATCCTGAGAACGTCGAACTCTACTTCATCGCTGGTGCCGATGCGATCCTGACGCTGCCGCAATGGCGCGATGCGCCGCGTCTTGCTCGCCTGGCGAGCTTCGTCGGGCTCAATCGTCCGCGTAGCGCAAGCTTGCAGAGTCTGCAGATCGCGAAAAAGCTCGCTGGCACTGGTTTTCGTACGCTCTTCGTCGAGGCGCCGCTCTTCGAGCTCTCTTCGAGCGATATTCGCAAGCGTATTCTCGGTAACCGATCGGTGCGCTATCTTATCCCGCCAGCAGTTTTGGAGTATATTGAATCTGTTGGACTTTATGGAGATTGATGCATGGCTTCTTTTGAACTTGTTTCTCTGAGCTCTTCGGATGCCGAAGACTTCGATGACGATACTAATGAGCTGCTTCGTGCGCGTCATGCGCGTGAAGACATGCTGCCTGCTTATCATGAAGATTCTGGCGAATACGTTTCAGAAGCGAACGATGAGCCGATCGCGCTCCATGCGTTGCCCGAACGCCCCCACGGGCGTTCGCGTCTGAGCGTTATCCATGCCGAAGACGATCCGCATTCGACCGAGCCTATTCCTCGTGTGCAGGCTGAACGTCAGGCGCAACTGGGGTATGCGACACCGCCCAAGGATGAAGTGGTCGTTGAAGATGCCACGAAGAAGGAGATCAAGGATTATCTTTCCTCTCACACCTTCAAGTGCGCGAGCGCGCGCGATCCTGAGGCACTTTCCGAATTCGCCTATGCGCCTACCGATAAGGGCATCATCCTTTCGGTCGAGAAGCCCTTCAGCAATGCGAACTACAAGCGCATGAAGGCATTGCTTCGCCGCAGGGTGAAGCCTTCGCGCTACGTTCATAGCGTTATGGTGGCCGAAACCGCCGAGAAGATGGCGCAGGCCTACGATGTCGATCCGCGCGTCGCACGCATGGCGGGACTTCTGCACGATTGGGATAAGGCGCTCTCGCCGAAGCGATTGCGCGATCGCATCGCCACCTACGGGCTCGATATCGACGGACCGACCCAGATCAATATGCCGCAATTGCTTCATGGTCCTACTGCGGCCGCGGTGCTTGCTGATGAATTCCCTGAGTTTGGCGAAGAGGTGTTCCAGGCGATCGAGCGCCACACGGTCGGTAGTATCCGCATGAGCGCGCTCGACATGATCGTATTCTGCGCGGATAAGCTCGAGCCCGGAAACGATGTGCAGGTCTATCGCGATCTCTACGATAAGATCGGCAAGATGAGCCTCGAAGATCTCTTCTGCGCTGTCGAGCGCGAAGGATTCATGTATCTTCTGCGTTCATTCCGACCGCTCAACATCGATGCGGTCGAAGTTTGGAATTTCTACTGCGCTGAGCGTCAGCGCGACAACGAATAGGAGCATTGATGAGCGAAAAGTTCTCAGCACGCGAATGTGCCCTTATCGCAGCGAAGGCAGCTGATGAGCATAAGGCGACCGATATCATGGTGCTTGAGGTGGGGCAGCTGGTGGATGTAACGGAGTATTTCGTCATCGCCACGGCGCGCAATACCCCTCATGTTGGTGCGATCTTGGAAGCGATGGAAGATGCGCTGCGCATAGAATGCGGCGTGAAGCCGTTTTCGCGTGAAGAAACGAAGGACCATACCTGGGAGCTACTCGATTACGGCAACTTCGTCATCGATGTATTCCAGCCCGAAGCACGCGAGTACTATCGCTTGGAAACGCTCTGGAATGATGCCCCTATTGTCGATCTGTCAGAGGCGGGTATCGAACACCCCGAATACTCTGAGCGCATCGCGCAGCTGGTCCAGAAGATGGAATCAGCAAACGATCAGGCCTAAAGACCGATAAGCTGGAAATAGGAGAGCCATTTCTCGAATGACTCATCGCTAATAGCGTGCTCCATCTGGCAGGCTTCTTTTTCGGCTACCTTCGGGTCGAGTCCTACTTTGATCACGAGGAATTTCGTGAGCATCTCGTGGCGCTTGAGCACCGCTGAACCGTATTCATAACCTTCGGGAGTGAGCGTGATATCGCCATAGAAAGGTTGATCGAGGAGCCCCTGGGCCTTGAGGCTCGAGATGGCCTTTGAAACGGATGCTTTTGAAACGCCGAGCTTCGTGGCAACATCCACCGAGCGCACCGGTTGTTCAGGCGTACCGCCCAACATGACGATGGCTTCAAGGTAGTCTTCATGTGACATAGAGACTTTTTCAGTGCTCACGATCGCGCTCTCTTTCTGCTTGCCAACGGTGTGAATAGGGTAGCGCACTCCGTCTTCGGGGAAGTTCGCATCACAGCTACGAAGAGTGAGGCGCTTGGTCGTTATTGCATAGTATACTGATTTACTGCATCGACACCCAATGGAGGATATCAGATGGAACACAATTGTTATATTGATACGCGTGGCAATGTTAAAACCCCACTTTCATTCACAGAGGCGCTGGTCAAAGGCCTTGCGCAGGGTGGCGGCTTGTTCGTTCCGCAGAACCTTCCCTCCTTTGGCTTAGATGAGATCATCGCGTTGGCTGATCTTCCGTATGCGCAGCGCGCTGCGAAGGTCTACCAGGCATTCGATACCGATCTTGACGATGAGACGATCGAGCGCTTGATGGAGGCAACCTACGGGGCTGCTTTCGATACCGAAGACATCTGTCCGGTCACGTCGCTCGATGAGAAGACCCACGTGCTCGAGCTCTGGCATGGACCTACGAGTGCCTTCAAAGATATGGCGCTTCAGTGCTTGCCGAACTTCTTCAGCGAGAGCGCCCGGAAGCTCCGTGAAGAAGGCGTGATCGATCATACGTTTCTCATTCTTGTTGCCACCTCGGGCGATACGGGCAAGGCCGCACTCGAGGGCTTCAAGGACAAGGATGGCATTCAGATCGCGGTCATGTATCCCGATGGCGGCGTGAGCGATATCCAGTACAAGCAGATGGCCACTCAAGAAGGCTCCAACGTGAACGTGTGGGCGGTGTCGGGCAACTTCGATGACTGCCAGACGGGCGCGAAGAACGTTTTCGACGACGATGCGTTCAACGAAGCGCTCATGAACGAGCAGAAGGTGGCGCTTTCAAGCGCGAACTCGATCAACTGGGGACGCTTGCTTCCGCAGGTGGTGTACTACATCTCAACCTATGCTCAGCTCGTGAAAGAGGGCAAGGTGAACGCGGGCGATCCGATCGATGTGTGCGTGCCCACTGGTAACTTCGGCAACATCTTGGCTGCTTGGTATGCAAAGCAGATGGGAACGCCGATCGATATGCTGTTCTGCGCGAGCAACGAGAACAAAGTTCTGACCGACTTCATCGCAAGCGGCACCTACGATATCGCGGATCGTGTATTCGTGCTCACCCCTTCTCCTTCGATGGACATCCTTGTTTCTTCCAACGTTGAGCGCCAGCTCTTCGAGCTGTCTGGCCGCAAGAGCGAACTGATCGCTGAGTGGATGCGCGAGCTCAAGGAAGACAAGACCTTCACGGTCGATGATGAGACGCGTGAAAAGCTTCAGAGCGAGTTCAAGGCCGATAGCGTTGACAGCGAGACCTGCTTGCGCACGATCAAGGAGACGTTCGACCGCTACGATTACCTTATCGATCCGCACACCGCCGTTGCGATGAAGGTTGCCAATAACTTGCGTGGCGAGAATCCTGTGGTCATCGCATCGACGGCTCATTGGGCAAAGTTCGGCGATAACGTCTACCGCGCACTCCATGAGCTTGCCCCCGAAGAGGCGCTTCCTGAAGAGGTCGCGAGCTTGAGCGGTTGTGAACTCAATGAGCTCATCGCCCGTGAGACCAACAAGACGCACATTCCGCGTGGCTTGGCTGAGCTCGATGAGAAGCCCATTCGCTTTACCGAGGTCATCGAAGGATCGAAGCGTGCGATCGAAGCAGCGGTCGAGGATTTCGTCGACTAGATTTCTCTTGGCCTAATCTTAGACGATAGGGCGCACCTCGATCGTGAGGGTGATCTCGAACGCACCGCCTGCAGTCTCCGTGCAGATCCGATGCGTTATCGCATCCCCATTGCCGCTCCCACCTTCGGCTGATTCGGTCCGAAGTTCGTTGTTCTTCGTGGTTGGAGAGATCTTTATTCGAGCGTGTTCTTTCATGCGCGGGTGTTCCATGCTGGCGGCAGGTTGCGCTGTGCTGATGCTTGCCGGAGCGATGACGCGCTCATTGTTCCGAACGATCGGAATAGGCGTGGTCTTGGTCGCGTCCGCATCGGCGAAGTGATGAAGGCAGCCGAAACACGTGTCCATATCTGCGAAGCAGACCGACCCACAAATGGGGCAGGTCTTGAAGTTGGCAGGGTCGCTGTCTTGGGGCAGGCTTCCGTGAATTACTTTCATGAAGATGTTCTCCTTTGATGATGGATTGGTCGTTCGGAACGATGTTCTTTCACTCACGCGTTCTTGCAGATGGGCCGCAGGCTATTCTCGAGAGTGATGGCGAAAGCCCATCGATCGCACTTGTGTTGGAGCTAGAAGAGGCTTACGTGCGGTGGTATGCATCGGGTGGTGCGAGGCGAAGGCTATCGCCTGAGATGAACCATTGGCTAGCGGGATAGAGGGCAGGCATCTCTAACACACCTACTGCATGAGGACATGAGCGTTTAGTGCCGGGCGGAACGGATGTTTCTGCAGCGATCACGTTCCCACATTCATCGAAGAATGCGATATGGATGGGGTAGCGCATGCCGAAGGTGTGGATGCTGTGGCAGGGCGCTATCATGAGCAGCTCGGGTTTTGGTTGCGTACCTAAGAGGCCGCGTGCACGTTGCGCGAAGGTACTGGCAACGCTCACTCTAGGGAAGAGCGGTACTTCGGTCTTTTGCCAAGAGACTCGGGAGAGCTTTTTCGAGGGATTCAAAGACATGGGAACTCCTTTTTCAGTATGAACGGTCGTGCACTAGGACTGCTCGCGCTCGGTGATGGTGATGACCACGAGCGTTCGTTCTTGGGTGGTGAAGTATTGCAAAACGAGCTGGTGATAGCGCCCCGTTGCTTTATAGAAATTGCTCGCATATTCGTTATTCCCATAAAGTGCCTGCCACCCTTTATGGGCAAGCGCCTCTTCGCAATGCGCGCGGGCACGGTCGCGCTCTCCTTCGAAGACGCAGCCGATCACTTCGCCCGATGAATAGACCGTAGAAAAGGCATGCGCATCAAGGCATTCTTGTTCGAACGAATCGGGAAGGCTGCTCTCTAAGGATAGGTCAAAACCGTTGATCATGAGCTCTTCACAAGAGCCGTCCGTTTCGTCGAATCCGTTCACCAGTTCAATGACCTGCTCTTTCGATAAGCTGTTTGAAGCGCTTGCTGCTGATCCTGATACCCCGGGTCCATCGGCAAGAGCCGGAGAGGCAACGTGGTTGATCGCTAGCATAAGGCATAAGCACAGTCCAAAGCCAAAAGCGCAGATGAGTATTTTCCTAAGGGCTTGTTTGGTCATACGAATACTCCTGGTTTGTAGCTGTCGACACTCATGGTGATCGGATGCTCGATAGGGGAAAGCTCGACATCGAACACCCGACGAAGCGGATAGGCACCAAAGATGGTGGGTGTGAATGCGAGCGTTGCGGTGTAGGTGGTAAGACCACCCTGACCTTCGCTGGCGGACACGCTGCACGAAAGATAGTCGCGCTCGTTGAACTGCGCGAGTGCCTCTTCGATGTGCGCGCAGATCTGGCCGGTGGTCTCTTCGCTTGCGGGCGAAGGGGCGAAGACGCATACCGACTCACGGAAGATTCGGTCGAACGACGCGCATTCTGATAGGAAGAGGATGCTGTTGCAGGCGATAAGGGCGATCATGAGCATGACGGGGAAGAGGAGGGCGAACTCTATCGTCATCTGGCCGCGCGATCCGCTCTGCTTGAGGGTCGGTTCCATCTATTCCCACCTCCGGTATGCGCTCGTGCTCTCTATGGCATTCTTGAGTGCGGAGAATCCTTCTTGAACAGTGCCTGTTGCAGCTTCCTTGATCGATTGAGTCAGTGTGATGGTGATCGGGATCTCCACCTTGCCTTCTATGATCTTGATCGTGGCAACTTGGATGGTGAATTCAGCTGAACCGATCGCATCGGTTATGGAGCTTTCAGCCGAACTGAGCGCATCGGTGAAGAGGCTATCGGTATCGGCTGCACTGAGAACTTCTTCTTTGATGGAGAGCAAGCGTAGCGAGAAATTCGAATCGTCTTGGCTCATGATGTGAGCGGTATTGATGAGTGTTGCCTTTTGAGGTGAAAGATCGACCGGTTCGAGTCCGAGCGCTGAAAGGCTCGATTCGAAAAGGTCAGCCGCCCATTGCCCAAGTCCGCTCTCGCTTGCCAGCGGTAGTGAATCGATAGCGCTCTTCAGTCCGTTCGAAAGTGCGTCTTGACCTTCGCCATAGCCTTTGAGCAGTCCCGACCATAGATCGAGCACGATGCGCTCTGCTCCTACCAGTGCGCCCGCATTGGTGGAAGCATAGTCATCCAAGATGCTATTGATGGCCGTTTTGCCGTTTTCTGTCGATTCGGGAAGCAGCGTTGCACCAGCAATGGCAGCACGCTTCGAGAAGCTGCCCGATCCCGAAACGAAGCCCGAGAGGAAATTCGTGTGCCCGGGGTTGGTGGTCGTCACAAAGGCGATCGCGCCATATTTTCCCGGTGGATCGATCTTGATGCGAGCCGTTTTTGCTTCATCGAGGGCTTCTGTGATCGAGTCGAATAGTCCGTTGGCTTCTTCTTTGAGCTTCTTCGATCGTTCATCGAGTTCTTCTCTTTGCTCTGCATACTCCCGAGCTAGTTCAGCTACTTTGCGGTAGTGGTATTCGAATCCATTGGGGATGGAGGTTGATGCCGCTGCTACGCTTCCCATGCTCTGAGGGGAAAGCTGACATTCGGGGCAGATGCGGAAACGGACCGGATCATCTTCGATATCCTTGAGCGATCCGTATCCGAGCCTGCTGTGAGAGCGGAGCAGATCAGGGCAGGCATCGTAAGCGTGCAGCTTGAACATCCCATCTTTTTGTATGTTGCTCCCTGTCGAACCGCCACCAGACGCGCCCGTTTCTACCAAGTTTATCTTGTACACCTCTTCGCTATAGAGTTCGGTCTCTCTCATCTCTTCGGTGTTCCTTGGCAGAATGGGGAGGAACGCATCGAAGCCTTCTTCACTGTTATTCACGTACCCGCGCGCCAGTTCGATGGTGGCAAAGTGATAGAAGCGCTTTCTGAGCGCTGAGCGCGCTTGTTCGGCAGCGGAATCGTTCGCTGGAGCTTCTTGACCAACGCGGGCGCGGTAGTAGGCTTGGGCACGTGCGAGCGCGACACCGAAGTCCCAGGTTTCAGACGAGCTGTAATAAGGATTTTCGCTCCCGCTCAAATGTGCGAGATTCTTCGCGCGTTCATACATGCAATAGTTGGTCTCACTGCCACAATCGTAGCGATACGCTTCTTCCTTGATGCGGTTCGCCTCGTGCGCTGCTTCTTCTGCTTCAGCACCAAGTTGCTCAAGCTCGTCCCGTTTCTGATCGACGGCTGAGAAGGCTTCATCGGTCTTGGTGGTGGCGTGCTCTTCGAGGGGTTCAGTTTGCCAAGGGACGAGGATGGCAACACCGCGATAGGCAACGCCGTTGCGCGCATTGGCATTCTCTGCGATCACGGTCGCCGCTTTAGCAGCTGCTACGAGTGGGAGCATGAGCTTGAGCTCTTCGAGTGCTGAGGTGGCCTTTTCCGAGAATGAATCGCGCACTTGCTTGAGCTTCTGTGCGCTTTTGAGGAGTGCTTGCGATAGGGCGGCGGTGGGTGGCGTGCAGGCGGCTGCAACCGAAAGTCCCAGAGCGCAGAGAGAAGAGAGCGAGAGCGATAAGACGACCGCGTCGCACATCGTGGCGATGACGCAGTATTCTCCCACCACATTCTCAGCAGCAAGCGCCGCGCTATCAGCCACGTTTTGGATATCGCCCGATACCGATTCGATCTCGTAGACGCGTGCGGCGCTGAAGATGAGCGCGAAGGATAGCAGGAGCGCCAGCGCGACTCCCACCGTAGAGAACCCTTGTTCTTCGGCAAGTGAATCTTCTAAGTTGTTCAAGAATCGTTCCATCGTTCAATCCATCGTTCTGGTTCGTTGCTGATCGTGTTCTCACGCACCCACGTGCTCTTGGTGGTGAGGTGGTGCGAGACCTTCAACTCGTAATTTCCGTTGCTATTGAGCACGCCCAATGCATCCAGCCCAAAATCGAAAAGGGGTAGTGGTTTCACCTCGGTCGAGATCGATACCGTAACCTCTTCGCTCGCCTCGTTGCCTGAAAGATCGATCTGCCAGCTACAGGATGGGTCATGAACATGGAAGTTCTCCTGCTGTGGTACGCTGGCCAGACGACGCTTGACGAAGTCTTCGACGGTTGCAGTGTTTTCCTCGAGCGAAGATGCGGTGGCGAGCACGCGGCATCCTTCTGCAGCGGCCCCTTCCATTACCATGCGCGTGTAGAGCAGGATGCCTGGTTGGATCAGGAAGAGCAGGCTGATCAGGAGCGCAGGGATCAAAAGCGCTGCTTCGACGGTCGCCTGTCCTTTCATGCGCACTTTGGTAGCGTGCTGCGATTCGCTTCGCGCCTTGGCGAACAAGAGCGAGCGTGCTGGCTTTGCGCATGCATCCTTTGCGCACCTCATACGCACATCACATCTTTGGTCGTGCCTGAACAGATGCGCTCGATCGCGTGAGATGAGCTTTGCAGCGCGTGTTCGATGAGTGCACCATCCTCAAGAAACGAGTGAAGCGCGCCGAGGGCTATGATGAGCGCAAGGAATCCAACGAGCACCACCGCATATTCGACGCTCGCTTGGCCCGATCCGCTATGCTGCGAAGTGGCTCTTCGCGCTTCGATCGTTTTGGCCTGTACGCATGCTTGCGTGCTGGCCTGAGATTTTTTGGGAAGGGCGCAGCTGCGGGTGGTCTTGTTGCTGTTGGATTCCATGGTTTAGCTCACGTAAGGAGAGTCTGACCTAGAGCCCGTTGATCCCGCTCGAGATGGCATCCCAGAGTTCTTGGATCTTGGGGCGGAAGAGTGTGATGGCAATGATCGCGATGACCACCAAGACCCCCACGAGGATGGCGTATTCAGTCGTTCCTTGTCCTTTCTTCTGGACCCATACATCGATCGCTCGCGCTGCGAGCGCATGATGCTTTGCTTCTATCCAGTTGCTGACCGTGTTGAACATGATGTTCCTTTCTTATCGTTCTTTAGAATCCTTCAATAAGTTCGAGAATGATCGGTCCCAAGATGAAGATGAGCATCGCGGGCAAGATGAGCGTGCCGATTGGGATGAGCATCTTCACCGGGGCCTTGGCCACCTTCTCTTCGAGCTTGGTCTTGCGCGTTGCGCGAATCTCAATGCCGGCATTGTTCAAGGTCTCTGCCATCGAGGTGCCAAAGCGCAGCGAGCGGATGATGCTTTCAATGACCCGCTCGAAGAGGGGAGAATCGTAGCTTTCTGCAAGCGCGCGCAAGCCTTCTGCGCGTGTCAAGAAGCCGTGATGCCATTGAGCCTGGAAACGCTTGCAGGCATGGCTCAATCCGCACGAGAAATAGTGGCAATACAGTTCGAGCGAACGGTCGAAACTGAGCCCGCTCTTCAGCCCTAATACCAGCACTTCGACAAGCTGGGAAAGCTCGCGTTCGACGGCGTTGGCGCGCTCTTCTACCTCTTGTTCGAGCGCCATTTGGGGCGCGCGATAGCCCACTATGAATCCCACCAGGCAGCCGATGAGCGCAAGCATCTCTGATGCGAGCATGCCGCATACGAGTCCAGCGATCGCAAGCGAGAGCGTAAGCTTCATGCGGGCGCGTGCGCATCCTTCGATAGACAGTTCACCTCCAAGTCCTGCTTTCTTCATAAGGCGCTCTAAGGTGTTCGATCTGAGATACCAGAGCGGCGCTTGGACGAGCTTCGATCTGTCTTGTTCATCTGATGAGGCCATTGCGACTTCGATCACCGTGCGTGCAAGACAACGTACGTGCAGGTAACCGAGAGCCTGTCTTTCAGCGGCTGCTCCTGCTTGCAAGAGATAGGATGTGCGCAGCTTCCTTTGCTCAACCTGTTCTAAGCTCCAGTATCCAAAGGCGCTGCCAGCAAGGGATGCGCTGGTGATCCCGATGATGATGAGAGCGGTTTGCATCAGGCCACCTCCACTTTGAGCAGCTTGCGTACCAGCAAGATCCCTCCTGCCTGCATCGCGATCGCGATAGCGAGCAAGATGATGCCCACTGCACTCGTGAAGAAAGGCTCGAGAAATCCTTCGGAAATGAGCGAGAACACACCTATGATCAAGAAAGGCATGATCGTGACGATCTGCGCGGAAAGCTTGGCCTGAGCGGTTTGGGTCTGCAGCAAGCGTTTGAGTTCAAGCTGGTCATCGACCGATTGGCGTACGACTTCCAAGACCTGTGAGAGGCTGCTTCCAGTGCGGTGTTGGATCTCGAGAGCGGTAGCGAGGAAGAAGAGCTCGGGCTCGTGCGTTTGGCTTTTGAGCACTTCAAGCGCCTCTTCAATGGTCCCTCCTGCGCCCACTACTGCAGCGCTCTTCTGGAAGACCTGTTTCAGGGGTCCTTCGAGGTCTTGGGCAACTTGCTCGAAGATCTGCGGGAGAGAATAGCCGATGCAGAAGCATGCGTTCATCGCCTGTATGGCGCTCGGAAGTTCTTCACGCAAGCGCGCGTGATAGCTGTCTTGCTGCTTGGTGATCCACGAATTGAGGAAGAGCAGCGCACAGATGAGCGCGGTAAGGGCGAAGACGAACGAAGCTGAGAGCGCCGATCCAAGGATCAAGATGGCGAGTGCGCCGCCCAACAGCAAGGAGGCAAGCGATTGCGGATACGTTTCCGTATCGCGTTCGGCAAGCGCGTTCTGGAGATGCTTGATGAAACGTTCGATCACTCTTATCTTCAGCAGTTCGTTCGAGAGCGGCTTGAGCGAAGGGATGCCATTGCGCAGGAGATGCTGCATTCGAGAGGAATCGGCACCGGAGAGGAGCGCCGCTTCTGATCCATGACGAGAGCGCTCAATACAACCTGTGATCCAGAGTGCGAGCAAGCTTGCAGCGAAGAATGCGGCAACGAACGCTATGCCGCCGATGATGCGCGTTGTTTCCATCTTTCCACCTCCTCCTCGGTTGCAAGGGCAAATTCAGGGAGGGTGTCGAGCCATGAGGGGAAAGCGCGCCAGGTGCCTTGGTCATGCCAGAAGGCGCGCTTGAAATAGCTCTTCGTCTCGCAGCGCTTTTCCGCTGCGTTGTAAGAGTAGCCGACGATCTCGGTGATGTAGCGTTTGCCTGCCGGATCGCGGTTCGTTTGAACGACCAGATCGAGGGCTTCGGCGATCTGCAGTTCGATCACTTCTACGGGAAGATCGACGCCGTAGCGCACCATGGTGGTCAGGCGGCTGATCGCCTCTTTCGGTGCGTTGGCATGGAGCGTGGTGAGCGAACCATCGTGTCCAGTGTTCATGGCTTGCAGCATATCGAGCGCTTCGCTGCCGCGGCATTCACCTACCACGATCCGGTCGGGGCGCATGCGGAGCGCATTGATGACGAGGTCTTTGATCGTCACTTCGCCGAAGCCCTCGATGTTCTTGGGTCGTGCTTCAAGACGGATCACATGGGGGTGCGTGGTGAAACGTAGTTCAGCTGAGTCTTCGATGGTGATGATGCGCTCTGTTGGCGGTATGCAGGCAGAGAGCGCGTTGAGCAATGTGGTCTTTCCGCTGCCCGTTCCTCCTGAGACTGCGATATTGCGCCTGCGCTGGACCGCCCAACGCAAGAAGGTCAGGACATCGTTATCGAATGAGCCTAGATCGCGCATGTCTTCGAGCGAGAAGAACTGTTCGCGAAATTTACGGATCGTAAGGATCGGGCCATCGAGCGAAAGGGGAGGGATGATCGCATTCACGCGATGTCCCTGCTTGAGACGCGCGTTGACCATCGGTGATGTCTCATCGATGCGCCTGCCGAGCGGTGAGATGATACGGTCGATGAGCGCATTCACTTCGCTGTCGTTCTTGAAGCAGTTCTTCGATCGGTAAAGAATGCCATCTGCTTCATAGAAGAGAGCATCCGATCCGTTCACCATGATCTCGATTATGCGTTCGTCAGCCAAGAGCTCCTCAAGCGGACCAAGTCCGAACACACTATCGAGATAGCGATTGATAAGGATCTCGCGCTCTCTGTTCGTTGGCGCGAGCCAGGGTCGCTCTTCGCAAACGCGCTTGCAGACCTGGGTGATCTCGTTGCGTGCTTGGAGTGGATTGCGCGTGATGACCGTTCCCATGTCGGAAGAAGAGAGGTGCGATCCTACGCCGCTGCGGAGTTCTTCAAAGCGTTCAAGCGCTGCATCGTTGGTTCGAGCGTTCGGGTGTGCTTCGTTATGACTGGGGACATCATGTGCTGAGTAGGTCTGTTGTGCGTTCGATACGCGTTCGAGCAAAGACATGCGTTCCTCCTTTCTCGTTCTGATCTGCCTGCCTATTCAAGGGATGGCTCAGTAGCATGCCGCACGGCGCTTCTGCCTTCCGCGTAGTTTCGTCTTTTCGGGTAGGGCGCTCTTTTCGCGCGTGGAGTTCGCAGACGGATCAAGGGAAGGCTTCACGTATTCGAATACGGTCTTCTCGAGCAAGCTGGCCATGCTCGAGCAGAAGAGGTTGTTCACGCGTGAGAGCTTATGCGCCATTCCGGCACCGAGCAATTCGCCAACTTCTGCACCGCCGTCCTTGACCTCGTGCACCGTTGCACCCTTGAGCGCACATGAAACATCAAGCGTGCTCAGGAGTGATTTTTTGGAGCAGAAGTTCAGCAAGTAGGAGAACGAGGTAGTGGCTATGCCGCACCGCGCGCACAGATCGAGCGCATGGTTGCAAGCACGCACGGAAGAAGGCCTCTGGTCGATGACGAAGAATACGCCATTCGATGCTTCGAGAAGCTGCAAATGGAATTCCGACCAAAACGATCCCGTGTTCACTACGATCAAGTCGAAATGCGGCTTAAGGTAGGCAAGCAGTTCTCCGATGCGCTCTTCGGCAACTTCTGAGTATTCGAGTTTTGCGGGAGCAGAGAGAAGGGCTGGCCAGGAATCCTGTTTGAGCAGCGTCTCTATCTGTTCGGGATGGGTGAGGATATCGCCTACCTCGAGCGTTTCCTTGTAGCCGAGCAAATACTTCAGGTCGCCGAACTGGAAATCGGCATCGAGCAGAAGCGTTTTGATGCCTCGTTTCTGTGCGAGCAGTGCGCCCATGGTGGCGATGGCGCTCTTTCCAGTGCCGCCGCTTCCGCTCACCACGCTTATGATGTGCGCACCTTTGACCTGAGAGACGATCTGCTTTGCGGAGGCTTTCTTCGTTGCGGCAACGGTCGCTACGGTGCTGCTTGGCGTTTCGCTCGCTGGTGGTGTGAAGTCTTTTCGTGGAGGAACGGGCGAGACGGTTCCTCGCGAAAAGGGCGCTTCAGAAGCGGTATCTTTTGGGATGGATCTTGCATCATAGGTCTTGCTATGAACGGGTGCGTTCACATTGGTGATGAGGGGGATTTCGTCGATATCGATGGTGGGTAGGGGCGCGGTTTGTCCACTGCGATCATGTACGATGCGCCTTACCGTAACCGGGGAGACGGCCTCTTCGCTCGTTTGCGGTTTTTGTTCGCGCGTGTCGAATGCTTCGTATCGCGGTGAAGCAGAATCGTCGCGCACCTGAGTGCTGTGCTGTATCATCCGATCTTCAAGGAGCTGTCGCGCATCGTTCGCTTCAGAAAAGGGCCGCTCTCGAAACTCCGGCTTCATTTGGGCTTGGGCGTGGCCCAGTTTGTGGGCAGTATAAAGATGGGCGAATTCGCGGCTTCCGCAAATGGGGATCACTCCAGCGTTTTGACAGCGGCTCATCTTCGAACCAGAGGGCGAGGAGAGGAAAAGACGCACCGCTTGTCTAGCATTGTCCTTCTTGAGGGCGGCGGCGAGATTGATCCCATCGATCGTATCGTTCGAGACCACCCATGTTTCTGCCACATCGTGTTCACGAAGATACTTGCGCGCGATCAAGGCATCTGCAAAAGGAACGATCCAGGTTTGATCGAGGATGCGCTCCCCTTTAAGCCCGAGCGTGGCGGGATCGTTGAGGCACTGTGAATCTGCGCACAGGGCAATCTTGCTCATCATGATGGTTTCTCCTAACTGGTCTTGAGATTCGCTGAATCGATCGGTCACTTCAGTTCGATCGTGGTGTTCTGTTGGTTGGCATCGGTCTTTTCGGGGGCGTTCTGTTGTTCGGTCTTGTTCTCTATGTTCGCTCCTTGCTCGTTCTTAGCTGCCTTACCTTCCTGCGCGGGGGTCTCTTGGCTTTTGCCTGAAGGAAGGGTGAAATAGATCGCGAGCGATTCAGAGGCGGTTACGAACTCTTGCGCCTTTTCAGGTTTCACGGCAAGCGTGATCCAGGTGAGCTTTGTGCGTGAAGAGCTCTCATCGTTATCAGCGCTCGTTGCGAGCACTTCAAGATCGCGTCCCAAACAGGCGGTCTTCGCTCCGGTGGCGTATACGTCGACCTTGCTTCCTGCGCTGATGCGTCCACCCACTGCCTGGATGTCTTCCGCTGGCAGCGCGATCGCCACGTATCCTGCAGGGATATCGAGCTCTTGGGTTTCGTTGTTGAACCTGCTTTGCGAGACCACTTCGCCTTCAAGGATGAGCGAGGTGGCTTGCTTGCCTTCCATCTCGCTGAGTTCCATCAAGGCGCCGTCGGGAAGAAGATCGCTCAGCCATGTTTTGGTGGTGCAGTTCGATGGATCGAGTGTTTCTCCAGGATGGATCGTGCGTGTTGCAACCACGACCTCGACCTGTTCGCCGCCATAGCGCTCGAGCGCTTCGCTTCGTTTGGAATCTGCTTCAGCATAGACCATCTCGGTATAGAGAAAGACGCACGCAGCGCAGATGATTCCACAGATGATTCCTGCTATGAGTAGTTGTTTCTTCATCGCTTCCCCTTAGGTTTCGTATCTTTATTGTGAGAAAGCATCCTTATAAAAATTTGAAAAAAATTTGAACTTTAAAAAGCGCGCAACTCACAAAAATTTGAACTTTTTCTGCACATGCAGAAACCGTGAAGATGAGGTTTGGTACTTGTGAGGGGCATGATTGTGGTATCATACGAACAAATGTTTGTTTTAGAAGGGAGCCTTTTGCCCACCGAGCGCATCATATTAGGTATCGATCCTGGTCTTGCGAATACCGGCTGGGGAGTAGTGCGTCAGAGTGGAGCGCGCCTTCAGTGCTTGGCGTATGGCTGCGTGAGCACGAGCGCCCATGAGCCCCTTGCGGCTCGCTTGCGCAAGATCTATGAGCAAACAACGGCGGTGGTGCAGCGCTTCAAGCCTAGTTGTGTAGGTATCGAAACGGTGTGGTTTGGACAGAACATCACGGCAGCATTCGCAACCGGTCAAGCGAGAGGGGCCGCGCTTGCTGCGTGTGGAAGTGGACCGATCGAGGTAGGGGAATTCTCTCCGCGTCAGATCAAGCTCGCTGTGGTGGGAACGGGAAGTGCAGATAAGGCCCAGGTCCAATACATGGTCAAGCAGGTGCTCTCGCTTGAAAAACCTCCTGAGCCAGATCATGCGGCAGATGCGCTTGCCGCTGCGATCTGCTTTTCGACCCATGCGTTCGATGCTTCAAGCTATACCGAACGAACAGCATAGCTAGAGATGCCCGTGAAGCAGTCAATTAACTCATAGAGGATCATCATGATTTCGTTTATCAGAGGTACATTGGTCGGCAGCGATAGCGAAAGCGCGCTCATCGAGGTGAATGGCATCGGATATCGCGTTGCTATGTCGTATCACGCACTTTCAAGCCTCGGCAGCAAGGGTGACGAAGTGCTCGTTCTTACTTATTTATATGTACGAGAAGATGCGCTCGTACTCTATGGCTTCGTAGACGAAGAGGAGCGAAGTCTTTTCGAGCGCCTTATCACGGTTTCAGGGATCGGGCCGAAGGTTGCCTTATCAGCGCTCTCGCGTTTCAAAGCAACGGAGCTCATCGCTGCGATCGTTTCGCAAGATGTTGCAACAGTTCAGAAGATTCCTGGCGTTGGCAAGAAGACCGCTTCGCGAATTGTCTTAGAATTAAAGGATGCTCTGGGGCAAAGTGAAGTCGGTCCTCTATTCGCAATGAGTACTGGATCGTCCCAGTCGTTCGATGGCGCTGCCGATGCGCTCTTGTCCATGGGCTTCACTCAGACCGAGGCTGAATTGGCACTCAAAGATGCGCCTGCTGATGCGAGTGAGTCGGAACTCATTCGTTATGCGCTCAAACGCTTAGGAGAGTAATAACGGCGTGGAAGAATCCTTCGAAATAGAGAACCTTATCTATGATGCATCGGCTGACCAGAGCGGTTCGGCTCCTTCGGCGCGCATGTGTTCGGTCGATCTGCAGGAAGACGATCTAGCGCTCGAACGCTCGCTTCGTCCGCGTAAGCTCAACGACTACATCGGTCAGCAGAAGGTCAAAGATAGCCTGCTCATTCTTATCGAGGCTGCACGCCAGCGTAGCGATGCGGTCGATCACATTCTGTTCTCTGGACCGCCGGGCTTGGGTAAAACCACCCTTGCGAGCGTGGTCGCGCATGAGATGGGTGCGAATATCAAGGTCACCAGCGGGCCTGCTATCGAGCGCACAGGCGATCTTGCGGCGATCCTTACCAACCTCGAAGAGGGCGATGTGCTCTTCATCGATGAGATCCATCGTTTGAATCGCATGGTCGAAGAGATCCTCTATCCCGCACTGGAAGATTTCGTGCTCGATATCGTGGTAGGGAAGGGCCCAGCTGCTCGTTCGATCCGCCTCGATCTGCCGCCGTTCACGCTCATCGGTGCTACTACGAGAACAGGTCTTCTCACGGGTCCTTTGCGCGATCGTTTTGGCATCGCATTTCGTCTTAACTACTATGAGCCTGAAGAGCTTGCACAGATCGTCACGCGATCAGCGGGTATCCTCGATGTTGCGATCTCTGAAGATGGCGCTCTTGAGATCGCGCGTCGCAGTCGTGGCACTCCGCGCTTGGCGAATCGTCTGTTGAAGCGCGTGCGCGATTGGGCGCAGGTAAAGGGTGATAGCATTATCGATGAAGACTGCGCAGCGCAGGCGCTCTCGTTCTTCGAGGTCGATTCGCTCGGCCTTGACGCCGTGGATAATCGCATCCTTGAGATGCTCTGTGGTCAGTTTGCGGGGCGCCCCGTGGGTCTCTCCACGCTCGCTTCAGCGCTTTCTGAAGTGCCTGAAACGCTCGAGGATGTCTACGAGCCTTATCTTATGCAACAGGGGTTGCTCGTTCGTACGCCGAAAGGACGTCAGGCTACACGGCGTGCTTTCGAGCACATTGGCATGTCATTTCCTGAAGGGGTGCTTTAAATGCTTCAGCAAGACTATCTTATGCGCATGTTCACTGTGCTGGCGATCGCGATGCGCGAAAGCATGTTGCGCGCTCAGGGCGATGAAGACCCGGAAGGAGCAGCGGAGCTGCTCGAAGCTGCTCTCGATAAGACCACCGAGATCGACGGTGCCTTGCTTTTGCAGATGGCACCTGAGTCCTTTGTTGCCATGGTGCAGCTTTCCCAAACCGATCCTGCGCTCATCGGCTATATCTCACGCACTCTCATGCTCGAATCGCACTATCTTTCTGAAGCTGGATTCCATGAGCGTGCCACCTTGCGAGCCGAACAAGCACAGGCTCTTGCGCGTGCTTATGGCTTCGAATTAGGTCCAACCGATATCACCCCTGAAGAGCTCGATCGATTCTTCGAAGAGCAAAACGTCGATCCGTCTGACGCATCGGATCCTTCGTCACTTTCCTAGAGCGCGAATTCTCAGCAGGGCGGTGCCGATAGTAGGTAAATTAACGCTCAAGGTCTTTTTCGTTAGGCGCTAACGATTACGCTATCGTCCTATTACCTGGGGTTTAGGACCGTTCAGTTCATCTCTGGTCCCACATCGCCATTTTCCAGATTTCTTAGGATTTTTTCTTGACCTTCGAGTTTCACATAGTTAACATATGAGCCAAGGAGTGAGTTACCCATGGGTAACTAGAGTGCGCTCCGTCAGGGAGAGGAAGTGATCGTATGGTCTTAGCAGAGGTTAAGAAAAATGGTCTCTACCACGTAAAACAACTTCATGGCATTGGGGATACCCATCGTCATCTTGAAGATCTTGGCTTTCTTCCAGGAGAGACCGTTCGCGTGATCTCTCGCATTGGCGGCAACTTGGTCGTGAATGTGAAAGGTTCTCGCGTTGCGCTTTCGTCTGAGCTGGCAAGGAATATCGTTATTTAATCAGTGAGTTAGGGTATGAGTAGGGAAGGAGGAACAGTGAAGACTCTTCGTGAAGCAAAACCGGGCGAGACCGTTACCGTAACGAAGCTCAATGGCACGGGTGCCGTTAAGCGACGCATCATGGATATGGGAATCACCAAAGGAATTCCTGTGTACATTCGCAAGGTTGCTCCCTTGGGCGATCCGGTCGAGGTCACCATCCGCGGTTACGAACTCTCGTTGCGCAAGGATGATGCTCAAATGGTCGAGGTTTCTTAAAGCCTCTCATCACCTTCGGTAATCTATCGGGCCTTATGTCATTGCACGGGGCTCTATAGCGGCGCATGCGCGCCTTATTTTTGAAATACAAGTTAGCTATAGTAAACAATAAAGGAGTTCAACGCATGAGAGTAGCGCTTGTCGGAAACCCGAACTGCGGGAAGACGACACTGTTCAACGCCCTCACTGGCGCCAACCAATACGTTGGCAACTGGCCCGGCGTTACGGTTGAGAAGAAGAGCGGTAAGCTCAAAGCGGACAAGTCGATCGAGATCACCGACTTGCCCGGCATCTATTCACTTTCCCCCTACACCCTTGAAGAGGTTATCGCACGTGATTTCCTGATCAAGGAGCACCCTGATGCCATCTTGAACATCGTCGATGGCACCAACCTTGAACGCAATCTCTATCTGTCCACTCAGCTGCTCGAAATGGGCATCCCGGTGGTTGTTGCGGTCAACATGATGGACGTGGTGCGCAAACGCGGCGATCAGATCAATATCACCGCGCTTGAAGAGAAGCTCAGCTGCCCGGTCGTTGAGATCTCGGCGCTCAAGAACGAGGGAATCGATCAGGTGGTCAACTGCCTGAAGACCATTCCTTCCACGGTAGGCATCGAGGCCATGGCGTATAGCCGTGAGGTCGAAGATGTTCTTACCGAGATCATCGAGCGTTTCGAGGGCAGCTTGGAGTATTCGCTCAAAGATCTCAAGCGCGAAGAAGAAGGTGCGATCGGTCAAGTTCCTGAGCATCTTCAGCGTTTCTATGCGATCAAGCTGCTTGAGAACGATGAGAAGATCCGTGAGAGCTTGAAGAATCCGCCCGATGTTTCAGATATCATCGCGCGTATCGAAAAGCACTTCGATGACGATACGGAAAGTGTCATTACCAACGAACGCTATACCTGGATCTCTTCGATCATGCACAGCGTCCGTACGCTCGGCAACGAAGATGGCCTTACCACTTCCGACAAGATCGACCGCGTGGTCACGAATCGCTTCCTTGCGCTTCCTATCTTCGCGGTGGTCATGTTCTTGGTCTACTACATTTCCGTTTCGACCGTTGGTACTTTCGCGACCGACTGGGCAAACGACGGTGTGTTCGGCGATGGCTGGTTCTTAGGTGCTGGTGGCGACGAGTATGCCGAGGTCGTCGATGAATTCGACGACGCGAGCGAGAGCGTTGCTGCTTTCGATGAAGCTGCGATCGCGGAGGGGCTCGATCCTGAGTCCGATACCTTCCTCTTCGAGGCTGAGCAAGCGGGCATCGTCGGCAGCTATGAAGCTTATGATGACGAAACGGGCGAGAACGAGCTCGTCGAGGTCGATGCTGCCGCATATGAAGAAGCGAAGGACATCATCGCTGCTTCAGGAGGTGAAGTACCCGATCCAACTGAATATGGCATCTGGGTGCCAGGCTTGCCGGTCATCATCGGCGATGCGCTCGCTTCGATCGATGCAGCTGATTGGCTGACCGCGCTCATCCTCGACGGCATCGTTGCGGGTGTCGGTGCGGTGCTTGGTTTCATCCCGCAGATGCTCGTTCTCTTCCTGCTCCTGGCATTCCTTGAGAGCTGCGGGTATATGTCGCGTATCGCGTTCATCCTCGACCGTGTGTTTCGCCGTTTCGGTCTGTCGGGCAAGTCCTTCGTACCGATCCTGATCGGCACCGGTTGCGGCGTGCCTGGCGTTATGGCATCGCGCACCATCGAGAACCAGAACGATCGCCGTATGACGGTTATGACCACCACGTTCATCCCCTGTGGTGCGAAGCTGCCAATCATCGCGCTCTTCGCGGCTGCCGTGTTCGGCGGCGTGTGGTGGGTCGCTCCCTCTGCTTACTTCTTGGGCATCGCGGCGATCCTGTGCACGGGCATCATCTTGAAGAAGACGCGCTTCTTCGCAGGCGATCCAGCACCCTTTATCATGGAGCTGCCGGCATACCATATGCCAACGGTTGGCGCGGTGCTGCGCAGCATGTGGGAACGTGCTTGGTCCTTCATCAAGAAGGCCGGTACCATCATCCTGCTCGCGTGCATCTTGGTGTGGTTCATCTCGACCTATGGTGTGGTCGATGGCACCTTCATGGCGGTCGAGGATCAGAATGATTCGATCCTGGCAGTGCTCGGTACGCTCATCTGCTGGATCTTCAATCCGCTCGGATGGGGCGATTGGCAAGCGGCATCCGCTGCGGTCACGGGCCTTATCGCGAAGGAGAACGTGGTCGGCACGCTCGGCATCCTCTACAACGGCGACGCTGGTTGGTACGCCAACGTTCAGGCCGCCTTCACGCCGCTCGTGGCCTATTCGTTCCTCGCATTCAATCTGCTCTGCGCTCCGTGCTTCGCAGCTATGGGTGCGATCAAGCGCGAGATGAACAATCGCAAGTGGTTCTGGGCAGCGATCGGTTATCAGTGTGGACTTGCCTGGGTCGTGGCGCTGTGGATCTACCAGATCGGCGGCATGATCACTGGCGAGGTCGCGTTCGGTCCGTTCACAGTGATCGCGATACTTCTGGCCATCGCCTTTATCTACCTGCTCTTCAGGAAGAATAAGTACAAGGGCAAGGTGGAGAGCCTCACTTCAGTGGCTGCTGAAAGTTAAGCCAAACATCGAGCTTTGGGATTGCGGACGATCCCGCACCCAAAGCTCGAAAGATCCTGGTGCGCAGGTGCCAGGGGAGTCGAAGGCAAGAAGGACTTGCTGAAACGTAGAACTGTTTATCCCGAAGGAAGGGGGTCTCTTATGAATCTCGGAACCGCGCTCGTATCATTACTCCTCATTGTGATCGTAGCGGCCATCATCAGGAGCATCGTCAAAGACAAACGAGCTGGCAAGAACGTCGGATGCGGAAGCTGTAAATCGTGTGCACACACGGCCTCTTCTCAAAAAACTTCTCATGCTTCTTCAGCTGCCTGTTGTTCGTCGTGCAGCCAGGTCGATAAGATGCTCGCTGATATGCAGACGTCTGTGGATTCCTCTAAGCAAGACCTTCCTTCCAAACCTTTGCACTAGCTCGGCCGTGCGAGGTGTGCGAGGGGTCGTGTAATTCGACACTCTATGAATGCGCGACCACCGTAAAGCCCCGCAAGTGCTCGTTATTCCTTTGTGAAAGCGTCTGGATCCCAGGCGCTTTCGCGTTTTAGCGCTCGAAGATGCTCACGGTCTCGATGTGATAGGTCTGGGGGAAGAGATCGACCGGGGTGGTTCGCGTAAGGCGGTAACCGCACTCCTCGATGCGCGCCACGTCACGCGCCCAAGTGCTCGGGTTGCAACTCACATAAGCGAAGCGCTTTGCGCCCGTGGCTGCGATGTCTGCGGGAACGCTCGGAGCAAGGCCGCTTCGTGGGGGATCGACCACTAGGCCATCGAGCTCACCTAGTTCAGGAAGCTCGCGCGCGCTGTCACCGCCGATCACTTCAGCGAACAGATCGTTCAGTTCGAGATTACGGCGCAGATCGCGCACAGAAGATGCCTGCGATTCAACGGCGAACACCTCACCGGCATGCTCGGCAAGGGGCAGGGTGAAGGTGCCCGCACCACAGTAGAGATCGGCCTGGTAAGAATCGCCTGTTACGTTCAAGCCTTCGAGCACGGCCTTGATGAGCGTCTCGGCTTGTTCGGTATTCACCTGGAAGAAGCTCGGTGCGCTCACTTTGTATTGGAGCCCCAGCAGCTTCTCTTCCCAATATCCTTTGCCCGCCAGTACCTCAACACCTTTTATCTTGCGCGCCTTGCCAGGGTCGGCCATCACGCGCACCACGCTCGTGGCTTTCAAACTGTCTTGCAGGATCTTCGCCACATGGCTGCGAGGGAAGCCGCCAGGTTTCGTCCACACGGCGATCTCGGTCGCCTTCGTGCGCGTGCTCGAGCGCAATCCCACCCTAAAGATGCCCAAGTCTTGGTTGCCCTGTGCGTAGCGCAGCGCACCCCGAATAGCAGCGGGAGCCTTTTCGAGCGCTTTCGTTGCTACCAGACAGGTCTTCGTCTCGACGATATCGATCGATTCACTTTGGTGAAAGCCCAGCTTGAAGCCTCCTTTATAGGAGCCGGCAAGCTCGATCTTGTTGCGGTAGCCCAACTGGCGTTTCGAAGGCTGCACTTCGCCCACCAGCGCTTGTGCCGCCTCTCGCTCCTTGCCGCTGATGCGCACGAGTTGTTCGATAACGTTCGCGCGCTTGGCCGCAAGCTGCTCCTCATAAGCAACCTGCATCCAGGGGCAGCCTCCGCACACGGCATAATAGGGGCAGGCAGGCTTCACGCGCGCGGCGCTTGGCTGAACGACCTCGATGATCTTCGCTTCGCAGAAGCGCTTAGCATCCTTCGTGATGTCCACCGAGACCACATCGCCCGGCACGCCCGCACCAACAAACACGGTTTTTCCAGAACTGAGACGACCGACCGCAGCCGCGCCTTGTGTAAGCCCAGTTAATTCAACGATTTCGCTCACGGACGAATCAACCCTCATATCTAATGTAGCTACGCAGAAATTTACCAAGACCTATAATATCGTATAATATAAAGCGTAATGCCCTCTTAGCTCAGGGGATAGAGCGTCTGCCTCCGGAGCAGAAAGCCGCAGGTTCGAATCCTGTAGAGGGCACCACGTTTTGTCGTAGTAGGCAGGAGAATATATGGCACTCTACACGCCAGAATATAAGCCAACAGGAAAAGAAGTGGCTATCATCAAGACTTCTCAGGGAACCATCCGGGTCGAGCTCGATGGCGAAGGTGCACCCATCCACGTTGGCAATTTCGTCGAACTCGCGCAGAAGGGCTTCTACGATAATCTGAAATTCCATCGCTACGTGCCTGGTTTCGTCATCCAAGGTGGCGATCCCAACACGCGCGATCTCGATTCCGAACAGGTGAAAGCCGCTGAAGGCAATCCGTTCGCTGGCCTTGGCACGGGTGGTCCGGGCTACACTATCAAAGAGGAGTTCTCCACGAACCCGAATAACGAGCACCTCGATGGCACGCTCGCCATGGCTCGTTCGCAGGATCCGAATTCGGCTGGTTCGCAGTTCTACCTCTGCCTTGGTCCGCAACCATTCCTCGATTCGGGCTACACGGTGTTCGGCCAGACCGTCGATGGGCTCGATGTCATCTCCAAGCTTCGCGTGGGAGATGTGATCGAAACGATCATGATCGAAAACGCGGCTAGTAGGGCTTAACTATGAACAATGATCTGTTCCAACAGGCGCGCAGTGCCTACGTCGAGAAGGACTATGAAACCGCGCTCGCAGATTTCACCGAGTGTCTCAAGGACTCTTCGGTTGCGCTCGCGCCCGGCGAAATCGGTCTTCTCTATCATCAAATTGGCAACTGCCTGGTAAAACTTCACGATCCCAACGAAGCGATCCATGCCTATTCGCAGGCTCTGCAAGACAACGCCTACGACGCACTTGGTTCAGTAGCCTACAACCTTGGCACGGTCTATGCTTCGCAGCTCGATTACGAAGATGCGATCCCGTTCTTCGCTGAGGCGCTTGAAGACCCGAAGTACAAGACGGGTTACAAAGCCTATATGGGGCTCGGCAATGCCTACCTGAAGCTCGGTAAATCAGCTGAAGCAGGCGCGTCGTTCCGCTCTGCGGCGCTCGATGAATCCAACCCCGATCCCACCAAAGCGCTCCTGAATTTGGGTGTATGCTTCATGGCGCTCGATCGCCCGATGGATGCGATCGCTTCATATGAGAGCGCGCTCCAGTTCGACATGACCCCCGCCACACGCAATAAGCTGTTCGCGAACATGGGTCAGGCTTATGTCGCCGCAGGCAAGATGGCAAAAGCAGTGAAGGCGTTCGAGTCTGCTCTCGCTGATCAGACCTACGTTTTCAACGATGCGGCCAACGTGGATTACCAGCGCGCGATCCAAGCGGTCGCTTCCGGCGTTACCGAAGAAGAGCACGCACCTGAACGGGAAGAGAAGGACCTTTCAGGACTTGATGTTTCGGGCAGCGCGGTTCCGTTCGATGTGGCAGACGATCGCGAGCATCTTGCTGAAGCAGGCACAATGGTGCTCTCTTCGCACGACATCAATGATCAGGTCGATGCGTATGGCAATCCGTATGACACGAACTTCTTCAACGAAAACGATGTGCGCCTGCAAGACTGGGCGCGTTCGGCCACGAAGAAGAAGCGCAAGAAGGGCATCGTTATCGCGGTCATTGTAGTCATCATCGTAGCTGCGCTCGTTGGTGGGGCGGCCTACGTGGTCACGCAGGGCTTCGGCATTCCCACGAAGCAAGATGTCATCACGGAGCTCTTCGCTGATCCTACGAATGGCGATGTGCTCAGTGGCGATCTGGATGACACGAAGCGCGCTCGCATTGCAGATTGCATCGAAGCGGGCTCTTCAGTTGCAGTCGTGGGCGAGGTAAACGACCTTACCACCGCGAAAGTCTATGTGGACGCCACCACCCCTGAAGGCGGCACGGTGCCCTATGAGATCTCACTCGTGCGCGATGGTGTCGGTTGGAAAATCACCGGCGCAACGCTCTATTTCACCTCTCAGCATTAAAAGCCTTTGAACGAAAGGAAATCATACATGGCAATGGAAAAGACCTACATCATGATCAAGCCCGATGGCGTCGCTAATGGTCACATTGGCGAGATCATCAATCGCTTCGAGCGCGCTGGCCTTAAGATCGAGCGCATGGAGCTCGGTAATGTCACGCCCGAGCAGGCAGCAGCGAACTATCAGGAGCACGAAGGCAAGCCCTTCTACGATGGCCTTATCACCTACATCACTTCCGGTCCGGTCGTGAAGATGATCATCTCTGGTGATGGCGCGGTGCTGAAGTGCCGTTCGCTCATGGGTGCCACTAATCCAGCTGAGGCGGCCCCCGGCACGATCCGTGGTGACTTCGGCCTGATTATGGACGAAAATGTAATCCACGGTTCTGACTCGGTCGCATCGGCCGAGCGCGAGATGGCGATCTTCTTCGCGTAAGTCTCGGCCGTGCGCAACCCTGCGCAACACTGCTCGTGAGGCTGCTTACGAAAGGAAGCGTACATGCTCTATCGTGTTATCGATGCAGACAAGCTTTCTTCACTCGTTCGTGGTTTCATGAATGATTATGAAGTCATAGCCCCGGTCAAACGCGACCAGGGCTATGTTTTTGCTGTCATCCATGATCCCGATGAAGTGGAGTTCGACTACACCACCACGATCACTTCACCTAAGAAATTCTTCCTTCCTTCAGAAGAAGTGCTCATGCGCTTCGATGCAGAGGAGAACGAGGTCACCGATTTCGCGATCGATCTTAAGCCGCGTGTGCTCTTCGGCGTGCATCCGTGCGACATCAACGCGCTCAATCGGCTTGACCTGGTGTACAAAGACTGCGCGTATCCCGATCCCTACTACACGAAGCGGCGCGAGAACACGCTCATCGTCGGACTGGGCTGCATGCCAGGGCCTGCGTGCTTCTGCAACCTGTGCGGCACCGATGAAGCGCGCATGGGTACCGATATGTTCCTGCAGAAGATCGGCGATAAGTACCTTGTCTCGCTTGCGGGCGTTGAGGCAGCGAGCGTGCTCGAAGCATCGTGCGATCCTAAGCATGCAACCGACGAAGACCGTCGTGAGTTCCGTCGCGTAACGCGCGAGCGTGAAGAGAGCTTCAACACCAACATTCCTCATGTGCAAGAGGTTGCCATGATGATGGATGTGTTCCATCGCGATGAATTCTGGACCGAGATGGGTGAGCGCTGCCAATCATGCAGCGCCTGCAGCGCAGTCTGTCCTACGTGCTTCTGCTTCGATATCTACGACGAGCTCGATCCTGATGGCAAGCATGGCAGCCGCATCCGCGTGTGGGATTCATGCACTTCGCCTGAGTTCGCGCTCGTTGCAGGGGGTCATAACTTCCGCGACACGAATCGCAAGCGTGTGCGCCATCGTTTCTATCACAAGCTCAACGGCTTCACGGGTAGTCACGACTACCAGCTCTGCGTTGGTTGCGGGCGCTGCGTGTATGCCTGCAAGGCCAACATCAATCCGATCGAGGTCTTGAAGTTCTTCGACCGCAAGGGGGCTGAGGCAGATGGAGAGTAAACGTCGCACAGCACCTACTAAGCTCGCGGTCAAAGGGCACTACAACTACAAAGCACCGCTCGATGGCGCAGAGATGATGGCGGCGAATCCGTATCGTCCGTGGTCGGCGCGCATCACATCCATGACGCCGCTCACGGAGAAGGAAACACTGTTCGAGCTGCGCCTTATCGATGATCGCATCCGCGATGCGTTCCATCACAAGCCTGGACAATTCGTATGCGTGAGCGTCTTCGGCGTGGGCGAGGTTCCTATCTCGATCTCATCTTCGCCTTCGAAGAGCGGCTTCATCGAGATCTGCGTGCGTCGTGCGGGTGATGTCACGAGCGCGCTTCATAACATGCAGTGTGGCGATATCGTGGGGTTGCGCGGCCCGTATGGCCATCCCTTCCCGTTTGAGGACATGAAGGGGCACGATATTCTGCTCGTGGCAGGCGGTCTTGGCATCGCGCCGTTGCGATCGCTGATCAATAACATCCACGACGAACGCTCCGAATTCGGCAACGTCACGATCATCTATGGCTCACGCAGCCCGGAAGAGATCATGTTCCGCGAGCAGTTCGAGATGTGGAGTCACCGACCCGATTTCGATTTCTACCTCACGATCGACAAGCCCCATCCCGATTGGAAGGGTAACGTCGGCCTGGTCACCGAGGCCTTCAAGGATCTCGAGGTCGACCCCGATAACACCTATGGCGCCATCTGCGGACCGCCGGTGATGTATCGCTTCGTGGTCGAAGAGATGGCGAAGAAAGGCATCAGCTATGATCGCATCTTCATGTCGTTCGAACGTCACATGAAGTGCGGCATGGGCCGGTGCGGACACTGCCAGATCGGGCATCAATACGTTTGCTTCGACGGGCCAGTGTTCAATTACTGGGAAGCCAAGAACATTCAGGGGTCGATGTAGCATGGAAAAACAACCCCTGTCCTCATCCTGTGCTGAACAGAAGCCGCTGCGCGTCGTGGTCGTGGGCCTGGCGAGCTGCTTCGGCTGTCAGCTGCAGATCACCAACCAAGAGCATTTCCTCACCGATATCCTCGGGCGCATCGATCTTGAATACTGGCAGCTTGCCTCGAGCGAGCCGATGCCAGAAGAGTTCGATATCGCGATCATCGAGGGCGCGGTAACTACTGAAGAGGCTGTTCGCCAGGTAAAACAGCTGCGCGAAAAGGCGGAGATCGTCATCACGATCGGAGCGTGCGCGCATACCGCCGGCATTCCCGGCATGGCAGCGCAAGGCTTCGAGGGACGCATCGGGGAAGTCTACGACACGCTTCCCGAGGCGTGTGGCACCGTGATCGAACCGCGTGCGGTAAAGGATGTCATCGATGTCGATTATGCGGTGCTCTCTTGTCCGATCGATTTCTACGAGTTCGCGCAAGTGCTCAGTGCGGCATTGCATGGGTCGAACCGCCATCGCCGTTCCACGACGATGTGTGCCGAATGCAAACGCCAGGAGAACCTGTGCTTCTACCCGCGTGGCGAGATCTGTCTGGGCATGGTGACCAACGGCGGCTGCATGGCGCGCTGCCCGAGCTTGGGTAGGCCATGCATGGGATGCCGCGGTCTTTCACCAAAGGCCAACCTCGCATCAGCACGCAAGGCGGTCGAGCGTTTCGGGCTTTCTCCTGAAGAGTTCGATCGCAAGCTTACGATCTTCAACCAAACCAATCCGCTCATTGCCGCAGAAGACAAGGAATCACATGACACGCTCCCAGCTTAATATCGATCATGTCGCGCGCGTCGAGGGCCATGGCAATGTGCATGTGGTCATCGAAGACGACGTGGTGAAGACCGTTGAGATGAACATCGTCGAGCCAGCGCGCCTGTTCGAGAGCATGGTGCGCGGGCAGAGTTACAAGGATTGCTCCTATATCTCTTCGCGTATCTGCGGCATCTGTTCGCCGAGCCATTGCGTGACCGACCTTAAAGCGGTCGAGGATGCGTTCGGCATCGAAGTCTCGCCGCGTACGAAGATGCTGCGCGAGTTGCTCGTGTATGGCTCCTACCTGCAGAATCACGCTTCTCATCTCTTCGTGTTCGTGGTGCCTGATTTCGTGGGTGAGGAAAGCGTATTCCCGCTCGCACAATCAGACCCTGAACTGTTCAACCAGGCGCTCGATTTGAAGAAGCTCGGCAACGATCTTTGCACGCTCGTGGGCGGGCGCTCGATCCATCCCATCACGGCAGTGGTGGGCGGTTTCACGCATGAGATCAGCGCGCAGGAATACCTTGAGCTCGCCGATCGGCTCGAAGCGGCGATCCCGTTCGCGAAAGCAACGGTCGATCTGTTCTCTTCGTTCCGCATCACCGAGATCCATACCGCTTCTGATCTTTTGGCCATGGTCGAAGACGATTACTACCCGGTGCAGTCTTCGAACACGCTCGAGCTCATCGATGAGCATGTTCGCTTCGATGCGCATGATTTCGAGTCGTACCTTGAAGAATATGAAGTACCGCATTCCGGTGCGCTCTTCACACGCGTGAAAGCAACGGGCAAGCCTGTCTTCACCTCCGCACTTTCTCGTTTGAACGCTTCGTGGGATCATCTTTCACAAGAGGCGAAGTTCGCTTCTGCGAAGGCGGGTCTTCGTCCTGAAGAGAAGAACCCCATGAAGAACAATCTGGCGCAAGCTATCGAGATCTTAGATGCGCTTATCCGCTGCGCGGGGATCTGCCGTGAACTGGCGAAAGGGGAGGGCGATTCGAAGCCGGTTCCCTTCGAAGTGCGTGCTGGCACCGGCGTGGGCATGAGTGAAGCGCCGCGCGGTGTGGTCTTCCACAAGCTCGAATTCGACGATGAAGGCCGCGTTCTGCACGCTTCTATCATCACGCCAACGTCCCAGAACCTCGCTTCGCTTGAAGCTGATACGCGTCACCTGGTCGAAGTGCTCGTTGAAGCAGGCCTCGACGAAGGCTATATCCGCTCCGAGATCGCTAAGCTCGTCCGTGCCTACGACCCGTGCCTTTCCTGTAGCGTTCATTAAGCTCCACTCATGCACCGTGTCCTTTTGCGTACGCGGTGCCTATGATAGAATCGAAAGCTGCACGATAAAGACCGTGAGGAACACGCATGTCCTTTTTTGATTTTATCCAGAGCGCTTCGTCGTCATCGTCATACGATATGGCGATCGACCTCGGAACTGCAAATACGCTTGTTGGCATAAGCGGGCAAGGGGTCGTGATCAACGAGCCTTCCGTTGTGGCTATCGAGCGCAGCACGCATCGCGTTCTGGCTGTTGGTCATGAAGCGAAGAACATGATCAACCACACTCCCGATACCTTCTCTGCTGAACATCCTCTCCATGATGGCGTGGTTTCCGACTACGACATCACCGAGGCTATGATCTCGGCGTTCATCAACAAGGCGGCTCCGCGCCGCTATCCTTGGCAGCCCAAGCCGCGCATCGTCGTATGCATCCCTTGCGGTGCGACCTCGGTCGAGAAGCGCGCGGTGTTCGAGGCCACCATCCAGGCAGGTGCACGTCAGGCATACCTCATCGAAGAGCCCATGGCTGCTGCGATGGGTGCCGATCTGCCCGTTACCGAACCCACGGGTTCGATGGTCGTCGATATCGGCGGTGGCACCACCGAAGTGGCAGTCATCTCGCTCGGCGGCATCGTTACGTCCTCTTCGCTTCGTTTGGCAGGCAATCGCCTCGATGAAGCTATCGCTATGCATCTGCGCGATCTCTTGGGCATCAAGATCGGTGAGCGTACGGCAGAGGTCATCAAGATCAAGATCGGTTCCATCCTTCCGTTCGAAGATGGGCGCGAGCGCGACATGATCATCTCTGGCCAGGATGTGCTCACTGAACAGCCGAAAGAAGTCACGATCCAATCCGAAGATGTGCGCGAGGCGCTCCAGGAACCCATCGACGAGATGGTCGTTCACATCAAGGAAACCTTCAAGAAAACCAACCCCGACTTGGCATCGGATATTATCTCCAATGGCATTCTGCTCACTGGTGGTGGCGGATTGCTCTCAGGTCTCGATCGCTATCTCACCAACAAGCTCGAGATTCCGGTCTGGACGAGCGAAACTGCTCTTACCAACGTGGTAACCGGCTGTTTGAAGGTTCTCGAAACACCCGCCGCACTCAAACAGATATTGATGCGTTCGAAATAGGAGTTCATCTAGCACATGGCCCTGAAGATCAAGAACAATCCAGTGCAGTTCGGTGGCCATCTAGGAGGAAGAACACTCCTGATCGTTCTCCTTGTGGTCTCCCTTATTCTCTTCGTTGCCTATGCTCGTGAAAGCGAGGAAGGCCCGATCCATACGCTGCAAAACGCCACCTCTTCTTTGGTGACGCCGCTCACGGCGGTCGGTACCACGGTGGGGTCGCTTGCGGTTTCCGGGTCGATGTCGGTCGAAGACCTCACTGCATCCGATGCATCCTACAACCAGCTTAAAGAGAACAACGCTCGTCTCTCGCAGATGGTCGTTGAACTTGAGGAATACCGCCAAGAAGCAGCACGCTTGGAATCGCTCATCGGGCTTGCCGATGCCTATGGCTTCACCTCCATCGCTGCGCGTGTGGTCGGCTATTCTACCGATTCCTATAATCGCTCCATCACGCTCGATGCGGGTAGCGCATCAGGCATCAAGAACGGCATGCCGGTCATGGGTGCCACGGGTGTTATCGGTCAGGTGATCTCGACCACGCCCGTTACGTGCGATGTTCGCTTGCTCACTGATCCGCAGAGTGGCGTTTCGGTGCTCGTGCAATCGTCCCGTGCTGAAGGCATCTTGCGCGGCTCGGTCGAAGGCACGCTCTATCTTGAAGGCATCGACGACAACGTCGAGATCAAAGAGGGCGATGTCGTTATCACTTCTGGCCTTGGTGGCGGCTATTACCGCGGTCTAGTCGTAGGCATGATCACCAAGATCGAGCAGCGTCCTGGCAGTGCATCGCGTACGATCGTAGTCACGCCGAATGCCTCGTTCAACAACATCTCTGAAGCACTCGTTGTTATCAGCATGGGCGATGCCAACGCTGCCGATAATGACGCGATCGTGCGGGCTGTCGATCCTCAAACGCTTGCGAGCCGCAGGGCAGCAAGCGGGGATAACGGCGGTCAACAGGGTGGCGATCAGTCTTCGGGCGGATCGTCTGAACCGAACCAAGAAGGAGGGGAGTAGCCTATGCGTGAAAAGCTCGTTCCTCTCGTCTCTGCGGCCGTGGTCGTCTTGCTGCAGGTCGTGGTCGCGCCCGTTATCGCCATCTATTCGGTCGTTCCGAATTTCATCGTTGCCTTCGTGATCGTGCTCTCGATCGTGCGTCCCGAAGACACCACCTATGTCTATGCCTTCGTGATGGGCATCATATCGGACCTGTTCACGCAGGTTCCTTTTGGGCTCACGCCGCTCTTGCTGCTTATCGTCTCATTCGCGCTCTCGCGTGTGTTCGAGGTGCTCGATAAATCGAGCATTGCCATGGTGCTTGTCTCATGCGCGGTATCGCTTTTGTTCTATGAGATGATCGTCGTTATCGTGCAGCTCGTTCTGGGGTACCCGGCGGCGTTCTTCGATCTGATCGCAGCGCGCGCTCTTCCGGCAACGATCTTCAACCTTATTCTGTGTGTTCTTCTCTATTTGGTGGCGCGCAAATTCCCTGATGTTTCGTCGGGCAATGAAGCGTGGACGGTGGATAAAAAACGACGTTTCCGCTAAGGGGTACGTGCCATGCTCGCCACTATCGTTGTCGTTGTCATATCGCTCGTTCTTATCGCTATCGCGCTCGTGGTGTTCTTCCGCTGGCGTTCGTCTACTTCGCATGTGCGCATGCGCAACAAGATGGGCGTGCGCTCCATCTCTTCAGTGGGTATTTCAGCGCAAGCTCCGAAGGTCGATGGCGCAAGCATCGGCAACGCTTCCTATTCTGCGACGGGCACTACCTCATCGGGTACGTCCAATGCCCAGCGCAATCGTTTCCTTGCGGTCGGGATCATCGTTGCGGCTGCCTTCAGTGCGCTTGCCGTGAAGCTTTTCGGCTTGCAGGTGGTGAGTTCGGCAAGCTACCAGCGCGAAGCTGAATCGAATCTCTACACCACCGTGCGTACTCCTGCGCCGCGTGGGGTGATCTATGATCGCGATGGCGTGCCGCTGGTAACGAATCGTCAGGTGCAGACCGTGCTTGCCGATGCTGATGTTGCGAACAACACGAACGTCATCTTGCGTCTTTCGGCCCTGTTGGGTATTCCCTACGACGTGGTGCGTGCGCGTATCCTCGATGCTTCTACCGGTGCACAATCGCAGCGTGTGGTCGCAAAGGACGTGCGTTTGCGCGACGTGGCCTACATCAATGAACACCGGGATGCCTTTCCGGGCATTTCCACGCAAATTCGTTCCGATCGCATCTACCCCTACGGTGCTCTTGCCGCTCATGTGCTCGGTTACACGGGCGCTTCTTCGAAAGAAGATCTGGAGAATGTTGCTGAAGGGCGTGATATCGAGATGGGCGATGCGGTCGGCAAGGCGGGTATCGAGCAGTCTTATGACGACGTGCTTGCTGGCGACCATGGTCAGCGTACGTTCATCACCGATGCTTCCGGCGAGATCCAGCAGGTCGTGAGCGAATCCGATCCTGCCAAAGGTAACGACATCTATCTCACGATCGCCGCTCCGGTTCAATATGTCGCTGATACAGCGTTGCGCGAGCTCGTGCAGGGCGGAACAGGAACCGCGGCATCGCTCGTGTGCATCGATGTGAAGACGGGTGGCGTGCTCGCTATGGCGAACTATCCGTCCTATGAGCCTGAACACTTCATCGGTGGTATCTCGCAAGACATGTGGGATGCTTATCAAACCGAAGAATCTCACTATCCGCTCATGAACCGTGCGATCGCGGGCACATATCCTGCAGCTTCGTGCTTCAAGGCGTTTACGGGTCTTGCGGGCCTTACCTACGGGTTCGCCGATGCGACCAAGGCGTGGAATTGCACGGGTACCTGGACGGGGTTCGGTGAAGAGTACCCGCAGAAATGTTGGGAGCACAGTGGCCATGGCTGGCTTACGTTCCGTGAAGGCATCGTGGTTTCTTGCGACGTCGTGTTCTACGAGATCGCACGCGACTTCTACAATGCTCGCAATGCGATCGGCGATGAGGCCATGCAGGACTTCATCAAGGAATTCGGCTATTCGGCGCTCACGAATATCGATCTGGCAGGCGAGGCGCAGGGGCGTATTCCCACGCCTGAATGGAAGTCGGACTACTTCCGCGATGTTCCTACCGAAGCACAGTGGCTCCCTGGCGATATTTCGAATATGGCCATCGGTCAGGGCTATGTACTCGTCACGCCCCTGCAAGTCGCGCGCGGCTATGCAGCAGTGGCAACGGGCAAGCTTCTGCAGCCGCACCTGCTAAAAGAAGTGCGCAACTCTGCTGGCGATGTGGTGGTCGAGGCGCCTGTGGTCGAAAACGCTACTCCCGATGTGAGCGAAGCGAACTATCAGATCGTGCGCGATGCTCTGCGTGGTGTTGCGACGGAGAATCGCGATGTCTCAAACGATTTTTCGCGTTACGATTTCACCTTCGCTGCCAAGACTGGTACGGCTGAAGTTGCAGGCAAGCAGGACTTTGCGTGGTTCGCTTGTTATGCCCCTTATGAAGATCCGCGCTTCGCGCTTGCACTCTGTATCGAAGAAGGCGGTTCGGGTGGTGCGGTGGCATCGCCGGTGGCCGCGCGCGTGATGAAGGCGGCGATCGACTATTCCAACGGTGTTACCATCGACTACGAGAAGATCTCAGTAGGCACACCAGGTAAGACGCAGCAGGCAGGGGGTGAATCGAATGAGTGAAATGGTTGAGATTAATTCCGTGCAACCACGAGACCCAGAGTTAGCTAAGACCTTCAAGTCGCATCGATTCAAGTACTTCAATCTGCCCTTTGTTGCCTGTTTTGTAGCGCTCGTTGTCTATGGACTTATCGTGCAATTCTCGGCTACCTCTGCCGATTCCGACTTCAACTTCACCACCCAAGTGGTGGGCGTGGTCATCGGCATCGTGCTCTTCGTGCTCGTGAGTCGCTTCGATTACCGCGCGCTTTCGGGTTTCACGACTTTCTTCGTGGTGATCAACGTTATCTTGCTGCTCTCGCCCCACTTGCCCTTCATCGGTAGGGAAGTGAACGGCGCGAATTCGTGGATCCGCATCGGTGGTTTCAGTATGCAGCCTGGTGAATTCGCGAAGATCACAGTGGTGTTGTTGGCGGCAAGCATCATGTCGCGCTACGGTGGGCGCCTCGATGACTTGCGCGAATACCTTAAGGCGCTCGGCATCTTGGCTATCCCGTTCATCTGCGTTATGACGCAGCCCGACATGGGAACGGGTTTGGTGTATCTCTGCATCGCTGCATTCGCGCTCATCATCGGCGGGGCTAATTGGCGCTTCTTGGTGGCGACTGCTGCCATTCTTGCGGCGCTGGTAGTGGGCGTGTTCATGCTCGACCCGATCCTCGATGGGCTCTTCGGCAGCGATGTGCTGCTTAAGGATTACCAGCGCAGTCGCTTGCTCGTATTCATGGACTCGAGCTACGACCTTTCTGGCGATGGTTATAACTTGCAGCAGGCGAAGATCGCTATCGGCTCGGGTGGCTTCTTCGGCAAAGGCTTCATGCAAGCAACGCAGTCTTCGCTCGGCTTCTTGCCAGAAGCACCGACCGACTTCGTATTCTGCGTGCTCGCTGAAGAGTTCGGTTTCGTGGGTGCGCTTCTTCTGCTGGCGCTCTATCTCGGGCTTATCGTGACGAGTATTCGCGTTGCGCGCAATGCCCCCGATCTTTTCGGCACGATCATCGTCGTGTGCATCGTGGGTATGTGGGTATTTCAGATCCTTGAGAACATTGGCATGGACGTGGGACTCATGCCCATCACGGGCATTCCGTTACCATTTATTAGTTACGGTTCATCTTTCATGCTGGTAAACTTTGTAATGTTGGGGCTCATCAATTCCATTTGGGCGCACAGCGAAAAGGCACCGCAATAATCAGCGCGCTGCCAGGAGGGGGAAAGCATGTTCGATTTCAAATCGATCGATATCAAATCACTGATCACCGAAGCGCTCGATATCGAGCGTGCGCGTAAGACGGTCGTTTCCGTTCAAGTCCTGCTCGACGAAACTGCTTCTCCTGAGTTTCAGGTGTTCGTGCGTTCGGGCTTCAGCTCCTCTTCGGTGAATTCACGCTTGACCGTGGGTTATTATCCTTCGCAGGATATTTCCGTTATGGAGGGCACCGATCTGGTGGTCATGGCGGCAGGCCAGACTTCGGAGACTGGCGCGATCGCGGCAACTATCCGTCAAGCAGATATCCCGGTGCTCGTTATCGCCGAGCACGGCAATCAGGTCATCCAGAGTGCGAAGGATGCGGGTCATCCGCTTCCGAGCGATGCGCTCATCTCGCTTCCCGCAGGGCAGCCACTCGACGAAGAGATCAAGGGCAACCTTGCCGACAAGATCGGTTCATGGATCATCGATCACGATCGCGAGAAGCGCTTGTCGTTCTCGCTGGCCTATCCGTTCGTTCGTCGTCCGCTCGCGCAAGATGCGATTCAGCTCACTGCTGCGCAGAATGCCGGCATTGGTGTGCTTGTGTTCGTTCCTGGCGCCGATCTGCCCGTTATGACGCTCAACCAGATCAAGATGGTGCTTCAGATTGCGGCAGCGTATGGCGAACCGCTCGATAAGGATCGTATCAAGGAGATCATTCCTACTATCGCTGGCGCGCTCGTGTGCCGTGGTATCGCGCGCAAGGTTGCAGGCTTTGTGCCTGCGCTCGGCTGGCTCGTGAAGGGCGGCATGGGATATCTTGGCACGCTCGCGATCGGCGAAGCGGCGCTTACCTATTTCGAGCAGGGCGGTAGTATCGCTGGTGTTGCTGGCATGCTCTCGCAGGCAGGCAATGCAGCTTCCGATGCTGCGATGAAGATCCGCAACCAACGTGCTTATCAGGTAGTGAGTGATGCGGCGGGTCCGGTCGCACGCAGGGCCGCATCGAAGGCGGTCGGCGTTGCGGGTGATGTCGCGCAAAGCGCGCTCAAGGGTGCGATGGACTATCGCAAGCGTAATCGCGGTGCGAAGAACTAGCGTGTTCGGTGGAAACTCCATCCTATTCACCATAAATCTCTTGTGTAATCGCCGCATATTTTGCGGCGATTTGCTTGATGATCACCGTACGCGCGTTTCTCGCGCAAGCGCCGCCCGCACGTTCGAAATGATCGTAAGAACAGTTCATTTTGTTCGGCGGCGTATGCGGTAGGGTAGCTTAGATCGCAGGTGTTTATGACCGTTTGCTCCTGTGGGCGGAAATTTTGCTTTTGTGGCTTGTTTCGGCTCCTTTTATGGATATAATAATCAACGCTGATAAAGCACGGGGTGTTAGCTCAGTTGGTTAGAGCGCTGGCCTGTCACGCCAGAGGTCGCGGGTTCGAGTCCCGTACATCCCGCCAGTCTGAATGCAAGCCTCGGAATTATTCCGAGGCTTTTTGTTTTACGGGGGCTTTCGCGTTGTTCGGTTTGAATGACACACTACTTGATTTCATTTCTCACAATGCACGTGAATACAATGTTTCCCGTCTCGTCTTGTTCGGTTCGCGTGCTAAAGGAACTTATACTGAAAAGAGCGATATCGACCTGGCTATTTCGGGGGGCGATACCAGGTCATTTATGGCTCAACTTGATGAGCACGCTCCAACGCTCTTGGTTTTCGATCTAATCGATATGGATGGTAGCGTGAGTCATGAATTGCTCAGTCGTATCCAGGAGGAAGGCGTGGTGCTCTATGAGCAAGTTCAAGAACTATGAGGCAAATCTCGCTGTGCTCCGTCATGCGCCTGAACAGGATCTAGGCAACGAGTTTGTCCAAAGTGGAATAATCGACAAGTTTGCGATGCAGTTCGAACTTGCATGGAAGCTTCTTCGCAAAACACTTGAGTATGAGGGAAGAATGGATGCGGCTACAGGTTCGCCGCGTGGTGTTATCAAGTCTGCCTATGCCACGTATGATTTCATCGCCGAAGAAGTCTGGCTCTCAATGCTCAATGATCGCAATGCTTCCGAGCATGTGTACGATTCCGCCCTCGCCGAAAGGCTCGTGACGGTTATTCTCGATCGATATATTCCTGAATTTGAGAAGCTGATCTCGTGCCTGATCGACCTTTATGGTGAAGAGCTGCTTGAAAGCTTGTAAGGCTTTTCTCCCATTGACCTAAGGCAACGTTGTGTCTACCTATATCAACGCGGATTTTGAAGAAATTGAAAACATTCTTTGGGATGGAACAGAAGAGCAGCTTTATAGGCTCATGGGTAAGCCTATCGCATACTCATATTCTCAAGAATATGGTGCTTTTTCAATATATGGTGAAAAAGAAATTAGCCGCTCTCATGGTGCTTCTTATACTCCAAAATGTGTGGAGTTGTTTGGTGATGAATATGTATTTGGACCCGGATCGCTCAAGGACAAACTTGCTGAGGAATACGAGCAATTCAAACGTTCCAAAAAGGCCAATGAATCGTCAGGGATATAAGCTTCGAAACGGATTATGAATAGGTGTTTTATGGCTAATCGAAAGCAAACAACTGAGCAATTTGTTAAGCGCTGGCAAAAGGCAGAGGGAAATGAAGATCGGGAAGCGCGTAGTTTTCTTATTGAGTTTCTGACAGATGTTTTAGGAATCGATAACCCAACTCGAATACTAGATTTTGAAAGACGCGTAAAAGGACGAAAAGTTGATGCGTTTTATGAGGATATGGGCATTCTTATTGAGGCGAAGTCTCGCAAGCCTGGCATCTTAGATGAGCAACGTAACAATGGTAAATATGGATTTGAGACTCCTTATCAACAAGCAAAATGGTATGCGAACGAATTGCCTTCATCGGTTAAGCCGCGGTGGATCATAGTTACGGACTTTGACGAATTCAGGATTCATGATTTAAACCAAGAATACCCGGAACGTGACTATGAAACCGTGAAGTTGGAGGATTTACTAGATCAGGTGTATCTTTTCGATTTCTTCTTTGACAAGTCGCAATCGCGATTGGTGAAAGAGAAAGAGCTCTCTGTTGAGGCTGGCGAGATCGTAGGTAAACTTTATGACGCATTTGCCGAGCAATATTTGAGTCTTGAAGATAGTATCGAAGAGCAAAGAAGCCTGAATGTACTCATTGTAAGACTAGTATTTTTGCTATATGCCGAAGATGCTGGTTTGTTTGATCAGCATCAAGCCTTCTACAAGTATATGGAGGGCTTCAACACGCAGCAGTCACGACAGGCTTTGATTGAACTTTTCAAGATTCTTGATACGCCTGAAGATAAGCGAGACCCCTACACAGATCCAAAGCTTTTGTCTTTTCCGTATGTAAACGGATCACTCTTCTCTGACGAGACCATAATCGTGCCGCAGTTCACTGATGATCTGCGTGTCGAGTTGTTGTTGAACGCTTCACGACGCTTTGACTGGAAGGACATCAGTCCAACCATTTTCGGTGCTGTGTTTGAGAGTACATTAAACCCAGAGACGCGCCGTGCGGGAGGTATGCATTACACTTCCATTGAGAACATTCATAAAGTTATTGATCCGCTTTTCCTAGATGATTTGAAAACCGAGTTGATCAAGATAGAAGGCGAGAAAGTTGAACGCAAAAGACGGTTTGCCTTGCGCGAGTTCCAGCAGAAGCTTGCGTCGCTCAACATCTTTGACCCAGCATGCGGTAGTGGCAACTTTCTGACTGAAAGCTATATCCAGTTGCGGCGTCTTGAAAATCGCATACTAGAAAGCATACAAGGTGAGGGACAGTCATCGATAGGCTTTGACGGTGATGCAGACCCGATTAAAGTCTCTATCCAGCAGTTCTATGGGATTGAGATAAATGACTTCGCAGTAAGTGTTGCCAAAACAGCATTATGGATTGCGGAAAGTCAAATGTTGACAGAAACGCAAGACATTGTGCAACGATATATCGATTATTTCCCTCTGACCACGAATGCCGCCATCGTAGAGGGTAATGCGCTCAGGATGGACTGGAATGATGTACTGCCAGCAAGTGAATGTAGTTACATAATCGGAAATCCGCCTTTTGTTGGCGATTTATCAAATGCCCAAAGGGAAGATAGAGAACTTGTGTTTGGCAAACGCGGCGGCGTACTAGACTATGTTGCGTGTTGGTATAAAAAGGCGACTGGGTATATGGAAGGCACTTCAATAGCTTGCGCCTTTGTTTCTACAAACTCAATTACGCAAGGGCAGCAAGTCGAACCGCTATGGAGGCCCTTATTTCAGCAAGGAATAAAAATCCTATTCGCATACCAATCTTTTGTCTGGAAAAATGAAGCCCTTCACCAGGCTCATGTGCATGTAGTAATAATTGGTTTTGCATATAAAGAACGAAAATCCAAGACACTGTATTTTGAGAATGGCTCAACAGTCGAAGCTACTAACATTAATGGTTACCTACAAGATCAGCCAAACTTCTTTGTGGAGTCTCGCGTTAAGCCAATCTGCAATGTACCCGAGATGATACGAGGTGGAGAAGCAACGGATTGGGGCTACTTCATGCTTTCTGACGAAGAACGTCTAAAGCTATTGAAGGAAGATCCAGAAATTATGAAATGGATTAAGCCATTTACGCAAGGGTATGAGCTTATTAATGGCGTGAAAAGATATTGCCTTTGGTTCAAAGATGCAAATTTGGACGAGGTTAATCAACACCCATTGCTTACAGAGAGAATTCAGCAAGTTAAAGAGAAGAGAGTCAAAAGCAACAAAAAGGCCACTCAAAGAAAGGCGGAAACACCCTGGCTATTTGGGGAGATTATTAATATAGACAGCGATGCCTATATTGCGATTCCGCAGGTTTCATCGCAAAGACGCAATTACATACCTATCGCAATTAAGGAAGCAGAGTGCGTACCTGGAAATAAATTGCTAACTATCCCTCAAGGTGGTCTGTATGAGTTTGGAGTAATTAGTTCGAACATGCATAATGCATGGATGAGAACGGTTTGCGGGAGGATGAAAAGTGACTATCAATATTCCGCAACTATCGTTTACAACAACTTTGTATGGCCAAATTCAAATGATGTGCAACGTGCACTGATAGAATCTGCTGCCCAAACTGTCCTTAATGTGCGAGAAAGGCATTATGGCCAAACCCTTGCTGATTTGTATGACCCCGACAAGATGCCAAGTGATCTTCTTGAGGCTCATAAAGCTTTAGATAGAGCAGTAGAAGAAGCTTATGGAGTGGATTTCAATGGAGATGAAGAGAAGATCGTTGCTTATCTATTTAAGCTTTATGCGGAAGCAACAGAAAGCGATTAGGTAGTACTGATGCTGTTAGATACTTATGGCATCTCAATAGATGATGATCCGCAAGGTTTCATCGATTTGCTTGTCGCGCAAGGCCACGAAGGATCATTTTGGGATTTCAAGAAGATATGGCCAAAAAACAAAGTTGATTTAATACATGATGTCGTTTGTATGGCAAATAATCTTGAGTCAAATATTAGCTACATAATATGTGGGATAGATGAGGAAAATGACTTTCGGTTTGTAGACGTTAGAACCAACAACGCTCATCGCAAGAATACGCAGCAGCTTAATAATATGCTGTGGAGTCAACCTTGGGCTTTTGCTCCTCCTCTTGTTGAGGTTGTAGAAGTTGATATGATCAATGATTATGTGGATGTAATCGTCATATATGCTGAGAGCAAATCTCAACCATATTACTTTACTAAACCAATCACCAACCAAGGGAAGACTCTATTGCCTGGCACGATATATACTCGCGTTGAGGACTCGAATACTCCAGTAGATAGGACAGCTTCATTGCGAGATACTGAACAACTGTGGCAAAAGCGTTTTGGAATTAATCTGACACCTTTGGAACGATTGCCACTTTTGCTGGATGAACACGAGATGTGGGCGGAGACAAGCCCGCATCCCTCATATGCCGCGGAGGCGTTTACAGAGGTTTATTATCATAAAAAGTATCCAGAGTTTACACTTATGAAAATACCCGATGACCGAAAGAATGGCTGGGAATATTATATGCTGACAAGCCCATATAATGACTCAGCGGATTGGTATTTAGTGAGACTCTATTACCACAATACGATGTTGGTTGAAACCCAAGGAGTTTACATAGATCATCACTTTTTTCCTATTCCTAGGCTCGGTGTTATAACAAATAAAAATGAGAAGTCTTTGACAGAACGAAAGCATTATTACTATTTCTATATCGAAGGCGCTCTTGAGGACCTTCTCGAACAGTTTTATCTTGGCAAAGAAGAGACAGACGAGTACTATACCCATCAACTTATTATGGAAGTTGTACCGAGATATAAATCCGAAAAAGAAAGAGTCGAGTTCGAAGAGTATCTTAAAAATAATCAAGAGGTAGTTTTGCGGAAGAAAGATGCGGTTGAGGTGTATATTGGCAATCCTGTTTTTCCAGATAGCTACAGAGAAGATTGTCGTGAAGTATTTAAGGACCAAGCAAAATACGGTTGTGCGCTTGTAAAAATTCTCAATGAATTTCGAGAAAGAACTCAATTTTAGAAAACTAAGAAGTGCCAGAGTTGCAGCGAGGGCAACTGATAGCAGTTGTTTTGATTTTAATGCGCTGATAAATATGAAATATAAACAAGGTGCAAGTGAAGAGCAATATGGCTAAACGACAATAAAGCCTGAAGATTTTGCAATTATTGCAAATGTTTAAAATGATTTTGATGCTTGCGATTTTTTTTCGACATAGATTAGCGAATATGGGCAACATAATCTATATCGTGACAATTCCATGAAGAAAATAAAAGCTCGAAATAAAAACAATGCGGAAAGCCGATCGGTCGGATGCCTCGTGCTAGTCTTGCGACTCCCTTGGGCTTACGTCCGAAACGACCCCGACGATAACTTCAGTATAACAAGTTGAGAAAAAAGAGAACTGGGGCAGAAGGGCTCAATTGTCGTCGTGCCTCGGTTCTGGTGAAGCCGGTACAGCAATGTTTCCGCGTCTATATAAATCGCTAGTTTAAGCTTGTGTCCTTATGGCAATCGGGGCGGGGGTGCTTGCAGGTTTCGCAGTGGTGAAGCGGGTGCTCGGCAAGTTCTGCTTCCCAGTCGAAATCGCTAGGAGGCCCCATGGGCAAACCTGATTCATCGGCGGGAACGCCATTCCAAAGAAAGTTTTCCATCACCACTTTGCCTTCTTCGTCGAATTCCACACCTTCTTCTTTGAGCATCTGCTGTTGGATTTCGGGACCACCGAATGCAAAGCCCGTTGCCATACGGCCATCCTTGAACACCACGCGATGGCAAGGGATCGATCCAGGTTCGGTGCCAGGAGAGGGGTTAGCACGTAAGGCGTAGCCGACATAGCGCGCGGCGCGAGGCGCGCCAATGATACGCGCGATCTGCCCGTAGGTTGCCACCTTGCCGCGCGGAATCTGTTTCACCACTGCAAAGACACGATCTGCGAATGCGCCCATAGTATCTCCTTCTCGATGTAAGGCTCGAAACTATTTCGAGATGCCGTCCTGTGCATTGAAATCAGTAGCGTTGAGCTTCTTTAGCGGCATAATCGCTGAACAGCTCAAGGCATGCAGAACGGTCGAGCTCTTGAACCTTCGTTGGTGTTTCCCCGTTGTTTAGTTGGCGATAGAAGGCTTCGTCACGAAACCCAATAGCGGCACTATCTTGGCGTGTGCAGCCGTAGTAGACAGCAGAGATGTTAGACCATAGAATCGCGCCCAAGCACATTGGACAGGGTTCAGCCGTAGTGTAAAGCTCACAACCGGTTAAGTCATAGGTATTAAGATTGCGGCAGGCAGCGCGAATGGCTTCCATCTCTCCATGGCAGGTAGGGTCGTTCTTTGCGATCACGCGATTGTGGCCTCGCCCCACGATCTCCCCATTCTTTACGATGACAGATCCAAATGGGCCGCCATCACCTGCGGCAATGCCTTGACGGGCTTCATCGATGGCAAGTTGCATAAAATCGGGAAAAGGGGTTGCAGTATTTCTTTCAGAGGAAGACATGCTGCCATAGTAGCACACTCATTGCGCAGGCTTTTTCGTACGATGATTTCGGATATCGTACTTACTATGGCTGAACGATGTGCGCACTGCACATCGGGCTATTCTTGTTGCTCGCGCTGCTTGCGCTGCTTGCGATAGGAATGCGATTCCTTGCCCGTAAGGTGCTCGATCGTGAATTCGATCATGGCACAGCGATCTTCAGCGGAATTGACCTCTTCGAGCGTACGGTCTTCGTGATGAGGGTTGTACTTATCACCTAGATCGAAAAGCGCCTTATGCGCCAGATTCCCTTCAATGAGGCGAACCGTACCGAACGCGATAACGCTTTTGTAGGCAGTGGAGTATTTGTCGGGAAGCACCGTATCGTCTGCGATCACGCAGAAGCTTGCTTTGGGATCGCACTCGATCGCATCGATCTTGTGACCTGCTTTTGCGGAATGGAAATAGACCTTGCCGAGCGCTTCAGGCTCATCGGCTTCAACATAGAGGTAGTTGAGCGGGACAAGGTAAGGATAGCCATCGTCGCCGGAAAGAGCGAGGATGCCCGTGCTCCCTTCTTGCAGGATGGCGAGCGCTTCTTCGTGAGGAAGCTGCTGCTTGCTTCTGCGCATTGGTCTGAACATCGTAACCCCTTTTTTTGTAGCGTGTGGATATCGCTTGCATTATTGGGATTGTACCGAACGCGCTTGGAAAATGCAGCAGCGTTCATCACCTCTGTCATCTGCAACGAGATGCGAAATGACGCTCTTGTGACAAGAGCCCCCATTGGCTCTTCGTCTCAATATAGCTGCGGCTTTTGGTGTACCCTAGAGAGCATGGTTTTGTAGCTGCCTTCTGTGAAGCTTTCAACGGCCAAATTTGCAATCTAGGGAGAAATTCGTTGTTCAAGCTGTTCAAGAAATACTTGAAGCCGTTTGGTGGGCTTGTTATAGCTGCGATTCTCTTTACCTTCTTGCAGGTAGTTGCTGAACTTCAGCTGCCCGACATCATGGCGCGCATCGTTGATACGGGCATCTACAACAAAGACTTGAACTACGTGATCGTGCGCGGTCTCGAGATGCTGGCCTGGGCGATCGGCTCGGTAGTGTGCGTGGTCATCGCGGCGCTCTGTGCGGCGCGGGCGGCTATGGGGTTCGGTCGTGATGTGCGCGCTGCCATCTTCTCGCAGGTGCAGAGCTATTCTCTAGCAGAATTCGAGACCTTCGGCGCCTCCACGCTCATCACGCGCAACACCAACGATGTCCAGCAGGTCGAACGATTCTTGCAGATGCTCATCACCATGGCGGTCATGACCCCGGTCATGTTCATCGGTGCGGTGGTCATGGCGTTTCTCACGAACGCCGAAATGGCGCTGCTCATCTTCGTGGCGATCCCGGTCATTATCATCATCGTGGCGCTCTTCTTGAAGATCGGCATGCCGCTTTTGCGCTCGCTCCAGAGCCGCATCGATGCGGTGAACCGTGTCATGCGCGAAGAGCTGCAGGGCGTCCGGGCGATTCGCGCATACAACAAGGAAGATTTCGAGCGCAAGCGCTTCGGCAAGGTCAATCGCGACTTGGCGGATACCTACATCAAGGTCGGTCGTCTGATGGGCGCGGTCATGCCGCTGCTCATGTTCATCGTGAACTTGACCATCGTGGCGCTCTATTACTTCGGTGCGGGGCAGATAGATGTCGGTACGCTTACTGCAGGCGAGATCATGGCGCTCGTGCAATACGTGACGCTCATCCTCATGTCGCTCATGATGATCTCGATGATCTTCGCCATCCTGCCACGAACACTGGCGGCAACTGAGCGCATCAACGCCGTGCTCTCAACCGAATCGACTATCGAAGATGTCGCTGTGCCGGCATCATTGCCAGAAACCGCAGAAGATGGTGCGCTGCGAACGCTCGGAGCTGATATTCCTGAAGAAACCACGATGCAACCCGCTCAGAAGCGCAGTGTCCCGATCCTCAAGATGGATCATGTGAGCTTCCGTTACCCCGAATCGAAGAAGGATGCCTTGAGCGATCTTACCTTCGAGCTCGCGCCCAATACGATCACCGCTCTTATCGGACCGACGGGTTCGGGCAAATCGAGTCTGATCAACCTCATCATGCGCATGTATGACGCAAGCGCAGGTACGATCTATTTTGATGGCGTTGCGATCAAGGACATCCCGCTTTCCGTCTTGCGCACGCGCGTTTCCTACACTCCACAGAAATCCTTCCTGTTCACGGGCACGGTGGCGGATAATCTGCGCTTCGCCGATCCTGATGCAAGCGATGAAGCGCTGTGGCAGGTGCTCTCCATCGCGCAAGCTACCGAATTCATCACGCCAGAGGCAGGTGGCCTTGATTTCGAGATCGCGCAGGGCGGTGGCAACCTTTCAGGTGGTCAGCGTCAGCGCATCGCTATCGCGCGTGGCCTTCTGCGCAAGGCCGATCTCTACATCTTCGACGATTCTTTCTCAGCACTCGACCTTAAGACCGATGCGCGGGTACGCGCGGGAATCGAGGATCACCTTGAGGGGCAGAGCGTTCTCACCGTAACCCAGCGAGTGAACGTGGCGCTTGGTGCCGATCAGATCATCCTGCTGAACGAAACAGGAGCCATCGAAGCGTGCGGAACGCATGCTGAGCTCTTCTTGTCGTGTCCGGCCTATCGCGAGCTCGCACTCTCTCAACTCTCGGAAGAAGAACTTTCCTCTGGGGCGCAGGTAGACTCGAGCACCGCAGACGATAGGGGAGGTGAATAGCATGCCGCCACACGGACCGCACGGCCCTCACGGTGCAGGGCGCAAGGAAAAACCGAAGAACGCTTCGAAGACTCTGCGTCGCCTTGTTGCGCGCTTGAAGCCGTTCATCCCGCTTCTGGTGATCGTGTTCGTCTTCACGGTGGCGGGAACGCTGTGCAATACGGTCTCTCCGCTCGTGCTCGGTCAAGCGACCACCGAAGTGTTCAGCGCCTTCGAACGCGTGATGGCAGGTACCGGGGGGCTCGATTTCATCGCGTTCAACCGCATCCTTCTCACGCTCGTGCTGCTCTACGTGGCCTATTCGATCTGCCAGTTCATCTGCCAATTCATCATGGCGAAGGTGACCCAGGAAGTCATCTATGGCTTGCGTCGCGATATGAAGGCGAAACTCGATCGCGTGCCGCTTTCCTACTACGATGGCCGCCCTAAGGGAGAGATCCTCTCGCGCGTCACCAACGATGTCGACCTCATCTCTTCTACTTTGCAAGAAACGCTCGTGCAGATCATCTCGGCAGTGGTCACGCTCGTTTCTGTGGTCATCTTCATGTTCTCGATCTCGTGGATCTTGGCGCTCGTTGCGTTCGCCACGCTGCCGCTCTCGCTTCTGGCCACGGTGGGTATCGCGACGCGTTCGCAGCGCTACTTCAAGAGCCAGCAGAAAGCGCTCGGCAAGCTCAACGCGCACATCGAAGAGATGTACAGCGGCAATACTGAAGTGAAATCGTTCACGCGAGAAGATGCTGCCATCGATGAATTCAACGCACGCAATGGCGAATACTTCGCGCAGGCATGGAAAGCGCAATTCCTCGCCGGTGTGATCCGCCCTGTTATGGGCTTCATCGGCAACTTGGGCTACGTGCTCGTCTGCATCATCGGTGCCGTGCTCTACATCACCGGCGGGATCGCCACGGTCGGCGAGATCCAGGCGTTCGTGCAGTATATGCGTCAGTTCACGATGCCCATCACGCAGATCGCTTCGATCGCCAACACCATCCAGGCAACGCTCGCCGCATCCGAGCGCGTCTTCGAGGTGCTCGACGCAGAAGAGATGAGCGAGCCCGATCCTTCCACCATCACGCAAATCGCAAAGCCTTGCAAGGGGGCGGTCAAGTTTGATCACGTGCGTTTCGGCTACGATGCGCAAAAGCCGGTCATCAAGGATTTCTCGCTTGAGGTCGAACCAGGACAGATGGTCGCGATCGTGGGTCCGACCGGTGCGGGCAAGACCACGCTCGTGAATCTGCTCATGCGCTTCTACGATATCGATGCGGGCACGATCACGATCGATGGTGTGAACACCGTGCTCGATACGCGTAGCGATGTGCGCAGCAACTTCGGCATGGTGCTTCAAGATGCATGGCTCTTCTCGGGCACGATCCGCGAGAACATCGCCTACGGGGCGAAAGACCCGGAGGAGAAGTACATCCGCCTGGCCGCCAAGCTCGCGCAGGCCGATCATTTCATCGAGCTTCTGCCTGATGGCTACGACACGATCATCAAGGAAGACGGAACGAACCTCTCGCAAGGTCAGCGCCAGCTGCTCACGATCGCCCGTGCCATGCTCTCGAATCCTTCGATCATCGTGCTCGACGAGGCGACCTCTTCGATCGATACGCGCACCGAAGCGCTCGTGCAGAAAGCGATGCGCGAGTCGCTCGAAGGACGAACGAGCTTCGTTATCGCTCATCGTTTGAGTACGATCAGGCAAGCAGATATAATTCTTGTTATTCGCGAGGGGGATATCGTGGAGAAGGGCACGCATGAGGAGTTGCTCGCGCAGAACGGCTTCTATGCTGAACTCCACAACTCGCAATTTGTTGATTGCATCGATGAGGACGATTAGATAACGCGTATGGCGAACAATGAAGAACAGATCGAAGCGAAGCCTGAAGGGGTCGCTGTCTTCATCAAGGGCAAGTCGTCCGAAGATGCCCGATTGGTCATCTCTGAAGCAGAGCTCGAGGCGCAGAAGCCTTCTTCGGCAGTAGATGATGCTGCGCAGTTGAAGGCCGAGCGCGACCATGATCGAGGGGTATCTTCACCTGATGCTCCGCGTGAGATAGCGGTGTTCGATTTCGACGGCACGTGCATCAGCGGGAATTCTCCCGTGCTGCTCGTTCGCTATCTTCTGAAGAAAGGGCAGGTGCGCACTTCGGTTCTTCTGCGCATCCTTACCTGGGGCATCGCGTATAAGTTGCATCTCCCGCAAAACGAGGCATGGGTGCGCAGTTTGGTGTTCTCATCGTTCGATGGCATGCCCGAAGAAGAAGCTGATGCGGAGATGTACAAGTTCTACGATGAATGGATCGCACCGCGCATTCGCCCCAAGGCGCTTCAGGTCATGCGCGAGCACATCGCTGCTGGACGTGATATCTGGATCGTTTCCGCCACCTTCGATCCCATCATCGTGCGCGCAAAGCGTGATATTCCCTACGATCATCACGTTGCCACCGACATGAAGCTCGATGAGCACGGTTGCTATACGCGCGAAGTGAAGGGCAAGCCCGTTGAAGGCGCTGAAAAGCTTCGTCAGATCAAGGAGCACGCTGATCAGATCTATGGGAAGGATAGTTGGAAGCTCGCCTATGCCTATGGTGATCACTATTCAGATGCTCCGTTGCTCGCTGCTTCTGAGCACCCTGCCGCGGTCACGCCGGGACCGACTCTTCAGCACCATGCCGAAAAGGAAGGCTGGCAGGTGCTCGATTGGCGTTAGTCGACGTTCGATCGGTGAGGGTCAGCGTTCGGCGCTCATTGACGCTAGTCGGCGCTCGATGAAAACGTTTGACTTCGGCCGGGAAATGGCTTGGCAACGGTTTCCCATTACGCGCTCGATTTGCTCGTTTCTTGTAATAATCGTAGAGAGAATTGAATAAATGTTACCCGTTTAGTAGCATTGAGTATCCATCATTTGGTGTTTTAATGCTTGAATGCGGCAGTGTCCCTCGCCGCTTTGCTCATAAGGAAAGTGATTGAAGATGAACGAAGATTCCAACTTCGGTAACATCCCATCTCATGATCATAGTTTCAGCGATTCGCATGACTACCTTTCGCGCGCGCAGTATGCGGTCGAATCAGGCGATCGCATACTCGGTATCCACTTGTACCTGGCAGCCTTCGAGCAATCTATCCTCGAGAACATCGTTCCGAGCGAAGAGAGCGTGAACGGCATGCGTGCAGCATGGGATCTTGCCGTCGATGCACGCCAACACTCGCTTGCCGAATATATCTTCGAGAAGCTCAAGCCCTTCGTTTCGGCCGAGGAGCTTTCGCGCAAGGCCGATCAGCTGCAAGATGTTGCCCTCGATCGCCTAGAAGAATTCGGTTTCTCGCGCGAAGCCATCGAAGACATGGCTGAGATGATCAACGACGATCTGTTCAATCTGCCGCCCGATCTGCTCTATCGTTATGAAGACGACAACGTTCCTTCACCCTTCTCGTTCTTGGATCTCTCTTCCAAGAGAGATAGCGCTTCAGACGAGAGCGATGCTGCGCCAACAGCGGAAACATCCGATCGCGCTGAAGAGGTGAAGGCTGAGCCGATCGAACCCGAACAGAAGGAAGCGAACTCTAAAGCGGAAACGGACGAAGAGCCGCTTGAATTGTCTGCGTTCCCTCTGCCGAACCTCAAGGGTGCGAAGATCGCGCATATTGATCTTTCTGGCAAGAAAAAGAAGAAGAAAAAAGCGCCCGAGATACGCTTCGACTATTCCACGATCCATGGCTTTTCGCGCGCTATCGAAGAGATGAAGCGTCTCGGCGTTGGCAGGATGCGCGATCCGCAGTTCAAGGAATTCGTGAAGATGCTCAACTTCCGTCATGGTGTTTCACGCATGCCGCAGCTCGGCACGCTCGTGTTCTCGGGTGCTGCGCGCGAAGATGCGAACTACTTTATGGTGGCAACGGTGGGAGAGCTTGGTATTCCCGCTGTTCGTATGCGCATGGACCAGAACATGCAAGGCCAGTCAGTGCTTTGTGTCATGGCTTCGCCTGATGCGATCACCGATTCGACTTCGCTCAATCGCTTCGGCTTCGAAGGCCCCACAGCGCTCATCTTGGAGGATCTTGACCTATGGGATCTGCCTTGGATGGACTTCGGGTCGGGTGATATCTCCGATTTCCTTCAGATGCAGCTTTCGCGTGGTGCACGCGAGGCGATGGCGTTCATCCAGCAAGCGATCGAGAACCCCGAAGTGACCGTGCTCGTTTCTGCGTCGAATCTCGATGCGCTCGATACGTTCTTTGGCCCGATGCTCGGGCTCTACCGCTTGGTCGAACTCGACTATCCTAACGACGAAGAGCGCAAGGACATCTGGCGTCACGCGCAGGCGGAGCATCCTTCCATGCGCGGGCTTGATGTTTCTAAGCTCGTTCCGTTCTCCAAGGGTATGTCTCGCTTCGAGTTGTATGCGGTCGTTACCGAGTCAGTTGAAGATGCCTATCGTCGCAGTGTGGCGAAGGATTGCTTCTGCGCAGTGCGGACCGACGATGTGTACATGCGTCTTTCCAATTTCCATGAGCTCGATTCGCCAGAGTATAAGGCCATCGAAGAGACCATCATGAAGCGATTCCATCGTTCAATGGATAACATCGACGATCTACTGAAAGAAGACTGATGGATATCACCCGCCGTTGCGATTACGCTTGTAGGATCTTGCGCTCGGCTTACGAGTGCGGGGATTCCTATATCTCGATCGCCGATGTGGCGGAAAAGGAAGACGTGCCGTATTCGTTCGCACGCAGCATCCAGCACGACCTGGTGAAGGCGGGCTTTTTGAAGACGATCCGCGGTGTGCGCGGTGGTCTTACGCTCGATTGCGACCCGCATGAAGTCACCCTTCAGGAAGTGATCGAGGCGCTGCAGGGGCCGATCGGCATGTCGCCTTGTTCGGTCGATTGTGATTACTGCAATCGTTCATCAGGATGTGAATTCAATGCGGTTTGGTGCGCTGCTGATGTGCTCGTGGCGCAACTCTTCTCTTCGATCACGCTTGCCGATCTCTTCGAGAAGGGCGCGAGCCATCCTGAGGTGAGCCGCATCCTTGAATCGAAGTACTAGCCTCTGCTTTGCTCGTGGAAGCTCCCAGAAAAGATACCTTTGATCTTAATGCTTTCGTTCGCAAGGTGTGGAGCGAAGGGAAGAAGCATCATCGCGATCTTGCTTGGCGCTATATCGGCGATGCCTATGCCGTGCTCGTTTCCGAAATCATGCTCCAGCAGACGCAAGTATCGCGCGTGGAGAAGTATTGGCCGCGATTCCTCAAGACGTTCCCTACGCTCGATGCGCTCGCTTCTGCTGATACTTCGTTAGTGCTCGAACATTGGCAAGGGCTTGGATACAACCGACGCGCGCTGGCGCTCAAGCGAACTGCTGAAGAGTGTGCACTTCGATTCGAAGGGGAGCTGCCCCGAACCTATGATGAGCTTTTGAAGCTGCCGGGTATCGGTCCTGCTACGGCAGGCGGCGTGATGGCGTTCGCTTATCAGAAGCCAGCGCTCTATCTTGAGACGAACGTCCGCACCGTATTCTTGCACGAGCTGTTTCCTTATGAAGAAGGGGTGAGCGATAAGACGCTCGAGCCGCTCGTGCTGGAGACTTGCAGCAAAGAGGACCCGCGCGGATGGTATTATGCCTTGCTCGATTATGGGGCATACCTGAAATCGATCATGCCCAACCCCTCGCGGCGTTCGAAACATCATTCCAAGCAGCCTGCCTTCGAAGGGTCCAAGCGCCAAAAGCGCGCTGAGCTCGTTCGCATCGTGCTCAGTACTCCTGGCATTTCAACTGCAGAAGCCAAACGTGCGCTCGATGAATTCGAACAGGAAAAAGGACGTTCCACAATCACCGAAGACCTCTTTCAGTCCCTCGTTACTGATCTCTCTGCCGAAGGCTTCTTCACCTTCAACGAAACCACCAACACTCTCCATCCATAATCGAAAGATGACGAACGACCGGGTAGTTTGTCATCTTTCGGGGTTGATGTTTTAGATGATGGGGTAGGAGCCGAGCACCTTCACTTCGCGCAGTTTCAGGCGCAGGCAATTGAGCGCCGTCTGCACGTCGACATCCTGGTCGGATCCTTCGAAATCGATGAAGAACATGTAATCGCCCAACCCTTGCTTAGTGGGACGAGATTGGATCTTCGTGAGGTTGATGTTGGCATATGCGAATTCCGAAAGGATCATCAGAAGCGAGCCTTGCTTATCTTGTTGCAAGGAAAGCAGGATGGAGGTCTTGCGGTCCATCTCGGGAAACACTTCCGGCATGCCCGTGCGCGCGATCAGCGCGAACGAGGTCTGGTTGCCGAAGTGATCCTCGATGCTCTCTGCATACACCTTCGCGCCATACAGATCGGCAGCGAATTTGTTAGCGATGCTCGCGAGCGTCTTATCTTCCATCACCTTGCGCACGCCAGAAGCCGTTGACGAAGCCGAACTCGTATTGCGTCCGGGTAGATATTCAGCGATGTAGCGCCTGCATTGTCCGAGCCCCTGAGGGTGCGAAACGATCGTGGTGACCTCATCGATGCTCGCATCGGGATGCAGCACCAGGCTATGGTGAATATCGAGCACCGTTTCAGCCAGGATCGTCACATTATTATGGGTCGCGAAATTATCGAGGCACGCGGTAACGGGCCCTTCAAGGGAGTTCTCGGTGGCAACAACGCCGTAATCGCAACGCCCGCGCTCCACATTGTCGAACACTTCCGTAAAAGATACGCACTCGATCTTCTCGACGTCGGTAAAACCGAGCTTGTCCATGAAGGTGTGTGTTGCTTCGTCGCTGTAGGTGCCAGCGGGGCCTAAGAATGCGATCTTGATCGGTTCAGCCATGGCGTGTTCGCTCTCCATTCGCTCATAAATACTTCAAAAGCTTGTTGAGTTATTGTAATCGAATCGCTGTCGTTCGATTACGCAAGTGCCGCTCGCCCGCAAAATGGTGCAGAACTTTTGAAGGGTTTGTGTTGTTTACGTTCTTTCTATGGATTGTGTTATTTGAGACAACGGTGGTAACACTTTCTTACCACTTGCCAGAATAACAAGCGTTTTTCATGCCCGCGCGTCATTCCTTAATTAGTAGTCAACCTACAATACTTGCCAGAAGTTTTACTGGAAGAAGACACCCTTAAGGAGGTGTGCACATGGTAACAGAGGCTACCTCACCGGAGTTTCTGGCTAAACTTGAAGCGCGTGGCGTTTCTCGTCGTAGCTTCATGAAACTCTGCGGCTCTCTCGCGGTTGCGGCAGGTCTTACCGAACTCGCTGCTCCTCGTATTGCGGCTGCGATCGAGAACTCGGTCATTGGTGCTGAATCAGGCAAGCTCTATCCAGTCATCTGGATCGAGGGCGCATCCTGCACCGGTTGTACTGAGTCTTTCGCTCAAGGTGATTCCCCTGATCCGGCTTACATCGTCTTGCAGATGATCTCGCTGAACTACTGCGAAACTCTTTCTGCTGCTGCAGGCTGGTCCATGGAAGAAGCTAAAGAGCAAACGATCGAAGCAGGCAACTACATCCTCATTTACGAAGGTGCAGTTTTGGAGGGATGGGACGGCCAAGCTCTGCGCGTCGCCAACGAAGTCGGTACTGACATCTTGGCTCACGCTGCTGAAAGCGCTAACGCTGTTGTTGCCCTCGGATCCTGCGCAGTAAATGGTGGCTGGATGGCAGCCTATCCGAATCCTTCGAACGCACTCGGCGTTCAGCAGTACCTCAAGAAGCGCGGCATCGACACTCCGGTCGTTAACGTTCCCGGTTGCCCGGCTAACCCTGAATGGGCTACGTCGGTCCTCGTCGATGTTCTGCTCGTTGGTCAGCTGCCTGAACTCACGAACGAGAACAAGCCGAAGGTCATCTTCAATCAGACCGTTCATGACAACTGCCAGCGTCGTGGTCACTTCGAGAATGGCGAATTCGTTTATGCATTCGGCACTCCTGAAGAGGCAATGGGCTACTGCCTGTATCCTATGGGTTGCCGTGGTCCTCAGACCAAAGCGAACTGCGGTATCGTGCGCTGGAACCGTCGTCGTTCCTGGTGCGTCGAGTCCGGTGGTCCTTGCATCGGTTGCTGCGTAGCTAACCCGGACAACCCAGGCGAGAACTGGGTCGAGACCAACACACCGTTCCGTGCACGCTTCCGCGATCTGCGCATCGGCGGCGCTGTGTTCCAGCCTGAAGCTATCGCTTGGACCATCACGGGCATCCTCGCTGCTGCTCTCGTTGTCCATGGCTTCGGCATGAAGAAGGCTGGTCGTACCGATGGTGGTGCTCCGTTCGAGAAAGAACGCGAGTGGGATATGAAGCATCCGAATGAATCCATTGGCATCTACACCCTCGATGACAATTCGAAGGGAGGCAACTAATAATGACTCGTTCAATCATCGATCCTATTACTCGTATCGAAGGTCACCTTCGTGTTGAAATGGAAGTCGACAACGGCGTTGTAACTGATGCTTGGGTCTCAGGTGGTTGTTTCCGTGGCATGGAGCTCGTCGTTCAGGATCGTACTCCTGAGGATGCTGCTCAGATCGTTCAGCGCATCTGCGGTGTTTGCCCGGTTTCACACACTCACGCTTCATCGCTCGCAGGTGAAGCTGCTTATGGCATCGTCATTCCGAACCAGGCTCGTATCATCCGTAACCTGGTTGAGGGCGGTCAGTTCCTGCACAGCCATATCCTGTGGCTCTACACGCTCGCTGCACTCGACTATGTCAACCCGCTCAATGCGCTCAATGCAAACGTGGGCAAGGCTTACGACCTCATGGAGGCTGCAGGCACTTCTTGCAGCACCGACCTCAAGACCCTGATGGGCACGCTCACCAAGTTCGCGAACAACGGTCAGCTCTCCATCTTCAGCGGTGGTTGGTTCTTGGATGGCCAGGCTCCTGAGGCTTACAAGCTCGATCCTGAAGCAGACCTCATCTGCACCGCTCATTACCTCGAAGCTCTGAACATGCAGGCTAAAGCATCTGAGATCTGCGGTCTCATCGGTGGCAAGATGCCTCATATCATGACGCTCGTTCCTGGTGGTACGGCATTCGTCCCCACGGAAGAGAAGCTCGACGAGCTCTATTCCATCACGCGCGAGATTCGCGATTGGGTCGACTCCACCATGCTCCCCGACACCAAGATCATCGCAAGCGCTTACCCCGAGGCTCTCGGCTTCGGTCGTGGCTGCGGTCGCTATGTTGCTTGGGGCGTTTTCCAGCGCGAGAACTTCGAGATGGCAGATCGCTACATGCCTTCTGGTGTTGTCTACACCAACGATGGCCTTCGCCTCGAAGATCCTGATCCTTCGCTGATCAAGGAATATGTTGGTCACTCCTGGTATGTGGGCGATTCCGACCTCAACCCGAAGGAAGGCGTCACTGATCCGCTCTACACCGAGTACTATGTTGCCGGTACCGAGCACGAGGAAAACGGTCACATGATCGGTACGGTCAACGATCGTTACACCTGGTCTAAGGGCCCAAGCTACAATGGTGAATGCATGGAGGCAGGTCCGTTCTCCCGTGTTCTCGCAGCTTATCTGCGTGGCGGCGAGAAGAATGCTTACATCGTCAACAACCTCGACAAGCTCATGGCAGACCTCAACCTCACGCTTCCGCAGCTCCAGTCCACGCTCGGTCGTGTTGCTGCACGTCAGGTTGAATGCTCCTACATCGCTCACCTTATGGTCGATTGGGTCGACGAACTCATCGAAGCACTCAAGGGTGGCGACAGCGAGTACTTCCGCGCACCTGAGCACCTTACGGGCTATGGCTGCGGCATGTGGGAAGCACCGCGTGGCGCTCTCTATCATGACGAGCATGTCGACAATGGTCGCATCACTGGTTATCAGATCATCATTCCTACTACTTGGAATATCGCTCCGCGCAATGCTGAGGGCGTTCGTGGTCCGATGGAGCAGGCTCTTATCGGCACGCCGGTCAACAACGTTGATGCACCTATCAATGCGCTTCGTACCGTCCACAGCTTCGACCCCTGTACTGCTTGCGCAGTTCATGTGTCTGAGCCTGCTACGGGCAAGCACTTCGAAACCGTTACCAGCCCTTGGGGGGTGAGATAAATGGCACATCTCGCACACTATAAGCAGGCACATCCGCTGCCCATGAAGGTAACTCACTGGGTCAACCTCGTGTGCATGGCGCTCCTTATCTTCACCGGCTTTCTGATCCACTTCCCGTTCTGGGCGGGTCTTACCGGTGTCGCGCGTGGCGTGCATGTTTTCTGCGGTATGCTCTTGGTTGTCAACTGCATCCTGCGTATCATCTTCGCATTCATGTTCCACTCTGCTCCTACGGGCGGTACGCGTAACATGGTTCGCGACTACAAGACCTACCTTCCGCAGGCGGACAACAGGCATCAGCTCGGTGCTTGGATCAAGTATTACCTGTTCATCAAGAAGGATCACCCGCTGTCAGCTAAGCTGGGCGTTCCGCAAAAGCTCTCTTATCTGGCTGTTTGCGTCCTGATCCTCGTTATGGGTTATACCGGATTCTGCCTCTGGATCCCCACCGCTTCCTGGAGCTTCTTCGCTGCAGGTACGGCAGCAGTGGGTGGCATGATGTCAATGCGCATCATCCATTACTTCATGATGTTCGTCTTCATCTGCTTCTCGATGATCCACATCTACCTGGTCTTCATCGAAGGCACGGCGAACGCGAAGAACATGCTGGCGGGCAAAGAGCACGGCGGTCTGGTCTACGACCCCGAGCGTCACTGCATCGTTGGCGAAGACCACAGCGTAGGCGATCACTAATCGCATGCGCTCTGGCGCAGCGCACGTTGTGCGCGAACCGAACCGTTCAGCCTACTGAACGAAATACGGTCATCAGGAAGGACTCGATTCGTCGGGTCCTTTCTTTTTTTCAGTAACGAGACGAGGGGAGAGTGACGAGGGGGTGCTTCCCGAAGAAGGAAGCCACTAGCACTATGCGCTGCCTGAAGCGCGCGGGGTCCTTCGTATAATGAAAGACAACACTGGCTTTAAGAAGGGCTGCCATGAAAAAGAGCGACGAACAGGAACAGAAGTACCGCAAAGAGCTGATGAAGGGCCTGCCTCCCATCAACCTTGGCGCACTCTTCATGCCGCCGATCTGGGGACCAGCAAACGGCATTTGGATCACGATCCTGTATTACCCGCTGTGGCTCTTCGCTGATAACCTCTTCTATGCTTCTTTCACGGATCCCTCTCCGCTTTCGGTGGTCTTCTCGATCATCGTTGCTGTTCTGCTCGCAGCGGTCACCATCGTGTTCGCTCGCGTTTCACAGGGGTATGCCTGTGAGCGCGCCATCTCGCTCGGGCGCACCAAAGAGTGGTATATCAAGCGCCAGCGCGTTTGGGCGATCGCTATGGGTATCCTGGCCGCTCTGATGATCTTCGGTGCCACCTATTACAACCTGGTCATTCGTCCTGGCATGCCAGTGGCGTAATGCAAGAAGGGGAGCGTGCTATGAAGATCGCTGTCTTTTGTGTGGGGAATCGCCTGATGCTCGATGATGGTATCGGCCCTGCAGTCTACGATGAACTGGTCGAGCACTATGAGATCCCTGAAGGAGTCGATCTTTACGATTTGGGCTGCATGACCATGAAGCTGCTCAACAAAGTGGATGAATACGACTTTATCATCACGGTCGATGCGGTCGATGGAACGGACAGCGAACCAGGCACGGTGTTTCGCTATAAGCCCGAAGACATCGCGCGCACACAAGATGCGATGGCTTCACTTCACGAACTCAAGCTCGTCGACCTCTTCGATGCGGCGCAACTGCTCGGTTATTCATGCGATGGCATCTGCTATGGCATGCAGATCGAGAACATGTCGCCCGCAGAGTTGGTAGAGGGTCTCACCCCGAAGGTGTATGAGCGATTGCCGTTCTTGGTGGAGACCGTGGTGGCCGAACTCGATCGCCAGGGCTATCCGCTTACGCGCAAAGAGGCGTAAGCTCCCTGCTTGTTAAACGAAATACTTTCCGAAGAACGGGATTTTCTTCAAAACATATGCAATCCCGAACGAAATCACTATGGTGACAAGCGCCATAACGGGTGCGGCGATGATCGGGTCAAAGCTTACTGCACTGAAGCCCATTGCAATCAAAGCACGTAAAACGAAGATGTGAACGACGTAGACCCCTAAGGTGCATGCTGAAAGCTCACGGATGGTTTCGAGGTGCGTGTGATCCTTGGGCAGATTGGCAAGAGTTGTTTCAGGTTCAGTTTCGTAAGTTTGCACAAGATCGCCCCAGCGTCGAGTGAAGCATTGCTTTACCAAAATAAATACCGCGGCTGCAGCGAACATGAAGGGGAAGTGGTTGCGGATTACAAGAGCGTTGGCGGATCCTTGTTCAAGAGACACCCATGAGCTGCACAAGACTGCTACTGAGAGCGTAAGGATTGCTAGGACATAGATCGTCCAGCGCATCGTGCGTGAAGTATCATGCGAGGCAAGATAGTAGCCAAGAACAAAATAGAAGGTATAGCCTAGTGGCAGTTGGATCATGAATGCGCTGAAGAACTCTTGTGCCGCAGGGATAGTTCCTGCTCCCGTAGCAAGCGGTACTACAAAATTCATCACAAAGGCGAAGACAAGGAAGTAGCGCATAACCTGTTCATTTGCTGTAATGCAACGTAGAATCGGCACAGCAATATAGAGTCCTAACAGCATGAATAAGAACCACAGATGTGGTGTGCCGAACAGTATGTCATGGATGAAACCGGCAACGCTTTCTCCGGTCCATATGTTAGGCAGGTCATAAACAAGTGCATAGAGGAGACCCCAAAACAAGATCAGACGAACGAGCTTTGGTATGTTCCTGGTCCAAAGTTTTTTGATGGGTTGTTCGCGTGCCGGGTCAAGGAAGAGTGCTCCACTGATCATGACGAATACTGGTACGCCCCAACGCGTGATGCAATCGTAGAGATTGATCGCCTGCCATTCCGAGGTGTAAACGCTAAGTTGATACCAATAGGAACCAGCAACGTGCAACAGCACGATCGCGCAGATTGCCACGATCCTTAGTACATCAAGATAATAACGTCGCTTTTCCAAGATCGGGTACCTTCGTTTCGGTGTTGCCATATCCTGAGACGCGCCAAATGTTGGTCGAGTAGATGCTATCCACGTTCGAGCTCGGCGTTGATCGCATTAGCGAGATCGTCCATGCGGCTTTTCATATAAGGACCTGGGCAGGCAGTGCTCTTGTCGAACATGCCATGGTAGGTAAGATTGCCGGTCGTATCGCCAGTATAGTTGATCTCTTTGATGCCGTTGCGTTCGCAGATATCAACACAAAGTTCGACTAACTTATCGAATGCTTCATCGCTTACATGCCAATTCCCGCCAACATTTGCAGAGGCTTGCACATCGCGTCGAGCAAAGCGATCACCGACGCTCCTGAGTCCTGAATTGCCTGCCATATGGTGGATCGTGATCTTGGAGATAGGTTTGCTGCGCGGAAAATCGGCATTCGCGGTCAGATAAACATAATCAGTGAGGGGGCTGTTCTGTTCGATCACCGCTTCCTTTTGTTCGCCCTCTAGTGGATACCCCACATAGTCAGGGATCCTTTCGCCGCCGAAGAACCAAGAGGCAAAAACCAACGCTGCAATTACAATAGCGCCGCCAAGCAGTAGCCATATTGCAATCTGGGAAGCCTTGCTGCTCTTTATTGCCTGATTGGTCGTAGCGGTTTTGTCTTTTCCATCTTGGTCTTTGATTCGGTCACTGCTCATGGTGAGTCTCTTTTCTAAAAAGCTGAACAGTCTGATTACTGGATAGTATGCTCATACGGTCGTGTATCGAGTACCGCGCTTGACACGTGATGTTCCCGAACGCACGTTAGAACGATCCGAGGTATATCCACAGTATTGCAAAGTGCAGCAAGCAGAGCGTACCGAACAAGAGCTTTGTCCCTATTGCAGACAATTTCTTTGTAGGCGTGGTCGATCCTCCAGCAGTCAGAATGAAGGTGCTAACAATACCAACGTAATAGAAACCGGTGTCGGTGAGTAGATGAAAGAGAAATGCTGCATCTTCGCCATGCTGTGCCTCACGATAGCGTTTTATGAATACTCGAACAGCAATAACGATGAGCGAGATCATGGCGATAAGACCGAATTCGACTCCCACATGAATGAAGACGTTGTGAATATGATTTGTGTTGAAGAACGGATCGGCATCTTGTAGGTTGAGCGTTTTCCATTGCATTGCACCAACGCCCGTAATTGGGTCGACGAATAGGTATCCTAGACCATTTGCCATCATAGCAAGGCGCTCGCTGAACGTGAACAGCACACTTGGACGCATGAAGAGGGCAAAGGGGATACAGAGAAGGCCAAGAATCGAGATAGTGAGGGCGACTTTGAAACTCCGCTCAAGAAACTCCCCAAATCGCTTCCAAAGTATCACCATGAAAACGAGATATGCCAAGATCGCTACGCAGAGAATTGGCGCGTCTGCGCGCTCGGCGGCCATATACATCAAGAAGCCGATTGCCAGGCAAAGTACGACTTTTCCTACAAGAGCTACCATGAAATGCGCGGATTGCTTCCAGCTTGTGCTGCGTCCTTGCGACACGAACAAGACGATCAATCCAACGACAAGAGCTGCAACGCTTCCCATCGAGAGCGTCATCGCGAGCGCGACCAGGATAAACGGCTCGAAGCGCTCAACTATTGTGAAGATCTTGCCGCGTTCTTCAGTCATGCGACAACTTTGCAAGGCGAACCAGCTCAGGACCAGGAAGATGCCAAGCCCGTTTGGCGATCCGATCACGAATTCCAGGCGCGTTGGACTCACAAAGAAAGCCTGGTAAGTAAACGCAACAACGCTCACCACCGCTGCAATACCTGCCCACAAGACGCATAGGCAGCGCAGCAGATTCGCCTCATTTGTCTTCAAGCTGCAGGATGCTGCGTAAAGGGTGAGGAAGATCAAGTGTAGGCAACCATAGCCGCGCATGATATTCTCGTGCGTGGTCCATGACGAAATGAGGTTCATGATCAGGTAGACCGCAAGCGGAATGAAGATCCACCAATCAATGCGCACCTCGCGACGGAATAGGCAGGTTATGCAGATTGCGATGCCAATCAGTGAAAGGAACGCAATCGTGCCTCCACCCATCACGCTAAGGATGATGAAGCTTGCGAACAATACAACAACCAGTGCACTCAGCGATCCTTTGGCGAGCTTATTCGATTTGCTTTCGCGGTGTTCTCTAAGTGAAGAAGCGATGATTTGAGCCATTGGTAGTGACCTGCCGTTTCGGTCGAGAGATATAGTCAGTCAATTATAGCCCGAAATAGCCGATTCGCCGAGCTTATGAAGTAATCGATGTTCAGGGAGAAAGAAATCTGAACAGCATGATAATGCGAGATTAAAGATCTAAAGTCAGAAGCGTATAGCGCCTTTTCATACAATTGAAAAGAGCCTAGAAAAATGGTAAAATATCAGTGTTTACTATGACTTCGCTATGATTTCACTATAAGTACAGGTCAGAAGGATAGCAACTGATTTCGTTGTTAGAGCGCAGTTAAGAGGATGGCTCCAATGGAAAGACAGAATAATACAAAGGCTCAACAAAACATAAAATATCGTTTGCTAGCCTGTGTGGTTGCGGTCGCATTGGCGATCGGCCTTTCAGCTATGCCTGCGCTGGCAGAACCAAGCGAAGATGCAAGTGGATCGATCAGTATCGTGTCGGTCGACACCTCAACGGACGCTAAAGCCGAAAAGGCTGATGCTCCGAAGGGCGAATCAGGCACAAGCGATTCTTCGAGCAAGGCTGAAGGTTCTTCCAATAAGTCAGATAGCTCTACTTCTGCAAAGAAGCCTGTATCTTCTGATGTGCTGAATCCTGCCGAGAAGCTGGGTGCAGTTCTGGAAGGGGAAGGTCAGGCAGCTGTTTCGAATGCAACGGGCATTTCAGTGGCTTCGGAAGAGAGTGATGAAGAGTTCGATGAAAAGGAGCAGGCCAAGAAGAATATCAAGGCCGCCATCACTGCCATGGGCAATTATGTTGCTACCTATTATGGTGATCTGGTAATCGATAAGACATTCATTAGTGGGCCGCTCTATACCGTGCTTGATGAGCAGGGTAATGCAGTTGCTGCTCAGTATACGGTTCAGTTTACGGTGGTTGGCTATCGCTTGGGTTGCGATATCGATACCGCAACGAGCGATGACGTGGTCTATAAAAAGCGGACGATCGGCATCAAGGTGGATGTTGGCGGCGGTACTAATCACAACACAGCAACGCTTGAAGGGCTTCCAGAAGGACAGTATGTCGTTACCGAGATTGAGTATCCAGGCTGTGGTTATGAATGCCAGGGTAATCCTCGTGTAGTAAAGACCATAGAATGGACGAGTAGTGACGCTACGCCTGTGGGCAATAACAATAAGCTGGAGAATCCTATCGAGTTCAGCTTTAAGAATAAGGGGACGGGCACTAATTATCCTAACCAGGGCTTTGTGAATCACTATACCGATCATGGTGATACAGGATTTGGCTGGACGGCAGCAGAGCGCGATTAGTATTTGAGAAGGACTTACTAGAACCAAACAGCGTTGTGGTCAAGACAACAGCAAGACCAGGACGGCAATGAAGCTAAGGCAACATCGACCAGACTAAGCGAGGAACGATATGACAAGGGTACGAAAACGAATCATCATCATAGGATTGATAGCGATCCTTGCATTAGCGTTCGCAGCTCCTGCCTATGCCTACTTCACTGACGTTCAGCGTGCATCAGGTGCTCAAGAAGTCGATTTGAATTACAGTGCAGAGATCACCGAGAAGCATGAAGATCCGAACGGGAGCCTGTATGATAAGGTCGTTTCGATCAAGAATACAGGCAGTTCTGACATCATGGCGCGCGTCTTCGTCTCTGATGCGATGGATGGGTGGACGGTCAAGGCAACAATGAAAGATGTGACGGTTTGGAAATCGGAGAAGGTCACCGGCGGAACGCTCTATACTTATACGCCCGTCATTCGTCCTGATGAAACAAGTGGTGAGCTTACAATCAAGGTGAGCGGAACCCCTGAAGAGCATTGGCCTGATTTTGATGTCATTGTCGTGGGGCAGACCAGCCCAGTTGCTTACGATGACAACAATAAGCCCTATGGCTATGCCTGGAAATAAGATGCAAGTAAGGAGGTAGCCTGAATGAAAGCAGAAAAAAGCAAGAAGAAGATCATGGCTCCCGTTGTTGCCTTGCTTGCAACAGCGATCATCTTGGCGGTCGCGATGGCGGGTACAGCGCAAGCAGCGCTTGATAAGCGCTCAAACGTCTACGAAGCGAATATCCAGCTCACCAGTCTTGATGTTGCGCTGACCGAGAATGGGCAGGAGCGCTCGGGTGAGGATACTTTGCTCACGGATTTGATTCCAAAAGACAAAGAATTCGCAGTGGGCTATCGCTACGATGAGAATCTGGCGGTTAAGAACGCGGGTGAAGAACCCGAATATGTGCGTGTTTCGGTCAATCGTTACTGGGTCGATGAAGATGGGAATAAAGCGACCGATCTTCTGCCCAAGCTGATCGAACTCGGTTGGTCTGATAACGGCTGGGTCACTGCGACAGGCACAGCGCTCTCAAAGGCTGATATGAACAAAGAGCAGACAGTCTTCTACAGCAAGAACCCATTGGCAGTTGGCGATTCGCTTACCTTTGCAACAACCCTTCGCATCAATCCTGATATCCTTGGCGCTGCTAAAGTCGATAAGGTCAATAAAGGGCAGCGTGAGGATGGCGTCTACTACGTGACTACTTACTATGATTACGACAATCACAAGTTCGCAATCGATGTGGAAGTTGCTTCGGTGCAGACGCATAATGCAGCCGATGCGATCAAGAGCGCTTGGGGCGTTGATATGCACAAGCTCGGCATTAACGAGGTGGACTAATGACTAAGATGCAACATGCTCTCAAACCCTTAGGGGCCTTTGTTGCGGGCTGCGCTCTTGCGCTTGCGTGCGTGCTTGGCTTTGCGAGTAGTGCTGAAGCGCAGACCGAAAGCGTTGGTTGGTCGGTCGCTTACAATGCCGATAAACAGATGGTCTCAGATTACGATCGGGCTGCTATCGATGAGAAGCTCGCAAATTTGCAGCCAGGCGACAGCTTCACCATGTCGGTGACGCTGAACAACAAGTATTCCGATGCGACTGACTGGTACATGACTGCGGATGCGGTCAAGACGTTAGAGGAAGCTTCGAGTGCATCGAATGGCGCTTACACGTATAAGCTCATCTTTGATGGCAGAACCATCTATAGTTCTGACACGGTTGGCGGCGATGGAGCGAATGGCTTCAAAGAGATCGATGGTGCAACGGGTAAGTGGTTCTTCTTGGGCACGATCGATTCGGATGCGACCGGCAATGTGAAGATCGAGATGTCGCTCGATGGCGAGACTCAAGGCAATGCCTACATGAACACGCTGGGTACATTGAACGTTGCCTTCGCGGTTGAGGATAGTGGAACCGCGGTTGAGGGCGGTACGCTCACGAAAACGAATGATCCTTTCATGCTCGCAATCTATGCGGTCGGCATTATTGCAGCGGTCGCTTGTATTGCCTTCTCGCTCGTTTCCTTGCGAAAGCTCCATAAAGGACGTGATGCTCAATGATGCGTATGGTGGTCGAAGGCGCGAAGCGCTCTACAATCAAAGCTTTCGGATGCGTTTGTGCTGTGCTGTTTGCACTGGCGATTTGTTTTGGGGTGCAGGCTACTATAGCTGATGAGGCGCAAGCGGCAGAATCTTATAAATACACGGTAACGCTGTATGCGGGTAATGGCTCTATCAATGGTAAAGATGCAGTCACTGTCGATACCTATGACTATGGTGACCAAGCTACGATCGATGTTTCAGATTTTGATATCGTTTGCCCTGATGACAGATACTATGTAAAGGGCGTGCGTCAGGTGGGTCATGATGACTCTTCTGTTGACGCTCCTTCATTCGTTGTGAAGGAGGATATGCAGTACGTAGTTGCCTATGGTTTAAAGAAGGATCAGACCGAATATACGGTGAATTATATCGATGAGGCAGGCAATCAGCTTGCGCCTAGTCAAACCTTCAAGGGTAATATCGGCGATAAACCAGTAGTAGCTTATCAATATATCGAGGGCTATCAGCCAAATGCCTGGAATATTACCGGCACACTGTCGGGCAACACCGAAGCTAATGTCTTTAACTTCGTGTACTCGGTAGCACCTGAAGGCAGCACTATTGAAGGAATTACTGGAAATGCTGGTGCAGGCGATGAGGGTGCAGATGGGGCAGAAGGCGATGCTGCTGAAAACCAGGCTGTTGGATCAGATGAACCAGCAGAGTTGATCGATATTGATGATGAAGGAAACCCTTTGGCAGGCATCAGTACCGAGAATGCCGAGGGTTTCAGCGTTGCTAATGTTTTGCCCTGGGTGCTTGGCGTGCTCGTGGTAATCGCACTCATCTCAGTTATTGCGCTTATGGTCGCGAAGAAGCGTGCTGGTAAGGATGCTTCCTAATTTAGGTGGCTTATTGCAGCCTTATTACAGCTACTAAAGCAAGTCCAATTTGCTAGGCAAAAAGAGATCAAGAACCGCATGTTTATCATGCGGTTCTTGTGTTTATGTTAGATTCTATGTTCCCAGGTCGCCATATATGGATTAAGGCTAGTCAAGGCCAAAAACTAGTACTAAACTTGTCTTAATTAGGGGGAAGCGTTTTCGCTTGTCTCAATGTAGCGATTCGCATTTTACAATCGAATAAGGAAACCCATGAAACGACTGCTTACGCACTCACAGCTCAAACACACCAAGCAGGCAGTGAATAAATTCCTTACCTGTTTCATTGCCGCGATTATGGCGGTAGCTCTATCTCTTCCTGCCGCAGGCATACCTACGCTCTCTTTTGCTGACGAACCGAATCAAGGTTCAGTTACTGTTACGCCTGCTGATTTGGAAAAGGGCAACAGCTCATCCGGTTCCTCGAATGCTTCAGGGGATACAAATCTGAACAAAGAGAATAACAGCAGTGGTGATCCTAAGAGCGCTCTGACAGCAGAAGGAGATAGTTCGGACAGTTCTGATGATGGATCAACAAGCAATGATTCTACGAATGATTACAGCAATAGAGAAGACGCATTCAATGGGCGGGATGGATACACATATATTCCTGGTGAAGGTATGATTGCACCCTCGCCTGATCTTCAGCCTCCTGTAACAGACGAGAGCGGAATTTCGACTGCGAGTATCAACGCAAGCGATCCGGCACAGATGCAAGTGTTGGTTGATAATCGTTTTACGGGCCTCAACCCAGCGAACACCACGGTCAATCTCTATGATTACACTTCCTTCAAAGATGCAAATGGGAACGACGAACAATATAACTCGACGAATCCAGACAATTGGTTTAATGGTGCAAACAATATCAATAAGGATCATGCTCTTACTTTTGGTAATGGTATGAACAACAACATGGGTTATTGGAATGCTGGTTCTGGCTCCGGCATGGGTGTTTTCTCTGGATATACGCCAGGCTTTCAGAATATTGTTTCGCCAGTATTGGGTGATGATGGTTATCCAATGCTTTCAGACGGCAGCATGGTGGTTAAGGGCGGTGGCACGGAATATGTGACCACGAGTACTGGTGATGGTTGGATGACGCAGTCGCTCACCTCTTGGCCAGAAGTTGGCGGCTATAACTCGAATCCTCCACTGTATAGCACGGCTAAGCGCTACGGTAACAGTGACTTCCCTCTTGCAAGCTGGGCAACACCAGGCACACTCCTTTTTTCGAATGCTGGTGGAAAGAATATTTCTGACAGGGTTCAAAATCAATGGAACAATGATCGCTCGCTTGGCTATCTTTTTGATACGAGTGCTGAGGCTTCGGCTGCCCCTGGTCGAACTGAGACGCATGAGGATGTAAAAGGTCTTTTTCAAATCGATGATCAGGGTTATTACTACTACAACATGCGTGAGAATTTCGCGCAATATACTGCCACTGAAGTAGAAGGTCGCGATGGTTCCAAGATCCCTGCTAACAGTTTCATCCTTTACGATGAACCCGCTGGCCTTCGAACTGATGGGGTAGGCAGTATTGGTAACTTCTTCCCCTTCAATACAGGAGAAGAAGTTTTCAAGGTTGAAAATGGCAAACTTGTAAGTGATATTTACGCCACGAATGGTTCACGTGACAACAGCGGTAACGCTCCAGCGAATACGAATCTTGGTGCTGGAAAACCGCTGATTAATCACCATTTGGGCATGTCAATGGAGACTTCGTTCCGCCAGCCGATCGATGGCAAGGTGGGTTCGAATGATATGACGTTCGAATTTACTGGAGACGATGATCTGTGGATATTCGTTGACGATGTGCTCGTGCTCGATTTGGGTGGCATTCACTCGGAGCTTTACGGCACGATAAACTTCGCAACTGGTCAAATTGATATGGGTACCGCATTTCGGGTTGATGCTGAAGGCAATAGTGTCAAAGCTGACCCTGTTCGCACCACTACTATCAAGGAGATGTTCGAGGCGGCAGGGAAGGCAGACGATGTTCGTTGGAATGGTGACACCTTTGCCTCCAGTACCTCGCACACACTGAAAATGTTCTATTTTGAGCGCGGCAATTATGATTCATCGCTGGCGCTCAAGTTCAACCTGCAGCCGGCACTCTATCAACAGATCAAGAAGGTTGACCAGAATGGCAGTCCATTAGCAGGAGCCGAGTTCGATCTCTATGAAGTGAATGTTCCCGATGGTACGAATACGCAGAATGCACAGGATGTTACACTCGACCAGGTCAGCATCAAAGGTGATCCGCTCACACATGTGATAACCGACCAGAATGGTGAAGCGAAGTTCGTGAGCAAGGAGACGTTGGGGTCAGCCAACGAAGAGCCCTTCAATTTCTCGGACCGTTATGACGGTGGCAGCGAAGGTTTGCTCTATATCTTGCGCGAGACGAAAGCTCCTGCAGGATACAAGTCGGTCCCATCCGATCTGCTCTTGCGTTTCAATCCGCAGAACACGATGCTCATCGTGAATAATCGTTACCAAACGGGCGCATACGCAAGCTTCAACAGTTACGTTACAGGCAACAACGGTTCGGTCTACTACGGTCAGATCGGCGAAAACGGTGAGACGGTGACCAAGATCCCCGACGACCAACTGGGCGGTGCAGCTTCGGCGAACGTGCCACTCGATTCGCAACAGTATGGCTTAGTGGTGGCGGTTCCGATGCTGAAGCAGCCGAGCTATAACAGCTCTCGCGCGTGGTTTCCGCTCTATGGCGACAATCTGGTCGGCTTCCAGACCGTGCATATCGGCGATCTGAATGCTGACACCACGCAGTATCGCAAGGACAATCGCACTTCGACGCTCACCGCTGCGCTCATGCAGTCCGCTGAACATTATCGTTCCGATCATCACCTCGATAACGCTCATACCGAAGGCTGGCATCTTGATTGGAACGACGAGACGAGTCGCTTGGAAGGCACGCTGCAGAATCTTCCCGGACGCGCCGACCGCTACATTCTTACCAACCCCGATGGTGACATGAGAATGTATTACGCGCTGATCGAGCCCGATGCGCTCGCGCGGGTGCTCGGTGTTTCTGAAGATGAGGTTCGCGCTATGAGCACCACCGAACGCTACGATGCGCTCGGGCGGGTGGCTATGGGCGCAGTGGATGCGGATAACGGCGAGCCAGGAGATAGCATCAACGAGCTTGTACAGAAGATCGATCCTTATCCAGATAGCTTCCAGGATCGTGGGTTCACGGCCCTTGATATCTCTGAGTTCATCCGCAACTTCCGTTCGGTCCTTTACGTTCCGAACGAGCAGCGTCAGCTTCGTGTAACGAAGATCGACCAGAATGGCATGGCGAAGAATGGTGCTGAATTCGCACTCTTCAATTCTGAGGATGATGCGCGAAACGACCGAAATCGCTTGGCAGCCGGCTATACGGCAACCGTTGATGGGTCGGATGGCATGCTTATCTTCGAGCCGCGTCAGAGCCATACCGAGACCAGTGATGGATATGCAGATATGGCCTGGCCAAACGTGACCTTCGAGGGTGGGGCAGCGACGTACTACCTGAAGGAGACGCGTGCTCCTGCTGGCTGTGACATCAATGACACGGTCATCCCGGTGAAGGTGGGTGTGTACTCGATCTATGCCGATGCAGGCACGCCCGATGATAATGTGAGCGTATCGGCTGGCGTTGGTAAGCTCACGCAAACGATGGTGCAGTATGCCTCTGAAGGCGATGTTAATATCACGCTGCGCGACATCACGTCGTTCGCGCAGTCGCAGCCGTCGGGAAGTTTCGGGCTACAAGATTGGGAAGATGTCTACCTGAGCGACACGGGCTCGGCAAAGGTCCCGCGTTCGATGAATCTGCATTACGGGCAGAATGCGGTCGTGGACTATGGTCTTTCAGACGAGGATGGCGGCAAGAATATCCAGCCGTTCTTCGTGACCGATTCGGGCTATTTACGCACTCGTGTCCAGCAGAACCTGCATGCACACGACGATCCGAACGATCCTGATCATTCGGATGCAGCCGCTGACGATCTGGGCGATATGGATATCACCAGTCTGTTCAGCCTGATCAATACCGTTATCGTGACCGACAACAACGAAAGCGCTCCTGCGGCGGGCGATCTTTCTATCAGCAAGAAAGTGGAAGGCAACACGCTCACTGCTGATCAATACAACCGTCTCTTCCATTTCACCCTACATATCTATGATCAGAATGGTACCGAGCTGCCGAACACGCAGCGCTACTATTTCTATGGCAAAGACCGCGTGGGTTTCATCGGCAGCGGGGATGAGATTCCGCTGCATCATGATGAAGACCTGGTAGTGATGGGCATTCCTGAGGGGTACACCTATAAGGTGGTCGAAACCGACGCAGATCAGGATGGTCTGTTCGTTTCGCCTATTGGTGGCACGATCGAGGGTAAGATGCAGAAGGATGCAGTGCTCAAGGCGGCGTTCACTAATTCGCAGGACAAACCCAAAGAGCCAGATAACCCAGATAACCCCGATGATCCTGATAATCCGAACAACCCTAATAGCCCAAATGGGCAGAACGGTCCGGATGATGATGGAGATGGATCGCTGTTGGCAAAGATGGGCGACTGTATTCCATATGCGCTCGTAGTAATTGCATTAGTGGCAGCAGGTGCTGCAGTTGTAGTAAAGCGTCGCGCAGGTGTGCAAGGACCGATCGGCAAGCACGGTCGTTTGTGATAGCTCTTATTCCTTTTTCGCCTTGTGGTGTTTGAGCTTCTGCGCTTGCTTGCGCGCAAGCTTTTCGGCGTGTTTCTTGAATGCGATCCACGTTTGCACGACCGCTCCGATCGCACAGATGCCAAGCGCAATGCCCGCAGCGCTTTCGAAGGTTGAAAGGGCAAAGGCCCCACACTGCTCCCAATTCGTGCTCACCGCGTAGAACATGGTGTAGTAGAGACCACGACCAGGAACGAGCGGGATCACGGAAATCAGGAAGAATACCGCAGTAGGCGTTTTGTAGATATGCGCGAGGACCTCAGCATAAATTGCTGCGAACATCGAAGCGATCAAGCATGAGGGAAGCAAGCCTGCATCCATGCTGTGAAGAATGTAGTAGATGATCCAGGTGATAACGCCGCCGATGGTTGCGTAGAGGACATGGCATTTTCGCACGTTGTAGAACAGGGCGAAGCCAAGCGCGGCGATGAAGGTGATAGCTATCTTGAAGAGAAATTCGCTCCACTCCATCTAGATCACCCCGCAAAGACTAGCCAGCCAAAGTGCGCCCATGAATCCCAGCACGAGCGAGGTGGCGAGAAAGAGGCTCTCAATGAAGCGCATGACGCCTGATATCGTTGCCCCTGAGAGCATGTCGCGTGTTGCATTGGTCATCGCTACGCCAGGAATGAGGAGCATGATCACGCCAATGATGACCATGTCGATATTGATCGCAGGAATGGGTTTCGAGGCCAAGCAGATAAGAATACCGAAGATAAATGACGTGAGGAAGTTGAAGACCATTGCGTTAGGTGTGAGCTTCTGAAAATGCTTGATGCAAAAGCAAATGCCCAGCGCGAAGAAAGCGGAAACGAGCCCGTCGATGAGCGATCCCCCGAAGAAGATGGCGAATCCACCTGCTGCAAGTGCGCCACCCAAGTAGAGCGAAACCTTTGGGAACGGCTTTCCTTTGATGCGCTGCAGGCTTTTGCGTAGATCGTCTGCAGGGATCGGGCTTTGACAGTATGACTTGCAAAGATCGGTAAGTGCTTCGAGTCGATCGAAGTTCGTACTGCCTTCATTAAGGATGCGCCTGCTCAATGTATGTTCGTTGTGACCTGGCATCGTTGCGGTGGCGATGATGAGTTCGGTGATCACCAATACATCCATCTTGTAAGCGCCATAGGCTTTGCCCATCTTGACTAGGATGTCTTCAACGGTGTCTACATCGGCACCGGTAGCAAGCATGGCTTCGCCGATATCGAGCATGCAAGAAAACGTCTCAAGTTGTTCTTTTTGAGACTGCTTGGTTGCATCTTGCTTGCTTTCGATAGCTGTGGTCATTGCATACCTTCGTGCCAAGTTTGAACAAACGCTCGTGTTTGCAGGGTGGTGGTTATGTTCGTCTTTTACCTCACGTGATGAGTGGTTGCTTCTATCCTGCCTCTATTTTTCAGAGGGAAAAGGGTAATTGGCATTTTGTTTTAGATCGGTGAACGAGTCGACAATTTGGAATCACTCTTATCTAAGTTTGGGAGCAACCTATAGTTGCGGAATTGCAAACTAGAATCGGTGGTGCGGATTTTCCTGCTCGAATACTCTATTCTGGTAGGTAAGGGCATCAATACGAAGGAATAGCATGAACATCGATATGGCAAAGCGGTTGGCCGATAGGCGCAAACGAGCGGGTTTTTCACAAGAGTCGCTTGCACTCGAGCTTGGTGTGAGCAGACAAGCAGTTTCCAAGTGGGAGCGTTCAGAATCTTCGCCCGATACGGATAATCTGATCGCGCTTGCTCAGCTCTACGGCGTTTCTTTAGACGATCTTTTGTATAAGGATGTCGAAGATGATCCTGAAAGTGCGATTGATTCTGAGGCGGCAGTGTCTGAGGGTGTTGCGTGCGATTTGGAGGGCAACAACTCTGTGGCTACCTGTGAGGGCGCTTCTGCGGAGGCAGGGCATGCTCATGAGAATGATGGGAATGAATCGAATGATCCATCAGCGGATCAGCCTGATGGAACTGTTGATAATGAAGGGGATCATAACTACTCTCGTCGCGAAAGTGATGACGTCCACATTGGTCCTGATGGCATTCATATTGAGAGCAATGGGAAGGGAGATTCCGTCCACATAAGTTGGAAAGACGGCATCCATGTTAAGGACGGTAGCCACGGAGATGAGGTTCACGTTGGTTGGGATGGAATTCGTGTAAACGATCATCGCTACGATGACTGGCGCGATGCGCATGCGCATTGGGATGGATCGAAGAAGAAGCACCCAAATCCAGCCTGGCGCAATTGGAATGTTTTCCCCTATCCATTGCTCGCAATTCTTGCATATTTCGCATTCGGATTGATGAGCGGTATTCCTGGCGCGTGGTTTTCAGGGATCGGATTTTTCCTTTCGATTCCTGTGTACTATGCTCTTGGCGGCCTGCTCTTTGGGAAGCGGGTGAGTGCTTTCTTCAGTGCACTCTATTCATCGATCGCGATCGAGGTCTTCATCTTGCTAGCTTTGGACGGGTGCGCGCATCCTGGATGGATCGTGCTCGTGAGCATCCCTTTCGTTGTGGGATTGTTCAACGGCATCGCTCATTGGTGGCGCACTCGAAAGAAGTGATGCTCGAAGCGGCTTGATGGCGGACGCTGTTATCTCAACCAATGTCCTGGCTGATGGCTCCTTGTGTTCTTGAAGTAGGCGAAGCGGCTGCAAATTGCATTACTAATGTGTAAGTGAATCAAAGCTGCGAGGCTGCGCGTACAAGAGGGCGGGTATGATGGGTATGGAAGACGGTGCCTTCCCAGGCGTTTGGCTGAAGGGGCTAGGCGTAAGGAATGCTTCGCTAGAACGGAGAACCTCATGAACATCTTGCTCGTTGAAGATGATGCTTCGATCGTAAGCGCGCTTACCGATCTGCTTCACAGTGAAGGATTCAGCGTTCAAGCTTGCGCGACGCAGGATGCGGCGTGCGAAGCATTGGCACGCACGACCTTCGATATCGCACTGCTCGATGTAACGCTTCCTCAGGGTAACGGGTTCGCGGTATGCGCGGCTGCACGCGAAGCTGCCCCTGAAATGCCCGTGATCTTCCTTACCGCCTCCGATGACGAATATTCCACGGTGGCAGGTCTCGATATGGGCGCGGTCGACTACATCGCTAAACCGTTTCGGGCACGCGAGCTCGTCTCTCGCATTCGTAGCGCACTTCGACGGGCGCATCCTGCTGAAAGCGCGTTGTTGGTGGGGGACGTTCGCGTCGATCCTGCATCAGGTGCTGTGACCAAGGCGGGCAAAGAACTCTTTCTCTCTGCTCTCGAATACCGCTTGCTGCTCTTCTTCTTTCAGCATAAGGGAAAGCTCGTCACGCGCGAGGTGCTGCGTGATGCTATCTGGGATAGCGCTGGCGAATACGTTTCCGATAATGCGCTCAATGTGTATGTGAAGCGTTTGCGCGAGAAGATCGAGACCGATCCGAGCGAGCCCGAGATCATCATCACGGTGCGTGGTCTTGGCTACAAGGTGGGTGAGTAGTATGGGTTCGTCAAGAACATTCACCTGGCAGTGCATAGCGCTCGTGGCGATCGTTGTCGTGTTCGCGCTTGTCGCTCCAGTAGAGAGCAAATTCTGGGTGATGCTGACCGGGCTGGCTGCCGTAGCATTCTTCATAGTGGTTTCATTAGCACGACACCAGCAGATCAAACGTCTTGCTGGCGAGATCGACGAAGTGCTCCACAATGGTCGACGTATCGATTTTTCTACTTCGAGCGAAGGCGACGTTGCGGTGCTCACGAACGAGCTGCAGAAGATGGTCGCACGCCTCGCACGAACGACCGAGCAGCTCGAAGCCGAACGCAATGCGCTCGCAAATTCGCTCGCAGATATATCGCACCAGATCAGAACACCACTCACGGCTATCACGCTCATGCTCCCCTCTATCGAGCGTGCAGAGAACGAGACCGAGCGCAAACGAGCAGTGCGCAAGCTCGAATCCATGATCGAGCGCGTTTCGTGGTTGGTGACCGCGCTCTTGAAGATCGCGAAGATCGATGCAGGTTCGATGCGTGTCGAATCGAAGCCTTCGTCATGCGCGGAGACCATCAGGCGCGCGATCGCGCCGCTCGAGCCTGCGCTCGACTTGCACGATGTGAGCCTGGTGGTGGATCTTGACCAGGACTCTTCGTTCGAGGGCGATCTTCTTTGGACTGCAGAGGCGGTCGAGAACATCGTGAAGAACTGCATGGAGCATACGCCTGCGGGAGGTTCGATCGAGATCACTGCTCGAGAGGACGTGCTGGCAACAACGATCGATATCAGGGATTCAGGACCGGGAATCGACTCAGTCGATCTGCCTCATGTGTTCGATCGGTTCTATCGCGGTCGGGCGCAAGACAACGAACACGCTGGTGAAACGAGTGGTTTTGGCATCGGGCTTTCGCTTGCGCAAGCGCTTGTTTCGGCGCAGGAAGGCACGCTGCGCGTAGCGAATAACCCCGAAGGGGGAGCGCACTTCCAGATCGCGTTCCCGAAGCTTGTGGTGTAGCGCACCATTAAAGCGCACGCCCGGATGAATGCACATCGCAGGATGAAAGCGCACAGCAGGATGAACGGGGCCTGTAGGCGCGAAGAAACGTACGAAGCGTTGAATGACAGAACCGTAATACGCGCGTTATAGGCAGGATAGTTTGCCTCTCCATACTTATTCTTGCTAACTCATGAAAAGGAAAGGATTCCACCATGGAAATCTTGAAAGTTGAGCATCTCACGAAGGTGTATGGAGAGGGCGAAACCGCCACGCGTGCGCTCGATGATGTGAGCTTCAGCGTGGAAGAGGGCGAATTCATCGCGATCATCGGGTCGTCTGGATCGGGCAAGTCGACGCTTCTGCATTTGATCGGCGGGGTTGATCGCCCTACTTCAGGCAGCGTCCTACTCAATGGCATCGATGTCTATTCGCGCAGCGATGAAGAGCTTGCAGTCTTCCGTCGCCGTGAAGTGGGACTCGTGTATCAGTTCTATAATCTGGTTCCTGTTCTCAATGTGGTCGAGAATATGACGCTGCCTGTTGCGCTCGATGGGCGCAAGGTGAACACGCAGCGGCTCGAGTCGCTTTTGACCCGTCTTTCGCTCCATGGTCGCGAAGGGCACCTGCCGCGTCAACTCTCTGGTGGCCAACAACAGCGTGTGGCGATCGGCCGTGCGCTCATGAATGCGCCGTCGGTCGTGCTCGCTGATGAGCCGACCGGCAATCTTGATACGCACAACAGCTGTGAGATCATGCAGCTTTTGCGCGACTCGAATCGCGAATTCGGTCAGACGATGATCGTGATCACGCACGATGAAGAGATCGCACTCGCTGCTGATCGCATCATCGCCATCGAAGACGGCCGCATCGCCCGCGATGAGAGGATCCGACGATGAACGTGATGACCAACTTCACCACGAAATCGTTGCGTGCGAACAAGGCGCGCACGATCGTGACCATCATCGGTGTTGCGCTTGCTGCAGCGCTGCTCACTGCGGTCCTTACGAGCTACACCTCGCTCACGAGCTTCCTGTATAGGAGCGAGGTGGAAACGAGCGGCACCTGGATGGCAAAGGTCCAAGTAGAGGACACGAGCGCCCTTGCAAGTGACCTCGAGCATGCGCAGGATGATACTTCGGTCACCGATATCGCGACGCTCTATGACTTGGGATTCGCTGAACTGACGCAAAAGCAAAAACAACGCTTCGGACCGTATCTGCCGATCCTTGCCTATGAAGGAGATATTGAAACCACGCTCGGCATTCGCACGAGCGAAGGAAGGCTGCCAGAGAACGAAAACGAGATCTTGCTCTTCGACGGTTGGCAATCTTCGCAAGGTGTGAACATCGGGGATAAGGTCACCTTCCAGGTGGGCGAACGTATTGCGCAGGATGCTGGTGGCAGCAGCAGTGTGGAATTCGGCGAGATCGACGCGGGCGAAAATGACCCTTCGGCTGCGAAGACTTATACGATAACACCTGGCACACAGCTCAATTCGTCCATAGGATACCTCGATGCGCACGTCGATGGCACGGGTCTTGATGAAACGCTCGAGAACAAGCAGGCTAAAACCTATACCGTGGTAGGCTTCTATGATCGATTGAGCTATGCAATGTATAGCGCTGTGGGGCCAGTAGCGATCACGGCAGGGGGCCAGACGCCAACGCCGGCACCGTTCGCCGAGGTCTATCTTACGATGTCGGGCGTGCAGAATACCGAAGAAGTGCAGGATAACGCAGAGGCATTGTTCCCCGGCGATCAGGTCGAACTTCATAATGGGCTCTTGCGCTATATGGGAATAAGCAGCGATGCATCGATCTGGACAACCTTCTACGGTCTGGTGCTCATTCTCTCTATCGTGATCATCGTGGCGTGCATCTCGCTCATCTTCAACGCCTTCGCCATCTCGGTTGCTGAGCGAAAGAGTCAGTTCGGTCTGCTCTCTTCGGTAGGGGCAACGCGGCGTCAACTCCGTCGTGCGGTCATTCTTGAAGCGTTCGTCGTTGCTGTGGTGGGCATTCCGCTCGGCCTTTTGGTGGGAATCGGTGGATGCGCGATAACCTTCGCCGCACTCGGTCCCGCTATCACTAAGATGATGGGCAATGTGGGTGACGTGACCTTCGGGTTGTCCGTCGATCCGTGGGTCATTCTTGCAACGACCGTGCTCACGCTCGTTACCGTGTTGCTTTCGGTCTGGATTCCCGCGAAGCGCGCGAGCAAAGCGAACATCATCGACTCGCTCAAATCATCGGGAGGATCGCAAGCATCCAAACGCGGCAAACGCCTTGCGGCAACCGCGACCATTCCTGCGAGGTTGTGGAAGTCGCGGGGTATTTCGGGCAGATTGTTCGGCATTGGCGGAAAGCTCGCTGCAATCAATCGTAAGCGCGGCACGACGAAGGGTAAGACCGCTGCGGTATCGCTTGCGCTTGCGATCGTGCTCTTGATGACGGCGGGTTCGCTGAATACGTTCCTTGGGTCGCTTGTCGGCGCCGTTTCGGGTGGCAATGCTTCTGTAGGCGAAGTTGCGGTCGTTGTTCAGCTCGATCGAACGAACGAAAACGGATCCGAACGGACTACCGCAAACAAGCAGCTTGCGCATGCCAACGAGCAGTTTACTGAAGAGGTGCGTATCTTCACGGATGCCTATGATCGCCTTTCAGGGGCTTCGAATGCTATAGGGAAAGGTTGGAAACTTATCGATTCTGCATCGCTTATCGTGCCGCAGGACGTTGCGGGAAGCATGTATCGCTCAGCAGACTCACAAACGGGCGGAGAGCTGTCCGATGGCAACTATGCGCTCTATGCACAGATGAGCTATATCGATGATGCTTCCTTCGATGAGTATGCCCGCAGCTTAGGCCTCGATCCGTCTGTGTATTATGATCCCGAACATCCGCGGGCGATCGGTGTTTCTCGCTGCTATGGCAATGATGGTTCACGCTATCAATTGATGGAAGCTTTGCAGGGCACGGGTGAAGCTCAAGTGCTCAGTAGCGCCGTTTATCAAGGTCGTTACCCTGCGCATATAACGATGCAGCCAGAAGCGACGAGCAATAACGAGGCGGCGAAATGGAGCATCGAGGCGGTCGCGTCCTCTGCTGCAGATGATGATATAGAAGGAAAGATGCTCGCGCTCGATGAGGTCGACTATGCTTCGACGGGCCTGGATATTGCGGCACTCGCCGAAGAACCTCCAGCAGTTTTGGGCAAGGTGGGCGATTACCTGTGCTTGGTCATGCCGGTCTCGCTTGCTCAAGGCCAGGCATTTGGGCTAACGGCTCCGACATTCGCTGGCGAGTTCGATTCGCGCGATGGGGATCATGCGGCATTGGCTGAAGAGCTCGCAAAGAGCAGCACTGCATTCTTCAGCGAAGAATGCCCGTACGATCTGGCCTTCTCGTCGTATAACGATCACATCGAAGAGCGTGAATCGGTTCAGATGATGGCAACGATCGTTAACGTGTTCTGTTTGCTCTTCACGGTGATCTTGGCACTGATCGCACTGGCGAATGTGTTCAACACCATCACCAATTCGCTCATCTTGCGCCGTCGGGAATTTGCGGTGATGAAGTCGATCGGCATGTCGAACAAGCAGTTCAGGCGCATGATCATGAACGAATGCATGAGCTTCGGCATCGCAGGGCTGATCCCTGGCCTGATCGTATCGGCAGGCATATCCTATCTGCTCTATCTTGTGGTCGGAGAATCGCTCGGGGGGCTCACCTTCACGCTTCCGTGGGGATATGTGGCGCTTGCGATCGGCATGACCGCGGTGGCGATGGCGGCTTCTGTGGCGTATGGTATGCATCGCTGCAAGGCTGATAACGTGGTCGAGGCGTTGCGCGCCGATAGCATCTAACACGAGATTCCTCGCTCGTTGCCACAAGGGGCTTACGCCTGAGGGGTGGTTGGGTCGACTCGCTTTCGTTGCTCGATAGCCTGCAATATCTTGCAGGCTATCTCGTGCACTTCGCTCCTTCGAACAGCCTATTACGAATTAAGGAAGTGGACTCAGAGTCGTCCAACCACCCCACAGGCTCCGCCTCTTATGACGCGTATTCTTTTGGCTCGGATAAATATGGAGACCTTCCGTTTTGATGGTACGCATTTTGGGTAGAATCGCAGCTCTTCGGGACAAAATGCGGCAATCACGTATAATCTGCTGTAATGCGAATATAAAAGCGCATGCGTGGGGGCGCAGCGCTTTTTAGTTTTATAGCGCGAGGGGGATCCTATGGCGAAAAAGGCCGAAAACGGAAAAATAACGAAGATAGAGAAGTCCTATGGCGGTTCGACGGTAAAAGAACGCAAGGCGGCCATGAGCCGCGGTCTTACCGAGGAGGAGCTGAAGGCTCGCAATATCATTCCTGAAACGAATCCGGCAGGTGAACCGCATCGCATCATCGCCGAAGAGCTCTATTCTGAAAACGATACGTTCGTTCCATATAAACCTGATGCGCCGAACGATCCTGGTCCTGCTGCGCACGAGTCCCTTAAAGAAGGCGTATTGCGTGAAGGCCAGAAAATCACCGACCGCATTGGCGTGAAGGTAGCTCCGACTGACCCCGATTATTGGGGACTTGCGAGCGTGATGACCGAAGAAGAGGCAGCGCTCACCGCACACATGAAGGTGCGCAAGCCGCTCACGTTCGAGCAGCTCAAAAGCGCGAGTGGGCTTGAGAGCGAGAAGCTTCAGCAACTCCTGGACGATCTTTCCATCAAGGGGATCATCGAGTACAACTGGGAGAACCTCGATGGCAAGAATCCGAATCATGAGAAGCGCTATCTGCTTCCTATGTTCGTGCCCGGTTCGGCGGAGTTCACCGTCATGAACCAACAGCAGCTTGAAGAGCACCCCGAGATCGGCACGTTCTTCGAGCGCATGGCGTTTCTGCCGCTTACGAAGGTCACGAAGATGGTGCCGCCCGGTGGTGCAGGCATCGGCATGCATGTTATCCCTGTCGAGCGTGCGATCGAATACGAGAACGAGGCAGCTGATGTCGAGCGCATCTCGCACTGGTTGAAGAAATACGATCGCTTCTCCGTGGGCGCATGCTCATGTCGTGCGGCCGAGCGCGTGCGTGGTGGTAATGCGGGATCCGATCCACAGAACTGGTGCATCGGCCTCGGTGATATGGCCGACTACTGCGTGGAGACGGGCAAGGGCCATTACGCAACCTACGACGAGGTCATGGATATCCTCATCCTTGCCGAGCGCAATGGTTATGTTCACCAGATCACCAACATCGATGGATCCGATAAGATCTTCGCCATCTGCAATTGCGACGTGAACGTTTGCTATGCGCTGCGTACTTCGCAGCTGTTCAATACGCCGAACATGAGCAGGTCTGCCTATGTTGCGCAGGTCAACGGCGAAAAGTGCGTGGCATGTGCGGGATGCGTGGAAGTGTGCCCCGCAGGCGCGGTGAAGCTCGGCCAGAAGCTCCTTACCGAAGATGGTCCGGTTTCCTATCCGCAACAGCCGTTGCCCACGCTTTCCTGGAGCGAGAAAGATTGGGACCCCGATTACAAGAATACGAGCCGCATCGAGTGCCATGAGACGGGCACGGCTCCGTGTAAGGTGGCCTGTCCTGCGCATATTTCGGTGCAGGGCTATCTGCGCATGGCGGCTGAAGGGCGTTATCGCGATGCGCTCGCGCTCATCAAGCAGAAGAATCCCTTCCCAGCGATATGCGGACGCATCTGCAACAAGCGCTGCGAGACAGCGTGCACGCGTGGCACGGTCGATGAGCCAGTGGCGATCGATGATGTGAAGCGCTTCATCGCCGAGAAGGATCTCGAGGCTGAGTATCGCTACGTGCCGGAGGTCATTCCTCCCACCACGCGTGGAGGGTTCCCTGAGAAGATCGCCATCGTGGGTGCGGGGCCGGCGGGTCTTACGTGTGCGTACTATCTTGCCACTATGGGGTACGCGCCTACCGTATTCGAGCGCGAAGAAAAGCCTGGTGGCATGATGACCTACGGCATTCCTGCCTATAAGCTTCCGCGCGATGTGGTCGAGGCTGAGATCGATATCTTGCGCGAGCTGGGGGTGGAGATCCGCTGCGGTGTGGATGTGGGCAAGGATGTCACGCTCGATAGCTTGCGCGATGAGGGATTCAAGGCGTTCTATCTGGCTATCGGTGCGCAAGGGAGCCGACCGCTCGGTGTTGAAGGCGAAGACGCACAAGGAGTGAGCGGAGCGCTCTCGTTCTTGCGTGAGACTATCGAGGCCGATGTAGTGGGCAATGCCTGCGATGTTGCTGACGAGGTCGTGGTCGTTGGCGGCGGCAACGTGGCCGTGGATGCCGCGTGCATGGCGCGCCGAAGTGGGGCGAAGAACGTTATCATGGTGAGCATCGAGCAGCGTGAAGAGATGCCTGCAAGCCCTGATGAGGTAGAAGAAGCGCTTGCCGATGGTGTGAAGCTCGAATGCGGCTGGGGTCCGGCGAAGATCAACGCCGATGCGAACGGACAGGTTGAATCTATCACGCTTCGCCGTTGCACGCGGGTCTTCGATAGTGAAGGACGTTTCTCCCCTGAATATGATGATGCTGATACCCGCACGATCGATTGCAAGCAGGTTGTGTTGGCTATCGGGCAATCCATCGAGTGGGGCAGTCTGCTCGAGGGGAGCGCGGTCGAGCTTGGTCGTGGGAATACGGCGGTGGCAGATGGGTTCACCTATCAGACTGCACAAGACGATGTGTTCGTAGGCGGTGATGCCTTCACGGGTCCGCGCTTCGTGATCGATGCTATCGCGGCAGGTCATGAGGCAGCAACCAGTTTGCACCGTTTCGTTCAGAAGGGAAGTTCGCTCACTACTGGGCGCAATCAGCTTCACTATGTTGAGCTGGATAAGAGCAATATTGCGCTCAATCCTGGCAAGTACGATCATGCGGGTCGTCAGGTGCCGGGTTGTACCTTTACGAGTGGAGAGACGCGCATCACTCCAGGTGAGCGCCCCGCATTCACTGAAGAGCAGATTCGGACGGAAACTGCTCGTTGCCTTTCCTGTGGTGCGAGCGTGGTCGATCCGAACAAATGCATCGGTTGCGGCCTGTGCACGACGCGCTGCGAATTCGACGCGATCAGTCTTTCGCGTGAGCATCCTGAATGTTCGACCATGGTGCCGAGCGAAGACAAGATCAAGAAGATCCTCCCTAATGCAGCGAAGATGCTCGTCAAGCGCATCGTTCCTGGCAAGAAGGATTAGGCACAAAGGGGAGCGAACATGCACGAACTAGGTATCGTCTTCGCCATGATCGATCAGCTGGAGGATGTGGCGAAAGAGCAGCATCTTGCGCATATTCAGAAAGTGACGGTCGATCTGGGCGAAGTGTCGGGTATCGTTACGGATTTCTTCGAGGATGCTTGGACGTGGGCGGCGAACAAGAACGAGCTCACGGAGGGCGCGGAGCTTGAAGTGTGCACCGTGCCTGCTGTTACCGTTTGCAACGCCTGCGGGAAAACCTATGGTACGGTCGAACATGGCCGTATCTGTCCCTACTGCCACAGTGAAGACACGGAACTTCTTCGTGGCCGCGAACTCGAGATCCGCTCCATCGAAGCAGTCGATGAAACCTCTTAGTCAATCAGCACCGATGACAAACTACCCGGTCGTTCGTCATCAGCCTTGTTTGAAGGCGGAGGGGCAGAGGTCGTTCAAGAAGCATTCGGCGCATTTCGGTTTGCGCGCGATGCAGGTTTCGCGTCCGAACAACACCCATTGGTGATTGATCGGCCCCCAGCATTCACGAGGGTAGAGCTTGAGTAGGTCTTGTTCGGTTTGTAAGGGAGTGTCGGCATTGGAGAACTTCAAGCGGTGCGCAATGCGAAACACGTGTGTATCGACTGCGATGCCTTCGACGATGCCGAACCCTTCGTTCAGTACGATGTTCGCCGTCTTCCTGCCCACCCCAGGAAGCTTTTGAAGGCTTTTCATGTCACGGGGTACCTCGCCACCGAAATCGCTCATGATCATCTGAGCGCATGCAACGCAATTCTTCGCCTTATTGCGGAAGAATCCGAGTGAATGGATGATATCGGCAACCTCTTCCACATTCGCTTGTGCCATGGCCTCGGGTGTTCCGAAGCGTGCGAACAGGGTAGGGGTTACCTTATTCACGTTCACGTCGGTGGTCTGTGCGGAAAGAGCGACCGCGATCGTAAGTTCGAAGGGTGTTCGGTAATGAAGCGCGCATTCGGGCTCGGGATAGTGTTCACCCATGCGGCGCTCGACTTCGAGCGCGCGAGCAAGTTTATCCGCTTTCTTCTCTCGTGCCATGCTTGTCCCTTCGCTGTATCTCTGTTCTCGTATTGTAGCAGGGTTACACGATGGTAGCGCGCCTGTGGTGAGTGCGTGAAGAGAGGTGCGCTGGCAAGCGAACGGACGAGTGAATTGGTAGACTTATCTTCACTGTTGCCGCGAAAAGCGGCTTTTCGTGTTTGGTTTAGCTGCCTTCGCAGGCGCAAGAAAGGGACGCAGATGCTGATAGATCTTCTTTCGCAGACGCTCGAACGCTCGGGTGCACTTGAGAACTTCTGGGGCAAACTGGATGCTGGTGCCGATGCCACGATCGGTGTCGCTTCTTCTGCACGCCCGTTCTTGGTAGCAGCGCGCTTTGCGGAGCGCCCGCAGCCTACGCTCGTGGTGGTTCCCGGTGAAGAGACCGCCGAAACGTTCGCGCGTATGCTCGGTGCCTACGTGGGCGATGAGAAGGTCTATCTCTATCGAGAACGCGAAGAGAATCCGTTCATCCTCGATCCTCCTGCGAACGCGAAGGAGTACCAGGCGCGCGCACGCCAGTCGGCGCGTCGTCTCGAAGCGCTTTGGGCACTTCAGAGCGGAAGGTCGTGTTTGGTAGTAGCATCCGCTCGAGCGCTCTTGCGCAAGGTGGCACCCGCGCGCGCTGAGGTTGCACGCCCGCTTGTGCTCGAAGCAGGAAAAGAGCTCGATGAGATGGGCATTTCGGGCATTGAGGACTACGAGGGTCTGGTCGAGCACCTGGTGGAGCTCGGCTATGAGAACACCGGTAAGCTCGATGGACCAGGGACCTTCAGCGCGCAGGGCGGCACGATCGATGTGTTCGCGGGCAATCTGGTTAATCCGGTGCGACTCGACTTCTTCGGCGATGAACTGGAAGAGATCCGCAGCTTGCTCCCCGGAACAGGGCAGACCATCTCTTCGCGCGCGTCGGTCGAGATCTTTCCCGTGCAGGAATTTCCTATCACTTCGCGCGGTATCGCTCAGGCGCGTTCGCGGTTGGTGCCGCAGTCGAGCACCACGCCGCTCTATCGCGACCTGCTCGATGCGCTCGATCAGACCGAGATATTCACGCCACAGGCGCTCTTGCCCTATGTGTATGAAGAGCTTGATACCGTGGGCAATTACCTTCCGGATGATGCTCTTACGGTGGTGGTCGAGCCTCGAAGCTTGGTCGATGATGCGCTTCACTATCGCGATGAGCTCATGAAGAAGACGAACGCTTCGCTGCTTTTGGCAGACGAACTCTTCTTCGCCCCGCAAGCGCTCGATTTTGGGAAGAATCAGCGCGCAACCTACGTATCGATCATGCGGGTGGGCGTGGAGCTCGATGATGAATTGGTGGTCAAGCGTGTGGATGTGGCGGGAGATGCCGATAAGCTCTTCGGCAAGCTCTATTCGCTCACGCAGCAGGGCTTCACCGTGGTGTTCTCGGTGCCGCATTTCCGCGCGCGTCAGGAGATGAAGCTCGAACTGGTCGATCGGGGGATCCCGATCAAGGAGGAGCTCGATGTGCTGGCAGTCCCCGATGACGAGGGCGAAGGCGTATCTTCATCTTCGTCTGCTCGCCCTGCGGAAGGCGAGACCGCGCCCGCGTCTTCAGATACTGCTCACCGCGCCCGCAAGCTGCGCCGTGGTGTGGTGAACATCGTCGATGTGAACATTCCGCTCGGCATGATCTTCCCTGCGGCGAAGCTCGCTCTTGTCTCGCTTGCCGATACGCAAGGTTCCATGTCGGTACGCACCACGAAACGCGTCGATATCACCGACATCACCTTTCCCTACAAGCCAGGTGATTATGTGGTGCATGCGCATCATGGCGTGGCATTCTTCCGCGACCTTGTGCGCCGTGACGTGGGCGGGATCGAGCGCGATTACTTGCTTTTGGAATACGCTGAAGGCGATAAGCTCTACGTGCCGGTCGAGCAGTTCGATCGCGTAACGCGCTATGTTGGCCCTGAAGGAGCGTCTCCGCGCTTGACGCGCCTCAATACGTCGGACTGGTCACGCGCGATAGGACGTGCGCGCAAGGCTACGAAGCAGCTTGCGTTCGACTTGGTGGATGTGTATACGCGTCGTAGCGCGACAAAGGGCTATCAATATAGAGAGGACACGCCTTGGCAGCGCGAGATGGAAGAAGCGTTCCCTTACCAAGAAACCCCTGATCAGCTTGCTGCTATTGCGGACATCAAGACCGACATGCAATCGATCCACCCAATGGATCGGCTCGTGTGCGGCGATGTGGGCTTCGGCAAGACCGAGGTGGCATTGCGCGCGGCGTTCAAGGCAACGCAGGACAAGAAGCAGGTGATGGTGCTCTGCCCGACCACCATCTTGGCACAGCAGCACTACACCACGTTCAAGGAACGCTTCGAGCCTTTCGGGGTGAGGGTCGAAGTGCTCTCGCGTTTCCGTACCCCTGCGCAGCAAAAAAGGACCCTCGAAGACTTCGCTAACGGGGAGGTGCAGGTGCTCGTGGGTACGCATCGCCTGCTCTCGCGCGATGTGAATCCGAAAGATCTGGGGCTTGTGATCATCGACGAGGAACAGCGCTTCGGCGTGGGGCACAAAGAGCAGCTGAAGAATATGCGTGAGTCGATCGATATCCTCACGCTTTCGGCAACACCCATTCCGCGTACGATGCAGATGGGTCTTTCTGGTGTACGCGACATGAGTCTGATCATGACGCCGCCCGATGATCGCCGCCCCGTGGAAGTGCACGTGGGCGAGTGGGACCCTGATGTGGTCGCCGACGCCATCGCGCGCGAACTCGATCGCAAGGGGCAGGTGTACTACGTGAGCAATCGCGTGCGCTCGATCGATGATGCGGTGAAGCGCGTGCGTGAAGCGGCAGGTGAAGCGCGCATCGGGGTAGCGCACGGCAAGATGTCAAAAGAAGAGCTCGAGATCGTGATGGAGGATTTCTCCGCAGGCGAGATCGATGTGCTCGTGGCAACTACCATCATCGAGAGCGGTATCGACAACCCGCATACGAACACGCTCATCATCGAAGATGCGCAGCGTTTGGGTCTCGCACAGATGTACCAGCTCAAAGGACGTGTCGGGCGCTCTTCCACGCAGGCATATGCTTACTTCCTGTTCCCCGATAACGTTCCTCTTACCGAAGAAGCGCGCGATCGCCTGACCGCGATCGACGAGAATGCCGATCTGGGAAGCGGCATGCGTATCGCTATGAAGGATCTTGAGATTCGTGGTGCAGGCAGCATCCTTGGCGCGGAGCAGAGCGGCAACATGTCGGCAGTGGGCTTCGATCTTTATGCGCAGATGCTCTCGCAAGCGGTGAATCTTACGCGTGAGGGGGAGAGCATATCCGACAACTATCTCCCAGAAGCTCTTTCCGACATCGTGATCAATGTGCCCGATCACACGTATATCCCTGAAGAATATGTGCCTGATGCTGATGAGCGTGTGCTCTTCTACCGCAAACTGGCCAGCGCCGATACGATTGAATTCGTGGACGAGCTAGCGCGTGAGATCATAGAGAAGCATGGCGAAATGCCGCCAGCTACGGTCAATCAATTCCAGAAAGCGCGGTTGAAAGCATTTGCGAACGAGCACAACATCGCGCAGATATCGGTAACGGGCGGCAAGCTCATCGTCGAGCCTATCACCATTTCGAAGAAGCAGGCATCTGCACTCCGCAAGAAAGCGGGGCGCTACTTGGCAGATAAGAAGAAGCTCATCGTGCCGATGCGCGTGGTGGGAGAGAGTGAAGATGGAACCACGCTCACTGCGGTGCAGGAATTCCTATTGTCTTTCTTCTCGTCAGAGAAAGAGGAGTAGGTGGTTCGCCAGATGGCTTGTGCTCGGGAGGGGTCTTCCTTATTGCTAAGTGAGAAGATCTGCTGCAACTCGTACTAGTCGCGTTCAAGAGAGTAAGAAGCGTCTGTTGCTTCGAGTGCTGCTTCGGGGGTCGCATCGGTAGCGGGCGCTTCTTGAGGTGCGTTTGCATTCGAGGGCGCTTCGAGAGTGGTTGCGGTGAGCGTCCGGTGCCCAGCAAGCGGAACGGCTTTTTCGAAGTTCGGAAGGAGCTTGTTGCAGAGATTCACGACTACGCCTACGAACAGCGCCGAGAGGATGGTGCCTTCACGCACGCCGAATAGACCACCCATCGCGATGAGCGAGATGATCACGCCGATAACACCTTGGGACGTGTCGAACGCTACCTTGCATTTCGGGAACGCGATCTTGGTCACCTTCGAAACCGCCAGCACGATCCCTTCACCAGGGAGCGTGATGAGCGAGGCTTTCACCTGCAAGAAGATGCCAAAGCCCGTCATGAATACGCCCAGTATGGTGTAGAAGAGCTCGAAGCCGTAGTTCGGCATGGGGATGAGTTCGCAAAACGGGACGAAGAAATCGATCATCGCTGAGAAGACGAACACGAAAGCGATCTGCAAGAACTGGATCGGGTTGAAATCGCTGCGCAGCAAGATGATCTGGATGAGTACGAACAGTACGTTCACTACAAAGGTCCACGTGCCGATGGTCCAAGCTGTGGTGAAGCTCAAGACCGCGGGGATACACGAGATGGGCGAGGTGCCGAGCCCTGAAGCGCGAGTGAGTGCGACCGAAGCAGCAACCAGTGCAAGACCGAAGAACATGATCGCAAAACGCAAGATCATGTTCGGGGCGGAGCGATCGAAGAAGGTATGCCAGCGTTCGGTGAAGTTCATGCGACTCTTTTCTTGCGTATGCGTATAGGACTGATGTGCGGATGCAGTTCGATTTTACGCCCCTTCGGCGTACTTCGACAGGGTTTTCGTGCGAATGGAAAAGAGAACCACCTGCGGCAGTGAGGTGCGCAGGTGGTTGCGTTCGGGGCGCTATTTTGGGATGGAGGGTGAAGGTCTAGCTACGATGCGCGGTGCAGACGAACTGCGCAATGTTGGTTCCCAGGTCGTCGGTGATATCGACAGTGTAGAAACCTACGGTTCGACCTGCCTTGTTCGCACTGCCCGTAGCGATGAGCTTCTCACCCTTGGCGGGGGAGAAGAAGCGGATCGTACAGTCGATAGCAACGGTGGGTTTGTTGTCCATGTTCGAGATGATGGCCATGGTGAAATCTGCCAGCGTGAACATCGCGCCACCCATGACGGTGCCGTTGGCGTTGAGATGGTTTTCGGTGATGGGCATTTCGCAGATGGCATGATTCGGGACGGCTTCGATGATGCTGCACTGCGCTTGAGCTGCGAATTTATCCTGAGCGAAGTATGCGCGGATCTCTTCTAATGAATTGGTTTCATCGACCATGGTATCTCCTTTGGGATCGAAAGGGTACAAGAAGGAAGCGATGCCTTGAGTTCGATTATAAACCTAGCTCATGGATGGAGTTGAGAGGAGTGGCGCTGATCGTTATTCGTCGGTGCTTTGCTTAGAAAGGAAGATCGTAGCATCGGTTTCGAAGAGATATGCTGCGCCTGTGGGGCAGTAAAGTGCGCAATTGCCGCACGCGATGCAGAGCTGGGGATCGACCACGATCGCGCCTGCTTCATCCAGGGTACGTGCGCCGGCGGGGCAGTGCGAGAAGCACGGCTCGTAGCAGTGCTCGCAGAGGGCATCATCGACCGCTGCAAAATAGCGGGGGATGTTGGGTGCGATCTCGGGATTCTCTTCGACGGTGTTTGCCACGAGCGTAAGGCGTGGCCAGGGCTTACGCACCACAAGATCGGGCGTTGAAGGAACATGCTGGTGGTGATGAGCGTTTTGCGCGTGACCCTGTGCGCGCAGATGGGCTTTTTGCTCGTGGAACTTGGCGAGCGTGTCGTTGTAGCGCTTGCGATGCTTGCCGCTTGCGATATCGGCTGCCTCGTTCACGAGCGAGGTAGCAACACCGCGTCGGTGGAATTCATCGGAGGTGGCCTCGAAGAAGCGACTCAAGATATCGGTCTTTTCGGGAAGGCGCTCGGCTTTGCCCATATGGATGCGGCTCCAGCGCTCACCCAGATTCACTGCATGCGTGAGCAGTGCCTTCGCCTCGGGACCTGCGGTGGGGCAATCGATGCAGAGCGAGAAATTGCAGTAGATCTGCAATTCAGGGTTCGCTTCGAGGGCAGCCAGCCAGAATTCGGGCGCGACCGCACCGATGCAAGGCAGGACCACGACGTTGGGATGCACTTCGAAATCTTCAGGGATCTGATCGTAGCAGGTGAAGAAGACCGGTTCGCCCTCGCCAGAGAGGCGGTGAACCTTGTCGAGCAGGTCGTTCATCGTGATGCGTTCGGTAACGAAGGCATCGCAGATGCCACAACAGAGCCCGCAACGGGTGCAGAATTCCTCGTCTATGCGGGGGTGATCCTGTTCGTCGAAGAAGATCGCATCGTAGGGACAGACGAAGGTGCACCGCTCGCATGTGCTACCAGCGAGGCGGGTGCAGAATCCTGGGAGGACGGAGATGGGAAAGCGCGGGTCTGCGGGTGGAGCAGGGGTCTCTTCAGCTGCTTCGCAGGTAGCATCATCGGAGGTGTTGATGCTCTCTTCAACAGGAGCTTCGTCGTTCTGCTCGGTTGCGCTCATTGCTTCGGACTGGGAGGAGCCAGATGCCTCAGTGACATCTTCTGCAGTGCGTGCTTCGTTATTTGCGGAAGGCACAGGAGTGCTTTGGGGCATGAAGGCTGCACCGGCTGCAAACGCTTCAAGAGCAGCAGGCGAGATCGGTATGCTCCTGTCTTCGCTCATAGCAGCCTTTCGTTTGGCTCATTAGGTTCGTGAGGCAACCTGCGCGACTATGCGCCGAACACTTCGGCCAGCGTGTAGTCGATGCGCGCGAGCACATCTTCGCGCTTCATGAGTTCGATGCTCTCGAACAGCGGCGGCGAAACCTGTGAACCAGTGACCGCAACACGGATGGGTTGGAAGACGAACTTCGCTTTCAAGTCGAGCTTCTCGGTGAGCTCGCGCACCGCATCTTGCAGCGGATCGCACTGCCACGGGATCGATTCATCGGCCAAGATCGCGCGCGTTTCGCGCAGCACTTCATCGGCGCGTGCGCCTTCTTTGAGCAGGTTCTTCTTCACTGATTTCTCATCGAGCGTCACGTTCGGCCCATCGAAGATGAACGAGAGCTTTTCGACCGCATCGTTCAGGTGCTTCGAGCGCTCTGCGACAAGCGGGTAGAGCTTTTCGAACCAGGCGCGGTTGGCTTCGATATCTTCAGCGCTTGCAAGACCTGCTTCGATGAAGAAAGGAGCGACTTCATCCACCCAGGCAGCAGCGCCCATGTTCTGGATATAGATGCCGTTCATCCAGTCGAGCTTCTCTTCGTCGAGGATCGCATCCTTGCGCGTCACGCGATCGAGCGAGAATTCGCGGCAGAGCGTATCGCGATCGATGATGGTCGTCTCGCCGTCGAGCGACCAGCCCAAAAGCGCGAGGAAATTGATGAGTGTATCGGGCAGATAGCCCATCTCCTTGTACTGCTCGACCGAGGTGGCGTTGCGACGCTTGGAAAGCTTGCGACCGTCCGAGCCCAAGATCATGGGAAGATGGGCGAACACCGGAACGTCGTAGCCAAGCGCTTCGTAGATGAGGATCTGGCGCGGGGTGTTCGAGAGGTGGTCGTCGCCACGGATAACGTGCGAGATGTTCATGAGTGCATCGTCGCAGACCACGGCGAAGTTATAGGTGGGCGTGCCATCGGAGCGCACCAGGATTATGTCGTCCATCACGTCTGCCGGGAAGCTCATGTGGCCATAGACCGCATCGTCGAATTCGATCGGACCATGATCGAGCGGCACCTTCAGACGCCAAACATGGGGCTCTCCCGCATCGATGCGCGCTTGCGCTTCTTCGGCAGAGAGGCTGCGGCAGGTGCGGTCGTAGCCAGAATAGCCGCCTTCGGTCGCTTCGGCAGCGGCACGTTTCTCGTCGAGCTGCTCCTTTGTGCAAAAGCACGGGTAGACCATGCCGCGTTCTTTCAGGCGCTCGAGCGCATCTGCGTAGGTGTCGAAACGCTCGGTCTGAAGGTAAGGGCCATGGTCGCCGCCTACTTCGGGGCCTTCGTCCCAGTCGAGACCGAGCCAGCGCATCGCGCGCAAGATGATTTGCTTGTTCTCTTCGGTGGAGCGCTCGGGGTCGGTGTCCTCGATGCGCAGGATGAAATCGCCATCGTTAGCACGTGCGAATGCCCAGTTATAAATGGCCGTGCGCGCGCCGCCGATGTGGAGCTCTCCGGTAGGAGAGGGAGCGAAACGGACGCGTACGGGTTTCTCAGAAGCAGTCATCGGTATCCTTTCAAGCTTTCAAAAGGTGAAGTGCCTGTATTCTACAACGCGCGTGCCTAGCGCTTCACGAAGCGCCCGATGAACGAGACGATCAGGCAGGCGAGTATGCTCACCGCAACCCAAACGATCCCCATGCCCATCCAGAAGCTTTCGGGGAAGAGCGTGATCAGCAACGAATCGGCAGGGAATATCCAGCTGCCGCCAGTGAAGAAGAGCGTGTGGAGTTGACCGAACAGCGAATCGAAATCGACGAATGCCCAGATGCCCAGCGCGACGATGATCCCGATCACGGCAAGCGGGGTCGCGAACATGATCCAGCCGGCAAGCTTCCTGCGCCTGCGCACGATGAGCAGGATGATCCCTACGGCAGCGAAGACCAGGCTCAAGATGATCATGATGCGCGAGGTAGCGAACACGGGGATGCAGTCTTCAAGATGATCCACCGCGCTTGCGGGTAGGGTGTAGATCGAGAGCAGGTTGCCGGCGCCGATGCCGCCAGCGTAGAGGTTCCCGGCTGCGTTTTGGCCGGTGTTGCCTGCTGCGAGCGTGCGCTCGATGTCGGGGAAATGCTCTTCGAGGGCGGTTCGTACGCACGCTTCGAGCTGCGGGCGCCCAGTATCGTCGATCGAGAAGGAACGCACCGCTTCAGCGAGTTCGCTCATGGTGTCTTGCGGGTAGGTCGCTTCGTTCCAGCCGGAGAAGTTATTGCCGAGCAACTGGGTGGTCTGCGGCATCATGCACACCACGAGCCCTGAGCCGAACAGGCCGAACGCCAACAGAACGGTCGTGAGAGCAGCAGCTACTATGTCGATCGCACGTTGCGCCATAGCTCAAGCTCGATCACGCACGCGAATGGTGGCGGCAGTCATGCCGTGGTGCTCCTTGCTTATCTCAGGAAGCGGCCCGAGGCGCGAGAATACCCCCGTGAAGGTGCCATTGTAGAGGTAGAGCCCGCTGATGTTGTTGTAGAGCACCCCTTCGCGCTCGACTTCTTCAACGCTTGTGGCAAGTCCCTGTTCAACGAGCCATTTGAGGTCGGCGGCAGGAGGAATCGTCTTCGTACGATAGGGCGTAACGTAGCGCTGCACGAGGAAGGGTGCGCCAGCTGCCCCGTTCGCGAAACGGTCGATGAGCGCGTTCCATTCCTCTTCGCTGCATGCCTTGCCAGCATACACGTCGGCCGCGCCATAGTTATCGGTGGGTTTGATGATCCAATCGTCCTTATTCGTGCGTACGGTAGCAAGGTCGCAGTCTTCATCGGTAAGGAAATAGGTGGCAGGAATCTGCTCTTCGATGAAGGCATTCTCCTCATCGCTCAAAAATGCCTTCGTGAGCGGGTGCTTGAGCGCTTCGAAGATCTGCTTGTCGTGCACGATATGACCCGAGAATGCCCCGATGAGCGCTACGGCTTGCGCACGCACCGCGCTGATGAGCTCCTGCGATTCATCCCAGTGCTCGAGCACGTCGTTCGTGACGCAACGACGCCAGATCGCGTCGATCTGCTGACCGTTGCCATCGCGCAATACGGTGCCATCGAAAGACAGGTCACGCACGTCGGCGATGACGCATTCATAGCCAGCTTGCTTAAAGTATTCGCTGAAGATGCGGAATTCATCGACCACACCCACATCCAAATAGTCGCAGATGGCAAAGCGTGGATGCGCTACCTTGTTCTTGAAGGTTTCATAGATCGCGATGAATTCAGCGACCCAACTTTTGAAGAGCTCGCACGACTCAAGTTGGTGGTGTGCGGCGAAGCGCGTGAAGGTTTCGCTGCCTTCGATGCTGTGAACGATCTCGCGATCCTCGTTGAGCCCCGCAGAACCATCGCCGTTGAGCTCACAGAACGCGCTTTCGAGCGTGTCTTCGTTGAGGAATATATCCACGCGTGCGAAGGGGAGGATGGCATCGTAGCCGCGGGGGAGCAGGATGAGCTCCACCAGCCGCGGATCGTAATCGAAGACCGTGCGATAGGATTCGTCGCTGCGATAGCGTTCGATCACCTTGCATAGGATGGCATGGATCGTTTCCGAGATGAAGCGAAAGCGCTCCCAGACTTCATCGTTGTAGAGGCGGGGAATGAAGCTTGCGCCCACCACGCGATGATGGACGATTGCGCTTGACTGCTCCATATAGGCGCGCGCCGATCGCTTGCCAGCCAGATCGCCATCAAGTGAGTTCATCGTATCGAAATACTCTTGAGTGAGCATCGCGTCGCTTATCATGAGTCGGCCTTTCTTCTTCGGTCGGCGAAGAACGATAGGTTCATCGGTAGAACTTTTGCTCGGTTCGTTGCAGAAAAACTATTTGTTCTCAAGCTGCTTTCAATAGTAGCGCAACCCTATTTCGACAGTTCTCAGCATTCTGTTGAAAAAAACGCGCTTGAGCGGGGAGCACGACGCCAGTGGCGTAAAACGCCGCTAGAAAAAACGAAGAAAATGGCATAATAACAAATTGTATTTTCGAGACATGACTCAGTCCTGCTTATAGATAACGAAATTTGAGGGGGATCTTTTATGGGCGCAACAGACGCAATGAAAAAAGCAGCGATCACTAAACTGATGAACTATCTTCTCGCAGATCCAGAGAAGAATATCAATAAGATCATGGATACGCTCGAGCCGCTTCTGCCGAAATCGCTCTTCCCGAGCCAGCGTGAGTCGATCCGTAACGCGATCGAGCAGAAGAACAACTGGTATCAGCTCATCATGAAGATCATGACCGATATCAACCCTGAGGTGCGCGATGACCTGCTGAAGACTTTCGTCATCGATGCGAACCTCCTTGCTTGGACCCAACAGGAGAAGAGCCGCAAGAAGTACGAATGCAACATTCCGTGGGCCATCCTGCTCGACCCGACCAGTGCTTGCAACTTGCACTGCACCGGTTGCTGGGCGGCCGATTATGGCAATGCGCTCAATCTCTCCTATGACGATATCGATTCGATCATCACGCAAGGTAAAGAGCTGGGCGTTCATATCTACATCTACACGGGCGGTGAGCCGCTGGTGCGCAAGAAGGACCTCATCAAGCTCTGTGAAGCTCATCCCGATTGTGCGTTCCTCTGCTTCACGAACGCAACGCTCATCGACGAAGAGTTCTGCCAGGAGATGATCCGCGTCAAGAATTTCGTTCCTGCTATCTCGGCGGAAGGCGATGAGGCTTCTACGGATTCGCGCCGTGGCGAAGGAACCTACCAGAAGGTCGACGAGGCCATGGACCTGCTTCGCTCGCATGGGCTGCCCTTCGGCGTTTCCATCTGCTACACCTCGGTGAACTCAGACAGCGTTACGAGCGAGGAATACATCGATTGGCTGATCGACAAGGGCGCGCTCTTCGCGTGGATCTTCACCTATATGCCGGTTGGCAAGGATTCTCCGACCGATCTTATGCCTACGCCCGAACAGCGCGAGAAGCTCTATCTCTTCAACGACAAGATGCGCCAGACAAAGCCGCTCTTCACGCTGGACTTCCAGCACGACGGCGAATATGTTGGCGGTTGCATCGCTGGTGGACGCCGCTATCTGCACATCAATGCTGCAGGCGATGTCGAGCCGTGCGTGTTCATCCACTATTCGAACGCGAACATCCACGACTCAACGCTGCTCGATTGCCTGCGTTCACCCATCTTCATGGAGTACTACCACGAGCAGCCCTTCAACGATAACTACATGCGTCCCTGCCCGATGCTCGAGAATCCTGAATGCCTTGAGTACATGGTGGCTGAATCAGGCGCGCATTCTACGGATCTGGTCGCGCAGGAAAGTGCTGAAGAGCTGTGCGCGAAGACCAAGCCTGCTGCTGAGGCATGGGCACCGGTCGCAGAGCGCCTCTGGACCGACAAGGAAGGTCCGCGTGTCAAGAACCGCGAGCGCGACAACATCGGCATGGCGGAGACTGACATCGCGAAGTTCAAGAAGGACGGTCGCGTGATCCGTGGTGCTTGGGATCCCGAGCGCGATCCTCGTTCCGCTATCGCACAAAAGACCGAAGCATCCAAGTAAGCGAATAAGAGAACAGAAAGTACGATACTGATATGGCTAATTCCTCTTACATCTTCACGAGCGAGTCGGTAACGGAAGGGCACCCCGACAAGATCTGCGATCAGATCTCTGATGCAGTTCTCGATGCCATCCTTGCTAAGGAGATCGAGCTTGCTGAACAGGGCTATATTTCTCCTTCTGGTGCACCCGCCGATCCGAGCGCGGTGCGTTGCGCCTGCGAGACCATGGCCACTACGGGCATGGTGCTCGTAACGGGCGAGATTCGCACGCAAGCCTATGTTGATGTGCCAGCCATCGTGCGCGAGGTGCTCGAAGACATCGGTTATAACCGCGCGAAATATGGTTTCGATGCCACCACCTGTGGCGTGCTCAATGCGATCCACGATCAGTCTGCCGATATCGCTCAGGGCGTCGATCAGTCCTTCGAAGCGCAGAAGGGCGAAGCTGAGGACAGCTATTCCGAGATCGGCGCAGGCGACCAGGGCATGATGTTCGGCTATGCCTGCAACGAAACCGCAGAGCTCATGCCGCTTCCGATCTATGCAGCGCATCGTCTTTCCGAGCGTCTTACCAAGGTGCGCAAAGAGGGCACGCTGCCTTACTTGCGTCCTGATGGCAAGACCCAGGTGAGCGTTCGCTATGAGAACGATAAGCCGGTAGGTATCGACAAGATCGTCGTTTCTACCCAGCACTCTGAGGATATCGATCCTAAGCAGCTGCGCGAAGACATCATCGAGCAGGTCATCGCACCGGTATTCGCTGATCTCGATCTTTCCTATGAAGGTGCCGAGATCTTCATCAACCCGACCGGTCGTTTCGTGATCGGTGGTCCTATGGGCGATGCGGGCCTTACCGGTCGTAAGATCATCGTTGACACCTATGGCGGCATGGGTCGCCATGGTGGCGGCGCGTTCTCGGGCAAGGACTGCACGAAGGTCGATCGTTCTGGTGCCTATGCAGCACGCTGGGTCGCGAAGAACGTGGTTGCAGCTGGCCTTGCTGATCGCTGCGAGGTTCAGATCGCTTATGCTATCGGTGTCGCGCGTCCCGTTTCGATCATGATCGAAACGTTCGGCACGAACCATGTTCCGCAAGAAGAGATCGAGGCGGCAGTCGAGAAGGTGTTCGACCTGCGTCCGGCAGCTATCATCGATGCGCTCGACCTGCGTCGTCCGATCTATCGTAAGACCGCAGCGTATGGCCACTTCGGTCGCGAACTTCCAGAATTCACTTGGGAACATACGAACAAGGTTGAAGATTTGAAGGCAGCTTGTCCGTCGCTTTCGTAAGCGTACGCGCCTGCGCTATACTAGCGCCATTATGACCTACGCTTCGGTGATCCTCGACATACCCACGCAAGCACTCGATAGTGCTTACACCTACGCATTACCAGCCGATCTCGCACACGCGCAGATCGGCTGTGCTGTTCTCGTGCCGTTTGGTGGCAGGAAAGCGATCGGTTATGTGGTGGGCTTGAGCGAAGAGGTGCCTGAGAACGTGAAGCGCCTGAAGTCCGTCGAGGCGGTGCTCTCCGAATCCTATTTCGATGAAGCTGGTGCTGAACTTGCCTTCTATCTTTCCGAGCGCTATATCGCGCCGCTCTCATCGTGCGTGCGCTTGCTGCTGCCCCCAGGAGCAACTCCGAAGATGAAGCGCGTGGCAGGTGCGTGGGAGGTGCTCTATCCGAAGGTCCAACAAGTCGATGAGCGCTGGGCATCGCGTCTGCCTGCAGCCGATGAGTATACGCCGCGCAAGTCTGCTGTGAAGCAGATCGCGATCCTTGAAGCGCTCAAGCAGGGCGACCTGAAGGTTGCCGACCTGAGTGCCGAATATGGTTCGGTCTCAGCGGTCATCAAAGCGCTTGAAGAGAAGGGCGTGATCGCTGTTGAAGAGCGCAGACGTGTGCGCGGCGCGGCAGAGATCAGTTCGGCCTTCACCAAGCGCATCCATGAGCGTCCTGTCTTGACGCCTGATCAAAGTGCTGCGCTTGAAGTGATCGGTGCGGCTCAGCAACGTGCCAATGGGGAAGTGGTAGTGCTCGATGGTGTTACGGGGTCGGGCAAGACCGAAGTGTTCCTCTGTGCGATCGAGGAAGAGCTGAAGGCGGGGCGCAATGCGATCGTGCTCGTGCCTGAGATCTCGCTCACGCCACAAACGGTCGCGCGCTTCCGTGGACGCTTCGGCGATACGGTGGCAGTGCTTCACTCACGCATGAGCCAAGGGGAGCGCTTCGACCAGTGGGATCTGATCCATTCAGGCGAGATCCGTGTGGTGGTGGGTGCGCGCAGCGCGCTCTTCGCTCCGCTTGCGAACGTGGGCATGATCATCATCGACGAAGAGCACGAAGGCAGCTATAAGCAGGATCAGGCGCCGCGTTATGTGACGCGTGATGTGGCAGAATGGCTCGTGCGTAGGAATGGCGCCACGCTCATCTTGGGTTCGGCCACGCCCTCGATCGAGGCGCTCCATCGGGCGAAGACCGACGATTCGTGGCATCAAGTGGTCATGGCCAGCCGCGCCAATGGCAAGCCGCTGCCCGAGATCCAGGTGGTCGATATGGCGCGCGAGTTCGGCGCGGGCAATCGCAAGATGTTCTCGAAGGCGCTCCAGGATGCGCTCGATGAAACGCTCGACAAAGGCGAGAAAGCGGTCTTGCTACTCAACCAGCGTGGGTTCGCGCAGTTCTTGCTCTGCCGCGACTGCGGTTTCGTGCCTGAATGCGAATCCTGTTCGACTTCGCTCACCTATCACGAAGAGGGCAATCGGCTCGTTTGCCATCACTGTGGTTATGAGATTCCTGCTCCTGTTACCTGTCCCGATTGTGGCTCTCCTTATCTGAAGCGCTTTGGTGCGGGAACGCAACGCGTTGAAGCGGAGTTGCGCGTTTTCTTGGGGGAGCGTGCCTGCGAGGTCGTTCGCATGGACGCGGATACCACGGCGCACAAGGGCGACCATCAGCGCTTGCTCGAACAGTTCGCGAAGGCGGATGCGGCAGTGCTCTTAGGTACGCAGATGATCGCGAAAGGACTCGACTTCGACGATGTTACGCTCGTGGGTGTTATCAATGCCGACACCATGCTCCACCTTCCCGATTTCCGCAGCTCTGAGCGCACCTTCGATCTGATCGAACAGGTGGCTGGGCGCTCGGGTCGTGCCGATCTTCCTGGCAAGGTGATCGTGCAGACCTACAGTGCGCATGATGATGCTATCGCTGCGGCTGCGCGCTATGATCGTGATCGATTCCTTGAGCAGGAGCTGAAACTGCGCCACGATCTTTCTTATCCGCCGTTCGTGCGCATGGCGAATGTGCTCATTTGGGGTGAGCGTGAGTCTGAAGTGATCGGGGTTGCGCAGCAGCTCTTCTTCGACCTCATGAAGCTTGGTGAAGAGCGGGGCGCACAGGGGATACAGATCTTTCCGCCCACGCCGTGCGTGCTTTCGCGCCTCAAGAAGAACTTCCGCTATCACATCCTCATCAAAGCGCAGCCCACCGAAGACATCTCCGCTTTCTGCATCGATTACTTCCGCTCCCGCAAGCCTCACAAGACTGTGAACGTCTCGATCGACATCGACCCCGTGAGCGTACTCTAAGTACAAGCAGCACGCCTAAGGGGTTATCAGTGGTATCTTGGCTCGATCAGCGCCGAGCGCGAGACACGAGGTTCCCCGTTTCCCTGTTCGCGAATCTGCATTTTGCAGATTCGCTCATGCGTCACTGCTTTTCTCGGGTTTTATTAATAATTAGAG
>OLSL01000006.1_pt1 | contig 218626 bp, 182 predicted proteins | sample 1672511 | NCBI WGS metagenome assembly OLSL01 (sample SAMEA3136694, study PRJEB25190) | human gut metagenome | biome: human gut; feature: human-associated habitat; material: faeces | place: Austria | collected 2013
CGCCCCCGTAGCTCAGCGGATAGAGCGTCGGTTTCCTAAACCGTGCGTCGGAGGTTCAAGTCCTCTCGGGGGCGCCACAGTAACTTAAAGAATACGGCGGATGTCGTATTCTTTTTTATGTGTAGACAGATCTCAGGAGGAACTCAATGGCCGGAACGCCAACGAACACAACTGCAAACACGAACAAATGGAGCACACGCCAGCTCGTTACCATGGCGCTCATGACCGCCATTGGCGTACTGCTCTCATTCATCGAGTTCCCTCTGCTTCCTGGCGTAACCTGGCTCAAGTTCGATGCCTCGAACATGCCTGCCATGGTGGCTGGCTTCGCCTATGGTCCTGGTGGCGGTGTTGCGGTCGGTATCCTCACCGCTATCCTCCACGGCCTGCTCATGGCAGACTTCAGTGGTGCGGTCATGAACATCATCGTAGTGCTCTTCTACGTTTTGCCTGCCGCGCTCATCTACAAACGCATGCATACGTTCGCTGGCGCTATCATCGCGCTGGTCGTTGGCACGTTGCTGGCAGTTGTCGGCGCGGTGCTCGGCAATCTGGTCATCACGCCCGCATGGCTCGGCGTACCGCTCGATGCCGTAATCGCGATGATCGTGCCGATCCTCATTCCGTTCAACCTCTTGAAGGGCGCGCTCAATTCCGTCCTCACGCTCATCATCTACAAGTCGATCTCGAACCTGATCACGCCGAAGAAGGATCAGAAGAAGGGTCGCGCCTAGATGATCTCCTTCGAAGACGTCTCCTTTACCTACACGAACGAAAGCTATGTGCTCGAGGACCTTTCGGTAGAGATTCCGCAAGGTCAATTCGTGTGCGTGCTCGGTGCTAATGGCTCGGGCAAATCCACGTTTTCGAAATTGATCAACGCATTGCTGCTACCCGATAAAGGCGAGGTGAAGGTTGATGGGCTCATCACCTCCGATGCCCAAAATACATTTGCTATCCGCTCGAAAGCAGGCTCGGTATTCCAGAACCCCGATGATCAGATCGTAGCGAGCCTGGTCGAAAACGATGTGGCATTCGGTCCTGAGAACCTTGGCATTCCCAATCCAGAACTGCGCGAACGTGTTGAAGCAGCGCTTGCACAAGTTGGCTTGACCGGCTTCGAGAAGCGCGAGACCAACGCACTTTCTGGCGGCCAGAAGCAACGTGTCGCAATCGCAGGCATCTTGGCCATGGAGCCGCAGATCCTCATCTTCGACGAAGCTTCAGCCATGCTCGATCCGCGCGGCAGGCGCGGACTCATGCGCGTATGCAAGGAACTGCATGCACAGGACATGACCATCGTCATGATCACCCACTACATGGAAGAGGCCGCCGAAGCCGATCGCGTGCTCGTATTGCGCGAAGGCAAGATCGTGCTCGATGGCACCCCCGAAGAGGTGCTCACGCAAGATGCCGAGTTGCGCAAGCTTAACCTCGACATACCTTTCGCAACGCAACTCTCCCGTCTTTTGCAAGACAAAGGCATCGATATTCCCACCTTCGTCGATCGCGAACCTTTGAAGGAGGCGTTATGGCTCTTGTATTCGAACACGTCAGCTACACCTACACGCCTCTAACGAAACGCCAGATCAAAGAAGGTCAAGAACCCCTTTGGGCCTTGAACGATATATCCTTCGAAATCGCCGATGGTGAATTCTTGGCGATCGCTGGTCACACTGGATCAGGGAAATCCACGCTTGTGCTGCACTTGAACGGCGTGATCAACCCCACGCGCGGTAAGGTGCTCTGGGACGGACAAGATCTTGCCGACAAGAAGACCGCTAACGAAGCCCGTGGCGACATCGGCGTTGTCTTCCAGTATCCCGAAAACCAGCTCTTCGCAGCAACCGTCTATGAAGACGTGGCGTTTGGTCCTCGCAATCTGGGTCTCGATGCAACAGAGGTCGAGCAGCGCGTGAAGGACGCGATCGAGCTAGTCGAGCTTGAAACCTTCAAGGATCGTTCTCCCTTCGAGCTCTCCGGTGGTCAACAGCGTCGTGTCGCTTTTGCAGGCGTGCTCGCCATGCGTCCGACCACCCTCGTGCTCGACGAACCGGTGGCTGGCCTCGACCCTGCTTCACGCAATGAGTTTCTTGGCTTCATCGATCGCCTGCATAAACGCGGCATCACGCTCGTGATGGTATCCCACAACATGAACGATATCGCGCGCTTGGCCGACCGCGTGCTCGTACTCGATCGAGGCGAGATCGCATTTTTGGGCACGCCTGAAGAGGTGTTCTCTCATCCTGTCGAGCTACGCGAGATCGGTCTTGGTGTCCCGCACGCTCAGCGCATGGCGAACGAACTGCGCGAGCTTGGCGTACCGCTCGAAGAGGGACTCTACTCCCCCGAAACGCTAGCCGAGCATCTCGTTGCTCTCTTGGAAAGCAGGTAAGTCGTGAACCTGCAGACCATCTTCGGACGATACATCTCGCGCGATTCAGTCGTGCATCGCATGGACCCCCGTGCAAAGCTCCTGCTTTCAGTCCTGTTCATGGTGGTCGTGTTTGCAGCGCAAAGCTACGTTGCGTTGGCAGTGGCCGCAGTATTCACCTTCGGCATGTTCTTCTTCGCGAAAATCTCAATCAAACAGGCCTTTGTGAGCATCGCGCCTCTCGCTATCCTGGTGGTATTCACCGGTCTGTTGAACATCTTCTTTGTGCAAGGCGGTCAGATCTATTTTCAATTCGGCATCATCTGCATAAGTGAACAAGGATTGAATCAATGCTTGTTCATCGTGATCCGCCTTACGCTCCTCTTGCTCGGCATGAGCCTGCTCACACTTTCAACCACCACACTCAATATCACCGACGGCTTTGAGGAGCTGCTGAAGCCTTTCAAACGTTTTGGCGTTCCTGCCCATGAACTTGCCACCATGATGGGTATCGCGCTGCGCTTCTTGCCGCAGTTCGCTACTGAACTTCAGACCATCTATCGCGCGCAGGTATCACGTGGCGCAAACTTCAAAACGAACGCACGTGGCACCTTCTCGATGATGGTGGCGCTCATCGTGCCCCTCTTCACAAGCGCATTTCGCCATGCAGAAACGCTCTCGCTCGGCATGGATGCTCGCTGCTACCATGGTGGCACCAACCGTACCTCACTCCATGAGCTTCGGTTTCAGAAATGTGATCTGGGCGGTCTTCTCTATTTAATATGCGGGCTTGCCTGCGTTATTCTAGTTAATATCGTCATGGGATATTTCGGACTGTAAGGAGCAACACATGGATGAAGTGATCGACTATTTAACCAACATTCCAGCCTGGTTCTTTGCAACCTGCGAAGGCGACCAGCCGCGTGTTCGCCCGTTCAGCTTCGCAGCTGAAGACGACGGCAAGCTGTGGTTCTGCACTGCTACCAATAAAGATGTCTATGTTCAGCTGGAAGCGAACCCTAAATTCGAAGCATCGGGTTGGCATCCTGGACAGCCTTGGATCGTAGTAACGGGCGAAGCTGATTTGGAAGATACCGTGAGCGAAGCAACGCGCATCGCAGGCTATGAGCACATGACCGGCCTCGGCGAAACCTACGAGGGCCCCAACGATCCCCGCCTCACGTTCTTCTCTGTGAAGAACGGCATCGCGAAAATCGCTGACATCGATGGCTCGGAACGCATCATCGAACTCTGATTAGCTCTCGAATAAACAATAAGCGGTGAAGTAACTTGAAGGGCGCTCTTTCCGAAGGGTGCCCTTCTTTGTCTCCCAAAACTGTCCAAGATGAAAGCGTAGTGAGTAATGCTAGAATGGATTCGCAGGTCAGAGGTTGCCATTTGCTACCAAAAACGCACGAAGACTTCGGAGGCAATCCGAAAGAAAACAACTGTTGACCTGGGACAACGCAAGAATAAAGTGGCGGAGAGCTGGGGATTCGAACCCCAGATACCCTTTTGGGGTATACTCGCTTAGCAGGCGAGCACCTTCGACCTCTCGGTCAGCTCTCCACTTTTGCAGACAAGTTGAAATGATACCGCCAGAGCGGTGAACTTGCAAGGAGGACACCGGTGCAAAACCGTTCATACCTTCAAAGAAACCATCTTTTGCACATTGTGCTTGTTCTGGCATTTTGTCTTAGCGTTGGCTTCTGCCTCACCAGTAGCCCTACCGCTGCGTTTGCGAAATCCTACACGATGCCCGAAGTGCAGATCGAAGCGAGTGCCGATAGCGCAGGCGACCTTTCCGTGAGCGAAGACCGCACGTTCGATTTTGATGGCAGCTTTACGGCAGTTTGGTGGAACTTCAACAATCTTCCCAGCGGAGCAGGAATCGAGATCGAAAGCGTCAAGGTGACCGCAGGTGGAAAGACGACCACGCTCCCCTCTGTTCCTTTCCAAGCAAGTTGGCGAAGTGCTGGCGGGCCCAGCAAGGCGGCTTATTCATTTGACGGCGCCGAAGATGCCGTTTATGTGTTCTACAACTTCGACGATGAAGAAGCCACGGTCACCCTCAACTATCGTGTTCTGAATGCGGTTCAGATCTATAACGACACCGCCGAACTCTACTGGCAGTTCGTCGGCAAAGGCTGGGCAGAAGACTCCGACAACATCTCGCTTACCCTGAACATGCCCGTACCCGCAGGCGAGAAGATCGTGAAGGGCGAAACGATCTCTGCTTGGGGACATGGTCCGCTCGATGCAACGGTCGCGATCGACGACACTACTGGTCAGATCACCTGCGACGTTCCTCATCTGAGCGCCGGCAGTTATGCTGAAATCCGTGTTGCCTGCGATCCAGGATGGTTCAGCGGCGTCACCCAAAAAGACCCGAATGCGCACTTTGACATAGCGCGCCTCGATACCATCAAGAGCGAAGAACAATCCTTTGCCGACCAGGCAAACCAGCAACGCATCACCATGCTCGTCTCGCTCATCGCGATCGTGGTTGCCTGCCTTGCAATTTGTATCTGGGCGCTCTGGTCGTTCAATCGCTATGGCAAGGAGCTCAAACCTACCTTCACCGAAAAATACTGGCGCGATGTTCCTGTTAAAGGCGAACACCCCGCTGTTGTCGGTCGCATCATGCGCTTCGACAAGCCTGAAAACAGCGATCTTACCGTCACGCTGCTCAACCTGGTGAACCTCGGTGCAGTGCTCATCAATAAAGCGAGCTACGAGAAGGATGGCTTGCTCGGTAGCAAAACAGTGGAGGATTACTATCTCTCACGGGCACCTGGCTATGAGTCGAAGATCACCAAGGAGACCGATCGCCTCGCCTTCAACTTCCTCTTCGACACGATCGGCGAAGGTGCAGAGTCGGTATGGCTCTCATCCATCAATGAATACGCGAAGAAGAACCCCTCCACCTTCAGCGACAAGCTTGCCGATTGGCAGGGTGAAGTGACCGCGCGTACGATCAACGGACAGTACTTCGAGCCCTATTCCAAGGCGAAGCGCGCCACCATGACCGCTGTTGGCATCGCAGCATTCGTGATCATCATGCTCATCTCGATGTTCTTCGATAACTTCCTCATGGTAATTCCTGGCGTTATCACGATGGTCTTCTTGCTCATCATCAGCCGTTTCATGGAACGCCGCACCCAAAAAGGTGCCGACGCTTATGCCAAGTGCGAGGCGCTCAAGCGTTGGCTGAAGGATTTCTCACGCCTGAAGGAACGCCCTGTCCTCGACATTAAGGTATGGGGTGAATTCCTTGTTTACGCTTACCTCTTCGGCGTCGCTGATGAGGTGATCGATGAGCTGCGCGACACCGTGCCTGAGCTATTCACGGAAGATGCCACGCTTGCCGCTTCGAGCTACTATGTGCCCTGGTGGTACATCTACTCGACCCACTCGATGACGAATGGCATGCCAAGCTTCGCCAACAGCTTCGCAAGCTCGATCAACCAATCGGTTGCAGCGGTTCAATCGGCTGCGTCGGGCAACTTCTCAAGCGGCGGCGGCTTCGGCGGCGGATTCTCCGGTGGCGGAGGCGGCGGCTTCGGTGGCGGAGGCGGCGCCCGATGACAAACTACCCGGTCGTTCGACATCTTTCAGCATGCAGCCTGCAAGTTCGGATCTCGCGGCCACCACTGTTTACCCGCTGTTTATCGTTTGAACCTATCTGCGTGCTATAGTTGATACGAACGGACACAACAGCAGTCTACGAAGAAAAGGAATCGTAATGGATCAGACAAGCTGCATCACCCTTATCGGAATGCCTGGCGCAGGAAAATCGACGCTCGGTGTCGTGCTCGCGAAGATCATGAACTACAACTTCATCGATGCCGACTTGCTCATCCAGAACCAGAGCGATAAGACCTTACAGAAGATCATCGATGCTCTTGGCCCTGAAGGTTTCATCGAGGTTGAAAACGAGGTCTTAAGCACCCTTGAAGCGCAGCGAAGCGTTATTGCTACGGGTGGTTCGGCAGTCTATTCCGATGGCGCCATGACCCATCTTGCCACCCTCGGTCCCGTGGTCTATCTGCGTGTTTCTTACGATGAATTGAAGAATCGCTTGGGCGGTCTGCATGAACGCGGCGTTGTCATGAAAAGCGGCACGGGCTCGCTGTTCGATCTCTACGAAGAACGTACGCCGCTGTACGAGAAATATGCCGACATCGTGCTTGATATCGATGGACTCTCCGTACGCGACGCAGCCCACAAGCTTACGGATATGCTTTCTTTGGTTTAACGCAAATGCCGCCTATTCTGTATAGACTTAGTCTAAAATTTCATATACGACTAAATTCTAATGATTGAGGTGGCTAAAGCTATGCAGCACTCCGGACGCATCAGCGGAGCAACGAAACTGATCGGGCTGATCGGAAGCCCCGTACAAAATTCAGGTTCACCCAAGATTCACAACGCTGTGTTCGAGCATCTTGGGCTTGACTATGCCTATATCGCCTTTGATGTAGACAATGATCGTCTGGAGGACACCGTGCGCGGCATGGCCGCCATGGGCTTTCTCGGCTATAACGTGACCACGCCCTGCAAGACCTTCGTTCTGCCCTTTCTCGACGAAGTCTCTGAGGCTGCCGAGATCATGGGCGCGGTGAACACCGTCGTCATCCAGGACGGACGCTCCCTTGGCGACAACGCCGATGGCGCTGCATTCATGCGCAATCTAGTGCTCAATGGCGTGGACATCCGCGGAAAGAAGATCACGGTCATGGGAGCAGGCGGAGCAGGATCTGCACTCGTTACCCAAGCAGCGCTCGATGGCGTAGCCGAGATTGATATCTTCAATAGGAAAGATGAATTCTTCACTGGTGCCGAGGAGCTGATCGAGCGTCTCAAGGACCACTCCCCCTGCAAGGTGGTACTCTACGATTTGGAAGACGAAGAGCAATTGCGCACTTCTATTGACGATTCCATGCTGCTCGTCAATGCAACCAGCGTAGGTACGCCTGAAGTTCCTGGCTGTTTGGTGTCCCAAGACATGCTCCACAAAGACTTGATCATGGCAGACGTGGTATACGTGCCGCGTGACACCCAATTCGTAGAACTAGGGCATGCCAACGGAAACAAGGTCATCGATGGATCGGGCATGTTCATGCAACAAGCCGCTATCGGCGAACGCCTATGGATCGGACGTGAAATGCCCCTTGATTATGTGAAGGACACGTTCTTCCCCACCACGCAAAACCCGTTGATCGACCTGTTGAAATCATAGAGAAGCCCCGGGCACCGCATCGCTCCTCGCCAATAAGAAAGGTCACACGAAAAATACGTGTGACCTGCGAAAACAGTGGCGGAGGAAGTAGGATTCGAACCCACGGTACCTCTCGGTACAACGGTTTTCAAGACCGCCGCTTTCAACCGCTCAGCCATTCCTCCGTATGCAAAACTGCGACCACTAGGATAGCACATAATAATGGAAATATCCCAAACTAACGACCAAGACTACATGCGCCTCGCACTCGCTGAAGCTCGTCTTGCTGAAGAAGCAGGTGAAGTACCGATCGGGGCGGTCGTGGTATGCAACGGCGAAGTGATCGCCCGCGCCCACAACACGCGCGAGACCGATCGCAATCCTGCAGGGCACGCAGAGTTCAGCGCTTTGCTTGCTGCCGCAAAAGCACTCGATGCCTGGCGCCTCTCCGACTGCACGGTCTATGTAACGCTCGAGCCGTGCATCATGTGCGCAGGGCTCATGCATCAAGCGCGTATTGCACGCTGCGTCTATGGTGCTGCCGACCCGAAGGCCGGCGCGCTCGGCAGTCTCTACGAGATACATCGCGACACGCGTCTTAATCACACGTTCGCCGTTGAAGCTGGCGTACTTGAAGATGAATGCGCTAGCATACTTAAAGCGTTCTTTGCTGCCAAGCGAGCACAGAACAAGCAGAAGAAGAAAGAAATTTGCTCATGAATTACGTAAAGCTCATCGCTCCTGCAAAGATCAACCTGGTGCTTGCCGTCGGCGAAAAACTGCCTGACGGCTACCATGAAGCGCACACGATCTTGCAGGCGCTCGCTCTTCACGACACACTTGAGATCCGCTCGTTTCCTGCCGAGCCTGGCGCAGGCCTGAGCATCACGCTCAAGTGCGAGAGCAGCAATATGATCGATCAGCTCACGATCGATCAAGAGGATAATATCGTCTACAAAGCTGCTACAGAACTTGCTAGAGCGCTCGACCGCGCAGTAGACGAGGAGATCCACATCTACTTGGCGAAGCAAATCCCCTTCGAGGCTGGTTTGGGCGGTGGGTCTTCCGATGCCGCAGCAACGCTTAAAGGTCTTTCCGCGCTTTGGGGCGTTGACCCACTCGACCCGGCAGTGATCGAAGTTGCCGCGAAACTTGGTGCCGATGTGCCCTTTTTCCTCTATGGCGGCTGCGCCTACTTTGATGGCAAAGGCGACCATTTTGTGCATGCTCTCGAACCGCGCAAGGGTTTCCTGGCACTCATCCGTCCTGAAGGCAGCGGCGTTTCATCGAAGGAAGCCTATGAGCGCTTCGACGAAGCACCAGAATACCCTGCCCCCGGATTCATCCAGGAAGTTGCTGGTTGCATGCAAGCGAGCGAGGTTACCCCTTGGAACAACCTCACCTCCGCATCGCTTTGCTTGAAGCCAGAGCTGCAAGAAGTCTTCGATCTCATCGAAGGATCGGCTAAGGCGAACGCACAGGTGCTCTGCGGAAGCGGGTCGGCCGTGGCAGCATTGTGCAACTCATACGAAGATGCTTGTGCGCTCTCAACCGAAGCACGCAAGCACGGATTCTACAGTCGCGTTACATCTTTCGCTTCAGTGGGTGCTGAAGTGTTAAAACAGTACTAGCAAGCGTGTTCTGAATAGAACCTACCAAAAGGAGTTCTCATGATCGCTTTGATCGTTGTGCTTATCATCATCGCCATTTTGGCGATCGCCGTAATTGTTCTCTACAACAACCTCGTACAGTTACGCAACCGTGTCGACAATGCCTGGTCACAGATCGATGTGCAGCTGCAACGCCGCTTAGACTTGATCCCCAATCTTGTCGAAACCGTGAAGGGATACGCTTCGCATGAGCGCGGCACCTTCGAAGCAGTAACGCAAGCACGCAATGCGGTTATGACAGCTCCCACGCCTGAAGCGAAGATGGAAGCAGACAACGTGCTCACTGGCACGCTGAAGAGCCTTTTCGCGGTTGCGGAGGCCTACCCCGACCTGAAGGCGAACACCAACTTCCAGCAACTCCAAGCTGAACTCACCAACACCGAAGACAAGATTAGCTACATGCGTCAGAGCTACAACGATACGGTGCTCAATTACAACAACGCCATCCAAACCTTCCCGGGCAATATCATTGCGGGCATGTTCCACTTCACGAAGCGCGACGGCTTCGATGCGAATGCAGCAGCCGCAGGCGCTCCCGTGGTGTCATTCGGACAAGGCAATGCCGAAGGAACCCCCTCGGTGAACTTCTCAACTGCACCCACAGATCCTCCGCAAGCCCCCAGCCTCGATTCCAAGGAATAAGGTTATAGCAGTTCGGAGGCTTCGAGCCACTCTTCTTCGAGATCACCTAAATCCTTTTGGAGTTGAGCGATGCGCTCCTGAATCTCACCGAGGGCAATGTAATCGCTCGGATCTGCTTGCGCTTGTTCGTCTTGAGCTTGAGCGATCTTCCCTTCAAGGGTTTGCATGCGGCGTTCGAGTGAGTTCACCCGCTTGCGCGCTTCGCGCAACTCCCCACCACTCAGCTTCGGGACCGCGCTCACCTGAGCGCTTTCTGCCTGAACCTCTCCCTCAACCGTAGGGGTGGCATCTTCGCTCACCCCGAAACGCTTACACCCTCGCTTGGTGCGCGCCGCTTCTAACTGTTCGAGGTATTCCTCTGCCCCGCGCGGCACATGCCGCAACGTCCCATCGATCAGGGCAAATTGATGATCTGTCACGCGCTCCATCATGTAGCGATCGTGCGTCACCATGATCAAAGTGCCAGGCCAGGAATCGAGCAGATTCTCCATAGCAACGAGCATATCGATGTCCATGTCATTGCTCGGCTCGTCGAGGATAAGAACGTTGGGCGCATCGAGCAAGATGAGCATGAGCTGCATCCTGCGCTTCTGCCCACCTGAAAGGGCTTTCACCTGCGTGTTGAGATACGCTTTCTCGAATCCCAACTGCTCGAGCAGCGCCGCAGGAGAAACGATCTTCCCCTCGATCTCGTAATGTGATTGATAGCGCGTGAGCACTTCGCGCACGAGCGAATCGCCCAATTCTTCAAGCTCGCTCAAAGCCTGGCTCAAAAAGGCGATCTTAACGGTCTTCCCCACTTCGATCTTTCCCCGCAAAGGCTTGAGATGCTGCTGCAGAACCTCGAGCAGGGTCGACTTGCCAGCGCCATTTTCGCCAAGTACGCCATAGCGATCCCCCGGCCCGATAAGCCAGGTTATATCACGTAATACCGGCTCGGCCATCTCGTCAAAGCCGAATGTCACATCCGTGAGTTCGATGCATTTCTTCCCTAAACGCGAAATGGCAGCACGTTTCAGCTCAACCCTGTTACGGATAGGAGGCTCCTGGGCGATAAGCTCGCGCGCAGCTTCGACATGAAACTTCGGTTTGGTCGAACGCGCCCGCGCTCCACGCGAAAGCCAGGCGAGCTCACGACGCGCCAAATTACGTCGCTTGCGTTCGGTCTGCTCGATGATCCGATCACGCTCAACGCGCTGCTGCACGTACGCCGAATAGCCACCCTCGAAGCCCTCAACGATACCATCATGCACTTCCCACATTGAAGTACACACCTCATCTAGAAACCAGCGATCATGCGTGACCACCACAAGCGCCCCTTGCTTCTTCGAAAAGCGCTGGCGCAAATGCTCGGCAAGCCAGTGAATGCCTTCGATGTCGAGGTGGTTGGTAGGCTCATCGAGCAAAACAATATCCACATCGGCAATGAGCACGCGGGCAAGATCGACACGCCTGCGCTGACCACCCGAAAGCGCACCAATACGTGCGTTCGGATCAAGATCACCTACCAGGTTATCGAGGATTTCGCGCACACGAGCATCGGATGCCCACACATATTCGGGCGTGTCACCCAAGATGCTTGCCAGCACCGTTGCATTATCGTCAAGAGCATCTTTTTGAGCAAGCGTAGCAACACGCACGCCACGCGTGCGCAGAACACGCCCTTCATCAGGCTCGATCGCACCATCAAAGAGCCGTAACAACGACGATTTCCCGTCACCGTTCTTGCCAACCACACCGATCGCAGCGCCATCATCGATGCCCAGCGAAAGCGACTCGAAGATGACCTTAGTAGGATATTCAAGATGAACGTTCTCGCAACCTAAAAGAAATGCCATAGTGCTCCTTGCGTTTTACTACAACCATCATAAAACATCCGAATATAAAAAGGCTGCCCCCGAAGAGGCAGCCGATCAAACAATCCGCGTCTTGCGATCTATTTTATAACAAGAATCGGAATGGTAGATTCGCGCAGCACCGCATAGCTGACCGAGCCGATAACACCACGAATCGCGCCAAGACCACGTGAGCCCATCACAATAAGATCGGCTTCGATCTCCTTTGCAAACTCGATGATATCGTCTGCTGGCGTATAACCAGGAATGACATCGATCGTGACTTGATCTTCAACGCCCTCGATCGCAACGCCTAAACCTGCTTTCACCTTTTCAGACTCTTCAGCGATCGTACGGTTGTAAAGATCCATAACGTCCTCAACGGAAAGCAGATACTGCTCAGGATCGAATGAAGAGTTATTGAAGCTTGCAGGAAGTTGTGCATTGGGATGCGTGGTAACGAACACTACATGGATGCGAACCTCAGGATCGGCAAGTGCGAAATCGCGCGCTTTCATGACCGCATCGACTGCATGATCTGATCCATCATAGGCAACGACTATATTATTGAACACCATCTTGGCTACCCTTTTCTTTCTCTAGAACCCACTGACAGGCCAGCTGGTTCAAACCCCTACCCTAAGCCCGTTTCATCATGTGAAGTAGGCATGAATCAAGTCTAACATTCTTCAATGGAATTGCTCGATATTTAGCAATTCTGCAACTTTGCCGCTACTTTTTCCGCAGAAGAATATTTTGTGCGCTTATGCGTTTGTTACAAAAACATGTTCACGTGTTTCTGCTAGTATCATTCTATGAACTGGGCAAACGAATCGAGGAAGTGCCATGCGTCCTAAAAACAAGACCATTTCAGCCCAAGATACTCACGCACAAGTTTCGCGTGAAAAACTGCTCGATGCTGCGATCTCACTCGTCAATGAATCGGGCATGAGCTCGCTCACGATTCGCAACATTTGCGACAAAGCGGGCATTTCTACGGGCAGCTTCTACAATCTCTTCGAAGGCAAGGACGATCTTGTTTCCTACTACCTTCGTGATGTATTTATCGCCTACAAGCAGAAAGCGGAAGAAGAGGCCTCAGGGCGTACTGCGCTTGAGAAGATCATCCTCATCTATCGCTTCTATATCGATTGCATCCTTGAAACGGGACTCGAATTCGTCACTGGCCTCTATTCAGCCATGACCAACCCTGTGTTCAACTTCCTTGAACGCGATGCCGATGAGGAAGTAGTGCTCGATCGTTGCCGCCAGTATCTCGAAGAAGGCATTGAAGCCGGCGAAGTAAAAGCCGATATCAACATGAATGAAGCCCTCATGCGTATCGCGATCATCATCACGGGCAACATCTACTATTGGTGCGTTTTCGACGGACGAGTCGATCTTGCCTACCAAGCCGATTCGATGCTGCAAAACTATCTGTGCACCCTCTCTACCGATCCCAACTGCACCTTCGATGTCCCTACTATCCCCCACGACACGAACGCCCTCATCTAAGGTGACGAACGACCGGGTAGTTTGTCATCCGGCATCTTTCAGTTACTGCTGCCCTCAGGCGTAAGCCCCTTGTGGTAACGACGCGGAGAACCTCATGGCTTGCATCGGACATGCTCGATCAGCGGAGAGGGCGAGGCAACGAGGTGACTCTTTGCCGACTAAATTCATTTTTAATAAAACCCGAGCAAAGCAGCGACGCATGAGTGAATCAGCATAAGCTGATTCGCGAACAGGGAAGCGGGGAACCTCGTGTCTTGCCCTCTCCACTGATCGAGTTGATGACGAACGAAAAAGATAATGAACGACCGAGTAGTTTGTCATCTTGCAATGAAAGCAAAAGGCTCTCCCCGCAACGGGAAGAGCCTTTTTAGCTGGTACGAATTCGAGAACCAGATTAGACGTACTGATCCTCTTTTTCTTTCGCCGCGAGCTGCACCTTGCACCAGCGCAACTTACGGGTCAAGACCGAACACGAGATCACGCTTTCCTCAGAGAGATTCGCGATGCGCTCTTCAAGCGCTGGGATCTCTTTATTGAGCTTCTCAACATTGATGCGGTTGAGAGCTCGGGTCTTGTCGCAGAGAACGATAACGCGCCCACCGAGAACCTGAACATAACCACCCATGATGGCAGCGCTCAGAGTGGTTCCGCCCTCTTGCTTGGTACGAGCCCAAATAACGCCGTCCTTCAAAGCGGAGACGAAAGGCTCGTGGTTAGCCAAGATACCCAGTTCACCTTCGGAGCCGGGAACCATGACCGAGTAGAGAGAGCCGGAATAGAGCACCTGGTTCTTTGCTACAACATCACAGATAATTTCGGACATGATTACTCCTCGTTCTTGAGCTGCTCGTAAGCCGCATAAACGTCTTCGATGCCGCCCTTCATACGGAAGCACTGCTCAGGAATCTCGTCGCAGTTGCCCTTCAAGATCTCGTCGAAGGAACGAATGGTGTCCTCCAACTTGACGTAGGAACCGTCCTGGCCGGTGAACTGCTTTGCAACATGGAAGTTCTGACCAAGGAACTGCTGAACCTTACGTGCGCGATTAACGATGATCTTCTGCTCTTCAGAAAGCTCGTCCATACCGAGAATCGCGATGATGTCCTGAAGGTCTTTGTACTGCTGCAGGATCTCCTGAACGCCAACCGCGACGCGATAGTGCTCTTCACCAACAATGTCGGGATCGAGCGCGCGAGAGGTGGACTCCAGCGGGTCAACAGCAGGGTAAATACCAAGCTCAGAGATCGCACGAGAAAGAACGGTCTTAGCATCCAAGTGGGTGAACGTGGTTGCCGGAGCCGGGTCGGTAAGGTCGTCAGCAGGAACATAGACTGCCTGCACCGACGTAATCGAACCGGTCTTGGTAGAGGTAATACGCTCCTGAAGTTCGCCCATTTCCGTTGCCAGCGTGGGCTGGTAACCTACTGCAGAAGGCATACGGCCGAGCAGTGCGGACACCTCAGAACCTGCCTGGGTGAAACGGAAGATGTTGTCGACGAACAACAGAACGTCCTGACCCTGATCACGGAAGTATTCCGCTTCGGTAAGGCCAGCAAGACCAACGCGAAGACGTGCTCCAGGAGGCTCGTTCATCTGGCCATAGACCAAGCAGGTCTTGTTGATAACGCCAGAATCGCTCATCTCGAGGAACAGGTCGGTTCCCTCACGGGTACGCTCGCCTACACCGGTGAATACCGAAGTACCACCATGCTCCTGAGCGAGGTTGTTGATGAGTTCCTGAATGATAACGGTCTTACCAACACCAGCGCCGCCGAACAGACCCGTCTTGCCACCCTTGATGAAGGGCTCGATCAGGTCGATCGACTTGATGCCGGTCTCAAAGATCTCGGTAGTAGTGGTGAGCTCGTCATAAGCAGGTGCCGGACGATGGATCGGCATCCACTCTTTGATGTCGGGCATGGGCTTGCCGTCAACTGGCTCGCCTACCACATTCCAAATACGACCCAGGGTCTCAGGACCAACAGGCATCATCATGGGAGCGCCTGTATCCTGAACTTCAAGGCCGCGCGTTAAGCCGTCGGTTGACGACATTGCAACTGCACGAACCAAATCGCCAGGGAGGTGCATCTGGACCTCCATGACCAACTTGATGTGACCGATAGGGGTGTCGGCGTCGATGCGAAGTGCGTTATAGATCGCGGGCATTTCGCTCGGAGCGAACTCAACATCAACAACAGGACCGACGACACGGACGATATGTCCGATACCACCCTTGGCTGCAGGTGCATTATTTGTTTCTTCAGCCATTAGTCCTCCAAAGCTTCGGCGCCACCGACGATCTCGTTGAGCTCTGTGGTGATTGCGCCTTGACGTACACGGTTATAAACACGATTGAGGGTCTCAATCATATCGTTGGCGTTATCCGTCGCATTCTTCATAGCGTTACGACGAGCAGCCTGTTCAGCTGCAGCCGAGTCGATCAGTATATAGAACAGGTAGCCTGCCATGTACTCAGGGAGAAGCTGATCGAGAACTTCAACTTCGCCTGGTTCATACTCGAACGAACCCTGAATATCAGCATCGTCTTGATCGGTCTCGGTGATAGCGCCGTAGTTGAATACAGCGCCTTCCGGCCTGAACGATGCCAGATTGATCGGGAGCAAGACCTCTTCGATCAACTGCTGCTCCGCAGCGTTCTTCGAGTGGTTGTACAGAACAAACACTTCGTCGAGTTCGCCAGCGGTGTACTTCTCGATGCAGTAGTCGGTCAAAGTGTCAGATTCCTCTACGCGAGGATCTGCCGAAAGGTCCCTGAAGGCAAGAACGGTATCGGCATTGCGATATTTGAAGTAGGCGATAGCCTTCTTACCGCAAGCAGCGACCGTGACGTTCTTACCCTCTGCCTTGCATTCCTTCATGATCTTATCGGCACGGCGCAGAACGCTGGAGTTGAAGCCGCCAGCCAAACCACGATCAGAAGTGACCACGATAAGAAGCGTGTTCTTGATCTCGTCGTGAGGCTTGGTGAGCTTCGCATTCGTCTCTCCCAGAAGCGACAGGTTAGAGAGCAACTCGTACATCGCATTACGATAAGGGGTTGCATGCTCTACGCGCTCCATGGAATGGCGAATCTTTGCAGCTGCGACCATTTGCATGGTACGCGTGATCTGCTTCGTCGATTCGACGGAATTGATGCGCCTTTCAATGTCGTGAAGGTTTGCCATGAGTGCCTTCCTTTACGCGATGAACTGAAGCTTGAACGCTTCGATCGCTTCGTGGAGTTTGGCCTCAGATTCGTCAGTGAATTTCTTCTCGTCACGAACCATGGCAACCACTTCACCGTAGTTGATACGCAGGTAATCGAGCATTTCCGTACGGAAGCGAACAATGCTCTCAACAGGCAGGCTATCAAGGAAGCCTTGGTTGCCAGCCCAGATCGCGATTGCCTGCTCTTCGACCGGCATCGGCATGAAACGACCCTGCTTCAGAAGCTCAGTCATGGCTGCACCACGGGTGAGCTGCTGCTGAGTTGCCTTGTCAAGGTCGGAACCGAACTGGGTGAACGCCTGAAGCTCACGGAATGCTGCAAGGTCAAGACGCAGCGTACCAGCAACAGACTTCATCGACTTGACCTGAGCTGAACCACCAACGCGGGATACGGAGATACCAACATTGATAGCAGGGCGCTGACCCTGGAAGAACAGGTCGGTCTGCAGGAAGATCTGACCATCCGTAATAGAGATAACGTTGGTCGGGATGTAGGCAGAAACGTCGCCAGCCTGCGTCTCGATGATCGGCAGTGCGGTGAGTGAACCTGCACCGTTCTCATCAGAGAGCTTGACCGCACGTTCGAGCAGACGTGAATGCAGATAGAAGATGTCGCCCGGGAAAGCCTCGCGTCCGGGAGGACGACGAAGGGTCAGAGACATCTGACGATAAGCAACTGCCTGCTTCGTGAGGTCGTCATATACACAAAGGACATGGCCGCCAGGATTCTCAGCGCTCGCTGGCTTGCCGTCTTTGCCGTTGTACATGAAGTACTCACCGATAGCAGCGCCTGCCATAGGAGCAAGGTACTGCAGCGGAGCAGCATCAGCTGCCGTAGCGGCAACGATGATGGTCTTGTCGAGTGCGCCGTGCTTTTCGAGTGCTTCTGCAACGTTAGCAACAGTGGATGCCTTCTGACCAACCGCAACGTAAACGCAGATCATGTCGTCGTTACGCTGGTTGATGATCGCGTCGAGCGCGATAGACGTCTTACCAGTCTGGCGGTCGCCAATGATAAGCTCACGCTGACCACGTCCGATCGGAATCATCGAGTCGATCGCGATGATACCGGTCTGCATCGGCTCTTCAACGGGCTGACGCTCGTGAACGCCAGGTGCCTTGAATTCAACCGGGCGATAACCTTCAGCCTCGATCGGGCCTTTGCCGTCGATAGGCATACCGAGAGGATTCACAACACGACCGAGCATTGCGTGACCGGAAGGAACCTCCAAAATCTTACCAGTGGTGCGCACCTGGTCATTTTCCTTGATTGCCGTGAGGTCACCAAGGAGAACAGCGCCAACCTCTTCTTCTTCGAGGTTCTGAGCCAAGCCATAGACGATACGGCCGTCTTCTGCGATGAACTCGAGAAGTTCGCCTGCCATGGCACCCTTAAGACCGTCGATGCGAGCAATACCGTCGCCAATTTGGACGACGACACCGGTTTCGCGAGACTCGACGCTGGTATTGATAGCATCAAGCTGCTTGCGCAACGCTTCATCGATAGACTGTGCGGTGATTTCAGTCACTAGCATTCACCTCCATCTGTCTTTTCTTTCATCACGATGCGCGCTTGATCGAACTGCGAGCGAAGGCTTGCGTCGATATAGTTGCCCATCGTGGACATGACGATACCACCCAGGATAGAAGGATCTTTATGCTCGACGAGCACACAATCTCTTCCCAGGTCGTTCTTAATCTTGTTCTTAATTACAGTTCGCAAGTTGTCATCAAGATCAACAACCGTCGTTACATCAACAACATTGAAATCGAGCTTGGAAACGATCAGGTTCTCGTAGTCTGCATAGACGCGACGAAGCTTTTCAACATCGCCACGAGAAGCCATGACGCCCAACAGTTCAACCAGAATGGGGTTGTAACCCTCGAAGACGTTGCGCGCGATTTCCTTGCGCTGTTCAGGGGTGTACACCTCGTCGTCCAACGAGAGACGAAGCTTGATGTTGGTGGACATGAATTCCAAGATCTGGATCAATTGGTTGCGAACCTCAACGACAGCATCTCGCCCGCCCATGTTATGAGCGCCCTCGAGTGCAGCGTTAGCATAGGCTGCAATAATTTCATTGATGACGTGACGATTAGGCATTTAGACTACCTGCCTCTTTCACGTAGCGCTCGATGAGCTTGCGATGCTCTTCGTCGCTGAAATCTTCGCCGATCACACGCGTAGCAATGTCAACGGAAAGGTCGACGACCGAACCCTTGAGTTCAGAGATCGCCGATTGCTTTTCAGCCTCGATAGCGACTTTAGCCTTTGCAACGATAGCAGCAGCCTCTTCTTGAGCCTTCTGCTTCGCCTCGGACTCCATCGCATCACAGGATTGACGAGCATTATTGAGCATTTGCTGAGCCTGGGCTTTAGCGCCTTCAAGCTGTTCGCGATATTCTGCCAGCAAACGTTCGCTTTCCTGGCGAGCCTCTTCAGACTTCTCCAGGGAATTCTTGATGGTGTCTTCGCGCTTCTTCAGCATGCCGTCGAACAGCGGCCAGCCGAACTTGGCGAGGATGATCCACAAGATGATGAAGGCGACGAGCATCGGGATGAATTCATCCATGTGTGGAAGAATCGCACCGATTCCTTGTCCTTCTTCAGCAGCGAATGCAGGCAGGGGGCAAAATGCAGCCACACCAAGCAATGCGACAACGCCGATCGCCAGGTAGTGTACATATTTGCTTACAGTTGCTTTCAATTCGCTTGCCTCCTTCTTGTCTATCGGAAATTACGTAACCGCTAAGGTACTTCTAACCGATGAAGAAGAGAACCAAGCCGAGCAGTGCCAATGCCTCAGACATAGCAGCACCGATGAAGAAGTAGCCCATGAGCTGACCCTTCATTTCAGGCTGACGAGCTGCAGAGACGCACAAACCGTAGGTAGCGATGCCAATACCGATACCAGGACCGATAGCTGCAAGGCCATAGCCTACAACCTTGAGTGCTGCGAGCACAATAGTCAATTCCACGATTACCTCCTTTTTTGAATGAAGACCTATTTCTTCATTCATGTCTAATTAACCCAGCTGAAAAATCTTTTTCGTACCAGCTGAACTACCAAGATCGTTTCACCCGTTAACTCAACGCGCGCTTTAGAACCAAGTTCAACGGGCGAGGATCGCATGACCCTCAAAGCGCGGCTGCCTTGCGGCCTAGTGAGGATGGATGGCCATACCTATGTAGGACGACGACAGGATCGTGAAAACGTATGCCTGCAAGAACGCAACCAGCGTCTCGAGTGCATACATGAAGAAGAGCAGGAAGAACCAGGCAATAGCCGGAATACCAACGACCAGATCCATGCTGAAGATAGCAGTTTGCAGGAAGATGGTGGTTGCCAGTGAGAAAACGGCAAGGATCATATGACCTGCCAGCATATTGCCATAAAGACGGACGGCCAACGTAAGAACGCGAATGACCATCGAAACGAACTCTAAGAACCAGATGACCGGGATCATGGGGCCCGGAACGCCATGCGGCGCGAAGCTCTTCATGTACTTGAAAAAGCCGAGCTGCTTGAATCCGTAGAAGTTGAAGTAAATAAAGGAAACAAGTGCGAGCGCCCACGTGATGGAGATGGTGCCGGTTGCGGCTTTCGCACCGGGGATAAGGCCGATCACGTTAGCGAACAAGATGAAGAAGAACAACGTAGCCAGGAAGGGAATGTGCTTCTTGTAGCCTTCGCCGATAACATCTGCACCAACGCTGTTGGAGATGAAGTCGTAGCCATATTCGAGAATAGCCGTGAACTTCTTGTGCGGAATGAACTCCAGCTTACGTGCGCCGATGAGCACTGCCAGCAGCACCAATGCGAGAGCGATGAACATATACAGCGTGTACTGCGAGATGTTCCATCCGCCAATGGAAAAGAGCGTCGTCGATTCGAAGTTGGCATATAAGCCTTGCGCCTCCGCGACGAATTTCTCCAATGCTTCACCCATTGAGATTCCTTACCTTTCCGTACTTATTTCTTAACGCGCTTTTTAGCTAGCACGTTTTTGTACACGACATAGATCGAAGTGACCACCACGAGCGTTAGGATCTCGGCGACCGCGAACGGAAGGACCATTTCGCGCGCAACGACCGCACAGATGATAAGTGCGACCGCCACCACGATGAGCGAGACGAAGAATCCGCCCAAACCGTAGAGACCAGCGCTCAAAGGGGAGGTAGAAGTAGATTTGCGGGAAAGACGAAGCGCAATGAAAAGCGGAATGAAACCGGCAATACCGGCAAGGATTCCTAATGCGATTGCTGCTGCCATCAGACCAACTTTCAAATCTGCAGAAACTACACACTTCTCAGCCTTTTGAAGCATAAACCAACCCTAAACGGCTCAGGTATGAGTTCCGATAAGATGCTCGATTCTGGGGTAAGTGGTGAAATGAATGCGTTCAGATTATTCTGGGTCGAATACGCGCAGCGTGATGCCCGATTCTTCGAGGAGCTCCATGGCAAGTTCGTCGGGATAAGGGTTCTTGTAAACAATCTCTTTGATGCCCGCATTGATGAGCATTTTGGCACACACGACGCACGGTTGCGTGTTTATGTAAATCGAAGAACCTTCGATGTTGATACCATAGCGCGCAGCCTGCAGGAGCGCATTTTGTTCGGCGTGGAGTCCACGGCAAATCTCGTGGCGCTGCCCCGAAGGCACACCGAGCTGTTGGCGCAAGCACCCCGTTTCGGCACAATGGCGAAGACCAGTGGGGACTCCGTTATAGCCCGTGGCAAGGATACGGCGATCCTTCACGACGACCGCCCCTACCGCACGGCGCAAGCACGTAGTGCGTGTTGCTACCTCTTCAGCGAGCTTCATGAAGTACTCATCCCAGGAAGGACGCGTGTCAACGAACGCACCTGGTGCTTGCTGTGGGTTTGACGTCTCTTCCATAGATGCTCCTTCATCGTTGCCTTGCTTCAAGTATAAACAAGCATGCAAGCGCTGTGGTCCAAACGATCGAAGCCGTGCACTTTTCCCCGAACTATATAAAAGATTTGTAGAAGCTGTGCGAACAGGCGAGCTTAAACATTGAGCGCGTTGAAGATGCGATCTCCCGCATCGCCTAATCCAGGGACGATGTAGGCATTTTCATTCATACCTTCATCGAGCGCTGCTGTGATGATGCGGATAGCAGGATCAAATTCGAATGCCCGCTGTATTCCTTCAGGAGCAGCCACGATGACCACGCACGTGATATCCTTCGCGCCGTGCTCACGCACCGCTTGAATGGCAGCAACGAGCGAACCGCCCGTGGCGAGCATAGGGTCAACAAGAAGGACAGGGCGCTCGGCGACCGAAGCGGGGATGTTCGCATAATACAGATAAGGTTCGTGGGTCGCTTCATCGCGCTTCATCCCGAGGTGCGCGATCTGCGCCGTGGGAATGAGATCCATGAACGCTTCTTGCATCGCAAGACCAGCGCGCAAGATGGGGATGATGACCGGCTCTTTGCCCTTGATGGTTTGGCAGTGCGCACAAGCAATAGGCGTCTCGATATCGATCGGCGAAGTGGCGAGCGTACGCGTTGCCTCATAGACTTCCAAAAGGGCGATCTCGCGCAGTGCTTCACGGAAGATGTTGCTTGGCGTATTCTTGTCGCGCAGGACAGAAAGCTTGTGCGCAACGAGCGGATGATCGATCACGACCAGGCGGTCGGCGTACTGCTCACGTATGTCTTGCCCTTGTTCCATCTTGTCCTTCAATCAACAAACGTAGAGGCTATCCCAAAGACGAAGCTTATCTTAGTGCTAGGGCGCAGGGCCCCACCCCTTCTTCGCCTTGAAAGCAAACCTAATACCTATAGGCTCGGATAGAGCGGGTGCTTCGCGATCAACTCTTCGATCTTCGTAGAGATCTCCGCGAGCTTCGTGTCGTCTTCAGCGTTGAACACCGTAGCGGCGATCAGTTCGCCGATGGTGTAGAACTCTTCGGCATCGAAGCCGCGTGTGGTGCCCGCAGCCGAACCAACGCGAATGCCGCTCGTAACGAAGGGTGAGCGCGTTTCGTTCGGGATCGTGTTCTTGTTCACGGTAAGGCCGACACGCTCGAGCAGCTTCTCAGCATCCTTGCCCGTGATGTTCGCGGGGTTCAGATCGACCAAGCAAAGATGGTTGTCGGTGCCGCCTGAAACGAGGCGCAATCCTCCATCAGCCATACCCTTGCCAAGTGCTGCTGCATTCTTCACCACGTTCTCGATATAGGTAGCGTATTCCGGCTGCAGCGCCTCTTGGAACGCGACCGCCTTGCCCGCGATCACGTGCATGAGCGGGCCGCCCTGCGAACCAGGGAACACCGCCTTGTCGATCTTGGTAGCGAGCTCTTCGTTGTTGGTGAGGATGAATCCACCGCGCGGACCACGCAGGGTCTTGTGGCTCGTGGACGTTACGATATCGGCATAGGGCACCGGGCTCGGATGCGCACCCGTGGCAACGAGACCAGCGATATGCGCCATGTCGATCATGAGATAGGCACCCACTTCATGGGCGATCTCTGCCATGCGCTCGAAATCGATCACGCGCGGATAGGCTGAAGCGCCGCCCACGATCAGCTTCGGCTTATACTCCTTCGCCAGACGCTCCATTTCGTCGTAGTCGATGCGCTCGGTCTCGGGGTGCACGCCATAGGCGACGAACTTGTAATCCTTGCCCGAGAAGTTCACCGGCGAACCGTGGGTAAGGTGTCCACCATGGTCGAGCGAAAGGCCAAGGATGGTATCGCCCAGCTCGACCGTTGCCGCATACGCAGCCAGATTCGCATTCGCGCCACTGTGGGGCTGAACGTTGGCGAACCCGCACTTGAACAGCTCTTTCGCACGATCACGCGCCAGATCCTCAACGATATCGACCTTCTCGCAGCCACCGTAATAGCGCTTGCCTGGATAGCCTTCGGCATACTTGTTGGTGAGCACGCTGCCCACCGCTTCCATGACCGCTGGCGAAGTGAAGTTCTCCGAAGCGATCAGCTCGATGCACGAACGCTGACGCTCGAGCTCTTGATCGATCGCGGTTGCGACTTGCGGGTCTTGTGCGGCAAGGATCGGTTGTGCCATGCCTTTCTCCTTTCGTGGGTGAAGCGCTGCTGCTTCACGATGGTGCGCTCGCTGCGCCCGGGTTGCTCTCGTAGTAAACTGCTTGCTCGTTATTCGCCTGAACTGTCGTTTTCGCCTTCAGTTTGCGCCTGTTCTTGCGCCTCAGCGCCATCCGCTGGCAGGGCAACATGCAGCGCGGTAAGTTCCGCGATCGGCGCACTATAGTAACCGGAAAGGTTGTCGACCGAACCCAACAGCGCATCGCGATACACGCCGTTATCCTGATCGCCCACCACGCTCCACTCGTCATCGTACTTGTGAAGATGGATCTCGGTCTGGCAAAGCGTTGGCTCAGTGTTCTCGAAGATGCTCTTCAGCAGATTCCTGCCGTATTCCAGCGTATCTTCCGTTGTGCCTGCCTCGATCGCTGCTTTGTTCTCGAGCAGCCAAGCAACATACTCGTTCGACCATTGCTTGATGACGGGCTCGAGTTGCCTGCAAGTGATGGAGGCGAAGATCTTCGCATCGTTCTCTTCGCCGTTCATCTCAACATCGCCCAAACTGGAAGTGAAGCCATCAAGCCACCAGTCGAAGAATTCTTCCTGCGAAATGCCGATCTGCTCAAGCTCTTTGGCCTGCGAGACCTCAGGCAGATAGCTGATCGACTCAGGGTTCTTCTGTTGGATCGCGCTCATTTCAGCCAACGCGGCATTAGCGGCAAGCTGGCCTTGAGGAGGCTTGCAGCCAGAAAGTGCGAAAGCCATGCACGCCATGAGCGCGCATAGTGCAGCTGCGATCGCACACGCGAGAACGCGCGACCTGCCCTGAAGCGTCTTTGCTGATGAGATGGTTTGTTTCATCGAGTTTCGCCTTTCTTTCGCGCTAAGCCTTAAAGCTCATCGAGCGCCATGATCTTTTCCACGCGCTGCGCATGGCGTCCACCGCCGAACGCAGTCGAAAGGAACACGCGCACGATCTCCTTGTTGTCCTCCAGACCCACAAAGCGCCCAGAGAGCGTGAGAACGTTAGCATCGTTATGTTCGCGGCAAAGCGCAGCGAATTCAGTGTTCACGATATTTGCCGCGCGCACCCCTGGCACCTTGTCGGCTGCCATAGCCATGCCGATGCCCGTTCCGCAAACGAGGATGCCGTAGTCGGCTGCCCCTTCGGCAACATCGCGCGCAACACGAAGCGCATAATCGGGATAATCAACGCGATCATCGTTCTCTGGCCCGCGATCGACCACATCATGCCCTTCATCGACAAGGAACGCAGCCAGCGCATCCTTCTGTTCGAACCCTGCATGATCGGAACCGAGCGAGATGATCATGACCTTCCTTCTTCCTAGTTATGAGCGCCGCCACGATAGCAACGCAAGACGGTGAACGAATGCTCGAAAGAGCGTTGCCTTCATTATACGTAAGGCGAATCGGACTTCGTACGACAAACGCAATCATTCCAGCCTGCGAGCAACTCTTCTCGCTCGGCTGCAGTAAGCCTGGGCTGGAAGACGAACGCGCCTTGGCGAAGCAAGCGCAATTCCTCCTTGTCGCGCCAAAAACCACTCGAAAGCCCCGCCAGGAATGCCGCGCCCAAGGCCGTGCTCTCAACGATCGCGGGACGTGCGAGCGGTGTTGCGAGGATGTCGGCACAGAACTGCATGAGGAAATCGTTCTGGCTCACGCCGCCGTCAACATGCAGCTGCCCCAGCTTGATTCCCGTGTCGAGCTCCATGGCGCGCAGCACATCGTAGACCTGATAGCCCTGCGCCTCAAGGCAGGCGCGCACCAGATGCGCCCGTTCAACACCACGCGTGAGGCCGAAGATCGCTCCCCGTGCGTCCGCGTCCCAATACGGAGCGCCAAGGCCCGTGAAGGCAGGCACCACATAGACGCCGTGAGAGTCCGGCACGCTTTGCGCAAGCGCCGAGGTGCTTGCTGGATCATCGATAAGGCCCAGGCCTTCCTCGAGCCACTGGATGAGCGCGCCACCCATGAACACGCTGCCTTCGAGCGCATACTCGAGCCCTTCCGCGCCCGAAGCCGAGGCCGCGATGGTCGTGAGCAAGCCATGGTGTGAGAGCGCTGGCTCCGTGCCAATATTCATGAGCATGAAGCACCCGGTGCCGAAGGTCGATTTCGCTTCCCCCGGCGCAAAGCAGCACTGACCGAAGAGCGCCGCCTGCTGATCGCCCGCAACCCCCGTAAGTGGGATGCCGCCTGGCAGGATGTCGTTGCTCGTTCGCCCGAAATTGCCCGAAGAAGGCCGCACTTCGGGAAGCATAGCTGGCGGGATCGAAAACAGCTCGCACAGCCATCCGTCCCATTCGCCCGTATTGATGTTGAAGAGCATCGTACGGCTGGCGTTCGTGTAGTCGGTCGCATGCACGCGCCCTTGCGTGAGATTCCAGATGAGCCACGTATCCACGGTGCCGAACAGCAGGTCGCCCGCTTGCGCCGCTTCGCGCGCGCCTTCGACGTTGTCGAGGATCCAAGCGATCTTGCTCGCCGAAAAATAGGCGTCGGGAATAAGGCCCGTGCGCGAACGGATCTCTTCCACGATGGTCTCGTCTTGTTTCAGCTCATCGATCGCTTCCGCTGTTCTGCGACACTGCCATACGATCGCATTGTGAACCGGCTCACCCGTATGGCGATTCCAGACGATGGTCGTCTCGCGCTGATTGGTGATGCCGATGCTATCGATATCCTCAGGGCTCAGCCCCTGCGAAACGAGCAGCTCGGTAAGCACTTTGAGCTGGCTCGAAAGGATGTCTTTGGGATCATGCTCCACCCAACCCGGACGAGGGAATATCTGCGGGAAGGGGCTTTGCGTGATCGCCCGAATGGCTCCGCTGCGATCCACCAGCACTGCTCGCGATGAAGTAGTTCCTTGGTCGAGCGCGATCACATAGGAATCCTGCGAATTGCTCGTCGGATCGAAGAGGGTCTCAGGCACTTGCGCTGCCTGGCGCGTACCTTGGGCGCTCATCGGCTAGTTCCCTTCTTGCGCATGCTCGCAGAGCCACGCGAGAACATCCGCATAGACGGTCTGCTTGCCGGGTTCATTCAGGATCTCATGGCGCATGCCTGGATAAAGGATGAGCGAAACATCTTTCACACCCGCGTCGCGATACAGCTCGACCGCGCGAACGACCGCTTTGCCGTTCTCGCCCACAGGATCTTCGGCGCCCGCAATGAACAGCAGCGGCAGATCCTTGGGGATGCGTGCCGCCACGCGTGGGTCGACCGCACGTGCAACCACCCCGGTGAGCGCTGCATACCCACCCACAGTGAACATGACCCCACAGAGCGGATCATCGATATAGGCATCGACCACCGCTGGATCGACCGAGATCCAATCGAGTGGCGTACGGGGGTTCTCGATCGCGCGCGCAAAACCACCAGCGCCCATCGAATCGAGCACCTTCGACTTGTAGCGCTCCCCCATCACCGTGCCGATCGTATGCGCAAGTAGATTCCCACTTCGTGCGAGCAACGCAGGCTGGTTGCCGGTGCCGCATATGATCGCACCTTGCACGCCTTTAGCATGCTCGCTCAAGTAGACGCGCGTGACGAAGCTTCCCATGGAATGCCCAAAGATGAAATACGGCAGATCGCTGAACTGCTCGAACAGCGCCCGACGAACACGGTCGACATCGTTGACGAGCACCGCATCGCCCTGATCGAGCGTGATGTGACCCAAGTCGCGCGCGTCGAGCACGCTCTTGCCGTGCCCCACGTGATCATGCGCGCCCACCACGAAGCCGTTGCGCGCGAGGAAACGGGCGAATTCATCGTAGCGATCGATGTGCTCTTCCATGCCATGCACGATCTGGACGATGCCCTTGAGTTCGTTTTCGGGAAGGTAGGGGATCCAAAGCAGAACGCGCAACTGCGATGTTCCATCACTTGAGCCGATGAAATGCTCGATACGTTCGATTTGCACTTCTGAAGTCATACGATTCCTGCCTTCCTCCTATTGCCGCCTCCAAGAGGCTCAAAGATGTTCTTTCATAGTAGTGACCGCGAACGCAGAACCGATCATTTTCTCGTAACGGTTTCTGAATCGTTAGCGGGTAAATCGTTAGCCGCCAGATCGAGGGCGATCGCTCCTTGGCGAACGATGCGCGCGGGCGTTTGCGTGCAGTCCACCACTGCAGAGGCATGACCACCCAAGGCCTCCCCCGCAACCGTAGCCACACATGCGGTGAGCGCAGGTGAAAGCTCTTCGGTGCGCGTGGGTGCAGGCTCCCCCGAGATATTCGCCGATGTGGTAGCAAGCGGGCCAACCTGCTCGATGAGCGCGCGTGCGGTTGGGTCGTTGGGCACGCGCAGCGCGATCGTGCCGGCGGCGCTTCGGTACGCTGGCGGCACTTCATCGGAGGCTTCAACGATGAGCGTGAGCGCCCCAGGCCAATGCGCGCACGCAAGCTCAAGAGCTTGGGCAGAAACATTCTTCCCATAGCGCGCAAGATCGTCGATGCCCCCTACCAGCCAGGCGATAGGCTTATCGTCTGTCCGCTGCTTGAGTTGGTAGAGTTCTGCAGGCGAAGATGCATGGTTCACGGCAACACCGAGTCCGAACACCGTGTCGGTCGGAAAGATTACCGGCTTGCCCGCTCGAAGTGCAGCCACTGCCTCAGCGGTCGAAACAGGCAAAGACGCTGGTGAAACAGCTTGCGCCACTGTTGAAGCGCCCCTCACTGCTGCTGGTGCTTCCTCATATGAACGCGCAACCTCCTCTGCCACCTTGATGCCATCGATCGCGGCAGACATGATGCCACCCGCAAACCCTGGCCCTTCTCCGCACGGATAGATCCCCGACGCTGAACTTGCGCTCTTCGCTGCCGAGCACGCGCGATAAGCCTGAAGCGATTCGTCGCGGCAGATGCGCACTGGTGAAGAGGAACGCGTCTCGGGCGCGGTAAGGAGCGCGCCTGGGTTGTCGAAGCCGCGGATCTTCTTCCCCATGAGCGGCAATGCTTCGCGCAGAGCCTTCGTGATGAAATCGGGCAGCACCTCATCGAGCGGTGCTTCGACCACGCCGCGTTCGTAGGTTGGATCGCAGTGCACCGTATCGCCGCCAAAAGCGTGTTCTTTGCCAAGAAACGCCCCGACCGTTTGCGCTGGCGCCTGATAGGGCGCTCCCCCCTGCTCTTGCGCAACACGATATGCGCGCTGTTCGACCGCACGCTGCAACCCGACCCCGGCAAGCACATCGCTGCTCTCAAGGTCCGCTGGATCCACGTTCACCAAAAGCGCCGCGTTCGCATTCTTGCCATCGCGAGCGTAATTGCTCATGCCGTTGGTAACGATGCCACCCGCCTCGCTAGCTGCGGCAACCACCTCTCCACCAGGGCACATGCAGAAGCTGTACACGCTACGTCCGCTCGGAAGATGAATAGCCAGCTTGTATTCGGCCGCGCCGAGCGCAGGGTGCGTTGCCGTGCTTCCCCACTGCGCTTCGTTGATGAGCGCCTGAGGATGCTCGATGCGCACCCCCATCGAGAAGGGCTTTTGCTCCATGGCGAAGCCCGCATCACGAACGAGCTCGAACGTGTCGCGCGCCGAATGACCGCATGCTAGGACAAGCGCTGTGCAAGGCTGAAGCGTCTCTTCGCCGGTTTGAGTATTGCGCAGCGTGATCGAGGTGAGCTGACCGTCTTCGAGCTTCATCTCAACAAGCTTCGTATGAAAACGCACTTCGCCGCCAAGGCGGATGATGTCTTCGCGAATGGCGGACACGATGCGCGCAAGATTATCGCTTCCCACGTGAGGATGAGCTTGCCATAGGATGCTCTCGGGAGCACCCGCATCAACGAACCAGTGCAGCACGTGTGTCGTATAGCGATTCTTGAGATTGGTCGTGAGTTTGCCGTCGGAAAACGTGCCTGCACCGCCTTCACCAAACTGTATGTTCGACCAGGGGTTGAGCTCTCCCGTTCGAAAGAAGGTTTCCACATCGTGCGTGCGCTCCTCCACCGCTGCACCCTGCTCAACGAGAAGCGGTTTGAACCCGCTCTTCGCAAGATACCAAGCGGCGAAGAGCCCGGCAGGTCCTGCGCCTACTACCACGGGCGGCAGGTCGGACGCCCCAAGCTGAGGAATCTCAAGCGGCACATAGGGAGTGGCTGGCCTGATCTGCAAGCCTTTCAGCTTTGCATCGTTTCGTTCGGCTCGCGTAAGCAAGCGCTCTTCGCACTCGGAAGATAGCTCCAACCGATAGCTCGCGGTGAAATGCACGTTCGCTTTCTTGCGCGCATCGACGCTGCGTTTCAACAATTGGGCGCGCTCGATCGCTCCTGGCTTCACACCGAGCTGCCGAGCGATCTCTCGAAGTGCAAGCGCCTGACCATCGGTCAAGCCCGCATCGAGCGAAAGCTTCAGACCTGAAACATCGATCATGCCGACTCACGCTCCAGCGCCGATGCAGCGATACGCCAGGCCGGATCGGTTGCGAAGGAGTCATCTTTTCTTCGCGCATCGGCGCTCTCAAAGGGAACGGGCGGCGTCTTCCGCTTCAGAAGATTCAGGTCGCGCGCGATCGAAAGCCCCGCCAAAAGACCGCTTGACCACGCCCAATGAAGGTTATACCCCCCACAAGGAGCATCGACATCGAGCGCTTCGCCACAAAGATACAAGCCCGAAACAGCAGATGCTTCCATGGTTTTGGCATTCACGCTACCTGAGCAGAATCCACCACGCTGCACCTGGCACTGGCCTGCGTCGCCGATACCCTTGACCTCAAGCTCGAACGACTTGATCGCTTTTGCGATCGCTTCGATCATCGTTTCATCAAGGGGGCATGCGGCCTCGATCCCTGCTGCCATCGCTCGGTCGCCCACAGCACCCAAGCAATTCGCTATCGCAGAGCGCACGATCGCGTGCGCCACTTCGGGAACGAAGAACCCGCGCAACAGATCGAGAGCCGTCGGAGCAGATCCGTTACGCAGCTCCAAAAAGGCAGCACGCGCCTGCAGCAAATCGACCAACCGAGCGAGCGAGCGCTCAGGAACGAAATCGAGCGAGACAACATCGCCTGCTTCCACGAACCGCGAAGCATTGAACACCACGATGCCAGAAATGCCGTACGAGCGGAACAGCAGCTCGCCTTCTTCGGAGAAGCCTTTCGCATCGCAGCTCAAACGGACACGAGCACGAATGCCATCAAGGCCAGAAAGCAGCTCTGTTGAGGTAGCAAGCGGTCCCAAGACAGGCCGGCACGAAATGCGCTCGATGCCTGCGAGAACGCCCTGTTCATGAAGGGAAGAAGCACCTCCGCCCGCAGCATAGACAACAGCATCAGCAAGGAAGGTTTCTCGATCGCCCAAAGCTGCGCCTTCTGCATCCGTAGCAGCGATGCCGCCTGCATGCGCAGAAGCGACGCCCTCCTTCCCTGGCGAGCTCTCTTCGGTGCGCTGCACTTCGAGCGCGAAACGATCCTTCTGTTGTGCGATCTGTGCGACCGTGACGCCGCAATAGCGCTCAACGTTGCAACGATCGAGCTCGGCTTCAAGCACCTCGAGCACCGAGGCAGCCTTGTTCGAGAACGGATAGAGCGCCCCACCCGAAAGCGGCGCTTCTCGCCAAACAAGGCCGAGTGAGGTGAACCATTGCAGAACGGCATTCTCGTAGGCGCTGCGCACAGGAGCGCCCGAGGTCTTTAATGGGGAATCAACGAACGCCGCCTCGAGCGCATCAAAGACCTGCTCAACGAACGCGGGTTGGTTGAACAGAACGGGGCGCATATCCTCATGCGAGAAATTGCAGCGACCATTGCCACTGCGCAAGATAGACGACCCCATGCGCCTACCTTTTTCTAGAAGAACGACGCGCACGCCCACCTGCGCCGCGCGCGCACAAGCCGCAACGGCACACGCCGCCGCGATACCCGAAGCACCCCCGCCAACGATCGCTACGCTCAACTGCTCGCCAGTACGCGGAAGCTCAACCGGCCGAGCCTCTTGCCGCACGCGTTTTGCACCAGATTGTTTCTTTCGTTTTGTCATATATCTATCTTATAGAAATTCTTCACCATACGTAATGCCTCGCTCGTTTTTTTGAGGCAGCGAATCATTCGCTCAAAGCAAGAAAGCCGATCAGACGATCGGCTTTCCCTGTTGCATTCTTGAACTTGAACGATGACCGCCCGAGCAGCCTGCGCTCTAGCCTAGCACTGCTTCAGGCTAGACCTCCTTGACCCACAGGCCATGGATGTTGCAGTAATCGTACGCCGCTATGGGGTTCTCACCGGGAGCGAGCGCGAATTCAGCCTCGGGCGCATCGCCAGGATTCAGCTTCGCGTACTGGAAGCCACGGTTCGTCTCGAGCACGATCATGGTGATCCAGTGCGTATCGATCATAGGATGCGGCTCTTCGCCGACCTTCACGCGCACCACGCCATCAACGAAATCGATAACGGGAATGTGCTTCTCGTGAGAAGCCTCGACACTATCGGGCACCAATTCGCTCATTTTCTCGCCGCAGCAGAACAGCGCTGGACCTTCGTCAAAAAGCTTCACCGCGATATTGCCGCAATGTTCACATTTGAAGAACTGAAGTTTCATGTTATTCCTCCTCATTCACTAATGAATACGGCCCTTCTTGCGGCCGCTTCGTTACACAGGCATATATAAGCACAATCGCCCCCGCCACAATGAGCGGAATCGAAAGAAGTTGCCCCATCGTAAACCAATCTCCAAGTAGGTAGCCGATCTGCGCATCAGGCTGACGAATGAATTCGACCAAAAAGCGGAAGATGCCGTAACCCACCAAAAAGGTGCCGATGTAAGCTCCGCGCGGAAAGGGCGGCTTCTTGAACGACATCGCGAACAGGATAGCGAAGAGCACAGCTCCTTCGAGCAGCGCCTCATAGAGCTGGCTCGGATGACGCGGCATCATTCCTGCCGCGCCGCCGAACACCACGCCCCAAGGCAGATCGGTGGGCGCGCCCCAAAGCTCGCCATTGACGAAGTTCGCGCAACGTCCGAAGAACAACCCGATCGGCACACCGATGATGGCCACATCGAGCAAAGAAAGATAGGGCATCTTTATGATCTTCGCCGCCACGATACCAGCGAGCAGCGCGCCCACTAGCCCCCCATGGAAGCTCATGCCGCCATTCGCGAAGTTCAGCACCTCGAGCGGGTGCGCCGCATAGAATGGACCATTGTAAACGAGCACATAACCCAGGCGCCCGCCGATGATCACGCCCACCATCGCACAGATGATGACCACACAGATGTTCTCGAAATCGAAGCGCATCTTCCAGCGCTTGCCCACAAAGTAGATGACCACAGCCGCCAACAGAAAGCCAAGCGCGTAGGCAATGCCGTACCAACGCGCCGAAAACGGGCCTATCGAAAAAGCTATGGGATCGAGTGTTTGATAGAGATCGTTGAGCATGCTCCCATTATAAGCATTGAACCCAGCGCTCCCAAGGTCACCAGCTAAATGGAGCGATGAAGGCGATCCTTAGAGTCATCATGGCCAGAGCACAGGGGCGAGCACGCACTCAGAGTGCCCAGAGCGTTATTCGACCTTGCGTCCCATGCCGGCATCCACTTCGGCAGCTGCCTGATACACATCGGGATAGAGCACGGGAGGGATGTTCGCCACCGTGGATACGGTCTGGTTGCAATGATTGCAATATACCGTGAAGAGTGCCTGCGTATTGCTCAAGACCATTATGGACGTATACGCACGCAGATCGAGATCCTTAATGCCGCAATTCGGGCATTTGACTAGAACATCATCCATGGCTGACCTCCTCTTACGCGCTACGCACCAGGTTTTGCATCTGTCAATCGAGCGTGCCTTCATTATCGAAGAACTCCGCTCGATTCAAGAGGTCAGTTTCCGATTGATGCCGAACCGCTACTTGGCTGTTTCACTTTCCAGCACGGGCGCGTTCGTAAGGAAGAACTCGCAGAATTGGCAGACGTCCTTCATGCAATGTTCACGGTCAAGGTCGACGCGGAATATGAGCGCTGGGTCCATGGTCACGTGATGAGTGGGACGATGGCAGGCAGCAAAATGACAGTCGGCCGGACAGCGTTCACCGGGTGTATTGTGCGGGCAGCGCGACATCATCTCTTCGTCGCAGCCGCGTGTTTCCCAACAAAATGCCATAGGACAAACCTTTCACAAGATGAAAAAGCGCCGCAACAGGGCGGCGCTTCAGTGCGTACGTTTGCTACTGCTACTGTGCCGGCACGACCTTAGTAACGCCCGGGATGCGCTCCTTCAGGATGCGCTCAACTCCATTGGCCAAGGTCATCTGAGACATAGGACAGCCCTTGCAAGCGCCCTGCAGCTCAACGGTGACCACACCATCGTCGCTCACATCAACGAGCGCGACATCGCCGCCATCAGCCTGAAGGGAGGGGCGAATAAGTTCGAGCACTGCAGCTACATCGGATTTTTCTACCATGATAGTCTCCTTAATTGCTTTGATTCGAGCCGACTATTCGGCTGAAGATTCTTGTTCCTTACTTCTCGCTGCCATTCTATCACGCACTATCTGTCCCACCTGTTTAAAATCGGATATCAGCACATCTCGCTTAGAACGATCATAGATCGCAGCCGCCGGATGGAACGTAGGCAGCACCAGAAAGCGTCCTGCCTGTTGCACGGTACCGCGCAAGCGCGTGATGCCTACCGTCGTACGTAGGATGAATTGCGTGGCGAAGTTGCCAAGCGTGACGATGACATCGGGGTTGATGATCTTGGTTTGCGCGCGCAGATACGGAGCGCACGCCTCGATCTCATGCGGTTGAGGATTGCGGTTCGCGGGCGGTCTGCACTTGAGCACGTTCGCGATGAAGATATCCTCGCGCTTAAGGCCAGCGTCCTCGAGCAGTTCGTTCAGGAACTTCCCTGCCGCACCCACGAACGGCTCGCCCTGCAAATCTTCGTTCTTCCCGGGCGCTTCGCCAATCACGAGAATACGCGCGTGCGGATTGCCGGAACCAAACACGATCTTCGTGCGCGTTTCGCACAGATCGCACTTGGTACACCCCTCCACCAAAACACGCAGCTCATCGAGCGTTTCAGCAGGCGCGATCGGCGCAGCCTTGCGCGCGGACACAGGCTGAGGTTGTGCGTATTGCAAATGCTTAGACACCAGGTCTTTTTCATCATTCATAATTGGCTCCTTGAAAGAGGCAAGAGCTCGACGCAAGGCAACGGCGCAAAACGAAACAGACGCGTTGCCCCTCTGCCGCTTCTCATGTGCCTATACGTAATAGCGCGGCATGCGATGGGAAAGCCCGATCGTTACTTCGTGCTGGATCGTTCCCGCCTTACGCGCCATCGTATCGATCGAAGTATCGACATGCGCGTTCGGCCCCGCGATCTGCACCACGTCACCGATCTGCGGGTCGAGCGTTTGCTGACCCACGCGCGAACGGATGTCGACCTCGAACATGCACTGATCCATGCAGATGTTGCCCACCTGCGCCACAGCGCGATCTTTGTAGGCGAACTTGATCTGGCCAGAAAGTAGACGGATGAGGCCATCGGCATAACCAAGGGGCACCGTGCAGATCTTCACGCTGCCAGGACTGCGATAGTTCATGCCGTAGCTCACGCCTTCGCTCATCGGAACCTGCATGACGTTCGTGATGCGCGCGAACACGCTCATGGCTGGACGCAGCGTGATGATGCGATGCGTGTCGTTCGCTGGCTGGTAGCCGTAGAGCGAGATGCCCAAGCGCGCCATATCGAAATGCGTTTTCGGGAAGCGATAGATGGCCGCTGAGTTGTCGCAGTGAACGATGCCAGGGTTGATACCCGCAGCTTCGAGTGCGCGCATGCTCTCGACAAAACGGTTGATCTGGATCTGGAAATCGAGCGTTTCAGCAGCATCGGCGGTTGCGAAATGCGTGAAGCACCCCTGCAGATCGAGTGCCCGATGGAAGCTGATCTGCGAGATGAACTCGACCACCTGATCGTGACGCACGCCAATGCGATTCATACCGGTGTTGATAGCCAGATGAAACGGTGCTTTCAGGTTGTGCGCGTCAGCGATCTCGGCATAGTTGATCGCGAAGTCGGACGTGTAGACCGAAGGAATGATGCGATAGTGCAGCAACAGCGGCACGCTTTCGATGGGCGGCTCCGCCAGAAGCAGAATAGGTTCGCGGAAATCCGCTTTGCGCAGCTCGATGCCCTCGTCCACCGTTGCCACGCCCAAATACGATGCTCCAGCAGCCGTTGCGATCTTCGCCACCTCGTTGGCTCCATGCCCATAGGCATCGGCCTTCACCACTGCCATAAGGCGGCAACGCTGCCCGAGCAATCGGCGCGTTTCGGAAACGTTGTACTGGATGGCGCTGCGGCTTACCTCGACCCACGACCAACGGCGATCCTTCTCAGGAATGCGTGCGAGCGCTTCCTCGCTGAATCCTTCGTTCTTGGCATCTTCCTGCGCTTCGATGTTGCGCGAGTACTGATAGCCACCATTACGGTTCTTGAATGAATGGGCAGTAAAGCCGTTGAAAGATACGTCCACAAGCGATCCTTTTGTCGTTTCTTCTTGTAGTATACCCGCTCGTGTGCAACGAACCGCAGAGGCAACGGCCGCGGATGAAAAAAGTTCGCGCGTGATGAAAGCTTGGGATAGTTTGCGCACATCGGTCGAGCTCCAACAAAAAAGGACCAGCGCCCTTTAAGCACTGGTCCTTTGACTGTCTTTGCAAGCGTGCTCCACAGCTAGACTGCGTTCAGCACGACTGCTGGCATGTGCGCATGATTAACGCTTGATGTTATAGAACGCTTTCATGCCCGCATACTGGCCTGCATCTGCCAGCTCTTCTTCGATGCGGATGAGCTGGTTGTACTTCGCCACACGATCAGAACGCGCCGGTGCGCCCGTTTTGATCTGGCCAGCATTGGTAGCAACTGCCAAGTCGGCGATGGTGGTGTCTTCGGTCTCGCCCGAACGATGCGACATGACGCATGCATAGCCTGCCTGCTTTGCCATCTGGATCGCTTCCATGGTTTCCGTGAGCGAACCGATCTGGTTCACCTTCACCAGGATCGCATTCGCGCAACCCAGTTCGATGCCCTTAGCAAGGCGTTTGGAGTTGGTAACGAACAGATCGTCGCCCACCAGCTGAACCTTGTCGCCGATGCGCGCGGTAAGCTTCTGCCAACCGTCCCAGTCCTCTTCTGCCATGCCATCTTCGATCGAGATGATGGGATACTTCTCAACGAGCGCTTCCCAGTAATCGACCATTTCGTCGCTCGTGAGCTCGCGGCCTTCGCCAGCCAGCACGTATTTGCAGGTATCCGCATTGTAGAACTCGGTCGAAGCAGGGTCCATCGCGAACATGATATCGGAGCCCGGCTTATAGCCAGCAGCCTCGCATGCCTTCACGATGTACTGAAGCGGCTCTTCGTTGGTCTTGAAGTTGGGAGCGAAGCCGCCTTCGTCGCCGATGCCGCCGCCCAGGCCTGCATCGTGAAGAACCTTCTTGAGCGTATGGTAGATCTCTGCACACCAACGAAGTGCTTCGGTGAAGGTCGGTGCGCCTACCGGCATGATCATGAATTCCTGGAAGTCAACGTTGTTGTCGGCATGAGCGCCACCATTCAGGATGTTCATCATGGGCGTAGGCAGCAGGTTGGCGTTAACGCCGCCTACATATTTATAGAGCGGAAGCTCAGCAGATTCGGCGGCAGCCTTTGCAGCTGCAAGCGAAACGCCCAAGATCGCATTCGCGCCGAAGTTCCCCTTGTTCTCAGTGCCGTCGAGCTCGATCATGGTTGCATCGATCGCGCGCTGATCGTCCGCTTCGAAGCCGATAAGGGCATCAGCGATCTCATCGTTCACATGAGAAACCGCCTTGAGCGTGCCTTTGCCGAGGTAGCGTTCAGAATCGCCATCGCGCAACTCGACCGCTTCGAATGCGCCCGTGGAAGCGCCTGAGGGAACCGCAGCGCGACCCATCGAACCGTCATCGAGCGTGACTTCAACTTCTACTGTCGGATTGCCGCGGGAGTCCAAAACCTCACGACCGTAAACATCAACGATGATGCCCATGGAATTCCTCCTTGATTTGCTTGCATGAGCTTGTGGTTCAAGCTTTACCCATGATACCACTCATGCGATGCGAAGCAGCGTAACATGTGCCTTATTGGACAAGGAGGCACAACATTTTGTGGATGGAATGCATTCCTGCAGAACGCGTAAGAAGGAGCGCTCCGCTATCACTGCCACCAAAGATGCCTCAGAGGAACAGCACGCATAGAACACAAGCTGCGAGCGCCACCGCAAGCACCACCCAAGCGCTCGCGCGCATCATTTGCGCATTTAGGCTTGTACGTTCTTCCGCTCCATAACAGCGAGCATCCATGGCTTCTGCCACCGAATCGGCCTGACGAAAGAAGCCGATGAAGAGCGGAATGAGCACCACCATCCAGGTCTTCAGACGCTTCCATAAGGAGCCCGATCCAAACTGAGCCCCGCGTGAAGCCTGCGCGATCTTGATCTGCCCAAGCTGCTCGAACAGAAGCGGAATGAACCGCAGTGCCAAACTGAGCGTGAACGCGATATCGTCGACCGGCACCTTGAGCGCGCGCAAAGGGCGCAAGATGGATGCGAGCGCATCGGTCAACTGCGTGGAAGTGGTCGTGAAGGTGATCACGAAGCTCGCGATGATAACGAGCGAGATGCGCACCACATACATGAGCGCATTCAGGCTGCGTGCTGCATCGAAAGGAATCGAATTGCAGACCCAGATGAAGATGAGGATCGCCAGCGCTGGCAAGAGCACACGGCCGTAATTCTTGAGCGGAACGCGCGAAGCGATCATGACACCCAGCAGGATCGCCGTAAAGATCCCCAGCCCGATCCACGTGCGCATGCAGAACAGCGCGATCGAAAAGAGCAGCAGTAGCCCCAACTTCACCCGCGCATCAAGCGCATGGATAGGGCTTGCCTTCGGTATATAGGAAAGAATCTGGTTCATTCCATAAGCCTAGCGTACTTCTTTCGCAGCAAGATAAAGAGGTCGTAAATGGTTGTTCTATTGCTCCATTAATACTTTTCGAGCGATAAGCATTTTTATCAAAATGGATTCCAAATTAATACTTCTCGTTTTCCAAGTATTTACAAAAAAAGGCGCTCCACAGGGAGCGCCTCGAGAAGTTTCGTGTTGTGCGTTTGCACGGAGAGAAGTGCTTGCTATTTGATGCCAGCTTCTTTCATCTCTTCTTCCATGAATTTCTCTTCCTTTTCCTCTACCGCATCAGCTTGCTCTTCTGCTTTGAGGGCATCGAGATCTTCTTTTACTTCGTCGGGACTCATGATGAACACCACCTTCCGAATCAGGGACCAATACCATTACCAAGGCTATTCTCCCGCTTTTAGGTCAAATAAAAGCCCTACGCAACAAAGCATTACCAGTTTTTAGAGAACCCGTTTTCGTTCCGTAACTTTTCTGAGCAGATTAAAGCGCTATCGCAAAAGATAATAAACTACCCGGTCGTTCGTCACCTCCTGAACATGAAAAAGGCACCCCGGAGGGTGCCTTTTGCTTCGTATGAGTCGAAAGCGAAATGCCGAGGACTACTCGGGCTTTTCCTTTTCAGCCTTCTCAGCTTCAGCTGCTTCGGCATCCTTTGCCGCAGCTTCTTCTGCCTTCTCAGCAAGCTCTTCCTGAGCTTCCTCGACAGCAGCTTCTTCCTTAGCCTCTTTTGCTTCAGCCTTCTCAGTCGCTTCAGCTTCAGCTTCGATAGCCTTGGCCTGATCCTCGGAAAGCTCCTCGACCACATCTTCAGCTACCTTGGGCTTCTCTTCCTTCTTAGCAGCTGCCTTCTTGGTGGTCTTCTTAGGCGCAGCCTTCTTATCGGCTTTTGCCTCGTCCTTCTTGGCTTTCTTCTTCTTACCAACAGGCTCGGTCACGAGCTCCATGATAACCATGGGAGCATTGTCGCCCTTGCGGTTACCCAGCTTCAGGATGCGCGTGTAGCCACCCTGACGGTCACCGAACTGACCCTGCTCGACCTTCTCGAAGACCTCGCGAACCAGCTCCTTATCACCCAGCGCCGCAATAGCAAGACGGCGAGAATGCAGGTCGCCCTTCTTTGCCCAGGTGATAATCTTATCGACATCAGGACGAATCTCTTTAGCACGAGCCTCGACCGTCTTGATACGGTCGTTGGTGAACAAAGCACCGACCAGGCTCTTCCTCATAGCCTTGGTGTGGCCAGAGCTGGTGCCAAGCTTACGACCTTTCTTGTTGTGTCTCATCTTCTATCTCCTAAAGTTTCAAGTTGAGATCCATCGAAATGAGCTTATCTTTAACCTCTTCAATGGATTTCGCACCGAAGTTTCTAATGTTGAGCAAGTCGTTCTCGGAATATTCAACCAACTGGCGAACCGAGTGGATACCTGCACGCTTCAAGCAGTTGTAAGAACGAACCGAAAGGTCAAGATCCTCGATCTGCTTATCGAGCTCTGCGTTGGTCTCCTGGCTTTCCGGAGCGAAGATCGAAACTACCTCGCCCTCTTCATCCTCTTCGATCTCGTCGAGCGAGAGGAATGCGCCCATGTACTGGTTGATGATATTCGCCGCACGACAAACCGCCTCGGTCGGGTTGGTAGAACCATCGGTCTCAACCTCGAGAACAAGTTTGTCGTAGTCGGTGCGCTGACCGACGCGCGTGTCGCTTACATTCATGGTGCAGCGACGAACTGGCGAGAACAGTGAATCGACATGAATGATGCCGATCGGATCTTCGGTGCGCTTGTTACGCTCTGCAGAGACATAGCCTCTGCCAACGCCGATGCGGATGGTCATATCGAGCGTGCCACCATCAGCAACCGTAGCAAGCACATGCTCGGGGTTGATGAGGGTGAATTCCGCAGGAACTTCCAAATCTGCACCGGTAACCGTGCAAGGACCTTCAGCGTGCACGTGGGCAGTTGCCTCCGTGTAGTCGCTCGAAAGCGCGCTGAAAACGAGCCCTTTAACATTCAGAACAATGTCAGTGATATCTTCGATGATACCCTCGGCAGTGGTGAATTCGTGCTGAACGCCCTCGATCTGGATAGCGGTAGGTTTCGCGCCATCCAAGGAAGAGAGCAGAACGCGACGCATGCAATTGCCCAAGGTGTATCCATAGCCACGCTCAAGCGGCTCAACAATGAAGCGAGCAACGAGATCGTTAACCTCTTCTGTTGTAACTGTCGGCCTCATGAACTCTGTCATACCGTATAAGCCTCCTTAAAAACCGCAGTAGCGTTAATTACTTCGAGTAAAGTTCGACGATAAGCTGTTCGTGAATGTCAAGATCGATCTGATCACGCTCGGGGAGCGAAAGAACACTGCCCTGGAGCTTTTCAATGTCAACTTCGAGCCATGCAGGAACGAGACGACCCTCGTTGGAAACGAGAGCGCTCTTGATGACGAGAAGTTCCTTCGACTTCGGACGAACCGAAACAAGATCGCCTGGGCGCACGCGATAGGACGGGATGTCCACGCGCTTGCCGTTCACCATGATGTGACCATGGGTAACGATCTGGCGAGCTTCCTTGCGGGTCTTTGCAAAACCAAGACGGAAGACGACGTTATCGAGGCGAGACTCCAAGATCTGCATCAGGTTAGCACCGGTGATGCCGGGCATGGACTTAGCGCGATCGAAGTAGCCGTGGAACTGCTTCTCGAGAACGCCATAGACAAACTTTGCCTTCTGCTTCTCACGCAGCTGCATGCCGTATTCGCTTTCCTTGCGGCGGCGCTTAGGCTGACGGATGGAGCTTGATTTGCTTTTGCCGGTGTAGCCGAGAACGATAGGATCCAAGCCCAGTTGACGGCAACGTTTGAGAACCGGAGTTCTATTAATAGCCATGATTAACTGATCCTTTCATTTAGACGCGACGACGCTTGCGCTGACGGCAACCGTTGTGCGGGATGGGGGTGCAATCCTGGATGCTGGCGACTTCGAGGCCTGCTGCCTGGAGAGAACGGATAGCGGTTTCGCGACCAGAACCCGGACCCTTCACGAACACGGAGACCTTCTTGAGGCCATGCTCCATAGCGGTCTTAGCAGCGGCTTCAGCTGCCATCTGAGCAGCGAACGGAGTGGATTTACGAGAGCCCTTGAATCCGACCGTGCCAGCAGACTGCCATGAGATCACATTGCCCTGAGGATCGGTGATCGAAATGATCGTATTGTTAAAGGTAGATTTGATATGAGCTGCACCAACAGCAATGTTCTTGCGCTCGGAGCGCTTGATGCGGGTGCGGACGTTTTTCTTAGCTGCCACTTACAACACCTCTACTTATTCTTCTTGCCGCCGATTTGCTTACGCGGACCCTTGCGGGTACGTGCATTCGTGTGGGTGCGCTGACCGCGAACGGGCAGGCCACGACGATGACGCAGGCCACGGTAGCAACCGATCTCCATAAGGCGGTTGATGTTCTGGCGAACTTCACGATGGAGGTCGCCTTCAGTGGTGATGTTTGCGGTGATATAGTCACGGAGTTTGGCCAGATCGTCCTCAGTGAGATCGCGCACGCGGATATCGGGGTCTACGCCCGTTTCAGCGAGGATCTTCTTAGAGGTGGTAGGGCCAATGCCATAGATGTAGGTCAAGCCGACTTCAATGCGCTTATCGCGAGGAAGGTCGACACCAACAAGACGTGCCATGAATGAAATTCCCTTCTCTTTTAACCTTGACGCTGCTTATGACGCGGATTCTCGCAGATAACGAGCACCTTGCCATGGCGTCGAATGATTTTGCACTTGTCGCACATTTTCTTGACCGAAGGACGTACCTTCATAATTCAATTCCTTTCGGTTATGCGTTCACTTTATCAACACGTCCAGCCGCAGACGGTAGTTTGTAGAAAGCAGTTTGTCTTATTACTTATAACGATAGGTGATGCGACCGCGGTCGAGATCATAGACGGAAAGTTCGACCTGAACCTTGTCGCCGGGAAGAATCTTGATGTAGTGCATGCGCATCTTCCCCGAGATATGAGCAAGAATCTTGTGGCCGTTTTCAAGCTCTACGCGAAACATTGCGTTCGGCAGTGCTTCGAGAACGGTACCTTCTAATTCAATAGCATCTTCTTTAGCCAAAATCGCTCCTTTAGCGAAATCACCACTATCGCGCTTGCCCTGTTTTACTGCGCACGAAGCCACAGCACTGCTGTGCAAGCCTTTCAATTCTAGGCTAATTTAGTATGAATCCATAATTTCTACACAATTTCTTCTTTGAGTGGTTAGCGACGCTCTTTCGTGAAGCCTTGCGTAAGCCAGCGCTCTCAGAAAAAGAAAGTCTCGCGCGTGCGAGACTGGAAGGTTTGAATGGTGCGCCGTGAGGGAGTCGAACCCGCGACCTTGGGATTAAAAGTCCCCTGCTCTACCAACTGAGCTAACGGCGCATATGCAAAAAAGTATTCTATCTTTGTACCTAAAGCTGGTCAAGTGCTTCCCGCCGTGCGGTGCCGGTGGTGACGAACGACCGGGTGGTTTGTCATCTTCTTAATCGAGCTCGATGAACTCGACCGACTTGACCGTACCTTTATCAACGAACAGGCGCGCGACCGACTTCCGACTCCCGCCGCGCGGCCGCGTTGGGCTTCCTGGGTTCAGGAACAACACCCCATTCGCACCGTATTCCTCACGTGGAACGTGCGTATGCCCATGAATAACAACCTGTACATCATCGGGCACCGTGCCGATGTCTTCCGGACGATGCACCATACGAAAGCGCACACCGTCCAGAAGCGGCGAAGCGATCGGCTTCACGCGCGGACCTAGATCGTAGCGGTCGCAATTGCCGCGCACGCAAATGGTGGGAGCGATCGTCTCGAGCTCAGTGAGCACCATACGGTTTTCGATATCCCCTGCGCACAGAATGTAGTCGCTGCCCGAAAGCGCTTCATACGCTTTGTTGCTCAAGCGACCATGAATATCTGAAACTGCCCCGATGATCATAGCGAGCTCGCCAAACGAAGGTTATTTCACCACGATGTTCACAAGGCGATCGGGAATAACGATCACCTTCACCACGTTCTTGCCCTCGGTCGCTTTCGAAACCGCCTCAAGCGCCGTCTCGCGAATTGCTTCTTCGGCCACATCAGCAGCTACTGTGATGCGCGTCTTTACCTTACCGTTGATCTGAACCGCAAGCTCGACCTCGTCAGCCGCCGCGAGCGCCAGATCGAATTCCGGCCAAGGCTGTTCGTGCACGGAAGTGTCGTGCCCCAGCGGCGTATGCCAAAGCTCTTCGGACCAATGCGGCGTGAAAGGCGCCATGAGCTCCACGAGCACATCAGCCAGTTCGCGGTCGAAAGCTGCAAGCTCGGCATCCTGCGCACGCTCTTCAGCAGAAGCTGCGCGCAGGTAGTTGCCTACCGCGTTCGAAAGCTCCATGATAGCGGCGATCGCCGTGTTGAAATTGTTGCGTTCGACATCTTCGACGACCTTGCCCACCAAACGATGGCGTTCACGGTTGAGCTCTTCGGCAAGCTCCTTCGCGCTCTTCTTGCCTGCTGCTTGATAGAGCGTGTCTTCGCCAGCCGCGCCGACCAAGTCGTAGACCTGACGCCACAGGCGATTGAGGAACTTATACATACCCGCAAGGCCATCCTCGTTCCAGAGCTTTTCCTTATCGGGAGGGCCCATGAACAGCACAGCCGCGCGCACCGCATCAGCGCCGTAAACCGCGATCATCTCTTCGGGCGAAACCACGTTGCCCTTCGATTTGCTCATGACCTCGCCATTCTCATCAAGCACCATGCCCTGACAGAGCAGGTTCGTGAACGGCTCGTCAAAATCGAGCATGCCCGCATCGCGCAGCACCTTCGTGAAGAAGCGGCTGTAGAGCAAGTGCAAGATAGCGTGCTCGATGCCGCCGATATACTGATCGACCGGCATCCAATAGTTCGCCTTCGCAGGGTCGAAGGGCAACTCGGAATTATGCGGGTCGGTATAACGCATGTAATACCAACTCGAGCACGTGAAGGTATCCATCGTGTCGGTCTCGCGCTTAGCAGGAGCACCACACTTCGGACAGGTAGTGTTGATGAACGATTCGTGCGTTGCCAGCGTCTCGCCCGCCGCCAGATCGATATCTTCGGGCAGCAGCACCGGCAGCTGATCTTCCGGCACCGGCACTACGCCGCAATGCTCGCAATGAACGGCAGGAATCGGGTTGCCCCAATAACGCTGGCGCGAAATGAGCCAATCGCGCAGGCGGAATTCCACGCTGCGTTTGCCTTTACCTGTGCGCTCAAGCTCAGCAACGATCGCTTCTTCAGCTGGTGAATGCTTACCACCGACCATGCCCGTGTACGGGCCGGACTGCACCAAAATGCCTTCTGCCGCATATGCCTCGGGCCAATCGACTTCGGTAACCACACGCCCTTGCTCATCTTTGAGCTTGGGGTAGAGCGGATCGTCTTCTGAAAGGATGATGGGAATGATGGGCAGATCGTACTTGCGCGCAAATTCGAAGTCGCGCTGATCACCACAAGGCACCGCCATGACCGCGCCCGTGCCGTAATCGGCCACCACGTAATCGGCAACCCAGATGGGCACCTTCTCGCCATTGACCGGGTTCACCACATAACGTCCCGTGAAGATGCCATGCTTGTCGCGATCGCCCTGAGCGCGCTCAAGCGCAGAGACCTTCTTGGCCGCCTCAGCGAATTCCATGACCGGCTTCTCGTATTCCGTACCCGCAACCAGTGCTTCGAGTCCTGCATATTCAGGAGCTAGCACGAAGAAGCTGCAGCCGAACAGCGTATCGGCACGGGTGGTGAACACCGTGATCGTCTCGTCAGTTGGATTGCCTTCAAGATCGCACAGCGCAAAATCGACCTGCGCGCCTTCGGAACGCCCGATCCAATTCGCCTGCTGCTGCTTCACGCGATCCGGCCAACCTTCAAGCTGGTCGAGATCATCCAGCAGCTCTTGTGCATAGTCGGTGATCTTGTAGTACCACTGCGTAAGATCGCGCTTCTCAACCTCGGAATCGCAGCGCCAGCAACGCCCTTCGATCACCTGCTCGTTCGCGAGCACGGTAGCACAATCGGGACACCAGTTCACCGGAGAATTGCGGCGCTCAACGAGCCCACGCTCCCAGAACTTCAGGAAGATCCACTGACCCCAGCGGTAATAATCGGGGTCGCACGCAACCACAGTACGGTTCCAATCGAAGGAAAATCCCATGCGCTTGAACGATGCTTTCTGCGTGTCGATGTTCGCATACGTCCACTTCGCTGGATGGCTATGATGCTTGATCGCTGCATTTTCCGCTGGTAAACCAAACGCGTCCCAACCCATGGGGTGAAGCACTTCGTAGCCTTGCATACGCCAATAGCGCGCAACCACATCGCCATAGGTATAGTTGCTCACATGGCCCATGTGAATATCGCCCGAAGGATAAGGGAACATCTCGAGCACATAGCGCTTAGGTTTCGAAGTGTCTTCCGTTACTTCGTAGAGCTTTTCTTCGGCCCAAACCTTTTGCCAACGCGGCTCGATATCATGCGGATTGTATTCATTCATAGACGATCCTTACGCAGGGAAACGCAATAACAATACAAGATGAAATTATAAACGGTTTCGAGCGATAAGGGTCGAGACTAGAGGAAGCGGTACGAGACCGTGCGCGTGCCCCAATTTTTACACCCGGTAACCCCGAGTGCTTTGATAACACCAGGCTGCAAGTCGAGATCGCGCCCGTATTTGCCAAAACTACCACAATCGTTAACAGTCGCTATCACCGTGCGACCTTTGTAGCGAATTTCAACGCTTCTTCCAAAATACGAGCGATAATTCGGCCACGACATCGGCACCGCAACACCCATAGAGTTGTTGTTACAGCTATCTCCTGTTGCAGTAGTACCAGGATATTTGATCGAGGTATCGGAACTATCGCCATAGGCAGAAGCGATTCCTGTTCGCCAGCCACTTCCTGAAGGGGTCGATGAAGAACCTCCAGACCCCGCTGAATTATCCGTCCCGCCATTCGAAGGACGATCAGCATTCGTGCTCCAATTGTTGTCGGTCGGAACATCAGGTTTTGGCTGCTGAGGCTTCGAGGTCATCGAGTTCGCTTGATTTTGCAGCGCCTCGACACGTGCGCGTTCGGACTCGATCGATGAAACCTTGGAAGCCGCTGAAGAAACTACTTGCTCAGCTTGTTCTTTTTTGGCTTCAGCCTGCGCAGCAAGCTCTTCTTGATCGTTCTTTTGCTTATCAAGCTCTTCAAGCACGGTGTTGAATTCTTTAGTGAGTCGTTTCTGCTCTGCGATCTGTTCAGCTTTTTGCTGTTCGATAGAGTTGTAATAGGTAACGTTGCGAATGAAAGACTCTAGTGAATCCGACGCAAGGAAAACATTTACGAGCGAATTTGCTGCTTCGTTCTTATACGAAGAAACCATGACTTCACCAAGCTGCTGCTGTCCTTCAAGCATTGCCTGCTGAGCTTCTTTGGCTTTGTTCGTAGTCGATTCGATCTTGGTCTCAACTTCAGCGACCTTGCCTTGAATCTCGTTGTATTCATTAGCGATCGAAGTCAGCTGCGCTTCAGCATTGCTGAGCGTCGCTTGCGCGTCGGAAAGATCGTCTGCGCGAGCCAAGCCTGCAGGCAAGAGTGGCACACCTAAAGAGACAATAAGACAAACGCACAAGAAAAGCGTTGCGATTCGCATTGTAATTCGTTTGCACATAGCTTTAAATGCTAGCGTAGTTGCAACCTACGGGCAAATTCTCCATAAACCTAACGGAGCGAATTGCCCGCGTACGGAGTCTTGTCCTTGAGCACGACATCATGTGCGCCGCCCTCAACGATCGAGGTCGCACTCACAACCGTGAGCTTCGCACGCTCCTGCAATTCAGGAATGGTGAGCGCGCCACAATTGCACATGGTGGACTTCACCTTCGCCAAGCTCAGATCAACGTTATCTTTGAGCGAACCAGCATAAGGGACATAGGAATCCACGCCCTCTTCAAAGGTCATGCCCTTCTTGTTGCCGCCCATGTCGTAACGCTGCCAGTTGCGTGCACGAGCCGAACCTTCGCCCCAGTATTCTTTCATGTAGTTGCCGTTGATGTTGACCTTGTTCGTGGGACTCTCATCAAAGCGAGCGAAGTAACGACCGAGCATGAGGAAATCGGCGCCCATGGCCAGCGCTAGGGTCATATGATGGTCGTAAACGATGCCACCGTCAGAACAAATGGGCACGTAAACACCTGTTTCTTCGAAGTAATCATCGCGCGCTTTGGCAACTTCAATAAGTGCGGTTGCCTGGCCACGACCGATGCCCTTCTGCTCACGCGTGATGCAGATCGAACCACCGCCGATGCCAACCTTCACGAAGTCTGCGCCCGCATCCGCTAAGAAGCGGAAGCCTTCCGTATCGACCACGTTGCCCGCACCGACCTTAACCGAATCACCATAGTGATCGCGGATCCAAGCGATGGTCTTCGCCTGCCACTCCGAATAGCCTTCAGAACTATCAATGCACAGTGCATCAGCGCCTGCTTCAACAAGCGCGGGAACGCGCTCTTCGTAGTCGCGAGAATTGATGCCCGCACCAACCAGATAGCGCTTATGCGCGTCGAGAAGTTCGTTAGGATTGGATTTGTGGCTCTCATAGTCCTTACGGAAGACCATATAGAGCAAGTTATCGTCTTTATCGACGATGGGAAGCGAGTTGAGCTTGTTATCCCAGATGATATCGTTAGCTTCCTTGAGCGAAGTATCTGCCGTGCCAACGATGAGGTTTTCGCGTGGCGTCATGAAATCCGTAACAGGCGTGTCGAGGCTCATGCGAGAAAGACGATAGTCACGACCGGTGACCATGCCGAGCAGCTTGCCCTGCGAACGACCACCTTCAGTGATAGGCATGGTGGTGTGCCCGCGGCGATCCTTGAGTTCGACCACATCGGCTAGCGTTGCCGTGGGTGGAAGGTTAGAATCAGAACGAACGAAGCCTGCTTTGTGGTCTTTCACGCGCGCGACCATAGCGGCCTGGCTCTCGATCGACTGCGAACCATAGATGAAGGAGATGCCGCCCTGCTGCGCAAGCGCAACGGCCATCTTGTCATCCGAAACCGCCTGCATAATAGCGGAAACCATGGGGATAGAAAGCGTGATGGCGGGTTCTTCACCCTTCTTGAACTTGACGAGTGGAGTTTTCAGACTTACCGCCTCGGGAACGCAATCGGATGAAGTGTAGCCCGGCACCAGCAGGTATTCGTTGAAGGTGCGTGAAGGTTCGTCGAAATAGTAAGCCATCTAAAACTCCTTCGCGTTAGTGTTTTCGTTCTTTATTCTCATACTTCGTAATGTTCCTATTATAGAGACCTTACGCACTTTTGCGCTGCGCATCTCGAAAAAAACTTTTAGTGCTCGAGCGCCTCGTAGTAAACCTCCGCCAGATCCTTCACGGGCATGGTCGCATCGTAGAAGGCCACACCATCCGAGAGCATGGTCAAGCAGAACGGGCAGGCGGTCACGAGCGCATCAGCCTTAGTCTCAAGCGCCTGCTCGGCACGCATATGGTTAATCTTCTTGCCCGCAGGTTCTTCGAGCCACATGTGGCCGCCGCCCGCACCGCAACAGAAGCTCTTCGACTCGTTGCGCTCCATCTCGTTCAGCTGGACCTGCGCTCCTTGAGTGAGTACCGCGCGCGGCGCATCGTACTGCCCGTGGTAGCGCCCTAAATAGCACGAATCGTGATAGGTCACCTGCTGGTATTCCGAAGCACCAGGCTTGAGCTTCCCTTCTGCGATCAGCTGCGCCAAAAGCTGCGAATGATGCAGCACCTCAAAATTGCCACCCATCTGCGGATAGTCGACCGAAAGTGCCTGCAAGCAATGGGGGCACTGCGTAACGATCTTCTTCACGCCCGCATTGTTCAGCGTCTCGATGTTCTCCTGCGCGAGCATATAGTAGAGGTATTCGTTGCCTAAGCGTCGCGCCGAATCGCCACAGCATTTCTCCGCGTTACCCAAGATCGCGAAATCAACGCCCGCCTGCTTCATCAAATGCACGAAAGCCGTTGCCACCTTGCGGCTGCGCGCATCATATGCACCCGAGCAACCAGGCCAGTAGAGGTATTCGGCCGTTGGGTTCTCTTCGATGGTTGGCACATCCAGATCGCGCGTCCAATCGATGCGCTTCTGCCAACCGATGCCCCACGGATTGCCGTTCGTCTCGAGATTGCGGAAGGTCTGCTGCGCCTCAGGCGGGAACGCGCTTTCCATGCACACCTGGTAGGTGCGCGCCTTGATGTCCTTATCGGGATGGACCACGCGCGCAGGACAAAGCTCACTGCACGCACGGCACGTCGTGCACTGCCAAAGTGCATCCTCCGAAATGACCGTGCCCACGACCCCTTCATCCAGAAGCGCTTGCTGCTCTTCGGTGCGCGCATCTTCGGGAACCTTCAACAAAACCTCGCCGCGCGTTTTGTTCTGCGCCGCAATGTTCTGGATGAAATGCATCGGCGAGAGCTCTTTACCGCTCAAATACGCAGGGCAATTCTCCTGGCAACGACCGCACTTGATGCACGCCTGCGCATCGAGCAAGTCCTTCCACGTGTATTCCTCGAGCACGCGCACGCCCATGGTCTCGAGCTCTTCGTCCTCAAAATCGATCGGCTCGAGCGTGCCGGCCGGTTTGAGCGACCGATAGTAATAGTTACCCGGGATGAAGAGCACGTGCGCCATCTTGCTGTAGGTGAACAGCGCCAAGAACGAAAATGCGAGCACCAAATGGCTCCACCACACGATCTGATGCGTAAGCGAAAGCGCTTGCGCATCCATGCCCGAGAACATGAGCGCGAACAGATACCCCACTGGCGACCAGAGCGCCCACGGGTCGTTCGTGCCCACGATGCGCAGCCCTTCAGTGGTGAAACCAGAAAGCAGGATCAACAGCAGAAGCACAAGCCACACGATATCGACCGTGTTAGTTTCGAGATGCTCGTTGGTGCGCGCGATACGGCGCACGAGCGCGATGACGATGCCGATCGCGCACACGAAGCCCGCTAGATCGATACCGAGCGAGAAGAAATACAGATAGAACGGCCCATACAAGATGGGGATGCCAAAATGATCCTGAAGCGTCGTGAGCGCCGTGGCAACGAACAAGAACAGCATGCCCCAGAAGATGAACAGGTGCATGATGCCCGATGACTTCTTCTTTACTACGCGCTTTTGCGTGAACACTTCCTTGAACGCGCCGAAGAAGCGTACCTTTTTGTTGTCTGAAAGGTCTTCGGGTGCGCCAAGCTTCCAAAGACGATAGCGACGATAGAAGAAGATCGCGAAGCAGGTAACGACCGCAGCGAACAGGATATACATGATCCACTGACCGGAAATGTTCCAATATAGCTCTCGTGTTGCTTCTTGCATGCCGCTCCTTTATCTCTTGCCGTTCTGCACGATCTCAATTCGCGCGAATGCTATTCCGCGCGGGCCCTTTCATCCGCTGACCCTACACTAAGCTTTCAGCTTCTTCACTTCCTCGACCATAAGCGGCACCGCTTCGAACAAGTCGGCCACGATGCCATAGTCGGCAATGCGGAAGATGTCCGCTTCCGGATCGTTGTTGATAGCCACGATGCAGCGCGACTGGCCCATGCCCGCCTGATGCTGGATCGCGCCCGAAATACCGCAGGCGATATAGAGCTGCGGCGCAACGATCTTGCCCGTCTGCCCTACCTGGAACTGCTTGTCCATCCAGCCTTGCTCGACCGCCACGCGCGAGGCTCCGATCGCAGCACCCAGCTCGTCTGCAAGTGGTGCGAGCACATTGGCGAACCCTTCCGGGCCATTCACTCCACGACCACCCGAAACGATGAACTCCGCATCGCGCAGATCCACGCGCTCGGATGCCACGCGCAAGACATCTTTCACCAGTTGGCGAACATCGCCGAAGCCTTCTGGCGCTTCACGCACGATAGTCGCGCTGTGTGATTCGTCCGCATCAGCGATCGCGAACGCCTTGGGGCGAAGGGTTACCAGGTTGAGCTCATCGTTGTTGGAAAAGACGCAGTTTTCCAATATCTTGCCCGAATACGGCGAACGCACATATACGGGCTCGGTGCCCTTGTCTTCGATCGCGACGATCTCGGAGATGAGACCCGCATCGCAGCGCTCAGCGATGAGCGGCGCTAGATCCTGTCCGGTCGAAGATGCGGTGAACATGATGAGGCCCGGCTCGTGCGCTTTGATGAGAGCTTCAAGTGCTGCTGCATACGCATCGGGCGTGTAGTTCGCAAGTGCTGGGTCATCGACTACGAGCACCTGGTCAGCGCCATACTGTCCCAACGCAGCAAGCGCCGCCTCGTCAACGCCGCTCCCGAACACCACTGCTGCAACGGGCGTACCCTGAGCATCGGCCAAACGGCGCGCTTCGCTCACGGCCTCGTAGGTAACCTTGTCCATCGCTCCATTGCTATATTCTGCAAATACCCAAATGGCTGCCATGTTTTCCCTCCTACCTTAGAGCACGTTCGCTTCGTTGGCCAACAGTTGCGCTGTTTCTGCCACCGCATCGGGCGCGTCACCCTCGATGATGCGACCGCCTGCACGTTCCGGCTTGAGCGCATACGATCTCACGCTCGTTTTCGCGATGGCAGGACCAACCTGATCAGGCGAGATACCAAGCACAGCAAGATCTTTCGTGTCGATCGGTTTTTTCTTCGACTGCATGATGTCGCGCACGGTCGGGTAACGTGGCTCAGCCAATCCCTGCTGGGCAGTGAACAGTGCTGGCAGCCCAACCGACACTTGCTCAACGCCATCGGCAAGCTCGTGATCGGCGAGTGCAACGTCTCCTTCAATCTCGAGGCCCGTGATCCAACCGACCTGCGGAAGTCCCATGATCGAGGCAACGCGCGGCAACGTTTGCGCACGCGATGTGTCGCCTGATTTATAACCGCCCAAGATGATATCGGGCTGCTCTTCGGTAAGCACCGCCGCGAGCACGCGCGCCTTAGCCTGAGGATTGGTCGTGTCGATCGCTTCATCGTCAATAAGAATCGCGCGATCGGCTCCCATCGAGAGTGCATGGCGAATAGCGGGGACCTCGTCCTGCGAGCCCACCGTAACGAGGATCACTTCGCCACCGTTTTGTTCCTTGAGCTGAACTGCTTTCTCCACGGCGAATTCTGCATAGGGATCGATGATGAGCGCAGCACCTTCGGTGGACACTTCCCCATCGCTACCGAGCGTGATGAGCGCTTCGGTGTCGATGGACTGCTTCACGCAAACTGCTATCTTCACGCGTTAACTCCTTCTCTTATTTGCTGGACGGGTGTCCTAGAGCGCGTACGTTTTCTTCACTTCATCAGCAATGATCTTGCGCTGGATCTGGTTCGTACCGCCGATGATAGTGAACGCCTTCGCATCGCGGTAGTAGCGCTCGACCGGGTATTCCTTGCAGAATCCATAGCCGCCATGGATCTGCACCGCATCGGTTGCCGCCGCTTGAGCTGCTTCGGTGCAGTAGACCTTTGCCGCTGCCACGCGCTCCTTCACATCGCGCGCATTAGTGACGAACGCCTCGATCGCGTCATCAAGAATGCCCTCAGAAGCTGCCACGGCAATGCGCATGTCTGCGAGTTTGAACGAGACACCCTCGAAATCGATGACTGCCTGGCCGAATTGCTTGCGGGAATTGGCATACGTTGCCGAAGCAATGAGGCTTGCACGCGTAATGCCGAGCGCGGTTGCAGCGAGCGCGATGCGCCCACGGTTGAGCGCGTGAAACGCAATTTGGGCACCTTGCCCCACTTCGCCGATAAGCGCATCGGCTGCTACCTCAACCTTGTCGAAGAAGATCGGGCACGTGGGAGAACCATGCAATCCAAGCTTCTGCTCATGCGCGCTGATCACCACCCGTTCATCATGGGCATCAACGATGAACGCGCTCGGTTTCTTCTCGCCGTCCACTTCAACATTGGCGAACACGCAGAAGTAATCTGCCACTGCTGCGTTCGAGATGAACATCTTATTTCCGCTGATCACATAACCGTTGTCGGTCGGCTTCGCGCTCGTGGTGAGCGAGAAAACATCCGAGCCCGCATTGGGTTCCGTGAGCGCAAAGCTGATCTTCTTCTCCCCTGCGATGATCTCGGGCAGATAGGTGTTCTTCTGCTCATCGGTTCCGTAGGTCATGATCGCATCCGCGCCAATTGCAGCGACGAACAGCATGAGCGCCACGGCGGGAGATTCCTGCGCCAAACGCGCCACGCATGCTGCCCAGCAATTCACGCTCACCGCGAACCCACCTTGCTCTTCAGGCATGGCAAGACCGAAAAGACCCTGTTCAGCAAGGAGATCATAGATGTCTTGCGGAAATTCATCCTCTTCATCGATCTCTGCCGCACGATCAGCGATAACATCGGTGCACACACTGTCCACCATTGAAAGGATCATGCGCTCTTCTTCTTGCAGCTGATACATCAAAAACTCCTTCGTGCGATTTTTACTTGAGGGGATGAGCCTTGAAATACTCGATCATGCGCGGAACGACCGTGTAGAGATCGCCCTTGCTGCCATAATCCGAATGCTCGAAAATGAGCGCGTAAGGATCGGTATTCACACACATGATCGTAGTAGCGCCGTCGCAGGCGACCATGTGCTGCGCTTGTCCAGAAATGCCGAGGGTGAGGTAGAGATCGGGCACCACCGTGCTGCCCGAGATTCCCACAAGCGCTTCTTTGGGAAGCCAGCTCTCCGCTTCATAGATCGAGCGCGAGCAACCCAATTCGGCATCGATCAGGCTGCAGAGTTCGCGCACCATCTCAAGATCCTTCTCCTCCTTGATGCCGCGCCCAACGCTCACGATGCGTTTCGCGCTCGGCAGATCGACATCGCCCTTCACGCGCGGGCCGACCGAATCGAGCTTCACTTCATAAGCAGGCTCGATGAAGGGAAGCTCTGCCTCCGCGTTCTCACCGCTTGGCTCAGCATCAGGAAACGTTGCGGGGCGCACAAAATAGAACGAGGTCGTGTCATCTGCACCTTTGTACTTGCGGTTCGCCAGGCCACCAAAATACATGGTGGTTGAGTCCTTGGCACTGGGAAGAGCGGTCACGTTCGAGATCACGCTTCCTCCCACGCGCGCTGCCACTCGTCCAAGCAGAAGCTGGATGCGTCGCGAAGATTCCGCGAACACCGCTGCCGGCTTCTCTTTCTCTATAAGGTCGACCAGGGCAAGGTATGAATCCTCCATCATGCGTCCTTCAGGCACCTCGAGGCGATAGACCGTATCGGCAACCCCAGGAGCTACGCTTGTGGTAGGGAGCGCGATAAGATCGACTTCGTCGGCGAATTGACGAGCGCCAGCACACAGCTCGACAACCGGCTGTTCGCGTTCGGCGATAACAAAGATCTTCATAGCGCTTACGCCCCCTCGGTAGTCAGATACGTATGAACTTGCTCGATGAATTCATCGATGCCCTCATCGGTCGCTTCGAAGAACACCATCTTGCGCGGTGTTGGTTCAGGCACTTTCGTCTCAACAACCTCGTAGTTCGCTGGAGGAAGTTCAAGACCGATATCCTCCAAAGTTAGCTCATGAACAGGCTTGCGACCTGCGCTCATGATGTCTGCCACCTTGCAGGTGCGCGGCTGCGCCATGTCGGAAAGCACCGAGAGCACCGCGGGAGTCTGCATCTCGATGTGCTCGATCTCTTCATCGAGCTCACGTGTTACCTTGATCGTGTCGCCTTCAGCAGTAAAGTCGATCACCGCATTCACATTAGGGATGCCCAAGATCTCACCCAGCTGAATGCCCATCTGATGAGCGTAGATATCGGCCGATCCATCGCCACAGATAATAAGATCGATGTTGCCGATATGCTTGATGGCTGCCGCGACCGCTTGCGCTGTTTGATGGGTTTCAGCGTCTTCGAGTGCATCGTCCATCGCCAAATAGACCTCGCTTGCACCACGCGCTGCCACATTCTTACGCATGGTCGTGTCGTGGATCTTCGTATCGCCTACCGTAAGCGCAATAAGCGAATGCTCGCCATTCGATCCCTCAACGAACTGTGCCGCTGCTTCGATAGCGTTCAGGTCATAGAGCGAAACGATATGCGGAACCGCCTGATAATCAAGCGTTTTGTCGGAATTAGTTCGAATAGCGACATCGTCATAAACGGACTTGAAACAAACAACGACGTTCATCTATCTCCTTACCACTCTTCGTTTCTTACCGCTACTTAGACATAAAGAAAGAGGGAAGAGTTGCCCCTTCCCCCTTCTTTTATCCCTAGTGTAAGAGCTAAAAGGCTTACAGTTCGTCCTGGTTGCCCTTTGCATACTCTTTGAGGATGCCACGGCCAGCGATGTGGACCATGATCTCGACGGTGCCGCCACCGATCTGGAAACCACGGCAGTCGAGCATGAGGCGGGAAACGCGCGTTGCGTCGGTGTAACCGAGACCACCCATGAGCTGGAGCGCACGAGAGCAAACGTCGGTAAGAGCAGGTGCACCATAGCGCTTCAGCATAGCTGCGTCGTTGTTGACCGGAATGCCGTTGTCGAGCTTCCAGCAAGTACGATACAGGAAGTTACGGGTGTTGGTCAGAGCGATCTGCATCTCGACGATGTGCTCCTGAACGAGCTGGAAGGTCTTGATGCCAACGCCGAACTGCTGACGCTCGTTGGTCCAAGCGCAAGCATCGTCCATAGCAGCCTGAGCTTCACCGAGGAGTTCTGCCAAGAGAACGCAGCGCTCCCACTCGAAGTTCTTCATGAGCTGCAGGAAGCCCTTGCCCTGCTCACCGAGGAGAGCAGTCTCAGGAACGATGACGTTGTTGAAGTGGACCATAGCGAAGGGGTTGATCTGCATACCGATCTTGTTGAGCGGCTCGAGAACAACACCCGGGGTGTCCTTGTCAACGAGGTACATGGACATGGACTTGTTCTCAGGAGAAGGATCCTCGTCCTTGCAAACTACGATGAAGCCGTTTGCATGCTCTGCAAAGGTAACCCAGGTCTTGGTGCCGTTGATCTCAACGTTACCGTCGCCAAGCTTCTTAGCGGTAGTGGTCATGTAGATGTTTGCAGAACCTGCTTCAGGCTCGGAAATTGCGAGGCAGTAAGGAGGATAGCCATTCTCATAGTAGAAGTCTACCGCGTACTTGATCTGCTCTTCGGTACCGAATTCGCAAACGTCAAACATGATCAACAGGTTTGGAGCCATAGGGATGTTACCACCGATGTGGCAAAGCTCTTCGATAGCAATAGCCATGGTGACGTGATCGCAAGGGGTTCCGCCGTACTCAGCAGGAATACCGAGCTTACCAAAGCCTTCGTCTACCCAAGACTTAGCGATAGCAGAGTCGATGCCGCGGTTCTTGTAAGCCTCGGCGATCTTCTCCTCAGGAAGATGCTCTTTACCCCATTTACGGATGTTCTCACGAAGCAGCTTTTGCTCATCAGAGTAGCTATAATCTAGCATGTTTTTCCTCCTTCAGGAAATCTTTCCTCTTGAACCTAACTTCTATCTTTAAGCGGGCAAAGCTCCAACATCGCCCGCTCAAGATCAAACGATTTTGGTCTTACGACCAGAGTAATTTACCCTACTTATTTGGTGACGTCGGGACCAGGAGCTGCCTGCATGTCGACAGGAATCTCCTCGTTGATGGTCATACCGATCAGATAACCGTCGCGAACAGCCTCGAGAAGACGCTTGTACTCGTCGGTCTTGTAAGGATCGTGCGGACCAACGCCAGCCCAGGTGGTGTGCGGCGAAGCATTGCCGATAAGATGGAGGTGGCCCTCAGGGACAACACCCTTCATCTGATCGTAGAGGCTCGTATTATCGACGCACTTGGTGCCGGTGATGATGGTGTCAGCAGGAACGGTGAATACCTTGCCCTCTGCATCTTCGCAAACGACACCTTCTTTGTTGTATTCCTTGACCTTGGTAGAGGTGAGGATCTTGACGCCTTCGCTCTTGAGCTTGCGGAGCTCAGGATTCTTGTCGATGATGCCGATCTCAGCGCCAGCCTTCTTGGCTTCTTCGATAACGGTAACCTCGCGGCCCTCGTTCATTGCAGATGCAACTTCGATGCCAGCGAAGCCGCCACCGATGACAGCCATGCTCTTGCCGACGAGGATGTGCGTGCCAAGGCCCCACTTCATGATGCCCAGCGGTGCGTCGAGAACGTTCATGCCGAAGCAAGACATGGTCCACATGAAGCCCTTGCCCGGGGTGCCCTTGCCCTCAACGAGAGCCTTCAGAGCGTGAGAATCGATAACGTTCTTGTTGTCCTTGCCTGGAACATCAGGAGAAACCGTTTCAGGGCCAACAGCGAGGATGACCTCATCTGCACCAAAGTCCTTGATGTATGCAGGGGTGACCTCGGTGTTCAGACGAACATCGATGTTGAGGCGCTTGATCTCGTTGTTGTACCAATCGACCATAGGAGGCAGTTCGTCATTGAGAACCTGAGCGAGGTTCAGCAGGCCGCATGCCTTCTTCTTCTGATCGACAACGGTGACGTTGGTGTAACCGCGCATACGCATGGTACGAGCAGCCTCGAGGCCAGCAGGGCCAGCACCGATGATGAGGATCTTCTTCTTTGCCTCGTCGCCAGAGACCTTGTGATCCTGCGGCAGGCCATACTGAGAGAAGTAAACGTTCGGGTTGACCGAGCACTTGCAGGGCTTGCCAACGAAGATGTTGTCGAGACAACGGGAGCAAACGATGCAAGGACGAACTTCCTCAGCACGATCTTCCTTGACCTTCAAGCCGATTTCCGGCTCAGCGATCCAGTGACGTGCCATACCAACAGCATCGCCAGAACCATCTTCGATGATCTTTTCGCAAACATCGAGGTGGTTGATACGAGTACCAGGGAAGGTAGGAAGCTTGGTGTACTGCTTAGCAGCCTTAGAAAGGTAGATGAACTCACCTTCAGGAACGAGCTGGTTAGCAACAGGACGAGGAGCCTCATGGAAGCCTGCCTGGATGGACCAAGCGTCAACACCGTGCTTCTCGACAACTTCGATGACCTCTTTGAGGTCTTCGAGGCGCTGACCGCCAGGCATGAGGTCGTCTGCAGAATAACGAATGAGGATCGGATAATCTTCGCCGCATACACGATGGATCTCATCGATGATGTCGGTAAGGAGACGGCAGCGGTTTTCCGTGGATCCGCCGTACTCGTCAGTACGATGGTTGGAGTACTTGGAGATGAAGCGCATGACCATGTAGCCAATACCTGCATGGATCTCGATGATGTCGATGCCAGCCTTCTGGCAACGCTTAGCAGCTTCACCGTACTGCTTAACGACGAGCTTGATCTCGTCGATGGTGAATTCGCGCTCCGGCATACCTACGAAAGGACCAGAAACAACGTCTTTAGAAGGAGCATAGCTCAAAAGCTCCGTGTTGCCATCCGGACGCCACTCGTAGCAGAGCTGCAGCTGAGCAGCGAGCTTAGCGCCATACTTATGGCAAGCTTCTGCGGTACGGGTAAGGCCTGGGATAAAGCAGTCGTCCCAAACACCGCAAGCACCAGTAGTGGTGTGGTATTTAGGATGGGTGTCGAAACAGTCGCAAACATAGCAAGAACCGATCTCGATAAGACCAGCCCCACCGATTGCGCGCTGCTCGTAGAAATCGATCAGGTCGTCACCAATGGCATAGTTATCGGTTTTCTCGATGGTCATTGGCAGCATGACGAAACGATTGCGAATCTCTACGTTGCCGATTTTAAACGGCGTGGTAAGTGCTTCGTATTTCACTGCACAGCCCCTTTCTACAAGACTTGTTGTGAGCTACTCGTTATTCCTTGAAGCTGCTCGATCGTTAATTTCGATGGCAAGCGTTTAGAGCGTAAAAAACCATAGCCTCGATTAAAGACCATGGTTCGTACCTAAATGCTTGTTATCGGAAGTGACGAATCGTATCTCAGCTCCTTTGCTATAGATATTGTAATGCAGATGTTACGTTTATCGATGGGCATTATAGTTTTTTTGTTGGTCTATAGGAATCATTTATAGGTTTTTTCATTCAAAGTGGATGATACAACCTCTCGTCCTTCTATTGATACCGATGAATCATATCGAGTCCGTCTACCCAAATCATTGAATTTGACCAACGAATCGAGACAAGTATAATGTTCCCAGCAGCGATCGAGTCTTCCGATAACGCGCAGGATCATTCTTATGAACAGGCGCTATAGTTCGTACGAAGGCAGGTCGCATCCGCGAATAGACCTGATGCCGCACGGGCAAGGAGAAATCACACGTGGGACCGCTCGATACGAAACTTCTTATCGCCGATGCATTTGTCGAACTTTGCGACGAAATGCCGCTCAAGAAGGTATCCATTTCGGACATCGTTGAAAGAACGGGCAAGAACCGCAAGACCTTCTACTATCACTTCGTCGATAAAGAGGCTCTCATCATTTGGCGCTTCCGCTACGATCTGGGCCTTGCACTGCAGCGCAAGTTTCCTGAGAGCATCCTGGTGTACGAAGAGCCGAGCAAAGACTCGGTAACCCAGTTCCCGTTCTACATCACGCAGAAATCAGGTGTGCGTTCGCTCGATCACTCGAAATTCTTCGATGTGTTTGCGAGCGTACTCGAAAAACGTCGCACTTTTTATACGCAGGCGCTGCTCGAAACGGGACCGCATGCCCTGCGCAACTATCTCTACGATCTTTATTTGCCGGCATTGCGCAACGACATCGATATCATCCTCGCGAATCGCTATCTACCCGAAGAGAATATCGAGTTCTTGAGCGAATTCTATACGTGCGCATTCCTGTACTACTTCATCCGCAAGTGCGATCAACCGGTCGTGAAGCATCTCATCAGCAACGCGGGGCCCTTCGCGAACCTCATTCATAGCTCGCTTGAGATGGAGATCAAGGAAGCCCAGCTTCGCCGCAATCTCTAATTCCCTATCTGCGACAAACCCAAAACCTAAGATTCTTCCGCTGAACAAAGCGGTCTATCCTCCCGCCTTAGCACTATGAGAATTCGATTTCACACGTAGCGCGGGTAGCTTGCCTGATGGCGTCTGTTCTTGCGCATGATCGCTAAATGTACAAACCAAAAAACTTACGAACCTCTGAACAAGGCTGAAAACACAAAAAGAGAGGCACCTTTGCGGTGCCTCTCTTCGATTCAGGTTAGTCTCTCTCTGACTAAATAGGAAGCTTATTTCTCGGAAGCGAGCGTGCCAGAAACAAACTTCTCTGCAGCATCCCTCTTGCCTGCGTTGTAGCAGAGCGTACAGAAGATGTAGATAAGGATCATAACCACGATGTCGAGGATGAAGAAGAAGTCCCATCCGAACATCTGATTAACGAGAGCCAGACCAGATGCTGCGAAGGCGCCGACCAAGTTGACCGGAATCAGGATGACAGAGTAGATCTTGTCATAGTGAAGGTCACCGAAGATTTGACGCGTTAAGTACGGCAACAACGTTGTTACGAACGCGTAGATGAAGCCGTAGATCAGACCGCCGCCGAAGAGAATCGGGAGGATCTTGTTGTAGCCGCCGAACCAGATACCGCAGATACCGAGAACACCAGTTACGACACCAACGATAAGAGCGAGCTGTACGGACTTGGACTCGAGGATACCAGTACAGATCTTACCGATCATCATACCGACCATCGAGAATGCCTCCAGGGTACCGGAGATAGCCATCAACTCAGGAATAGCAGTTTGCGTACCCGGGATAACAGCAACGACGCCCTGATAGAAGTTCGTGTAGTGCTGCGGATAAATACCGCAGATGTTCATCAAGCAGCCTGCGATGATGAGTACGTAGAAGTACCAACGGGTGTAAGCAACCTTGGGCTCCATACCCTTGAGGACTGCATGCTCTTCAGCAATATCTTCGCCCTCAGCGATAGGTGCACCATATGCCTTCAGTCCAACGTCCTCAGGAGCGTTGCGGAGGCAGAGTGCGGTCCAAGGAATGGTACCGAACAGGCAGATAACGCCGAACACCATGTAGAGGTTACGCCAGGTTTCCTCGACGAGCAGGTTCGGACCAAGAATGGTCTGACCAACGATGTTCAGGATAGCACCGCCTGCACCAGTCATTGCATAAGAAAGACCGAGCGCAAAACCAAGCTTCTTCTTAAACCAACGACCGAGAACGCCAGCGGTCATCAACCAGAGCAGAGTGATCTGGGAGAAGCCGATGAACACACCAGCGATGTACCACTGCCAGATGACCGTGAACTGCGACATGCAAAGGTATGCAGCAGTTACGAAAACACCTGCAAGCGTACAGATGATTCGAACGTCGAACTTCTCAAGCAATGCACCGACGATTGGCGAGAAGATAACCTCGAACAAGTAAACAAAGGACATGTAGAGAGAAACGTCGGAAACCTGAATTCCGAGCTGCATGGCGACCGGACGATATGCCAGACCCGGGCAGCTGAAGGTAATAGCACTAGATGTAAAGATACAAATCATGCAAGTAAACAGAACCAAAAAATGACGAACTGTAAACTTCTGAGTTTTTACATTTTCAGCCATAACCCCTCCTTCTTTTCCTGGAGCACTTGCGCACTCCTGCTTCCTTTACATGCAATCACTCTTTGAGAGGCTCGGTGCACTTCTCTCTAAGAACCATTGCACGCAAGAGCATATTTGCTCTCACAAGTTATTCTGTTCCTCCACAGGCTCTACAAAAATGGTCAGATGTTTGATTTTGTCCAATGGAATTATTTCTTGAACGCGTTATACTACCCCGCTATTTGAACATGTTCGTTCTTCTATAACCCCAGTTCAAATGCGTGTTTTATATTCTGCTCACTACAACGATACAGTGCGCGCTAGTAAAAAATATTTTTATTACGCCCAAAATCCCGATGATGCAACGCAAAAACCTATAGCTTTTCGTAATGAAACGGTTACTTATCGCCGCATCCGAAAACAATAGGTCGTGCTAAAAGCAAGTTGGACACCTGGCGCAATGCCAGATGCCCAACCAAGCGAACTTACCTATTGATAAGCGTTTATGCGATCGCGAGTGCGATTAGTGCATGGTGCCAGCAGCTTTGTCGCCGCGGTAATCCTTCATGCCCCACTTCACGACGATGAAGCCGAGGACGAAGCAGATGACCGCAACGCAGAGGCCGACGATGAAGTACCAATCCCAGCCGGGACCCTGGTAAATGAGAGCCAGACCAGAAGCAGCGAATGCGCCAACCAAGTTGACCGGCATGAGGATGACAGAGTAGATCTTGTCGTAGTCCTTCTCGCCGAACAGCAAGCGTGTGATGTAAGGCAGCGCCGTGGTGACCAACGGATAGAGCATACCGAAGATGAAGCCACCGAAGAACAGAACCGGCAAGGCCTTGTTCATGCCGCCATACCAAATGCCACACAGGCCGATGAAACCGCAGATCGAACCGAATGCGAGTGCAACGACGATGTTGCGGGATTCGATAGCACCGATGGTGACCTTACCAACAGCCATACCGATCATGCAGCATGCCTCGAGCGTACCAGACATGATCATGAGATCCGGAATGGTGATGCCCGCTGCGTCAACCGCAACAACGGTCTGATAGAAGGTGGTGAAGTGCTGCGGATAGATGCCGCCGATGTTGAACATGCAGCCTGCAAGGATGAGTACCCAGAAGTACCATTTGCCATAAGCCTGCTTTGCTGGGATACCGGGGAGATCGAGGTGCTGAGCATCGATGACCTCGCCCTCGGTGATCGGAGCACCATATGCCTTCAGGCCGCAATCCTGCGGATGCGAGCGAATCGCGAACAGCGTGAAGGGGATGGAGAGCACTGCAGCGGCGATGCCGTAGAACATATAAAGGTCACGCCAGGTGTCTTCAACGAGCAGGTTCGGACCGAGGATGAACTGACCGATGAAGTTGAAGACCGCACCGCCAAGACCGGTCATTGCATAGGAGATACCGAGCATGAGACCGAGCTTAGCCTTGAACCAGCGGTTCAAAAGGCCTGCGACCATGAGCCACAGAAGCGTGATCTCGCCAACACCCATGAAGAAACCGGAAACGTACCATTGCCAGAGCTCGGTGTAGAACGACATGCAGAAGATGCCGCCCGAAGTGAAGACTGCAGCGATGGTGCAGATGATGCGTGCGTCGTACTTCTCGAGCAGCGCACCGATGATGGGAGAGAAAATAACTTCGGCGAAATAGACGATCGACATGTAGAAGGACACATCTGAGACCTGAACACCGAGGTAATTTGCTACTGGACGGTAGCAAAGGCCGGGGCAGCTAAACGTGATAGCCGCACAACCAAAGGTGCAGAAGACGCAGGTGAGCACTACAAGAATATGACGCGCCGTCATTTTCTGAGTTGTAGCAGCAGTTGCCATAACTTCTTTTCCTTTCCGGGCGAACCACGACAGATGCCGTGAAAACGCCACACTTTCCTTTACATTCAATACAGCAAGTGCGAGATCACCTGGTAAATCTGGCGCGTTTCACCACGTGATACCGCAATGGGGAAGGTTCCCCTGTACTCTATTTTGAAAGTTTATTTTTTTCCGAAAAATAGCCAGGTTTCAAAAACTGACCACTTGACGGGTTAAAACCCTTATGTAGAAAGCGATTTTGTTTTGGTTTTTATGAATGAATGCCCAAAAAATCATAGGCATAACCAATAAAAGACGGGCAAAGTGATAATTCTGTCCAATTTTGAACATGTTCAAAACGTGTTCAAACATCTCGTGAACATGTTTTGAACCCGTTCGCGGATTATCATAAAAAATGCCGCAAGAAATCTTGCGGCATCAATTGTTGCTTATCTGTAATTCCGGACTGCTTTGAGGCTTAGCGCTTCTTTTTCTTCTTGCCGCCCTTGCCCTTCTTTTTCTTGTAAGCCTGACGGGCACGAACGTCGATACGAATAGCCTGAACAACGAAGTACAGGAAAATGCCATAGCCGATGATGCCGACACCGATAAGGTTCAGCAGATTGAACCCAGCGTTGAACATGTAATAGATGATGAGCGTAGTGATCGGGTTGATGACCAGCGCGTAGATCCAATACTTCGTGCTTGTTTTCATAGAACTTCTTCCTTTTCGTATTTGTCGAGAATGAGCGGGGCTGAAATGTAGACCATGATCTGGTCGGTTCCTTGGGCGATCTGATTACCGCGGCAGTCCTCCCAAATCGAGCTGACTCGCGAACCTTCAGTATACCCGAGTCCGCCGAGAATTTGCATCGCATTGCTTGCGACCTCGGTGGCGGTCTTCGGGATGAAGCGCTTCATGAGCGCGACCGACAAGCGCTTATCAGGGGTATCGTTTTCGATATCCCATACTGCCCGGTAGAGCATGAGGCGCATGCTGGTGAGCGATACCTCCATATCAGTGAGCATCTGTTCGATCTGCTGGAACTGGCTGATATGCTTGCCGAACGCGATACGCTCCCGCGCATGTGCGACCGCATCTTCCATCGCAGCTTGCGCCATGCCTACCGAAGAGGCGCAAATGAACACGCGTCCGAATTCGAGCAACCGGAAAAGCTGCCGAAAGCCTCCCTCGTTACCGCTCAAACGATACTCAGGCAAAAGCTCAACATCGTCGAACGCGAGCGAAGCGAACGGCAACATGGACTGCCCTATCTTGTTGATCGGATAAGCACGTACCCCTTTGAGCGTGCGCGGGATGAGCCAAAACGCGAGCGCAGGATACTTGCCTGGGTCCTGCACGTCCTTATCAATCGCGGCAACCAAGATGTTGGGAGAATACTCGCCGTTGTTCACATAGTTCTTTTGGCCATTGAGAATGATCTTGCCATCGACGGTTTGCGTGCAGGTATGCATGCCCATCGTATCCGAACCTGCAACGGGCTCGGAAATGGCGAACGAGAACATGAGACGCCCTGTCTTGCGATAGAAGTCGAGCGCATCGGAAAAACGTGAGGACTCAGCGAACCAATTCATGATCTGAAGATTGAAGAGATCATTCTGAAACGGCAGGGTTGCTCCAGCACAACGCGAAAGCTCTTCAAGGATGAGCGTTTGACTCATGACGCTATGGGCGAACGACTTCCCTACCGTAGAGGATTCGAAGCTGAAATAGAGATCGGTGAATCCCTTCACCACCTCATCTGGCAGACCCTGATCGCGCTTCCACTGGAATACGCGTTCGGGCAAGAAAACGCTTTCCCCAAACTCTCGGAATGCAGCGACGAGCCGCTTTTGCTCGGATGAAAGAGCAAAGCTATACATAGTTCCTCTTCTAAAAAATGATCGCAGTTGTTCTTCGTATACTAGCGTAGCTAAACAAAGAGGCTTTTTGAAGCATCAAAACGCCTTCTCTGTCCGACAATCCATAGGGCAATCCATTATTTAGGCGTGAATGAATTCCGTATAATTGAACATATCCGAGAACCAAAAGAGAACGAGGTATGCCATGAAGATTCTCGCCATCAACGGAAGCCACCGCGTAGGCCAGAACACCGACTACTTGATCAACGAAGCACTGAGCGCTGCAGCAGAGCTCGGAGCGGAAACTGAAGTGATCGAGCTTTCCGAAAAGAACGTCGAATACTGCACGGGCTGCAACCGCTGCTTATTCAAGCCAGAATGCAGCATCAAAGATGATGACATGGAAGAGATCAAGCAGAAGATGCTCGAGGCGGATGGTATCATCGTGGCTTCGCCCGACTATTTCTCGAACGTGTCTGGCCGCATGAAGACCTTCATCGATCGCACCCGTCCTATGCATATGGTGGCGAACCAGCTCAAAGGCAAGGTTGCAGGCTGCATCACCATGGCAGGCCTCGATAACTGCGGTGCAGAACCCACCTATGCAGCGCTGAGCCAATTCTGCTCGACCCATGAGATGATCCAGATCAATCCGCGCCCCGAAGGCCCCGTTATCGCTTCGGTGGTTGCGGGCTCGCTCATGGCGGGCATGAAGGACGGCAAGCCGCAATGGCGTCGTTCTGTTTCCGAAGATCCGATCGCGCCTGCAGTCGCACGTCAGCTTGGCATCGACATGGTGGAGCTCATCAAGAAGCTGGCATAGTGCGCTAGATTCGTTGGGCTTGGGCTGCAAGCCCACAAGACACTAGAGCATTCTTTACAAGCCTCCGTCCTGCGCGGAGGCTTTTTCGTGCGCGCTCCAGCCGAAACGATCAAGCGAAACGATAGATCGGGCAAAACCGAATAGACAATCCTATGTGTCTGTCCAAATCTTGCAAATCCCTTTATTTATTGAAATCGAGATACTAATATCTGCTCTAATGGCACGAGCCGAACGTTATTCCAAAGGGAGAAGGGGCAGCAATGGATTTTAGTCTTACCGATGATCAGGAACTCATGATCGAGAGCGCACGCGAATATGCAGAGCGCTACTTCACCGATGAAGCGGTGAAGCAAGCCTACGAAGTCGATCATCATATTAGCGTGGAAGCAGCAATGGCCTACCGCGAGGCAGGGTTCATGCACATGGGCCTTCCTGAAGATATCGGCGGCATCCCTGTCGACAAGCTCACCGAGATCCTCCTTGTTGAGAAGCTCCATGAATTCACCGGCGTGGTGCTCCCCTTCGTTACCGACTTCAATACCATCACCGACGTGATCGACTTTGGCACGAAAGAGCAGCAGGAGCTGATCATGAACGCCATCGAGAACGTTGAGAGCACCTGCATCGCCTGTACCGCCATCTCCGAGCCCGCCGCTGGATCGGACAACAACGCGATGACCTGCGTCACGCGCAAACAGCCCGATGGCACGTACCTCTTGAACGGCCAGAAGACCTGGGTCACGCTTGGCGGCCTTTCGCTCTACACCATGGTTGTTGCGAAGGACGAGGACCCAAGCTACGAGAACGACAAGTATTCGCTTTGGCTGGTACCCAACGATGCCGAAGGCTTCACGGTCGCCTCGCTTGAGAAGGTTGGTCAGCAGGCCATTCCCTTCGTTGACCAATTCTTTGACAACGTGGTGGTCACCGAAGAACAGCGCATCGGCGAGGCTGGCATGGGCTGGAAGCTGCTCATGAAGAAGCTCGAGTTCGAGCGCTGCTTGGTGGTTGCCTCTTCGCTCGGTTTGGCGCAGGCAGCCCTGAACGATGCTGGCGCTTATGCTAACGATCGCGTCGCGTTCAAGGAGCCGATCGCCCGCATCTCCATGATCCAGCAGCATCTCTGCGAAATGGAGAACATCATCGAGAACGTGCGTTGGCGTTTGTATCGCACGGTCACCATGCTCGACAACGGTGAATCAACACGCCTCGAATCTGCGCTGCTCAAGGGATACGCCTGCCGCGAGCTCACCCGCGTGGCCGATCTAGCGATGTCGATCTATGCGGCTATTGGCTACACGAAAGAAATGCGCATCGGACGCATCTGGGCAGATCTTCGCGGTAACGAAATGGGCGGCGGTACGACCGAGGTCATGGAATATATCGCTGGCCGCCAGCTCGCGAAGAAGTACAAGGCTTAGACTAACAGCACAAAACAAACGACAGAGGGCGTGCAAAGATCTTCTACACGCCCTTCTTATAAGGGGGTCATCATGAAAGACGAACGAACAGGTGGCGAAGATAAGCCGATTCGCTGGGGAATCATCGGGTGCGGCAATGTTGTCGAGACCAAGAACGGAGTTCCCACCTATACTGCCGATCATTCAGAATTAGCAGGCATCTGGAATAGAACCGCAGAAAAGGCGCAGGCGTGGGTCGATGCGCAAGGCCATGGCAAAGTGTACGAGACCATGGAAGAGCTTCTGGCCGATCCTTCGATCGACATCGTCTATGTTGCCACCACGCCGAACTGTCACAAAGAGCAAGCGATCGCGGTCGCCCAAGCGAATAAGCACTGCTACCTCGAAAAACCGATCGCCCTTTCCTGGGAAGATGCCCAAGCGATCAAGCAGGCCTTCGATGAGAGTGGGACACGTTGCTACGTAGCGCACTACCGTCGCGGCATGCCGCGCTATAAGGAGCTCAAGCGCCTCCTCGATGAAGGCGCGATCGGCATAGTGCGTGGCGTGCAGCTCATCAGAACGCAACGCCTCACTGCTGAGGAATGCTTACCTGAAGATCAAAAGCCATGGCGCGTGCGCCCTGAAGTATCTGGCGGAAGCCACTTCTACGAAGGCGATGCGCATATGCTCGACCTCGTGGACTATCTGGTCGGCTCGCTCGCTACCTTCAACCTGTCTGCCACCAATAGAACAGGGTTCTATGAAGCAGAAGATGCCGTCTCGCTTTCAGCGATCACCGAATCGGGCGTGCTCGTCTCCGGCATGTGGTGCTATGCCACTTACAAGGCGATCGATCGTTTCCTTGTCTTCGGCGATAGGGGCAGCATCGAATTCCCCTACTACGACAATGCAGCACCGCTCGTGCTCGAAACGATCGCAGGCAGTCCCGAAGACGCGATCGCCCATGAAGGCGTTATGGGTGGCGTACGTGAAGAAGCACCTCTCGAGAGAACCGAGATCTTTACTGATGTTGACACCTACCCTGGCTTTGGACAGATACAAGACATTGTCAACGAATTAAGGGGTGTGCCGGGGGCAATTTGCACGAGCACGCTCGACAACGCGATGAAGACTTTAAAGATCACGCTCGCCGCACGAAACGCCCGATAAAAAGCCGTTTCACACTAGTGCGATCCCTTCCATCACCCCTGAAGCGAAGCTCCGTTTCAGGGGTGATGCGCATAAATGCGCTCTTCTTTTCCTATCCCCTTTCTTGTATAACGAAAGCATCGAAACTCGTGCTCTTGCCTACGCCTGCAGAATAACCCGAGCCTCTGTTCTCAAGCATAGATTGAGCCGAGCATCATTCATGCACAACGAAGCTCATGGCTTCAAAAAGACGGGGGACCATATGGAACAAATGCCAACATTCGAATACCTTAGCATCGAGAAGAACGAGGGCGCATTCATCATCACGCTCGATCGCCCTGAAGCGCGCAATGCGATCAATTCGGCTATGTGGGCTGAATTGTGCGATGCGTTCGAGCTCTTCGACGACGATGACGAAGCCAAGGTAGCCATCTTGACCAATACGGGTAAGGTGTTTTGCGCAGGAGCAGACCTTAAGGAATACAACGAGAAAACGCTCCATCCGCCCAAGGGGAGAGAAACTTGGGGCACGGGCGCTATGACGCGCAAACTTTGGAAGAAGCCTATCATCCTTGCAGCCAATGGGAAAGTGGTAGGCGGCGGTGCTGAGATGCTGCTCGCAGCCGATCTTGCGATCCTCACCGATGATGGCATGGTTGCCTTCCCTGAAGCAAAGAGCGGGCTATTCCCCGGTAACGGAGGCGCTCCCCTCCGCATCGGTCGTTCGATCCATCTCAAGCATGCCATGGAGCTTCTGCTCACGGGCGCACCGATCGATGCAGCTACCGCTGTTCAATGGGGGCTGGCAAATCGTGCCGTACCTGAGGCAGAATTGATGGACGCGGCTCTTTCGCTCGCAAAGGCCATCATGGCAAATGGTCCTTATGCACTAAACCTCATCAAGCAAGCAGTCTACGATTCGATGGACAAGAGCTTCCTCGCCGAATCCGACGGTTGGCGCATGATGGACATGTACCAAGAGCTCGCAGCGAATTCGGAAGATGCCGCCGAAGGCACAACGGCATTCCGCGAAAAACGCGCACCGCAGTGGAAGGGACGATAAGCTGCAAAAACGCACTAAAGCAGCACACATGAAAAGACCCCGCTGGAACATATCCAACGGGGTCTTCTTGTGAGCGTGTGCTAAGCGATTACCAGTTGCAAGGTGCTTCGCCAGCAGCCTGACGCTTGGAAACGAAGATGCGGTCTTCGATTTCCGGACCGTCGTAGACAACTACGCCGCCGTCTTCAGCGATCTTAGCGATCTCTTCATCGGAATAGCCATAATCATGCATGAATTCAGCAGTGTGATAACCGATGGGCTTGGAGAGGACGACCGGGGGATCACCATAGCTACCAAAGCGAACCGGGGTCATCGGCAGAGCGCGCTTGCCATAAGCTTCGTACTCGACCATACGGAGAGCATCGTTATCGTATGCTTCTTCGTCCTTGACAACGTCGGTGTAACGGAAGCACTTCTGAGCAGGTACTTCGTTCTCTTTGAAGATCGCCATCCACTCATCGAAGGTCTTCTTAGCGAATGCCTTCTCGAGCCAATCGATAACCTCGACGTTCTTGCCAGAAGCCTTGAGCGAGGTGAGGTTGTTGGTGTCAGGATTCTCGATCTGATCCTCGTGACCGAACAGACCCATCATCATCGGGTAATACTTGTCGTACTGCGGCATGCAGATGTAGATCCACTTGTCGTCATAGGTGCGATAGGTATTGTTGAAGGGGTTGGGAACGTGCTTACGAGATTTAGGATAAGGAGCACCGAACTGCGTTGCGCAGATACCGATGTTGCCGCCCCAAATAGCGCCAGCATAGAGGTTGGTTACGACCTTTTCGCCCTTGCCGGTACGGGTGCGATTGAAGAGCGCAGAGACGATACCGGTTGCCAGCATGTGACCAACGTTGTAGTCGCCGAATGCCTGAGGTGCGATTGCAGGAGACTCGCCGTCCTCACGGAAAACGTTTGCAACGCCACCACGAGCAGCCCAGCAGACTGCGTCGAAACCGGGGCTGTCCTTTTCAGGACCATACTCGCCATAACCGCGCATCTGAGCCCAGATGAGGGTAGGGAACTCTTTGTGAAGCGTCTCATAGTCGAGACCCATCTTGTTAAGAGCTTTGTCACGCAGATTGTTCACGAAGATATCTGCGTCAGCAAGAAGCTTCTTCATGAACTTCATGCCTTCTTCGTTCTTCAGATTGATAGAAACGAAGTTCTTGTTGGTGTTGTTAAGGTCGATCGTAGGATCTTCCATGTCGGTCTGCTCGCAACCAAAGCCAGGGCCCTGAGTACGCTGAGCATCGCCGTAGGGCGGCTCGACCTTGATGACCGTTGCACCCATTTCAGAGAGACAACGCACACAAGCAGGAGCAGCTACCCATTCGCAGAGTTCAACAACTTTAACGCCAGCGAGTGGGCCATAGCCATTGAGCTTTTCTGTAGTTGACATACAGAATTTCTCCTTTCATTCCACAACCAGTTATTTTGGTTCTTTTCTAGTATGACGTTCGGCTCATATGGTTTGGATGGTCAGTAATGCGTGTTTGTCCAAACTTGAGAAAAAAAGTTTACCAAACTGTTTATTTTTGGTGCCATTTTCCGCTTTGTCATTTGGTTTTGGTGGCGTTTTGGAAAAAATCGAGATTCGTCATTTAGACAATTCTATGATTTTGTCCGAAACTTCTCGGACAAATGGCTCTGTTAAGTAAAGTCCAGCCCTCTTCATGGCGCGCGCAGAACGCCGCGCCGCCTCAAAAGCAGAAAAGGGTCTATCCCTCTTAACCAGGAATAGACCCTCCGCTAGGATCGATGCGTCTGCTCGAAGGGAAGAGAGAAAGAGCACGCACCACCCTATACCATGGTTGGACCAGAAGCAGACCGCTACCCTACAACGATGGAACCCTTCTCTTCCAGCTCGGCGATCTTCGCATCGCTGAGCCCAAGCTCGCGAAGCACCTTAGCGCTCGATTCTCCTAAGAGCTCCGGCTCGCGAGCCTCAGACAGATCCGCTCTCACCTCGCCGATCACATGCGGAGTATTGGTCTGGAGCACCGTGCCGATACGAGGATAATCAACGTACTCAAGCAGCCCTGGAGAGTTTTCAAGCGCATATTCGACTGCGTCGGTCTTGCTGAAGATGGGCGTGATGGGATGCTTGCCCGCACTATTCCATTCTCCCCATTCATCGTGCGTCTTGCTCGCCGCAACCTCTTGGATCTTGGCATATCCTTCAGGATTCTCCTCTTTGGTGTTCTTGAGCATGCCACAGAGTTCTTCGCAGCCTATCTCATGGCAAAAATCATCCCAGAAGTTCGTTTCATAAAACCCAAACGCGACGAGCTGATCATCTTTCGTGCGATAGATGTTATAGCCGATGGAAGGATACTCGCGCTTTGAGCTGGGGAAATCCTTACCGAAGAAGAACCAGCGCGAATCGAGCATGGCGTTCCACCAAACGAGCGAATCATACATCGCAACATCGAGATGCGCTCCCCTGTTCGTCATCCCCCGCTGGATGAGAGCCGTTAGGATGCTCTGGATCGCCACCATCGCAGCAGCGAAATCGGCAGGAGAGAGCAGCGCAAGAGCTCCTTGCGTCAGGTCATAATAACCAGTCTGCGTAACGATGTTGACATCATGCAAGGCACTCAAGCTGCGAGGATCGTTCTGGCCATAAGCAGAAAGAGAGCAGTAGATGATCCGCGGGTTGATCGCTGAGAGCGTCGCGTAGTCGATCCCCAAGCGTTTAGCGACGCCCGGACGATAGTTTTCGATGATCACATCGGCAGAGATAACTAATTTATAGAAGGCATCCAGCACCTCGGGATCCTTCAAATTGAATGAAACGCTTTCTTTATTACGATTAAGCGCATAGTGGTAATAGCTTTCGCCATCGATCTGCGGCTCTTCCTGACGGCAGTAATCGCCCACTTTGGTGTCTTCCACCTTGATGACTCGCGCGCCGAAGTCGGCTAAATAGAGGCTCGGATAGGCGCCGAGCAAATAACGCGATAGGTCGAGAACGGTAAGGTTTTCAAAAGGCTTGTTCATAGCTTCTCCCCCAGCATTGAGCGCATACCAAGGTTGAAGTTCTACGCTTGTTCTCCCTGCATCATAGGCCTTCATACAAGCTGCTTGACAACCCTGTTTCACGCGTTTCCAATAACTGGAAATAATTCTAGAACTCCCAGGTAAACAGCTATTTTTAGGGTGAGCAAATAAGGCATATCGACCAAAATGTCCACCTCGGCTCAAAACGTTTTAGACAGCTTGAGCGCTCTGTCACTAGCGCCTTTTCGCATCGTTTAGAAATGCCAAAACCCACCTTTTGCCATGGGACGAAGACGACCTTTGATGCGCCGTTGAACAAGTAGGGCAGAAGCGCAGAACCGAAGTGCAGGACAAAGCTGCAAAGTACGATCGCATACAACAACGCCGCGGTATCGCTCGGATCTCGCGGCGTTGTTGAGCTCGGAACTGAATAGAACAGTCTTATTTGATCTGTATAGGATGCTTGCGATCAAGATAGGTGCAAATGCCCCATCCGCCATAACCGATAACACCGATCGTTACCAAAAGCCAGATAGGCCAGGCTTGGAAAATACCGGCGAAGAGAACGATCAGCGTGATGGGATTGAGCAACGAAGCCACCAGGCCATAATCGAAGCCCAACTGCACCTCGGAAACATTCTTCTTCTTTTTCTTCTTCGCCATGAGCACGATCGCATCTTTGCGTTTGGCCCTTCGCAGGTAGAAGTTCAAGATGCCCCAAACGGCATATCCGACCACGCCAACGACCACCAACGCATAGGGGTCGAAATGAAGAAGGATGCCGCCAAGCAGCATCACGAACAGAGCAGGATTGAGTACACGAACAAGAAATTCGAGCTGCGCCCTTCCGTTGAGCAGCAGTCCGGGTTTGTTTGTCTTAGCCATAAAGCGCTCCTCTATCGAGACGAAGGGGGAGGAGCAAAATGCCCCTCCCCTCTCTATTTAACATCGCTAAATGAATGCATGTATAAGGCGGACCGATTAAGCGCTTTCCACGGCTTTATGAGCCTCAGCAGCAAGCTCGGCATCGGACTTGAACCAAGTCTTGCGGCGTGCTTTGTCGCCAGCGTGCCAAGTATAGCCCAACAAGCCAAAGGTGATCGTAAGGACGATAATGCCGCCAATGAAGAAGCCGTGCCAACCGAAGCCTTCGGCAACAAGTGCCCAGCCGGTCGCACCCAACGCTCCAATACCATTGAACACCGAGATCATCCACGAATATATCTTGTCGAAATCGCGCCCGCCAAATACCTGCCTAACAAGGAACGGTAACATCGCTGTCGAGCACGCATAAGCAAGGCCATAGAACAGACCTCCGAAGAACATCGGCCAAATGCCGCCTTCGCCCAGGATCTGCGGGAACCACCACATCATCAAAAGGCCGATCACACCACCGCAATAACCGATGATCTGTGCAGCATAGAGCGAATGTGATTCGATAAAGCCGATCAAGACCTTGCCGCCGCCCTGGCCTGCTGAAGCAAACGCCTCCAGCGTACCGGACAGGAGCAATAACGCAACGAGCGGCTCAGCGCCATACCAGCCTTCATGGCCGAGGAACTGGACATAGGTCGCGAACAGCTGAGACATGGTAGTGATAGTGTTCAGCAAACCAGCGCCCAGCAGCAGCGTCCAGAAGAAGGGGAACTTGAGAACTTCTTTTGCCCTGAAGCCCTCTTCGGCCTCTCCTTTGGCAATCGCTTCTTCAGCAGCAAGTTCGTTCTCCATAGCCTCTTTGTCGATCGGCATGCCGAACGGGAGCGTGCCGCACTCTTCTGGCGTACGCTTAACGAATATTGCGATGAACGGAAGAGTACCAACGAGCATACAGATCGAGAAGATGATGTAGAGCTCATGCCAGCCAGCCAGCTGGGGACCGAGAACGATCTGGCCGATCAGGTTCCAGACAACACCGCCAACGCCAGTGAATGCGAAGACGATACCAGTCACAGTACCGTAGTTAGTGTGGAACCAACGGCTCAAGATACCTGCGGTCATCGTAAATTCAACAACTGCAAGACCAAGACCAATGATGAAGCCAGCTACCCAATAGCACCAGATCGCTGGATAGAAAGCGAATCCGATGTAAGGCACAACGACCAAGATAGCTGCGACGCAACAAACGGTTTTCGCATTGAACTTGTCAAAGAGAAGACCTCCTGGAACACCACCAGCCATCTGGCCTAAGTAAACAAAGGTGATGTACAGAGAAACTTGTGAGACCGGAACACCGAAATGCTGTGCAACGGGACGATAACACAAGCCTGCAGCAGTAAAGATGATGCCTACTGCAGTAAAGATCGACAAGCACATGGTGACAACAATAGCGATATGTCGCCAGGTCATGCCTTGACGTGCTATTTTAACTTTTTCTGCCATAACCTCTCCTTTCCATAAATAGTTGTTTCCAAACCTTTAGCGATGTATGGAAAAGACCCGATATTAAGCTCCGTTAATCCCGGGTCAGTCCACCAATTTGGTGTTTGCCTCTTGCTCGCCATACGAACTAGTAAGAGGCAAGGAAGATGCGCTGCACGAAGAGTGGAAGAGCATGTTCGCATGCCTGCATAAGCTCTGCTATCGGCTCCTTCGCGCCGCTCATGATCCATTCAGCTATCAGGCGTGATATGCCGTAGCAATATATCTTCAAGAGAGCGGATTCATGGGTATTGAGCGTCTTGCCCGTAATGCGGGTAATATTGGCAACGTAATTCTCGAACGTGATGTTCGCCTCGTTGCTGAAGAGCCCCATCGTGCTCTCAGCTTCATAGAGGCTTGCGAACAGATGTTGTTTTGCCTTCATGATCTCAAGCTTCATACGTACTGCTTCTCGCCATGTGAGGTCGATGCCGATACGTCCGAGCGTTTTCATGTCGAGTTGCATGTTCAGCCAATTCACAACATCTTGTTTGTCGAGAAAATGGTTGTAGAAGGTTTGCCGAGCGATGTGACATTCGTCGGTCATATCGACGACGTTCACTTTATTGAAGGGCTTTTTCTTAAGAGCCTTTTCAAGAGCGCCCACGATCCTCCATTTTGTCTTATCCGAGTTACTGATCGAACGACTGACGATAAAACGCGGCAGAGAATGTCCTGCTCTTTTTTGCATCGTTGACCTCGCTTTACTCTCGCGCATGGTCACATTCGCGACGGCCGTTACCATGAATCCTCCCTCCTGTGTTTTCGCCGTGATTTAGTGCACTGTGCTTTCTTAATCCCTCTTCGAACGCGGCCCGTAGCTGGGGACGAACACCGACTCGGGCATCTCTTCGCCGCCATAGCAGAGCACCGAGGTGCCATCCATCTGTTCGATCTCATCGGGCCTGTAGCCATAGGCCTCCATGATGCGTGCGGTGTCGTAGCCGATCGGGCGGCTCTTCCTGAGCACGGGGTCTCCCATCGATTCGAAGCGGATCGGAGAGGTGGGAAGGACCTTCTCGCCGAAGGCGTCGTAGTGGACGGATCTTAAGATGTCGTTGGCATAGGCCTCCTCATCGTTCAAGATGTCCTGGGCCTGGTAGAGACGCTGATAGGGGAAGTCGTTCTCCTTGAAGATGCGCTCCCAATAGTCCCAATCCTGGGTGGCGAACTGATCCTCGAGGATCTTCACGACCTCGGTGTTGATGCCGCGTCCATCGTTGATCACGGAAGAGCGGTTGTAGCGCTCGTCACCGATGAGGTCATCGAGGCCGATCGAGCGCATGACGTGGTCGTAGAAGATGTCGTAGCTGCCGTAGCAGATCATGAACCACACATCGTCCTTGGTGCGGTAGGAGTTGTTCGTCGGGCAGGTGACGTTGTAGCGGGACTTGGGCCACTTATCGCCGAACTGGGTGGAGGCGAGCATGATCTGCATCGCCCAGAGCGCGCAGTGGTACAGGTTCACCGTCACCTTGTCGCCCTCCCCGGTGCGGTCCTTGCGCACGAGAGCACCGAGCACGCCTGCGGTAAGGGCCATCGAGGCGTTCCAATCCCCGATCGCTGCCGGCCAGTTGATGGGCTGGAAGTTATCGGCTTGCGGCAACGAGGCGAAGAAACCGCCGCGCGCACCGTAGGCCGTGGTGTCGAATCCCTTGCTGTCGCGCTCAGGACCGTATTCCCCATAGCCGCGCATCTGCGCCCAGACGAGGTGAGGATGGCGCGCATGCACCGCTTCGTAGTCGAGTCCAAGCTTCTTTAGGGCATTGTCGCGAAAGCTCGTGATCATGACATCGGCATCCGCTAGGAGCTTCTCGACAAACGCCGCACCCTCCGGGTCCTTCAAATTCACGCTCAAGAATTCCTTGTTCATGGATGCCAGGTCGAACGCAGGATCGTCGATATCGGTCTTCTGCATGCCGAACCCCGGACCATTGGTGCGGTACTCATCCCCTGAGAACGGTTCGATCTTGTAGATGGTCGCTCCCATCTCGCCTAAGATGCGCGGACATGCCGGAGCTGCCACATACCCGGTGAGCTCGACGACCTTGATGCCTTCCAAACCTTTCATAGAACCTCCTTGTTCAACGCGCCTCGGGCACTCATTCGATATGCTCGATTTCAGAACACGTTCGGTTTATCATTCAGGCAAGTGATATATACTTGCCTTTCCTGTAGTTCGTTGATTGGATACGTGAGGTTCAGCGCCATGAATTTAGCTCATCTGTACTACTTCAAAGCACTCGCGGAAACTAAGAACCGCCGTCAGACGGCACAATCCCTTTCCATCACTCAGCCAACGCTTTCTCAAGCGATCAGCAAACTTGAGGCTGAGCTGGGTGTTGCGCTCTTCAAGAAGAGTCGATCTGGTGTTTACCTCACGGAAGAAGGGGCCGCTTTTTATCAGTACGTCGCAACCTCATTGAAGTTCCTCGATAATGGTGTGAGCTTCATTCAGAAGAAGAAATCCGATCAAGTTCGCACTATTAACATTGGAGCAGTCTTTTCAGCGCAGAACCAGGATTGGTCGAAGATACTGTATGAATTCAGGCGCATAACCCATGGGAATATACAACTGAACATCATCCAATCAACCACACCCGACCTGCTCAATAGACTTAAGAATGGAACGGTTGATGTTGCCTTTGCGGGACCGGTTGGAGAAGACCCCGAGCTGATCTTCTACCCTGTTTGGACACAATCGGTCGCTCTTTTAGCTAATCATGATCATCCGTTGAGCAAACGAAGTTCAATCTCTTTGACCGAACTGAAAGACCAGCACATCGTTTCGTACAGCTTGCAAGGTCCTTTGGGCCCTAGTGTTACTGCTTTACTTCAAGATCACGATCTTCCCGTTGAATGCTTGTATTCGGATGAAATAACCTTGGCATCTATTGTTTCTGCAAATCCTGATGTTCTTGCAATCGCCTGTCATTCGTGGCTTCTCGATGCGTACCAGCATGAACTGGTCTGTCTACCGATCGATGAAGCTCCTGACGAGTTTCGTCAACTGTATCTCTGCTACTGCTCGAATATCGAACGTACAGAAACCATCAATACGTTCATTCAGATCACGAAATCCCTTTGGTAGCGCTTTAAGATATCCCCTCCTTCGCGCTATCAAAGCAAACAGCCCCTTCTTGTTCCCCCTCCTTTTCCTTATCCAATCCAAATAGTTGTGTGGAAACTGTGAACAGTCCCGACACATTTGAGCTTAGAAAAAAAAAAAATCAAGTCCATGAGGTTTTTCTAAATTTGAAAAGGTTATTCAATTCCCGTTAATTTATGGCGCAATTTTTAGAAGTTTTCTCCACAGATTCTTTTGTTTGTGTAATAACATCGCGATTTTGTAAAGTAAATTTACGTTCCTCAAACGCTTTGTTTCATACTTATATGCGACATTTTTCGCAATATGTCATATCTGCATGATGGAGAATCTATGGGGACAAAATAAAAAGGCCCCGACATACCTGTCGGAGCCTTTTGCTTGCCTGTGACCCTATCTTCGCGATCCTAAATTTGAGCAGTTTGCTTTTGCAGCAAGGCGTTAATCCCTCTTCGAACGCGGCCCGTAGCTGGGGACGAACACCGACTCGGGCATCTCTTCGCCGCCATAGCAGAGCACCGAGGTGCCATCCATCTGTTCGATCTCATCGGGCCTGTAGCCATAGGCCTCCATGATGCGTGCGGTGTCGTAGCCGATCGGGCGGCTCTTCCTGAGCACGGGGTCTCCCATCGATTCGAAGCGGATCGGAGAGGTGGGAAGGACCTTCTCGCCGAAGGCGTCGTAGTGGACGGATCTTAAGATGTCGTTGGCATAGGCCTCCTCATCGTTCAAGATGTCCTGGGCCTGGTAGAGACGCTGATAGGGGAAGTCGTTCTCCTTGAAGATGCGCTCCCAATAGTCCCAATCCTGGGTGGCGAACTGATCCTCGAGGATCTTCACGACCTCGGTGTTGATGCCGCGTCCATCGTTGATCACGGAAGAGCGGTTGTAGCGCTCGTCACCGATGAGGTCATCGAGGCCGATCGAGCGCATGACGTGGTCGTAGAAGATGTCGTAGCTGCCGTAGCAGATCATGAACCACACATCGTCCTTGGTGCGGTAGGAGTTGTTCGTCGGGCAGGTGACGTTGTAGCGGGACTTGGGCCACTTATCGCCGAACTGGGTGGAGGCGAGCATGATCTGCATCGCCCAGAGCGCGCAGTGGTACAGGTTCACCGTCACCTTGTCGCCCTCCCCGGTGCGGTCCTTGCGCACGAGAGCACCGAGCACGCCTGCGGTAAGGGCCATCGAGGCGTTCCAATCCCCGATCGCTGCCGGCCAGTTGATGGGCTGGAAGTTATCGGCTTGCGGCAACGAGGCGAAGAAACCGCCGCGCGCACCGTAGGCCGTGGTGTCGAATCCCTTGCTGTCGCGCTCAGGACCGTATTCCCCATAGCCGCGCATCTGCGCCCAGACGAGGTGAGGATGGCGCGCATGCACCGCTTCGTAGTCGAGTCCAAGCTTCTTTAGGGCATTGTCGCGAAAGCTCGTGATCATGACATCGGCATCCGCTAGGAGCTTCTCGACAAACGCCGCACCCTCCGGGTCCTTCAAATTCACGCTCAAGAATTCCTTGTTCATGGATGCCAGGTCGAACGCAGGATCGTCGATATCGGTCTTCTGCATGCCGAACCCCGGACCATTGGTGCGGTACTCATCCCCTGAGAACGGTTCGATCTTGTAGATGGTCGCTCCCATCTCGCCTAAGATGCGCGGACATGCCGGAGCTGCCACATACCCGGTGAGCTCGACGACCTTGATGCCTTCCAAACCTTTCATGCACTCCCCTTTTCCTTTATCAACTGTTTCACGCTCGCATGCCGCGCTTGTTTCAACACGCGCGATCGCGTATGCAGCATTACCTATTCGAATCACTTGTCATAGCCCAAGACTAACAAAAGACCCGACGCACAGGCCGGGTCTTTTGCATTTTATGTTGTTCACTGCGGCGAATGCGTCGTGCAAACGTGCGCGGCAAAAACGTAAAAAGAAATGGCTTAGAGGTTGTTCGTGATGACGTACTTCTCGGGATGAGCCTTGACCTCTTCGCGGTTCTTCGGGTTCATCTTCTGCATGCCCCAGTAAGCGTCTTGGGTGTTTGCAGCGAGAACCTGGTTGCGGTTCTCCATCTTGACCTGGTCGGCAAGTGAGAGACCATCGAGCGAGCTCTGGAGTGCTTCCTTGGTAAGGCGCAGACCGAACGGAGAAGTCTCGCGGCAGATTTCCTCAGCCAGCTTGACTGCTTCTTCCACAACTTCCTCATCCGGAACGACCTTGACTGCATAGCCCCACTCAGCGAGAGTCTCAGCCTTGAAGCGGCGCGGGTTCATGAGGATCTCGCAAGCGCGTGCATAGCCGACGATCTTCGGGAGATAGAACGAACCGGACATGTCGGTGCCGGTGTAACCGATGGAGAGGTAACCAGCGTTCATCTTGAAGGATTCGCCGAGGATACGCATATCGCAAGCAGTAGCGATGGAAAGACCGCCACCAACAGCGAAGCCTTTGAGAGCACCGATGATGGGCTGCTCGCACTTAGCCATGTTGAGAACCTGATCGGAGCACATGCGCTGCATGACATAGAAGTCACGCTGGATGCGGCCCATGTCCTCAGGAGGATCGAGGAACAGGTCGTTCAGGTTGAAGCCAGCGCAGAAGGACTTGCCTTCGCCGGTGAGAACGATAACGCGGCAATCCTTGTCATAGCGAACGAGGTTCAGGAAGTCGTTGAACTCTGCCATCTGCTCGTAGGACATTGCATTGAGGTTACCTGGATCGTTGAAAGAGCAGATGTAGACCGGACCACGCTGTTCGATCGTCAACTTCTCATACTTATCGTAGGTAAACTCTGGCAAGTGATATGCCTCTTGGTAAACGCTCATACGTTACCCCTTCCATTTCTGAAACTAATAGTTTTAGCGTTTATTCATCGTAGTTTTCTATGTTTGGCTTGTCAATAAACAATCGCCGCGACTTGGGGAAAATTCGCACATTTCGCCTTATCAAGAGCAAAGACACGTGTGAAGCGTGCGCTCGTTGCTAAGCAATCGACGAATCAAAGCTTTAAGACCGAAAAATCGAGCAAACTCTAGTAAAGTAAAGACCTACCATTTTTCATACTCGTTCGAACAGGATCGCTCTATGACTCAACTCAAGAAGCGCACCGTTGCTCTTATCGTTCTGCTTGCGTTCGCGCTGTGTTCGCTCTGTGCGTGCTCGCAAAGCAAGGAAGTGAAATTCGGCACCGGTAACAGCGAAGGCATGTACTATCAATTCGGTTCGCTTTTGGCTGATGAGAGCCAAAACGAAGCAGAGGTGCCCACGATCACCGTCGAAACCACCGCAGGCTCGAGCGCGAACCTTCGCTTGCTCTCGCAGGGCTTCCTCGGTATGGCGATCGTACAGGCCGACACCTTGAGCGATGCCTATAATGGCACGGGCTTCTTCTCGAATTCAGGTGCCTATACGGGCTATAGCGCCGTAGCAGGGGTCTATACCGAAGCCTGCCAGATCATCGTTCCCGCCGATAGCCCGATCGAATCGATCGAGGACCTGGCGGGCAAGACCGTAAGTTTGGGCGAACGCGAATCGGGCGTGCTGCAAAACGCGCTTCAAGTGCTCGATGCCTACAACCTTCAGGAAAGCGATTTCACCCCGGAATACTTGAGCTTCTCCGAATCCGCCCAGGCGATGAAGGAAGGCAAGATCGATGCCGCATTCATCACGGCCGCTATCCCTACCCCAGCGGTCACCAACCTGGCCGATAGCATCGGCGTGCGCGTGCTCTCGATCGATCCGTTCGCGGTGAATGTGCTCACCAAGCGCCACAGCTATTACACGCCCTGCACGATCCCTGCCAACACCTACGCAGGACAGAGCGAAGCGGCGCAAACCGTGGGTGTGCGTGCCGTGGTCGTTGCGCGCAATGACATGCCTGAAGACCAGGTGAAGAGCATCATGCAGCTTCTCTTCAATGGACAGATCCCCTTCGCGGAAAAGCTGAAGAACTCGATGCAACCCACCCTCGAAGAGGCAACGGAAGGCATTCCCATCGCGTTCCATCCTGGAGCGGCTGCCTATTATGCCGACAACGACATCACGGTGGATGTGATGAATTCCTCCGATGAAGGAAAGAGCGTCAGCGGAGGACAAGACGACTAACAGGTAGTGCGCAGGAGCATCCCGCGCGCATGCAGGGCGCTTGGCATATGCGCCTACCTATTTGATAGACCTGATGGAAGACTCGTTATAAGGATCAGCCTATGGCTCAAGTTTCTCTCGATATGTATCAAACGCTTGCGATCGCCGTTGTGGCGCTGCTCATCGGCGCTTGGCTCAAGACCAAGATCAAGGTGCTCGACCGCCTCTGCATCCCCTCTCCAGTAGTAGGCGGCCTGCTCTTCTCGATCATCACGTGCGTGCTCTACGCCGCCAATATAGTCGACTTCAAATGGGACGACACCCTTAAGAACGTCTGCATGGTGATCTTCTTCACCTCGGTCGGTTTCCAAGCGAACGTTAAGGTGCTGAAGAGCGGCGGAAAAGCACTGATCGTTCTCTTGTTCTGCGTGCTCTTCCTTATCGAAGCGCAGGACGTGATCGCCGTTGCGGTCTCGAATGTGATCGGTGTCGACCCGCTCATCGGCCTTGCAACTGGCTCTATCTCCATGGTTGGTGGCCACGGCACGGCAGGTGCGTTCGGCCCCGTGCTCGAAGACATGGGAGTAACGGGAGCCACCACCGTTGCCACCGCGGCAGCAACGTTCGGTCTGGTTGCCGGCTCGCTCATCGGCGGCCCGCTTGGCAATAACCTTATCAAGAAGAAAGATCTTCTGAAGACCCGCGTGATGGGCACCGACGATCTGCTCGTTGAGGAAGAAGAGAAGCACCATCGCTCGATCTCCCAATATGCACCGGCAGCCTATCAGCTCGCCATCGCAATGGGTATCGGCACGCTCGTTTCCTACCTGCTCTCGCTCACCGGCATGACCTTCCCGATCTACATCGGCGCCATGATCGTTGCCGCCATCATGCGCAACATCGGCGAATACACGGGCAAGATCGACATCCGCATCGGCGAGATCAACGACCTGGGCGGTATCTGCCTTTCACTGTTCTTGGGTATCGCGATGATCACGCTCAAGCTCTGGCAGCTGGCAGACCTGGCACTTCCGATGATCATCCTGCTCGCCTGCCAGTTCGTCTTCATGGTGCTCTATGCGCGCTTCGTGATCTTCAACGCGATGGGTCGCGACTACGATGCGGCCGTGCTCACGGCTGGCAGCTGCGGTTTCGGCATGGGCGCAACGCCGAACGCCATGGCGAATATGCAGGTTTTGACCGATAAATATGGACCTTCTGTTAAGGCCTTCCTCTTGATCCCGCTCATCGGTAGTATGTTCGCAGACTTCATGAACAGCTTGAGCATTACGCTCTTCATCAACTTGATATAGAGGATGGTTAACATGACTGAAGACCAGACAAAACGATCATCTGAATCCGCACCTGAAGGGCATGTGCACGAGGTCTATACCGACCATGTTGCCGTACCTGAAGTGCGTACGGGCAAAGTTGACCTTGAGGGCGATTTCCATAAGGATCAAGCGCGCCCCCATAAGAGTAGCATCAGCTTCGATACCGTAGCCGTGCCGGAATACCACACGGGAAAATGCGCTGAATGGGATCCTGATTGTGAAGAGAAGCACGAGCACAAGCACCACGGGATACTGGCAGATCTAACGCGCACGCTTTTCAACGGAACGCCGGACAAATAAGGCGAACGCTGAGCATTGCAAACGCGTCACTGCGCAGCTGCGCACAACTCGAATGAAAAGGGGCTGAATAGCCCCTTTTTGTGTCGGTCTGGGCTTGTGCTAGTGTGCTAGGGGTCGTGTAATTTGACACACGGCCGTGTATCAAATTACACGACCCCTAGCACCACGACCCCTAGCAGCGCGTTAGAGCGCTTTGATGACCGCTTCGACGGAATCCTTCGCATCGCCCAAGAGCATGTCGGTGTTCTCGTTATAGAACAGCGGATTCTCCACGCCCGCGTATCCTGCATTGCCGATCGAACGCTTTGAAACGATGACCTTCTTCGCATCCCACACGTGCATGACCGGCATGCCCGCGATCGGCGAATTAGCATCGGTCGCGGCAGAGGGATTGACCGTATCGTTCGCGCCGATAACGAGCACCACATCAACATCACCGAAATCGTCGTTGATCTCGTCCATCTCGTACACGTTGTCGTAAGGGACCTTCGCTTCTGCCAAGAGCACGTTCATATGACCGGGCATACGCCCCGCAACAGGATGGATCGCGAACTTCACGTCCACACCTTGGTCGATGAGCTTACGGGTGAGCTCAGCCACTGGGAACTGCGCTTGCGCGACCGCCATGCCATAACCAGGAGAAACGACCACGCGCTTTGCCGCCTTCAACATATCCGCAACCTGTTCAGGGCTTACTTCAGTGTGCGTACGACCCTCGAGCGAGGACTCCTGCAACGAAGAGGACACCGCGCCATCGCTGCCGAACCCGCCCAAGATGACCGAAACGAACGAACGATTCATGCCTTGGCACATGATGTAGGAGAGGTAGGCACCGGAAGAGCCTACGAGCGCGCCCGTGATGATGAGCAGGTCGTTCCCCAGCGTGAAGCCCGCCATGGCCGCCGCCCAACCTGAATAGGAGTTGAGCATCGAGATGACCACGGGCATATCGCCACCACCGATGGCGAGCACAAGGTGCGCGCCAAGAATGAGCGAGATGACCGTGAGAATGACGAGCGGCAAGGTGCCTGCAGCGATGCCCTCGGTAGCCACGAACCAGCCGATGCACACAACGCAAACGATGACCATGATGAGGTTGAGCAGATTGCGCCCCGGAAGCGTGAGGGGCTTGCCCGAAATGCGCGCGGAAAGCTTCAAGTTCGCGATGATCGAGCCCGTGAAGGTGACCGCACCGATGAACACCGCAATGCCCACTTCGCCCATATGGAAGGCACCGTCATAAGAGCCATCACCAGGGGTCATGAGGAAGGAGTTGATGCCTACGAGCACCGCAGCGGCGCCGACGAACGAGTGGAGCAATGCCACCAGCTCGGGCATGGCCGTCATCTGGACACGGCGCGCTTTCCAGACGCCGATAGCCGCGCCGATGAGCATAGCCACGATGATGAGCCCAACCGTATAAGCCGGGAATTGGAAGCCTTCGATAGTAGTTGCAACGATGACGATAGCGAGCGCTACCACCATGCCGATGATGCCGAGCACATTGCCGCGCATCGCGCTCTTTTGCTTGGAAAGCCCTGCGAGCGCAAGGATGAAGAGAAGTGCCGCAACAATATAGGCAAGCGACTGCCCGCGCGAGAGCACATCTTGAACAGCACTTACGGTATCGGTCGTGAAGGTTTCGACCACCAGGATCGTCTCGTTCATTCGGAGCTCCTTTCAAACATCTTCAGCATTCGTCGGGTAACGAGGAAGCCACCGAAGATATTGATAGAAGCAAGGGCCACCGCGATGAAAGCGAGCACCGTAACGAGCAGATCGCCCGAGCTAATTTGCAACAAGGCACCAACGATGATGATGCCTGAGATCGCATTCGTTTCCGACATGAGCGGAGTATGGAGCGTATGAGAAACGCCGGTGATAACGTAGAAGCCGACCACACACGCGAGCACGAAGACCATGAAATGGCTCGACATGTGCGCGGGCGCTGCAGCGATGAGCAATACCGCAAGCGCTCCGAGAGCGATCTTCCACCACCATTTGCGAAAAGCGGAAGGTTCCTTTTTGGAAGCTGCGGCTTCGACTGCTTGCGCAGGTTCAGAATCGCTCACGCTTGTTTGGGCGTCGCTACCAGGCTGCGTAGCCTTATCTGTTGCTGTGCCAGGCGAAGACGCCGCTGAAACTTGCACCGGCGGAGGCGGCCACATGATCTGACCCTCACGCGTGGTGAGCATGCCGCGGATAACCACGTCATCCTCGTTCCAAACGGGCTGGCCGTTCTTATCGGGCGTGACCAGCTTCAGCAGATTCACGATATTCTGACCGAAGAGCTGCGAAGCCTGCCCGGGCAAACGAGCAGGCAGATCGGTATAGCCAATGATGATGACGCCGTTTTCGGTAGTGATGACCTTGCCAGGCTCCGTGAGCGCACAGTTGCTGCCCAGATCGGACGCGCCCATATCCACGACGACCGAACCCGGCATCATGGTCGAGACGGCCTCAGCGGTGAGCAACAGCGGCGCGGGGCGGCCAGGGACCTGTGCCGTGGTGATGACGATATCACTCTTCGAGGCTTGGTGCATGTACACCTCTTGGGTGCGTGCCTGATCGTCTTTATCGAGCTCGCGCGCATAGCCATCAGTTGATTCTTGCGAAACGGGGATCTCCACGAAGGTGGCACCGAGCGATTGCACCTGATCGGCCACATCAGAACGAACATCAGTAGCGAACACTTCAGCGCCCATCGAACCAGCCGTGCCGATAGCAGCAAGACCAGCAACACCCACGCCGATCACGTAGACCTTCGCAGGATTCACCCTGCCCGCTGCAGTAACGGCACCGGTAAATTGGCGACCAAAGGCGTTCGCAGCTTCAATGACCGCACGGTAGCCAGCAACGTTCATGAGCGAAGAGCGCACATCGAGCGATTGCGCACGCGAGATACGTGGAACTGCATCGAGCGCAAGCGCCGTGATCTTGCGCTGTGCGCACGCTTCGAGCAGTTCAGTGTTGTTCTGTGGATCGAGGCGCGAAAGGAGCGTGGCACCTTCCTTCATAAGAGCAAGCTGCTCGAGCGAAGGCGCATCGAGACAGACGACGATATCGGCTGCCCACGCTTCAGCGGTGCTCACTAAAGAGGCACCGGCTTCTTCGAATTGCTGATCGAAATAATTCGCAAGTTCCCCTGCACCTTGCTCGACCGAGACGGTATAACCGAGCGCGATGAGCTTCTGTACCGTGTTCGGCGTAGCGGCAACAAGCGTTTGCCCTGCACGTATTTCCTTTGGAATGCCAATGAGCATTGCAGATTTCCCCCTCACGATTTTGAGATTCCTATTATAGCCTCGTCTTAGCGAATTGATGAAAAAATCTGATCCTATTTACAAGCTGTTAATTTGCCGATTGCATCAGCAGTTGCGCAGTTCAGATCACAACAGAAGAGTAAAATGGTTTGATAATCTAACCATTTGCAATCGATCGGATGACACAAGAGAGGAATCATGAGTACGAAGATCTATTCCGCGATCACCGAACCCACGCAATCGCATCCCGAGCGCGCCCTTTACAAACAAACCTACGTGAACACGATGATGGCTCTCTTGCCCGCTCTTATGAAGGTGACTCCGCAGGTTTCCGCCACCGTTGCGCACGAAACGCTCGTGCTTGGGTCAGGTTTCACGTTCGCGATCGACATCGATGGCTTCGGCCGCGCGATCACCTTCGAACAGCACGGCAGCAGCTGGCGCGTTGCCGCCGACAAGGAACCCGACTTCGTGATCGAATTCCGCGATCTTGATTACGCCTTCGATGTGTTCTCGGGCGCTATCAGCCTGAAAGAAGCACTGGCTGCACGCCTGTTCGCCACCCATGGCGCGAACAGCAAGGGGGTCGCCATCACCTACCTATTCGATACTGTGCTGCGCACCTTCTTCTGCTGGCGAAGCGCGTACCGCAGATAACGCCGCAACTACAACCTCCGAACGCCCGCGCCTTGCGCACCTGCGTTCGACGCGCCCACCCACCCCATCCGAACTTCTACACCCTGTCCGAACTGTTGTTAAGGAGAACCTTCATGAACGCTTTTGAATTCCACTGCCCTACCCGCATCATCTGCGGCGAGCATGCGCTCCACAAGCTGCCCGTTATCCTCGTCGAGATGGGCGTGACCAAACCGCTCGTGGTAACCGACGCGAATCTTGTGGCGCTCGGTATCACCGATCATGCGATCCATCGCCTGATCGAAGCGGGCTTCCCCTTCGCTTTCTACGATCAGGTACCGCCTGACTCTTCGCTTTCTGTAGTGAATGATGTGGCGGCCATTTACGAGCAGGAAGGGTGCGATGGCTTCATCGCGTTCGGTGGCGGTTCGGTCATCGACACCACGAAGGGCGCCGCTGCCTCGATCTCGGTCGGCAACCGCGACATCGCTGAGCTGCAAGGCGCTGAGATCCTGCAGAACGACCTCGACCCACTCATCGCCATTCCCACTACCGCAGGCACGGGCAGCGAAGTTACGCTCGTTGCGGTTATCGCTGATGAGGAAGCGCACGAGAAGCTCTCCTACACTTCTTATAAGCTCGTGCCGCACGTTGCTTTCCTTGACCCATTGCTCACCGCTTCGCTGCCACCGAAGCTCACTGCCACGACCGGTGTCGACGCACTCACCCACGCGATCGAGGCCTATACCTCCATCCAGAAGAATCCCGTTTCCGATGCGCTGGCACGCCAGGCAATCGCGCTCATCTCCGAAAACCTCGTGCGCTCTTGCGAAGAGCCGGGAGACCTTGATGTGCGCACTTCGCTCGCGCTCGGCAGCTTGCTCGCAGGCGCCAGCTTCTCGAACGCCATGGTGGGCATCGTGCACGCGATCGGCCATTCACTCGGCGGCATCTGCCACATCCCCCATGGCCAGGCCATGATGATCTTGCTTCCCTACTGCGTGCGCTTCAACCTCGAGCGCGGGCATCATGCGGGGCTCTATGGCGAGCTCTTGCGCGCCTTACGTCCCGACTTGGACAAGAGCAGCCTCACCGCCGAAGAGCGCGACATCCTCTTCAGCGCAGCGCTCTTCGAGCTCAACCAATACCTGCACGACCATTACGATGTGCCCATCACCTTGTCACAGCTTGGTGTCGAACGCAACATCTTGCCCAAGGTCGCGCGCCAGGCGCGTTACGATGGTGCCGCTCTTTACAACAAGCACGAAGTGACCGAAGAGATCGCACTTCATATCCTGGAGGAGGCATACTAATGGCTACTGCTCCCAAGCAAACGGCGAAGAAAGCTGCTTCGGCGCCTGAAACACCGCTATCCGCAACCTCGGCGAACGTCGCAAACACTCTGCCCGATTATGCGACTGGCGCAGGCGCACTGAAGCTCGAATCTGCTGCCGACTTGCAGGCACAGATCGATGCTATGCGCGCCTTCTTCAAAACGGGTGCCACGCAAGACGTGAACTTCCGCTTGCAGCAGCTCACTCGCCTCAAAAGTTGGCTCAAGCTGCATGAAGCCAAAGTGCTCGATGCGCTCGAAAAGGACTTGGGTAAATGCGCCTACGAAGGCTACATGTGCGAACTTGGCCTCGTGTACGACGAGATCAACATGATGAAGAAGCACCTGCGCAAGTGGGCGCGCCCGTATTCGGTTCCCACGCCGCTCGCGCACTTCCCTGCAACTTCCAAGGTCTACCCTGTGCCTTTCGGCGTGGCAGCGGTGCTTTCTCCCTGGAACTACCCCATCAACTTGAGCCTCGTGCCCTTCGTCGATGCTCTGGCAGCAGGCAACTGCATTCTTTTGAAGCCCTCGCATAGTGCCTCTGCAACCGATAAGGTGCTGGCAGAGATGTGCGACGAACTATTCCCTGCCCGCTACATCACCTGCATTCACGGATCGCACGTGAACGATTGGCTGCTCGAAGTGAACGTGGACAAGATGTTCTTCACGGGTTCGCAGAACGTCGGGCGCGAGATCATGGGCGTGTGTGCGCAGAATCTTACCGATGTCACGCTCGAGCTGGGCGGCATGAGCCCATGTTTCGTCGATTGCTTCGCCGATATCCCCATCGCAGCTGAGCGCATCGCGTGGGGCAAATGTTTGAATTCCGGGCAAACCTGCGTGGCTCCCGACTACTTGCTCGTGCACGAAAGCGTCGCTGACCAGCTTGTTTGGGAGCTGAACAAAGCGTTCAAGAAGTACTTCGGAAACGACATCCTGAACAATCCCGAATACCCGCACATGATCAGCAAGCATCATTTCGACCGCGTGTGCGGCTTGATTGATAACCACGGCGAAGCTGCGCGCGTTGCCGTTGGCGGCGGTCGCGATCCCGAAACCTTGAAGATCGAGCCCACGGTCATGACTGGCGTTACGCTCGACGATTCTGTGATGCAAGAGGAGATCTTCGGCCCCGTGTTGCCGCTCATCACTTGGCGCAAGATCGATGAGGCGGTTGCCGTAACAGAGAAGTTCGGCCATCCGCTGGCATGCTACATCTTCAGCAACGATACCGATTTCCAGCAGTATCTGCTGCATCGCATCCCGTTCGGCGGCGCAACCATCAACGACGTGGTCATTCACCTGGCGAACAACCACATGGGCTTCGGCGGTTTCGCACAATCGGGCATCGGCGCTTACCACGGCAAGGTGGGCTTCGATTGCTTCACGCACTATAAATCGACCATGAAGAAGACCCCGCTGGTGGAGATCCCGATTCGCACCGCGCCCTATGCAGGTAAGCTGCCCCTGCTGAAGTTGTTCATGCATTAAAAAATGGGGGTCAAGAAACACTATCAAACGATCATCGTGGCGTGCGCCTTCATGCTGCTCTTCGTGAACACTGGCTTCACGTCCACGTCGTTTTCCATCTACCAGTCCTATATCGTGGATATTCCCGGGGTTGGCGATGTAGGCGGCTCGGTCGTGGTGACCGTGCGCACGTTCGTGTCGCTCATCTGCATGTTCTTCACCGGAGTGTACTTCCGTCGCCTCAACCCGCGCATCGGATTCTTCATCGCCACGCTCTTCACCGCGCTCGCGTTCTTTCTGTTCGGGCGCGCGTATAGTCTGGCAGGACTGTGTGTGGCCAGCGCGTTTGCGGGCATTGGGTATGGTTTTGGCGGCATGGTGGCATCCACCTACCTGATCGGCAACTGGTTTCGCGGCAAAGTGGGCTCGGTCTCGGGCATCGCTACGATGGGAAGCGGCGTGGCTGCTATCTTCATTCCGATCCTGGCGGGTTGGCTGATCGATGCGTTCTCTCTTTCGCTCGCTTTCTATGTTGAAGCAGCGATCGCCTTCATCCTTGCACTGTTGCTGTTCAAGTTCGTGCGCGTGAAGCCCGAAGACGTCGGGCTCGAGCCGGTCATGGCGCGCCCGAAGCCGAATCAGGCGCCAAAAGACCTGGCGGCAAAGAGCACTCAGGAAGAGGTCGCTGAAGCCACGATCGAAGAAGTCGACGAACAGCGCGCAGCAGCCAGCCCTTCAGCCGGCGAAGAATCCGCAGACCACCCAGCGCTTGAACAGCACGAACACGGCCATATTCACAAGGCACACCATGCCCATCACGCTCACCATCTTCACCGCAGAAGAGCGCTTGGCCGCCCACGCGTGAACCTTGCTTCTATGCCGCTACCGCGCGGAGCGTACGTGGCGATGATCTTCGCCCTCGTGTTGCTCGGCGGCGTTTCCGTTGCAGGCTACAACTACTTCGGCATCCTGCTCACGACCCAAGGGGTTGATGCGGGCGTAGCGGCGCTGCTCATCTCGCTCGCAGGTATTTTCTTGACCGTATCGAAATTCGTCGTAGGCATCGTCTGTGACAAGTTCGGCACGCTCACCGGGTCGTTCTGCTTCTTCATCCTGCTCACCGCTGCCATGCTGCTCTGCGCGCTTGTCGGAATAGGTGGCGTGCCTGAAGCATCCGCAGCAGCAGTCGTGCTCGGCATCGGCATGCCGCTCGGTACCACGGGCATCGCGCTTTGGTCGCTCGAGCTCAGTTCCGCTGAACAGATGCTCAAGACCATCCGCCATTTCCAGATCGCCTATGCGTTCGGCGGCTTTGTCTTCAACCTCATGCCGGGCGTGCTCTGCGAGCTGACCGGCACCTACACCACGAGCTATTTCATCATGATGGGCATGACCATCATCTGCGCCTTCATCGTGGTCACGGTCTATGCGCATCACATCAAGCGCACACGTCAAGCGGTCGAAAAGACCGCGCAAGAACAAACACGAACGAGCAAGGCCGTATAATGAACAGATGCAGCCGAGAATCGGGCGAGTCTTCTTCCCCGTTTTCTCGCGCAACTGACAAGAACAAGACCGAAAGGCCCTTATGAGCGTGGCTTCCCAGGAAGAGACCGTATGCGAGAGCGCGAATAACGCGCGCACCTTCACGATACTGCGACGCGCAGACGCACCCGTTGCACCGCTTGTTTCGGTGGTAGTACCCGTGTTCAACGCCTCTTCCACACTTGAAGAGGCGCTTTGCTCGATTACGAACCAAACGCTCGAAGACATCGAGATCGTTTGCGTGAATGATGCCTCGAATGATACTTCGCGCGAGATCTTGCAGCGCTTCTTCGCCCAGGATGCACGCTTCACGATCGTGAACCACGCAGAGAACGCTGGCTATGGGGCGGCGATGAACGACGGCATCCAAACAGCACGGGGCACCTGGATCGCCATCCTCGAACCCGACGATTTCATCCTGCCTGCTATGTACGAGCGCATGCTTGATTTCGCAAGCGCGTTCGAGAATGTCGATATCGTAAAAACTCCCTACGTGCGCGAGTTGCGCGCTGAAGGGGTAGCACGCGGCGACAAAGCGCTCACCACCCTCAACTGCTCGTATCGCGGCCGCATCAAGCCAGCCCAGCAGCCCTTCACCCTGCACGATGCTCATACCGACCATCTACTGCGCCACCACCCTTCCATTTGGTCGGCGCTCTACAGGCGAGACTTCCTTGCCCAAAAAGACATCCATTTCGTCGAATACCCCGGCGCAGGTTGGGCGGATAACGAATTCTTCTTCGAGACCTTGCTGGCAGCTGAGCGCATCGTCTATTTGGACGAGCCGTTCTACGTCTATCGCGAAGAAACGGCCAACGAAGCAACCGGCTTCTTGCGCACCAACAAACGCCTTCCCTTTGATCGCTGGCACGCAATGGACGAGATCGTACGTAGGCGTGGCTTCGGAAACGACCCCAACGTACGCCTCGCGCATACTGCGAAGGGCTTCACCTATCTTGGCAACCAGCTCGCAGCGAACACCGATGAAGAGGGCAACACCGACGAAGAAGCGCTCGATGAGATAGGCCGCATGTTCGACGCGATGGACCCTGCGCTCGTTGCGCGCGAAGCGAGCATTCCCCCGCATCTTAAAGAGATGTTCATCGGGTATCGCGGCAAAGAAGATGCTGCGGACATCAGCACGAGCAAGCTTCCCTATTACGCTTCGTTGCTCTCCGAATTATCCTACACGCTGCGCAACAATGGCCTTGGCTACACGCTCGACACCATCAAGAGAACGCTCCGAAAGTAAGAACTAATCGAGCTCGATCTCTTTGAAACCTGCGCTGCCCGTCGCCACCATGCGATCGAGCGGCATAACGATAAGCCCGATCTTCGGCGTGTAACAATATACCTCCATGCCACGTTTGCAACGGAACGTGCATTCCAAGCACGGATCTTCGTCGCAATACGCATAGGCATCCTCATCGGCGAACGCGAACACGATAGGCGGCCACTTCTTCGGCGTAACATATTTCGTCATGATGCCGGTGAAGGTTTTCACCGCGAACCAGCGCGGTTCGTAGCCTGGCTCCTTTACCTTCCAAGTAACGCGCAAAGCGTTGTGATCATAGCTGCCGACGATCTGATAATCCAGATCGAGCTTGTCCTTCACCTCAAGATGCGAGATTCCCTCCAAGCGCTCCATCGGCTTGCCGCAGCATTCGGGATGAAAATCGGTGTGAGCGTAAGGAAGTTCAGCCACCTGCGAGCGATGATTGTCGCTCATCGTGATCTCAACATCGCCATCGACACCTTGAAGCACCGCGCCACACTCTTGACAGCGGAAATACGGAACGGGAACCGGCGTGACACGCGGCTTCCAAGTTGCATGGGTGCGCGTGGGACTGAATTCTGCCATGGATTATTCCTCCTCGTTTTCCTCTTCGTCCTCGTAAGGATCGCTCTGGACGTAGAGGTCGTTCTTCCTGGTGAAATAGAGCGCCATGATAACAGCGATCGCCACTACGAGGAACGCTACCGCAAACACCGCGCTCTTCGTGAACATGCCCGTGATGGTCGCGCACACGATGCACAAGATGATGATCGCGACGGGAACCGCCATGACCATCCGCTCACGCGAAGCCTGCGCACGAATGAGCGCATCTTGGCGCAGCGATTCGTCGTCACGGCGAGCGCGCACATCGCGATCGGCCCACTCCATGATCTTGCGCTGGACCTCGGGCGGATAAGCGTTGAACACATCGGGATGCGGGAGCAGCAGATAGTCGGTATCGGACTCGACCACGGTGGTGGTACCCGCCTGACCCTTCGCACTGCGCTTAGTGTCAGTTGCCTCCCACAGAAAATCGTAATTGGACCCATTGTTCCATTGGGTAGCATTTGCTGTATTCGCCGCATTTGCCTTCTGCTGGGCAGCTTGATTAGCCTTAACATCGTCTGCGGAAACCGCGGGGAAACCATAGGCAGGGGTCGGCTGCGAATCTCCTGCAACATCCTTTGCTTTCGGCGTCCACTTTTCTGCTCCCTCCGAGGAAGCATTTCCAAAGTTACGCTGGGCATTCTGTTTTTTAGATCTAGCACTCATAAGGTGAGCACTCCTTGTTCGTTCAACAAACGCGTACTATTACGCTTTTTTCGTAACCCCCATGATACCACGGCACATACACGCACATTTCACTACAATGAAATGTTAGCGGGAGAACATTATCGTCCTTAAGGCATGTTTTAACCCATGATGACCGGTCTTCTTACCTTGCCCTGATATAATTGAGTTTCATTATATTCACGCCATGAAGATTTGCTTGAAATGAAACAGCGATGCTTTCTAGCAAACACGACCAAGGACTAAAGTTGGCTAACCAAACAAAGCTTTTTAGCAAACACAATTGGTTCATCTTAACCTCGCTGGTCAGCAAGGACTTCAAGCTAAAATACCGTCGCAGCACGTTAGGCATGTTTTGGTCGGTGCTTAATCCGTTTCTCATGATGTGCGTACTCACCGCGGTCTTTAGTTTTATGTTCCGCTTCGATATCGAGTACTATCCACTTTATCTCATCCTGGGAACTACTCTGTTTTCTCTTATGGGAGACTCAACAACCAATGCGATGAATTCAATCATCGATTCTGCTCCCCTCATAAAGAAAATCCGCATCGAAAAGATCATCTTTCCCTTCGAAAAAGTAGTTTTTCAGCTGATAAACTACTGTCTTTCACTTATTGCAGTTGCAGTAGTAATGGTCTTCTTTCAAGTGGTTCCTACCGTCAATCTGCTCTTTTTGCCGCTTCTTCTGCTTTACGTGCTCATGTTTAGTGCGGGCTTAGGATTTCTGCTCTCAGCTCTCGTCGTCTTCTTTCGCGACATCTCGCACTTATGGAGCGTAGTTATCACAGCCTGGACCTATGCGACACCACTGTTCTACCCTATGAGCATTCTGCCCGACTGGATGCAATCAGCCATGAGCTTCAATCCGATGTATCAATATGTCACCTATTTGCGCGATATCGCGCTCTGGGGTATTACGCCCAGTTTGGAACAAAACCTGATCTGTTTCGCAATCGGAGCCGTTATGCTACTTGTTGGCTACCTGGTATTCCGCAAGCTTCAGAAGAAATTTATCCTCTACGTGTAATCCTTAAAGGGCAGAGCGATGGCAGAATCTTTGGCTACAGAACAGACAAAACCGAATCAAAGTTTCTTGAGTTCATTTTCCTTTGGAGACGACACTCTTGAGACCATGATCGAGGTCGACCAAGTAAGCATGATCTTCAACATGGCCGCAGAGCAGCTCAATAGCCTTAAAGAATATGCCATTTCCCTTGCTCGTCATGAATTGAAATTCAAAGAATTTCGCGCACTCGACAATATATCGCTTACAGTGAAACGCGGCGATGTCTTCGGCATTATGGGGACGAACGGATCGGGGAAATCGACGCTGCTCAAGATCATCGCTGGCGTGCTTGATCCTAGTGAAGGCACCTGCACGATCAACGGATCCATCGCCCCTCTTATCGAGCTGGGGGCAGGCTTCGACCTAGAGCTTACTGCTCGAGAAAATATCTATTTGAATGGCGCGCTTTTGGGTTACCCAAAAGAGTTCATCGATCAGCACTTTGAAGAGATCGTTAATTTCGCCGAGATTCGCGCGTTTCTCGATATGCCCATGAAAAACTACTCTTCGGGCATGGTCGCGCGCGTTGCGTTTGCGATCGCTACGGTTATCGTGCCTGACATCCTCATCGTGGACGAGGTTCTTTCTGTTGGCGATTTCATGTTCCAACAAAAATGCGAGCGTCGTATCCAAAGTCTGATTCGCGACTACGGGGTTACCGTACTCATTGTTTCACACAACAGCGATCAAATAGAACGCCTCTGCAACAAGGCAATTTGGATAGAAAAAGGCCATACCAGAATGATCGGGCCTGCAGATGAAGTATGTAGTATCTACCGTTCGATTGGTGGTCGTATAGGAAGCAAGCAGGCAGAAACGTACGCCTTTGATATGATGATGAGTCCGCTTGAACCTCGCAAGGATCTCCTTCAGGCTGTTTCTGGTAAAGACCGATACCATATTGCTGCTCAACTCTTCGAACGATCCTACCGTTATGCATCTAATCCCTTTGTTGTGATTGCCTCTGGCGAAGATGCTTCTTCCTGTTTGCTCGCAAATACGCTTGCGGCAACCTTAGAAGCTGGATTACTGCTTGTGAAACATGGCAACGTGCCCGACGATGTTGCGGGCATTCTTCATGAGCACTCTCCCTCAAAGCTCTTCATTGTCGGCTCTGATTCGTTCATTGCAGAAAAAACCGTGGAGCAGCTCTACGATTTAACAAACGCAGAAATAAAAATAATTGATGGCAATACGCTCCAGGATCTTACCCTTGCGGTTTATCGTGCAGGCATTGATTACGGCAATGGATGGGGAAATACTGCACTTGTAACCTACGATGGTTGCATTGGTGATGTCATCTCCTTCATGCCTTACATCTACCAACATAACTGCCCGCTTTTCTTCAGCATAGGCAACAATCAGCTCACCAAAGAAATTAATGGATTGATTGAAACAAAGCAGTTCACCCGCTTGGTTTCACTTGGCGGATTGAACTTCGATCTGATCGATGAATATCGCGCTCAGGGCATTGAGGTCGTGAGAATCGTAGGTGAGGGCCTCTTTGACGCAAATTGTAGAATCAATGAATGGCAGATCGAACAAGGTCTTGTCCCTGAAGACGAACTTGTATTCTCCTCAGTATGGAATGTGTACGATATTCTTGCGCTAGGAGCTTATGCGGGGATACATCATGCGTTTGTCTTGCTTGAAGACGCTCAAAGCCTCGATAGCATCGCACACATCATGAACTTTGTTGCCAACCATTCAGCAAACATCGATACGCTCACTTTTGTCGGAGAAGACGTATGTTCTAACAAGAACGATCAAAAGCTGATTGGGAAAGCATTCGAAACGAGTCGCACTATTCAGACTTGCGATCAAGAAGGTCACGCAGTAGGCGCATAGGCGAGGTGATCGCTCGCCCTGTTTTGAAACTTACGCTATCCACAATATCTTTGATACTGCCTTCTAATAGGGCAATCGTTTCTTCATTTCTTTCTTTCAAAGCACAAAGGACATGATACTCTGCCCAAGTTCGCCAAAATCGCACAGCAAATCGTTCCTGCTGCAACAGCACTTTCGTATAGCCTGAATATGGAAATGAAAGCGCTTTGCATGGCTTGGCAAGAGTAAAAATCTCATCGATGCACGCATCAAGACTATACTCTCTGCGCCAAGCTTCACGCTGTGACCAAGAATATGCAACTGCTGCTTCATAGTTTTCTAAAAGAGTGGAAGCGATCTCTTCTGCCGACAGTTTCGTACCACCACGTCCTGAGAAATTCGCATAACGAGCACGCTCAATATTGCTTGCATCCAAATATCCGAATCCTCCAAGATAGTCATAAACAAACACAGGAGTAGCTGAAAGTAAACAATACTGAACGGTCTTGCCAATAGTAATCACCACATCGACCTGTTGGATAATCTCAGGAGAGACCTCGCGTTCATCCGCTCCTGCACCAATATGCTGAACTCTAAAGCCGCGCTTTTCCAAAAGGTCCAATGCTTCGTCAACCTCGGCTGGCATATGACTCGAAACACACAGGATAGAGCTTGGTCGTGCGCCTTTAGAAGGAAGGGCTCGATCAAATGCGAACTCCGAGGGAGCCGGATTAGGAAAGATCGCCTGCGGGATTTCCTTGTTCAACTCGGCATTGTAGAAGCGCTGCATCGCTTCACAAGCTTCAGGCGAAACATATACTTCAAGTGAAGCAAGCGATTCTTCGAGTAGAGGGATATAGGGATATTCGTCGCACACATCTTCCATGGCACCCATGTGGTTGAAGATAAAACGAGGCATTTTTGGCAGAAGTATTTGCTGCTCCTGCTCAAGAGCCTGATTATATGCATCCAATGCACGTACGATCGCAAACGGCAAAACCTGCGAATTAACCCATACATAATCAAAGGAGTAAAGATCTAACTCTGCCTCTTCGTCAGTAATGACCAGGATGCCATCACGTTCGAACATCGTCTTCAAAGCACCATAATAAGTTGATGAAAAGACCGTTACACAAGCTCCCTTATGCTTCAAAGAGCTTGCTAGTTGTGCAGTTACCACCGTAGAACCCATGATCTGTGAAATCGTGGTATGGGTGATAAGAATACGTAAGTTCGCGAAATCCATAACTTAGCCTTGCTTTGGATGCAAATCGGTGCCCAAGTAATCGTTCCAAAACTCCCATGAGGTAAGGGTCGGCTTAGCTGCACGGTAAGCTTCGCTTACCATCTTGCCGCGCTTGCGATAATCCTTTTGGAGCGCGTGCCACCTGTCCATAAGCGCACGATAACGGTCACGGTCGATCGTCCGAATAGATGCTACTTCACCACGATGGTCGACCGCTGCAATACTGGTAGTAAGCACTGAATCGAAAGAAAGATGTGCCGAAGAAGTATAGATTGCTCTTCCTATGCGATCACGCAATAACGCCTGAGGAACTAGATGCCTGTCGTAGGGCAATGTGCGCCAAAGTCTGATGAATTTCGCCTTAGGAGTAAAATCTATAGCTTGCAAATCCTTGCCAGCAGGCACATCTGAAAGGCAATCCAACCCCAGCTCTTCGTAGGACACCATCGTCTCGTTCTTCTTGCCTTTTTCCTGCATGATTGCATCCCCATTTGGCTCCATGATGAATTCGGGCCCTTTGAGATAATCTTCGAGGCCATCCAAGATCAGTTCGACCGTGTCATAGGCCATAAGACGCATGTTGAAATGGAAGTCACGTGCGATGCGCGCAAAGAAGAACTTTTCGTTTGACATCTGATTCACCGCAATAGTTATCAAGTAGTTTCGAATATACTGATAGCAATCGACTGACGGGCGAAAACGATCTTCGAAGCCTGCATGCCAAACGCAGATTCCATTCAACGTCATATATATCGGTTGAGAGCGAACGCCATATTCAACATCGTCACAACGGATGAACAGTGGCAACGGAAGCCCTACTTCCTTAATGCGCTTCACTGGAATACAGCTGAACCACCATGCTCCATAGGCATTGGGCACTTCAACATTGAGCGCTTCATTCAAAACGATATCTGTATCCGTATTCAGCATCAGGTTCTTCTTGATGGAAGAATAGCCGCCACTCGACCTTACGTAGGACACATCCTCGTGAAGACGATAGGGCTCTTCGATAGGAAGCATTGCACCGTTGATGAAAGCATCAAGATATTTACCTTTGCAGAGAGAAAGGAGATTGAAAGTACGCTTGATGGATTCTGTCGAAACGCTCACGTCATCGTCCATCAATAGCACGTGAGTAATTCCTATCTCGCTTGCTATTGCTTCCATCATGCCACGTGCAAACCCGCCGGAACCGCCCACGTTTTTGTTAGGAAGTACGTGAATTTGATCGGTGCTCAGTGCCTGAACATCGAGCGTTTGACCATTATCAACGACGAACATTTGGAATCGTGAAGCAATGGGCTCATTCGAGTCAATGATCTCGGTTTTTATCATCTCGATATTGGGGATGATGTAGTCTTCCTTCTTGAATGTGGTAGTGCAAAGCGCTAAAACAACCGGATTGATCCTCGCTTCATCAACCATCGTGTAATAAAAGCCACTTTTCAAACAAGTGACTTCACGTGCTTGAAGCACGAAACCAACTACCTGCTTATTGGTTTTCGGCACAGGAATCGTAACGCGATAACACCCATCCTCAAGAGGCTCATGGACGAAATAAGAAAGGCGTGATCCACTTACTAGAGCTTGCGTTGTATTGTCGTCCTGGGAACGCCCCACCCATTGAATCACACAGTTTATATTATCGACAACAAGTTCAAGCAGAACTTCTTTGATCTGCGCATAGCGTTTCCACTTTTCAAGCGAACAAGCATTGAAGTAGGTGAAGAGATCGATTGCCCCTGAAAAAGATATGCCCTTGTCTGTAGGAGTGAAATACGAAGAGGACTTTGACTCGCCTTGTTCTGTAAGATTTCCCTTACAGAACAAATCCCACCCCCCTAAAGGCTGGGGGTCGGTTGGTAGGACGATATCGGACAATGTATGACGAACTAAACTCAACGGCATGCTCCGATTTCTTCAACTCTGTCGTAGCGTTTGAACAATAATAACAAATCCTATTTCGTAGGAACTATCACAAACAATCTGCCCTCATTAAACACTAAGATGCAGCGATCTTATACAGTTTCATTTCTCCATCAGAAAGAACCAGTTCAAGACCAGGCGTGTGCTCATCAATCGACTCAAAGCCAATCCATGATGCCTGTCCGTAAGTAGGATAGAATAGCTCCATTCGCTGCTGATCGTTTTCAAGGACAAGAAGATAGTCTGCACTTACATTATCAAGCGCATCTTGCACCGCTTCATCAGTCTCAAGATCACTCATATGCTCACGTAAAACAATGCTGTCCTCCGTTTCACTCGGAGAGCCGTAATCGGAGATCGAACGGTAATAGACCGGCAGCCCGTTCAATCCATATGACATCATCGAACCATCAAACGGGTTGTTCAACACAACATCATCTTCGTTGATAATTTTCTTAACTTCTTCAACAAACGCTTTTTCTTCGTCCTCGTAAGGAGCCCATTCCGTTCCCGCTGTTTGCGCTTTTGCGATATGACGTAATTGGAGGAACATGCCTGTATCAGGTCTTCCCATTACTCCCGGGATATAAAGAGCACAACAAACAACAACAATCACAAAACAATTGATGACCATCGTTGTTCGCCTAGAAAGCGCTTGCTTTTTGTCTCCCTTCGCTCTAGAGATGATCCAGTGGAGGAAGACGCATAGCCCTGCAAGGCCCATTGTCGCAATTGGGACACCTGCAAGTCCCACCATAGCAGCGGTTCGATAGGGATCGGTATACCAGAAACCTGATAGAAAATGCTTGAACCAAACATTTTCGAACGACGCAGCAACAACGAAAATAATAAGCGTTAGGGCATAAGAAAAAACTAGCCAGAGATAATCTCGCTTTTTAAGAAGAATAAAGACTATCCCTATCAACACCAATACTCCAAGGGCATATTGTGGATAAGGTAGCGCGAGCGAAAGACTGAGAGAGCTTGCTACCGCCTGCGATACCGTCATTATTGGCGCCCAGTAATAATTGACCGTTGATCGCAAAAAAGGAAGGCTGGTAAGCACAAACCAGAACGCAATAATAGCCATTGTAATAATGACACCAGCTGCAAGACAAATACCCCGCCCGCTCGAAGAAGGCTGATGTTTACAAGCACGACGAGAGACAAAGCACCTTCGAATCGCTCGAGATCCTGCATAAACTACATAGGGCGCAAGCAAGACCATAACGACAAAGACTGTGTTTGGCTGGCAAAATCCTGCTGTTATTATTCCGAACAGAAAGAGAACAAACCATCGTATTCGTTGCGTACTTCTCGCACTCTGTTTAGTTGCCTTGAGAAAAGCCGTACAAAGCAGGGGGGCCATGCACATTGAAATAAGATTAGGAAATAAAGGCCAATGAATGAGTAAAACCCACGGAAATGCCCCGAATGCAAAAGTAACAATGATTCCTAATACAGTATAAAGACGATTACCTATGAATAGCTCGTCCAAAAGTTGATACATAGAAAGCGGATAAACAACTGCAACGAAAACACAATTCACCGCATTGACTGCAACACCGACAGGCGCATCTAATACCGAAACAGGAAAGCTGCAGATAAGGTGCCATGCTGCAGGATAGTACACCCCTCCCGTAGTAAAAGGAGAAGTGTCAGGCACGTCAAGATAAGTTGAAACGTTAAGCGTTGACCAGCTACCGGACTCCACAAAGCTTCTAATAAGGTTGTAGTGGAAAACGGTGTCATACGTCTCGGCAACATTATCGAAGGACGGCAAAGCGCTCATATAAATGACCACATACGCAAGCACGCCCATTGCAACATAAGCAATACAAAACAGCACTTGAGACTTCTGCGGTTTTATATTTCGCGTCTGGTTCTTATTTCGCTTACGGCATATATATGCGATCGCGTACACTAAGAGCGCTAGAACAAGAATGGGCAGTCCGACACTCCAGCCCGAAGCGTGTATAGAGAGCTTGTCATATAAGACGCCAAGAAGGGAATAGAGAACGATAGACACTACAGGAGCAAACGCGATTGAGCGCCCAATAGACAAACCGCCTGCTCTTAACACAAGGAATCCACTCGCGTAAAGCACGATACACACAAGCAAAGAAGAAAATATAAACTCAGTTATCATGACTTGGCTCTTCTAAGTTATCTATTTCTGATCTTCTCATAATAAGACTGCATGGTCTTATAAAGCTGAGAACCCTCTATCTTCTTAGCAACGCGCACTACCGCCGTCCTTTGCTCTTCGCAAATGCGGTAGTAAAGCGGAGAAAGAATAAAAGCTTCATATCCCCATTCAACCAGATAGGCAACACGAGAGATATCAAATGATCCCTGAATCGCCGCCATACGCGCAAGCACCTCTTTGTCCTCAAGGTGTTCAAGAATCGCAGCACAATAATCGTAGTTGATACGACGAATCAAGCGCTCATAAAGCTTATTGAAGTCATGCTCTTTTGCAAAATCAAGGTTGTGCGAAATCCCTGCAAGCATGTCACGAATCTTCTCTGCACTCCATTGCACTTCCTTATAATCCTCGCGATAGCAATACACCGCATCAGGAATAACGTAGTATCTATCGACAAGAGTCATCGCATCGACAAAGAACACGGGGTCTTCGAACCACCTATAATCATGAAAACGTAAACCGCCTTCATCAAAAAGAGTACGTTCATAAATGAAACGAATCCACCCATAGTCGAACTGGTCCTGTTCAAACGTGCGATAGCTTTCTTGTTTAATCGTATATGGAGCTTCATTGCCGTAATAAGCTCTCTTCACCTCTCCTGAAGGGAGGAAGGAGATAAACGAACCACCGCTCATTTTTGCGTTATTCTGCATGGCTGCGGAATACAATTTTGAAAGTGTTAAACTTTCTGGATAGTAGTCATCCGGGTCGATAAAAGCAAGATATTTACCTCTTGCAAGCTCAATACCGCGATTCCTTGCTGCTCCTGCACCACCATTCAATTCGCAATATACGCTAAGACGATCATCAATTTCGGCAATCAAATTCAAAATGGAAAGAGAAGCATCACTGGAACCATCATCAATGCAAATCACCTGAATCGATACACCTTCTTGGCATAAAACCGATTCTAGGCACGTAAGCACATATTCCTCGCAGTTATACACGGGAATGATAACCGTTATATCTGGTGTATCGCAGGCGTTGCTTTCCACGCTCTTCATGCCATATGCACGTCCAGGCGCAAGTGTAAGAGCAGGATACTCACCAGAATGAGGTTTCGTTGCACATTTTACACGATCACTGTAGCTCAGCAATTGGTAAGAGCCTCTCAAGTTGTTCCAAAGCGGACCTATAACGCCCCTGTACCATTCAAGCAAACTTAAGGTAGCAGGAGCTTCAGTAACTAAGCTGCCTTCTATCAATTTCTCATTATCAAAAACTGTCCCGATGCATTCCTTAAAATTAGCTTCTACAGCACAATAGTCGGCAAGCGTTATATGGCTTTCTGCGCTCTTTAAGCGCTTTTGGAAAATTGAACCGATTCCCTTCACACGAGCAGATAAAACACTACTCTCTTCCGAAGGGTCAAATGAACTTACCCCATAGACGAGCAACGGAAAAAGTAAGAAGGAAGAATTCGAGAGCTCCGCCGTCGAATAGCTTGCGTAAGCAAAGTGTCCGTCACGTTTTTTAGACGTCTGGACCGTTTCATGGGTGCCGATATTCTGATGCGATGCTCGTTCCCACAACGAAGAACTTACTCTACCCTCGCATACCAAGGCCACAAATTTATTGCCTCTGATACGTTCTTGATCGATCTGTTGGCAAGAGGCGCATTCCCATAGATCGATATCACTAAAAAGACGCGAATCTTGGTGCGAAAGCTCTACAAATTCAGGGTCAACATCAACTCCATTGAACGTATCTACAACAATGACCTCATCTTGCGTGCCAATTGTACCAAGAAGAGCCTTTAAACATTTACGCTTGTCTGCGTCTGTCATTGAAAGCAAGCGAACCACATATGAAGTTTCCACATCTCGCGGACCATAGGTTTCATAAAAAAACTTAGCAGGGTCAGCAATCATATGCGATAGATAATCCCAAGCATTCTCATCAAAATAGTTTCTGTCGAGAAGATTCGCTTCTTTAATTTTGAGAAACGCTTCTACAAAACGATCGTAGAAAGCAGGCTGCAACGCAGGCGTAAGGCGCTCAAGATTCCAACGATATCCCCCGAATTGTATCTGCGGCAAACGTTTGCCGAGCGCTGCAAATATTTCAGGTTGTTCACCAGTAAACTGCCACATCTCGGCATATTCATCACAGATACAAAAGATCTTGGCCTGTGATTTAACCGACGAGCTTGCATTATCAATGCGATAATGCAAGAACGCCTCATGCGTTACCATGACACGTTTCGCAAGGGCAAACACTCGGTAGTTGAACGACGTATCTTGAAATGACGCTCCGGGCGTTTCGAGAAATCGAATGTTATTCTGCTCAAGAAAGTCTCGTTTGTACAATGCACTCCATATTGCGGGTTGAGTCAAAAAGATCTCTTGTTTATCAAGCGGAGTAAAAACAACTCCCTCTGGACAGAATGCAAGATTATCAAGCACAGGATCCTCGTCAGGAGCAGTATGGGTCGCATGAGTGTAGAAATTGCTCTTTACTACGTCGAGGTTATTGTGCTCTGCTAATTCAGAAAGTTTCTCGAACATATTGTGCTGAGCAATATCATCAGATTCGACAATACCGATATATTTACCTTGAGCGACCTCCAAGCCGCGATTCATCGTATCGCCATAACCAGCATTTGGTTTGGTGATCAGTACGATGCGGTTATCCTGCGCCTGATACTCTTTAACGATAGCAAGCGATCCATCGGTTGAACCATCATCAATGCAAATTATCTCGATATCATCGAGCGTTTGTGCAACGATGCTTTCAAGACACTCGCGAAGATAGCGCTCTACATTATAGATTGGCACAAGTATGCTCACCAAAGGCTGGTTACTCATTTGCTTTATCCTGTTCTTTTCCCTGCGCCAATGTCGCGTGAGTGCCTGATGCGGTTTCGTCTCGTAATTCGCGGTCGTTGCAATAGCGCTCGAATTTCTCTATTGCAAGCTGCTGCGTAAGCTCTTTGAGCTTGGTGTCAGTTTGCGACACATGCACACTTAGATTGAAGCCCAGAATCAGAAGAACAAAAATGAAGAACAAGAAAACCAAATTTGCTGGCGACTCAATGCCCGCGAAGCGGGAAATCGCAAAGAATATCTGCGGGAAAATGCTCACAATAAGCAGCAGCCCAGCAACAATGAACCAGAAGATCGAGTCCTCCAGCTTCACTTGCGCATTACGCACCTTGCGCGTAATGAAGACAAGCGTGAGCAGCGAAACAAGGATAAGACCAATTCGTAAGACAAGGCTCATGGGCGCACCCCACCGATCTTCTTGCGAAAGAACTGGATGAACAAGATAGAGATTGCCATACGAACCATGTAAGCAGAAGAACTCCAAGGGTTAAGATAGCTCTCCCCCGCTTGACGGTCCTGCATTTCAACAGGCACTTCGATTATTTTCGCACCAGCACGCTTGATAAGGTAAGAGATCGTATCGGGTTCAGGACCATAGTTCAGACCGTTGGCCATATAGGCGATCATGCGCTTGTTGAATGCGCGCATCCCCGAAGTAGGATCAGTGATAGTCTTGCCCGTAGTGATCTTAATCGCCCACTGAATGAGGTTGCTGCCAAACATACGCATAGAATGCGGCTTCTTCTTATCCATGAAGCGTGAACCAATAGCGATATCGTAAATCTTCACCGCATCGCGCAGTTCATCGATATATTCAGGAAGATGCTGCCCATCGGCATCGAACTGAATAGCGCAATCATAATCATGACGATAGGCGTATTTCAGACCGGCCTGAAATGCACCAGCTAAGCCAAGATTCGTTGCAAGCCCTAAGAAGGGATAGTGATTATCACGGCAAACTTGTTCGGTTTTATCGCTTGATCCATCATTCACGATAAGAAAATCAACATCAGGAGCCTTTTCAAGCACTGAATCGATGGTTGTCTTAAGCGATTCCTCTTCGTTGTAGGCAGGTATGATGAGCAGTGTTTTCACTAAGTTCCTTTGAGAAGCCTTGCACCAACTTGTATCAGCATTTTAATTATACGATGCATCTTATATGAAAATACAATCCCATCGTAAAAGGCATAGGGAGTCCGCTGCCTTCCTCCTAAGAGCAGAACTCAATATCTCTTTATAATCAGCCATTCAATGTTTGCGCGAATTTGTACATTTTATTGATAAATCGCGCAATGGGTTTTGGCCAAAATTTCTCAAGCATTGCAAGATCCTCTTGAATTCTGACATTATCAGCGATACATGCTGAAGTCTCAGAACCTTCATGCACCCGATGATACATCCCGATACGCTCGTCATAAACAAAAGATCCCTCAATCGTTGAGAGTTTCTCCCATGCTTCCCAATCTAAATTGCTTCTCATTCCAGCTTTGAATACGGGCTGATGTATACATTCTAGGTTATATGTAACCGAAGGGCAGCAGATCGCATTACCAAACGCAATCGATGAACGTTTCATCAGCGTTGATGCCCCTTCTCCTAACGCAAGCGGTTTCAGGAGAAGACATTTAACCGCACTAATTGGCGAATTATTTAGATAAGTATTGTCCCTTATTTCTCCGTAATTTGTAAAATAAATAAGGGGCTTCGATATGTTATTCACCTGTTCTAGCATATGCTCTACATAGCGCTCGTCGTACACGTCATCCTGATGTGCGATCGTCACAAGTCGAGTATCAGCACAGCTTAATGCATAATTCCAATCAGAAGCGATTCCGCCAGATTCGTCGTTAACACAAACCTGAATATCGGCAGCTCGAGCAATTGCATCAATGTATTGGCTTGGCGTCGAAGTCGCAATGATCACATTTGTTTTTTCGGTCTGCAGTTGAAGCGAAGCCAAACAATCTGATAAATAAGGACTATCTCCATATGCACAAACTACGAAAGTATGGTCGAGCTTAGTGAACAAAACTGCTTCCTATCTTCTTTAAGTTCTTGAGCTCAAATTGACATACAATTTGAGCAATCGGTCAAGCAATATTGGGCTTGTAGATGCAAGAGCATAAACCAATTTCAACGCAGGCCTTAGATGCTTATTGGCTCTTGCTTCTTTTGAACCCGCTTTTAAGAGCATGAGGTACTTTTGTCTGCCGCTCTTGTCTCCCTGTAACATATATGAACAATATGTATCCGCGCATGCAGCAAGTTTCCGTGCGGTGATTTGCGTATAAAAACTACACTCATCAGGAGAAAAATGGTTTTCCATGGCAGAAAACGCATAGTAAGAATCTTCGATGTTTACACTATGTTGAGAATGCGAAAGGCTTCCTGACCGAATAAGATAGTAATAGTCATTAGCATCCTCGTAAGCAATCTTTCCTGCTTGCTCAAAAACTTTGTACATAATAGCTTGATCTTCGAATTTTTTTCCCTCAGGAAACCGAAGTACGGATTTAAGGCTGGCATCAAATAGTTTTCCCCATGCATAAAATCCAACACATCCACCATTCAAGGCGCTTGTCATCGCTTCTTCAAAACTCATCTCCCTAATTTGCAAAGTGCGATCTTTTGTCTCTTGAGGTGTTGCGGGATATTTTCCTTCAAGGATTTCCGTATAAGATGTTGCACTTAACAAAACTCCTGTAATGCGAAGCGCTTCAACTAAGTGCTCAATAAAACGAGAGTCCACCATATCATCTGAATCAATAAAGCAAAGATACTTTCCTTTTGAAATATCTATACCGGTATTTCGTGCAGCCGATAAGCCTTGATTGCACTGATGAACAACTTGAATTCGCTCGTCCTTGTCTTTCCATGCTTCACACAATCGTTTAGTTTCATCGGTTGATCCATCATTAACGAGGATAATCTCAAGATTGGTATACGTTTGCTCAACGATCGACTCCAAGCATTTATCTAGATACTGCTCAACATTATATGCAGGAACAATTACGCTGATCAGAGGACTTGTCTCTTTCGTAAAGTGCACGAATGTCACCTTTCATTTATTGAGCGAGCATATAGACAAAGAAACGATCAAGGCCAAGCCGTTCGGCAAGAGCATAGCAACCAAGCACGAACCTCGTTCGCGTGGCCTCAATGGGCAACTTAGTAAAACCAATATACCTATTGTTCAAGTATTTAGGAAAGACGCTTGATAAGCACCGTCGCCGTTTCTTAAGCATTTCTTTCGCAGCTATTTTCCCTGCATGCCTTGAATTAACAAGCATTGCGAGCGTAAGTGACTGAAAGAAAAGGTATTCAAGGTAATCATAGTTCTCTTTAGAAAGAGCAGTAAGGTCTATTTTCGCAGCAAAGGTTTCATGGTTTTCTATAGCTGCCTCAAATTTTCTCAGTTGATCTCCATGACGTGTAATTGAGGTTGGATTCAACACATAATAATAGCCACAATAGTCAATCACTTTTATTTGAGGGTTTGCCAACATACATAGATAGGTAAACGGAACATCTTCGTATGTTCTTCGCCCTTCAAAAGTAATGTTGTTCTCACGCAAAAAACGTAACCTGAACATTTTCAAACATGCAGAAACTGATATCCAGCCATAATGAGAATCAAGGCGAGGACGAATTTCACTTACTCGTTTCCCTTCCTCTCGATAATACCCACCCTGCACGATATCGGCATCTTCATCCATGGCTGAAAGGTAGGTGCTCACATGATCGCTTCTAATATGATCGTCGCTGTCAACAAACATAACAAAGCGTCCTGTTGCTGCTCGTAGACCGGTATCGCGCGCTGCTCCAAGACCTTGGTTAACCTCATGATCAATAACGATTATATTTTGATGAGCTTTGGAATACTCATTTAGGATTTGCGGAGAGGTATCAGTGGAACAATCATTAACGCATATGATTTCAATACTTCGGTGTTCTTGAGCCAAAATCGAATCGAGACACTTTGCTAAATACTTTTCTACATTATAAACAGGAACGATTACGGAAACAGTATCGCTACCTTCTTCAGCACGACGCATAAGGATCACTGATTTCTATCAGTATAGTAAGCTTGTACTCCATGGTTTTTTCTCTTCTCAACGGGCGGGAGACTCATGTAATCACCGTACAAACCAGTAAGATAGAGATTCCAGCATGACATAGCGTTGAACGCTCGTCCTTCAAATAATACTTTCTCTTTTTTTTCAAATTCGTACTTAGGAATTCTTTCTCCCTCACCATATAAGCCCCAAGAAACTGCACCGACATAATCACAATCTTCATAGGACTCCTGCTGCGCAAGCTGATTTATTTTTCTAAGTGCTTGGTCCTCTAATCCAATTCTTTTCATTATGGCTTGGATTACATTCTTTAATGCTCGAAAGGGCGGCCGGGGAATGACCGTGCAGTTACACAATACATTTCTGTTTTTTTCAATCTGATCGTACACGCTGACCACTGCCTCACTGTTTGAAGGCAAGCCATCAACAGGCATAACATCAATCCATAAATTGGCAGTAAGATTTAATTCATCAATTAGAACTTCGATGTTTGGATCGATCATCTTGATATAAGGTGATTCTTGGGGTGAATGACCATAAAAACCTTCGATTTGAAATGCTGTAGTCTCCGCTAATTCGTCTCTAAGTTCAATAAGCCGTTCATAAGATGCACGCGGCATGCATACATCAATATCATCATCCCAGGGAATAAAACCTTGATGTCGTATTGCACCTAAAAGAGTACCGCCAGAAAGCGAATAGTCTAACTGGTGAAGCTCGCAAAATTCACTAAAACTTGTCAGGATCCTGAGCAAATTTTTTTTAAGCTCGTTATTATCTAGATAGTTCATAGCGCAATTCTATCGTTCGTAAATCCTCAAATCAATTGCTGCTTTTCCATGATGAGATCATGGAACTATACATTTCTTCTAATCCATCATGAGGAGTCCATCCTAAAGCTTCTAGCTTCCGCGTATCAAGATCAAGATTGGATGCCTTACGAAACGCTTTTGATCGCTCCGTATCAGTCTGGTAAATAACACGAGCACCCTCTACTCCATGCATCTCCAGTACTGACTCCGCCATTTCAGAAATCGAACAATATGTTTCGTTATTAGCTGCGTTATAAGCTTCTCCTGCCTTCCCATAAAGCAGAATAAAAGCGATCGCATTTATTGCGTCATCCAATGAAAGATAGGGGTTCTTCGTGCTCCCATCAGAGTAAAGAATGATGTTTTCCCCACTGATCGCATTACGAGCAAACTCTGCAAAAACACGCTCATCACTACGTGAAACACCCGATCCAAATGTTTGCGCAAGTCTCAAAACGCATGCGCTTACGTTATATTCGTTGGCGTAAGACGCAAATAGACACTCTGCTAACCGTTTGCTTTCAGGGTAACAATTCCTCACCACCATTGGATCAAGTGAACCGAATTCATTCTCAGAAACTTTATGCGAGATTTCGCCATAAACTTCCATTGTGGAAAGAAGTACGACTTTTTTCACGCGATGACTCATCGAAAAAAGCAGCACGTTCTTTGCGGAGTTGTATATTGCCTCAATAACCTCCACTGGGCAATCCGTGAATCCCTTACTTGATGTAGGCGAAGCAGCATGTACAAAATAGTCGATCTTATAATCGATTTCAGGAATATCCTTTTCCATATCCCAGCTGATAAGCCTTAGCTCATCATGATCGGAAAATATCTTTTGTGCCTTTTTGACACTTCGAACAAGAAGAAGAAGGGAGCAGTTAAGATCGTCGGATTTGTTGAGCTCAATGATCCTTTTTACAAAATGGGATCCGATCAAGCCAGTTGCACCTGTTATGCAAATCGATGAATTCCGAAATTTTTCCCACGAGCATTTTCTTTGACTCATAGACCCTCGTTCCATATTCTTGCTGAGCGCTTTTACCAAAGTTGGCCCATTTCCTTGTAGTCCATATAGCCCTTGAACGCAAAGAAGTCTTTTCTACTGGTAATCTTAATATTATCCATAGGCCCTTCGACTGTGTAGATAGGATAACCATAATGCGCCATGAGCGAGACGGAGTCTGTAAAATCGTAAAACCCGTCTTCTTGGGCTTTAAGATGCGCCTGATAGATATCTGAAAATACGAAACCTTGTGGCGCTCGTGCGAACTTGCACACTGAGCGATCCAAGACTTTCGTTGCTTCTCCGTCAATAACCTCTATGACCGTTTCTGGCGAAGATGACACTGTTGCGGTACACCCATTCTTCACGACAGATTCTATGCAGTCTTTTATTGTTTCTGCATCAATGAGGGGACGAACCCCATCATGGATAAGAACAACAGCGTCTTCCGCACGTTCGCTATCTTGAAAGATCTCCTTCAATCCGCAGAAGATCGATTCTTGGCCCGTCTTACCACCTGGAACAACACTCATAATCTTGGTGTAATGATTCTTTTTAAGATACTCCTTGAGATAATCGATCCATGAATCCACACAGACGATGACGATTTGATCGACATCGGGGTGTTGCTCAAAATGCTGAACGGTATGGTCTATAATCGGCCGTCCACCCAGTTCGAGGAACTGCTTCGGTAGCTTTGAGTTCCCCATACGAGACCCCATACCACCAGCAAATATTAATGCATAGACTTTATTCGCCATAATCATATCCCGCCCTACTGTTTAAACGCCTCCTAGTCTCTTTGTGAGACTCTCTCTGTAGTTTGTTTCTTTTTTGCTCGTGATCTTGCGATTTTTTTCGAGTTGATCTTCACTGCTAAAGCGAAAAATGCACGTCCGAAATAGGTGAGAAAGTATGCAATCCGCGTACTTGCAGGAATGCGCGCCTTGCGCAGAACCTGATGTCTATTCTTGATAATCATCTCATAAAGCGTATTGGACGCAGCTTTTTCCTTTAAACGTTCTGCTAAAGCATAATAAGAGATAAGCTTTCCTGCATAATTGCTAAAAACCGCATCGAACGCTTTTGGGGCATATTCTTTTACGTAAGGCAGCATCTCCTTATAGGCATTAAGCTCATCAAGATTCTGCGCTGTTTTTGTATTAGTAATTGAGGTAGAACGATCTTCTAAATAGAAATAATCATTTGCATTCTCATAAATGATATGGCTTGCGTTGCATATAACTTTGTAATACACATAGTTGTCTTCAAAAAGCCTTCCTTCTGGAAATGCAAGAAACGAAAAAAGTGTGTTCTTGTATAATTTTCCCCATGCGTTTACAGAAAAATGATCATCATCAACCGTTATCGCTGTTCTAATTGCTTCTTCAGGAGATAATTCCTTGACGATCGTCATCGAGAATCCGTTATCGACACATTGATGTCCTTCAAAAAACCTCGTTGCTCCTGTAATCACAAGATCTGCTTCTGGATATACTTTAAGAGCCTTAACAAGATTCGCAATATGGCTCAAGCCTATATAATCATCGGAATCAACAAAAGTAATATACTCCCCTGTTGCATGCTTTATTCCTTCGTTGCGAGCAGCCGAAAGCCCGCGATTCGCAGTATGATAGGCTGTTATACGCACATCTTCATTGGCACATTGATCGCACAAAGTTCCTGAACGATCAGTCGAACCATCATCTACAAGAATAATCTCTAAATTGCTGTAACTCTGTTTCCGCACAGATGTAATGCATCTATCGAAATAATTTTCAACATTATAAACAGGGACCACAATGCTGACTAATGGCTGTGTCATCACACGCGTTCTCCTTCAATATCCATGCCTATCACAGCTCTATGAGACATTTTTACTATTATAAAATCATCTGCTATGCAGAGTATATTAGGACCTTGAATGTTTGATGAAAGCAATGGCATTTCGCAGGCGTTTCGTACGACAGAAAATCAGAAGCCATAATCCAACCGACATGCTTACTGCAAGAATTGCACCAAGCACAAGATGGAACAACGGCGTACCCGGAATATAGCCAAGAACAGCATAAGGAACGATGCAACAAGGCAAGGTGGCCAAAAGATAAAGCAGATTGTCTTTAAAAAAGATGGCCAATCCTCCATGGAAATAATTGGTGAAAACCGCCTCTGAACCCCATAAGTAGTTGATGAGCAACATGCTAATGAGCGTCGCAATAATAACACCTGATAGTCCTAGTACTTGCACGAGAACAAAATTTAGAACGATATTCAAAACTGCTTCAATGATGGATCGCCCTTTAAGCTTCCACCATAATCCCGTTGCATCAATATACACGCTGCGAATATCACCCATAACGCACATATAGAAATACCCACAGAGGAGCCAAAGAATATAATCAGGCAACATCAGGTCTTCTCCAACCCATAACTCAATAAAGGGCTGAGACATGCAGAGTATACAGGCGAGACATACACACGCAACTGAGGCATATAAGAACATAAAAAGCCGCATGTCTTTGAAGTTTTTCTCAGGGCTTTCAGACACAATACTATTGCCTATAGGCGCCGTCATAGAAGAATAGACGACCTGCATCACGATAAGAACACTGCTTATGATCATAAAGTAATTGCTGTAACAACCAGCAACAACCAGTCCAAGGAACATTGAAATGAATATCATGTCAAACGAATTACGAGTAACCTGACAAGTTTTATAAAGAAACACACCGATCACATGCTGCTTGATGAATCTCTTTTCTTCCTTGCTGAGACCGGTTTTAAGATAACCCAGCTCCTTATACTGAGGAAAGAGCCTGTTGGACATAATGTAAAGAGCGACATTTTGAACAATGGTCGTTAGCGGAACCAAAACCATGAAGAGATAGAAATTTGGGAACACCAGCAACGCAATAATCTGAAGAGAATTCAGCATAATCAAAATAGTGCTCTGTATTTTGCTCACAACATCATTACGCTGATGTGCGGTTATAAGCACTTGACGATAGCCAAAAAGAAGATAGCTAAGAGATGTGCTTAATAAGTAAATCAAGAATCCGAGCTGCAGATTAACATCGGCAGGGTGCTCACCGGTGATCAGATCACCTAAGAAAGGCATCATGATCAAGCCCGCTACAAATATAAGAAGACCAATAACCCGATACATCTTCTTAAAGAATTGCAGTAATCGTCCGACCGTTTCATGGTCTTCTTCCGCAATGGGCTTATACATACTGTAGGCAATGGCTGATCCGAAGCCGAGTTCAGCGAGATTGAGAACATTAAGTATCGAGAGATAGAAAGAATTAAGGCCTACATAAGCAACACCAAGCTGATAAATCAGTGCTGTTCTTACAAAAAAGGGCAGAAGAACTGAAAGGACCCTCTGAAAGAATCCCCAGATTATATTACGCCTCGTATTCTGAACGCGCGTTGCTGCCAAGCTTTACCAATTCTCCCCAACATGTTTCATCATGAATTAATGGTACAACGAAGCCTCCATAAAACATGCTGTATAAAGACACATGGCGTTTAAAACCTATGCAGCGTTGATCTTCCATTTTTGGTTGTTCCCGCCATTATGGCTCCACGCAGTCACATTGGCCCCCACGCGCGGCTTAGCACCTGAAGCATCCAGGATTAAGTTGGGGTTGGCAGCGTTTCTAAATATATAGGTATCATTACCGGAAGACTCGATAACCCATTTCTGATTGAGGCCATCATTCTTCGTCCAAGCAGAAACATTCGATCCTACTTTTGGCGATACTCCACTTGCATCCAAAACCAAGTCCTGGTTCGCTGCATTTCGAATCGTGTAATAGCCTGTATTGTCATTGAAAGCAAAATACCACTTCTGATTTGATCCGCCATTGTTAGTCCAAACGCTGATATTCGACCCTTGATGCGGTGTCTTATTCGCCGCATCAAGAATGAATCGAGAATCATAAGCAGACTTAAGCTGATACAGATTTTGAGAAGAAAGGTTGGGCTTGGCAACGATGCGCATCGTGCCGACGCTCTTTGTTCCCTTGTAAGCTCCCTTACCTTGAACCGTCACGCTGTGATTCCCAACAGATGAAGGCGGTGTAGCCTTGCCATCATACAAAACGGTATAGTCTGTTCCTTCTTTGAGCGTCTTACCACCAATTTGCACGCTTATAGAGTTAGGACGCAATTGTTGACCAGTAGCATTACGCACCATACCTGTCGCAGAAGTGCTCGCAAGCGACAAATCATTCATGGGTGTGATCGTCCATTTCTGATTCTTGCCGCCATTGTTGCTCCAGGCAGTCACATTTGCACCGCTTTTGGGAGTAGCTCCAGAAGCATCGAGTACCAGGCTATTGTTCGCAGCATTGATCAGCGTATACGAACCGCCCGATTCAACAAGGATCCACTTTTGGTTATTTCCTTTGTTGTTTGTCCATACCGAAATGTTAGCGCCGTTCTTAGGAGAAGCTCCGCTCGCATCAAGCACATAACCCGTATTCGCCGCGCTTTTTATTGTGTAATATCCATTATCATCTGCTTCCAGATGCCAGACTTGATTATTACCGCCGTTGCTTGTCCAAATACTCACATTTGAACCAACCTTAGGTGTTTTACCTGAAGCATCGAGCACCAGCTTTCCGTCAGACACAGATGAAATCTTGCAGGCGAACGAAGTATCGATATTCGGCTTGGCATATATGACCATATTTCCGATGGACTTCTTACCTGAATAAAGACCTGTGCCAGTAATGGAGACAGCATAAGTTCCTGCAGCCGAAGGTGCAGTCGTAGTTGTCTTCCCATCCTTCGTAAATGAAACCGTATAATCGGTGCCGCTCTTCAATGTCTTCCCGTCAACCTTCACCGAAATAGAGGGGCTGAGAGCCTTGCCTGTCGCATTGCGAACCATTCCAGAGGTGGTTACCGAAGCAAACCCAACGTTATACTTCGGCTTCATGAAGGTATAATCCAGATCGACCGCATGTCCGGGTATGCCAGGGACTTTGCCATAGTCAGAGAACTGCCACATACCATTGCCAGAGGTGAAATTCGAAAGCCCCTTATAAGTAAGACCATTTGATGCATTCCACTCGGCAACCCATTTAGTCCAATTATTGAAACAGCTCGCAGTTAGTTTTGTAGTGAACCAGCTTTTATTGGCGTAGATACCTGGCACATAGCCAGCTGCTTTGATCTTGTTACAGAACGCAGTGGCCATTGCTGCATAGTCGGATCCGATAGTCGATGCATCTTCCATATCGAAATAGACAGGATAACCGAGCTTGGAGGGATTCAGGCCTGCATCTTTCAGACAGCGCAACACGTGATCAGCTTCTCCGGCAGCGCGTGTAGCGTTTGTTGCATATGAATAGATATACACACCGAAGGGAATCCCCTCTTTGATGCAGCCTTGTACATTTTGAATCCAGCGATCATCATCCTGGCTTTTGCTGTTTTGTCCATAGCCGCAACGGATAATGGCGTAATCTACTCCTGAAGCTTTAACTTTCTTCCAATCGATAACGCCATTGTGCTCGCTAACATCGATTCCTTTGAACGCATTGGTTCCCGTGTAGTAGCCTTTGGAAAATTTATCGAACCAATCAAAAACAGTATGCCCCTCAGGATTTACAATCGCAGAAAAAGTCGAAAGACCGCCTTTATTCTCCGTTAAGGCGCCATCAGCGCTCGATAGGCGCTCGCCGTTTACGAAGCGATAGCTGTTTTCTTCTTGGGGATCGCCCGTTACGCTAACCAAGGGCCCAATTTCAGTCGAATACTCATTCACTTCAGGGGCGATCGTCTCATCAGCGTATGCTGTCGCAAAGGGAACGATAATCAACGCCAACAAGAAGGTAGTAAAGAATGCGATGAACGATTTAACTGCGGTTTGCATTCTGAGCCTCAACTTTCCAGACAAAAGATGTTACCAAGCTGTTACCCATAGGTGCGGAAAGTCTATTATTTCAAAAAATGAGGTACAGTTTCAAGCTATATGCGTAATATACGCAGTTCTTCCGCAGAAGAATCATGTAAATGGCATACTAATATGCTTGGATGAAACAACAGGGGTCTGGCTGCAAGAGAAAGAGCAGGGAAACTCTATCTCCGCTCTTTGCAAAAAACTCATCGATATCCAGCAGAAAGAAAAGCGTTACGCAAGCAATCCTTAACTTGAGCTACGATATGTCATTTTAGTTATATAAGACGACCGTGGTTCCGCCTCTAATATTGTTGTAGATCCACTGAGCATTCGGCACTGCAAGCCTTACGCAACCATGTGACAGGCTGTGACCGAGTTCGCTCTCTGAAGCCAAAATGGTATGGAAGAAATAACCACCGCTGATTTGTGTGCACCAACGCGCACGACTATCAGTGGAAAGAACCATGCGCTTTCCGCCCGTAGTTCGATACACGCCAGTAATAGTCGGCGAGCCTGGAGCACCTGTTACGCAGCTGAAGTATTGCGCATAAGACCAATTGCCACGCGATCCTTTGAATATTCCAACTTTATGTGTCCCGCGGTTCACCATGATCATATAACCAGTGCCGCTAGAATATCCTTGCGCTCTATTGAGCATATCTCGCTGGTGCGCGGGCATCGGCGACACATACGCTGTTTGCTCAAGTCTGAAGTGCTGCGCAGCAGCTCCTGTGTCCTTAACTAAACACACGTTGGTTCCATTCTGAGGCGTAGTACCATTAAACGCCATAACCACCGCAGAGTTAGCCGCAGAAACGAATTTGAAAGACCCATCTGTATTGAATACCACACGCCAACGCTGGTTCTTTTGTCCATTCCTATTGTATTGAGCGATGTTGGTCCCCACACTAGATTGAGCTTTCGCCGCATCAAGCGCTTTATCGCTGAAGCAATTCACAATGGTATAGGTGCCGTCGGAATTGCGCGTGAAATTGAACTTCTGGTTCATACCACCGTTATATTGCCACATATCAAGGTTGGCATTGTTATTTGCAGACTTCCCTGCAATATCGAACACCTTGCCATTATCTACTCGAGAACGAATGATGAAAGTACCATTCGGCAATGGTGCGGTTTCGACCAGATTCCAACGCTGATTCATAGCATTCGAAACAGCTTTTGTTCCTACATTATTTCCCGAAACAACTTTGCCATTCGTGATATCGAGCGCACGGCCAGTTGCAACGTTGGTAAGAACATAAGACCCTCCAACAATCGTTGCTTTCCACTGTGCACTTGTCGAAGATCCTGAAGCGGATTGCACTGCATTTTCTGGCTCCTTATCAAAGAGATATTTGCCAGAGCAGACCGCTTGAAGCGTATAGACATGGGGCTTGCCGCTCACGACCTGGATGCTCCATTTTTGCGCAAGACTTGTGTTGTTGCTCCAAAGAGCGACGTTAGCATCGTTGCTCGAAACACCTTTTGTCACATCAAGTGCTTGACCGCCATTTTGAGCCGAACGAACGTTGAAAATACCAGTCGGCATAAGATAGGAAAGCTTCTCAAGTTTGAACTTCTGATTTGCGTTAGAAGCGGAATACCACGATGAATTAACGTTCGTTCCCGCCTTATGAGAAGAAGATCCGATTTGCAAAGCAAAACCGTTCTTCTTATTGATGAAGCAATAGGTGCCATCCGTGTTCATTCGCACTTGCCACAACTGATTGTCCGTATTGCCCGAAACCGCATACGCAACAACATTGGCACCTGGAACGAGTGAATTGTTCGCGATGGTCAAAGCTTTCCCCGTATGCGCGTTTACTACGCGATAGTAGCCATTAACGTATTGAAAGCGGAAAATCTGCCAAGGTTGTTTGGTTGCATTCCATATTTCAATATTTGCATTGTTTGCCTTCGATGCTCCCGTAACGTCAAGATGTAAGTTATTGTTTCGGTTTGACTTAATGGAATAGTATCCATTTGAATCGAGGATCTGATTGCAGGTTCCCACCTGAGCAGGAGTAGCAACAACTGCATATTTTTGGGCATTGGATGAATTGGCCGTCCATGTTTCTATATTGGTGCCCGCATTAGCTTTCCCGCCATAAATATCGAGAGCGATGTTGGAATAGAGCGCAGAACGGATAGCATACGTACCATTCGAATTCTTGATGAATATCCATTTTGCGCCACGTGCATTCGTATTTGAGCCAAGGACAACGTTAGCACCACTCAATGAATTATCGGAAGCGACCGTAAGGTACTTTCCTGCCTTTTTGTTCTTCATGAGCACATAGTTACCGCTATGTGAGATTTCCCATGTTTGATTCAAAGAGGCATTCGAAGAGCCCGTCTGAATATTCGCACCATTATTAGTAGCGCCATTCTTCACATCAACAACTGGTAAGCTAGAGATGTTTGGAGCGTAGATAACATAAGAACCATTTGCTATTGCACTGGCGTTCTGCGCTGCTAGTTTATCAAGGTCAGCATAAACATCGCTCATCGACTTGATATACCATTTCTGGTTTTCTCCGCCATTCCATTTCCAGACGGAAATATTCGAGCCTTGATGTGGCGTTTTCCCTGAAGCATCAAGAACAAGACTCGTATTGGTAGCGCTGCGAAGCACATACGCCCCGCCTTCTTTAGTGATGATCCACTTTTGATTCATGCCGCCGTTATTCGCCCAAGCAGTCACATTCGATCCTTGGCGCGGCGTTTTACCAGAAGCATCAAGGCGAAGAGCCGCGTTTGCAACATTCCTTAAGACATAATATCCATCGTTGCCTAAATCAAGATACCAACGCTGGTTATCTCCATTATTGCGAGACCACGCGGTTGCATTTGCTCCCTGTTTGGGCTTTTTCCCTGATGCATCAAGAAACAGGTTGCTATTAGCTGCTGATGAAATCTGATAAGTGGTTCCACTCTTAAAGGGAGAATCTTCAAGTACGAAATCGCCAACTTTTTTGGAGCCAGTGTATGCGCTACCATCAAGCGCTTCAGCATATACGGGATACCTTCCAGCAGTAGTAGGAACCGTGTAGCTTGACCCGAACTTCAGTCGATAATCCTTACCTTCTACCAGCGTTTTATTACCTATCTTCAGCGTGATGGAAGGTTTGAGCGGCTTGCCAGCAACAACATTACGCAGCATATTGTTTGCCGTAACTTGAACGCTTGAGAGATTGGTCTTAGGAGTAGCAGTAGTTGCAGTTTTTTCAGAAGAGGCCTGGTTCGCTTGCGGCGTAAGCGTAGTAGAGAATGGCTGCTCATTACTCGATGTCTGATCAGATGAATTTACTGAATTTATTGAATCGATCTGTGCGCTCTGATTGTTATCCGATGTGTTCGCACCAGAGGCCGTTACTCCCAAAGATTCCTGCGAAAGCTGGATCGTCTGCACTTCAGAAGTGGACAATGCCCCTTTTTGCTGCTCGCCATTTAAAGGATCAGCAAAAGCAACCGAAGAAACTGCGCAGGCAAGCAGAAGAGCAAAAACAGCAGGTAAACCAAAAAGACAAGATACTTTTTTCACAGACACCACCACAACTGAATCAGCAAGCTTCCTAAAGGTGCCGCAAATAATAATGCGTTTTATCTGTGAATGTATCTGCGACGAGGCAATATTATACTCTCGTCTGCGCTTTTTCAGATGACAAACTACTAAGAACGTAGCGAAATATCTCTTACTATACCGCCTTAATATTCCACTTCTGGTTGTTGCCACCATTTGAAGTCCAGACGGACACGTTCGCACCCCGTTTTGGCGAAGATCCTGCTGCGTCAAGCACATACGACTGATTAGCAGCACTCCTAATGACATAGGAGCCGCTAGCGAGTTGCTCGATCTTCCACTTCTGATTGTTGCCCTTGTTATTTGTCCAAATGCTTACATTCGAACCGCGTTTCGGACTCTTACCTGCGGCATCAAGTACATAGTTAGGGTTTGAAACGGATTGAATGTAATAGTAGCCATTACCTGCAGGCACGAATCTCCATTTTTGATTCTTGCCACCATTCTTGGTCCATATCGATACATTAGCCCCTATTCTGGGAGTCGATCCTGCTGCATCGAGCGTGAAACCAGAATTCGAAAGCGAAGTGATCTCGTAGGTTTTGTTTTTATCGAAGGAGGGCTCCACGATAGCGGATATCCTCCATTTTTGATTCTTGCCACCATTCGAGGTCCATACGCTCACATTGGCACCTTGTTTTGGTGTTGCACCTGAAGCATCCAGAACTAGAGATTGGTTCGCGACATTCCTGATGACATAAGAGTTGTTGTCCGAAGGCTCAATAAGCCACTTTTGGTTGGTGCCGCTATTGTTCGTCCAGATCGAAACATTAGATCCTCTTGAAGGCGTTTTATTGGCTGCATCAAGGAAATAACCCTGATTAGAAATGGATCTGATCGTGTAATAGCCATCTGCGCCCAAAACAAGATTCCACTCTTGGTTACTTCCGCCGTTGTCGCTCCAGATGGTCACATTCGCTCCGATCTTAGGAGTAGCTCCGGTGGCATCAAGCACATAATTCGAGTTCGAAAGAGAAGAGATTCGCACCGAACCCGCCTTTGGTCCCTGGATGAGCTTGAGCGTTCCAACATCGATCGTTCCTGAATAGCTGCCCTTGCCCACTGCTCGCACCGTGTAGGTGCCGGCTTTCGTGGGAAAGCTGGATGAATTGTTGTACGTGAGCGAATAATCAGACGAGGTAAGGTTCTTTGAACCGTACTTGATGCTCACAGGAAGGCTGATCGCCTTCCCCGTTATGTTCCTTGTCGTGCTGAACTTCGTAACAGTGGCTCTTGAGAGAGGGCTTGTCGTGGATCCTCCTCCTGATGACGAGGCTGCATTGATTCTGAAGGTTGCGCTCTTGGTGCCTGTGTAGCGACCTTTACCTTTCACCAAGACTGTTGCATAACCGACATTTGTATTATTTCGATATTCAAGGGTGTAATCAGTTCCCTCTTTCAAAGTAACTGAACCTATTTTTACTGTTGGTTTTGGCGTAAGAGGCTTACCTGTATAGGTTTGAGCGGCAACTTGTACAGTAGCGTTGGCGATTGAAGTGACTGTCGGTTCACTCGATCCTCCTTGCGAAGGATCAAGCGGCTCGGCAGTATCGCCGGTCTGCAGCTTGTGATACCTCACAGCTATAGAGCTGCTATTCGCGTCTCCCAGCATGCAGTATGCGCTATCGCCAACGGCCACAACATCCATCGAGCTCGCGCTAGAAAACACCGTTCCTCCTAATTGCTTAGACTGAGAAACGTCTCCTGCGTTGGCAGCACTATAAGGCAACGAATACGCTTTCACTCCTTCGCTCGTGCTTTTCACAAAATACAGATTATTCTTTCCAGCACTCAAGCTGGTATCCGATGTGGCATCTTGCAAATCAGGAAGAACATACGAGCGCTCAACAGCCGCATTGCTTGAAAGAACTGAAAGCCGCGCATCATTGCTCGTTCCGTTGTAGGTAAAGGCATAGACATAAGTCTTACCATTCTTGGTTACGCTATCGATCACGGAAGATGCGCTGCTCTTAATCTGTGTGACCGACCAAGACGAACCATTTAAACGATATGCGTTCGTCTTCGTACCACCCTGATCGTTGGCAACGATCAGGGGATTGCCGCCGCAATCAGCGATCGAAACAGCGTAGGATGAAGCTACTGGCAACGTCGGTCCATATTGCTTGAGCGTTGAGCCTTCCAATGCGAACATGCGGCAATCGCCATTGGCCCCCGCGAAGGCATACAGCTTCCCACCAATGGCACGCAAGTCGGTTGACCACACCTCTCCATTAAGCGTTGCACTCGCATGCGTCTGCCATTGGTTTGACGCGAGCGCCTTAATCACAATCTGCTTCTTGTTGGACATCGAGACACCTAGAAGATAGGGTTTGCCGTTCATGACTACAAGATGAGCGCTTCGCATATCGCTTTGCTTCTGGCCGATCTGTTGCCAGTTCGATCCGTCATGCTTCCATACTGTCCAAAGAGGATTCGTATAAGAGCTATTTCCCGCAAGAAGGTACGGGGAGCTGCCATCATTCGTCGCTTCGACGCTGGGCGAAGTCCAGCTGCCAAAAGGAGTACTTCCATCTTTATTGGTCAGCGGTTCCCACATGTCGGCCTGCGCATAATCGGCCGTAGAGATCTTAAATGTGATCGAACCGTCAGTCTGGGAAACCGCATCTATCTTGATTCCGCTATTCAGGCCATTCTCGAAGAAGATCGTATTGTCGGTGAACTTAGCATTGAGATCGGTCGAGCCGATTGACTGATTGAGCGTTATAGTCTGGCCGAGCGTTTCATCTTTCTGCGTTGCATGAGTGCTTGCCGCTATCGCAGCACGATTCACGTCACCCGCAGAAGCCTTCAGCCCCGTCTCTCCGGGCCTGAAAACATACACATAATCGTCTCCACGTATGTTGCCCATGACGGAATGCGCCTCGTTCACGCGATAGACGATGAGACCCGATGCTCCGATATAGCGATCGTAGCCGAACGAGTTTGTACTCCTCTGGCGATATTCAACGATGAAATACTCCGACGAGGAGAGCGATGTCTTAATCTTGAGCGCCTGTGGTTTCGAAGGATTGCTCACGCCCTTTTTCGCATCGGAATCTGCAGGGGCATAGAGCGTATAGGAGTCCTTGAGATCCTTCAGGTTCACCTCGGGAATGCTTGCCCAGCCAACGCTCTCCCGCGTAAAGGCCAGAGGCCACGAATACACGCCACCACTTGCCATCACATCCCAATAGCTCACAGGGTTACCGCTTATGCCATTGTAATTACGGTAGTAATCACGCGCGCCAAGCGTGTGAAGATACTCATGGACGGCAACGCTTTCGCTGAACCCAGGGGTCGGCATACCGCCAGTCGACAGCTTGAGCGGTCCCTCGACCACCGTGATCGATTCCTTGACCTTTCTCGCGTTGCCACCCGAGCCAAACGTGACCACTTCTCCCAAGGACCCCTTGTGGCTCGTAAACACCCCGCTTGAGGTAGGGACAATCATAAGGTTATCGATAAATCCATCGCCGTTTTTATCGGTCCTCGAAGCATCATATGAACCAAACCGCGCGTTGAACTTGCTCGCGACATCCCCCACGAGCAGGCCGTCGTTTTCCTTGTAGTCGCTTGCAGGCCGGTCAAGCGTTATATGAGCAACCTTCCCATCAACTTGAGTTTGGGGAAAGTAGCTCTTCACGTTGCACTGGCCTTGGGATATCTCGTAGAGATAGTCTCTCCAGGTGCGCTGGACAAATGTCTGCTTTATGCCGTCAACCGACCACATGAAATTCTGCCAGTTTGTTTTTATTCCCAGAACATTGTCAGCTATGTAATAGCTCGCGTTGAATGCGTCCAGCATGTCTTGAGAGGTATCAGAGAACGAAACCAGAAGGACCATGTTCGCGGCGGTCACGCTGTTTTCGTACGTATCGCTTGACATGACACAATCGGTGCCTGCTGTAACCGTCTGTCCACTCATGTCAGCTGAAGCTTCGATCGTAGCTTCTGTCTCGAACTCTTCAGGCGCAGCCAATGCATCCTCATCAGCAGCAGAAGGCTCAGATTCCGCCGATACGATTGTCTCCAGGTTGAAAGAAGCATCCTCGATATCATCCTGAGAGTCCTCATCAAACACAAGAGCGCTCGTTGACTCATTGCGACTCTGTGCTGAAGTCTCTGCAAAAACAAGACCAGGAGTACAGATGAGAACGAAAGTAAGAATGATAGAGACTGCTACTCTGAGACCCTCGAAGCCAAAGGGCCGAGCGCTCTCTATGTATCGATCCGACAGTCGACCTGACACATTATTCGATAAATGCCAGCACAAAGTGTTCCTGGCCTTCCAAAAAGCACTATCAGATGGTCGTTTTTTCATCTTATACCGCCTTAATATTCCACTTCTGGTTGTTGCCACCATCTGAAGTCCAGACGGACACGTTCGCACCCCGTTTTGGCGAAGATCCTGCTGCGTCAAGCACATACGACTGATTAGCAGCACTCCTAATGACATAGGAGCCGCTAGCGAGTTGCTCGATCTTCCACTTCTGATTGTTGCCCTTGTTATTTGTCCAAATGCTTACATTCGAACCGCGTTTCGGACTCTTACCTGCGGCATCAAGTACATAGTTAGGGTTTGAAACGGATTGAATGTAATAGTAGCCATTACCTGCAGGCACGAATCTCCATTTTTGATTCTTGCCACCATTCTTGGTCCATATCGATACATTAGCCCCTATTCTGGGAGTCGATCCTGCTGCATCGAGCGTGAAACCAGAATTCGAAAGCGAAGTGATCTCGTAGGTTTTGTTTTTATCGAAGGAGGGCTCCACGATAGCGGATATCCTCCATTTTTGATTCTTGCCACCATTCGAGGTCCATACGCTCACATTGGCACCTTGTTTTGGTGTTGCACCTGAAGCATCCAGAACTAGAGATTGGTTCGCGACATTCCTGATGACATAAGAGTTGTTGTCCGAAGGCTCAATAAGCCACTTTTGGTTGGTGCCGCTATTGTTCGTCCAGATCGAAACATTAGATCCTCTTGAAGGCGTTTTATTGGCTGCATCAAGGAAATAACCCTGATTAGAAATGGATCTGATCGTGTAATAGCCATCTGCGCCCAAAACAAGATTCCACTCTTGGTTACTTCCGCCGTTGTCGCTCCAGATGGTCACATTCGCTCCGATCTTAGGAGTAGCTCCGGTGGCATCAAGCACATAATTCGAGTTCGAAAGAGAAGAGATTCGCACCGAACCCGCCTTTGGTCCCTGGATGAGCTTGAGCGTTCCAACATCGATCGTTCCTGAATAGCTGCCCTTGCCCACTGCTCGCACCGTGTAGGTGCCGGCTTTCGTGGGAAAGCTGGATGAATTGTTGTACGTGAGCGAATAATCAGACGAGGTAAGGTTCTTTGAACCGTACTTGATGCTCACAGGAAGGCTGATCGCCTTCCCCGTTATATTCCTTGTCGTGCTGAACTTCGTAACAGTGGCTCTTGAGAGAGGGCTTGTTGTGGATCCTCCCCCCGATGACGAGGCTGCATTGATCCTGAAGGTTGCGCTCTTGGTGCCTGTGTAGTTTTTTCTCCCTGTAATTACAACTGTTGCGATTCCAGCTTTTACGTTGTCCTTATAGGTAACTGTGTAATCACTCGCACTAAGCGTCTTGCCACCCAGCTTGACCGTAACATTCTGTGTCTGTGCGGCTCCGTTATATGTTTTATCGGTAATGCCGCTCACTGTTGCAGAAGCAAGCGAAACAGGCTTGATCTCAAAAGTTGTTGAAAGCGAACCAGTATAGTTAGCGTTCTTACCAACAACAGTCACGTTTGCTGTGCCCGCATCAGTATGATAGGAATACGACAAATAGTAGTCCGTACCTTTTCTTAATGTTTGATCTCCATAGGTAACAACAACATCGGGAGTACACTCACTTCCGCTATACGTTTGCGCAGGAATGCTCTTAATCGACACACCACCACTATTGAGGCTTTTCTTCGCAATGGAAAACTTGCGCTCAACTTGTCCTGAATACTCACCAATGCCAGTAATAATCATTGTGGCTGTATTAGTTCCCGCATTGATGTTGTTCTTGTAAGTGACCTCGAAGTCTTTTCCTTTCGTAAGCTCATTATCGCCATGAGTTACTCGTGGAACAGGACAAACCGCGCTTCCCGTATAGGTACATGACGAAGAAACAGCACTGATCGTTGCATTACTAACGCTCTTTCCGATGTTGAACGTTACCGTTCGCTCGCCAGAAAAATTACCAATGCCTTTAACGGTTACCTGGGCCTGACCATTATCTATATTGTTCACATAGGCAAGCGTGAAATCGACATCCTTCACTAAAGGCTTTCCGTTAAACATAACCTCTGGCACAGGAGTGATCGCCTGACCTGTGTACTTTTGGCTCTCGATTGCTCCTATGCTTACCCGATCAAGAGAAGCAGGTGCAATACGGAAGGTCGCCCTTTTCTCCGATCCAATACCAGATGCAGGCTTAACGACTACCGTTGCTTCACCCGCATTAACGTTGTTTTGGTAGGCAAGCTGATAATCGGTGCCTTGTGAAAGCTTGACCCCATTAACAGTAGCACTGATCGAAGGCGTTATTTCATTACCCATATAGGACTGATCCGCGATTGAGCCAATAACAGCCTGGGAAAGATCGGCTACTCCAACCTGCACTTCTTTCGAAATAACTTCCGTCGTTACCTTTTTGTGAGTAGCAGTGATCGTAGCAAAGCCTCTTCCCTTTGCAGTAAGAGTTCCCGTGTTCTCGTCTACCGCAAGTACATTTGGATTGCTCGAAGTCCAGTTCCATTCAGATGCTGGCAATGACGAGCCATCATCACAGGCGATAGCGAGCGTAGCGCTTCCTGCAAAAGGAACGCTTTCCATATCAATGCGCGCGCTCAACACCTGGAGTGCATGATAGGCATCCACCTCACCATAGCCCGTTTCACTATCCCAGCCAGTATCTCCTAAGTCTGTTGCAGTTTGTTCGAGCAATGTTTGCGCGTTTTGAGGCGTTAAAGAAGGTTCGTATGCGAAAAGCATCGCAGCAACGCCAGCAACTGCCGGCGATGCCATTGAAGTGCCACTCTTAGAAACATAAGAACCTGTTTTTGAAGTGCTTAAAATATCAGTTCCTGGTGCTGAGATGTCTTTAGCGGTCGACCCTGCTGTATTGAAATTAGAGTTCGATGCTTTTGCTACCGAATAACGTCCAGCTGAATCGTTCGGTGTTCCGGCACTGTTCTTAAGCAAGTTGATAATGCTGAAACAATCAGAATAGTCTCCAGGGAAACAATCATAAGGTGGCGTTGCATTAGCCATCGAGTTGCCTGCTGCACATACGGTAAGAATCTGTTTGCTTTTTGCTTCGGTAATCTTGTCAAGAAGCGCTTTATCGTTCGCGGCGATATCACCACCTACAGCACCCTTGCCTCCCAAGCTCATGTTCACAACACGAACATTATGGGTTTGCGCAACGGTGCTACCATCGTTATCGTCGTCACCCATAAGCCACGCATATGCCTGAGCAAGCCATGCTGAGCTAAATGCACTTGAACCATTGTCCAGTTTGCTTGATTTAATAATGACCAAACCGGCATCATACGATGTGCCTGCAACACCAATGCCATTATCCGCATCAGCAGAAACGATTCCTGCAACATGGGTACCATGTCCACCAGGATCATCGTCGGTAACCGTGCTGGTCTTGTCTACTGAATTGTAAGTGTCCTTTATGTTAGCCCGAAGATCGTCATGGCTTGTCAAGCATCCCGTATCGATGACCGCAACCGACACCGCACCCTCACATTTTTTGATATTCCAAGCCTTATACATATCGAGCGAGTCAAGTGCCCATTGGCTGCTTGCCTGCGGATCATTGATCTTCGTTATCGCTTCTGTTCCTACCAGAGAAACAATTGCCTCGTTTGGCGAAGATAGCTCAGCATGAACGTTCGTTTGTTCTTCGGTAACCGCAGCTGCCTCTTCCCTTATGGTTGTTTCACGAATCGCGTCTTCGCGTTTTTGAAGGTCCTCATTTCTTGATTCATTGCCATCGCTGCAAGCCCATCGTTCTTGATTTTCTTCCTCATGAACAGTCTCTTCAGCAGGATAGTAAACATAATTGGGTTGCACTTCTAAGCCCGCACGTTCAAAAGAGGCTAATGCTTGTTCAATCTCAGTCGTATCGGAAATCTCAACTTGGACGAATCCAACAGATGTATCTTGCTCTGAAACACTCTTCGTACAAGCAAACTCACTATCTTCAAGCACTGCATTTATCTGATCAGGCGATTGTGAGTCATCAACGAAAATGAGCACTTTGCCTTTTTCATAATCCCCTAATTCAGGATCGCTTACGATTTCAAAAGGGTCAGACTGTTCTGCAGAGGGAGCATTTTCTGCCAGTTGTTCTGATGAAGCCTCATCCTCGGTTGCTGGCTGGTAAGCGAAGCTTGTGCCAAGATGACGGTCGAAAACACCTACTCCAACAGCAAAAACAAGAATGCTTGCTAGGCATAGTGACAAAATCACGCCACGGAACTGACGTGTTCTGCTCCTCGTTTTTCTGTTCGCATCAAGGCGTTTTTTCATCCCAAAACCCTCTATCGCTTACACAAATAACGACAAAGAGAAATAATTGTATCGTGCTTGTTACCTGAAAGTCATATTCTTAAGCGTTTTTCCGCAGAAACACCATGTAAAGCAACGCATAATAGTCAACTTTTGTATAATGAAGTTCACTTGTCTAAAAATTTGAAAGAAAAGAGACGCGATGGCAGACAAAGTTGCGGTGCTCATCCCCTGCTATAACGAAGCGGTCACGATCGGCAAAGTGGTCGACGATTTCAAGCGCGTACTGCCTGATGCCGACATCTACGTCTACGACAATAATTCCAAAGACGATACTGCTGCTATCGCTGAAGACCACGGTGCTATCGTGCGCACCGAACCGCGCCAAGGTAAGGGTAACGTGGTGCGCCAGATGTTCCGCGAGATCGATGCCGATTACTACATCATGGTCGATGGCGACGACACCTACCCCGCCGAAGCTGCTCCGCGTTTGCTCGAGCCACTCATGAACGACACAGCGGATATGACCGTAGGTGATCGCCTTTCAAATGGCACCTATGGCGAAGAGAACGATCGTGCCTTCCATGGATTCGGCAACAACCTGGTACGCTGGCTGATCAAGGTGATCTATGGCTATGCGTTCGACGATGTTATGACCGGCTATCGCGCGTTCAACCGCATCTTCGTGAAGACCATGCCTGTGCTCTCTGAAGGCTTCCAGATTGAAACCGAACTTTCAATTCACGCTGTTGACAAGCGCTTCCGCATCGTGGACGTACCGATCGATTACCGTGATCGACCCGAAGGGAGCTATTCCAAGCTCTCCACCTTCGGCGATGGCGCAAAGGTGTTGCGCGCAATTGCATCGCTCTTCAAGGATCACAAGCCTATGGCGTTCTTCGGTTGGCTCGCACTCATTTTGATCGTGTTAGGCCTGATCGCAGGCATTCCGGTTATTGCGGAATACTTCCAAACGGGATTGGTCCCGCGCTTCCCCACCGCCATCCTTGCGATCGCACTAGTGATCTGTGGCGCGCTCTCCTTCACTGCCGGCATCATCTTGGACACCGTAGCGAAAACAGGACGCAAACAATGGGAACTATTCACGTATCAAGCCTACGAAGAGGCTCAGCGTCACCAAGAAGAAGAGTCGTAGAACCTTCTCGAACACGTTCAATCCCTAAACGAAATGAAAAAGAGACTGAACCTGATGGCTCAGTCTCTTTTGGTTTTGGTGGTGTTGTTTTACCGGCGTTTCTTGTTCTTGCGATCTGCGCTCGGCGATCTTCAAACAAGGATCGAAGATCCTATCCTAGTTCTTCTCAACGAACGTTTTGTTCAGATAAGCGATGATGTCGTCTGATTCGTAAAGTGCTTTGCCATCGATATCCAAACAAGGCACCTGGTACTTGCCACCCAGATTGATGAGCTTGTCGTAGCCATCTTTATAAGGTTCGAGGCTGATATCCATGATGGGCAGGACTATGTCATGCTGATCCATGAAATTGAGCACCTTCGTGCAGAAGGGGCAGCCAGCTTTAACATAGAGTGTATATTGTGAGTTTTCCATTCGGATCACCTTCCCTGTAATCGAGCATAATTCATGCTAGACCAGCGCGAACGCAACCCTACTCCCAAGCGCGATTTGTTACACATCCGAAAGTTTCTTGAAACTGTCTGTTGTTCGCGTGACAAACGGTCGTTCACCACCTTTTGGATTGGTGTTGCCAGATGAAAAAGCTCGCATCGACTATGTTCGATCAGCGGAGAGGGTGAGGCAACGAGGTGACTCTTTGCCGACTAAATTCGTTTTAATAAAACCCGAGCAAAGCAGCGACGCACGAAAGAACCTGCAGAATGCAGGTTCTTGAGCAGGGAAGCGGGTCACCCTCGTGTCTCGCGCTCGGCGCTGATCTTTCTACGTCGCTTGTGGATGGTCGGCGATCTGCGCAGCGTGCTTCGCCTGAAGCGATTCGAGGAACGCCTGCGCATCACCTGGATCATCGTCGAGCGTCTCATCACCCAGATCGACTTCGGTAGGCACACGACGATACAGCAGATCGTACATGATCGGCACCACGTAGAGCGTCATGAAGGTGGCATAGAGCAAACCACCGACCACGACGAGCGCCATACCGCGCTCCATGCTCGCGCCGATAGCCACACTGAATACCATTGGTAACATGGCCAAAATGGTGGTGAGCGCAGTCATCAAGATGGGGCGCATACGCGTTTTACCTGCAGCAACGAGCGCATGATGTTTCTCTAGGCCACCACGACGCAGCTGGTTCACATAGTCTACGAACACGATGCCATTGTTCACCACCGTGCCCATCAACACCGCAAAGCCCATGAGCGAGAGCATAGTAAGGCCTTCGCCACTGAACCACAGTGCGAAGAAGCCACCCGTGAAGGCCAACGGAACGGTAAGGATGATGATGAAGGGCGAAAGGAGGCTTTGGAACTGCGCCACCATGATCAAGTAAATGAGCACGAAGCCCAAGATCAGGAGCAAGAGCATCTGCTCCAACATAGTGTTGATGTTATCCAGCTCGCCACCATAGTAGATCTGATACTTATCAGGCACCTCGTATGCATCGAGTTTCTCGGAGAGCTCACGCGAAAGAAGCGCATTGTTATACCCGTCTTCGATCTCCGCAGAAACCGTCATCGTCTTGTCCGAATTCAAGTGAACGATCGCATTGGAGGCCACGCCTTCTTCCACTCGCGCGACATCGCCGATCTTCACATCGACCGTTTCACCTGCTTGGCTCGTGAGCGTAACGACCGTATCGAGGATATCCTCGCGCGTAGGAACATGCGTTTCATCGATGATCTCGACCTGCATCTGCTTATCATCGACAGTAAGCTTGCTCGATGTGGTTGAAGTGTTCAGCATGCCGGAAAGCTCCTGGTAGAGCTGCGCGACCGTGAAGCCTTTCTTGGTGAGCGCGTCTTCATCGATGATGAGATGCAGTTCTTTGTCGGCCTCTTCCATGCCGTTCTCGATCTCGGTATAGCCATCGACCTCATCCACGATCCGCATCACATCTTCGCTCATCGCAAGGAGCTTCTCCTGGTCGGGACCTGTGATCGTGATGGAAAGTCCGCTACCGAGCATCGAGCTCATAGCATCCGATGAAGAAGCGTCGGTGATCACTTCGCAATCGAGATGCTCGGTGTCGCGCGAAAGCTGACGGCCAATCTCAAGCACCTGCTCTTCCGTAGTGACCGAATCGTCCATCTGCAGATAGAACATGAACATCTCGTAGGCATCTTCGCTGCCTTCAGAAGCGGTGCTTGAGACCATCGAGAGGGAACTCGTGCCGTCGATTGCGGCCACATTGCCCACGCCATCGATGCTCACAGCAGCATCCATGATCTCGTCCGCCATGGCATACGCGTCTTCCTTCTCCACATCTTCAGGCATCACGACCGTGACCGACATGTTCTTGCCCGTCATGGTCGGCACCATGGTGATGCCCATGTTGAACACACCACCCACGGCAACCACGAGCAATACCACTGAAACTACAAGCGGAATGGCTTTGTGCTGTAAGAAAAAATTGAGCGAACGCGCATAGGCATCCTGAAGACGTTCGAAGCCTTTATTGCGCCGTGGTTGATAGTTCCTGAACACGAAGCGCGACAAACTCGGAACGAGCGTGAGCGCCACCACGAGCGAAGCGCACAGCACATAGGCGATCGTAAGCGCGAAGGGCAACATCATCTGGTTCACAATGCCCGTGGTGAAAACGATCGGCAAGAAAACGCAGATGGTGGTAAGCGTTGAAGCGATGACCGCGCCCGTGATCTGCTTCGCACCTTGCACTGCCGCACGCTGTGCTGGAATGCCGCGGCCGCGCAAACGATAGATGTTCTCGAGCACGATGATGGAGTTGTCCACCAACATGCCGATAGCAAGCGCAATGCCACCCAGCGACATGATGTTGAGCGAGATGCCCGAGAAATACATGAGAAGCAACGCAACGAGCACGGAGAACGGAATGGAGAACGCCACGATGAGCGTCGGTTTCCAATCGCGCAGGAAGAGCGCGAGCACCACGATAGCGAGCAGCGCGCCCAAGAGCAGCGACTGCAAGATCGAATTGATGTAGAGCGAGATGTACGAGCCCTGATCGCTCACGATGTCGAGTGAAAGGCCCGGGTACTCTTCGCGCAGGTCAGCGATCTTCGCCTGGCACGCGTTCGAGATGTCGCTCGTGCTAGCAGTTGAGCTCTTGTACACCATAAGGCATACGCCCTCGGAGCCGTTGAGCTTCATGTAGGCATCGCCCACATTATCAACCACAGTAATATCCGCCACATCTTTAAGGCGAATCTCGCCTACGCCGTCAAGATCGACGAGCATGAGGTTCTCGAGATCTTCGATGCTTGTGATATTTGTGCCCACCTGCAAGAGCCACTGTTCATCGTCGTTCGAATTGCCCAGATAGCCTGCGGGCATCGAGAAATCTTGCGCCTTGATCATGCTCGCAAGCGTGGTCTTGTCCACCAGCGCGTCGATATTGGCAGACTTGATGGCTTTCTCGCGCGCATCCTCGTACTGCGCCTGCGCCTCATCAAGCTGCTGCTTATTCTGTTCGAGCATGCTCAGCGCATTCGCAAGCTGCGCTGCTCCGCTTCCGAACTGACTTGCAGCGCTCAGACCACCCGCTTCAGCAACGGCTAATTGATTCTGATAATTAGTAAGCTCGCTCGTAGCTTTTGTAAGTTGCTCTTGAAGTGCAGCTATTTGCTGCTGGAGTGCGGGTTTCATCGCCTCGGGGGCTTGCGCAAGCTGAGCTTGTAAGGCTTGAATCTGAGCAGTAAGTGCAGCGACTTGCGCGGTGCCCGAAGAGACGCCCATGGTCAAACCCGAGATAGCCTGTCCGAGTTGATCGGTAGTGGCCTTTTCTTGATCGGCGAGCTTCGTCTGTTGCTCTTTCAGCGCCTTTTCCGCGGAAGCCATCTGGGAACGTCCCTCATCGATCGACTTCTTCGCATCGTAGAGCTCAGAATTAACGCTTCCGAGCAATTTGTTGTTGATGTCTTCGATCTTCGAATCACTCAGGCGCACTTCAACAGATTGCTCCGCTGAACCCACCACAGAAACATCAGCAACACCGTTGATGCGCTCAAGTTCAGGCGAGAGCGTGTCTTCGGCGAACTCCGAAAGCTCATAGATGTCCTTGCCTTCATAGTTCGCGGCGACGTAGAGCGTGGCCATCATGTCCATGCTCATTTCCATGTAGTTAGGTGACCCAGCTGTTTCGGGCAACTGCGATTCGACTTCATTGACCGCCGAAGACACCTTCACCATGGCCGAATCCATGTCGGTGCCATCTTCGAATTCAAGGAACACCATCGAGAAGTTGTTGGCGCTCTGGGATTGGATCTCGGTCACACCATTGACCGTTGAGAGCGTGCTTTCGAGCACCTCGGTCACTTCGGTCTCGACCTTCTCAGCGCTTGCGCCAGGGTCGGTGGTCATGACCATGAGATAGGGAATGTCCATGTCGGGAAGCAAGTCGGTCTTCATCTTGCTCAACGAAACGCCACCCAAGATGAGTGCGATAATAACCGCAACGACGATGATATAGGGACGCTTGACGCTGAACTTAGAGAGCATAGAGGCCACAACACCTTCACGAACACGCAACAATATACAGAGTAGTTTCCTTTATCTGTATACCATAACTTGTGTACACAGCAGCCTTAGCCCTAAGCCAAATGCACGTAAGCCCTCCGATTGGTGCGGAAGGCTTACGAAAGTGTAATAAAGTTATGTGCAAGCGAGGGAAAGCGCACGGGCGCATTCGTCACGCAAAAGCTGCTCGCGGCGTTCGTGCACCACCCGGCAACCTAGCCGCCTGACCGGAGACGTCTGGCTAAAAGCAACCGTCTAGACCGGCTGATATCCACTCCACCCTGAAGCGATCAGCGTTGCGCCACGAATGACCGCGAAGACCGCAATGAAGATCGCAAGGCTTTCAGGAAAGATGAAGAAGCAGATGCCCACGAGCAAGCTCAAAATGGCCGAAACCAGTCCGAGCCCCCAAATTGAACCCAGTTGCTTACGTGAGGCGATGATAGAGAATATCTCTACGATGGAATACGCCATGATGAACGCGCCGATGAGCCACGGTATAACATAGGCTGTCGCGAGCGGATGGATGACCAACATCAAACCAATGATGATATCCAAGATGCCATACGCCACATACCAGCCCGAAAGTCCTGCTGTTTTGCGTTCACGCACGTAGGATATGATGTTCACGATACCAGCAAAGATGAAGCCAGCGCCGGCTACGAAAGTAACGCTCAAAAGCGTGATGCCGGGATAGAACGCGCACAGTGCGCCGAAGAAGATGAGCAGTACACCCGGTACGATGAGCGACCAATTTCTTTCTGCTTTTCCCTGGGAAGCCATAGCTTACCCCTTTCTCTTTTTTTGTCAGTGTAGCGCTGTGCGTTCAAGGACTAGCATGGAGCATCGCGAAGTTTGTTCCGCTGAAAACAAAGCGTTGCTAAAGGGTAATCATGCTTTGGTAGACGCAATGGATATGCGCGTTATTATAAAGTTGTTCGATCACAAACACGCACACCGCAAAAGCGCACGCTTCCCGGTGCTCGATCGTGTAAATGCAAGCGCAATCGTATCAGATCACGCCTCTAGGCGCGATTGAGGAGGAACTATGAGACTTGGTTTTATCGGCTGTGGCAACATGGCTGGAGCCATCATCGCAGGAATCATCAAGAAGGGCCTCGTTTCACCCGACGAGATCTATGGTTCGAATTCAACGCTCGAACATGCGAACGCAACGCATGAACGCCTCGGCATCCAAACCTCCACCGACAACACCCTCGTCGCCGGAGAGAGTGATATCGTGTTCCTCTGCGTGAAGCCGCAACAGTACGAAGCAGTGATCGACCAGATCAAGGATCACCTGCATGAACACCAGATCCTGGTGAGCATCGCACCGGGTAAGACTCTCGCATGGCTCGGTGAGAAGATCGGCCATCCACAAAAGATCGTACGGGTCATGCCCAACACGCCAGCACTGGTAGGCGAAGGCACCACCGCGTTCTGCCCGGGTGATCTCGTCTCCCTCAAAGAGGCAAAGATCGTGAAAGAGCTGCTCGAGAGCTTCGGGCTTGCGATCGAACTTGCCGAACCCCTCATGGATGCTGCCAGCGCAGTAGGCGGCAGCGCACCCGCGTTCGTTTATATGTTCATCGAGGCATTAGCCGATGGCGGAGTTGCTGAAGGCCTACCGCGCGCGCAAGCGCAAATGATCGCCGCACAAACCGTACTCGGCAGCGCAAAGATGGTACTTGAGACGGGCGAACATCCCGGCAAGCTGAAGGATCAAGTTTGCTCCCCTGGCGGATCGACCATCGCTGGCGTTGAGACGCTTGAAGAAGGAGCCTTCCGCGGTACCACTACCCGCGCCGTACGCGCCACGGTTGCAAAAGCGCGTAGTCTGTAGCGCTTTGGTCGCGTTTGCCAAACAGTAACAACCAGGCAAACTGTGATGTTTTTGTGCATGTTCAACGTGCATGGCTTACTTTATTAGCACTCTCGCTCTGAGAGTGCTAACTTTTTCTGTGATAAATCTGCGGCCTGCCCCTCGGTGGGCCGCACGCACGTACCCTCCACAAGAAAGGCTTATGCATGAAGCAATTCAAAACTGAGAGCAAGAAACTGCTCGATCTCATGATCAACTCGATCTACACGAATCGTGAGATCTTCCTGCGCGAACTTATCTCGAACGCCTCAGATGCGGTCGACAAGCTCTATTTCAAGAGTCTCACCGACTCTTCGATCACGGTCGCAAAAGACGACCTGTTCATCACCGTTTCTTTCGACAAAGACGCGCGCACGATCACCGTAGAAGACTCCGGCATCGGCATGACGAAAGCCGAACTTGAAGAGAATCTCGGCACGATCGCTCATTCTGGAAGCCAGGAATTCAAGACCGAAAACGCCGAGGATCAGGGCAAGGATCTCGATATCATCGGCCAGTTCGGTGTTGGTTTCTATTCCGCCTTCATGGTCGCCCAAAAGGTGACGGTGAACTCGCGCGCTTGGGGAGCTGATGAATCCTGGAGCTGGACGAGCGATGGCGTCGAAGGCTACTCGATCAAAAAGGGCAAGAAGCAAACGCACGGTACCGAAATCATCCTCGAGCTTAAAGAAAACACCGAAGAAGAGGACTTCGACCTATTCTTGAGCGAGCCGCAGCTGAAATCCCTCATCAAGCGCTACAGCAATTATGTGCGCTACCCCATCAAGATGGAATGCGCGAAGAGCGTCGAGCTGCCTAAGCCCGAAGATGCACCCGACGATTACACGCCACAGTATGAGACCGTGACTGAAGTTGAGACCATCAACTCGATGATCCCCATCTGGAAACGCCGCAAGTCAGAGGTAAGCGAAGAGGAATACAACGAATTCTACAAGTCGGATTTCCATGACTATGCCAATCCGCTGCGCACGATCTCGATCCACGCCGAAGGCACGCTTTCCTACGACGCGCTGCTCTTCATCCCGAGCCATGCGCCCTACGACCTCTACAGCAAGGATTACAAGAAGGGACTCGCACTCTATACGTCAAACGTGCTCATCATGGAGAAATGTGAGGAGCTGCTGCCCGATTACTTCAACTTCGTTCGTGGTGTGGTGGACAGCCAGGACCTCACGCTCAACATCTCGCGCGAAACGCTTCAGCACAATGGCCAGCTGCGCGCTATCGCCCAGAAGCTCGAGAAGAAGATCAAATCCGACCTGCTGAAGATGCTCGAAGATGACCGCGAAGCCTATGAGGGCTTCTTCAAGGACTTCGGTCGCGGCATCAAATACGGTATCTACTCAAGCTACGGCATGGATGCCGACAAGCTCTCTGATCTGCTGCTCTTCTATTCTGCAACCGAAAAACGCATGATCACGCTCGCAGAGTACCTTGAAAAGGCTGCCGAAGATCAGAAGTCGATCTACTACGCAGTAGGCGAATCGGTCGACCGCTTGGCCAAGATGCCCATCGTGAAGACCGTAATGGCAAAAGGCTATGACGTGCTGCTGTGCACTCAGGATGTCGACGAATTCTGCATGATGTCCATGAACAGCTTCGACGAGCGTCCGCTGAAGAATGTCGCTGGCGGCGATCTCGACCTCGAGACCGAAGACGAGAAAGAAGCCGCTGAAGCTATCACGAAAGAAAACGAAGGCCTATTCAACGCCATGAAAGAGGCGCTAGATGGTGCCGTCACCCGCGTAGCAGTTTCCACGCGCCTTTCCGACACGCCAGCCGCCGTTACCACCGAAGGACCGATCTCACTTGAGATGGAACGCATGATGGCGATGGGTCCCGATGGCGAACGTATCAAAGCCGACCGCGTGCTCGAGATCAATCCTCAACACAGGATCTTCGACGTTTTGAAACAGGCTCAGGAAGCCGGCGATACCGAGAAGATCGCGCAGTATTCGACCATCCTCTACAATCAAGCACTCATCGTTGAGAATATGCCAGTCGATGACCCGATCGCCTATGCTCAAGCGGTCACAGCGCTTATGGAATAATTACACAACAAAAGCGCGAGTTTTCCGTACAATCCCTACAAAATGCGAGTAGAATAAAGCGCGTTCATTTCCTTATGGGCGCGCTTGTTCTTTGCAAGCACGAAAACGGTCCGAAGAGCAATGAGGGGATCACGAGAAGCCAACCATGTCTCACGATTATCGACCAGCGCATCACCAACACGATCACGCTCGCCCACAGCGTCGCAAACCACAGCGTCGTACAGTCAATCGTGAAACCGTTCAAAGCGATGAGCTCTCATCAACTAACGGCATTCGCATGGTGAAAGACGCACAGTCCTTCAATCACGATCGCAATCCTCACCTCTCTCAAACATCGCTCCCTACTATCGATGCCGTTGGTGCTCCACATCCGAAGTCTCCTGCGGCTAGAGCAATGCAGCAGCAAGCTCGACCAAGACAGGAAGCACCAAACTTTGGTGTCGAAGAACTGTCTTTTGAGGACACGAGCGTGCGCACGCATGGCGTAGGCAACCCGCTCTACACGGGCGAAACCTATCCAGTGCGCGGAACACATACTGATAGCTCGCTCCCGCATGCTCATGCGCACAACCAGCGAACGAACTCCTCTCTTACTGGCTCGCAACGCGCTGTTCAGGGGATCCCTTCCGAACATCCCACCCCCCACGCGAACCAATCAGCAAGATTCCGCGCTGTTCCACCATTAAGTGACCCTTCTGAGCTGCCAGCTGGACAATCTGCACGCTTGAGGGCGGTCGATGCGACCAGTGCTCAACCAAGATCGTACGCTGGGCATTCGGCAAGCTTTGCCGCGATCGAGCACACGCAAGAAACGCAACAGCCCTACGACTACCAGGATTACACTGCCGCGAGCGGGCGCTACAAAGCATCCAACGCACAAGCAGCTTCGCCTGCAAATTTCAAACAACTTACTGCCACTTCGAAGCATGCGCGCAAGCGCACTAGAACTTTGCCACGAGCGATCGCTGCCGTTGCGATCGTAGTCGCACTGGGTGTAGGTGGCTTCTTCGGTTACCAGCAAATCGCCTTTGCAGGCCCCGTGACAGCTACGGTCAATGGCGAGAAGATGACGCTTGAAGGAAGCGAGCGCTCGATCGAAGGGTTGCTCGATAACAACATTGTGCAGGTCACACCAGGGAACTTCGTTGCGGTCGATGAGTCGACGCTTCGTGAAGGCGACGGCACCCGTTGCACGGCTGTCATCAACGAGCAACCCGTTAACGATCTGAAAACGCACATCAATGAAGGCGATCAAGTGGTTGTCTCGAACGGCACCGATGTGATGGAGAGCTATACCGATTCGGCGCCAACGGTTATTCCAGCGGGCTATTCAAAAGCTGGTCAGTATGGCGCGCTCCACGTTTTCCTAGCTGGCCAGGATGGCGAAACAGTAAACCGCACGGGTTCTGAGTCAGGTAAGACCATCGAGCAAGTCACCAAGGAAAAGATCGATAATCGTCTGGTGTACTACAACGCCAACTCCAACGGTGAAAAAGTCATCGCGCTCACTTTCGACGATGGGCCTTGGGATGGTTCGACCGAGCAGATCCTCGATATCCTGAAGGAGAACGGAGCAAAAGCAACGTTCTACACCATCGGCGAACAGATCTCTTCGCACTCCGATCAGATCGCACGCATGGCCAATGAAGGACACGAGATCGCAACCCACACGTGGGACCATGCAGCAGGATCGGGCAAGGGCGTTTCACTTAATCTCATGAGCACAGCGGAACGCCAAGAAGAAGTGCAAAAGGGCATGGACGCCATTAAGAATGTCACGAATAAAGATGCGAGCGTCTACTTCCGCGCACCTGGCGGCAACTTCAACGATAGCGTGGCGAACGATCTCAGGAGCATGGTCCAAGGCGAGATCGGTTGGAATATCGACACCGAAGACTGGCGCCGACCTGGTGCGGACACCATCGCTTCGCGCATTAAGAGCGCAGGTCCAGGTGAAGTTATTCTCATGCACGATGGCGGTGGCGATCGCTCGCAGACCGTTGCAGCACTTCGCGAAGCCCTGCCTTATCTGAAAAGTCAGGGTTATAAGTTCGTCACCATCTCCGAGCTTATCGAAGCCTACCCCTACCAAGAGGGTCAGCATTCCTAGTCAGCATTCCTGGTTCGCAGCTTTCTGCCAGAACCCACTCACGCGCACATTCCTTATAAAAAAACCTGCCGTAACCGCAACGTATCCGCGGTTTTGGACCAACTTAGCTATATACTAAGTACGTCTCAAGAACGAAAGGAACATTATGACTGCAACAATGAAGAAACTTGGCGTAGTTGCTGTGCTCTTCGCCCTGGTCGCGTCTATTGGCTTGTTCGGTTGCTCTTCGAACAACGAATCCAAAGACACCAACGCTGAATCTGCAGACTATACCTTGCTCAACGACGGCAAACTCGTAGTCGGTCTTTCTCCCGACTATCCACCATTCGAAAATCTCGAAGGTGACGAAGTGGTTGGCTTCGAAGTTGAGCTGGGCAAGGCAATCGCTGAAGAGCTCGGTCTCGAATATGAGAACAAGAACCTCCAGTTCGACGCTATCATCCCTGCGGTTGTTTCCGGCGGTCAGGTTGACATCGGCATGTCCGGTTTCACCGTTACGCCTGAGCGTGAAGAGCAGATCGACTTCACCGATGCTTTCTACATCGACGATCAGGCTGTTGCAGTTATGAAAGATGAAGATATCACCGAAGAGAATGCCGCAGAAGCACTGAACCAGGAAGGTATCATCATCGCAGTTCAGTCTGGCACCACCGGTGAAACCTATGCTCAGGAGAATTATCCGAACGCCACCATTCAGCCCTACGGCAACTCCACCGACTGCTTTGCAGCGATGCAGTCCGGCCAGGCTAACGCGGTTTGCACCAACAAGGCTGTTGTCGAGAAGATGATCAAGGATGCCTATCAGGATGCTGAAGTTGTCGCAACCAGCGCAACCGGCGAAGAATATGCGATCGTTGTCTCCAAGGACAACCCCGAGCTCACCAAGGCGCTGAACGAAGCGCTCAAGAAGCTCAAGGAGAACGGCACGATCGACGAACTCACCGCTAAGTGGCTCTAATCTTTTAGACGAACCCTCCCCAGCCGCGTGTTGGGGAGGGTTTTTTATTTAAGGACTTCTCATGCAAAAACGCATGCTCTCTTTCATATCCGTGTTCGTCGCAATCGCTGTGGCGTGCTCGGTTTTCTTCGTGGGTCTCTGCGCGCAGCCTGCAAGCGCTGAAGCGCTCGATACCGCAAAATGCACTGCGCGGCCTAACGCTGATGGGTCGAACGGGGTGAAGGGCGCCACTGAAACGCGCATTACCTGGGAAGGCCAAGCAGCCGCCGATGAAAGCGTGAAGGGCATCACGCTCACGATGCCCGAAGGCACTTCATTCTCAACGAAGAACGCGCGTATCACCATGCTCTCTGGCTCTGATCTTATGACCCGCACTAACATTGCAGCAAACTTTCAAATACAGGGCGATTCGATCGTTGCCACCTTCGATGAAGCGGCTCCTGCCGGCGGATATTTCCGCTTTGAAGTCTACGAAGTGAAGTTCCCCGCTTCTGGTGGCGCGATGGATCTTACGGGCACCTATGAACTCGCGAATGGCGACTACAAAGACATCGGGCAGATCCCAGCTATTAACGTCGTGGGCATCGACCCTGCCGAAGAGCTCTCCACCTATTTAGGCGAACAGGACTGGGTTCAAGCATGGAATTCCAACAAATTCTTGCACCTCTTCCTCGATCCAACGGTTCTGGTAACCAGCTTCCCGGTGGTTATCAAAGGATTTTTCATGGCCCTCGCGATCGTGCTCGTAGCGTTCCCTTGCGCGATTCCTTTCGGTCTATTGCTCGCGCTCATGCGTATGTCGAAGCTGCGCGTTCTTCGCGGTCTCGCAACCACCTACGTGAACGTCGTTCGTGGCACGCCGCTGTTCCTACAGATCTATATCGCGTTCTTCGGACTTCCACTTGCAGGCATCCAAGTGCCTCCCTTCCCTCTTGGCGTGGTGGTCTTGGCGATGAACTCGAGTGCTTACTTGTGCGAGATATTCCGCGCAGGCATTCAATCGATTCCTAAGGGCCAGTTCGAAGCTTCGCGCTCGCTCGGCATGAATGGCGCACAGACGATGCTCTTCGTGATCATCCCGCAAACCGTTCGTCGTGTGATTCCTACTATGACCAGCGAATTCATCCTGCTTTACAAGGACACCTCGCTGCTCGCTGCCGTGGGTGTCATGGAAGTGGTCATGTACGCGAAGACGATCGTGGCAGCCACTGGTTCGATCACACCTTATATCGTTGCGGCCTGCTTCTATCTCGTGATCACCTTGCCGCTCGCTAAGATCGTGGGCAAGCTCGAAGCGCATCTGGCCGATCGTGATGCAGGCAACACTGGCAAGAAGAGCAAGCGCAAGAAGCACAAAGCGCCACTGCCAGAAGATCCTGAACTGCAAGGCAACTTGGCGGTTGAAAGCACACCTGCGTTTGGCAGCAACATCAACGCTCACCGGACTCATAACCCGGAGGTCGTAGGTTCAACTTCTGTGTTTGCAACAGAAAGCGGAAGGGGGAATTAACGATGCATCAAGTAAGCGATGAAGTGGTTGTCCGTATCGAAAACCTCACGAAGAGCTTTGACGAGCTCGAAGTTTTGCGCGGCGTTAACGTGAATGTTCATCGTGGCGAAGTAGTGGTCATCCTCGGCCCTTCCGGCTCGGGCAAATCGACCCTTTTGCGTTGCGTGAATCTGCTCGAGACTCCTACTTCGGGCAAGATCTTCTTCGAAGACACCGAGATCACCGACCCGAAGGTTGACATCAATCAGGTGCGCTCCAAGCTGGGCATGGTGTTTCAGAGCTTCAATCTGTTCCCACATCTCACGGCAAAGAAGAACGTGATGTTGGCACAGCGCAAGGTGCTCAAGCGTTCCGAAGAAGAAGCAGAGAAGAAAGCGATCGAAGAGCTTACGAAGGTGGGACTGGCCGAACGTGTCGACTACAAGCCAAGCCAGCTTTCCGGCGGTCAGCAGCAGCGCGTAGCTATTGCGCGTGCGCTTGCCATGGATCCGCATGTCATGCTCTTCGACGAAGCAACCAGCGCCCTCGACCCCGAACTGGTTCGTGGTGTTCTTTCGGTCATGAAAGAGTTAGCACGCGAAGGCATGACCATGATCGTGGTAACGCACGAGATGGGTTTTGCGCGTGATGTGGCAGATCGCGTGATCTTCATGGACGGCGGCGTGATCGTTGAAGAAGGCACGCCAGAAGAAGTGTTCGACCACCCGCAGCATAATCGCACGAAGGATTTCTTGGGACACATCACCGAAGTAGTGTAGTTCTTTGTGCGGAGTTCACTTTTTAGGGGAACAAGACGTCGGCGTGACCATTTAGATGCGCATTTTGCCGCTCATCGCATGCAAATGGCTACGATCGAAGTACTTCTTGCACTTCAGCGTTGTGGCGGCTATTATATTTAACTGTCGCTTTTCGTTCACGAGCTATACCAGATAGCTTACTAAGAACGAGCGGAACATATAGTGCGGGGTGGAGCAGTCTGGTAGCTCGCCGGGCTCATAACCCGGAGGTCGTAGGTTCAAATCCTGCCCCCGCGACCATTCATTCAACGCCGTTCTTCCGAACGGCGTTTTTTTGTTGATGCTGCGAGGAAGCAAGACAACCAATCTAGCATTTCGGCGCTTTCTTTCATGGACCAAAGTCCATTCAAACGCACCTCAAAGCTATCTTGATCATCTTGCTTCCTCTCGCTCTCTTTTCCAATCAAGAAATGCTTTTCTTTTGTTACGGGGCTGATGCAGAACCAGCGTTTCAAAACGCCAGCTAAATTAAGGAAACGATATATACTTGTGGTATACTTGTTTTCCGAACGAGAGGGGTGGGCATTATGGCACAGCTATCGCTTTATATGGATGACATCGCAATGGAAGAACTACGGGCAGATGCTGAAGCGGCTGGGAAGTCGATTTCCTCTTATGCACGCGAGGTTCTTGAAAAACGTCATGAGGCCGAACGCGGCTGGGTGAATGGTTGGCCTCCAGGGTATTTCGAGAATTTGAAGCCCTTAAATTTTGAGGAACCTGTTGATCTGCCACCCGAGCCTATTGAGCCCCTCAATACTATTTAAGGACGCTTATGTATTTGCTAGATACGAATATCCTTATCGATATATCAAGACGCAAATTAAATGCTGCATATGAGCTGCTCCTAAATAGCGATGCAAGGCTTTTCAAAGTTCCGGCCGTGGTCAAAGCCGAACTACTTCTGGGTGCAGAAAAGAGCATGCAGCCTGAAGAAGAACGCCTAAAAGTGGAGTCTTTGCTCTTGCCTTTCGAGATCATCCCTTTTGACGAAACCTGCGCTGCACACTATGCGAAGATTCGTGCAGATCTTGAGCGCAAAGGGCTAACCATCGGCGGTAATGACTATCTGATCGCAGCAACAGCCCTTGCTCACGGCGCCGTTCTGGTCACCAACAACGTGGATGAGTTCAAACGTGTGCCTGGGCTTTCCCTTGAATGCTGGGAAGAGATCGATTTCTAGGCGGGCCTCATCGAGTGTATCAGCTGACAGATGAATAACGCTCGCTTCCATCTCAGTTCTTGGCTTCGCCCTTCCAGCGATCAAGATGCGGGAGCAACGTGGCCATGAGAGAAACCGCTTCTTCGCGCGAGATACCCATCGCGTCAGCTTCCATTTGGGCTGTTGCCTCGATGAATTCATCCATATCGACATCTTTTGCCGTGAAATCGCCCTCTTGATAACACCACTTGCAGTAGTGCTCGCTCGGCGAGCCATCTGCTTCCGTGCCATGCAAAGCTTCATCAGGTATCGGCATCGAACAGCACTGACAGTAATACTCCGCTGGCATCTCAAAGAAGCGTTCGAGCGGGATCGAATAGGTAACGCAGATCAACTTCACCATGTCGATGCTCGGTGAAGTCTCGCCAGTCTCCCAGCGAGAGATTGCCTGTCTGGTCACGAACAGATCACGCGCCATCTGCTCTTGCGTCAGCCCTTTTTCGGTTCGGATCTGTGTGATCGTATCGCTCATGGCCATGGTAGGTCCTTTCGTTATAAATGCCTAACCCCATTATGAAGATACCGTTCGCGGGTTCAAGCAACACCTTGTTGCATCTCGGTTGCAACGTGCCTATTATTCATATCCGCAGAAGATACCGCTACCCAATTTGAACGAGAACAAAGAGGACGATGCCCGCAGTAGATTTGAAAGTATACGGAGCGATCTTAAGCGTTCGCCCAGCGCGACGATTCGACATCGCTTGCCTGCTGATGCGCATGTATGGCTATATGATGAACATCGGCACTGTTGCCATGCTTTCGCTGGCTGGGTATTCGTTTCTCGAATCAGGCCTTGTCTCGTCAGTTATCGCCCTTGCGATCTTCCTGATTGGCCCGCGCCTGGGAAAGCTAGTCGACGAACGCGGCCAATCACGTGTAGTACCTTTTGCCGCGCTGGTCAGCCTAACGGGGCTGGTCGCGCTCCTGATCACAGTGCAATTCCATGGTCCCCTCTGGATCCTGTTCATCGCATCGATCTTCGTCGGTTGCATCCCCAGCGCTCAAGCCCTCTCGCGTGCTCGCTGGGTCTATCTCTTGCGCATGGGCAAACTGGGTGAAAAGGCGCCGAACGTAACCACCATCTTTTCTTACGAAGGAATTTTGGATGACATCGGTTTCATGATCGCCCCCGCCCTTTCGATCTTCCTTGCCTCATCTTTTACCCCGATCGCAGGTCTTGCGGTAGGTGGCGTGTGCTTCTTGATCGGCGCAATCTTGCTCACGCACGCAAAAGAGACCGAGCCTCACCCTGGATGGAGATCGGCTGCGGATACCGCTTCGTCTGATGGTCCAACGCTCAACAGCTCAGCACCCGAAAAGGGCGAAGCACCTGCAAAAGAGAAGAAGAGTCTTTTCCGTACGTCGCGCATCGTGCGGGTGCTCTTCGTCTTGATGCTCCTACTGGGCTCATTCTTCGGAACCTTCGATACCACTTCTGTTGCATTCGCCGAAGAGCTGGGCGAACCGAACATCGCCAGTGGTGCGCTGATGCTCTCAGCGCTCGTTTCGATCGCAATAGGCTTTCTGTTCGGCACCTTGCGCCTTGCGATCCCCCACTATAAACAAGTGCTGATCGCTGCTACCTGCATCGGAGTGGGTTATGGGTCGATGATGCTCATCAGCGATGCCGTGAGCCTGTATGTGGTCTCTTGTTTTGGCGCGCTCTTCTACGCACCCTTCCTGATCGTGATGAATGGTGCCTGCGAACGCTCTGTTCCTGGCAAGCGCCTAACCGAAGCTATCACCTGGCTCAACGCAGGCTGCACGTGCGGTCTTGCGATCGGCCCGACACTTGCGGGCATCATGATCGACCTGTGGGGTGCTCAGGCTGGATTTATCATGGGAGGCGTGCTCGCTCTCGCGATTCCCGTTATTGCGCTCCTGCATCGCCGCACGATCAAGACTGGGCGTAAGAGCACCGTGCACCGCGCCAAGATCAAGATGCCTGAAGCCGCCTAGGAAAACTACAGAATTCCAGCCTATCTGGCAGCCAGATTGAATCTTGAGAACTGGCGATACATCTTCAAGCGAGTGATCAGTTCTTCTTTGTTCACCTGCTGAATAGCGCAAACATGGTCCAGCGCAACCGATGCTACATCCATCAAAAAATCGACGGGAATAGTATCGATCTTCTCTCGCTTTTCACCGCTGAAATAAGCGATAGCCCCCAATATGCCACTGGCTGTATATTCGATGATAAGACGCGACTTGAGATCGAGTTCCCCTCCTTCAGGCAACAGGAAGGTTGACCAGATCTTGATCACGTAGCTTTTGAGGTTCTTCTCAACGATCGTTTGTCCGCCCTGCTCCATGAAGAGAGAAAGGCGCGGAATATGCCCTTCGATCATCGATTCAAGAACTGCTTCAGGATTATCGCCAGCAATAACAGAAATAATGCAGTTGGGCAGCCCCTTAACTTCCCGACTCAGAGCCGCTAGCATGAGCTCATCCTTATCTGCAAAATGATAGTAGAACGTTCCTCGGTTGCATCCTGCTTTTGCCACGATCATCCCAACCGATATCTCGTGCAGTTGGTTATCCTCGAGCAGCTGCCAAAAAGCCTCGATCATTCGATCGCGCACGGAGGGTTGATTGCTTTTCTTCGGTCTTGCCATATGCCACTTCTTTCAAACAAGATCGCATTCGTCGACTCTGTGGTAGCAAAGCGATGCCCTATCAGAAAGGCGCATTCACGCGAAGCCTCTTGGCCAAATGACGCTGCGCCCATGACAAATATAACATGTTGTACAAATAATACCATGCAAATAGCCCTGTTAAACCACCTATCCTATTGAAGGAAATTCGCCAGAAAGCCTAAGAATGCTTCTGTTAACTTGATTCGGTGCTCTGCAGAACCAAAGGGGACAAGGTTACAGAAGCCCACATCAGCAATACTGCTCGCTCGCCTCCATACCTTCTTGAAGCGAACAACCATCGCAGTCATCACGAAGCAAGCCGCTTTCATCGAATACTAAGCGCAAGCCTCAGGTATGCTCGCTATAGTAGAGAGAGTCTCAATTACCGTGAGCGCAACATCAGGTTTGCGCCGTAACGCCGTAAAAAGGGAGTTCGAGCGCTTCATGAGCAAACGTGGTGTCATCATAGCGAACACGGGCACACCCGATGTACCCGAAGCAGATGTCGTGCGCGCATATTTGGCCGAATTCCTTCAAGACCCGCGCATTTGTCCGCTGCCCGCTCCCTTGTGGAAGATCATCCTCCATGCATTCATCTTGCCAAAACGCGCTCACGCATCAGCAGAAAAATACCGACAGATCTGGACTTCCCAAGGCTCTCCGCTCCAATCAGGAATGGCATCACTTGCCCATAAGTTGCAAGCCTCTTTCAACGAGCAGGACAAAGCAACTCTCGTTCGGCATGGCATGAGCTATGGCTCGCCATCGATCGAACAAGCACTGGGCGAACTTAAAGCCGAAGGGTGCGATGAACTGGTGGTCTTATCGCTTTATCCGCAGAACGCGCTCTCAACCACGGGCGTCGTAGCAGATAAAACGCTTGCTGCTTTAAGCGCCCTCGACTGGCATCCGCAAACGAAGCTCGTCGGCTATTACAGTGCTCACCTGCTCTATCTTGAAGCCATCGCGGCATCGATTCGCGCTGCTGGTTTCGATAGCTCTGCAGGAGACAAGCTGCTCTTCGCGTTCCACTCCATCCCGGTACGAGATATTCGCAATGGTGACGATTATGAGGACAAAGCGCGCGCAACCGCCAACGCAGTGGCACGTCTTCTCGAGCTCGACGTTCAGGACTGGGCTCTTGGCTTTCAATGTCGCTTCGATAAGGCACGTTCGTGGCTTGACCCCTTCATCCCTGAAGCCCTTCAAACGCTCGGCGCACCGCGCGGACGATTGTTCGTGGTTGCTCCGAACTTTTCGATCGACTGCCTCGAAACGCTTTACGACATCGATATCGAGTTGCGCCAACAAGTATGTGAAGACCCTGCCTTGCAGATCGAAAGTGACCGCTTCGTTTATGTGCCTTGTTTGAATGACACCGATGCACACGTCGAGCTGCTAACCGATATCATCAACTCCGTTAATGCTGAAAACTAATCTCTTGCTTTTGCTTGCAACCCGCCAATCTCTACAAACTTTCTGCCAAATTGTTCGATTTGTCTCAATCCCTCAATGCATATCCTCTCCATTTCTTCACCACATATAAGCCTTTCATCTGCGATCTTGGGGGTACCGCCCCTATAATCAAGTAGTTTTTATTGCGGTAAGGCAACAGCGCGCGATTCGATGCGATAATCGAATCCCATGAGAGAACAGACCGAACAACAAGCGCGATTCAGCTTTGCCAGCTTAAGGGAGAAATTTCTTGACGCCCTTCCTTATCTGGTGTTTTTCGTTCTGCTCTTCTTCACCATCTATTACCTTTTTGGCGTAGCCGATGCCCTGCTCGGCATCGTGTTCCTCTTCTTTTCGCGCGCCATCATCCAAGACCCAGGGCTTTCGTTCGCGAACTATCTGCGGCGCCTTTGCTGGTTCGTGCTCATGGGCGTCTGCGCGAGCATCGCAGGACTCAACGATGTGCTCTTCGTGGTCATGAGCTTCTGCTACCTGTTCTTCATAACGCTCACCCAATCCGACGACTATCTTCCCCGCAATTTCTACTGGCTCGGGCTTGGCTACCTGTTCCTGCTGATCTACCCCATTACCCCTGGTGAGATCCTTCCACGCCTTGCGGCGCTTGGCCTTTCGATCGCACTCACCACCGCCTTCATCTACCTGATGCGCTTTACCCTGCGCAAGACCGGCAAGCTCGACGAATTTGCCCGCGATCGCGCCTTCATGCGCGAAGCCTTCGACGATGTAGCCACTCAACTTCGTCTCCTCGCACAAGCACCCGAAACCGAACCAACTAATAACACGGATCCCTCGCTCACAGACACTTCACCATCATCGTCTGCCACAAGCGCAGCAAAAGAGCCGCAACCTTCCGCCTCAACCCTCGAAGCGCAGGTTGAGCCCGAAAGAACGTTCACCCTCGCCCAAGACTACGCGCAAACCGAATACGCCACGGTCTTGCGCCAAGGCGGCATACTCTCGGGCCGACAATGCTACACCTTCGCACTGCTCCTTTGCTGCGAGCAAATCTCGGACCTGATCCATGCCACTTCCAAGAACGCGCAGGGCATCACGCCGAAGAACCGAGAATACTTCGCCGATCTGGCCGCCGTTTTCGAAGCGGTCGCCACCAAGAAGATCACGCGCATCTCCGAGATAGTGAGTGAACTCGAAGCATTCCTTGAGCGTCGTGGCTTCGACACTACGTGCTACCACGAATCATGGAATGCGATCCTTGAAGCACTCGTGCGCACCTTGCGCGACACCCGCCTCTCGCGCGACGAATCCACCCCGTTCCTCAAGAGCATTCGCTATCGCTACCACTTCTTGCGTGACAACATCAGCCTCAAGAACACGCAAACGCGCTTCTCTCTTCAGCTTGCCACCATCGTAACGATCGCCGTACTAGCCGACATCGCGCTCACGCACCTGATCGGGCTCGATTTCGGCATCTGGATACCGATTGTCGCCTTCACGATCTTGAACACCTACAACGATGAAACGCTACGCTCAACGAAGAACAGCACCATCGGCACGCTCGTCGGCATCGCGATCTTTGCGCTCTTCGTGCATTTCATCCCAAGCCCCTTCCTCATGCCAACGGTCATCACGCTGTGTTACCTGGTCATCCTCATGAATATCAGCCAAACGGTCTCCATCACTGCCGGAACGCAGATGGCGCTCACCGCACTCTATTCCGCCGATGCATCGCTTGGCATGACGCTCGTTATCCGCCTTGGCTTTGTGATCATCGCAGCAACTTGCGTGGTGATGGTGATCTTCCTGTTTATGCGCACGCAACGAACCACCACCATCCGCACGAAGATCATCGAGCTAGAGCGTATCGATGGCCGCCTGCTCGCGCAGATCGATCTTGGCATCAAACGCGGCCACGTTAACCTGTGGCGCGCGGTGCAGCTGCTCTACTACCTGCACATGAATTCTGCGTTCATGGAAAACCTGGCGAACAGCCTTAGCCTGAAAGAGATCAAATGGGAAGAACGCCCCTCGCGGCGCGAATCACTTGCACAGATCAAGCAGCTGAAACAGGACGTTCAGCGCGTCCTGCAGCTCAATTACAAGTTCGCGATGGATGCCGCCCACGCCGTGATGCTGCTCGATCCGCGGCGCGTGCATGACGATCTGCTCTCCGACGAGCCTCAGCATGATCTTGATAACGCATCGCCTGATACCACCGCGCGCATCAAGCATATCGATGCCACCAACGAACGTCTCAAAGAGAAGACGCACGACCTCGAAACCATGCGCTATCTGGAAGAGGATCTCAAAGACTAACCACCCGACCCACTACACCAGCGCGGCAAGCCTTTTGATAGAATAGCGAGCATGAACAAGGAGGTTTACGTGGCCGACTATCAACGCGCACGCTCGCCGCAACAAAAAGCTGAACGCATGAGCGCGATCATGGATGCAACCGAAACACTGTTCGCACAGCTTCCCTATCACGAGATCAACATGGGGCTCATCGCAAAAGAACTGGGCTGGTCACGCTCTAATCTCTACAAATATGCCGCAACCCAAGAAGAGATATTCCTTGCGCTCCACAGTCGCGCTAATCGTGCTTTGGTCGATGATCTTATGGCTTCGCTTGCAGGCAAGAAGCTCACAAATGCTGAATTTGCGCATGAGTGGGCATGTGCCGTTGCGCGCCATCCAGAATTCTTGCGCTATCAAAGTATCTTGATCCCGATCATCGAAACGAACACGTCGCTCGATCGTCTCGTTGAATTCAAGAAGAACTTCGCACTCATGAACGAATCGATTCGCACATTGCTGCGAAAGCACCTCTCATGCAGCGCAAACGAAGCCTCCGATCTCTCTTTGTGTCTCATCTATCAAGCGGCTGCGCTATTCAATCACTTCAATTGCGCCGAGCAGGTGGCCGAAGCTATGCGTCTTGCTGGCTTGCCGCCTATAGAGGGCAATTTCGAGGATGCCTACACGAGCTTCGTCGAGATGTGCCTCGATCGTCTTTCGCAATAAAAAAGGTCGTTCCTTCTGCCTGACGCAAAAAGAACGGCCTCGCATTACTTAACGGTCACAAAGCCTACAACATCGCTCCGCGATCGACCACGATCTCACGACCATTGAATTTCGTGGCAGCTTCTGATTCTGCAAGCCAAAGCACCATATCCGTCACGTCTTCAGGATTGAGGAATTTCAGTCCTCCGGGATTCTTCTCGTCTTCGAACATCTCCTGCCAGCTGGTAAAGCTCTTACCCATCGTTGAGTTCACGAAGTCAACGTAGCTCTCCGTTTCGCACATGGGCGTACGCACCTTCGTGGGGCATACAACGTTACAGTAGATCGGCAGGCCTTCGCTTTGGAGTTCGAGCGCAAGCGTTTTGGTAAGCCCGATGATGCCGAATTTGGTCATGCAATACGTTGCCAACTGCGCAGTTCCCTTAAGACCCGACACAGAAGAGATGTTGATGATGCGTCCGTAACCTTGTTTGCGCATGTAGATCGCAGCATATTTATCTGTGCGCCAGGTTCCCTCGAGATTCACCGCGAGCGCGCGCTCGACCTGTTCATCGCTCAATTCCCAAGTGTAACCAAAATTGATGATGCCCGCATTGGCCACCACCACATCCAAGCGACCAAACGTTTCCCACGCCTGAGCGAACGCTGCTTCGACCTCAGGCGTGGAGCAGATGTTCGCCTGCAACGCCAACACCTCGCCACCCGCATCGCGAACCAACGCGATGGTCTCTTTGAAGATCTCGTTCTCTGGTTCGAGCATATCGATGAGCACTACATCGAACCCTGCCTTTGCGAACGCAACCGCATGTGTGCGCCCCTGGCCCATCGCGCCGCCCGTGATCAGAACAACCTGTTTAGATGATTTTGCCATCGTAGTAACTCCTAATTCTTCGAACGCGTGACTGCTTCAACGATAAAGCCCAGCTTATCGAGCGAATCGTAGTAGGTGAAACGCGCGGTTGGATCGATGAGCGAGGTGCCTTCCATCCAAACAGCGATTCCCTTTTCCGCCATGAGCTTCGTGACCACATCGTTATCGGTCACATCGAAGCGAATATGGTGCAAGCCATTTTGCCCCATCTTCAGATAATCGCTCCAGATCGTGTCATCCTCACCCGTCGGCTGCAAGAACTCAAGCTGGATATTGAAGAAGTTATAGAACGCAGAGACAACCTCTGCATCGACGACCTTGCCATCGCGATAAACCGACTTCTTGTACACCGAATGACCGCCTGCATCAGGCTCGAGGCCGAACACTTCAAGCATGCCTTTCTTGGTACGCTCAATATCGTCGGTGATGATGCCAATCTGAACGATGTCTCTCAATTCGTCAGTAAGAGTAAGATCTTGAACTTTCATGATGCCTTCCTGCTTCAGTTGTCGGAAACCCTCTTGGGAGCGTAACACTACTTAGACAATCTTAGCTGATTGTCCAACTTCCCTTACGGTCTTATTACGAAAGCCAGATACGTTTCTGATGTTTCTTTTTACAGTTTTGTGATTACGGTTACGTTCTAGTGAACACCTTGTCGCCTATGATAAGCTAAGCTCACACCTGTGAAAGGAGTGTTCTCTATGAGCAAATCCAAAGTATATTTCACCAAAGAAATCACCCCAGAAAACGTCGTGAAGCTCTATGAACATCTTGGCGTGAAGCTGCCAGGCAAGGTTGCGGTCAAGGTTCATTCCGGCGAAGAGGGCAACCAGAACTTCCTCCATCCTGAATTCATGCGTCCTATGATCGACGAAGTAGACGGCACGGTCGTCGAGTGCAACACCGCCTACGATGGCGCGCGCGATACCACTGAAAAACATGAGAAGCTCATGGCCGCACACGGCTGGACCGAATATTTCGATGTTGACATCATGGATGCGGATGGCCCGAGCTCCGACATCATCTTCCCGATCGAGAATGGCCGCGTGCTGAAGGATAACCGTGTGGGTGGCCACCTGGCGAACTACGCTTCGATGCTCGTGCTCTCTCACTTCAAAGGGCATCCGATGGGCGGCTTTGGCGGTGCGCTCAAGCAGCTCTCGATCGGTTGTGCTTCTAACCAGGGTAAGGTGAACATCCACTCTGGTGGTGCAACCCTCAACCAGGGCGAATTCTGGGATAAGCACGCCGAACAGGATGATTTCATCGAGGCGATGGCCGAAGCAGCCGAGACCGTGGTCAACCACTTCGGCAGTAACATCGCGTTCGTGAACATCGCTTGCAACCTTTCGGTCGATTGCGACTGCTGCGCAGTAGCAGAAGATCCCTGCATGAAGGACATCGGCATCTTCGCTTCACTCGATCCGGTGGCTATCGACGCTGCTTGCCTCGATGCTGTGCGCAATTCCGATGACCCCGGCCGCGACACGCTACTCGAGCGCATCACCTCACGCCATGGTGAGAAGATCATCGATGATGCAGTGCGCCTGGGTTATGGCAGTGCCGATTACGAATTGATCGAGGTCTAAAGCCAGAGCAACGTACCATCTGCTCGAGAAGCCAAGAGGGAAAGAATCATCCGATTTCTTTCCCTCTTTTTTGATAAGGCCGCGGCTTTTCTACACTCTCCACTACATAACAACAGAGATGATATCCGCTGGCGCGACCACGCCTTCTTCAGTAATGATAGCCGTGATCAAGTCCGCAGGCGTTACATCGAACGCAGGATTGTAAATCTTCACACCTGGAATAGGCGGATCGAGTACTTCTGAAGCAGCACGCTCTTCGATGGGAATATCCTCACCATGTTGCGCACTCACATCGATCGTTGAAGTGGGCGCTACCACGTAGAACGGAATCCCATACCGAGCAGCGGCGATCGCAACTCCCAGCGTACCGACCTTGTTAGCCGTGTCTCCATTCGCTGCAATACGGTCGGCACCTACGAACACCGCATCAACACGCCCCTGCGCCATCGTAGTAGCAGCCATGTCATCGCAGATCAGCGTTACGGGCACCTGCGCTTTCGCAAGTTCGAACGCGGTCAGGCGCGCACCCTGACGCAGTGGACGAGTCTCGTCGGCATACACCATCTCTATCTTGCCTTGCAGTGCCGCCTCATAGATTACGCCAAGCGCGGTTCCGAAGAACGCCGTTGCCAAACTACCGGCATTGCAATGGGTGAGCACGCTCGATCTTTCCTCGAGCAGCGCGGCGCCAAACTCTCCCATCTTCCTGTTCGCGTCTTCATCTTCAACGATCAGCTGCTTGGTGAATTCATAGAGCTTGTCTGCGATCACAACAGGCGAAGACCCTGAAACAGCCTCTTCCTCAACGATCTCCATTGCCGCATCCACCATATGCATCAGGTTCACTGCAGTAGGACGCGCATGAGCGATACGTTCGGCAGATTGTCGCATGAACTCCAAATAGTCGGCAGGTTCGTTCATCTCATCATGCGAAGCCTCCTTGTTGGTCTCGCAGAACTCCGCGGCAGCAAGCGCTACTGAAGCCGCCCCCGCGATCCCGATCGCAGGCGCGCCGCGAACCTTCAGCTGCTTGATCGCCTCGATCGCCTCGCGCCAATCGGTCAGATGAAGATATGCTTCTGCATAGGGCAACTGCGTCTGATCGATGATGCTAAGCTCTGGATACCCATCAGGAATTACTGACATATTGGAATCATTGCGCACCAGGTCGATCGTGCGCGGAATGTTGTCGATATCGATAGCCATGTAGACTCCCTGCTATTCAAACGATTACCGCATTCCAATATACCCGAACAATATAACGCGAACACCCCTTTGCCTGCGAGGAGCGAACAGGAGACGAAGCAAGTGTTCATTCCCTGTTCATTCATTTCCTGTTCATTTCCTGCATTACACCCTTGACTTAAACCAAGGTTTAAGAGGAACAATAGAGCAACCTCTCTTACCGAGAGCAAAGCAGCTCCGAACTGCCTTCTTCACAAACAGAAGGCCACTGAAAGAAAGGCACACTCTATGAGCGGAATTATGCCTGCATCAAAAATGGGCTTTGGTTGCATGAGACTTCCTCTTCTTGACCCCAACGATCAAACGAGCATTGACCTTCCCCAGTTCAAACAGATGGTCGATGTCTTCATGGAAGCAAGGAATACCTACTTCGATACTGCATTCGTCTACCACGAAGGTGCATCCGAGACAGCGCTCGGCGAAGCACTCGTCGCTCGCTACCCACGCGATTCCTTCACCGTTGCCACGAAATGTCTTGCCTGGGCGCTCCCCAACAAAGAAGCGGCCTACAACTGCCTTGACGTTTCACTCGAACGCATGGGTCTTGATTATGTTGATTACTATTTGCTCCACAACGTCGGCGGCAAACGCACCGCAAAGTTCGATGAATACGATATGTGGAACTTCACACAGGAACAGAAAGCAGCGGGTAAGATCAAGTACGTTGGTTTTTCTATACATGATGATTGGGAATGCCTCGATAAGCTCTTGACCGCGCACCCCGAGATGGATTTCGTTCAGCTCCAGGTCAATTACCTCGACTGGGAGGATCCTCATAATGAAGCAAAGAAGCTCATGGAGGTGGCCGAAAAGCACGGCAAGCCGGTTATCATCATGGAACCCGCGCGTGGTGGGCGCTTGTGCGATCTTCCCGAGGCGGCAGCGCATATTCTCGAGGAAGCGAATCCCGGATCGACGCAAGCCGAATGGGCCTATCGTTTCTGCTGGAATCTTCCGAATGTGATCAGCGTGCTCTCTGGTATGTCAAATATCGCGCAAGTTGAAGAGAACACGAAGGCTTACCTGGCAAATAAACCCTTCACGCCCGAGGAGAATGCCGCCCTCACAGCCGCGATCGAGCAGCTTCGCTCGATGTCGGTCGTACCTTGCACGGCTTGCAACTACTGCGTAAAAGACTGTCCTTCGAATGTGAAGATACCGCAGATCATGGGGCTTCTGAACCTTGCAGCCATGACGGAAAACCTTCAGTTCGCTAAAGAGCTCTACAGTTGGCAAGCTGCTGAAGGCCCCGCAAGTTCATGCATCCAGTGCGGGGATTGCGAGGCAATGTGTCCACAGCAGATCGACATCATCCACCAGCTTGAGGTTGCAGCAGATCAGTTCGAATAGATCGAACAGGGTAAGTGCTCATTCGAAACGATATGGCGGTCCGACAAAGAAGAAACTCTGTCGCGAATGAACACTTACCCCGTCCCCTGTTCGCCTCAGTGTCCTTGGATCTGGCATTCCTCTAAGGTCGCAAGAAGCTCCGGAGGCATCTCCTCTTTGGGCATCTTGCGCGGAACTTCACAAGTGCCCGCAGCAGAGGCTGTATCGTAGAACCAACATTTATACTCGATAAACCTGAGCGTGCGGTTTAGATCCTCGATCTGCTCAAGGATCTTCTCACGACGTCCATGCACCAATGCGCGCCTGTCCTCGATGGATTCATCGCCCAATTCGCTCAGACGCACGAATTCCCTGATCTCTTGCAGCGACATGCCTGACATCTTCAAATGTCCGATCAAGCGCAACAGATCCAAATCCGCATCCGTGAAACTGCGGATGCCGCCCTCAGTTCGTCCGATGTGAGGCAAGAGCCCATTTTTCTCGTAATACCTGATAGTTGACGCGGGTATATCCAAAGCTTTCGCAGCTTCACCAATTGAGTAACCATTTTTCAGTTCCATGATCGAGCCTGCTCTCGTCTTTTCGTTAGCATCAAAACAGCTTCTATTATCAGCTTAAACCGTACTTCAAGTACAACACGAAGATCGAAGTCAAAACCACCTGCAAACCTTCTGATAAAACCCCTGAATAAAGTATATGAAAGATGCTATACTTTCTTAGATATAAAGATGGGCTCATTTACCAACGTAGCGTTAGGAAAATGGGTGCGCTTCACGTGTCATTTTGAACAGCACTAGTAAAGGGTAGCATGCAGAACATGTGGATCAGCGTCGCACTGATCGTAGCGGTCATAATCGTTGGTATCATCGCCGGTAAGCGATTGAGTACCCCAGGCCCTCAGCGTCGTGCCGGCGAGTCCGCAGTACAGATCAGATGAAGCGACGCGCCTTGAGCGCGTCGCTTTTATTTCACCCACCCAACAAAAGGAACCACGATGGACTACCAGACTTTGCAAGATGAGATCAAATCAGCCATGAAGGCGCACGACAATAATCGACGCGACATTTTGCGTCAGGTTCACACGGAACTGAAGGCGATCGAAGTGAACGAACGCCGCGACATCACGGAAACCGATGTGGATGCGATGCTCAAACGCGTTATCAAGCAAACGAAGGAAACGCTCGATGGCTCGATCAAAGCGGGCAACAACCAAGAACGCACCGATACGCTCACTGAGCAAGTTGCCATTCTGGAAGGCTATCTTCCTGAGCAGGTTGAAGGCGAAGCGCTCATGGCACTCATCGACGAAGTAGTCGCTGAAACAGGCGCAACTACCAAAAAGGACATGGGGCGCGTGATGGGAGCGCTCACGCAGCGCACAGGTGGCAACTTCGACAAAGCCGCTGCAGCTGCTACATTGAACCAGCGCCTGAGCTGATCGGGCATCAAGCTTTCTCAAAGGCTTTTTCTCGCTGCTCAAGATCGCGTTCGATCTGAGCATCGAAGGCATTGTTCCAGCATTCACACGCAGGCAAACCGGGGATCGACGCCGCATTGAACACGGGGTTGATCCCTTGCTTTCTTTGTCGCGTGTAATCATCCAGGCACTTGAGAGCCCACTTCCCTAGCGCAAGGATCGCAATGAGGTTGATGATGCACATGATGCCCATCAAGATATCTGCCACATTCCATGCCAGATCGAAGCTGCTCAAACAGCCCGCGAAGATGATCGCCAAACATGCAACCCTAAACCAGAAGAGCAGCATCTTACGATCGCCGAAGATGAACTTCAAATTGGACTCCGCATAAAAGTAATTGCCGATCAAGCTGGTGTAAGCGAACAGGAACACCGCCGCGGTGATGAAGGCGATCCCCACATCGCCCGCAAAGTGATAGACCGCCATCTGGACGAGCGGCATGCCATTCAATCCAGCTGCCGTCTGGGGATCCTGGACCATGAACACCAACACGATCATGGCCGAACACGTGCAGATGAAGAGCGTATCGATATAGACCGAAAGCGTCTGCACCAGGCCTTGCTTCGCGGGATGCGAGACCGATGCTGTTGCTGCAGCGTTCGGCGCCGAACCCATACCGGCTTCATTGGAGAACAGACCACGTTTGATACCCAGCATCAAAGCAGATCCCGCAAACCCGCCGAATATCGCCTGAAAGTCGAACGCAGAAGCGAACATCATTCCGAAAGCTGCCGGCAGCAAATTCAGATGCGAGAACGTGATCCAAACGCCCAGGCCAATATAGGCAAGCGCCATGATAGGCACGACCCACGAATTGATGACCGAAATGCGTTTCTGACCTCCGAAGATAACAGCAGCAGTAGCGATGGTGAACACGACCCCCAAAACCACCGCAGCACCATTGGTCGCATAATCAGGGATGTAATATTCCAGACCAGAAGCAGCATTATAAGCTTGCAGTTCGTTGAAGCCTACCACATAACAGGCAATGAGCGAGACCGCGAACACGATGCCCATCCAACGTTTGCCCAAACCTTGTTGGATGTAATAAGCAGGACCACCACGGAATTGCCCATCTTTGCCGCGAATCTTGAAGATCTGCGCAAGCGTTGATTCGATGAACGCCGATGCGCCACCGATAAGCGCCATGACCCACATCCAGAAGAGCGCGCCCGGGCCACCCATAGCAAGCGCCGTTGCGATACCAGCGATATTGCCGGTGCCCACGCGCGATCCCGTCGAGACCATCATCGCCTGAAACGAAGAGATCGCCTTTCCGTTCTTATCGACCTTCTTCTCGAAGAGCTGCGTGAACATATCTTTGATGTAACGAAACTGCACGCCTTTCGTGCGAATCGTGAAATAAATACCGGTGAACACGAGCAACGCAACAAGAATATAGGTATACATGAAGTTATCGATGTCGCCCGTTATCAGAACGAGAAAACTGTTGATGCTATTCGTCTCCATAGGGTCTTCTTTCTTGAAAAAATATGAGAATTCTATTGTGAAGGAAGTTCGCAGTTTGTACAGATAATGTAATGAATTTGATGGCCGTTCTTAGACTGTAGTATCTTTGACGGATGCTCTCTGGCTTTCTCAGAAGCAGGCAACTACGATCTTGAACCGGTTTAAAGGACTCCTGTGGCTTTCGACCTTTCGCAACATATGTCCACGAGCAAGCTCATTCGCTTTACGCTCCCTACCATCTTCATGATGATCTTCACCTCGCTCTACACCATCGTAGACGGTATTTTCGTCTCGAACTTCGCAGGCAAAACCGCATTCGCCGCCGTGAACTTCATCTTGCCCTTTTGCATGATTCTTGCCTCAGTAGGCATGATGATCGGCACTGGTGGCAGTGCGATCGTTGCAAAAACGCTCGGAGAGGGCGACCATCCGCGCGCACGCCGCTATTTCACCCTACTCGTTGTCTTTGCGGGTGTTATCGGTACGGCGCTCGCTATTATGGGCATCTTCTTCATGGAGGACATGGCGGCCTTCCTCGGAGCAGAAGGGGCGATGCTTGAAGCAGCTACCCTCTACGGTATCTTCATGATGTTCTCCCTGCCCTTCTTCGTGCTGCAATACGCCTTCCAAAGCTTCTTCGTAACCGCAGGTCAACCTAAACTTGGATTCTATGTCATCGTTATCGCAGGCGTTACCAATATCGTTTTGGACTTTCTTTTCGTGGGCGTATTCCAATGGGGGCTCATCGGTGCTGCGATCGCCACCAATATCGGCGAGGTCTTAGGCGGCGGCATTCCGCTTATCTACTTCATGAAGAAACGCACGAGCCACCTCTATTTCGTGAAGCCTCACCTACGCCTAAAGGTCATCGGCAAAGCATGCGTGAATGGCTCGTCTGAAATGGTCACCAATATCGCAATGAGCTTCGTGTCCATGCTCTATAATTGGCAGCTTTTGCACTACATTGGCGAAGATGGCGTAGCGGCATACGGCGTGATCATGTATACCGCCATGATCTTTGCTGCTATCTTCATGGGATATTCGGTAGGCGCTTCACCCCTTATGAGCTTCCAATACGGTGCGAAGAATCACAAAGAGATGCGCTCGCTGCTCATGAAGAGCTTAGGACTCATCACCATTGCCTCGTTGCTCATGTTCCTCGCTGGACAAGCATTCGCCGAGCCTATATCGAAGATCTTCGTGGCCTACGACACCTCTTTGCTCGACCTTACCGTATATGCTTACAAGATATATGCGCTCTGCTTCTTGTTCATGGGCTTTTCGATATACGCATCGTCCCTGTTCACCGCACTCAACAATGGGCTTGTTTCGGCGCTCATCTCGTTTTTGCGCACACTCGTGTTCGAAACAGGAGCGGTTATCATTCTGCCGCTCATCTTCGGCATCGACGGCATCTGGTTCTCCGTAACCGTCGCTGAGATGTTCGCCTGCGCAATAGCGGCTTGCTTTATGATCGGCCTCTCTGGTCACTACGGCTATCGTAAACAAAAGAAACTTCCTGCAGAGAACCCGCTCCCTCCTCAGCCGTGATATGCTAACGAAAGAGCGTTCATCATGGTTTTCGCGGGCAGTCCGAAGCCTACGCGAGTCGCTAAAGCAGCTGATGAATCACCCGATAATCCACTTCTTGCTTACCAGGAATTAAGGAGCTGGCCATGCATGCACCAACCTTGCCCAAGTTGAAGAAGACTCCTAAACGCATCCTCGACCTTGTCCATCTGTTGTTCGCGAGCCTGTGGCTTGGCGGCTTCACCATCGTGTTCGTATGCTCGATCATGCTCTGGACGCAAACGATCGATCCGGTCTTCGGTCTTGCAACGATCAACTTCGTCCAAGAGGTCGTGAAGGTCTGCATCCCTGCGCTCATGGCAACCGGACTTCTGTACGGCTTTGCCACAAAATGGGGTTTCTTCTCTCATGGTTGGGTCACCGCAAAATGGGTGCTCACTATTGCGCTTGTCGTCTCAACTGCACTCGTCCCCATCCATCCGCTCTGCTTGAGCGGGATCGTGGCGGGCATGATCGCACTCTTTGCTCTTTCGATCTTCAAGCCCCACAAGAAAGCTCAAAAAGCGCCGCAGCGCGCATAGTCACACGAAAAGGAACTGAATGAACGAGATCAAATGCCCTCATTGTGGCCAAGTCTTCACCGTTGACGAAAGCGGCTACGCTGCTCTTTTGAACCAGGTACGCGACCATGAATTTCAACGCGAGCTGAACGAACGCATCTCGCTTGCTGAAAAGAATCGCGAACAGGATATGGCTCTTGCGGTTGCGAAAGCTGAAGAGGAGCTGCGCGCGCAAATTGCGCAGCGCGATAGCCAGCTTGCCGCACAGACCGAGCAGTTCCGTGCCGAAGCCAAAGATCTTCAGCTTGCAGCTCAAAACGAAAAGGCGGAGCTTGAAAAGCAGCTCGAAGCACTGAAGGCGCAGCTTCAGTCACAGGCGAGCGAGGCTGATACTGCCCGAAAGCTTGCCGTTGCCGATGCTTTGAACGCGGAAAGCGATAAGCTACGCGCCGTCGAAAAGGAGCGCGATTCGCTCGCGCAACAGCTTGAAACGCAGCGTCAACAGGCTTCGACTGAAACCCAACTTGCGCTCCAGAAGCAAGAATCGACCCTGAAGGACGCCCGCATCGCAGTTGAACGTGAGCGTGATGAACTGCGCGCCCAGGTGGTTCGCGAACAAGAGGCACTCGCACGCATCGAAGCCGAGCATAAGGCAACGCTGGCAGAAAAGCTCGCTGCTAAGGATGAGCTCATCGCCGATCGCGAACGCGAGATCCTCCGCATTCAAGACATGAAAGCGCAGCTCTCTACAAAGATGCTCGGCGAGAGCCTCGAGCAACACTGCGAGATCGAGTTCAACCGTCTGCGCCCCACCGCCTTCCCACATGCCTATTTCGAGAAGGACAACGAGGTGATCGAAGGCACCAAGGGCGATTTCGTCTTCCGCGATTTCGATGAAGAGGGCAATGAGATCATCTCCATCATGTTCGAGATGAAGAACGAGGCAGACGATTCTGTGAATCGCAAAACCAACGAATCGCACTTCAAGAAACTCGATGCCGATCGCAAGAAGAAGAACTGCGAATATGCGGTGCTCGTTTCGCTGCTCGAGCCCGAAAACGAGCTTTACAACGCCGGCATCACTGATGTGTCTTACCGCTTCGAGAAGATGTATGTGATCCGACCGCAGTTCTTCATTCCCATCATCACGCTTCTGCGCAACGCAGCGCTCTCTTCGCTGCAGTACCGTAAAGAGCTTGCGCTCGTTCGGCAGCAGAACATCGATGTGACGAATTTCGAAGACCAACTGGCTGATTTCAAGGACAAGTTCGGGCACAACTACCGCATTGCGAGCCAGAAATTCCAAAAAGCCATCGAAGAGATCGATAAGTCGATCGATCATCTGCAGAAGATAAAGGACAACCTGATCGGCAGCGAAAATCAGCTTCGTCTGGCAAATGACAAAGCCGAAGATCTTACGGTCAAGAAGCTCACACGCAAGAACCCCACCATGAAAGCACTGCTCGATGAAGCACGTGAAGCGAAAAGCACCTCGACTGACAATGACTAGTTCAAAGGGCTTGTCTTGAATCGCGTTCTGTTCAATTCTCTTATCGTTTTTATAGCGGGATCCTGTTACGGATTCATTGTTCCAGCCATCAAGAGCGCAGCTGAGATCGGCATTTATCCTCACACGTTCGTGCCCTTGCAGTATTTGGTGGCCTTTTTAGTGTGCCTTGCTATCATGCTCATTCGGCGCATCAAATGGGCATCGCCTAAAAACCTTGCCAAGCTTGCCTTGCTCGGTGTTTTCACCGGCGGTACGAGCGTTTGCTACTATTCAGCAGTTTCGCTCCTGCCCTCTTCTGCCGCCTTAACGCTGCTCTTCCAATACATTTGGATCAGCGTGTTGATCGAGTGCCTTCATAAGAAAAAACTCCCAGCAACCTCAACGATCATTGCCGTTGTTATCACACTCGTTGGAACGCTCTTCGCAACTGGCTTGCTTGATGGAAGCGTTGCGGCGCTCAACCCCCTTGGCATTGCCTATGGTCTTGGATCCGCGCTCTTCTACGCGCTTTTTCTCTACTATTCAGGAACCTTGGGAACAGGCCAGCCTATCGTACTGCGCACGACCATGCTAACCGCTGGCGGCTTGCTCTTCACTTCGATCGCAAGCCCAGCAGCTTACACGCAAGCCTTCTTCGATCCTATAACCTGGCCGTTCGCCATCGGTTTCGCAGTGCTTGGCATCCTCATTCCCACTACGCTCATCAACTTCGCAAGCCCCAAGCTCACCACGGGCATGGTTTCGATTATGGCCTCGAGCGAGCTGCCGGTGGGTATTTTCGCAGCTTGGGCCATCGTGGGCGATGCACCTTCCCCGCTCGTGCTCTTCGGTGCTTTCCTCGTTTTGGCGGGCATTGTTGTCAAGCAACTTCCGTCTCTCATAAAACGAAATGCGGGCACTCCTTCGTGAACAGGGGACAGGGCAAGTGTTCAATCCGCGCTATGGGCGCAAACCATATCTGAAACGCAATAGATTGAACACTTGCCCTGTCCCCTGTTCACGCCCTGCATGATAGACTAAAACAAACACATGAAGGGGGTTCGCTGTGGCTGAATATCTAGGAGATGGCATCTATCGCGTGGGCAAGGCCGAGAGGCTCTGGTCATGCCGAAAAGCGGTCATGGATGATGCGATTGACCAGGTAGAACCAGGAATTCCTCCTGCAGATGCTCGCTTTGGTTGGTTTAAGGGAGCGATCCCTACGCCATCGAACGAGGGCGGCTTCTACGTAGTCGAGTTCCTTGACGATCAGAAGATCCGCGTGCTTGCCTACATCGATATGTACGGTCGCGCTTTCACCACCGAAACTGGCTTCGAACGCCCTCCCGCTCAGCCGCAAGATCTTTTCATCGCGCTTGCTGAAGGCTCTTCGAGCAACGGCACGATCTTCGTGCGCGGAGAAGACGGCAGCCCCATTGCTTGCGCTCCCTTCACGAAAAGTGGCAGCGGGCAAAACGCCAAATACACGATCGGCGAAACCTGGTACGACTTCAAAGGCCACGGGAAGCGCCTTCATTATTATGACCTGATGACCCGCGCTTATCTGGCTTTCGTGTACCGACCAACACTCGGCAAAGCAACACTGCCCTTCGGCATCGATGAGGTCTATCGAGTGCTCGCACAAGACGAACTGCTCCCCGCCTTGAAGACCGTGATCGAACGAGCAAACAAGGTTGAAACGGACCATCTTGTTACGGCTCATCCAGTGGTCTCGAAGTTGAGCCATCGTCTTGTTGCAGCCGGCATACCCGATCTTGCAGCTGAAGATGAAGATGCTGAACTCCGCCTGATTCGCACTGCGCAATATGCCAACACCTTCTTCGTGCGCGACATGAATGAATCGTCCGCCCTGCCAGAGACTACGATTTGGGAGATCGAAGCTGCACTCAATTTGTTCTCACTTACCGAATCGCTTCTCCAGGTCCTGCAATCCAAAGGCGAACTCGCGAGCCTTGCTGGCTGTGAGGCTTATCTTCTTGAAACAGCCGCGGGACAATCGATCGAGCTCGAACTTGCCAGCGAATTAGCTGTTGGCAAGCCAGCCGGGCAGTGGCAGGCGCGCTCGCATATCGCTGCAGGAATAGAGAACATGGCACTCCCCCTTCGGGTAGAAGCACGCTTCAGACTCGATCTGCCAGCTGGGCAGGTCAAGTTCGAGATGCGTGTTCCTGATGCTTCGATGATGGCTTCGCTGTTCGATAAATCTGAAGGCGAAGCAGCCGCACTTGCAGAACGCTATGCGCGGCAGGTGGGACTTCTTCTCGTTGATATCGCGATGCGCTCTTCTGCCCGCATCGAACGTGTTGACCTGGTCGCACGCACCATCGGTCGCGATGGTTCAGAAGACATCGACCTCTTCTCCGCTTCGTTCGATCGCGATCTCTACGAGCGCTCAAACGGGTTCCTTGAAGAACGCAAGGGCGATCCCTCAACCCTCTATGAAAGCCTTCTCGATCAGGCAACAAGTGCGAACTTCACCGAAACTGCATCGCTTTCAGCTACACCTCAACCTGATCCCCATGCAGAACTCTCACCAGAAGTTGCTGCGGCCTTTGGTGCAAAAACGTACCGCGACCTGGAGATATTCTTCAACGCTGAATTGCGCTCGACAGCAGAGTGCCTTGCCGATGCGATAGCTGCTGCCGCAGACACTTCAAGCGCCGTCGCCAGCGTTCGCCAGATCGAAGCGGATACGCTCGCGCATGACTCGAACCCCCGTACCGCCGAAGCGTTCACCCGCCTTCTGCGAGCGCTCGCTGAAGGAACCATCGATCCTCATGAGCAGAACACCACGGTCAATTGCTTCCTGGGCGAAGACGAATGCATGAGCGCCTATCGCGCCGCTGAAGCATTGACCTCAGCTGACCAACCTGAAGAGGCACTCCAAATTCTGACCAACGCCGTTGCAGAACTCGAAAAAACGGGGCATTTTGCAGACAACGAAACGACCGTTTATCGTGTGTTCGATTCGTACGCTGCGCGACTCGTCTATAACCAGGTGAAAGCAGGCACGCTCCCTGCACCGCAAGATTGCACGATCTTGCAAGACAAAGGAAAAGAAACACAGCTCGCACCCGATAGCTATGCGTTCTGCCTTTTCGAGCTCGCCTATTTGCTCTGCTCGCGCGACCACATCGATGAAGCGATGCGCTACGCCAAGAAAGCGATCACAATAGCTCCCACCATGAGCGCAGGATATCGTGCTCTTGGGCGAATCTTCGTGTTCAATGATGATTTCGCAAACGCGCGAGCCACGCTTGAGAGCGCTCTTACGCTCATGACCTCGCCCGATGATATTGCCGCCCTCTACTACCATCTTGCCTATGCCCTCTGGAAATCGGGCGACCCCGAAACAGCGCTCGCAAGTTATATCAAAGCGCTCCAAACTTCCAATGTTGTGAGTGCGGCCTGTGTGTCGGAGATCGAAGAGCTTCAGAAAGACACGGGGCTCCCACTTCCTCTCAGTGAAGATATCGATAGGCTCCTTGATGAAGCAGGAGTTCCTCTTGTGCCGACTGAAAGCATGCGCGCTGTTCTAGAAGAAGCTGCAATCACCGCGCTCGACGAAGGCTTATTCGACATCGCACGCGTTCTTCTGTCCTTCGTATTCCGCTATCGCAACGATGATGCCTTGGTGGGCGTGCTGCGTTCACTTGAAACAAGTCTGTTCTGATCAGAAGAAGCGCGCTGCTCTGCGAAAACAAGTCATTAAGCAGCTTCTTTGCGGATGAGAACTACACGAGAAAAGCTATCCGAACATCAAGAGCTCTTGCTTTTCAGGCACGATCGGACGTCCATCAAACACCCCATCAGGATGCCACTTCGAAAGTCCTTCGATCAATCCTTCGACGGTTTTGGGGAATTGGAACGCATCCTTATCCCAATGCTCAATGAAATCATGCTCATGCATGTTCTCAATGAGCTGGTGAAGTGGCTCATAAAATCCATCGATATCAAGGCAGAAACAAGGACCAGGAGTCAGGTGCAGACGAATGCGCGACATGATCTCCGAGATCTCTTCGAGCGTACCAACGCCCCCTGGAAGCGCCACGAAAACATCGCCGAGTTCGATCATCTTCGCTTTGCGTTCACTCATGTTCTCGACCACATAAAGCTCGGTCAGATCCTGTTGCTCAACGCCCGCGTCGATGAAGAACTGCGGCTCAACGCCATACACTTCGCCACTATGCTCGAGCACCACGCGTGATATCCGCCCCATAAGGCCTACCGAGCTTCCTCCATACACGAGCGTATTGCCTGAATCTCCGATCCAAGCGCCCAGTTCAAGGGCGGCTTTTGCATAGTTCGTGTTGTTTCCCGGATTCGATCCGCAATAGACGACGACATTCATAGTGGTTCCTTTAATACTGCGTTTTAGCTTTATTTCTTCTTCGTTTTGCGCGCAGGAAGTTCAGGATACATCGCTTCGAACAGCTCCTTGATCGCGGCAGCATCTTCAACGTTCTCGATCTTCAGCATCTCCTTCGCTCCCGCATAGGGAATTTCAAGAGAAGCGTTCGCAAGCAACGCGCGAGAAGAATCCGTCACCTTCACCAGAAGACGATCGTCGTAGATGCCTCCGATCACTTTATCACGATAATAGACGACATATTCCCCCATCATCGCACGAGATGAAACATTGCCATCAGTTGCAATGTTCAGCCGTTCGATCACGTATGCAACGCGCTCTTTTGATGATGCCATTTCCTTCTCCATTCCTTACGTTCTATAAAAGAATATCGGATACTTCACCTGTGCTCAATTCGCACATAAAAAGGACGGATGCAAAAACAAAGCAAAGAAGAGTGGGGGGCGGCTCTCTTCTTTGCTTCAGAATGCTTGTATGAGGTTTTGGAATCAGAGTATCAAGGTTTATTCATCTGCGAACATTGGTGTTGAAAGGTAGCGCTCACCGGTATCAGGCAAGATAGCCACGATGGTCTTGCCTTCGTTTTCGGGACGTTTTGCCAGTTCAAGAGCAGCCCATACAGCGGCTCCCGAAGAGATTCCTACCAGCACGCCTTCTTCGCGCCCGATCTCGCGCCCAATCGCGAACGCATCGTCGCTTTCGACCGTGATCACTTCGTCGTAGAGCGTGGTATCCAGCACCTCTGGCACGAATCCCGCACCAATGCCTTGGATCTTGTGCGAACCAGCACGTCCTTCAGAAAGGACCGGCGAATCAGAAGGTTCAACTGCAACGAGCTTTACCTCGGGGTTCTGCTCCTTCAAATACTGACCGATGCCCGTGAGCGTGCCGCCCGTACCAACACCAGCAACCAAGATGTCCACGGTGCCATCTGTATCCTGCCAGATCTCAGGACCTGTCGTTGCCTTATGGATTGCCGGATTCGCGGGATTGATGAACTGCCCGGGAATGAAGCTGCCTTCGATCTCGGCCGCGAGTTCGTTCGCTTTTTCGATAGCGCCGGTCATACCCTTCGCGCCATCGGTCAACACGATCTTGGCCCCATATGCCTTGATGAGATTACGTCGCTCGATGCTCATCGTTTCTGGCATGGTCAAAATGAGCTGGTAACCACGAGCTGCCGCAATAGAAGCCAGTCCGATTCCCGTATTTCCCGAGGTTGGCTCGATAATGGTCGCTCCAGGCTTCAAGATGCCTGCTGCTTCGGCATCATCGATCATCGCTTTCGCAATACGGTCCTTGATCGAGCCCGCTGGATTGAAATACTCGAGCTTTCCTAAGATTCGTGCCGAAACCCCATGTGCTTCCTCAACGCGTTTAAGTTCCAAAAGGGGCGTATGCCCAACGAGCTGATCGACTGACTCATAAACCTTCATGGTGCATCCTCTCTAATTCCTATTATTTCTATAGGTTAATAGGATTATAACCCGCTGTTCTTCGCTGTCAAGCACCTGCCCACAACTTCCCTACAAGACTGTATTACAATATTCCTAGTAAATTGGAAGGAATAAGGAGCCCCCGTTATGCTGGTCTCAACAAAAGGACGTTATGCGCTTCGCGCGGTGGTCGATATCGCAGAGAATTCTCGCGTCGATCGCGTTTCGCTCCGTTCCGTTGCAGAGCGCCAGGGCATATCTGATAAATACCTTGAAGCCATCATCAAACCCCTGGTCGTAGCAGGCATACTGGCAAGCGTGCGCGGAAAGAACGGCGGCTATCAGCTCGCGCGACCAGCAAGCGATATAACTGCTGGTGATGTGATTCGCGCCGTTGAAGGAGAGGTTGCTTCTGCCCCCTGCAGCGCAGAGGGCGAGCCATGCGAACGCGCTTCGCTGTGCCGCACTGCTCGTTTTTGGATGGGACTCGAAAACGTGGTGGACCAGTATCTTGATGCTACCAACATCGCTGATCTCGCAGTGCCCGACCTAGCTGGCAACGACTACGTTATTTAATTAGTTGAAATTTTGAAGTTCAGCGGAAGCGATTCAAAATGATCGCGAGCCGCGCTAGGCAAGGCGCGTCTTCTTCGTGACAGGGCACGTGAGCGACCTACCCCGCTTGAGGTAGTGAATGAAGAACCCGATGCCCGCAAGAGCCAACGCCGACCCAATGCCGGTATACATGAACGCCACGATCCATGCAGGAATGATCCCGAATTCACGGAGCGCAATGCCGCCGCCCATCATGATAGCCATCATGATGTAGCCCTTCACATCGAAGAAAGCGAACGCGCAAGTGGGTTCATTGCCATAAGCACGAATACGGTTCGACTGCTTTCCCACTAACTTCGCGAACATCATATGGAACAAGAGGAACGTGACGACAACCCCAACGGCAAGTAGGGCAGCAACAAGTTCGGTCTCCGTGATAGCGATAACGCCAAGGCGCAAGATATTGATACCAGCCAGCAGCCAGACAACAGCTGCGATGATAAGGAGCTTTTCAGATTTAACCTTCAACATATTCATCAACTCCTTCTCAATTGCATCTTTCTTTGCTGTCATTTTCCGCCGCGCACAATCAGTTTTCAAGTAGAAAAAACGATTATCCCGACATAATTCAGATGCCGGCATTCCCGCACGCAGCGAACTGCATGGGCTCTCCGCCAACCAGCCTGATTCCGCAACAGGCAAACTATCCTAAGCTCTACGTGCGCAAACGCACCGCAACACCTATACTTGAAGGAGAATGAAAGAACGTAGTATCTGCCTGCGCAGATGAGGATACAAAAGTTATGAGCAATCAACAAACAAGGAAGCGCCCTTCGCTCACTACCTGGATTTTAATATCGCTGGTAGCGGGCATCGTAGTGGGCCTGCTCATCTCGGCTGTCTCCCCCGAAGGCTCACCGTTCGACCAGTATGTGACCGAAGGGCTCTTCTATGTGCTCGGTCAATGGTTCATTCGCCTGATGCAAATGCTCGTGATCCCACTGGTCTTCTGTTCGATCGTATGCGGTGCTGCAGCGATGGCGGATCCGAAACTGCTCGGAAAAGTGGGCATCGGCACGTTGCTCATGTATATCATCACCACTGCTCTCGCCGTGCTCATCGCGATCGGCCTTGCCCAGCTGGTCGCGCCAGGTGTGGGTCTTGACCTGGCCTCGGTCATCATGGCCGACACCACAACTGCCAGCACCGAAGTGAGCATGGCAGAAACGCTCATCAACATCATCCCTACCAACATCATCGAGGCGATGAACAACGGCGCAATGCTTCAGATCATCTTCTTCGCACTCATTCTTGGGTTCGTGCTCGGTCGCCTCGGAAGCAAGGTCGAGACGGTGAATCGGTTCTTCGAGCAATTCAACACCGTAATGATGACCATGATCGACATCATGCTCAAGGTTGCCCCTATTGGTATCTTTTGCTTGATCGCACGCACTTTTGCCAACCTGGGTATCACGGGCATGATGCCCATGCTGAAGTTCATCCTCACGGTCTATGGCGGGCTCTTCATCCAGCTCTTCATCGTTTACGCGATCATCTTCGTCCTGTTCACGCGCCTGAACCCTTTTCGGTTCTTACGCAAGATGCTGCCCGTCATACTCTTTGCTTTCTCGACCAGCTCATCGAATGCGACCATTCCGCTCAATCTTGAAACGCTCGAGCGTAAATGCGGCGTTGATGAAAAGGTAGCATCCTTCACCATTCCGCTGGGCGCAACCATCAACATGAGTGGCACGGCCATCATGCAGGGCGTGGCGGTGGTGTTCGTGGCGCAAGCCTTCGGCATCGATCTATCCACGAGCGCGCTCATGACCGTGGTCATCACCGCAGTCACCGCAGCGATCGGCACCGCAGGAGTGCCTGGCGTGGGAACCATCATGCTCGCAATGGTCTTCGAATCGGTAGGCTTGCCGGCCGCCGGCATTGCCATGATCATGGGCGTTGATCGTATCTTGGACATGGGTCGCACCGCGGTGAACGTGACTGGCGATGCCGTGGTAACGATGTGCATGGCCAGCCTCACGAAAACGCTCGACCGCAACGTATTCCAAAGCCGTAACGAGGATCTGATCGAAGAGCCCGCAAAAGCGCCATCAGAATAAATCCCTGCTCAGAGGCATTTTGTTCTACTACTAGTACATTTTTGTGTACTGATTGAACACTTGTCCCGTCCCCTGTTCATTCCGCTGGGCACTTTATTACAGCAAAGCACCTAAATCTCTCTTGCAGCACAGCGAAGTTCAGTAGAATAACGACTGTTGCTTTAATCCTCTAAATCAACACAATTACGCATAATCCAAAATAGTCCTGACCATCAAGGGCGCTGGAGAGCCCAAGCCATGGAAGAAGCTTTGCTGAACATCGTCGTTACCATCAATTCGTATCTCTCGAATTACGTGCTGATCATCCTGCTCATCGGCGCAGGCCTCTACTTCACCATCCGAACGCGCTTCGTGCAGATTCGCTGCTTCGGAGAAGGCTGGAAGCGCGTTTTTGGCGGCTTTTCGCTCTTCGGCAAAAAGGAGAAGAGCGGCATGAGCTCCTTCCAAGCGCTCACCACCGCTATTGCGGCACAGGTCGGCACCGGCAACATCGTCGGTGCGTGCGGCGCGATCCTGATCGGTGGTCCTGGTGCGATCTTCTGGATGTGGCTCATTGCATTCCTCGGTATGGCCACGAACTACGCTGAAGCCGTGCTCGCGCAAAAGACGCGTATCGTCGATAGCGAAGGCATCGTTCACGGCGGTCCGGTCTACTACATCAAGACCGCATTCCGCGGCAAGTTCGGCACCTTCCTTGCTGGCTTCTTCTCAGTTGCGATCATCCTCGCACTCGGCTTCATGGGTTGCATGGTGCAATCGAACTCCATCGCTTCAACCTGCGAAACTGCTTTCGGCATCCCTGCATGGGTATGGGGCATCGCGGTTGTTGCGATCGCCGCTTACGTGTTCATCGGCGGCGTTGGACGCTTGGCGGTCGTTACGGAAAAGATCGTTCCGCTCATGGCGATCGTTTACTTGATCGGTGGCCTTATCGTGCTGCTTGCGAATCTCCCTGCAACCGGCGAAGCGTTCGCACTCATCTTCTCTTGCGCATTCAATCCGCAAGCAGAGATCGGCGGCGTGACCTTCGGCATCCTGGCAGCACTTGCACAAGGCGCGAAGCGCGGTCTCTTCTCGAACGAAGCGGGCATGGGTTCTACCCCGCACGCTCACGCACAGGCAAACGTGAAGAACCCGCACGAGCAGGGAACCGTTGCGCTGATCGGCGTTTTCGTCGACACCTTCATCGTGGTCACCATCACCGCGCTCGTTGTTATCAGCGTGCTCTACACAGGCAACGGCGCACTGGCTCAAGGCGCCTACGAAGGCATCGACAAGACCAACATGGCGCAGCTCGCATTCGGTTCGATGTTCGGCGAAGTGGGCGGCAATGTGTTTGTGGCTATCTGCTTGCTGTTCTTCGCATTCTCTACGATCTTGAGCTGGAATCTGTTCGCAAAGATCAACGTTCAGTATCTCTTTGGCAAGAAGGCAGTTCCGGTGTTCACCGTTATTGCGCTCATTTTCATTTTCATGGGCTCGTTGCTCTCAAACGACCTGGTATGGGAACTTGCCGACATGTTCAATCAGCTCATGGTTCTCCCGAACGTTATCGGTCTGATCGCTCTCGGTGGCGGCGTTGCAGCTTGCGCACGTACGGCAGGTAAATCGTGGGGTAAGGCCGCAGCGAAGATCGAACGCGAACACGAAGAAGGCATCAATACGAGCAACCCGGATAAACCGAACTGGGAAGCATAAGCGAAGCGTCGAAAAGCATACTGTTCGCTGCTCCTTATGTCTTCTATGCTGCATAGCCTTAAGGAACAGCGCATCACTCCAGGTCAAGTAAAAGATATTTGCCGGTGATGCTCTGAGGGTTCGCCGCTATATCTTCTGGCGTGCCCGTGGCAACCACCTTGCCGCCAGCCTCGCCTCCGCCTGGACCAAGGTCGATCACGTAATCCGAGTTCGCGATCATATCCAAATCGTGCTCGATCACGATCACCGTTGCTCCTTTATCGATCAAGCGCTGTAATACACGCAGCAATACCTCAACATCGTGCGGATGCAGACCAATAGTAGGTTCGTCGAAGACGAATAGAGCCCCCTGTTGCTTTTTGTGCATCTCACCTGCAAGTTTCAATCGTTGCGCTTCACCACCCGAAAGAGCGGGCGTTGCTTCTCCAAGGGTAAGATAGCCCAAGCCAAGCTCGGAAAGCGTGCGTAGCTTCACGGCCATGCTCGGCAGATTTCCACTCAACGCCAAAAGTTGGTCGACCGTAAGCGCCAGGATTTCAGGGAGCGAAAGCTCATCATCGTGCGCGGTTTCGGGCGCGTCGATAGATTTGGCTAGCTCGTCTGCTTCGTCCTGTTCGCTCTCTCCATCAAGTTCATTCAGCTCATCTGACAAAACTTGCAGGGGCAACCGAATCTGATACGCCTCTTTGCCATAACGCGAGCCGCCACAATCGGGACAAGGAATGTCTACATCGGGCAAGAACTGCACATCGAGCGATATCTGCCCTGTTCCATCGCAGGTCGGGCACCGCAAACTGCCGGTGTTGTAGGAGAAGGCGCCCGCTTTAAGCCCGCGTTCCTTCGCAGCTGGCAATGCGGCAAAGGAACGGCGCAAGATATCGAGCACCCCCGAATAGGTTGCAACTGTCGAGCGAATGTTAGCACCGATCGGCGTCGAATCGATCAGGTGAACACGCTCGATATCTCCTGGGTCGATCTGATGAACGTGTGCGGGCAGCGCTTTTCCTGCGAAGCTCGCAACAAGCGCCGGCACCAAGCTTTCCAAGATAAGCGTCGTCTTCCCCGAACCTGAAACGCCCGTGATCGACGTAAGGCGCGCAATCGGAAAATCGACCGAAAGCGGCTTCACCGTATGGATCGCGCCTGTTTCAAGATGAATCGCGCCTTCATCGAACAAGTGGGCTTTCGCAACGCGGCTGCGCACATCCACCTTGCGCTTGCCCGAAAGATACGGCCCGATGCGTGAAGCAGGATCGCTCTCTACCTCATCTACCGTTCCCTGCGCGATCACGCGTCCACCGTGCGCGCCAGATCCCGGCCCTATCTCGATGATCCAGTTCACCTGCTCGAGCACGCGCACATCATGGTCGATCACAACAACCGAATTACCATCGCCAAGCAGATCATCCATCACACCCAGCAAGCCTTCGACATTGGAAGGATGAAGGCCGATCGAAGGCTCATCGAGCACATAGAGCACCCCGGTCGTACGACTTCGCACCGCACGAGCGAAGGCCACGCGCTGACGCTCTCCATTGGAAAGCGTTGCGCTCGCGCGATCGAGGCTCAAATACCCAAGCCCCAGCTGCTGCAGGCGCTCGATCGGCTCTTGTGTCTCAGCAATGATCGCGCGTGCCATAGGCTGCATATCTTCAGGCAAGCTTGCGGGGATCGTAGGCAGCCACCAGCTCAATTCATCAAGCGTGAGCGCTGTTGCTTCGGCCAAGTTCTTCCCATCGAGCAGCGAAGAACGCGCACGCTTCGAAAGACGCGAGTCACCGCAATCGGGGCAGGCCTCTTGCTTCAAGAACTTGGCAACGCGTGCAAGGCCTTTATCGTCCTTCACTTTAGAAAGCGCATTCTTCACCGTGTTCACCGCACTGTAATACGTGAAATCGAGCTCGGTAGCATGGTCCTTATTCTTCGGCACATAGAGAATGTGCTTCTTCTCCATCGGGCCATGCAGAACGATATCCTGCTCCTTAGGGGTCAGCTCGCAATAGGGAACATCGATGCGCACACCCATTTCCTTCGCGACCTGCGGCATGAGCGACCACATGAGCTGGCGCCAAGGCGCAACCGCCCCTTCTTCGAGCGTAAGCTTGGGGTCTGCGATAAGGGTGTCCTCGTCCACTTCGCGCACCACACCTGTTCCGCCGCATGTTGGGCAAGCGCCCGCGCTGTTGAACGCCAGATCTTCAGCGCTTGGCCCATAGAATTCCACATGACAGATCGGACATTCGAGCGGTTTTTCGGCGGCAACATTCAAGCTTGGTGGCACATGGTGACCATTAGGACATTCATGACTGCCGAGACGAGAGAACAACAAGCGCAGATAATTGAGCAATTCGGTCGACGTTCCGAAGGTCGAATGCACGCCGCCCGCACCTGGCCGCTGACGCAAGGCAATGGCAGCTGGAACATGGAGCACCTCATCAACTTGCGCGCGCGTAGTTTGGCTGATGCGGCGCCTCGTATATGTCGAAAGCGCCTCAAGATACCGCCTGCTTCCTTCGGCGTAGAGCACCCCAAGCGCCAGCGAACTCTTTCCCGAGCCCGAAACGCCCGCAATACCAACCAGCTCATGCAGCGGAACATCCACATCAATGTTCTTCAGATTGTGCACGCGCGCACCGCGCACCTCGATCGCTTGCGGCTCATGAAACGCAGCGCTTCCCTCTTGTTGAGATGAAATGGACTCGTTCGATGCGACTTTGCTCGATGCGTTCATGCTTGCTACCAATCCAACCGTCGTTTTGCCTTCTTTTTGCCCGCATTTGAAAACTCAAGACTGGACGCTTCTTAATCATAGCTTGGTCTTTTCCCTTGCTAAACACGAATTGCAGCTGTTACGTATTCGCTCAATTATCAACGCATAGTGAGAGCTTTGTTCACCCTTGCGTATAAGCCAAACCCTTTCTTCCTTTAGGCTCAGACAAATGCGGCGGTGCTTATTCGAGCACGAACAACGCCTTCACTCCATGTTGCAGCCTCTCCTTAATCTCGCTTGCGCACTTTGTTAGAATGGGTGTACAAGACACCCGAGCGCAATCGAGGACTCATGTACGACGGTCAACCCCAACCTGAACGCAACGACCCCTGCTGGTGTGGCAGCGGTAAGAAATACAAGAAATGCCACCTTTCGATCGATAACCAGCTCCAACGCTTCTACGAAGAAGGGCTTGAGGTTCCTTCGCGCGCCATGCTGAAGAACGCTGAGGATATCGAGGCAGTGCGCAAGAGCGCGGCGGTGAACATCGGCGTGCTCGATTATGTTGCTGAGCGCATCGGCCCGGGCGTAACAACTGCCCAGATCAACGATTGGGTGAACGAATACACCGAAGCGCACGGGGGCATCCCTGCCGACCTTGATTTCGAAGGCTATCCGTTCAGCGTGTGCACCTCGATCAATGAGGTTGTTTGCCACGGCATGCCCTCCGAAGACGATGTGCTCAAAGAAGGCGACATCGTGAATGTGGATTGTTCCACGATCGTTGATGGCTACTTTTCCGATTCCTCACGCATGTTCTGCATCGGCGAGGTTTCCGAAGAACGCAAGCGCCTCGTTGAAGTGACGCATGAAGCCATGTTAAAGGGGCTTGAACAGGTGAAACCATGGGGCCGCTTGGGTGATGTGGGCGCTGCCGTGAAGGCGCATGCCGAAGCGAACGGCTTTTCGGTCGTGCGCGAATTCGGCGGACACGGCATCGGCTGGGACTTCCACGAGGATCCGTTCGTCAGCCATGTCTCCGAAGCGGGCACGGGTGTGGTTCTTGCACCGGGCATGATGTTCACGATCGAGCCGATGATCAACGCCGGCGAATCGCCCATCGACATGAACGATCCCAACGGCTGGACCGTACGCACGGCCGACGGAAGCGATTCTGCGCAGTGGGAGATTCAAGTTGTCGTCACTGAAGACGGCTACGAACTCCTCTCCTGGTAGAAATTACGCAAAGGTATGAAGGGCAGAGCCGTTGAGGTCAGCAGCACTCATAGGATAAGACTTGATCGCAGGATCCTCGTAGAGCGACATATAGTACGTGTTGGTCGCTGAAGAGAAGCCACCCGTATAGATGGTGTACTCGTACTTCCCATCTTCCATCAGCCCTCCGCCAAGGAATTGCTCGACCGAACCGAGCGTGCGGAACAAGCGCGTCACGTTGGCCGATTCGCCCTGCTGAGCCGGATAATGCGTATTGTAGTAGGCAGCACGCACGAAGCGATCAGGCGAATAGTTCGACCCGGGCATGCCGACCAGATTCTCGCCACTCCCATAAGGAGCGAACTCCACATCCCCCCACTTCACCTGGGGCTTGAATTCTGAACTCAGGTTCAAGTAGCTGCGCAGGTGTTCATGATGCCAATCGTAGGTGGGCTGATTCGCGAGCACATCAACATCGTTGTGATGGACATGCATGCCGTCAGCCATATATTCGACTACGATCGAGCGCTTTGCATCACAGATTATATAGTGAAGCAGCGCCACAGGGTATTGCTCGTTCACCTGCTTAGCCACGATGACAACGTTCTCCAACGCCGCCTCAACCTCATCAACGGAAGTGAAGTTGCTCGCAACCCAGAGAGGAAATTCATAGGCTGCAACATTCGTCTTCCCTTCAACGGCGTTCGCCTCATACTGAGCATAACCAGGGAAATTCAAGCCAGCAATGTAGAGCCCTTTTTCATTGCCACAGTCGAAATACAGCGGTATATCTTCAACGACGATGCAGGTGCCAATGGTCGCAAACCCCGTTGCGTGTTGTTCGAACGCATACGGACGCGCGTAATCGCGCGGAGTAACGATTACTTTTTCGCCATAACCGCATTCCCAATCGAGATTACGACCAGCATACATATTGCCTTCATTATCAGTAAAACGAATCCCTGTGCACATGATGAACCCCCTGTACCATCGGCGTTAGGCGCAGGAATCAAACTCCCCGCTTGTTCCTGTCATTATAGGGGCGGGTCAAACGCTTTTCTTTTGTACGAGCGAACTGTTGAACGTCTGTTGTTCATGCGGCACGCATGTGCAAAAAACGCCATCAGTTAGATGGCGTTTTTAGTTAGATGGCAGATTTCCGAGTAGTTGTCATCTTTTATTTCGTGATGTCTTGCGAATCGCCTGGGCCAGCCGTTTGATCACCATTCGCTGGTTGCTGCTGAATAGGATCCTCAGGCCCTGGTCCTTCAGGAGTACCTGGAGCAGGCGGCGCAACATACGACTCGGGAGGAACATTCGAAACCGGATTGCCAGTTGGTGCAGGAGGGACATCAACGGGAGCCTCTGCTGATGAAGCATTCCCGAAAGGCGGCGGTGGAACCGCACCCGCCATCGCAGCTTGCTGTGCCGCGATCCTCTCCTGCCTGCGCGTCTTATGAATATCCCAATAGCTCATCCATAGATAGCCTGCGGTGAATACGATGCAGAAGATCACGGTAATGATGGACAGGATCGGCAGGTACGCGCAGATCGTCAAGATAAGCGTACCGATAACGGCTGCAAGCACTGGATTCATACGATCCTTGAACAGCATCATACCAAGCGCCGAACCTGCAAAAGGAATCGAAAACAGCGCAATGATCAGCATCACGAGCACCATGAGTACCACCACAGGAATGGTGATGAGCGGGAAGATGAGCAGCAAGCATGCCAGCGGCGCCACCAAGAACACCACAAGACCAGCCAAAAGCATCATGCCAAGACGCTTGCGCGCCATGATCGAAGCGCTCACAAGTTGCTTGCGAATGATAACGAAGAACAACCCCACGAGCACAATGTGAGCCATGCAGGCATACACGATCGATATGATGTCATCGAACAAGGTCGGCTGAGCAGTATTGATAGGGGCGCTATAGGTGACATTCGGAACTTGCGCGCCATCTGCGATGTTGACCGTTACGCCTTCAGGAAGAACGAGCTGCCCCTTCACCTGCGCATTCTTTCCAATGTTGATCTGTTGCGCCTGAATATTCAGATCCCCTTCGACCGCACCGTCGAAGCTCACCGTTTCGCCGACGAGCAATCCGCCCTGATAAGAGCCAGAAATAGACAGGGTTCGCGCAGACGCATAGACGCCATTTGCATTCACGTCATTACCGAGCGAAATGTTCTGGGCGGCAACCGTGATATTGTTCGAAATCTGCGCATGGTCGATCATGATATCCTGAGCGGCAGCACGCACGCTGTCGGCCACCTTCACATTCTTCAGCGTAATGCTCTGACCAGCAGCAAGGATGCTGCCATGGCCCGAAGTACCTACGTTGACCTTGCTCGCATCGAGAGTTTGCCCTGCCCAATACAGATCGTTCTCGATATCGGTATTCGAAACAGGATGCATAACGGCGAACAGGTTGCCCGCATTGTAGGTAACATCAGATTCAATACCAGCAGCAGCCATGCTCGATCCACCTTGATCGAATGCGCTTGCCGCGAACGCCGCTGGCGTGCAAACTGGCAAACAGAAAGCGAGCGCAAAGGTTGCAAGAAGCGCTGCGATTTTCTTTCTCATAAATCTCTCCTTTATCATGCAGGCCAGACACCTTTCGATCTATCTAGCCAGCTCGCGTATCCTTCAGCAGAGTTTCCGCGAAAACCTACTTAATACTACCTACTTAGTGATACGGATCTCTTCGATCGTGATCTTCTTCAGATATTCCTTGTCGAGCACACAGCCGATACCCGCATCATGACCTGGTGCGTTAAGCGTAAGTGCTCCGTTCTTGAGCGCAACCGGCGGCAGCGCAACATCCTCTTTGAAATAGTGCCCCGCATCTGAGATATCGCCTGGCAAATTCACATAGGGCAACGTCTCGAACGCAGCATACGTGCGCTTTGAGACACCCGTATCGAACATCCCCGCCATCCAGATCTGCTTGCCATGCTCGGCCGCCCAATTGCAGAAATCGAGCGCAGGCTGAATGCCGCCGAACTTAGCGATCTTGATAGCATACACGCTCAAGTTGTCGATCTCCATCGCATGATGCATATCGCGCGCAGAAACCACCGACTCATCTAAACAGATGGGGGTCTTGATCGAATCCTGCAAGAGTGAAAGGCGCTCAAGCAGGTCTTTCGAACCAGAGGTGGGCGTATAGTTCGGATCGAGCGGCTCTTCAAGACACGTGATGTTGAGTGCGTCGAGCTTATAGAGGATATCCATGGTCTCTTCCGTGAATGACTGATTCGCATCGAGGAAGATCATAAGGTCGGGGTGTTTTTCGCGTACCGCACGCACTTTCTCAAGACAGGAATCCGGCGTGATCTTGATCTTCACGCGATCATATCCAGCGGCAACTGCGCGATCAACTTCAGCAAGCGTGTCTTCGGTGCTCATGATGCCTATCACGGTTCCGCCACGAACCTGCTTGCCGCGCACGCCACCGATGAGCTCCCACAAAGGCGCACCGACCACTTTGCCATAGAGATCCCACACGGCCGATTCGACCGCAGCCTTCGCCATCGGATAATTCGCAAGCGCCGGGAAAGTAGCAAAAGAGCGGCTCACTTCGTTCGGATGAAGATAGCGCTCGTTCATCACGATACTCGAAATAACATCCTTGGTGATCACGTAATCGTCGCCGAGCGTTTCAGGGAGATACCAGTTCGTCGTGAATGAAACGCACTCGCCGATGCCGGTACGCCCTGCCCAATCTTCAAGCTCAACGAAGAACGACTCACGCGTATCGATCTCGCGCTTCGGCGTTTTGATAGGCGTGTTGTAGGGCTGACGCGTGCGATAGAGCGTGACCGACTTGATATCGATACGCCTATCGTAAAGACGCTTGAGCGCGATACGGTCAACCTTGCCCACAGATGTCTGCGGGAACTGCTCGAGCACGAGAATATGCTTCGGATGATGCAAATGCGACATATGAGGCTCGAGGTATTCGTGAATATTGCGCGCGAATTCCTGCGAACAAGAGGCAGGCCGGATACCCGTCTCTTCGGGATCGAGGCCCAGCTCCTTATAGTCTTTTGCAATGGCTTCAGGCGAATAGTCGGCCTCGATGAACGCCACCGGCCTATAGCCCCACAGCTCATCTGCGGTGCCGAACACATAGGCATCCTTCACGCCAGGAATGCGCAAGAGCGCCTCGCGAATCTCTTCAGGATAGATGTTCTCACCACCGGAAATGATGAGATCTTCCACGCGCTCATACACATAGAGCTTGCCATCGCGCCCCATGCGAGCGCGATCGCCCGTCACGAAATAGCCATCCATGCTCATCGCAGCGCGTGCGTTCAGATAGCCCGAGAACACCCCGGGGCCTTTCACCTGAAGTTGGCCAACCCCTTGCTTGTCGGGCTGAACGATGTGAACGAGATAGCCCGGCAACATGCGCAAGCCCCCATCGAACCCGCGCGTGATGGGCGCGCAAGCGATCATGGAGGACGTCTCGGTCATGCCGTAGCTCGCGAAAACGCTCGCTCGAGCGCGAAGCGCCTGCTTGATGGTCTTCTTATTGAGTGCAGCACCGCCCAGCAGGATGCATTTATACTGCGCGATGATGCGATCGTTGTCGTAGGCGAGCAAGTCCTGCAAGATCTTGTCGACCACGGAAATATGCGTAACCTTGAAACTTAAGGCATCGTTGAGCAGGCGCGATGGCTGGTAACGAAGGTAGAGCAAGAACGGGCTTTCGTTTACGAGCGAGCGCACCATAACCTCGAACCCACCGATATGACACATGGGTAAAACGAGCTGCCATATACCTTTACCTGGTTTGCAGAGCGCCTTGGTCGCCGCCACCGCTGCACCGTGGAGCGAACGCCAGGAAAGCTGCGTTGCCTTCGGGGTGCCAGAAGAGCCCGAGGTGAACATGATGAGTCCGATATGGTCGGGGTCGAATTCGCGCTCTTTCTTCTCCGCATAGGAAAGGATCTCCATCGTGCGCGGATTCACCGGGATCTGGCCGTTGGGCTCATGCGCGAGCTCCATGATACCGATGCCGAGTGAATCGATGATCATGCGCTGAATGTGCTCTTCGGTAAGGATCGTGATGTTGTTCTGGTTCGACGCGTTTTCGAGCTCGACCTTGCGCAGCAAGCGCTCTTCATCGGATAAGCGCGGATTCAGCACGGCAAGCGTTGCCCCCAGATAAGCGACAGCAAAGGAGAGGAACACGAATTCGGGTCCGTTGAACAGGTTGCATGCAATATAGCGCGTGTCCTTGCCAAGGCCTTTTTTCTCGAGCTCTTGCGCAAGCGCCGCAGCGGCAAGGTGTGTTTGGCGATACGAAAAGACTTCCGATCCCGATTCAAGTTGCGTGTAGAAGAACGCCTTCGAACCTTTTTCTCGGGCAAGTTGTGCGAGCTTAATGATCATGGCTCTATCCTTTATCGATCGTGAAGTCTCTTTTGTTTATCTTCAAGGTGGCGAACGCAACGGTGAGCGCAGAATCCATTCGCAAGCTCGCTAACGAACTGCCTGAACTACTGACAACAACACCAAACGCTTTTACCGAGCATCACGGGAATTTCGGAAATTGTCCGAAATCGGGATCACGATGTTCCTTGAACGCATCGCGACCTTCCATCGCTTCTTCGGTGGTGTAGTACAGAAGCGTAGCATCACCGCCAAGTTGCTGGATGCCCGCAAGTCCATCTGTTGCTGCATTGAAAGACGCTTTCATGAAGCGCAATGCCGTGGGCGAATGCTTTAAGATCTCGCGTGCCCAAGAAACACATTCGGCTTCAAGCTCGTCAAAGGGAACGACCTTGTTCACAAGCCCCATGTCGAGTGCTTCTTGCGCGGTGTATTGGCGGCAGAGATACCAGATCTCGCGCGCTTTCTTCTGCCCGACGATGGCAGCCAGATAACCTGCACCATATCCCGCATCGAAACTGCCTACGCGAGGACCGGTCTGACCGAACTTCGCAGTATCAGCTGCGATCGTTAGGTCGCAGAGCATGTTGAGCACGTTGCCACCACCGATGGAGTAACCATTCACCATCGCGATGACCGGCTTCGGGATCACACGAATGAGACGCTGAACGTCCAAGATATTCAAGCGCGGAATGTTGTCTTCGCCCACATATCCGCCGGTGCCGCGCTTCTTTTGATCGCCACCCGAGCAGAACGCTTCATCTTCGTGGCGCCCACCATGGTTCGCACCCGTGAGCAACACCACGCCGATCGCGGCATCGTCGCGCGCTTCGGTGAAAGCATCGTAGAGTTCAACGGCGGTCAGTGGCGTGAACGCATTGCGACGCTCGGGGCGGTTGATCGTGATCTTCGCGATGCCGTCAAGCGTTTCGTAGATGATCTCTTTGTATTCTTTGCCACGTTGCCAGGCAAATTCGCTCATGGACGCTTCTCCTTTTCTTTCGCGCTTCTTCGCTGTATCAGCGTTGCTCGTTTTGTTGCGTACGTGCGCCTTGCAGCAAGCCCATCCATTGCGCAGCAGAGAACGCTCCGCTCTATGCCGTACGCATCAAAAACGCACGTACGACTTGTGCAAATTGATCGGGTGCTTCGAGATGAGTGTTGTGACCTACGTCACGCATCACCTCTATTTGCAGAAATCCCGTACCGCAAAGCAGAGAATCCTTGTGTTCGTCCGCCCAGGTACGCATCAAATCTCGTGCAATCTCAGTATAAGCCACATCACGCTCACCCACTATATAAAGTAAAGGCTTATTGAGGTGTGCCAACGCGGGACGGAGATCATCCATCTTGTGCTGGCCCGCATCGCTCAAATTCGCACGCAAGGCCAGCGGGTCATTCGCCGCGCGCTCTTCACGAACGCGCGAACGCGTTGCCTCTGGAAGCTCAGCTTGCGTGGCAAAGAGGGGTAGTGCTTCCCAATAATCGAGAAAAGCAGCCAGCGGGTGTGTTGGGTCAAGAGCGATCGAACGATCAAGTTCAGCGATCATGCGTGCCGTTTTTTCTGCACGCGCCGCGCGCGCATCATCGTTTTTGGAACCCAATCCGGCCGACTCCAATATGAGCGCAGAAACATTCTCAGGATAGCGAGAGGCATAGAGTGCCGCGATGCGCCCACCTAAGGAATAGCCCACGAGCGAAACAGACTGTGTTCTCCCTGTTAGATCGTTCTTTCTTGCCCAAGCAACAAGCGTATTCACCTGTTCGACATACGCCTCGAGCGATAGCTCATCCTCGCGTGAAAACAGGGTTTTTCCATGTCCTAAGAGATCAGGCGCTAGGACATGATAACCTTCCAACTGCGCCGCTATCTGAGTCCAAGAAGCACCTGTTTGCATGAAGCCATGCAAGAGGATGACCAGCGGATTCCCTGGTTTTCCACACGCATGAATCCGTCCAACCCCATCGATATCAAACGCATGGTTTTCAACAATGTCTTGTATCATATTCGCTCTTCTTTGCTTTCTCATCCTGTGTTCAGTGGAAAACTGGTGCTAGCAAAATGCCTGGTCAAAGCCAAATTTGTGCCACAATTACTGAAACTGGCGGAATCGGCCAGCAAGGCCTTCGAGAGAGAAATCGACCTCCAGCAGGTGTATCCCTCCTGTCCCACTCCAGCTATCAAGCGTGGCACGAAATTCGTCGAGACCAGATACGTTTTTGTATAGCACGCCGAAGAGTTTTCCACATGCTTCGAAATCGACCTGTTGCGGCGTTAAGAACAAACGTTCGAAATAGGGATCGCTCGATTTTTGAGGAAGCATATCGAAGATGCCGCCGCCACCATTATTGAAAAGGATCACGATGATCGAAGGCATCGGTTTGCCGGATGCCGCCCGCAATTCGAATTCGTGCTGAAGCGCAAACGCGTTGAGGTCGTGGAGCAACGTAAGATCTCCGGTAAGAAAATAGGTCTGGTCATACGCTTGCGCTGCGCCGAGCGCAGATGAAAGCGTGCCGTCGATCCCGTTGAGCCCACGATTTGCGAGCAGCGTCACATCGCAGGCGCGGCGGGCGCGCGGTGCTCCTAATTCGATAACTCCCGTATCCGGAATAGAAGGTTTCACGTAAAACGTATCGAGCGCGCGAATGGCCATGCTGTTAGCACTGAAGATGAGCGAGCGAGGAGCTGCATGCTCGATGAGCGCTTGAACATACGCACCCTCAAGAGCGATCTCCTGGTTGAAGCATCCTTCGCGCGTACAGGTATAGACAAAGCTCGCGTCTTCAACGCTCGTAATAAGTGCGGCTTCGGCTTCATTCGCTTCGGCCCATCGATCGATGTTGGGCGTAGAGGCTTTTTCGCTCGTTTCACTTGCCCCACCAAAGCTCGCAACGAACGCAAGCGGATCGCACTTCACAAACGTGGTAGTGGCAGCATCGAAATCACGTGTTTCGAGCGAATCGACCACGATCTGAATATGGGGCTTCGTCTCGAGCGTCTTGAATATGCGCTTCGAAACGGGATAGCGCCCGAACCGAACGACCACATCGAACTCGGGGCAGGTTTCACGCCCGAAGATGTTGTCGTAGTTGTCGATGATCTCCGCATCGGCATAGTTGCGCAGCTGCGAAAGCGGGTCGGCTAACAGGGGAATGTCGAAGCGGCGCGCCCACGAAAGAAGCGCGCGGGCAGATTCATCGCGCATATCCCAACTTGCAGAGACGCACGCATCGAACACACCAAGCGTTCCTTCTCCGCAGAGCGCGATCGCCCGCTTTCCTTCAAGCAAACGCTCAAGCTCCGCAACTTGATCGGGCATAAGCGCGCAGGAAGGCTCGATCAAAAGCGGCAGCTCGTCATGCGATGCAGCACGCCCAAGTTCGAACACCCCTGCCCTATCGTATGCAGGCACAAGCGGCTCATCGAATGGGAAGTTGATATGCACCGGCGCGCTCACTAGCGTTTGCGGAGCAAGCGCCACCAACGCTTCACGCGCTACTTGTCGTGCATAGCGCACCTGTTCGATCGCCCCCGTCGGCTCAGGCATGTTCCAGAACTGACGCACATGATTGCCAAAGATCTTGAGCTGATCGCACGTTTGGGGAGCGCCAAGCTGCTGCAAACGCGCGGGGCGATCGCCCGAAAGAACGAGCAGCGGCACGCGCGAAGACTCTGCTTCGAGCACTGCCGGGTAATAGTTGGCCACCGCAGTACCCGAGGTGCAGATCACCGCCACCGCTTGCCCCGTGGCCTTCGCCAAACCGAGCGCAAAAAAGGCCGCACCGCGTTCATCCACATCCACGTATACATCCAGATCGGAAGCGTAAGCCAACATGGAAAGCGGGGTCGAGCGCGAACCAGGACTTACGACCACGGCACTCACGCCGCCACGGATAAGCTCATCGAAAAACGCACCTATATAGGTAGCGAGCGCTACGGAGTGATCGGTAGCGCTCGGCATTGGGTGTTCGCTCGTGCAGGCTTCGTTATCCTGCGTAGGATCATTCATCGTCTCATTCGCCATATTATTCCCCTTGAAAGGCACTCAGGATCGTTTCGAATTTCATATCGATCTCGTTGAATTCCTCGCGTGGATCACTTCCTTCGACCACGCCACAACCCGCATAGATCCAGCCAGCTTCGCCATCGAACACGCCCGAGCGGATCGCCACGGAAAACTCTCCGTTGTCTTCAGCATCTACCACACCGACCGCACCACCGAAGAAGCCGCGGTTGTAACTCTCGATCTCACGAAGCGACATGAGCGCTTCGCCCACTGGTTGGCCAGCGAGCGCTGGTGTGGGATGCAGCTGCTCCATAAGAGAGAAGAGCGAAACACCCTCCATGACGCATGCGCGAGCAGGCGTGTAGAGATGTTGGACATGCTTGAGCGGCAGAATAGTGGGTTCGGCCGGAATATCGACATCGTAGCAATTGCGTTCGAACACTTCGCGAATGAAGCGCACCACGTAATCATGCTCACGGCGATTCTTCTCATCGTTCATAAGGAACGTTGCGAACTGTTCGCGCTCCTCAGGCGTTGATCCAATCGCTGCCGTGCCCGCAAGGCACATGCTCTCAACTTGGCAACCTTGCTTGCGCACGAGCAACTCCGGCGTGCATCCGCAGAAGAAGACATCGCCATAGCGATACAGGAACACCGTGCCCTGCGCCTTGCCATCGATGAGGTTCAGCAGCACGTCCTTTGGTGAGAACGGAGCAGTTGCCACAACCGCCTGGCGCCGCGAAGGCACGAGCTTCTTCACGCGCCCAGCTTTAATAAGAGAGAGCGTGGATCGCATCTCTTCTTCCCACGCCTCATAACTATCGGGCACCACCGAATAGCGAATCGAACGTCGTTCGCGCATCGGCGCGTCGTTCGCATGGCGAAGAAAACGCTCGACCCTTCCCTTGTACACGGGACCAAGGCTGTTCACCTGCAAGAAGCAGCCCTGTTCGTTTTCGATCAGCACCACTTCAGGAATCATGAGACGCAAACGCGGAAACGCCTGCATCATCTCGTCGGCTGGTTTGGGATTGGAGGCATCGAAGCGATTGAACGAGAACATGACCGTGGGTAGAGCAACCTCACCCTGCAGAACATGATCAAGGTCTTCGCGCGATGCGATCGCGATACAACGGCCAAGCCCTAGATACCGCTGCGGCCTGTCCTTGCGATAGTAAACGAATTGATCGGTGAAGCCCTTTTGCAACACACAATACGTATTGAGCAGATCGCTCTTGAGTGGAACCGTGTAGGAATAAAGCTTTGCCACCGACGCCCCTTTGTTCATTGCAGCTATGTTGTACAACGCTGTGTTTCTCTTGCCTGAGGTTAGCCTTATACGATCTACTCGCTAACTACTCAGCTTGTGATACCAACGTGTTCATTTCCTATTCTATCATGGGCATACGGGGTGCAGCTTCCTACCGTTCACCCGGCGATAGAGCACAAATGATTACGCTATAACCCCTGATAAACACGTTCATCCTACAAAACAATCCGTTCACCTTGTGAAGGTTTCAATATGGTATTGAAAGATTAATAATGCACTTGTGGCTAATCCCCCCTCCAAGCCACCCTTTTTCCTTTGGAAGATGATCATCCCCCCCTTCAGGTCATCTTCTCCACGGAGCTCGTGACCCTTGAGTTCCATTATTCTTCGTGGCCCGGGTTCCACCGGGCTTCACGAAGACCCCTTCCTTTTCAATGAGCCGTCCCCTTTGGCTCATTGAACTTTTTTGGGGCACTTTTAAGGATGTAATCAACCTTTCAAAAACTTTATTCCCGCGTGTGATACGTTTCGCGTAAAATTAAAAAGCTCGAAAACTGCTTAGGCATTTTCGCGCCAACTATTACCTAAGGAAAGGACGTTACGTGAAGGTTCGAAAATCGAAACCTCACAGTAATTAGTCTTTAACCTCCCTTCGAGGATCTCCTTCGTCGCGGTGGCTAAAGACAACTGCGATGAAAAGAGGTTTGCTGCTTCTTTGCGGTGCTCGAAAAGCGCTCGCACCTGAAGCACGGCCGTTTCCTTGATCTTCTGCTGCAAACCGCTGCGCAGAGTTCATATGAAACCGCGCCGAGCAAACCGCCCAAAGGAGATCTATGCTCTATTTGTCACAAATGCTTGGCGAGCCCGTCATCGACGCCAATGGCGAAAAGATCGGCTCCATTTCAGACCTTGCCATCCAAACCGGCGAAGTATTCCCGCGCATCACCTCGCTTGCGTTCTTGGGCCCCGGCAAAACGCCTTTCATGATCTCATGGCGCAAGTACGTCAAAGACGTCACCGACGATGGCATCGAGCTCAAAGTCGATAAGACTGGCATCCGCTTCAGCTACCTTCAGCCCGATGAGGTTTTGCTCGCCCGCGATCTGCTCGACCGCCAGATCGTCGACACGCAAGGCATGAAGGTCGTGCGCGTAAACGACCTCAAGCTTTCCACTTCTGGTTCGCAACTGCGCCTGCTCGGTGCCGAAGTGGGCGTTCGTGGCATTCTGCGCGGGTTGGCCCCCTGGGTCGAACGTGTGGTACTCAAGTTGAGCAAGCTCTTTCGCAAGCCGCTCGATGAGAAGATCATCGCTTGGAACTACATGGACCTGCTCGACCGCAATCTTTCCGACGTGCAGCTTTCCGTTTCCCACACCCGTCTTGATGAACTTCATCCGGCCGACGTCGCCGACATTCTCGAGCAGCTCGATCCTCAACAGCGCGCCAACGTGTTCAAGCACCTCGATGATGCACGTGCGGGCGATGCGATCTCGGAGATGGAAGACGAATACCAGGCGGATGTTATCGACGACCTGGACGAAAAGCGCGCTTCTCGCCTGCTCGAAGATATGGATCCCGACGATGCAGCCGACATCGTAGGCGATCTTCCCTACGAAAAAGCTGAAACCTTGCTGCGCTTGATGGGTGTTGAAGAAGCCGCAGGCATTCGCCGCTTGCTCGGTTATAAGGAAGACACTGCAGGTGGCCTTATGACCACGCAGTATGTTGCGATGCGCGCCGACGATACCGTCGATCAAACCATCGAAGCACTGCGCACACTCGATGAAGATCACCCTACGGTCAGCTACGTTTACGTGCTCAACGAATACGACAAGCTCATCGGCGTGCTTTCGCTCCGCACGCTCGTGCTCGCCACCAAGAATACGCAGCTCAAGGACATCATGTTCGACGACGTGATCACTGCCTTCCCCGAAGAGACCGAAGAAGATGTTGCGGCAGACATCTCGAAATACGACCTGATCGCCATGCCGGTGGTCGATGAGAACGGGCGCATGCTCGGCATCGTCACGGTCGACGACGCAATGGAGGTCATCGAGGACAGTGCAGAGGAGACCACGAACAAGCGCACCTGGGTTGCCGTGGTGGTCGCGCTCTTGTGCTTCTTGATCTTCCTCGTTCCCTATACCGTTATCATTTTGCATTTCTTCGGCGGAGCTGCAGGATAAGAGCTGGCTATGGCAGAAGAGCAGAACATCCAGCCCAATCCCGCCATCAAGGAGCATGCTGAAGCAGGGCTTGCCAAAGAGATCACCGAAGTGCGCAAGCCTTCGAAGCTATTGCTCGTGCTCATGGCCATGGGCCCAGGAATCGTTACGGCCATGGCAGGCAATGATGCGGGTGGCATCTCAACCTACTCCACGGTGGGCGCGAAGTTTGGCTTCCTCACCCTGTGGATCATTCCGATCATGTGCCTGCTTCTGGTTGTCGTGCAAACGACCGCCACGCGCATGGGTGCGGTAACAGGCAAGGGCTTTGCGGCGCTCATTCGCGAACGCTTCGGCATTCGCCTTACCTCGCTTGCCATGCTCGCCTTGCTCATCGGCAATGTTGCGACCACGTTCTCCGAATTCGCGGGCATCGCTTCTGGTATGGAGATGTTCGGCGTACCGCGCTGGGTGTCGGTTCCCATCGCCGCAGCTGCTGTTTGGGGGCTTATCGTAGGTGGCAGCTTCAAACGTGTGCAGCGCGTTTTCATGGTGCTTTCCTTCGTCTTCGTTACCTATATCGTGGCAGCCATTATCGCGCAACCGAACTGGAACCTTGCGCTCATGCACACGGTCATTCCTGAAGTTTCTTCCGATTTCTCATTCCTTTCGCTCACGGTTGCCATGGTCGGTACCACTATCGCTCCCTGGATGATGTTCTTCGCACAGAGCAACGTGGTCGAGAAGGGCGTGACCGTAAAGGATCTCTTCTTCCAGCGCATCGATGCGATCACGGGCGCAGTGGTTGCCTGCATCATCGCCTGGTTCATCATCGTGACCACGGGTGCAGTGCTCTTCCCGCAAGGCATCGAGATCGAAAGTGCCGCCGATGCCGCTATGGCGCTCGCCCCCTTTGCAGGCCCGTATGCTGAAGCGCTCTTTGCCATCGGGCTCGTTGCGGCAAGTTTGCTCGCAGCCTGTGTGCTGCCCCTCACCACCTCGTTCGTCATCTGCGAAGCGTTCGGCTGGGAAGCGGGTGTGAACTTCACCTGGAAGGAAGCGCCGCTCTTCAAAGGCATCTTCACGTTCACGATCGTGGGTTCCGCGTTGGTCATCCTGGTTCCAGGGCTTAACCTGATGGGCATCATGCTGACCGCGCAGTTCGTCAACGGCGTTATCCTGCCGGTGCTACTCGTGTTCATGGCCATCATCGCTACCGACAAGCATGTGATGAAGGAACACACCATCGGCCCGATCGCGCGCGTGCTGCTTGTCGCAACGATCGTGGTCGTGGGCATTCTCTCGATTGTTTGCCTTGCCCTGCAGATTCTTGGCTTGGCCTAATAGGTGCACAGAGCAACAGAGAAGGTTTCTGTTGGGGCAAAAACCTTTCGAGATATTCTGGGAAGCCTCGAAAGCCTTACTATAGTAATAAGATCAGTAGCCTAACGAGAAAGCCGCGATCATGAACGCGAACGCAATGCCTGAACCAACTGTTTCGATCGAAGAAGAGTCCGAAAGAACGCTCGATAGCGAAACGTCCGAGAGTCGCGAGCAGATTCGGCGCCAGGTGCTTGCCGAGCGCGCTGCCTTGCCGAAGCCATATCGCCTTCATAAGAGTTCTGCCATTTGCGATGAGCTTGAGACCTCTCTTGCGATCACCTGCGCAACGATCGGCATCGATCCAACGGCCTGCACGATCGCAGTCTATGCAGCGTTTGAAGAAGAGGTGCAGCTCGACCAATTCATTCGCGCTGCCTATGCGCAAGGGACGCAAATTGCTTTTCCTTGCATCGTAGAAGATGCGTGGGGCCTTGAAGGTGCTCCTCAACAAACCATGGAAATGCGTCTGGTCTCACCTGAAGCTTACGAGAAGGATGGGGTTCCCTTCATCGCGCATCCCCTGCGCAAGTACCATCACGATGATGAAGCATTGCGCGATTTTCCCTATGTTTCAGCGAATGATCTGACGATGATCGTGATTCCCCTCGTTGCGTTCGATGCGCATCACAACAGACTCGGATACGGGGGTGGGAACTATGATCGCTACCTGCCGCAGCTTGGCAAAGACTGCCGCCAGATCGCCGTTGCGTTCTCCGAGCAGGAAGTTGCTTTCATCCCTGCCGAGGAACATGACGTTCCTGTTACGGTATTAGCAAAATAGTGCGTTTGGCTTCTTAGAAAGATACAGCGCCGAACCCTTAAGCAAACGTGCCCGGCATTCCCGCTTCGAAGCTTGGTCGATTTAGGCAACGTGGATGTTGAGATAGCGACGACGCTCGAAGAAGCCCATGTTCGCGATACGCGCACGTTCTTCACGCGCACCAGATTCACGCGCCGTAGTAGCGCGGTCATCCAAGTACGTCATCGCATCACGATAACCATCGTTACGCGCTTTGTTGATAACATCTTCGAATTCGTGTTACTGAGCTTTGCGGCCTTCTTGCTCACCCAAAATACGAGCATCTTTAACCTGTTGCTTGAATGCAGCCATAACACCATTGAGCATATTGAGCATCGAAATAGCACCAACGGGGGATTCTTCCGTGAAGGTCGAGGCGTCAAAAGTAACAGGAGAGAGCGACATGGAGTTCGCATTGCTCAACTGAACACGTGCTTGCGCTTCACTTAGTTGACTGCGAAGGTCAGTAATCTGTCTGTCGCGATCGGCAATGATCGCATCGCGTGATGAAATCTCTGCATCTTTGTTGGCAAGGGTACGAGCCTGATCATCGTACCCCACTTCTTTGCTTGCAAGCGCACGGATCTTCTCCTCGAGCGTGGCTGCCTGCTTGGCAACGAGCGCACGCAAACGCTCGACCTCTTCCTCGGCCGCTTCAGTACGACGGCTATCATTGGAAGAAACATGGGCGCTTTGAGCCTGAGCAGTCGCAAGATCGCTCTGGGCATTGCGAGCGCGATTCTCCGCTTCGTCGCGCTGACGCTGAGCATCACGCAAACGATCTTCTGCGGACTGGAGGGCACGCTCCGCATCGGTAGCACGCTCTTCAGCTTTCTTAAGTTTCGCGCGCAGGTCTTCAAGTTCGGCGTCAGAAGCGCCGCCAGCACTACTGCCGCCCGTGACCGGCATTCCGCCATGCCCGCTGTCGTATGAAGCCTGCATACAATCAAGCGCACGGGTGATGACCGTTGCTTTCGTGATGTCTTCGCGACGTGCGAAATCGTCGATCAAAGCCATGTATTCGAGCGGAAGACGGAAGTTCGCCTGCTTAACTTTTGAGCTCAACTCAAACCCACCTAACGGTTCCTTGCGCGGTTATGTTGGTGATTTTCCTTGCGGACAAAGAACACGACCGCTTAAGAGTGACTTCGCGGATGTAATTCATGAACTATACATCCCTGTAGAACCTTACAAATTCTATAGCACGATTGTAGCGTATATCTAGGAGTTGGCATGGGAGAAAACCACAATATTTTGTGTTCGTTAGCGTTTGGGTAGCCGATTTTATCAGGGGCATTTCAGCATAGATTAATGCAAAAAAGCTGTGCTACGGCCTTTACTGCTAGCATTTTCTGCAGGCGTGTTATGGCGTATTCCCCGTATAGTGGCACGTGCTTGAAAAGCCCTTTTGATAAGGGTGTATAGCAACTTCACCGTGTTCATGCTAGCAAGGGTTTTCCACATTTTAGTACGTTTTTTGAGTTTTCCACACAGAAAAGACAGGCCAATTTTAGGCTATTTTAAACTGAAAAAATTTTTCTTGAATAGCCGTTTACCTCAGGGAGTGGCAATGAAAACGAGCTCTTTCACGCCTTGCAAACCAGTAAGATGCCCTTGATTCGACACGCCGAAAACCCGCCATCTTGCAAGAGTGAAACCTTCTCTTTAGACATAGATGATGATCATGCCAATGAGCATACCGATGATAACGAAGAATGCTGGCACCTTCGAACGATACATCAACACAGCCTGAGGAATGATCTCTCCGAAGACCACATAGAGCATCGCGCCAGAAGCAAAACCGAGCGAGGCCGCAAGACCTATCGCACCGATGTCGCCGATCCAGTAGCCCAGCCAAGCGCCCAAAACAACCGGCGCTCCGGAAGCTGCCGTGAGCAATGCCGCTTTGATGCGCTTCATCCCTCCAGCGACCAAGGGAACAGAAACAGCCATGCCTTCGGGAATGTTATGAAGTCCAATGAGCACCGCAAGAATGAGCGCCATGCTCACCCCACCCTCGGTATCGATGTTATAACTCGCTCCAATGGACATGCCTTCGGGAATGTTATGGAGCGCGATAGCGCATGCGATGACCACACCAGCAACCCAGAGTTCGCGTTTGGGCGCATGCTCTTTCAGGTGCTGATTGTAATGATCGATATGGCTCAGTTCATCGATGTTGTCATGGGTCTTTGGATGCAGGCTGCTCGCAGTGTGAGGCACCTCGCCCTCAGTGCGTTTATCGATCAACCAATTCAAGAGGAATACCACCGCCATGCCCACAAGGACCGCAATGCATACGACAAAGACTGCCCCATCTGAAAAGACTGACTGAGCCGCTTCAAGGCTTTCGACCATCAGCTCGAAACAGACGATCGAGATCATCACACCGCTCGTTGCGCTCAACAACAGACTGACGATGCGATTGGATTCAGTGCGAACGAGCGCACCGAGGATGCCACCAAGACCGGTGCCACCAACGCCAGCGATCAACGTCATCAAGGTTACGGTAAGAAATGCGTCCATACGATTCGGAACTTTCCTCTTTCACTTTTCAAAGGCTTGGCTGTTGTTCAACACTTCAGCTTCATGCGCTCGATCCAAACGCGAGAGAGCTAGAATGAAACTGATTATAAACCTGCGCGCGATCGCGCATGATCGCGTGTCACACTTTGTAGGTAATAAGTAAGATAAGGAATACTTATGAAAGACTTCGATGATTTCGCACAGCTGGTAGACCGAACGACCGATCAGGATATGGCACGCATCTTCGCGAACGTGATCGAACAGATGAACCTTCCCAAAGATGCGAATGGGAACGTCTCTTTTAGCGTTGAAGACCTCATGCCCTTCTCGACCGCTGTTTCCAACGCGCGCACGATGGCGCTTCTACGTAAATATCACGAGTGGGCGAACGCCGAAGAACGCGAGCTTCTTTAGCGCCTTTTGCGCGCAAGCCGCCTATCGCATTGCTTGTGCGTATCTTGCTTGAGTGCGCGAGAAGCCTAACCCTGTTGCCCAAACGCAGCAGGAACCTGCGCGCTTGCACGCGAACACCGTGAAGCTAGCTTCTCGCAGCGTCCTGTGTGCACCCGTGTTGCGCGCACGAAGGCAGAACACATCTTACTGCGCTCTTCGAAGCTATGCTCGTCTTAGTAAAACCCCATGGCCTCGCGAACGTGCACACAGAAAAACACTTCTTCACCTGCAAAGCTACCAAAAAAGCGCCCGGCTAGTTCCCAGGCGCTTTTTTCGCATTTCGGTTGTTGTTTTAACCTATTCTTCCTGAACTGAACTTTCTGTCGCACGCGCAGCACGAAGCTTCTGCTGTTCGTCGATGATCTTCTGTTCCTTAAGACCATAGACATATTCGCGGTCGATAGCACCTGCTGTCGAAGGAGGCTTTACCACGAACGGTACTGGCTTGGTAAAGAAGCTCACGATCGGCACCAGGATAAGAGAGAGCACCATCGTGATCGCACCGCAATTGATCGGCGATGCAATGTAGCCGAAGATCATGTTGGTCACGGTCATGCCAACACCAAGCGCAAAGCTACACCAAACTGCTGGCTTTGAGATGCGACCGGAGAACAAGCCCCAGAAAAAGGGACCAAGGAACGAACCCGAAAGCGCGCCCCACGAATAGCCCATCAACTGAGCGATGAACACGATGGTCGAATGGTACTGTACCAGCGCAATGCCAGCAGAGATAGCCACGAACACCACGATGAAGAAGCGCATGTAACGCACTTGCTTCTTCTCGCTCATCTTCTTCACGATGTTGCCCTTGATCAAATCGAGTGTGAGCGTTGAAGAAGAGGTGAGCACAAGACCCGCAAGCGTCGACATGGACGCGGAGAGCACGAGCACCACCACGATGCCAAGCAGAATGTCGGGAAGTCCGGCGAGCATGGTCGGCACGATCGAGTCGTAGATAGGCGTGCCATTAGCAGCATAGGCGATATCGCCACCGAACAAGCGGCCGAAACCACCCAAGAAATACGAGCCACCCGCAACCACGAGCGCGAAGATCGTCGAGATGATGGCGCCCTGCTTGATGGCCGGACCGGTCTTGATGGCGTAGAACTTCTGGACCATCTGCGGGAGTGCCCACGTGCCGAGCGAAGTGAGAATGATAACGCCAAGCAAGTTGAGCGCATCGGGACCGAACATCGAAGTGAACGGTCCTGCCATGGCGCTTCCCTCTGCCGGGATCTGCGAGAGATTTACGATAGCCGTTGCGATACCGCCCTGGCCATTCAACACCGCGAAGATAACGGCAATGATACCGATGAGCATGATCGTGCCCTGGATGAAGTCGTTCCAAACCGAGGCCACATAACCACCGAGCACCACATAGATACAGGTGACCACCGCCATGCCGATCACGCACCATTCATACGGCAGCCCGAAAGCCATGCCGAACAAACGCGAAAGACCGTTGTAGACAGATGCCGTATACGGGATGAGGAACACGAAGATGATCGCGGCAGCGGCAATGCGCAACGCTCGAGAGTTATAGCGTTTGCCGAAGAATTCCGGCATGGTCGTAGCCTTGAGCCGTTGCGTCATCTCGCGCGTACGCGGGCCGAGCACCCACCACGCCAGAAGCGAACCGATGACCGCATTACCGATACCGACCCAAAATACCGACATGCCGTATTTCCAGCCGAACTGACCAGCATAGCCGATGAACACAACAGCGGAAAAATAGCTCGTGCCAAAAGCAAAGGCTGAGAGCCACGGACCAACATTACGTCCGCCGAGCACGAAGCCATCGACACTGTTGGAATGTTTGCGGGCGAAGACGCCCACTGCCACAGTGACCGCAACGAAGATCGCCACGATCAAGATCTTGAGAAACATGCGCTCCTCTTCTTTCACTCGTTTTCCAATACGTCAGTTTTCTCAGGACGGTATACCCGCGCGTTTCCTCTCTTCGTACACCAAGACGAACAACGACGACCCGATCGAGCGCATAAAAAAAGCACCGGATCGAGATCCGTGTGCTTATCTATAGTGAAAGTAGAGAGGTGGGGTGCAGAAAATGCAGGTCGAACCCTGAGCAAGATGCTCGGACATGACCGCACGATCGCTTTCGGAACACTGTGCCAAGTGCTCCGACATGATCGCGCAAACATCGTTCGAACCCTGTGCCCAGTGCTGGGCACGGATCGCCGCGCTTTGGGTATGCATTCCTGAAAAAACCATGGTAGCACTTTACCACAACAGAGCGCTTATAGGGCGGCAAGTTGAATGCCGCCCCCAAAAAGTGGTCGAATCGGCGCAGGCGGCACTAGATCGAATGCATCTCGCCCGCGAGCGAACGGTCCTCAAATGAAACGCCTTATATCCTTATATATTAGTAGCGATTATCGAAGATGCGCTGCGTCTTCTTCTCGGAACGAGGCAGTTCGCCAATTGCCACTGCCTTAGCATTCGGCGTCATGCCCAACTTGCCCTTGAAGATCGACTCCATGTTGCGCTCGATCTGTTCACGATCTTCAACGCTTGCATCGGTCTCGAAGAACACGGTCATGATGTCCTTGCCTTCAAGATGGTCGATCATAACCTGGTATTCCGAAGAAGCACCATCGGTGAACTTGATGATCTCTTCGATCTGGGCAGGGAAGATATTCACGCCCTTCACCTTCACCATATCGTCCGTGCGCCCGATGAGCGTATCGATGCGCGGGAACGGAGAGCCACATTCGCACTCACCAGGAATGATGCGCGAAAGATCGTGCGTACGATAACGTACGAGCGGAGCACCTTCTTTGCGCAGCGTGGTGATAACGAGCTCGCCGATCTCTCCATCAGGGAGCACCTTGCCCGTCTTGGGATCCACGATCTCGAAGTAGCAATAGTCATCCCATACATGCATGCCGCATTCATAATCGCACGAAACACCAATGCCGGGACCGTATACTTCCGTAAGACCGTAGATGTCATAGATCTTCACGCCCAGTTCATTAGCGATACGCTGACGCATCTTGTGACCCCAACGCTCGGATCCGATGACCGCGCGCTTAAGATTCAGCTCATCACGCACGCCACGCTTGGCGATCTCTTCGGCCAAGAGAAGCGCATAAGAGCTGGTCGCGCAAAGAACGGTCGATTGCATGTCCTTCATGAAGCGGATCTGCTTATCGGTATTGCCCGGCCCCATGGGAACCGCCATCGCACCAAGGCGCTCGGCGCCTAACTGGAAACCAATACCCGCTGTCCACAGTCCATACCCAGGAGTGATCTGGATGCGGTCGTCTTTCGTGATGCCCGCCATCTCATAGCAACGCGCGAATTGCACGGCCCAATCGAGTACGTCTTGCTGGGTGTAAGGGATGATGACTGGCGTGCCTGTTGTACCTGACGAAGAATGGATGCGCACGATCTCGCTCTCAGGAACAGCGGCGAGTCCCAGCGGATACGCATCGCGCAGGTCCGCCTTTTCCGAAAATGGCAGCGCTTCGAAATCGGCCTGAGTTTGCACATCGCTAAGATCGATGCCCTCGAACTTCTTCGCGTAAAACGGCGAACGATCCTTCAATGTTTTGAATTGCTCTTTTAAGACTGCAAACTGCTCTTCTTTGAGTTCCATCCTCAACCCTTCTTATGTTGATCGGCGCACATGATGCGCTATATATAGGTAGCGTTTTTATATTGTAGCCCTATGCTCGAGTCCTTATGTTTCGCAACTATTGCAAAGCGGGGCCATCTCGCAAAACGAACGGACAACTTACGAACCAGCTACACTCGCGCAGCCTGCTGAACTACCTTGATCGCCTTTTCGTTCACGGAAACGAGCTTGCGCTTCACACACAGCGGAATGGCCGCTTCGATATCTTCGAGCGTGATCGCACCGCGCAGCGCATTATCTACGCAGTCTTCTCGCTTGTTCACCGCGATGATGGCATAGGCGAGCATCATCACGTTGAGCGCTTTCGGTTCGCCTAAACGATGCACGAGCTCGGCATCATCGACCACGACCATCTTCACGCCTGCAGCCTGCATGTCATCGATCAGATGCTGCGGATCGTAGGTCTGTCGCTTGAAGTTCGCCATCACGGGTGGGATACCCGTTGAGGCAACCACGAGCAGGCCGTTCTCTTTAAGGTACGGAAGCGCGCGGGCAGCTTCGCCTGGTTCGAGCGCGATCAGAACATTCACGGTTCCTTTCGCAGGAAGAGGAGAAAAGACCTCTTCACCTGCATTTCCCATGCGCACGTGAGACATAACGTCTCCGCCGCGCTGCGCCATACCGATGGTTTCCGCGCTGCGTACCTGCCAGCCTTTTGCTTCTGCAGCTTGCGCTAAGATGCGTGCAGCAAGCACGCTTCCCTGCCCACCGATTCCGGCGATAGAAACGTTAATCATCGCTACCTCCTTCGATCTCAGCCAACTCTTGTGGCGTAGGGAATCGACTGAGCGATCCGTCTTCCGCATGCAAACGCTGCGAGCGCGGCGGCAATGCAGGCCGTACTCGTTTTCGTGTGGGGCAGGTGATAGCCCCGTATTCGCAAATGTCCGTGCAAAGACCGCACCCAACGCACATCGCACGGTTGATCACGATCGAATGGCCAACTTCACTCCACCCCAGCGCAGGACAACCGATGGTGGTGACGCATTTGCGGCAACCTGCGCACGCGTTCGCGATGAAGTAAACAGGGGGCTTCGCTTTGGTGAGCTTCGTGCAGGGCGATTCGTAGATGACCGCCGAAGGGCCATCGTAGTCGATCGCTTCGCGCGCTGCTTCTATAGCCTTATCGGCGAACAGCGGATTGGCCTTCGTGATCTTCTTCACGCCAAGTGCGCTGAGCACTTCTTGGATCGAGATCGGCGCACTGAACCCGCCCATGAGCGTTGCGCCCGTGCCTGGATGAGGCTGCGAACCGGTCATCGCGGTGGTCGCGTTATCGAGCACTACGATGGTGATGTCATGCTTGTTGTAAACCGCATTGGCCACGCCGGTCATCCCGGAAGCGAAGAACGTGGAATCACCCACGAACGCGATCGCTTTCTTATCAGGCTCGATCACATTGAAGCCTTGCGCCATCGTGATGCCCGCGCCCATGTCGAGACAGGTATCGACTGCATTGAGCGGCGCAGCATTGCCAAGCGTGTAGCAGCCGATATCACCGCACATCACCGCTTCGCGCCTGCGACCGAGCGCCTTCTTCACGGCATAGAACGCACCGCGATGAGGGCATCCTGCACACAGGACTGCGGGGCGCTCGGGTATCGGGTCGCTGAATTCGACCGTGCGCTCAGCGGCAGCAGGAAGATCGAGACCGAAGAATTCCTGGATCTGCGCACGGATCGCATCGACCGTGTTTTCGCCACGTGTGGTAGTGGTACCCGTGAGCTTGCCCTGTACCTCGAATCCCGCATGCAGCTTGCCGCAGAGTTTGAGCAGTTCGTCTTCGATCACATGATCGAGCTCTTCGAACACGATGATGCGATCGAGGCCTTCGGCGAATTTTGCCACGGCCGCCTCGGGGAAGGGATAGGGAGTGCCCACCTGCATAAGACGATAGCTTGGCGAAAGCGCACCGGTTGCTTCTACCGCATCTTCGATCTGAGCAAGAGCTTCTTCGGCGTAGGAATACGATACGCCACCTGCGATGATGCCGATCTTCGCGCCTTCATCGGTGCCGGCGACTTCGCGCCACGGATTGAACGGAGAGGCACTGAAATCTGCTGCGATCTTGGGTAAACGCTCGTTGATCTCGCCGTGTCCGCGATACGAACGCCCAGGAAAGATGACCCATTTGCTGGGATCGCTCTCGAAGCCTTCTGGTTCGCGCGCATGGGTCTCATCAGCTACTTCCACGAAAGTTGATGCGTGACAGATGCGCGTGGAAGGGCGGAAGATCACCGGCGTATGATATTTTTCAGAAAGATCGTACGCGGCTGCGATCATCGCACAGCCTTGCTCGGGCGTTGCTGGATCGAATACGGGAACCTTCGCAAAAGAGGCAAATCGACGCGTATCCTGTTCGGTTTGCGAAGAGATCGGGCCGGGGTCGTCGGCAACGAGCAACACCGTGCCACCCTCAACGCCAATATAGTTGAGCGACATGAGCGGGTCGCTTGCCACATTGAGTCCAACCTGTTTGGCAGTGAAGAGCGTACGTGCTCCACACAGCGCAGCCCCCGCCAACATTTCAAGGGCGGCTTTCTCGTTGGTAGACCACTCGACATACACGTCATGGGCCGATCCTGCATCGCGCAACTTTGCGACGGTTTCAATAACCTCGGATGACGGCGTACCGGGGTACCCTGCGCATACGCGCACGCCAGCTTCAAGGGCAGCGTGGGCAAATGCTTGATTACCCATCAAAAAAGATTTGGTCACAACTACCTCGTTTTCTTATCGCTTGATTTAGGTAAAAGAACGTAATGGCCTGGAAGAACGCTGAGCACATTAACAGTTTGCGTTAGGCGTTTGCCATTTCTGCTTTGAGGTCGATGATCTTCTGACGCGCGCCTTCACAGCCCGTACCCATCATCTGAACAGCCAGAATAGCCGCATTCTTCGCGCCGTTGATGGCCACGCACGCGACAGGCACACCGCTTGGCATCTGCACCATAGAGAGCAACGAGTCCAAGCCGCCTAGATCGCTCGTCTTCATGGGAACCGCGATAACGGGTGCAGGGGTATAGGCAGCAACGACCCCACCGAGATGTGCTGCTTTACCTGCAGCTGCGATGATCACACGAATGCCACGATCGATAGCAGTCGAGGCCCATTCATGCACTTCGGCAGGTTTACGATGAGCGCTCGCGATCTTCACCTCATAAGGCACGCCAAATTCGTCGAGCTGTTTCATGCAGGCATCCATAACGGGCATATCTGATTCGGAGCCCATGATGATACCGATAACAGGTTTTGTTGCACTACAGGTCATAGAACGATCCTATCCTCGATTCAAAACATCTTTAAAGTTTATCATTCTCGCCTGCGGACATAAGCCAAGTACACGGCGGCGCAACAAACTCCCCACTGGATGGGTCGATATAAAAGAAACGGCCGAACCATCTCGACCGTTTCTAGGAGAACTGAAGTGGATGAATAGCTGTTCTTGACCCGATGCTATGCTTTTTTGCCTTAGACCTCTGACGCATCCACTTCAACGAGAAGCGGAATTGATTGTTGGGCGCCGATACGCGTGGTTGCCAGCGCGGAAGCTTCCGTGGCAAGGGCGAGCGTTTCGTCAAGACACGCACCACGCGAATAGCCCGCAACAAGGGCACCGATATAGGTATCCCCTGCACACGTAGTATCGATCGCGTTCACACATGGAGCGATCATTTCGTAGTCTTTGCCACGAACGCGCACGATCGAACCGCGTGCGCCGAGCGTGATAGCCACTGCACCTACCCCGCGAGCGCACAGTATATCCATGGCGTTCACGAGATCGTCGTGCGTGACCGGATAGATGCCAGTGAGGATCTCACATTCACTTTCGTTGACCACCACCAGATCGATATGCTCATACACCCATTCTGGCAAGGCGCGCGCAGGAGCAGGATTCAAGACAGTGTACATTCCGCATTCGTGCGCAGACTTAATAGCATCCATCGTTGTATCGAAATCGCATTCGAGCTGGCACAGGAATACATCGCCTGCCTGGGCTTCTTCCTTGAGCACCTGTTCAACGTAGGTTAGATCGCCGGACAGGTTGGCACCGGGGTCGATGGTGATGAAGTTATCTCCCGAAACACGCGTGATAACGGCAACGCCCGTTGGGTGAGCATCCACGCGCTCGATCAAATCGCAGCGCACTCCTTGCTCGACGAGTGTTGCGATCATCTGATCCCCGAAAGGATCGAGACCCACCGCGCCCAGCATCACCACGTCCGCTCCCAGTTTTGCAGCCGCAACGGCTTGATTCGCCCCTTTTCCACCAGGGTTTATGATGAAACGGCGCCCCATGATAGTCTCGCCAAGTTGAGGCATATGGTCACTTTCGATAGAAAGGTCCATATTCAAGCTACCGAATACGATCACCTTGCTCATGGAATCACACCACCTAGCTGTTGTCGGCATCAGAAGGTTTCGGAATGAAGAGCGAAACGAGCAATGCCGCGCCAAGCAACACGGCCGACGCGATCATTGCTGCAGAATAGCCAACCTGTGCTCCGTTCATCGCAAAAGCATCCATGACCGCATAGAGAACCGCGAACGAAAGGCCAGCGCCCAAGTTGAAAGCACCGGCATTCATGCCTGGAAGATAACCAGGATTATCCTCGGGAGAAAGCACGATTCCCAATCCGTTCAGCATGATGTTCGCCGTACCAGCATACGCGATACCCAAGACCACCGAAATGATGACGAGCGAAGGAATGCTCGCATTGTTCGAAAGGAATATGCCGAAAAGCACGCCAGCGATGCTCACGATAAGACCCGCACGCAGCACACTACGATATCCAAATTTGCTCGCGAGTACGCCAGCGACAGGACCAAAGCACAGACCGAGCAGCGCATAAGGCGTGAGCGTGGCGAACGAGACCATGTCAGGTTTCATGTCAACGCCCATAACAGGGTCTTGCGCGATCGCCGGCACCACGCCATTCATGATAGCGAACACGCCAGTCATGGTAAGGAGCGTGGTGAGCAACAAACCCCAGGTCCTGCGCTGCTTGAGATAGTGAGTAGTTACCATCGGGTCTTTCTTGCGCGACTCGATGTTCCAAAATATCACGAAAAACACGACCGCGATAACAACGAGGATGGCAACCAATCCCCAGTTCGCTGCCGCAAGAGCACCAACTTCATCGATCGCAAGATAGATCGCCAAGAACGCGATGCCGAGCGTGACCACGCCAGCCCAGTCCATCTTGGGCGTTTCTTCGGCGGTGCTCTCCTGCGTGAGCGCGAACACGAGAACGACCGCAAGAGCCGCAACCGCTGCCATCACTACGAACACCGAACGGAAGCCGAAGTTGCCAGCAAGCCAGCCCCCTAGAATCGCATCGACGCCCGCGATACCACCATTCACTGACGTGAGGATAGCCATCAAGCGGGCATAGCGTGCGTCTTCGGTTACGCGCTGGTGGAGCATGATCAGGCACAACGGCACTACCGGGCCAGCAACACCCTGCAGAACACGACCGATCATGAGCACTTCAACGTTCGGCGCGAGCGCACTGATCACGCATCCGATGCCCGTGACCAAGAGCATGCCGCACAGCACTTTACGGCGCCCCTTCAAGTCGGCAAGACGCGGAAGGAACAACGAGAAGAGCGCTGCCGCTGTAAAGAACACCGTTTGTGTGTTGCCGATCTCGACCGCCGTGGTAGAAAGTTCGTTCTGCATGGCTACGAGCGCCGGGGAGAGCATCGAAGCATTGAGCTGGAATGCGAAGATAGCCACCAGCAACGCTGCCATTACCGCGACAATTGACTTGCCGCCTTCATCAAGGAGAGGTTTTTTCGCTTCAGTCATGTTCTTATCCAATGTTCTCGATTGCTTGTATTACCAAATTCCAGAACTTATCGAAGTCCAGTTTTGTCGCAACTTGCGTATGGCACTCTTCTTCGGAAGGTTCTGGTCCACGAAGGTCTGCCACGGTCATACCGAGCGTAAGTTCTCCGTGAAGTTCCACGTCAAGAGGGCACCGTCTGGTTTGCACCACGGAAGGATCGATAAGATACGCCACGGTGCACGGATCATGCACGGGCGGATCCACGAAGTCTTGATTGTCCTGATAGGTCTTGCGGAAGAAATCCATGAGTCCGCTAACGATGACAGCAAGTGGCGTGCCAATCTCTTCGATGCGGCGCTGCACTTCAGGCGTGCAAAGTGCCTGATGCGTAAGATCGAGCCCGACCATGGTCAGTTTCCAGGGGGCATTGAACACGATATGGGCTGCTTCGGGATCGACGATGATGTTGAATTCAGCCACCGCGCTCCAATTCCCCTCATGGAAACCGCCGCCCATCAGCACCACTTCGCTCACCCGTTCTGCAATGCGCGGTTCCATGCGCAACGCCAGAGCGATGTTAGTCAGCGGCCCGGTGGGGACCAATGTGATCGTGCCTGGTTCAGACTCCATGATGGTCTTCACGATGAAATTCACGGCATGCATGTCTTCGAGCGGACGAGTAGGCACGGGCAGTTCGACGCCATCCAACCCTGTTTCACCATGGATCGATTCTGCAACTTCCTGTTCGCGCACGAGCGGACGATCGGATCCTGCGTATACGGGAATATCATGAGCATGCGCTGCTTCGAGCATTGCACGCGCATTATAGGTGACCTTCTCAAGGCTTTGATTCCCCCCGACCGTGGTGATGCCCACGATCTCGATCTCTGGATTTCCTAGAGCTAAAAGGATCGCGACCGCATCATCGTGACCTGGGTCGCAATCGAGAATGATCTTCTTTGCCATGTTCGCCCCTCTCATTTCGAACAGCAAAATAGCACGTAGTGCCCCCTACGTGCCCAAATTCGAATGCTGGCTCACGAGTCCAACAATGGAATACTATTTTACCTGTTCACTTCTGAAAATCTGAAAGAATGAAAGAAGAGATACGGCTCTGTAAGAAAAGCGCGTTCTTTCATTGAGTCGACAGGGGCAGCTTGCATATGAAGCCTCCTGATGAATGCGCGCACAAGGTTTCTGATGCGGTTTTGTGCAAGTCTTGCCCAACTCAAAACGCCCTCTATAGAAGAGGGCGTTTAGTATCTAGCTTAAAACCTATGAGCTTTTCGGTTGCGTTACAACCCGAGCGCTTTCTTGAGCGAAGAAACACGACGGCGGGAAACCGGGATCTTCTCTTCAACACCATCGAGCGTGAGCAACAGCGTGCCGCCTGATTGCGGCTCGACCTCTTTCACGAGCGAAAGGTTAACGAGGTAGCCGCGATGAACGCGGAAGAAGCCATGGCCATCGAGCGTTTTTTCGAGCTGCGCCAAGCTGACCGTTGAGAAGTAACGATCGGTGTCGGTCTGTAGATAGGCATAATCATCCCGCGCCATGACAAAACGGATCTGATCGATATTGATAAGGATCTTCTTGCCGCCCTTTTCGACGGGAATACGTTCGGCTTTTTGAGCACGTGCATGCAGAACCACATGTTCGCGCACGCGGGCAAGCGCATGAGCCAAACGCTCAGTTTCGACAGGCTTGACCAGATAGTCGACAGCATTGACCTTGAATGCATCAAGTGCGAACTCGCTGTAGGCAGTAACGAACACGACAGCGGGCGGGAACTTCAGATGCTGGAGCGCTTCGGCCAATTGAAGACCCGTGGCTTCAGGCATGTTGATGTCGAGAAACATAACATCGCACGGATATTCTTTGAGCTTCTCGATAGCCTCACGGACACTTGCTGCTTCAGATACAACCTCAGCTTGATTGAGCTCTCCGAGAAGAAAACGCAGTTCGGAGCGTGCTGGCGCTTCGTCGTCTACAATAATCGCCTTTAGCAACACGACCTCCTCTGTTGAAAACCTATAGAAAATCGTACCAATTATAGACTATTCTGAATGATTCTGCAGCGTTGATTAACAAAGCCCATTCAAAACAAACATTTGTCCCTTCTGCCAGGGAACAATGGTATGAACAGCCCTAGTGAACAGCATCTTCACCAGCGAAGTATGCGACGAATTCGAGAGGCGCCAAAAGACCTTACGAAGGCTGATTTTCTGCACAGCCCTTCAAGTACAACGTCACGCGTGTGCCTTTGCCAAGTTCGCTCGCGTACTTCATGAAGGACTCTTCGCCAAAATAACCCAGGATGCGGTCGTTCACGTTCTTCACCGCGATGCCGAGCCCCGTTTGAGAGCTGGGGTCCATGATGTTCTCGAGTGCCTCTTCGGTCATGCCAAGTCCGTTATCCGCAACATACAAGAACACATCTGCTGCTTGGATCTCGCCGCTGATCGAGATGACCAGCTGGCCTTCAGCGGGGAACGCATGCTTGATGGAGTTCTCCACCAACGGCTGGATCATGAATGCTGGCACCATGAGTGCCTTGACCTCGTCGCTGATATCCACATCCACGCGCAAGCGGTCTTCACCGAAGCGCGCCTGTTCCAGCGAAAGATAGCGCACGGTCTGCTCGACTTCTCGCGCGAGCGGAATAAGATCGGAAGCATTTTCGAGCGCACCGCGATAGAAGGTCGCGAACTCGCGCAGAAGGATGCGGGCCTTGTCGGGATCCGTGCGAGTGAGCGAAGCCATGGTGTTGATGGTGTTGAACAAGAAATGGGGATTGATCTGGCTTTGAAGCGCTTTGAGCTCCATGCTCGTGGCAAGCTTCTTCTGCTCTTCAAGCTCCATCGCCGCGATCTGGGTGGCGATGAGCCGCGCGAAGCCTTCAGCGATCGAAACTTGCGTTTCGGTGATGCGCGAAGCCGATGGATAGTAGAACTTCAACGTGCCCACGATGCTCTTACCGATCTTCAGCGGCACGATGATGGCCGCCTTGATACCGCGCGTTTTGGTAGGAAGCCCTACTTCTTCAGGCGAATTGAGCACGCGCGTTTTGCCGTCTTTGAGCGATTCGCGGGTTGCTTCCGTGCGGAGCGGACTGATTCCATGGGGCAAGCTATCTTCCCCCGTCCCGCAATAACCAAGGATATTCTCGGTATCCGTGATCGCCACAGCCGAAGCTGAAGAGGAACGATGCAGTATCTCGCAAGCATGTTGTGCGCTGGTGGAATTGAAGCCCCCTTGCATTCCTTCGAGCAGGTTGGAAGCAAGACCGAGCACCGATAGCGACTGGCGTGCGCGGATCTTATCGGGGTCGAGCATGAGCGTAAGCGTAATGAGCAAGAAGATGGTGAACACCAGTCCCGAGATTCCTATGAGCACATAGTTCTTTTCGCCGAACATAGCCCAACCAAGCACGCACCCAGAAATGAGCACCAGGCACAAACCGAGTATCTCGAGAAACACGTAAAGATTATGACGAGGGAAATTCATAGTTCGACCTTCATGCACCGAAAACGTTCAGTTCGTTGATAACTAGAATAATAGCGGCAAACAGCAGGAAAAACCCGAATAAAAACCGCATTTTCCGCTCGGGAATATAACGGATGAGCGACGCTCCAATAAGTGCGCCCGGGATCGAACCGATCGCCATCGCGATACCGGCAACAAAATCGACGTTCCCGTGCAGGGTTTGCGTGATAACGCCAGGAATCGCAAGGATCACCACTGCGATCAAGCTGGTGCCTGAAGCCTTCTTCATCGTGATGCCGAGCAGCGAGATGAAGAGCGGAACCATGAGGAAACCGCCGCCCACGCCCACATACCCCGAGGCGAATCCCGCAACAAGTCCGATCGCAGCACCAGTAAGAAGGCGCTTGGTCGTCATAGGTGCTTCGAGAGTATTCACGCTCTTTTGAACTTCATGGGCGATCGCCGTCTCGGTTGTTCTTGCTGGTGCGGCTTGGGTTTCTCTTACGTGAGCACCCTGAACTTGCCCTGTTCGTTCACCAGAATCTTGCCGACCATCAGGCATTTCTTCTGCTTCGTCGGCAAACTCCATGCGAAACCGCTGAAGCGTCGCGCGCATCGAAAGATCCGAATCGGTACGTTTGGGCATCTTGATCGCCTTGCGGAACATCGTGATAGCCGAATACGCAATGATGATCGCGGCACAAGCCATGATGGCGATATCGGGCGAATTCGTCGCGGCCAGCACACCAAGTGGTGAAGTGCACGCACCCGCAACGCCAGCGATCAGGCCGATCTTCGCAATGCACGTCTTATTCTTAAGGTGCGTGATGCAACCCGCAATAGAGGTAGGTACGATCGTGAAGAGCGAGGTTGCGGTAGAGACGATGGCAGAAAGCCCGAACCCCAAGCGGAAGAGCGGAATCATGAGCGTGCCGCCGCCAATACCTAAAAGGCCCGAGAAGATTCCTACGATCAGCCCCGCTACGATCGAAAAAGCAAACTGTTCTATCACGCTGGGCGCCTACTCACCATCAGCAAGGTTGAGGTGGATCTCCCCTGTTTTACCCGCGTCGAAGCTCGGCTTAGGGATCGAGACTTCGATCTCGCCACCAGCTTCACGCACGAGCGCCGCTTCGATAAGCGCCTGCTGAAGCACTTTGTCGTTTTCGGTTTGCGCCATGATCTGCATCCAGATGCGTTGGAACTCGAAATAGCGGTCGCAGTACTTTTGGGCATATTCGATCGCTTCGTTGGTAGCAACATGCGCCGCCTTGCGATACGCCGCGCGGTCGGGACGCGCCAAAGAACGCAGAAGCGCGGTTCTCTTGATGCGCTTTTCCAGCCCACGTTCGAGGAAGGGGCCAGGATAGGGCTCGAGCGACGAAGGCTTGATCTGCAGCAGGTCGATCTGCGACTGACTGAATTCGATCTTGTAGTATTCGTAGATCCAACGGAAGATATCCTTACGGAATCGGTGTCCTTCGTGTCGTTCTTGCGGAGGAAGATGCACCAGATACCACTGATTGTCGAACCACACATCTGAACCATACATGCGCAGGTTGATGAGGTAATCAAGATCTTCGCCGCGCGGGATCCACGGATCGAACGGTACGCGCATATAAGCTTGTTTGTGAAGGGACAAGCAACCACCGCACACATGATTCGACCGCGAGAGGCGCGGACCCGACATGGCTTTAGTGATCCAGTTATTGAACGCTGAGCCCTGCTGCCAATAGTGGTTGTACCACTTGTTCTGGCTCATGGATAAGAAGCTGCCTTTGGCATTCAGGTAATAGCCCGACTTCGCGAGAATAGGGATCTCACGACGGGTAAGTTTCCCCAAACCATACATAGCTTTTATCAAGAACTCGGGGTCTTCCACCACTTCATCGTCATCGAGGAAAACAACGGAATCGAAACCGAGGATGTTCGAGATGACCAACCCAAGGTTGCGCACTGCCGAATATCCGTGAACACCGATCTTGTCGGCAGTGTCACCAAAGCCCAGCTGTTCAAGACGTTGCTGAACGATGGCAGCTTCACTTTCGCTGATGACGAGCGTGTGCATCTGGGGGAAGCGATCGACGATTCCCTTTACCTTCTCAACTGCTTCGTTATGCGAAACAGTGATGATGATTTGGCCGAGGCCCTGTACTTTCTGCAGCGATTCCAAGCAACGCTCGAGCGTGCCGGGCGCATCAAGCGGAGTGGGATGATCGTAAATGCTCTCGGCAAGAGATTTATCACGATCGGCCGCAGCCTGATGAAACGTTGGGATGATGATCGCTGGGTTCATGAAGCTCCCCTTCAAATGTAGCGCCTCTATTGTAGCGCATGTAGCGATTTGCTGTACGAATCACTTACGCGCAAGACGTATGCAAGACGCCCGAAATGGATCGACGCGTTGTTCATTTCACGCCGCGATGACGCGGATGGCCACGTCGTTCGCGGATGCGTGCAGCTTCAACGCGTTTTGCGGCTACTTCATCATTTTCCTGTTTCAGGCGCAAATAGGAATCGAGGCGCATTTGCGAGAGCGCACCTTCTTCAACAGCCTCTCGCACCGCGCATCCTTGTTCTTTCGTGTGCGAACAATCACGGAACCTGCACTGCTGCGCGAGGTCTTCTATCTCACAGAAGGCTGCTTTTATGCCAGCTTCCGCATCCCACAGTCCTAAGCCACGGACCCCTGGCATGTCGACCACGAAGCCCCCTTTGGGAAGTGCGATGATTTCACGTGAAACAGTAGTGTGTCTGCCCTTGCCATCCGATTCTCGCACGGGCGTGGTGGCTTGAATGTCTTGCCCCACCAGCAAGTTCACCAAGCTCGATTTGCCAACACCGCTTCGTCCGATCAAGACCGCTGTCTTGTTGCCCTCTGCGATGAAGCTCCCCACTTGCTCGATAGAAGCAGGATCGTCCTGACTCACCACGAACACCGCATCATGCCCTACGAGGCTTCGCACCTTGTCGATCGTTTCGTGAACTTCGGCGCTTTCGCCAATCAGATCCGCCTTGGTCAACACGACAGCCACCGTCGCGCCCGTTTCATGAGCCAACACCAATTCGCGTTCAAGTCGCTTGAAATTCACCTCTTCGGCTGGTTGCGCGATGAGCACTAGATCGAAATTGGATGCGAGCGTTTGCGGCAGCGCTCGTTCGGTCGGATCTTTACGCACGAACTTCGTCATACGCGGATAGATCGCCTCGATGATTCCCTTTTCGTGCCCTGCGGGAAGATGGACTTCCACACGATCCCCGATCACGGCGCGATCGGTCTTGCGCTTCACCAAGCTGGTAGCGTGCTCGCAGCGGATCGTTCGCCCATCGGAAAGCGAGACGAGCGGATAGCCGCGATCGAGCTTGATCACGGCCCCCTCGTACCTATCACGTCCGTTTGGTTGCATGCCGGTTATTTTCTCCGTTCGCGCAAGAAAGAGTAGGTGAACAAGCTCAGCACGCCAAGGCCGACCGCCAAACAGGAAGTCCAAAGCACCGCATCATTGACTGGATGCTTGCGCGGCGATCCTTGCTTGACCACGGTCACTTCTTTTGCGTGGATGTCAGAAAGACCCTGGTGTTCGGAACAGCTCAAGTAGAAGGTGCCGCGTACTTGAAGGATCGTGCCGTCTGTGTTGTAGTTGCCGTAATTCTCGATGAGCTTTGCTTGCTCGTTGGTCATGAGGACCGAGACGAGCGAATAATCATCGGCTTTCGTGCTCTGCAGCGTGATCCAACAGAGGTTGGAATCGAGCTCGTCGTTGATATGGTCGCCCACCACTTCACCCGTCACTTGCACGGTTTGGGTGTCATGAAAAGACTCGGCGCCAGCAAGATCGGCGATATCGGTGTTGTAAAGAAACGAACTGTCAGGCATTTGGTTAACGTTGACGATGTTGCCGTTCGTGTCGACCGATTGTGTGGCAGATTCCTCTTCGTCAGCCCACGCCGGAAAAGCGACTGCGAACAAGAGCACCAAACAACACGCAAGTGCTGCCAACAAAAGAATAGGTTGCTTCACGCCAAAGACCTGGGCAGATCCTTGTTGCCCACAGCGTGCAACAGCACGCTCCTTCGCCGAAGTGCACAGGGTCTTCGCTCTCTTTTCGTTCTGTGTGTTGCGCCGTATCACGTGCTTCACCTATCGATCTCGTTTTGGTTTACGAACAGGTAAGAGCGAAGCAACGATCTTGACGACGAGCGCAATGAGCGTGATGAATTCAAGACGACCTGCCCACATCTCAAGGATATAGATGAGTTCGAGCGTTTTCGGCATGCCCTGCGTGGTGATGCCGAACGACAAGCCACCATTGGAAGCCATTGCCACGCTTTCCGCGATCGATGCGGTCGCGTCGTAGCCATGCGCGATACCGACGAGCGCGCCCACAACATAGGTGACCACGAAAAGCGTTGATACCGTCATGGCCGCTCGCGCGATCTCATTATTGAGCACCTGCTTGCCAATGTGGTGATAGACCACTGACACGCGGGCGGAATCCGGCGAAGTGGCTTCCTTGATCGAAGAGACGATCGACTTCACCGTAAGACCGATGCGTGAGAGCTTCATACCACCAGCAGTGCTTCCGCTCGAACCGCCAACCGCCATAAGGATCGCCAGGATCAGGATCGCACCCGAGGAGAATACGGTCAGAACCTGGTTGGTCGTCACGACCGAGAAGCCTGTCGTACTTGAAGCAGAGATGAGCATGAATACACCGCGGCGAATCATCGTAAGCAGATCGGAAAAGAGCGGCGTAGTGGAGAGGGTCGCGATGAAGATGATGCACATGAACACGAGCCAGAAGAATCCAGTTCGAATCTCGAAATCCTTGAAGAAGAGATCAGTCTTCCCACGAAGCACCGCAACGAACAACCCGAAATTGATCATGCCGAGCAGCATCAAGAGCATACAGGCGATCTCAAGGAAATAGGAATGGTAATACATGATGGACTGGCTGGTGGGCGTGAAGCCTGCGGTCATGAAGCCTGAGATGGAGATCCATAGTCCATGGAAGAATGCACGCACCGGTTCCATACCTGCAACGAAGCAGAACAGCATGAGCAAGACCGTTGCTATACCGATCACCGCCAGCGAGATCTTACTGATCAGGCGCGTGGTGGTGATGACATTGGGGACCACATGCTCGCTGCGACCTTCCGAAGAATACAACCCCGACGTTGATGAAGAAAGAAGGCCGAGCGAAAGCGCGATAACGATAAGACCCATACCACCGAGGAAGTGCATGATAAAACGCCACATGTTATCTGCGTAGGAAAGGTGCTCAAGATCCATGATCAGTGCGGCACCTGTGGTAGTGAGACCAGAAACGCTATCGAAGAGCGCATCGAGATAGCTCGCGAAGTGGCCCGACATCGCCAACGGAACCGACGCGATGAACGCGAGGAACATCCATGCGAAGCCGGTCAGCGCCATCGCTTGTTGGCGGGTAAGACGGCCAGGATCGACCTTGGCCATACGCAGCAACGAACCGATGGTAAGAGAGATGCCCGCGGCAAGGAAATAACGGGTTGCCGGTTCCCACTCCTGAAACACCAATGCGGTGATGAGCGGAATGAGCAAGGCAACTGTGAACAGCGAGGTGAGCGTCCCCAGATAATGAGCGATGATGCGAATGTCTTCGAAGGTAAATCGGGTCCACATCTTGGCGTCCGCCCTTAAGCCAGCACCGACGAAAACGCGCGCACGATAATGGTGATGAGATACAGAACAACGATGAACCCGACAACACTTGCAACAACAGCACCGATGCTGCAAATCTGTTCTTCGAGGTGTTCTTTTAGATTGACCTGTTTTCTCATGCGTTCATTCTAGTACATTTACTGCTTTGCGCCGCTACGATGTTCGCACGTGCACACGGGAGCTTATCGAAGGGCAGCGAGGCTCATCATAGAGAAACGGAACGCAAGTTCTGCTCGAGGAAAGTTGTCCTTAAAATGGGCAACGATGCGTTCATAAACCATGCGTGCGTTTTCGGCGCTCGCCCCGGGCAACAACACCAAGAACTGATTCGATCCCACTTTGGTAAACGGATCGCTCGCGCGAAGCGTCGCGGAAAGCACTTGCGCGACCCGTTTGGCGTTGATGACGCGGCGTGCTGTTTTGGTCGAAGGATTGCTGAACGAGATCGCGATGATGTGCGAGTCTTCTCCACTGCGCTCCATCTCACGCAGCCGTAAAAGAGCGATCTCGCGAAAAACAGCGTTGCTACACGCGAATGCACCTTCATCATCGTTGCTCTCAAAAAGGAAGGTGCGGATACCTTGTTCGTCCATGCTTTGCCCATAGAGTTCTTGAAGGGCGATCTCTCGCTGAGTCTCAAGTTCAGCGCTTGGCTGAATATCGTAGGTTTGGGAAAGATAGTTGGCGATCGTTTGATATTGCTCGAGCGCAGCGGTCGGGTTGGCATCGGCAAGATAAGCTTGCATGAGCAATAAGCTAAATTCTTCTGCGGCAGGATCGAATGCACAAACCTGAAGGCAAAGAGCCTGTGCTTCTTTTAATCGTCCCGCTCCTATAAGGGCAACGATGGTTGTCTTACATAAACGTTTATAGAGCGTGCGATAATAAACTGCTAGATTCGCGCACCAAGTAATATCGGTGGCATCGTCTAGAAAATCGCCCGTGTAAAGCTTACAAGTTTCAAGAGCGAGATCGATTCCTTCAGTATCTTCAGCAGAAAGAAAGTCTCCGATGCGACGCACATTGGCCTCGAAGATCTCTGTATCGAGAAGAGTCGAACGTTCGGGAGCCCAATAATAAAGGCCGTCGGTATGCTTGATCAGATCGCGCGCGTCATCGAAATTGGCTTCGCTGAAGAGCGCGCGTGCACGTGAAACATTGTTCTGCAGAGTGGATGCGGGATTGTTGCTCGTGACTTCTGGCCAGAGAAGGTCGATGAGTTCTTGCGGTGAAACACCATGATCACGATTGACGATAAGGTAAGCCACCAGAAGCCAAAGGCGATGGGCGCGCCCCGAAAGACTCGCGGTGATCTCTGCCACTGATTCGACCGAAGTGAACGTGTCGATGCGAGCAAGAGCGATTTCGGCGGTGGACGCATTGCCTGATGCTGTCGTTATATCGCGCATCGCCTTCGCCGGAATTTGTGAGATCGAGAACGAGCCGAACATTTTGATGCAAAGCACATCATTGGTCTTTCGTTTTTTCGGATGTGCAGCCATCGTGTCTCTCTTACAGCATAGGTATCAGGTGCCCATCATTTTAATACTTTCAGAAGAGCACCCTTGCTCGTTTCGATCACTTTGTTTTTGAAACTCCAAAATACTTCGCCGTCTTTCTCGGGAACGCCTTCTGTTGTTGATCGGTCCTTCGCTCTTTTGGAACGTTCTTAGTTGTTGAATGGCGCTCGGTTCGCTCGAGGTCTTGTCTCACAGGATTTTCGAAACGAAATGCGTGACACAGTTCTTGAAAGCCGATATTTCAAAAGTGCGCGATCGTCGTGCAACAGCGCAGGGACAAGAACGATCCACATTCGATCACTGTCCCCGCGTCAATGGTTCTCCCCTTAAATCTGTTCCACGCAGATTTGCCCGTTGTATGACCTTGCAAAAAGTGAGTACGCAGCATCAAATCTTCGTCACTGCTTTTCAAGGCGATCGAATTGTCTCCGAGAGTTTCAACAACGAAAGATCATGATAGCTAGCATCCTATTCCGAAAGTGAAGTGCTTTGATAGCAACCTCTGATTTTGGTGCTAGCTCCTTTTCCCGAAGTTATTAACAGAGTGATTTGCAAGAGAAGGAGCGGAACTCTTGCAGGATGATGATCCTTTGCTCAAGAGAGCTCCGCGTTAGCTTTTGTCCTTGAAATACTGTCTTGTGTTCACATTCTTACCGTGTGCTATCTGTATACGTATGCTTTGATTTAGAGCTTTTCCGTACCACATGACCTATTCTATCCTTTTCTCTCTACAGGTTCTTATTGTGTTCTCTTTCTCATGGTTCACTGCTTTGGTTTCACACGATCACACATGAGTTTTCATTGGTGAACACGCTGTGCTACAAGTGTGTTCTGCCTGTTTAAGGGCATAATGTACCTTCCATGAGTGCAGAAAACCATGCCCCCAAGAATCAAAAAGGCTCCCCGAAGGGAGCCTGCATCAACTGGCGGAAGGGGAGGGATTTGAACCCTCGTTACCTCGATTAGAGGCAAAACGGTTTTCGAGACCGCCGCATTCAGCCGCTCTGCCACCCTTCCAAGTTCCGCTTCTCACAACTAAATGCGTCGCGGAGTTTGTCAAAAGAAAACGCTCTCGCGAGCGCTTCTGGTAAAGACTTCGGTGCTCGATTTGGACTAACCCACTCGAGCTACCGTGTCTTAGCAACACGCCAGAAGGCGTGGGATTCACTGGCGGAGAGATGGGGATTCGAACCCCAGATACGCTTTTGGCGTATACACGATTTCCAATCGTGCTCCTT